>Ga0189285_100006_pt1 | contig 446994 bp, 399 predicted proteins | sample GEYOminimetaG_FD_130315 | JGI IMG/M metagenome (GOLD analysis project Ga0189285, IMG submission 130315) | Marine microbial communities from the Costa Rica Dome - GEYO mini metaG | ecosystem: Environmental > Aquatic > Marine > Oceanic > Photic zone | place: Costa Rica: the Eastern Pacific...
CTGAGAACCAAACGGAGCCGATCCTGCGGCTCCCGCGACACCACGTTATCGATGGTGTTCAAACTGCTCCAGTCCGCCCAGAAACGCTGGAAGCGGATCAAGGGGTTTGACCAACTGAAGCTGGTCGTGAATAACGTGCAGTTTCGGGATGGTATAGAGGTGGAAGATCAATCTGACAGGAACGCTGCCTGATGGTCATACACCAGATTTGACAATAACTCCAGATGCAAGGATCGCTCCCAAAATTGGATAGGTTTCATCAATCCAAATGGAAACAACAGAAACAACTGTCAATATTATTATGCTAGTTGCAACGCCTTGTGACAAAAGGCTAATGAACATCAATCTAACTGTCGTTTCTTTATCAGCTCCATCGATCGAGGACATTGCTACGTTCCTCAAAGTCCTCAGAGACCCCACCCCTTTGAATCGTTGACTTATTATTTTATAAGAATCCTCATTCTCCAAACTTTTATTAAGATCTTCGTTACTAACCAAGAGCTTTTTAATCTCGAACTTCTCGATTTTTTCTTTTTTGAGAAAACGATTGAGGATAGCCTGAAAGCATTTTGTATATACCGGAATAAAAAAATACTGGCCAAGCGCCGCCAGCGCGGCACCAAAGCAGTATGACACCGCAAGGAAGACCCAAATCTCAAATTGCCCGGTAGGTTTAAAGTCCTCAGCAAAATCACCTGGAACCACGAAAAATAAGCCAACAAGCAAAAACATCCCAGGCAAGAGCTGGCCGATCACTTCGTAGAAAAACTTTTCTAAAGCCGTTACGAAATTTTCCATCTAATCGTGCTCTTGGGAATGTGGATAGATAACATCTTATTTATGACAAGCAAGACAGACCTTCGCTTTCCCATAAAGGTCATCAATATCCAAAGGCTCACTGTCACTTCGAAGAGGGTTTTGTTGAGATTTACTCTTCTGCCTAGCCAAACGCGCCTCGTGGTCCTCTTTTATCTGTTGGACTCGGGCAGGCTTTTCTAGGTCTTCCAGAGACTCGCCTTGGCTCCAAGTAAAAGGCGATCCGTGCTCAACAGCATTTTTTTCGTACGCTTTGGCTTCTTCAAAAGCTTCTGGGTGTCGCTCCATCAAGCGAACCCACTCAATCTTCTGCTGATAGAAGCAGAATGTGCAGCCACTTCGAGTACGCCACTCATAATATTTCGGTAGCCCCAAGCCAGCTCCCTCTAGAATATCCAAGACATCTGCCTTGTCGATACCAGCATCTTTGAACGGGAGCTTTACAATGAGGTTATCGTCTTTCGACGCGTAACCCTCGCGATATTCCTCATCTCCGCGAATAGCTACGTAGCTGTATATGGTCATCCCCTCATCCAGCATAGGGCGAACCCATTGCTCGAAAGGTCGAAGCTTCAGCTGACGCGTGCACCATCTTGTTTGGGCAGAAGGCAAAAAATCATTGTATTGCTTTAACCAAAAATCGAAATCGCGATCGGGATTCAAACGTTGGATTGGCTTACCAAGAAATCCTTCAAGGCGGCCAAGATACTCATATACCTCGGGCAACTCTTTACCAGTATCGGTAAAGAAATACTCGATATCGATTTCAGGATGGTGTTGCCGCATGTACACAGCCAGGGCAGCACTATCCCTTCCCCCGGACAAACCTAAAACATGCCTTTCTTTGGTTCCCATATCGCTATGCGACCTCACCGTTCTCTGAATTGGACTTCTCTAACTTAGGGTTTTCAATGTATTGCGCACTCAGGTGTGCTAACGCAGCGAGAACAACATTTTTGTTCGTGATTCCAGCCCCTTCTAACGCCTCCGAAACCCTATCAATGAGATGCTCGATCTCTTTCTGGTCGGAGTCGGTAACTTCAAATTCTTTTAGAAGCGGCGTTGGCCTTCCATCTTTACCAACAAGCACTGCCATTGCATGGCGCTTCTCAGGTCTGCCTTTTATCCTTGTGAAAGTTTCAGCTTTGAGGAACTTTTGCGCCATAAAGGCCAGCTCTATCGAAGCTCGATCCATGTCCGGATCAACCCAATCTCTCGGCGGTTTGTTTGCTGCAAGGCTGGCAATAGATTCGAAGCCTTGGTCGCTGCCTTCAAATTCTGCAAGCCGCCCCACAAATGCGTCCAAACGGAAGTCACCAGCGAGCTCCTTCACGTTCTCCGCTCGATCGCGTAATTCAATGAGCGATTGAGGTGAAAGATTAGGGACTTGTAACTCAGCAAGTAGCATGTCCCGAAGTCGATTTATCATCGCAGGGTATGCTTGCACCAATTCTTGAAGCCCCTCACGCACGACAGAAACGACATTGTGAACATCAAACTGCTCTGAAATATCCGCACTCTGCGGATCGACAAACGCTGGAATATCATCGAACAAAAACTTATTCGGGTCGTTTGCGCGCTTGAACATATCTCGAACCTGAACCGCCCTAGAGGACAATCGCATGGTTCGCTTCGTCCAGTTTGGGAGCTTCTCATAAATCGCAACTAACCCCCGGGCAACGTCGATGGGTTGGAGATGGATGAGCTGATTTTTTCCGTCAAGCTCCCGCACGAGATCGACCATTTCTGAGAGTAAGCTACGCGAAACCTTATCGAGATCCATCCAACGTAATTGGATCGTCTCCGCGTCCTTTGCCAAGTAATCCACGTCTACATCATCAAATGTGGCCCGGAATAAACCTTGCCTGTATACAGCGAGGTGATCTCGTTGACTCAGGATGAACGCAACGGATAATACGGGCACCAGTCCCGGCTTAATACCGAACGGCTTTTTCGCCCAACAATTATCGAATATTTCAGCAATTGTTACGGGCCGATCCTTGCGATCTTTAATATACTTAATTGCGGCGTTCCAAGCTGGAGCTAGGTTATGCTCCTTGTCATCCTCAGGTGGCGTGACAAAACGCCAACCATTCTCTGTTTCAGCATGAATACCGGTGGCTTGTAGAAGTGACGCATACAGACCGCCCTCTACCGGGAAGCCTTCAATGCCCAAGCAAGGCTCGGCTTCATGCATTATCATACGTTTGAGAAGCCTATTTTGGCCTGCTATGGCGCTGCCTGAGGGCTTTTGACGATTCAGAAGCTCGTTGTGCAGTGTTGGAGACAGACTAAAACGCCTGGACGCGAGGTCGGATGCCAAACCATTTAAGCCAGTCTGACTGTATTGCTTTGGCATCTCTCCCTTTCGGCACCAGGTAGCTTCGGCAACAAACTTACTCAATTCCATTTCCAGCTGCGCCTGCATTTCAGCAATTCTTGCCGAAACTTCACGCCTCGCCACCGGATCACCGGCAAGCTCGGGATGATCATTACTAACTTTGTGAAGCGCCAACAATTCCTTTGCCAGCACCACGACCGACCAGGCTTGCGGTGAGTAGCCCGCAACGATGTCCCATTCTTCACTTAAATTGGCCGCTTCTTGGCAAAGATCGTGAATCCGCTCTTCATCTTCCCCTTTAGTAGGAACGACGAGCAGGAACGCCCCAATAACTCCGCTCTTTGGTTTAAACCGCTTAGCTACTCCCAACACATCTTTTGCAGGCGCAATGTTCATATCGAACCATCGCATGGCGCCTGTCTCATGATAATGTCGCTTGGCGAGAACAGGCTGCAGTCCAGCCAATGATTCAAGATTCTTGTAATCCAGTTCCGCAATATCGTCTAGCGCAATGCCAAGGGCCTGATCGATATTAAAGTCACTGCCAGCAAAGATTGCATGGGCACCCTGAAACTTCTTGAATATGGTCAACGACCATTTATCCAGGAGTGCGAGCGCATCTTTCAAGGAGTCTGCGCTAAGATCAGGGAAGCACGTTAGAAGCAGCTCAAAGCTTGGCACTAGCCCGGATCGTTCCTTAAACAGATCTATAAGCGCTATGTTTTTTAGGAGCTTAACTAAGAAATCATCCCCGCCGCTACCTTCACACCGGTCTAAAGCTTCGGCTGCAATCGCCCATCGATGACCATCTGGAGATGCCAAAATCGAAGGCTCAAGATTGGCGCGCAGATAGTCCCATAGCTTATCCGGTGTGTAGATATCAGATTCATTAGCCAAGCGGAGAAAATCTTGAAATCCATTGGGCTCCGAAGAGTTGAGGAAGCCGAAAATGCTACGTTGATTTTGCCCAAATCTCCGTCTAGAAATAGGACCTAAAAGGCAAGCTACAACAGGGTGTAGAGGCCAACAGCTAGCAAGCATCTCGGCTAATCGCCCCGCGCTCTCTGGGTGCTCCTTGCGCGCAATGTTCGCAACAGTTTGGACCTGACTTCCGGACTTCGGCTTACCTCCATCTACCTCAATTGCACGAGAAATTAAGTCAATCTGTTCTTCGCCCATCGTGTTAACGGGCAGATCAACGAAACGTCCTTGAATCTTCGACCACTCATTTCGCAGTTCATGTGAAAGCCGGTGGGCATATTCGTCAAACGCTTGATGTAGGACGCCTACGAAAAGAAGTCGACCGTTACTCCGCGATGCAGCTTCGGCTATTCGCTGGAAAAGATAAACATCAGATCCATCCTGAGCAGCAGCTTCTAGGAATTTCCCCATCTCGTCGACAAATAATAGGAGACCGCCATGAACAGAGGCATCGCTGTTAGCCAGAGAGACGAGACTTTCCACAATGCTGTCTTCCGTCCAGTTTAGTCCCGGACTTGAAGAAACATACCCCGCCTTTTCTAGCGCTTCACCCAAAACATGGACCGGATCGCCTCGCCTCCCCACGACCGGCAGGATTCGCCATCCGCGCTCGCCAGTCGGAAAGGCGTTTCGTATCGTTCGGGTGAGTCGGTTTCCGAATACAGAGGCCGCTTGCTCCTTCAATTCAGCGTTTCCATCAAGCAAAGCACTAAGAGCAATGGCTAGGCTTGATTTTCCGCTACCGTATGGCCCTGTCCAGGTGAATGCACCTTGCCCAGTTTCCGAGGTATGCCGAGCCATCGAGACAAGAACATCAGCTGAAGACTGAGGGCAGATAAAGCCGCTTAAGGCTTCTTCGCTCCCAAGATCCGTGTCGATTTGTATTGATTTCTGGAAACGCCGGGCAATGCTGACTCGATCAATCAAAGACACTATGCCGCCTCTCTATCATCTGAGCTTTTAAAGTCATTTCGAACGAAATCAAGTGCACTACCGAACTCCAGGTCCGGGTTTCGAATAACTTGCTTCAAGCCTGCAGTCTCCGACCAACGGAGATCATTGTCAGTGAGGGCATCAAGCCTAAACAACCGGTCGGCGACATCGTTCTCATCAAGTAGAAAAATCCTTCCAGGAGATCCGGGTTCGTGAGCGATTGCCTCGAATGAAAGCGTTGAAGAAGCGGGAGAGAATTCCTGCCAAAACTCTAGTAGCGCACAAATGAAGACGCCGTCACCCAAAGTATTTTTTTGGCCGCGTACAAATCTGTACTCGTCACGCCGCGACACGTGCTTTATTAAGCCAAGCTCCGCAAGGGGGCTTTCAAGAGAATCGTCTCTTCCACCTTTCCCCGAAACGGGCTGACCTGCGTATGTGTTCAGAAAGCAAGCAACATCATTCTTTATCGTGGCTTTAGCTGATGAAGGCCAATCACTCTGCAGTCTTTCGATGAACTTGTCGCGCTCGAATGTCACGGCTGAATAGTTACTAAAGGCCCAATACCACGTCGTTTTTTTCTTCCAATCCGTCGCCAACTTCCAATGAATCAACCACAGAGAGTTCGGACTTTCTAAATAAGGATCAACTCCATCAGGCCCAAAAAGCAGCTTACCTAGCACAGTTGTGGTAACTTTATTTGCACCCACAGGCTCTTCGATGACACCGGCAACCTTAGCCCAATGCCGAATGGACGCCACCATATTTTTGCCAACCCCAAAAACCGCGATAGCATCATCCCCCCAACACAGGGCCTTATTGGCAGGCTCATCTTCTGTCTGAGACACGCGATCAAAGCACTTTTTTAACCACCCGTACCTAAGCGGAAAAGTCTCGTGTCCTGAAAATTGAGGTTTATAGTCCTGATGATAAAGTGGCCCACGCGCCATGCACTGCTCTCCTGGATGATCCGTCCAGGTGACTGTAATACGTCCCCTATGCTATGGTCAATTTGAGCCTGGAAGCTTCCTCCAGAACGCTTGATCATGCAGATTTTTGTACGAGAAAGCTTCGCTTGCGCCATTCATAATTGTCAGGATCACGGTTATGTATTTTGACTATCAGTCAACAACCCCGGTGGCTGATCATGTTTTGAACGAAATGCAGCCACATTTTTCGGAAGCTTTCGCTAATCCCCACTCCTCAGACCATGCACTTGGCTGGCGCTCTGCCACTGCAGTTGAAGCTGCAGCTCAGCGCGTAGCTGAACTAATTGGTTCAGATAGCGACGAAATCTTTTTTACTTCTGGAGCTACGGAATCGAACAACTTAGCCATCCTTGGGCTGGGCAGGCGCGCTGGACTAAGAGGGTCATCAAAAACAAGAATTTTACTGAGCGCAATTGAGCACAAGTGTGTTTTGTCGGCTGGGCGCGCGCTTCAAGATCAATACGGCTTTGTCGTTGACATCGTTCCGGTTGACCACCAAGGCCACATAGTGGTTTCCGAGCTTGAGCGCTTGATAGATGACGACGTACTGTTGGTGTCAATCATGGCCGTTAACAATGAGATTGGCACGATACAAGACATCGAAAAACTGTCAAAGGTTGTGCGAAAACACGGTTCCATTTTTCACTGCGACGCAGCCCAAGCCCCCTTAGCCATCCCTATGGCAGACTTCGCGTCTCATGTAGACATGCTCAGCCTATCCGGTCACAAAATGTATGGCCCCAAAGGCATAGGTGCACTCTACATAACCCGTGAACTTCAGGAGGAAATCGAACCTCTGGTATACGGCGGCGGCCAACAGAAAGGTATTCGCCCTGGCACTCTACCAACCCCACTATGCGTTGGACTGGCCTCAGCAAGTGATTATGTAAGTTCATCCGAAGCCTCGCATAAACGCGAAGAGCTCCGCACCCGTCGGGACAGATTTTTGAACAAGCTCCTGGCTCTACCTTGTTCCGCAAGACTGTTTGGAGCGGAGCTGGAAAATCGCCATCCGGGCAACATATCAATTGGATTTGAAGGCTTGGATGCACAAGACATTCTGGGCACACTACAACCGAGGCTAGCAGCTTCAACTGGTTCAGCCTGCACCTCAGGCATTCCTGAACCGTCTCACGTGCTGAAAGCCATTGGCTTGAAGACTAAAGAGGCTGAATCTGCCATACGATTCAGCCTGGGCTTTGAAACCACGGATGAGGAAATCGATAACGCCGTGGAATTGGTCGAACATGCGCTGCTCAGGCTCACCGATTCGATGTCAAAAACACTTTCTACAGCCTAGCCACGCGGCGTCCAACCACTAACTCACACGTTTAATCGTCCGAGGACTCATTTTTTAGAGTCCTCTACAAACTCGAACAGCTCCCCCACATCGCATCCCAAGAACCGGCATAACGCGTCTATCGTCTCAAGCTCCACGCGACTCGCCGTTTCGTGATAAAGCCGGGTAATCGTCCCCCGGTTCACCCCTGTTTCCCTCGCCACATCAACGATTTTGAGCTTCTTCTCGCCCATCAGTTTGGACAGATGGCACTTAATCATTTGGTCCACCAAAGAACACATTAACCCACAGGAGATCAAAAAGACTTGCAATAGGTCTTTATGAGTGCATAATGATCTACAGGAGGACATTTTGAGGCGCTAGTCATGCGGTATGTCCTCCAGCACTGAACGATAGCAGAGGTGAAAAGCTATGTCACAGGAGTATCTGACCACCGAGGAACTCGCCCAGCGAATCAAGTACGACCCAAGGACAATCCGCGAGCGGCTCAAAGACAGTGTTTTGCTTGAGGGCATTCACTACATCCGACCGTTCGGAGGGCGAAAAATTCTTTATATCTGGGAGAAAGTCGAACAGGACATGTTCGATCAAGCCAGCAATGTCGCTTTTGCCGTGCCGATGGCTCGGGGAGGAGTGTGCCGTGGGTAAGATCGTCGCACGACCCGAATCCGGAAAGCTGTACTTCGATTTCCGCTTCCGAGGTAAACGGTGCCGAGAGCAGACCGCCCTCGACGACACGCCCTCGAACCGAAAGAAACTTCAGACGATTCTGAAAAAAATCGAGGCGGAAATCACCTTGGGAACTTTCGAGTATCACAAATATTTTCCCGGCAGTCCTAGGGCAGAAGAATTTACTCGGCAGGCTGAATTGCAGCGAGCTCGGATGGCTCATGACACGCCACTGTTCAGTGAATTTTCACAGACGTGGCTAGACGAGATGCGGATTCAGTGGCGCCGTTCTTACATCTCAACGGTGGAGGGAACGTTGGAGAACTATTTGATTCCAGAGTTCGGAGAGTCAGAGGTTGGCCGCATCACCAGGCAGGAAATTCTCTCGTTCCGGGCGTCACTCGCCAAAGTTACAACCCGGAGCGGAAAACATCTTTCAGCCAGTAGGATCAATCGAATCTTGACGCCATTGCGCATGATTCTGGGAGAGGCGGCCAACCGATACGAGTTTACCTCACCCTATCAGGGGATCAAATCTTTACGCGTGCCGCGCTCGGACGTTGAGCCGTTTTCTTTGGAAGAAGTCCAGCTGATTCTCGATTCAGTGCGAACCGACTTCAAAAATTACTACGTGGTGAGGTTTTTCACTGGCCTTCGCACGGGCGAAATCGACGGCCTGCCATGGGACTGCGTCGATTTTCAGCGCCGGCAGATTCTGGTTCGCCAGGCAATAGTCGAAGGCGAAATTGAGCAGACCAAAACGGATGGCAGCTATCGGCACGTTGAGATGTCTCAGGTGGTGTTCAACGCCCTCCAGGACCAGAAAAAAGCCACGGGGACAAATACCTTCGTGTTCTGCAACCGCGAGGGCAACCCGCTTAATCATAACAACGTGACCACGAGGATCTGGTATCCCCTGCTTCGCCATCTCGGCCTGCGCAAACGGCGGCCCTACCAGACTCGCCACACCGCAGCCACGTTATGGCTGGCGGCCGGTGAGAACCCTGAATGGATTGCCAGGCAGATGGGCCACACAACAACCGAAATGCTGTTCCGTGTGTACTCGCGGTACGTGCCCAACCTGACTCGCCGGGATGGCTCGGCTTTCGAACGCCTTCTGATTAAAGAATTTAACGCTCAGGTAAACCCCGAAGAGGAGACAAGCTCATGAACTCGGCACCCAATTCTCTTTTCATCAGCCGTAGGGCTGTCGCTACCCGGCTCGCTGGCGCATTGGCAGTCACGATGCAAATCCCAACAGGAACGGAGTTGGTCTGCATTCTCGGCAACGGCAATGAATCTACAAATACCTCTGCCCTTGCAACATGGGTTGAAAAAGAGCTTAGCCAAATGGATTTTGAGGACCAGCAGGATCCCCTTACCCACCTGATCGCCCAACTGGAGCGTGCACTTCTGTCTATTCAGGAGGACGCGGTATGAGCGGTACTCTGTTTGTGAATACCAAATGGGACAGCGATCCAGAGGTCTTTATTGGAACCATCCTCCAGTTGGAAGAAATCGCCAATGGCGACGATCTGCCTGTTCTTGAGCTACAGATCGAAAACTCTTTCGAGCGGTATGATGTGGTTATGTCCCAGCCACACCAGGAACTCCGGCTGACCAAAATTCCCGATGCTGCCGTTCAACTCGTATTGTGGACGGCGAGGGATCAGCATGCTGTGTCTCGTTCAGATACAGTTATTTTGCTGGAGACACCTGACACGATGTTGCATCTGCCCTATTCGAAGCTGCATCGTCCGGACATTGCTGCCGATATTGAATTGTTCATCGCAAAATGCCCGGTCCTGCCGTTAGCCCAGTTTGTGCGACGGGTGCTCGGCAGGCCATCAGTCGGCATACCATTTATGAATGGAGCAATGTGGGAAACGGGTTACGAGTCGCCAGGCAGTCTGGCCCAGCATAGCTTGGATGTCGCCATGAGGTCGTTCGATGCATGCCGCGGATACACCGAAGAGGAGCGCTGGCTGGCTTCCATCGCCGGCCTTCTGCACGGACTGGGCCGCATCGAGCTTCTAGATTCTGGACCAACGGACTATCTCAAGGCAGCTCTGAAAACTCTGGGGCTGCTTTCAAAAGAGCTCAAATGGTTGGAGCAATCCAACCCTGATGCAGCCCGCATGATTCATTTTATCATCGCGTCGATGTACCGAGTCGGAAGCAACTCACGATATCATCCCACGGCAATGGTTGTTCAAACATCACACCTTGTTGCGGCGCATCTCCAGTCGGAGCTGATTGACTCGGCAAAAAGTCAGTTACTCGGAACGGCAACGGGTGCATCCATGCCTCAGCGCAACGGCAGGACTGTATCGCCGATAAAGGAGTAAGTAAGCTCTCTGGCCAAGGAAGGCCAGTCCCGTTCTTTGTCCTGCTCTAGTTTCTCATCCACATACACCCTGCCGGCGAACCCAATCAGGGATACGAACGCCACAAACCTCACCGCAGCCATTGCATGCTGGAGAGGATTCTTACCAAACCCTTTTGACGGCGGGTCAAATTCTATCTGCGCAACACCCATCGAATTACGAGGGCCTGCGGGCTCATTCCAACGCACTCGGATTCGAGACTCGGGTAGGGACAACTTTTCACTCCAATAGAGCCTCATTTGACGCTCGTCCGGTCCATTTTCTGGCGCTCGAACATCCACCCAGGCAAGCGGCAGAAATCCTATAATTTCGAGGAAGCTCAAATATCGGATTTTTGACTCTGTATCGCGAAAACTAAGGTGTGTGTGGCTCCTTTGCGAAGACCTAACAACGTTTTCCACCAACGATCGAAAATGCTCGGGATCAGAATCGGCCACCTTCACCAACCCCTGATAAAGCGTCTCGATGGTTGCGTGAGACTGTATGAGCTTCGGCGGTGCAGGACACCTTGTCTGGACGGGCTCATTGACACCACCAAATCTTTTTCTTCGAGCGACATTGTGATCGTTAGGGGTCTTTCCGAGGGAAAACGCATTCCGCTGACCGGGGCGTTCTTCTGTAAAGTTTCGGGCATGCTGACTCATCAGCCACTCGCCACGCCGATAACAGAGAGTTATGGTAGCCTCTGGCAACGCACAGAGCTCCGCCGTCGAGGCAATAGCTCGTTCCAGCTTAGCCCCCTTTTTGGTGAGCTGAGCGATACGATCAAGGGCGCGATATATCAGCAGAGCGGATGGGGGCATGGTTGAGTCCTTGGACTCCACCTCTTTCGACAAATCTACCGGTTTGAACTTCTCGAATTTCTTGCCCACCGTTTTTTCTGCACCTTTTGCCCAGCGCCCTAGGTCTGACGCCAACTGTGCGGGGTTAGTATCGCCCTTGAGTCCCCGCCGTGGACGCCACCGGTTCAAATAGTCCTCGTTGAAACCCAATAACTCAGCCTGACGCAGATTTGAAAGAGGGGCCGTCAACGCTGACCAACGCATGACACCAAGTGCGTAGTCCAATATATGAGCATAGGTACGGATCGTTTGGCCCGGAGAGGCATGGCCCATCATGATTGTCAGGAACTGAATTCTGTCCCTTGCCGGGAAATAATGATCCTCTGCATACAGGACCTCAAACCAATGACGTCCCCAGTGCGGCATGATGACTTCGCGATCATCGCTGCAAGCCCATTCTTTTGGAAATAACTGGCCTGGGAATGACTCAAGCAAGCGCAAGGCACTGAAGGACGCGCATGAGTGTCGCAGATGATGAAATCGCATCGTTGGAGTGCCAGAGGCGATTCGAATGGCGTCCCGGACCGGTTTGATCAATTTCTCCGCGGGCATCAATCGATCTGGCTGGTGCAGCTCACAAAAAATGGGGCGATCACGTCGCAGTATTGTCTGTTCGGAGATTCGTCTGCGATACCAACGTCGAACCAAATCCAATTCATCGTCGGTGAGCAATGCCCAAAGCGGGAGGTGTCGATTGGCATTGGGCGTTTTCTTTGAGAGAAACCGATTTCCCCTGACCGTGAGCGTCGGACGCCTCAGGGCCGGCTCATGTAATCCCTTAAAATCGCGAAGTAATAGCCGACGAACCTCCCCTCGTCGCAGACCGCATCGATAGCCCAAAATCAAAGCAATCTGTCGCGCCTGGGATAGGCGCTGATCCGGTTCTCCATCAAGCATTGAGAGCGCCCGCGCAAATTCGGCTGGCGTTAAAATCTCCGCATCCACCTGCCCATTGCTGCTCGCTCCCTCGATGTACGTATCAGGCAGGCCATGTTCCACTACCAGATAACGGTGGAAACGGCGAAGAACGCCAGAACGATACGCAAGCTGCTTCGTTGATGTACTGACCGCTAATAAATTTGCGTAAAGTATCTCCCATTCGTCCTCGTCCAAATCATTGAGATCGTCACAATCGATAATTTCAGCAATGAGTGGTCCAGCGAATTCGCTCAAATAACGCAAAATGGAAGAGCTTTTCAGGGAGAGCCTCAAGTTCGCAGACCATGACGCCAATACCCTTACAATGGGAGCGGTATCAGAGGCGTTTGCTATATCCTGGAGGGATTTATAGCTTTTGCTCTTCTTCGATGCCTGCTCAACCTTTGCATCAATCATCAACGCCTGACGGATTTGCTCAATGGCCTTTCCGTTTTTTCCTTTTCCGTAAAGCGGACAGGCCGGTGGGCTCGTTATCAACTCTGAACTGGACACTTGCGGATGATTGTCCACCTTTTTTGGAATCCGCCCGGTCACTAACCTGACCCATGACGGTGGAGCCAAGGCGGCTGAGACACCGGCTGCGTTCTGCAAGAGGCCAACCACCCCCATCACCTCAAGTGACGCATTGGTAGACGCTGCATCCATCAGATTTCGTGTGAAAAGTTCCTCGTCAGAGATACGGCCCTTTGCTGGTGAAATTCGTGAGACAAACTCTGCCAATCGCAAGGACGGCTTGCCGGGAAAGGCCCTTAAACCATGCTCACGATAAAACCGATGAAGAAGGCACAGTGTGACGGGGTCCGGAAACCAACGGAGGCATTCAGCCTCTCCCTCGCATTCCAACCAATACAGCTTCCGGCCGCCAACGAGGTTTGGCGCAGTCTCAACTCCCCCACCCAAGGCATCACAAACCGCATGGAGAAGTTTGCGGGCGTGCAGTCCACCGAACCAGACCATTGAGAACACTAACCGACCGGCATCATGCTGCAGACGCTCGGCGTCATCTAACTCCTTTCCAGTCTCCAAGGTAGCCCAAAAGGCAGATTCGTCTTGTTCAAAATCATTCTTGTGCGCAAAGCTTCTCGGCGTTGCTGAAGGCGTATCCATACGCACGACTGTTATCAAATCGCGATTCGGAAGTGTCAGCTGGTGTTTGCGGGCGATCTCGTTCAGACGCGTCACCAGGTGATTGTGTCGGGTGCGCCACGAATGACCTTTCGAACCTGCACACACACTTTCAAAAAGGAATGTCACTAACCCCTCGGAAACGGGATTTGGCCAGTCTCCAGCCATCAGACTGGAGAACGATTGTTCAAGGATACGATCGACGTCATCACGCTCAGTTTTCGCCCACCGTTTGCGCTCGCGCTCGCGCTGCTCATCGCCATGAAGGGCATTCTTTTTGGGTTCGTTGACCGCCATTAGCCCAGCCCTCGAACCGGAGTCCAGCCCATTTCCGCCTGGATTGCTTCAAGAGCGGGCAGCAGCATCGCTCTATACTCTGATGGGGCTAACGTAGAGAACCGCCCCATCGGTTCTCTCCCTGCTACCCAGTGCCCCATGAACGCATCAATGACCGAGGCCGGCAACTTCTGATGTGCGAATTCGCTGCGTAGATAATGCCTTCCAACATTGAGGGGCATTCCTGAGAACGGCGAGAGCTCATTTTTAATCTCGGCGGGTATAACGGCTTTTGGCCGTGGAGACCGTTCATCCGGTGTGGACAGAAAAAAGAAAACATGACCGAGGTCGGGCTCGCCCAAATAGGTCTTCATCAACCGGACCACATGATGTCGATGACGCAGATAGTGCGCCCAATGACTCAAAAAGTTGTCGGTCAATGGAACGACTCGCGAGTGGCTCCAGTCGTCGCTCTCCTTGTCTGCGATCACCATGTAGCCCCGATTCACATCTACATCGGTAATCCGGGAAAGCGGCGCCTTAACACTCCGATATCCCGTAGCGAAGATGACCAGCAGGACGGTGTATAGCGTGTATGCATTATGAATGTATGGAAGCGTCAATTTCCCGATCGGTTGACGCATCTCAATCTCAAATCTGCTCTTCAGCTCGTCACTCAATCGTCGAATGGTTTCGAGTTTGGGGCAATAAGGCGACCCTATACGCCTTTCCGTCTGCTTAGACTGCGTGAGCGTTACCGTCGGAACCAGATCGGCCTGAAACTCAGGCAACAGGCGTGAGAGAGCAATCAAATAGGCTTCACACAGATCAGACTCGTGCGCACAGTGGTAATTGATACCCGAGTGCAGTTTTTTGTCTTTTTCATCACCTGCTATCAAAATGGCATGGACGATATCACCTGAACCGTCGGCCAGGCGATGGAATAGCGCTCTTTGAATTCTTTTTGGGGTAATCCCAGCATCACATTCTTTCTTGACTCGTGAGAGCAATGCTTTTGCCTGCTCAATGATAGTTGCCCTGTCGCAGTTCTTGAAAAGGGCACCTCGCCAGGCACTCGATGAAGGACCGATTTGACGTTCAAGCGCACGCCACAACCCCTTTACAATAGGCAACCGTATAGACGGTACCGTTCGGACTAGCAGAAGCTGCAGCTCAGGTTCGATTTGACTTTTTCGCTCCGGTTGCGGCGGCAACACCTGCAAAACAGCGGACTCATGACAAAGGTAAATCCTTCCTGCTCGACCGCTGTCTGGCAGATCAAGTAGCTTCTGTTTCAGCTGAGTATCAAGAACCTCGTCTAATGATTTTCCTGTCAAAGCGACCAATAGAAGCGCAAGTGCTGCTTGAAATTCATCTTCTTCAGCCAACGTGATCGTTTGCCAAAAAACGTATAAATCGTATTCGCTCAATCGATCCCATTTGTTGGGTAGGGTTTGCGCCGCACGCCGCATATGATTAGATTTTGATCGATCTCTGGCAACGGACTGCTTGCCCTCCCAAGCCTTTCTGCGAGTTGACGATTTTGCGCTGGTCGCGAATTGCGCCCTATGACCGAAATCATCTGATGGAACCGCATTTTGCACTGCCGTTTGATAAGCCTTCAGTTGATCGACATCATCAAGAATCTGAGCCGTAAAGCACGCAATGGCCTCACCTGGTTCGCTATTATCAGCATCCTCCGGTTCTACCTGAATGCACTCCATTTCGAATGGATTGTCTCCGGGATTTTCCGGATCGCCCTCATTGTCTGCCTGCTTGTCCTCATTTCGCTCCCTGCGTTCAATCAGGGTTTCTATTTCTAACGAGAGACCGAGCAGGCGTCTAATAGGGGCAATATGCTCAGCCACCATGTCGTTGCGCTCTTTCAAACCTTGTTCGTGCTTTTTGAGAGAGACGTAACACGTACGCAACTGCGAGGTATCAATCACCTCAAGTCCATTTTCCCAGAGGTGTGAGCGTCGAAATTCGAGGAAAACGTGTTGGAGATTAGACAGAGGAACCCTGCCATCGTCTGAGCCAGGCACCCCCATCCAGATCGCAACAAATATGTTGGCGAGAATCCGCTCTTGCTCGGTGGATAAAGTTTTCTGCTCCCCGATTTTTAGCAGACCTGCATAGATTGGGTACGGAGTGAGTTTCGGCCTCTCATCGGAGCTCGGCCTCCATGAGCCACTGGCTTCAGTCCCATTGTCTATTGCTCGACACAGACTGACCATGCTGGGCAGTGCCGCACGCAGGTCTTCCAGAGCCGGATTATTATCTTCTGCAAGGATAGAGGGCATGCGCTCGGCAATTGGCAAGAACGTCCGCACTACCGCCCGGATTTGGCTGTGTGTTTCAGGTGGTGATATGAGTTGGCGTAGTGTCTGAGCAGGACTGATCAATTGCGTGCTTGCATAGCTGAGATTTCGAATATCGGACATGACCATCCCCTCAAAGCTCCCTACGGTTTGCGCCAGCTAGCTTGGATAGCCGTTCTTTGGTAGGTGCCAGTGCGCTATGACGCATTTCGAGATTAGGTAGGGTAAAAAGCGATGAAAGCGCTGCCGCATAGCCACCGTGCTTTATTGCCAGAACTGAGAGGTTTAACAGCTCGCGTTCAACTACCTCCCGCAGGAAAGTTTCCGCTGGGATAGGGGGGTACTCCATCAAAACTGGCACCGTCATTTTCTTGGGCAGGAAGTCCAACAGCAACTGGCTGCGCAAATTGCCAGTAACAAAGAACACCGTCTCGGACTTCCCGTCTTTATCTTTTACCGTGCCTTTTTCAACCACCACAGGATGCCGGCATAGATAGTCCAGAATGGCTTGGTGTGGGACGACCTCGAACTCGCCAGACCTGAATGAAATGGCCATAAACCGCTCAGTGAACTGGCTGCGCCCGAATCTTGGCGAGAGCAGAATCTTCTCCTTCGGTACTTTCCTCAATTTATAGTTAATTTCAGTCATATAGGCCTCGCATTAGTTGATGGAGACCATTTTGCTAATTTGAAAACCCCTGCCGGCCGGTCTAAAGGTCGAAAAAATGCAATTAGAGCGAAATTACGAATTTTTAATGCTATTCCCATCGTTTCATTTGGTTGCATCTCGGAAAAAATATGAAAGGCTTGAAACTTGGCGATTGGTCGGGAGAGATTTGATGAACGCAGAAGCACAGAACGTTGAAGAGTTGCGTAAGTTGATGAAGCAGGAGGCTATTGAACTTTTCGAGGGGGATCAGCGCGCCGCCGAACGATGGCTACTATCCTCGCAGCAAGCGCTTGGCAACCGCCCCCCATTTGGTTTAATGGGGACAGCTGCCGGAATACAAAAAGTGAGGACATTGATCGGCCAGCTGGAGCATGGTGTCGTCCCCTAAATCAAATTTTGAGTTGAGAACGTCGGCACTATGGGTCTCTACCCCTTTTCTGTAGACCCCCTTGCAATCACTTCTGATCTTGTGCCACTCAAAAAGCTCCCTGGGAGCTATCCGTCAGGCGAGGCTTAAATGTCGCGGCATAGATCCGCCTATAAAACGCTGTAAAGAATCCAAATCGCGGCTCTAATGGAACCAATCCTGCGAATGGTCAGCCTCTCAAGCTTTCAAGTGGCATCACCTCCTTGTCAGTTGGATTAGCCAGTTCGGACGCATGAGCAGGTTGTGCATTCAAGCCTCGCAATAGCTCTTCTTCGGAAAACATTTGATTTTTGCATCGAGCCTAATGCTCCGAGCAGGTCTACCATTCACGAACCAGCCTGATCAAAAATTGCACCGGCGATTGCTGACCGCGCTTGTACGGTCAGCAATCTCTCCAGTCATGGTGGCGCCCATCCTCGGTTTTTTCTTCAAAAAGCCCTGCTTATTGGTCTAATTCAATTTTTCGCTCAATTAGACGAGCCTCGCTCCCCGGATTCCTAGTTACGCTTTCTGTGCAATTCAACAAATTTTCGAGGTTATTTATGGACCCTAGAGAAAAACTGGATGAAATCATCTCCTTGCACTCGGTCATCAATTCGTCTTGGTTGCGGATTGACTGGCTTGAGGAGGCCTTGGCCGAAATGACGCAGGCCCTTCAAGAAGCGGAAGAAAAGCATCAGGAGAACGTTGCATATCAAGAAAAACTGATGAACGAATTGGGAAAGTGGGCCGTTTTGGAAGGCGTTGCAGGCGTCGACGACCATCTGCCCATGCTTCGACCAGTCGAATTCGGGATTACGATGCTCAACCTTTTAGCAAGGCGGGATGCGACTGAGGATAACTTAGAGGAGGAACACTAAACTAATCTCCATTGACCAAAGGTCTTTTGGCGCAGCCAGTGATGCCATTGGCTGCGCCCTTTCATTCCAGTCACCCGCTCTTTTCACGGAAGTAACTACTTCGACCATCTTCGACGACTCGCAAATGAACCCAGCAATCCATGCCCCGTAAGACCCGCGTCCCCGGTTCCGGGGCGGATACGCTGGTATCAGCGTCTTTCTGTTGAGAGGTAATCTGACTTTATACTTGCAGCAAGGTCAGATCATGCAAAACTGGTATGGAAGTCAAAGGGGAGCATTTGATGTGATTGAAGAGTACACCGCTGTTGAACTCCGGGATCTCGTTTATCGGGAAATCGTGGAACTATTCGAGGGAGACACGGTTGCCGCCGAGCTGTGGTTATCGTCACCCATTACCGTCCTCGACGATCGCACACCGGCATCCCTCCTGAAAACTAAAACTGGTGTGCAAAAAATCCGAAACCTCTTGCGCAAGTGGGAAGAGGGGACAGTTTCTTAGTGTTTTCATCCACCGTAAACACGGAGTTTGTGGCGATCTGGTGGACTATAACAACCGGCAATGAGCTTACGCATTCGCCGGGGCATTTCTGGGTACAGCTTTGAAATACTGTCTGGGACTAATTGACCACTACACTCTGCGAGCAGTCAGCTCCGACAACTTTCAAGGACGGAGGTCGTCCATTCAGCTTCCGATGAAGCGGGCTTGAGATCATACTGCTTCACAATCCGGAAAAATCGTGACACGTAACCGCACAAGCTGGAGCGTGGTAACCACTCATCCGGACCTCACGAACCTTTACTTCTGTTCAAACTCAATTCAACTCAACAGGCCAATCAGCGGTTCTGACCGATCCAGTCACGCGTACCTCATCACTCCAGCACTAGTTGACCAGTTCTCCTGGTGTTTGATTCCCGAGAGACGGAATCCGTTCGCAGCGGTACCAGGCCTGAAACGACTCGGCGACAGCACAATTGTAAAGACGTTGCCGAACAGTCCTATCTCGGAACCATTCCCATCAGGAGCCCGTTAACAACATTGCTCACGCGGGTATCTAGCGATTTGTTCCAATGACATTCTATAGTTGTCATCTATTCAGCGGCTTTAGTGGCGATTAGTAACGCGCGTTACTAATCGCTACTAAAGCCCATCTAGCAAGGTTTTCAGTGCGGCTGACGCTGGTCGAGGCCGATCATTTGTTCGCTGGATTCTCTAGCAAACCAGCGATCATCGGCGACATTTTTTCAGAAAGTTCTTTAGCCATCCACATTCATCCGATGTTGGCTGGAGATCACTGATACGCACCCCGCTTCCAGGCCCAGTTCAGTGGCACCACGTGATCAATGTCGATTTCGGGGGCACTATGGATGACGTTGCCTGTGAACGGGCTGATCCAGCGACCGGTGATGACACGGCACCGATCGCCAGCCGCGAATCTGACGGGAGTCGTGAACGCCTAAACAAGTTACTTCAAGAGGATCATTTTCGACCGCCACTACCATTCAGAACCAAGTAGCAGAAGTAACCAATGACAACACCCCAGAAAGCTGATGAGAGTCCAAATAGAGACATACCCGAAGCTGTGACAACAAAGGTGATCAATGACGCTTCGCGGTGACTAGGCTCCTCTAAGGCGGAGAATAGATTACCTGCAATCGCTCCAAGGAGAGCAAGCCCGGCAAGCACAGCTACAAATGCCGCTGGAAGTGATGTAAATAGACTAACGATGGTACCGGCGAACAAACCTCCCACCAGATAGAAAACACCATTGAACACCCCCGCGATGTATCTACGAGACGGATCTTCATGGGCGTCTTTACCTGTGCAGATGGCAGCGGTAATAGCAGCTACCACAGTAGTGATTCCGCCGAAAAACGCCATTGGGAGTGAAACCAGGCTTGTTATTCCGATAATGGGCTTTGCCTTAACTGGGTAGCCTGCACTTTGGAGGATCGCCATGCCGGGTAGGAATTGTCCAGTTAAACTCACCAGGACAAGCGGAATGGCAAAACTAAGGGTTGAACTTAATGTCCACTCTGGCTGAATGATCTGAGGCACCGCAACGCTCCAACGAACGCCTGACAAGGAGGCACCTTCCAGAGCGACCGCAAGTATCACCCCTGAAATTAACAAGAGAACCAGGGTGTATTTGGGGAAAAGGCGACGAAACACAACATAGGAAACAAGCATTCCGATGGCCAAAGCGGGAGTAGTTTCTATTGCGGTAAAAGCACCCACACCAAACTGAAAAAGAATACCCGCCATCATCCCAGCAGCAATGCCCTTCGGAATCGCTCTGACAAATGTGTCAAAGGTACCTGAAACACCAATAATAAAGATCATAATCGCCGCGCTAATATAAGCGCCTATTGCCTCGTTTAGAGACAACTCGGGGAACAGTGTAACCAGCAACGCGGTGCCCGGTGCAGACCAAGCGGTCACAATAGGAGCTCTAAGCCAAATCGATAACGCGATCCCAGATATGCCGGCTCCCACAGAGATAGCCCAAACCCATGAGGTCATCATATCGGACGAGATTCCAGCGCTGGCTCCAGCTTGGAAAAAGATGGCTAAGGGGCCCGAATATGATACGAGAACCGCTAAGAAGCCCGCCACGACTGCCGGCAGGGAAAGGTCTTTTAGAAGTTTTTGCATAAGTGTGAATCCGTTATTGATTATTGTAGATTCAGGTCATGAAAAAGGGCCCCGAGCGGTTAAACGCCGGGGCCAAAGAGGGCATGACTGACTGTCTACCCTGGGGTCGCATTTCCTACAGAACTTACCCTAGATCGCCCCCAGCAACTGGGACCACTGTTCCCGTAATGTAGCTGGCAGCATCAGATGCCAGGAAAAGAATTGGCTCAGCCTGTTCATCCAAAGTTCCGTATCGATGCATGAAGCTGTTCCCTATGGTCTGATCAATCAGGGTTTGATACCACGCCTTTTCCTGCTTACTCTGTTCTTCCGCATTTCGAGGCGTCAGTCTCGGTGGCGCTTCTGTACCGCCCGCCGCTGCGGCATTTACTCGGATATTGTGTGGCGCATATTCATACGCCATGTTCACAGTCAAAGCGTTAACCCCTCCTTTGGCTGCACCGTACGGAACTCGCATTAAAGCACGCGTTGCTATGGAGGAGACGTTGACAATCACTCCTTCATTTTGCTCAAGCATGTAAGGTAAAACTGCGCGGCAACACCATAGAGTCGTAAAAAGCGAACGCTGAATTTCCTTTTCAATCTGTTCCGGCGTGTAGTGCTCGAACGGCTGAGCCCAGATAGTGCCACCGACATTATTAATGAGAATATCGATACGCTGAAAGTGCTGATGCGCCTCCGCCATTACTTTCTCGGCCCCTGCCCAAGTTTCAAGGTTGGCCTGAACAGCAACAGCATCAGCTCCCTCATCACGCAACTCTGCAGCGACGCCGTGAATATAGTCCGCAATGTCTACGAGAAGCAGGCGAGCGCCTTCTGCGGCCGCCAGCTCGGCTACACGCTTACCTATTCCTTGGGCGGCTCCAGTGATCACCATTACCTTATCGGTGAAGCGAGATGTCATGCGACCTTCTCCTTTTCTGCAGGAGCGCTAGGAGCGAACTTTTCATAATGAAACGAATTCGGTTTCAAGCCCTTTTCTCGGAAAAATCCGAGCACCGAATCAACCATGGGAGGGGGACCACACAAGTAGACATCGACATCCCCCTCATTTAGGGGAGCGTCATCCATATGCTGGGTAACATATCCTTTCCTCGGATGGTCGCTCTCTTCTCCAGAAACCACAGTGACGTATGTAAAATTGGCCAACTCCTCGGTAAAACGGTCCAGGATATCGAGGTACACCAAATCATCATCATTAGTGACGCCGTAAATCAGATGTGTTGGTAAGTCGCAGCCATTGGCTTTCATATGCTCTAGTTTGGATAGGAAGGGCGCTAGGCCAGTGCCTCCTGCCAGCATCAGTATCGGACGCTCGATGGGTCGCAGATAGAAACTTCCCATGGGGCCGGTTAGGGTTACCTTATCCCCAGTGCGGGCCTTGCCCACCAGCCAAGAGCTCATAAGCCCCCCTGGCACATTGCGAATTAGGAAACTCAGATCACGGCTACCTGGCTTGGAACTGAAGGAATAAGCGCGCGTCTCTTCAGAACCCGGCACCTGAATGTTCACGTACTGCCCAGGAAGGAAGGCAATGTCATCGTCCGCGGTGATCTTCAGTTCGATCGATGTGGGCGAGATCAGGTTCACCTCCGCCACGGTACCACCGACTTCGGCATTGCCCGTTTTGCACATGGTGGAAGCGACAGGCACTTCCACCACACAGTCACTGGAAGGCACCATCTGGCAGGTCAGTACCATGCCCTGTTCGGCTTCCTCGTCAGACAGCGCTTCGTCAATGTATTCCTCACCCATGTCGAAGTCGCCCTGACGGCAGGCACCCTTACAGGTGCCACAAACGCCATCGGAGCAGTCCATGGGCAGATTGATCTGCGCACGGTAGGCGGCGTCGAGAACCGTTTCGCCTTCGTTGCAGGACACAAAACGGGTAACGCCGTCTTCAAAGTTCAGCGCAATGTTGTAACTCATGATGATGCTCTCCCCATCAATTACAGGTGATAAACGTCCAGCACCTGATTGATGCAATCGTTGTTCAGAACCAGTCGCTTCTCCCGAATCAGCGGCTGCTCGCCAGTAATGTCCAGGGTGTAGAAGGACGTTCCGAAAAATTCCGCCGTTTTCTTGTAGCGGTACGCCTTGGTCAGCCAGTTGAACCGCAGCTTCACTTCACTCTCATCCTGGGACAGGATCTCCAAGTTGCTGGTGAAGTGCGTGGTTCGCGGCTCCGGCATGGAGCTGGCACCGGAACGCTCAGTCTTTATGCGATAGATCCGGTCTTCCAGGCCTTCCTTGTTGGGGTAATAGATGAGCGAGATCTCGCTTTGCGGGTCCTCGGTCAGCTCATCGTCATCGTCCCAGGCCGGCATCCAGTAAGTGACGTCTTCGTGATAGCAGGCCAGCCAGTTGTCCCACTCGCGGTCGTCCAGAAAACGGGCTTCGCGGATGATGAATTGCTCGATATCGTGGTAGCTCAGGCTCATGCCGACGCCTCCTCTGAAGTCACTGGAATGAAACGGGCCCGCTCTGCCTCGATGGCACGGGTCATTTCCTCCTGCCAATGTTGGTGGTGATTAACATACAGCCCTTCGTCGTCGGGCCGCGCGCCACTCATGATGGGCTTCATATCGATCTGGTTGGCGTGCTCATCGGGGCCGTCGATCCAGTGCGCTGCACCACGGCTCATGTCGTTCCAGCGCATGTCGCGGGCTTCATAGCCGTTCTGGCAGGCGCGGAATTCCTCCAGGTCGTCTGGTGTGCCCATGCCGGTCACATTGAAGAAGTCTTCATATTGACGGATACGCTTGGCACGTAGCTCTGCCGGCTCGTTCTTTGGACCAAAGGCATAGATGGTCACTTCCGTCTTGTTGACGTCGATGGGCCGGGTCACGCGGATCTGTGTGGAGAACTGATCCATCAAGTAAACGTTCGGGTAGAGACACAGGTTCTTGGTGGTCCTTACTATGGAGTCCGCACGAGCCTCTCCGTAGGTTTCCTTCAGGCGCTCCAGCTGGCTGAAGATCGGACGCACTTCTGGGTTCAGCAGTCGAGTCCACAGCATCATGTGACCGTTCTCGAAGGAGTAAAAACCGCCTTCCGCAGACCAGCTCTTGGCGTCGACCGCTTCAGTGCCGCCTTTGTCGTAATTGCGCTGGCCCATGGTGGACAGGTAGTTCCAATGCACGGTGCCCACGTGATATCCATCGGCTCCGTTCTCGGCGGTCAACTTCCAGTTACCCTCGTAGGTGTAGGTCGAGCTTCCGCGCAGGATTTCCAGGCCGTCTTCGGACTGATCCACGATGTTGTCAATGATCTTGGTTGTCTCGCCCAGATACTCTTCGAGAGAGACCACGTCGGCATTGAGGCTGCCGAACAGAAAGCCACGGTAGTTGCCGAACTTTGGCATTTGCTTCAGATCGTGGGAGCCGTCGGTGTTGAACTGCTCTGGGTAGCCGCCTTTCTTCTGGTCTTTCGCCTTCAACAGCTGACCGTCATTACGGAAGGTCCAGCCGTGGAACGGGCAAGTAAAGGAGGTCTTGTTGCCCCGTTTTTTACGGCACAGGGTCGCACCACGATGCGAGCAAGTGTTGAGGATGGCTTTCAGCTCGCCATCCTTGGTACGAGTGATGATCACCGGCTGGCGACCGACAGTTACTGTAAAGTAGTCACCCGGCTCCGGGATCTGGCTCTCGTGAGCTAGGTAAACCCAGTTGCCCTCGAAAATATACTTCATCTCCAGATCGAACAGTTCCTGATCGGTGAAGATGCTGCGATCACACTGGTAGCGTCCGGTTTTCGGATCGGCTATTACCGCGTCACGTACCTTTTCGGCGAGTTTTTCAAGCTTGCTGGTCATGTCGTTCACTCCGTCTTGTTCTTGGGTGGCGCTTACGCAGCGTCGGTTTCCAGGGCACGCGGACGTGCGTGGCGTTCCTGGAGCTCGGGCTTGTCAGTAGCAACCAGGGCGACGTTGAACTCGACTTCGGTAATCGGTCCTGTGACGCCGTGCTTGGCCCCTTCTTTGGACTGGTCTACGTGCTTGGCTTCCACCACCAGCTCTTCACGGGTGGCAAAAGCAAAGTCGCTGTAGGTGTATTCGTCACCGGCGATGTTGATCTGAGTGGTCAGGTGCTTGTAACCAGGCTTGGACACGAAGTAATGAATATGCGCCGGGCGCTGGCCGTGACGGCCCAGTTGGTTCAGCAGCTGCTGGGTTGACCCCTCAGGCGGGCAACCGTAACCGGACGGCATAATGCTCTGGGCAGCATAGCGACCTTCAGAATCAGTCTTGATGCGGCGGCGCAGGTTGTACTCGCTCTGCGACTGGTCGAAGTAGGAATAGGCGCCCTTGGTATCAGCATGCCAGATATCCACGATAGCATTGGCCAGCGGCGCGCCGTTCTCGTCGGTAACCTGGCCCTTGATCAGGATCACCTCGGCGTCTTTGTCGGAGCCGTCATCCATGCGAGCAAATCCTTCGCTGATTGGGGCACCGGCCACGTAAAGCGGGCCTTCAATAGTGCGTGGCGTGCCGCCGGTCAAGCCGGCCTGTTCGTCCTCGGCGTCCTGACGGATATCCAGGTAACGGTCCATGCCCAGGCCCGGGGCCAGCAGGGCGGCTTCGCCGTTTGCACCCAGTTCGCCAACGTAATAGACGGCGCTCCAAAACTCCTCCGGCGTGACATCGAAATCTTCCACGATCTGAAAAATGTCGTGCATTACACGGTGGACAATCTTTTTCATCCGCTCGTCACCGCCTTGCTGATCAAAGCCGGCAACTTTTTCAAGAAGATCTTTCACTTCGGCGGTTTGCATGGTTTTAACAGTCATTGTTGGTCTCCTCGGTCTTTTGTTGTTGTTGCTCAAGACGTCCCAATCAGTTGGCAACATCATCTTTGAAGCCCCTTTCACCACAGAACGGGGCCGGATCTTGTGAAAAATTTTGCTTAGCGATCGTCCTCGTGAATGGAGGACGGATGGCGGCAAAGGGGCGCAACGGTGATGTCCATATAAGGGAACAGCGGAAGGTTGCTGATCAGGTCCTGTAACTCGGCGTTGTCCTCAACGTCGAAAATGCTGACATTCGCGTAGCTGCCCGCCACACGCCACAGATGGCGCCACTTGCCTTTTTCCTGAAGGCCTTGGGCGTAGGCTTTTTCCCGGGCCTTGATCTCGCCAGCAACCTCAGTCGGCATATCGGTGGGCAGATTGACCTTCATTTCAACTTTGAACAGCATGTGCGCTCCTCCGTTATTGATCTTTGCGGCTGTATTCAGCGAGCTTGTCTTCGTTAAGCGTGACGCCCAATCCAGGGCCTTGTGGTAGGTCCACTCCGTTGTCGTGGAAGCTCAGGGGCTTTTCCACAATGTCGTCCTTCATCAGTAGCGGGCCGAACATTTCCGTGCCCCAGTGCAGGGTTTCCAGAGTGGACCAGGCATGCAGTGCAGCGACGGTGCCGATCGTGCCTTCCAGCAAGGTACCTCCATACAGGCCGATACCCGCCGCCTGGGCAACCGCGGCCTGCTTTAGGGCCTGCGCCGGGCCGCCAGCCTTGGCGATCTTAAGGGCGACGGCCCCCGAAAAGCCGGCGGCAGAGAGGTTGTACATATCGCTGGCATCGGCAACGGCTTCGTCGGCCAGGATAGGCAGGTGGAATTTCTGCGAAAGGCGCACCAGCGCGGCGTGATCCTTCATGGGTGTGGGCTGCTCGACCAGGTCAATACCGGCGGCTTGCAGTTCCGCCATGCCTTTGGCAGCCGTTGACTCATCCCAAGCCTGGTTCACATCAACCCGAACACTGGCGGACTCACCCACGGCATCCTTGATGGCCGCCACATGACGAACGTCGTCCATTAACGCCCGCGACCCAATCTTGAGCTTAAAATCACAATGGCGCCGGGTTTCGATTAGGCCGAGGGCCTCCTCGATATCCTTGGCGGTATCGCCACTGGCAAGGGTCCAGAGCACCGGGATATGCTGGTGTACAGCCCCGCCGAATAGGTCGGATACCGGGCAGTTCAACCGCTTGCCTTGCAGATCCAGCAGAGCCGTTTCAATAGCGGACTTGGCCAAATTGTTTCCACGGGACGCTCGGTTTAGCTTTACCCTTAGGGTATTGATTGCGTCGGCCGGCTGGCCAATCAGTTGTGGCCTGAAATAGGTGTCGATGGTAAGTTTCACGCTTTCGGGGCTTTCCGGGCCGTAGGCAAGGCCACCGATGGTGGTGGCTTCACCCAACCCTTCAAGACCATCGGAATCCTTCATCCGCACGATCACCATGCTCTGAACCCCCATGGTTGTCATGGAAAGCTTGTGCGGCCGGATGGTCGGAATGTCGACCAGGATCGCTTCGATGGACTGAATGGTTGCGGACATGTGCTCTCCGAATCGCAAGTTATAATGCCTGTGACTCGAACAGTACGAAGTTTCACGGATGTGAACCAATATTGATTAAGTAGCTAGCGATACCTAGGAGGTATGGATGGAACTCAGACACCTGCGATATTTCGTCGCCGTTGCAGAGGAAGGCAACCTCACCCGGGCAGCAGAAAAACTGTTTATTGCACAACCACCACTAACCCGGGCAATGAAGCAGCTTGAGGAAGAAATAGGTGTAGAGCTTTTTATCCGCAAGCCCAGGGGCCTTGAGCTGACCAATGGAGGGGAATATTTTCTGGAACAGGCCCGACAGATACTGGACAAAGTAACTGCGACGGTTGATGACACTCGCAGGATCGCACAGCATCGAAAGACTATTTTTTCCATCGGGTTTGTCCCATCCGTTTTTTATGGCCAGCTACCTCTCATGGTTCGGCGTCTGCGCCGAAACAAGAACTTGGAGATAGTCCTGCATGAACTGAAAACACGGGAACAGGTCGAAGCACTTAAGACTGGCAAGATCGACATTGGCTTTGGAAGGGTGAGCATAGAAGACCCCGACGTGGAGCAGGAGCTACTGTTCGACGAGCCCATCATCGCTGCCATACCCATGGGTCACCCGCTCAGCAAACACCCTCCGTCTATGAAAGAGCTTTCTGCCCACCCCATGGTCGCCTTCCCTTCCGGGCCGGGCCCAAACTTTGCAGATATCACCCAGGGGCTTTTTCACAGACGCGGCCTGAAAATTCATGTCAGCCAGCATGTCAACGATCTTCAAACGGCCCTATCGCTGGTCGCCTCCGACATGGGGTTCACGCTGGTGCCAGAACAGGTCCGAAAACTTAATCGTGAGGGGGTGGAATTCATGCCGCTGGAGGATAACAACATCACCACGCCCGTTATCGCCTCCCGTCGTCGAGGCGAAAACCCGAACGCCGTGATGCGGCTGGCTAACACTATCCTGGATGAACTCGTACAGAACCGGCTGACCGGTCGTTATCCGTGAGGCTTATCGAGCCGCCTGGCGAATCTGATCAGCCACAATCTGCAGCCTCGGCAAATACATGTTCAACAAAGTATCCATGTCCACTCGGGCGGCATTGGTGCTGATATTAAGTGCACCCAAAAGCTCGCCGCTCGCAGAATAGGCGGGCACCGCCACAGATCGCAAACCAAGATCAAGCTCCTGATCTACGACGGCGTACCCGAGATTTCGCGCCTTGTCGATCTCCTCCCGCAAAACGTTTTTTTCTGTGATTGAGGATAACGTATGACGCTCAAGCTGAATCCTGTTTATATAGGTCTCAAGCTCGCTCTGCGGCAACTGTGCCAGCAGCACCCGCCCCATGGAGGTATAGGCCGCAGGCAGGCGGGTACCCACCGACAGCGTAATAGCCATTAGGCGATGCCGGGCGGCCGACCGCACCACGTACACTACATCGTCACCATCCAGAACCGCCAGGGATGAGGATTCTCCAAGCTCGGCGGTAATGTCTTCCAGATACTGTTGAATGACTGCTCGATACTGGTTTGATGCTTGATAGGCATAACCCAGCTGCAGTACCCGAGGAGTCAGCTCGAACTGGCGACCGGTGCGCTTCACAAACCCCAACGCGTGCAGGGTCAGCAGAAATCGCCGTGCCTTAGCTCGGTCCATATCAGTGCGGGCCGCCACTTCGCTCAGGGTCATGTGAGGGTGATCGGCATCGAATGCCTGAAGAACCTCTAGACCCGACGCCAGTGCGCCCACGTAATCCCGGTCTCCCGGCTTGAGAATCTGTTCGTCCATTCCAGCTCCTGTAACAAGCTTATTTAGCCTGCCGCACATCATGTCAGCGCATGGTATCAGTCAGTTCGCATTACGAACATCCGTGCTTTTGACCAACTGGTGAAAATTTGTACTTGACGACCGAAAACCAATCACGCCATTATGTTCGCATATTAAACTTATGTTCGTATATCGAACTACTCAGCCAAAACACGATGGAGACACTGCGATGGCCGAATTCCTCTCTCTCAAGGAAGCGGTAGGCAAACACATCAACAGCGGCGACACCGTTGCGATGGAAGGCTTTACCCACCTAATTCCGTTTGCCGCTGGACACGAAATCATCCGCCAGCAAAAACGTGACCTGACCCTGATCCGCATGACCCCGGACTTGGTTTATGACCAGATGATCGGTGCGGGCTGCGCTAAAAAACTGATTTTCTCTTGGGGTGGCAACCCGGGCGTGGGCTCCCTGCACCGTTTGCGGGATGCCGTTGAGAAAGGCTGGCCGAACAAACTGGAGATCCTGGAACATAGCCACGCAGCCATGGCCTGCGCCTATGAAGCCGGCGCCGCCGGGCTGCCGCTAGCAGTTCTGCGCGGTTATGTCGGCAGCGACCTGCCCAAGGTCAATGACCAGATCAAATTCATCGAGTGCCCCTTTACCGGTGAGCGCCTGGCGGCAGTACCCTCTGTTCGTCCGGATGTAGCCGTGATTCATGCCCAGCGGGCCGACCGCAAGGGTAATGTGCTGATAGAAGGCATCGTCGGTATCCAGAAGGAAGTGGTGCTGGCCGCCAAGCGAAGCATTGTGACCGTTGAGGAAATCGTGGATGACCTCGGCGCCTCCGTGAACGCCTGCGTACTGCCCTCCTGGGCCATCACCGCCATCGCCGAGGCCCCGAAAGGCGCCAAACCCTCCTACGCCCTCGGCTACTACGACCGTGACAACGCCTTCTACAAAGAGTGGGACGGCATCGCCCGCGACCGGGAAACGTTCCAGACCTGGCTGAAAGACAACGTGTTTGAAAAAGGAGCTGCGTGATGAGCCTTGAATTTACCTCCTCAGAAATGATGAGCGTCACTGCCGCCCGCGCACTGACCAGCGACATGACCTGCTTCGTGGGCATTGGACTGCCCAGCGAGGCTGCCAACCTGGCGCGACTGACCCACGCACCGGACGTGACCCTGATTTATGAATCCGGCACCCTGCAAACCAAACCGGACGTGCTGCCTCTGTCCATCGGCGACGGCGAGCTATGTGAATCCGCCCTGACCACCGTGGCAGTACCGGAGATGTTCCGGTACTGGCTGCAGGGTGGACACATCAGCGTCGGCTTCCTGGGTACTGCCCAGATTGACCGTTACGCCAACCTGAACACTACGCTGATTGGCGACTACCGCGAACCGAAAGTCCGCCTGCCTGGGGGTGGTGGCGCCCCGGAAATTGCCACCAATGCAAAGGAAGTGTTCATTACCGTCAAGCATTCCAAGCGTACCTTCGTGAAGGACGTCGACTTTGTTACCACCGTTGGCTTTGGACGCGACGGCAAGGCACGGGATAATGTACCCAACATTGGACGTGGTCCCACCGTGGTAATTACCGACCTGTGCATTCTCAAGCCTGACCCTGATAGCAAAGAACTGGTAGTCACTTCTCTGCATCCCAATGTGACTCGGGAAGAAGTGATCGATGCCACTGGGTGGGAAATCCGGTTTGCCGACACGTTGGAGACCACGCCAGAGCCAAGTGCCAAAGAGCTGGAAGTTCTGCGTGATCTGAAAGCACGCACAAATGCACATCATGCCGGTCAACAGTGAGAAATATCATGACTGACGTTTATCTCTGCCATCCTCGTCGTTCGGCGATTGGCCGTTTCGGTGGCACCCTTGCCAGCATTCGCCCTGACGACCTCGCCGCTCACATTTTTAAAGCGGTACTGGAGCAGGCTTCGGAACTCGACCCGACCGCTATCGACGAAGTGATGATGGGCTCCGCTAACCAGGCCGGTGAAGACAACCGCAACGTGGCGAGGATGTCTGCCCTGCTGGCCGGCTTGCCTACGTCTGTTCCCGGCACCACTCTCAATCGTCTGTGCGGCTCCGGCATGGACGCCGTGGGTACGGCGTTCCGCGCCATTCGTGCAGGTGAAATGGACCTAGTGTTAGCAGGAGGCGTGGAATCCATGTCTCGCGCACCCTATGTGATGGGCAAGGCTGACAGCGCCTTTTCACGTGGCCAGAAGATTGAGGACACCACCATCGGCTGGCGCTTTGTGAACCCGCTGATGAAAAAGCAGTACGGCATCGATTCCATGCCGGAAACGGCGGAGAACGTGGCCGAACAATACAAGGTGTCGCGGGAGGATCAGGACCTGTTCGCCTTCCGTTCCCAGGAAAAGGCCGCCCGAGCCCAGAAGGAAGGACGCTTCGCCGAAGAAATCGTGCCTGTGTTCGTTCCGCGACGGAAACAAGACCCGCTGGTGTTCGATACCGACGAGCATCCCCGCGAAAGTACGCTGGAGAATCTCGCATCCCTGCCCACGCCATTCCGCGAAAACGGCAGCGTGACCGCAGGCAACGCCTCAGGCGTGAACGATGGCGCCGCTGCGATGCTGGTTGCCAGTGAGACCGCCGTCAAAACCCACGGACTAAACCCCATGGCCCGCATACTGGGCATGGCCACGGCCGGCGTGGAACCGCGCATCATGGGCATCGGCCCTGTGCCGGCGGTTCGCAAGCTGCTGGAGAAACAAGGCATCGGCATTGACGACATTGACGTGATCGAACTGAACGAAGCCTTTGCCGCCCAAGGGTTGGCGGTACTGCGGGAATTGGGCGTTGCCGATGGTGATTCACGCGTGAACCCTAACGGCGGCGCCATCGCCCTGGGCCATCCTTTGGGGATGTCCGGTGCCCGACTGGTAATGACCGCCGCCCACCAACTGCAGAGCACCGGTGGCCGCTATGCCTTGTGCACCATGTGCGTAGGTGTCGGCCAGGGTATTGCGACACTCATCGAACGGGTCTGAGCTAAGGAGCAAACATGGCTTTTCTAAAACACGACGGTCGCACGGTTTGTTATCGACTGCTGGGTGACAGCAACAAACCGCTGCTGATGCTCGCTCATCCCCTAGGCATGACCCAGGGGGTTTGGGACGACATGTTGCCAGCGCTACTCGAAAAATTTCGGGTACTGGCCTGGGATTTACCGGGACACGGCGCCAGCGCCGCCTGGCCGGAAGAATCCGACGAAATCACACCGGAAAACCTGGCGCAGGAAGCCATCGCGCTCGCGAAAGTGGCAGAGTCAGATAAGTTCCACTTTGTCGGAACATCGATTGGCGGCGCCATTGGCCAGCAACTCCTCAGCAAGCATTCTGAAAGGCTGCTTTCAGCCACGCTCACAAACACCGGCGCCGTCATCGGCACACCCGATGCCTGGAATACCCGCTCGGCCAACGTTCTGGAACTCGGCCTGCCGGCCATGGCGGTGGATATCGTGCCACGTTGGTTCGGCCCCCACGCGTGCGAAAAGCAGCCGGCGCTGGTGGAAGGCTGGAGCGTGATCATGGGACGCGGTGATGACCGTAGTTATGCCCTGCTGTGTGAGATGCTGGGGCGGGTCGACTTCCGAGAGCAGCTGGGGCAGCATCAAGTGCCACTCCGACTGCTTGGTGGTTCTGACGATGTGGCCACGCCCCCAGACACACTCAGGGCGCTGGCCGGCGTCAGCGGTGCAGCGGAGCCGGTCATTTTGGAGCAGATTGGCCACGTGCCGTCGGTGGAATGCCCCGATGCATTCAGCCAGATTCTGCTTGATGCCCTGACCTGAGCACTTAGCGCGCAGACCAGACCGCAGCTTACTCCGGTCCTGGTTTGCAGCCAACCACTTCCGCGCTTCAGAATCTGGATAACTGTCTGCACTTTGCGGATAGGTTCATTCCGAAAAAAACCTTAGCGTTGCTCCACAATGCTAACCCTTGCCCGCCGGGAACAGTACCATGGACAACACTCTCATATTAGAAAAAGAAACCTCTGAGACCGGTTCTTCCAAAGTCCCAATGTATGGAGCGTTCCTCCTGGCTCTCGCCTTTGCCGCACTGATGCTTGTCAACGCAGACACGGTATTCCAAACCACGCTTGCAGCCATAACTCTTGGGCTGACAGCTACTGCACTTATTCTGTGCGCACGAATGCGTCCGACCACCGTCACGATACGCGAACCGGTGCCACCAGTGGAGTCCCGTCCCGAACCGGTTCATGAACCGGAAACGCCTGTTCCCGAACCGAAATCACCCGACCCCGTTCTGATCGGCCACCTAGACGACCTGCGAAACAACGTGGACATGATACTCGAAGAAATGGATGAAGCTGGCAAACTAGCCAAAGCGTCCGGCGCGAAGGTAGCCCAGAGCGCGAACAGCATTTCCGGGGCCGAGGCCTCGATTAGGGAGCTGGCGGAGTTCATGAGTCGTATCGATGACGTCTTCACTCAGTTGGTTAAACAGTCCGAAGAAATCGGTAGCATTGTCGGCAACATTCAGGATATTGCCAAACAGACCAACCTGCTGGCTCTGAACGCGTCCATTGAGGCCGCGCGAGCGGGAGAACACGGTCGCGGCTTTTCGGTAGTGGCCGACGAAGTGCGTAACCTAGCTGTTCGAGCGAACGAATCCAGCGAGAGTATCCGTGAAATCGCCAACAGCCTGAATTCGACCTCCGTGGAGGCCGGTAGCGGTATGGAAAAAATCCGCCAGTCGTGTGATCACTGCCTAAACCAGTCGGGGGAAGCCTTACAAGCAATGGAAGACATTCAGGCCGGAGCTGTCGCTCGTATGGAAGTGGTTCAGGGCATTACCAAACGCTTGCAGGTCCAGAGCGAGCTCACCCGTCAACTTTATACTGACCTCAGCACTGAGCATTGATCTTTTTTGGGACGGGCTTCCCATGGCCGGGTGACGACCAACAACCTAAGTTTTCACTGAACGCCCGCATTGGCGACTTTGAGCCTCCGATACAGTGTCGCTCGACCAATGCCCAACCGTTTTGCTGCGCGACTGACATTCCCCCCCTCAATTACCAGCGCTTCTTCGATAACGGCGCGCTCCAGAGTCTTTAAGGTACCGCGTTTGCTCGCTGCCCTATTGCTTCGAACTGCCATGGTTGTCGGGGCCGCTATCTCTTCAGGCAGATGGCAAAGTTGCAAAACTTCACCGGGGTCCGCAAGTGCGTCTGCGTGAGTCAGGGCATAGACGAGCTCACGAACATTTCCCGGCCAGTCGTACCGCATTAAACCGTCCAAACAGTCTTGCGACAACTCGCGACTACCCTGTGTCAGAGCACGGCATCGGTCGACAATGAAGCTTTGCAAATCCGAGCGTTCCGAAAGTCTTGGCAGGCGTATAGCCATACCTTTAATGCGGTAGAGCAGATCCTCGCGAAATTCTCCGTCCCTGGCAGCTTCTGACAGGTTCCGATGTGTTGCGCAGATCAACTGGAAACGGACCTGCTTTGGGGTAGCACTTCCAAGACGGGTCACTTCACGGGTTTCCAACACTCTCAATAAACGGGACTGGAGCGCCAACGGCATGTCACCAATCTCATCCAGAAACAGGGTGCCACCATCTGCCTGCTCGATCTTACCTGGAGCACCGCCTCGTCGCGCACCTGTGTAGGCACCATCAGCGTGACCAAAGAGCTCACCCTCAATAAGCGACTCCGGGATGGCCGCACAGTTAATCGCAACAAACGTGCCGGAAGAAAATGCGCTACCGTTATGAAGTGACGTTGCCATCACTTCCTTTCCGGTCCCGGTCTCACCTAGTATAAGCACCGGCAGCCCCTTCTCCATTGCTCTGCTTGCTTGGTTTACCTGACGACTAATTGCATGATCACCAAAATCTGTGGATTCTGGTACACGATTAGCCAAAGGCACGGAAGCCGTACGTCTCGTGGTTTTTCGCGAACCAGCATCGACCGGTCGTAGCGAGAATGACAGCCCAGAGTGCATCCTGGCCGTTATAGGGTGATTCCGGCCACGGAACCCATCAACGAGTGTCTCAAAGCGCAAATCAAACAAATCCTGAAAGCGCAACGTCCCATCCGTTGAGGCCAACCCCGTCAGTTCGCGCACCCGGGGCGACAAACCAAGCACTTGTCCGTCCGGCCCAAGCGCCACCAACATGTCACTCGTGGCATGAGGATCACTCTGCTCCCACCCTAGACTAATCATGAGCCAAGGCGACAACATACCCATCAACTGGCGTTCAATCCTAGCTGAACATTGTTGCACTAAGGAAAGCGCGCTTCCCGGCTCCAACGGATTTCCACGAGTAATATCAATGGCCCCCAATACCCTGCCCATGGGGTCCACAATGGGAGAGGCCGCACAATTGAATACTCGATTTGCATGCAAGTAATGCTCGACTCCGGCAACTAGCACTGGACGACGCTCCAACACAGCACAAGACATCGCGGAAGTGCCAATATTCGCCTCGGAGAGATTGACTCCCTGTCGAAAGGCGTCATTAATCAGTGTATTGGCGCACCGACCCGAACGTCTCGCTGCCAGAGCAACCCCTTTGTCATCCGTAAGCAGAACGGAATAGCCTGCGCCATTAACGGTTTGGCCCAACTGTTCCAGCGGCTGGGTGGCTGCCTCCAACAAAATTCGGTTGTTATCCATCAGCTCTATTAAACCGTTTCTGGACACGGTGTCGAACTGAACACGCTCACTCACGTTTTTTCTCGCCGCGGAACAACGCTGCCAGGAATGAACAATGGCATCATCGATCAGGCCCGTTGGAATCTGACCATGCTCAAAAAAGGTTTCACGTGCCTTGGCACGCCTCTGGTCGGCAGGAATAAGTGCGCTCATTGATTTTCCTCTATCGCAGGACTGATTATTGTCGTTTGATGCGACCCTGCGCTTTGGCCTTATTGGCTCTTCTTGTCATTTTCTTGAAACTTTAACACGTTCTTTAATAAGGACCGCCTGAAAATTCGTTGGCATGCCACTTACTGTCTCATTCTGAGACAGTGCCTCCCTGTTTCCCCGATTGAAACATTCATAGCCCCTCTTAACGATAACAAAACTCCCTTAATCAAATGATTTAAAGAGCCTTTTTTATAGAAACGAACTGTTGGCATGATCGTCGCTAACTGTTTTCGCGTTGACAACAACAACACGAAATTTGGAGAGCAACTATGCGATCGACCTCGAAGTACACACCATCAAAATCACTTGCTTTGGGCTCAACCCTGATACTGGCCATGAGCATTTTCTCGGTTCCAACCCAAGCTGCCGAAATTGCCACTGACCCCGGCGACTACACACCGCTGCCAGCAGGTGTAAACCTTGGGATTCTATACGGCCAATATGCCACCCGCGACGCAGCTTACGCCGATGGCAACAAAGTCCCCGCCGAGGCTGGACTGGACACCACTATAGGATTGGCACGCTTCGTCCACTACATGGACATTGGTGGCATTATTGTTGATCCCCAGATCATCGTTCCTTTCGGAAAGGTGGAACTGACAGAGCCCTTCGGTCCGCTTCAGCCGACCTCAGAAAGTGGTATCGGTGACCCGATCATCGGCGCAACTGCTTGGGTTCTCAACAACCCCGATGATCAGCAATGGGTTGGTCTGTCCGCTTTCGCATCCGTGCCGGTCGGCCAATACGATGAGGCCAAAGGTCCAGTAAATATTGGCGAGAATCGTTGGAAGGGAATTTTTCAAGCTGCCTACGTGAAACATTTAAGCTCCAGTGTAGTGCTGGACCTGATCGCAGAGTATTCAGTATACGGCGACAACGACGACTTCCTCGGCTTCAAACGCGAACAGGAAGATGCGCAGAGCCTGCAGAGCCATCTTCGTTACCTCTTGTCCAAGCAAAGCCACGTGGCACTTTCTTACTACCATTCGTTTGGGGGTGAAACCACTGTTGGCGGCCAAAAGCAGGACGACAGGGTGAACACCAATCGCTGGCAGGCAACCTACGCAACTTTTGTTGATCCGACTGTGCAACTGCAATTTCAGGCTGGCCAGGACATCGACGTGGAAAACGGATTCAAAGAAGATACCCGCGTAAATCTGAGAATATTGAAGGTATTCTGACCCCCAAGAACATGAACATGCCTTTCGAACACAGGCAATAATTCGGAGAACACCATGAGTCAGATGAGCGATCAAACAAAAGAAGCCATCGACCAGATCAATGGCCTAAGCCGCCGAAGCTTTCTGAAAGCGGCAAGCGGCCTTGCGGTTGCTGCGACAGTCGGCACCGGACTTCTGGGGGCAGCGCACGCTTTCGCCTCAATCCCAGAAGGCATAAATGTTATGTCCGCCAGCGAATACCACGTGATGAATCGCCTGATGCAGGTTCAGCTGGCGAGCGAGGGAACCGGTCTAGTTCCGGCAAGTGAAATCCCGGTCATGCAGACATTGGACGCCGCACTTATGGCGACTATGGCACCCCACATTCTCGAAGGCCTGAAAGGTGGTATCGCCTACTTTAATGACGGACCTAAGACCTTTTATGGCAAACCTTTTGTGGAACTGTCCGACAAGCAAGCCGCAGCATTCTGTGACACTTGGGCCAATTCCGACGAAGTACCGCAAAGAGCACTTGCTATGGGCCTGAAAAAGCTGATCGGGCTGGCCTATTGGGCGAATCCCCCGACCTGGGAGCCTCTCGGCTACGGCGGACCGGTGACTGAAAAATGGAACCTGGTGTCTCTGGGCAATGCACCCTTACCAAAAAGCTGAGCGGCAGGAGTAGATCATGCAAGAAACAATCGAAGCTAAAACAATACCTGCCCACGGTTTGCAGGTAACCCAAGCGTCAGACGTGACCAGCGACAACATTGAGCTCAACGCCGATGCTGTCGTAATTGGATCAGGTGCCGGCGGAGCCATTGCAGCTTATGAGTTGGCCAAAGCCGGAAAAAAAGTGGTGGTTTTGGAAGCCGGCCCTTATGTGCCATCTGAACAATTTTCAGAAATGTTGGCCGTTTCCATGGATCAGCTTTATGCCGACCACGGCGGTCAGTCCAACTCCGCCGGTGACATCTCAATCTTGCAGGGTGCCTGCGTTGGTGGGTCCACAGTCGTAAATGCTGCCCTGTGTTTTCGAACCCCGGATTACTATCTCGACCGATGGGGGAAGGAGTTCGGGCTGACCAATCTCACACCGAAAGTCATGCTGCCCTACTTTGAGAAAGTCGAAGAAAATCTCGGCATTGCACCGAACAAGTCCTTTGAGACCAGTCCAGGCGCCCAACTGCTCAGAGGCGGCATGAAAAAGCTGAACCTTCCCGAAGGTAATGCCAAACGCAATATTCGCAATTGTGCTATGACTGGTTTCTGCTTCGCTGGCTGCAAATCCGACCGTAAACAATCCATGATGGTCACCTACCTGCCCTGGGCCGTGGCCTATGGTGCGACCATCTATTCTGACACGCGGGCCACACAGATCCTCGCAGAAAATGGCAAAGCCACTGGCGTATTGGCCGAAATTGTTGACCAGCAGAGCAAAACGGTAAAGAGCAGGCTCAAGGTCAACGCTCCGATCGTCGTCGGCGCGGCTGGACCGATCCAAATGCCAATCCTGCTTCAGAAAAGCAAACTAGCCAACAGCAATGGCCAGGTGGGCAAGAACTTCGCCTGCCATCCAACCATGTCTGTGACCGGCATGTTCGAGGAGAACGTTGATAACTTCTACGGTGCCACCCATTCCCTATACATGGATAAACATGTAATGCCTGGGGATGGAAGCTACTTGCTGCTCGATGCTATCCAGGAACCCGTGGAGGCCAGTTTTCAGGCCGAGCCAGGCACTGGTAAGCCGTACATGTCCTACATGTCGAAATATCGCAACACAGTTCGCCTAATCACCCTCATCCACGATCAAAACGTGGGCGAGGTAAACTGGAAAGACGGCGTGAAAGAGATCAAATACTTCGTCGACGACGGCGATTTCGAAATCATGAAGAACGGCCTAAAGACCAATGCTCGGGTACTTTTTGCCGCCGGTGCGAAGCAACTGTTCATTCCGACATCCCACAAGCTGACCATCGACAGTGAAGATCAGATTGATGCTGTCATCGATGGGCTCGACAATGAGCCCGCCCGCTATCGCTACACCTCGTTTCACCCCCAGGGTACCTGCCGTATGGGGGCAGACCCGAAATCCACAGTGGTTTCTCCCACGGGCGAAACCCATGAGATCAAGAACCTTTACATCGTGGATGCGAGCCTGCTGCCGACATCGATCGGTTACAACCCCTCGGAAACAGTTTACGCGCTGGCCCACTATATAAGCGACCAGATCAACCGGGCGCACACCTGATTACAGTCGAAAGCATTGAGGAGAAAATACCATGGATGTGCCAGTAAACCCTGTTTGGCAACAGAACCTTTTCCTGGGCTCATGGCAAAATGGCGACGGTGAGCAGGTCGATATAATGGAACCAGCGACCGGGGAGGTGATCACACAACTGAAAGCGGCGACGCCTCTTGACGTTGACCGGGCCGCCATCATCGCCAAAGACGCCCAGAAAAAGTGGATGGCAGTCCCCTTTGATCAGAAAGCCGAGATCCTGCGCAGGGCCGCAGCCCTCCTCAAGGAGCGCGCGGAAGAAATCAACGGATGGAATACCCGCGAGTGCGGCTCAATCGGTCCAAAAGCAGATTGGGAGTTACAGGCTACCTACGAACAGGCTCAGATGGCTGCAGCCATGCCAATGCAGCCCAATGGCGAGATATTCCCGTCAAGCATTCCCGGAAAGCGGAATTATTGGAAGCGGGTACCACTTGGTACCGTAGGTGTTATCGCACCCTGGAACTTTCCCATCCTTCTTTCAATGCGTTCCGTGTTTCCGGCCCTGGCCATGGGTAACTGTGTGATACTCAAGCCGGATCCCAAAAGCAGTATTTGTGGCGGTGCACTGATGGCTCAAATTCTCGAAGACGCCGGACTGCCCGAAGGGGTGTTTCATGTTCTGCCGGGCGGCCCTGATGTAGGCCAGGCTCTCGTTGAACATCCGCTGGTCAAAATGATCTCTTTTACCGGTTCCACCGCGGTTGGGAAAAAGATTGGCGAGATCTGTGGTCGGATGCTTAAGAAAGCCTCGCTGGAGCTAGGTGGAAACAACGCACAGGTGGTTCTCGAAGACGCCGACCTGGACATTGCAAGTTCGTGTGGTGCCTGGGGCTCTTTTCTGCATCAGGGGCAAATCTGTATGCAGACCGGTCGACACCTCGTCCAAAGTTCGGTGGCAGACGCTTATATTGCTCGCCTGGCCGCTCGCGCCGGAAACCTTGCCTGCGGAAACCCTGCGCAAGAACAGGTTCATATAGGTCCACTGATCAACGAGGTTCAGGCAAAGCGGGTAGAGGGTATCGTCAACCGCTCTGTCGAAATGGGCGCACGCATCGTCGTCGGCGGCAGACGTAATGACAACTACTATGAGCCCACAGTTATAGCCGACGTCACCTCGGACATGCCAGTCTTTTCCGAGGAAGTCTTCGGGCCTGTAGCACCAGTGATGACCTTCGACTCGGATTCAGAAGCTCGTGATCTGGTCAATGAGTCTCCCTATGGTTTGGCTGCAGCGATTCATTCAGGCTCGACAGAACGAGCACTGAAGATTGCCAATCAAATCCAGGTTGGGATGATTCATATCAACGATCAAACTGTAAACAACGAGTTCCAGGTACCCTTTGGCGGCATGGGCAGCTCGGGTAACAGCGGCCGCTTTGGTGGTCCAGCCAACATTGAAGAATTCACCACCAGCCAATGGGTGAGCGTGATGGAAGAGGGTATGCAGTATCCTTTTTGAACCATGAGCTCGCCTGTCATTTCTTGTTGAGCGTCGGTTCCCGTTGGGAACGATCTGCCCTTGCCTGAAGAACGCCCGGTTCTTCAGGCTTTTTTATCGACCAAGCTACTGAATTTGAAAGGTCTCGCAATACCTCTGCAATAACCGGACACGCCTATGCAGAAAACGGATATCTCTGCAGCCCCCACACGCCTCTAATGACAGAACCCACAACAACAATCTGAGGTGTTGAAATGAGCAAGATCAAAACGCTTGCCGGTGCTGTACTGGCAACCACCCTTACCGCCGGGCTCTCAACCTCTGCCCTAGCGGCCGCTGGTGACCCGGTAAAGATCGGTGTCATGCTTCCGTTCAGCGGCATTTACGCACAACTTGGTGAAGCCGGCCGAGATGGCCTGAAGCTCGCTCTGAAAGAGCATGCCGAAAAACTTCACGGATCAAAAGTTGAGTTCATCGAGCTTGATACTGAAGCCAAGCCCTCACGCGCTCCGGAGCTAGCATCTTCGCTGTTGAACCAGCACGAAGCAGATTTCGTGATTGGTCCGGTTCATTCCGGCGTTGCCATGGGCATGATCAAGATGCTGCGCGGTAAAGATACCATTATGATTATCCCCAACGCGGGTTCTGCCGCGGCGACCGGTCCTCTTTGCTCTCCCAACGTATTCCGCACTTCCTTCTCATCCTGGCAGCCGTCCTACCCCATGGGCGAAGTGGCGCTTGAAAAAGGCTACAAGAAGGTTTATGCGATCAGTTGGAACTACGGCATGGGCCGCGAGAGTCTCGACGCCTTCGAAGAGTCCTTCACCGCCGGTGGGGGTGAGATTGTCGAGAAGGTACTGCTGCCTTTCCCGTCCACCAATTTCCAGTCCCACGTCAGCGACATAGCTGACGAGAATCCTGATGCGGTGTTCACATTCTTCGCCGGTGGTGGCGCCATCAAGTTTGTGAAGGATTACGACGCCATGGGCCTGCGCGGCAAGATTCCGCTGATGGGGTCCGGCTTCCTCACCGAAGGTACACTGCAGGCACAAGGTGATGCTGCCGAAGGCGTGATGACTGGGCTGCACTACGCAGAACAGTTGGACGTTCCGAAGAACCGGGAGTTCCGGGAAGCCTTCAACACCGAGTATGGCCACTACCCGGATATCTACGCCGTTCAGGGGTATGACGCAGGGCAGGCCATCGCCAACACCATCGACCAGCTTGAAGGTGATATTTCAGACAAGCAGGCGGTGATCAGCACCATGGAAAAGTTGACCATCGACAGCCCGCGTGGGGAATTCACCTTCTCCAAGGCACATAACCCGATTCAGAACATCTACCTGCGGGAAGTGAAAGATGGCGTGAACGTGGTGCAGAGTATCGCCGCCGAAGCGCTGGAAGATCCCGCCCGTGGCTGCAAACTCTGAGCACGGGCTCTGTTACCCCCCGGCAAGAGCCGGGGGCTTACCTGAAGCTCCCTGCCCATACCTGAATTGACTTATCCGTAAAACCGTTGGGTATTACTATGTCTACCGAACTTTTCTTCGTGCAACTTATTAATGGCATCCAGTATGGGTTGCTTCTTTTCCTGATCGCTTCCGGCCTGACCCTAGTGTTCGGCGTCATGGGCATCCTTAACTTGGCCCATGGTTCCATGTACATGGTCGGCGCCTATCTGGTGTGGTACTTCGTCGCTGTGACCGGCAGCTTTACGGTATCGGCCATTCTGTCGGCAGTGATCGCGCTTGGCCTGGGCATACTCATCGAGCGGGTATTGATCCAGCGACTCTATAACCGCAATCACCTGGACCAGGTACTGCTGACCATAGGCATGATCTTCGTGTTCAACGCTTTGCAAAGCATTCTCTGGGGCAATGATCCCTATGGTGTTGCCGTTCCGGAAGCACTGAGCGGTTCGGTGCCTTTTACCGACAACTCAAGCTATCCGGTGTATCGCATCTTCGCTGCAATGGTCTGCATAGCCATCGCCGCTGCCCTGTACTTCGTGGTGAGCAAAACCCGGCTGGGCATGTTGATTCGCGCCGGCGAATCTAACCGAGAAATGGTAGAAGCTCTCGGAGTCAACATCAAAAGCCTCTATACCATCGTGTTTGCCATCGGAGTCATGCTTGCAGCCGTTTCGGGCATTATTGCCGCACCAATGCGCTCCATCGTTCCCGGCATGGGCGAAAGTGTATTGATCACCTGCTTTGTCGTAGTGGTCATAGGAGGCATGGGCTCGATTAAGGGCGCCTTCGTGGGAGCCCTGCTGGTCGGTGTTATCAGCACTTTTGCTGCGGTTCTAATACCGACCATGTCCAACATGATTATCTACATCTTTATGATCCTGGTGCTGCTGGTGAAGCCCCAGGGCCTGTTCGCCAAGTAAGCGGGAGCCGAACATGATTTTCGAAAAACGCACCGAACGGATTTTCCTGGCGATCTTCTTTGTCATCGCCCTCTGTATTCCCCTTTTCCTGGAGGAGAACTCCTTCTTCGTGGGCAAAGCCACCACCATCCTGATTTTGGCGGTGTTTGTAATGTCTCTGGACTTCCTGGTTGGGCGAGTTGGCCTGGTCACCTTGGGTCACGCCCTGTTCTATGGCCTTGGCGGCTATTTATTCGTGATCCTCACGCCGGAGTATGAGGCAGTCAATTTCTGGATCTACGCCTTTTACATTATGGGGCTTAATGCCCTGATTGCGCTGGTGATCGGTGCGGTGGTGCTACGCACCTCCGGAATCTACTTCATCATGATCACCCTGGCCATCTCGCAGATGGCCTATTACTACTTCTTCGATTCCCTGGAGTTCGGCGGCAACGACGGTCTGTTTATCTTCATGAAGCCAGAAACCAGTATCTTCGGACTGAGCTTCCTGAACCTGGACAACCCCACCCACTTCTATTACCTGGCATTGCTGGCGGTGCTGGTCACCCTGTTGGCCATCAAGATCATCCTGCGTTCGCGCTTTGGCCGCATCGTCGAAGCCAGCCGCCTGAACCCGGAACGTACCGCGGCGCTGGGCTACAACATCTTTGCCTTCCGCCTGATCAGCTACGTCATTGGCAGCACCCTGGCGGCCTACGCCGGTTTGCTGTTTGCCCTGCAGTACGGCTATGTAAACCCGCAATTCATGACCTGGGAAATGTCTGGAACAGCGCTGGTGATGTCCATCCTCGGCGGGATGGGCACGATCTACGGCGCCATTATCGGCACCATAACCTATGAAGGTCTGCAGTATTTCTTCGAGCACATGAGCGAAGACTGGATGCTGTTCATGGGCGGCGCCATCATCCTGATGGTCCTGCTGCTGCGCAAAGGCCTGGCCGGATACCTTGAAAAGCTGCTGGAGAAATAATCATGGCCAACGACATCATTCTGGAAACCGAATCCCTCAGTAAACACTGGGGCGGGATCAAGGCACTCAACGACATTTCCCTGCAGTTTCATGATCGACAACTGCACGGCGTGGTCGGCCCGAACGGCGCCGGCAAGAGCACGCTGTTGAATATGCTGTGCGGCACCCTGCAGCCAACCAGCGGATGTATCTTCCACAAGGGCGAGCAGATTGAAGGCATGAAGCCGTGGAAATTCGTGCGCCGGGGCATCGGCCGCAGCTTCCAGAAAACCAACATCTACGCCGATGTCACCTGCCTGGAAAACTGCGCGGTGGCGGCTCAGCGCCGATTTGCGGGTAGCTTCAATTTGTTCGCGTCGCGTCATTCCAACAAGCTTGTTCAGGAAGCCGCTGAAAAGGCTTTATGTCAGGTGGGGCTCGAAAGCCGCATCCAAACCGTTGCGGCGGAAATTTCATACGGAGAGCAGCGCCAGCTCGAACTGGCCATGGTGCTGGCAACCGATCCGTGCATCCTCCTTCTGGATGAGCCCATGGCTGGCATGGGCCACGAAGAATCTCAGCGCATTATCGCGCTGCTGAACGAGCTCAAACAGACCTACTGCATTGTGCTGGTAGAGCACGACATGGACGCAATTTTTGAGCTGTCCGACCAATTAACCGTGCTGGATAACGGCACCCACCTGATTACTGGCACCGTGGATGAAGTTCGCAACGAGCCCCGGGTGAAAGAAGCCTACCTGGGCAAGGAAGACGAGGAGGAAGCGGCATGAGCAACAGCCTTCTAGCAGTTAAGAATCTCAATACACTTTATGGCCGCAGCCACATCCTCCACGACCTGTCCTTTAAACTTGAGAAAGGGCAATCCATGAGCTTGATGGGACGCAATGGCATGGGCAAGACCACCACGCTTAAGTCCATTCTTGGCATCGTGCCACCCCGCAGTGGTCATGTTTACTTTGACGGACAGGACATTAGTAACCTGCCGACATGGAAGCGGATGAGAAGGGACATTGCCTACGTTCCCGAGGGCCGGGGCATGTTCCACAACCTTACGGTGAAAGAACACTTACAAATGGCCGCACGCCCGGACAGCAATGGAAAATCCGGCTGGGACTTCGACCGAGTTATGTCGACTTTCCCTCGCCTTCAGGAGCGCTTGTCTAATTTAGGAACGGAACTCTCTGGGGGTGAGCAGCAGATGCTGGCGATCGGACGGGCGCTGGTCACCAATCCGAGACTGATGATTCTTGACGAAGCCACCGAGGGCCTTGCACCGCTGATCCGAGAGGACATATGGAAGGTTATCGCAACCATTCGCGAGTCCGGCATTTCTACATTGATCGTGGACAAGAACATCAAGGCCCTGAAGAGGCTCTGTGACCGTCATGTCGTTATTGTAAAAGGAAAAGTTCATTTCGACGGCAGCTCTGAGGAGCTGGACCAGAACCTAGAAAAAGTCGAAACGGCACTCAGTGTGTAAATTTACAGAAAACGGATAGGGATGTTCATTAACCGGATATTTGACCCCGCCGTAATAACCGATAGTTCAAGTGCCAAACAACAAGGAGAAGGCAAATGAACTATCGTAACTCACTGCTAGCGCTGGCGATCGCTTCCGGTCTCAGCGCAACACCTTCCGCTCATGCTCTCGAACTCGGCGAGTTCAACGACACCAAATTTAGCATCGGTGGTTATTTCAAAGCCGAAGCCATCTATGAAAAGGTCGATGATGGGGACTCGCGCATCTTCGGTCGCTCAAACCAGTCTCGCGTGAACCTCAAGACGGTGACCCAGAAGGAAGGCCATACCATTGTCGGTTTTGTGGAAGGCGACTTTTACGGCGGAACCTATCCTGGGGAGAACAACGACCTGCGTCTTCGCCACGCGTTCATCAAGGTTGACCAGACCACCGTAGGTCAAACATGGACCGGCCAATTCTGGGCCGTTGCATACCACGACTACCTGGATTTTCTCGGTGGGCCACGCGGCACCTTGGGCGGGTTGAACTTCCGCACCAACCTGATTAGCCATGAGGTGGCCGGATTCCGTTTTACCGCACAGGATCCAGTAAACAACGACGCAGACACCCCCGATCTGGCCGTCAACTACAACCTGAACTTCGACGGCGGTCACCGTGTTATCCTCACCGCATCCGGTCGCGAAGTTGAAAACGGCGACTTCGTGGGTGGCGGTGCCATTGGATCAAAGTTCATGATCGGGCCGCACAGCATTAACTTAAACGCCCACTACGGCGAAGGACTTGGAGCGTTCACCGGTGTAGGCGTGAACAACAGCCTGTCATCCCCCGATGTAGAAAACGGCGATGCTGTAAGCCAGGCAGGCGTCGACGTCGGATTCCGCTACGTCATAAACAGCGATTGGCGAGCCAATGTAGCCTACACAGCCGTTGAAGTGGACGATAACGCCGACACCAACTACGAGGCCCACCGCGTCAACTTGATCCACAACATTACGCGGGATCTGGAAGCCGGGATAGAGTGGCGCAAATACAACCTCGCCTTCGGCCCACTTCTACCGGAGGGCCAGCAGGTTGAGGTAATGGCCAAATACAAGTTCTGATCCAGACCTTCAGAATTGGTACTTTGAAAGAAACCGGAAAGGCGGGCGTCCTCGTTCCCCAGGGCGCCTGTTTTCCACTGGCACACGGCAGAACCAGTCATTCGAAAACGGTAACGTCAATGGCAGAAGAGACCACAAAGCGACAAGGAATCGGTTCGCTGGAAATTGGATTACATATACTCAACTACATATCCGTAGCATCCAGACCCCCGACTCTGAAGGAACTTTCGGGCGCTCTGGACCTTTCGCCTAGCCGCGCTCACAAGTACCTCGTCAGTTTGCTGAGAGAGGGCTATATCAATCAGGTGAATCAGACCCAGTATACTCTCGGCAACTCCAGCCTGACTCTCGGTATTTCTGCGCTCCGGCGCATTAACCCCATTCAATTGAGTTATGCGGCTGTTGATCGGCTTAATGAAGAAACAGACAAAACGGTTTCCGTGACTGTATGGAATGGTAACGGCCCATTGATCATCAAGTGGTTGGATTCAAGCCAGCCAATCTCGGTCAACGTGAGGTTGGGCGCGGAGTTATCGCCACTGAACTCTGCGTCAGGAAGGATTTACCTGGCCCACTTACCAGACAAACGACGCAAGGAGTTGATAGACCAGCACTACGAGAACTCCAAGTCACTCCCAAAACATCGGGGCAAGCCCGTCACCCGAGACGAACTGCAACTTCATCTGGACACCATCAAACGGGATAACTACTGCGCGTTTTTCAGCGATTACCTTCCCGAAATCAATGTGCTTAGCTGTCCCGTGTTCGATATTAACGGCAGCATTGTCACCGTCATCACACTGTTGGGTCTTGATAGGGACACAGATATTAGCGAAGGCTCATTTCTGTTCGAAAAGGTCTTGGAGTGCAGTAAACGGGTCACTCGCCAGATTTGCGGGCAACAACGAGAAGGCAATGGCCGGGCCTAACCGGCCATTCGCAGGGTTTCAGAGGGCAATTCGCCGAAGGATTTTCGATAATCCGACGAAAACCGGCCCAAGTGGCTAAAGCCATAGTCCAGCGCGATCTCGGTAACATTGCGGCATTTTCCCTGTATGAGATCTTCCCGCAACTTCTGCAATTTCAACTGCTTAATGTAACACTTCGGAGTCGTTGCGAAGGCTTTTGAAAAGGCATTGTAGATGGATCGAACACTCATATTAGAGACGCTGGAGAGTTCTTCGATATCAATATTGCGATGCACGTTCTGTTCTATGTGCCTCAGCATCTTACCCAGCATGGGCGTATGAGCAGTTTCGCCCTCTTCAATTGACCAGTTACTCGGAAAAGCTTTCAGCAGCTTCTTGAGTATGATGTCCCGGTAAGGCGCTCCGACTGCGCTTATTTCCTCATCCTCAGCATCATCAAGCTCCGAAAAAACGGCTTCAATAATTTTGATGAGTGCCGGACATAATTTGAGATCGACGGGAATCCGATCAAAACGAATACCATTTTCTGGCAACCGCCGAAGAGACACCTCCCGGGCGTTGATCAATGCTAACTCAGGAACTTTGATGATTAACTTTTCGCAATCTTCTGAATATTCGAGATCAATTTTCTCATAGGGGTTCACCATAAGGCCCTGGCCACTGCGAACTTTCATCCGTTCGCCAGCCTGGTGCCAGACACACTCCCCTTTGGTGACGATTTGCAGGTGGTAAATGGATTCCAGTTCAGGACTTTTTACCCGGACGCAATTTCCGTAGCTAATTTGAGACAAACCAAATCCGGCAAACTCCCTGAAACTTAGACGTGACTTTTGTTCCTGCCCACCGACCATTTCGAGTCTATGATGTCCGATATGCTTATTGACGAAGGATGACACTTCTTCCGGGTGTGCCCCATGGAGGATTGTTTCGCCTGCAAGTTGTTGACTAAACATCAGCTGCCTCATTTACTTATTATTAATTCATTCACTTTAAAGAAAACGGCATGATCAATCAACAACCAATCAAACGCCCTTCTCTCATTGGCAAGCCCCCGATAAAGCAAACGCCTGATGGCGTTGCGCCGAACGCAAATCTGCAGGTGCTGGCAATGAACTGAGAGCGGATACTGCGAGGAATTAAAAATCGAAGCGGTCAGAATGCTAGAGAAATCATGATCGGTATAAAAGCAAGGGCAAAAATTGTAGTCAGTAGAACCGTTCCAGCTGCTTGGCTCGGTGACACATCCATCAAGGTGGCGATAACAACAGCATTCGCAGGTATTGGCGTGATTGAGATCAGGAAAATCGCTTTGTGGGCAGCTGAGTCGTATATATCCAGGAATGTTGCATCCAGCCACCAGAAGCCAATCGCAACCAAGGGCCAGATCACGAACTTTCCAAAAAAGGCCATTGCCGTAAAACGAATGTTGCCTGCCAATCCACGGAAACTGATGATGCTCATACCGATAATCATCATGCCCAGAACACTGTGAGCTCCTCTGAAATTATCGAAAAGCGGAACGAAAATTTCTGGAATGTCGACCCCAGAAAGATTCATCGCCATAGCGGCAATAAAGGCATACACGGCTGGGAGCCTCAGAACCCGGAAAAGGGCGTCTTTAATTCCGAACTGACCTCGTGCGGCGAGATAAAAACCCACCGAGTTTTCGAAAAGCGTTGTTCCGAGCATGCACATGATGTACAGCCCCAGCCCCTCTTTTCCAAAAAGTAGTAGCGCTACCGGCACTCCAAAGTATCCGTTGTTTCCTGAACCGACACACAAAGGGATGATGTTGGCACTGCCATCATTGAGAAACTTACTTGCTACTTTCATCTGGACAATACCTAGTACAGATGCAATCGCAAAAATGAGAAAGGGCAACAGGATAACTTCTGTTGAAAGCGGCGCGGCCATCACACCGGAAAAAACGACCGATGGGGTCACGATGTAAAGCATGATGCCCGCTATGTTTCGGCTGCTGGCCTCCAGATAGCGGCCCGCAATCCAGCCCAGAGCAACCGTTACGTAGAGCGGAATCAGCTTAATAAAGAGAGCAAATCCGGCCGTCATAGGTATTCCGGGTAGCGTTAATATTTCCTGCCAGGCAAGCCGCGACGTTAACAGTGCAAGAGGAAACTGAGGCGTTTTAAAAACATTAGGGATCTCTGAGGCGTTAATCTATCCGCTCAGTGCAGACACTTATCCAGGTGCTGAAACCTGACAGCAATCAATCTCGGTTCAAGCCGCAAAGGACCCAGAAAACCCCGTGGTACATCGCGGTCGAGGCGTTTTCAACCAAACAACTAGTCGTGATTACTGAGGCGCCCAAGACTAGAGACTTACAATAAGTCGCCACCGCTCTAAGTCGCAGCATAAACGACCTCGTCTAAGTGAGAAGCCACTCCGAGATTGCATTTCTCCGAGCAAGTCACGCTCAACAAAATTTATCGAAACAGGGTGGCAAGAATGAGATTGTTTCTTTAATTCAACGATCTAATTTTCTCCGGATCCTAAAGCGTGTCCGATTTCCAGACACTGAAATCCTGACAATTGTGAACTCCCCGACCTGACAAATTCGGATCCAAATATCCGTTTAGGGTGCCTGGTGGGCAACGATCAAATGTCCTGTTTCCGGACATCGGTTACCTGACAGATATGTGCCACACTTCGGTATTAATTGGCTTAAAATGCTGATACATCGGGGTTTTGTAGGGTTGCGTTTTTTGCTTTAGGCATTTGATCTTTGAGATTTTTCACCGATTTAGACCGGTTGCTGCCTACCTTTGAGGTCGCCCTCCGGAGGCAAAGGTCATAGGTTCGAATCCTATCGGGCGGGCCATTATTTCAAAGGCTTGCGTGAAAACGCAGGCCTTTTTTATTTGGTTGTGTCCAAATTAATGGCTTCAAGCAGAAACTAGCGCCCAAACCATCGCCGTTCAGCTGAGACTCAGCTGCGAGCATTCGTAGTCAGATAAACGAAGCAAAGCTTGATCAAGCGGCCAGCGCTGTCGCCTTTCGCTGAGACCAGGGATATTCCTTAACCGGCAAGTGAATCACCGCTGACAGGGCCCCGACCCCCACGCCAACCCACCAGACCAGAGTATAGTCGTTGTAGGTGTCATACATCGCGCCACCCAGCCAGACCCCCAAAAAGCCGCCCAGTTGATGGGAAAAGAATACCAGGCCGTAGAGCGTACCCATGTATTTCAGGCCGTAAATATGAGCGACCAGCCCCGATGTCAACGGTACGGTGGCCAACCAGAGCGAACCCATGGCAACGGAAAACAGCACCACCGTTTCTGGGGTGATCGGGGTCATGATAAAGGCCGCCGACACAAGCGTTCTCAGCAGGTAGACGCTGGCCAACAGGTATTTCCGGGAGTACTTGTTACCCAGCCAACCAGCGCACAGTGTTCCGCCAATATTGAACAGCCCAATCAGTGCGATGGAAATGGCGCCAAGACCGGAAGCCGACGTCACCCCAAGCGTATATAGCAGGCTGTCCGGGGCAATTGGGCCGCACATTTCCGTAATGAACGCCGGGAAGTGTGCAGTGATAAAAGCCAGTTGGTAGCCACAGGAAAAGAAACCGATAAAAATAAACAGGAACGACGGGTCACGCACCGCACGCTTGATGACAACACCGATGGGCTCCTCGCTCCCCATGGGCTTCTGCGGCTTCGGTGCTCGCATGAGCAACAAAGCCATCATGGAGAGCACGATAAAGCCTGCGCAGGCAAGAAACACCGACTGCCAGGGCATCTGGCTAAGAAGAGCGTTGGCCACGGGCGGACCGACGATCTGGCCGGCAGAACCTGCTGCCGTGGCGATTCCGAGCGCCATCGACCGGTGTTTGTCTGAAGCCGCACGCCCGACCACGGCGAGGATGACTCCGAACCCCGTACCCGCGATGCCGAAACCAACCAGCATTTCCAGCAACTGATGTTGCCCAGGAGTTATAGCAAAAGCCGACAACACCAACCCGACCACGTAAAAAGCGCCACCGCCCAGAATCGCCTTCCGGTCGCCATAGCGTTCCGCGAAGGCGCCAAAGATCGGTTGCCCTATGCCCCAGAACAGGTTCTGAATCGCAATGGCCAGTGAAAACGACTCCCGCGGCCATTGAAACTCCAGGGCAATCGGCAACTGGAACAGCCCGAACGACGCACGAACCGCGAAACTGACCAGAATGATGATGCACCCGGCAATCAGGACAGGGTTGATCAGCCGATCATAGGTGCCCGAAGAGGCGTTCAAATTTCTGCTCCCCGGCTGACTGAAAGGTAATTTTCCAACTGCGGCATTCGATCTTGTCCGAAGAACATCTCGTCACCAACGAAAAACGTAGGGGCGCCAAAGATACCACGCCTTACCGCTTCTTCGGTGAGCCGTTTGAGTTCGGCCTTTACGGATGGGTCTTCACAAAGAGCCAGCACTTTGCCGGGATTAAATCCTGCCAGGGAAAGCACGTTAGCCGCGACTTCGGGATCATTCATGTTTTTCTGATCAACCCACATCGCGCGAAACACTGCTTCCAGATACCGATGAAACTCCGGAGCACCCAAAAAGCCAACGGCACCCCGCATCAGTAAAAGCGTGTTTATCGGGAAATAGGGATTGAAGTTCAGGGTCACACCGTAAGCCCGAGCAAAACGTTCCATATCCATGCGTGTATAGCGGGATTTCGTTGGATTCATCGCTGGCGACTGATTGTCGGTAGCTTTGAAGACGCCCCCCAGCAGCATGGGCTTCCAGCGTATGTCTGAGTTTGCTCTTTGAGCCAGCGCGGGCAGCTGTGTCCAGGCCAGGTAACTGGCAGGGCTTCCCACATCAAAATAGAAATCGATTATTTGAGTCATGGCGTCACTCCCTAAAAGGTTTCCATCCAGGGCCGGAGGTCCAGTTCATGGGTCCAGCAGTCTCTGGGTTGTTCGTGGAGCCGCCAATACTGCTCTGCAATATGGTCGGGATCGAGGATACCGCCCTGCGCTTTAAGCGCGTAGCGATCTGGAAAGTTATCGCGGATAAAGGCGGTGTCAATCGCACCGTCGATGATTGAGTGCGCCACGTGAATACCTTTGGGCCCCAGTTCTCTGGCCATACTCTGAGCCAGGGCTCTCAAGGCGAACTTGGCACTGGAAAACGCGGCAAAACCGGCACCGCCCCGCATGGAAGCCGTAGCACCCGTAAAGATGATGGTTCCCCGGCTCCGCGGCAGCATGACTTTGGCCGCCTCCCTGCCAGCAAGGAATCCCGCGAATGCGGCCATTTCCCACACCTTTCGGTAAACACGTCCGGTTGTCTCGGTAATCGAAAACTGAACATTGGCACCGATGTTGAACACCACAACACCTACTTCACCGATTTCTGACTCAATTTTTGAGAACAAACCGCACATAGCCTCTTCGTCACGAGCATCGCAGCCCAGTCCGATGGCCTTACCGCCATTTTCTTCAATCTTTTGGACGAGCGGAGCTAAGGCGTCCTGATGACGTCTTGTTGCAACGACCACATAGCCCTCTCTGGCAAATCGTTGTGCAATCGCCCCACCAGTGGCGTCGCCGGCACCGATCACTACAGCCACTTGTTGTTCGTCATTTGTCATAACTCTTTGCCCCTTGCTACATTTGGGTTCTTTTTTGGAACTAACTAATAGTCAGTTCCTTTTTAGAACCTGTCAAGATAAAATGAGAGAGGAATCCAAGGGGAGTTAACACATGCGTTGGGAAGAGCTGGATCAAGAGCCATGTTCAGTGGCCAGAGCCTTGGCTGTTGTCGGTGATCGCTGGACACTCATCATCCTGCGGGACTGTTTTCTGGGAGTACGTCGATTCGATCAGTTCGAAAGTCGGCTTGGCATTACCCGTCACGTCTTAACGGACCGGCTGAAAAAGCTCGTTGAGAACGATGTACTGACCAAAGTTCCGTATCAGGAAAAACCACTTCGAGAGGAATACCGGCTGACCGAAAAAGGGCTAGCCCTACACCCGGTAATCATGGCACTGGTGCATTGGGGCAACACTTACATGACCGATGAGCGCGGGGTTCCTCTGATACACATCCATAAATCCTGCGGCCACCGCATGTCTCCGGTGACTACTTGCTCCGAATGCGGTGAGGAAATAACTGCTCGGGACATTCGTGTCGAAGTCGGTCCCAATTGGGGGAGAACAGCCCGCGATGTGATCCCAAAACGCGCTACCAAGCAGTGAAGGTAATATGTTTGTCACTCAGCGCGTCCATGTCGGCCTGTGCGATCTCGAAATCCACCGCGGCGTTGTTCGCCATGTGGTCCGGGTTGGCGGTTTTCGGCAACTGCAAGAGGCCCAGTTGCAGGTCATAGCGAATACAAAGCTGCGGCACGGAGACGTTGTACTTCTCCGCCATTTTGATAATCGCTTCGTTCTTGAACAACTCTCCATGACCGACCGGGGAATAGGCCTCAACCAGCATGCCTTTTTTGCGTGAGTAATTGATCAGCGCACTCGGCACATTGGTGACATGCGCCAGGATTTGATGAACCATGGGCGCCACGCTGCAGCTTTCGAGAATGGTATCAATGTCCCGCTCCTGAAAATTCGACAGACCGATGGCCTTCAGCTTTCCGGCCCTGTAGGCGTCTTCCAGGGCACGCCAGGCTTCCTGATTGCCCTCAGGGAAACGGTCCTCGGACCCGAAGTGATCCCAGGGTTGCGGGCTGTGGATGATCATCAGATCGAGGTACTCGAAACCCATTTTCTCGAGCGATTCCTCTATCGCAGCAGTGGCCTCATTATAGGTCTTGTGACGGGCAGCCAGTTTGCTCGTGACAAACACTTGCTCACGCTCCAGAGAACTGGCGCGCACACCGTCCGCCACCTCGGCTTCGTTACCGTAATCCTGGGCCGTGTCGATGTGCCTGTAGCCAAGCTCGATGGCTTTTTTGACGGCATTTGTGGCGGATTCGCCCTAAATCATCCAGGTTCCGAGGGCAAGCTTCGGAATCGTAATACCGTTCGACAGTGTATAGGTCTCTTTGAGAATCATAGCGATCGCTCTCCTTTATTTAGCCTTGATTTTCCGAACGTGATGGCACGAGTTTCGGAAATGAGGCGTTCAGGGATGGGACCATGGCCTCATGCTGTAAAGTTTGCTCTGAAAGCATGGGCGCTTAGATACACGATCCGGTCGGTTGATTGCCTAAAACTCCAGCTCCGCCGCTTGCCGGGTCGGAGCTGTGGTTGTCACCTGGAACTGACCGAGAACGCCTCCACCAGGAAATCAATCATCGCGCGGACCTTGGCCGGGAGGCGTCGATCGGGCGGAAACAGTACGTGCAGGCCGCCAAGCTGCACCACCGGAACATCCAGCACCAGTTCCACGAGGGTTCCATCGCGCAGCGCGTCGGCAACAATAAAGTCGGGCTGGTAGATCACGCCCTGACCGCCCACGGCGGCTGCCAGCAGTGCATCGCCGTTATTCGCCTTGAGCGGACCCTGTATCGGGACTTTTACCTCACCGTTGCGGCCAAACGACCAGGTTCCATCGCCCTGCTGGGAAGACAACGAATAGCTTAGGCACTGGTGACTACTCAGTTCAGAGACTTTGCGAGGGGTACCACAGCGCTCCAGATAATCTGGCGCGGCACACACCCGCATCGGGTAGTCTCCCAAATGCCTCACTTTCAGATCACTGTCGGCCAGGTGCCCGATTCGAATCGCGAGATCCCATCCCTCCGCAATCAGATCCTGCTGCGCATCGCTCAATCCGAGTTCTATGTGAACGTGCGGATAGCGGCGACTGAATGCCGGCAACAGGGGGGCGATATAGTGAGTGCCAAAAGACAGGGGCACGTTCATCCGTAGCAGGCCAACGGCCTGATTACCCTGGGCCGCCAGCTGCGACTCGGATTCTTCGAGATCCAGGAGGATTCTCTGGCAGGTGGCGAGGTAGTCCAGCCCCGCATTGGTCAGCGTCAGGCGACGGGTGGTGCGATGACACAGGCGCACGCCCAGCCGTTGCTCAAGTGCGTCCAGATGCTTGGTGGCCATCGCCGGCGAGATCCCCAGATCACGGCCGGCTGCAGAGAGACTACCCAGCGTTGCGGCCTGAACAAACACTCGCATGCCGGTAAAACGGTCCAACATTATTTTTAACTCTCAGTTAAAACTGATCCTAAATTTAACAGGTTCTCTTTCTAAAGGTGGATAGTTATCGTTGCTTGGCAACGCTGTTTCCACAGACTGCGGTCAAGAGAGGTAGTTCCGATGCACCATAAAGCAACACAGCCAGTACTCTTTATTCCTCACGGCGCGGGGCCCTGCTTTTTTATGGACTGGAACCCGCCGACCACCTGGAATGGCATGGCTGAGTTTCTGGCCAACGTAAGCACCTCATTGCCGGAACCACCCAGGGCCATTCTCATGGTATCCGCCCACTGGCTTGCCCCCGAGTTCACGGTGACGTCGGGCCAGCAGCCGGATCTGATTTACGACTACTACGGTTTTCCCGAACACACATACCAGCTCAGTTACCCCGCAGAGGGCATGCCTTCGTTGGCCAGTGAGGTTGTCTCAAGGCTCAAAGCTGCCGGCATTGAAGCCCATGAAGACGCCCACCGCGGGTTTGACCACGGTATGTTTATTCCACTGAAGCTGATGTTTCCGGAGGCCGACATCCCGGTGGTCCAACTGTCGCTGAAGGCCGATATGGACCCGGTTTCTCACCTTGAAGCGGGCGAGGCCCTGACCGGTCTTCGCGAGGAAGGCGTATTGATCATCGGCAGCGGCATGAGCTTCCACAACATGCGAGGTTACGGCGATGCCCGCTACACCCAACCATCGGAAACGTTCAACGAGTGGCTGGTCAATGCCGTCCACGACACACCCGCTGAACGGAAACGGGCGTTGGGCAACTGGACCACGGCACCCCACGCCCGGGATTGCCATCCACCCCGCGCAGAGGAGCACCTGATACCACTGATGGTAGCGGCAGGTGCCGCAGGCGCGGATCAGGGGCGCACTGTCTACACCGAAAACGTTCTGAAAACCCGGCTTTCGGGATTCCGCTTCGGATGACGATGGCGTGAAAGCAAATTCAAAAAACCTTCAGGAGATTCCAGATGCAGATTGATCTCAGCGGCAAAACCGCACTGGTAACGGGTTCAACCGCCGGTATCGGGCTGGCCATTGCCAGTGGCCTGGCAAACGCCGGCGCACAGGTCACAATCACAGGCCGTCGTCAGGACAAACTGGACAACGCCCTAGCGAGTATCGAACAGACCTCCGGACGCACCGATATCCGGGGGATCGTGGCCGACCCCGGCACGGCCGAAGGTTGCCAGGCCCTGACTGAGGCCTGTCCGGACGTCGATATTCTCGTCAACAATCTGGGTATCTACGGTGCACAGCCGTTCTTCGATATTGCGGACGACGATTGGAACCACATACTTGAGGTCAATGTCATGAGTGCTGTCCGGCTCGCCAGGCACTACGCCCGAGCCATGGCGGACCGGGGTTGGGGCAGGATCCAGTTTATTTCCAGCGAGTCAGCCCTGAACATCCCGTCTGAAATGGTTCACTACGGCGTCAGCAAGGCCGCTCTACAGGGGCTTTCCCGCGGCCTCGCGAAGGTACTCGCGGGCACAGGCGTCACAGTAAACACGATCCTGCCGGGCCCTACTCGCACCGAGGGCGCCGTAGCCATGCTTCAGGATATGGCTTCCGAACGGGGCGTATCGATGGCAGAGATGGAAAGCCTCTTCCTTGAAGAAAACCGACCCTCAACGCTGATCAAGCGGTTCGCCGACCCGGTGGAAGTAGCCAGCCTGTGTGTTTACACGGCCTCACCCCAGGCCAGCGCTACCACCGGTTCAGCCCTGCGAGTGGAAGGCGGCATTGTTGAAAGCATCGCCTGACACAGGGCGCTGCATCGATTACCAAAAACCGAAACCAGAGGACATCTCTTGACCATGAAAGACTCCAGGGAAAGTTACGGAACGCTCAGCAAAAGCCTGCACTGGCTGATGGCCGTGTTGATCGGCTGGCAGTTTCTGAAGTTTGGCGACCGGATTGCCGACGGCGAGCACTGGGTTGGCGAAACCCTTGTGCCCTGGCATGTGTCGATCGGAACACTACTACTCGCATTTATCGTGCTGCGCATGGTTTGGGCTTTCAGTCAGCGCGGCCAAAGGCCCCAACATGAGGACCCGCAGGGACGCCTGGTGAAAATCGGTCATGGTTTGCTCTATGCGGCCATGCTGTTGCTGCCCTTCACCGGAATTCTGATTCTGCTGGGTGGCGGTTATGGTCTGAACGCCTTTGGCGTGCAGCTGATTGCAAAGGGTGACAAGATCGCCTGGGCATCGACCATTGGCGGCATCCATTCCACCCTCGCCTGGGCTCTGGCGGTTCTGGTGATTGGTCATATCGGTATGGCGCTGTTCCACCAGCATGTGAAAGGCGACGGCACCCTGAGCCGGATGGTCTGAACTAAGCCAAACGGGCCCGCTGCTGTCCGGCGCTATGCGAGCGATTCTGCAAAAAAATCCAGAAGCAGGCGTACCTTCGGCGACAGATGACGGTTATGGGGATACACCGCCCAGATACCGTCATCGTCTTCCTGATAGTGAGTCAGCACCGGGATCAACCGCCTGGAGTCCACTGCAGCCTGAACGTAATAATCCGGCAACTGAACAATACCAATGCCCTTGAGGGCGGCATCGAGCAGAGCCCTGCCGCTGTCACAGCGAATATTGCCATTGACCCGGACATTTCGGGGCTGCCCTGCTTCCTGGAAGCGCCAGTAATCGAGGTTGCCCAGCAGACAGTTATGATTCGCCAACTCGGAGAGCGAGTGCGGCGTGCCATGCGTCGCAAGGTAATCGGGCGACGCACACACGTACAGGGTTCGGGATGCAAGCCGCCGCGCCATCAGAGTAGAGTCCTCCAGCTTACCCATGCGAACCGCAAGATCGTAGCCTTCAGCCACCAGGTCCAGGGTCTGATTGGTAAGATGCATCTCCACATCAAGTTCGGGGTAACGCACAACGAAGTCATTGACCAGTGGCGTAATCGACTTTTCTCCATAGGTCACCGGCGCCGTGAGTCTCAGCCTGCCTCGGGGGACCAGTTGCATATTGGTGATAGAACGCTCCGCTTGCTCAAGGGCATCAAGCACCTGGCGACAGTGCTGGTAATAAAGTTGCCCGGCCTCGGTGGCAGACACGCGACGCGTGGTTCGATAAAACAGGCGGGTTGATAAGCGGGCCTCCAGGGCACTGACCTGTCGGCTCACTTGTGCGGTCGAGACGCCCAGTTGCTTCGCGGCACGGGTGAAGCTCCCGGTTTCGGCTACCGCCACGAACTCATCTACCCCTTCCCAGCGATGCATGACTGTCCCCGTTCATGGTTTGTCATCTTGATTATTGCACAACAGTAAAAGTTATTTACTGAGAGCGGCCATTATCAATCAGATCACTATAAATACAATGGGCACTTCGATCGGGCGGCGCCCGCCCTTCCTGTATACCGATGGAGAACACTATGGCTGAAATGATCAAATCAAAAGCGGCAATTGCCTGGGGCCCCGGTCAGCCACTGTCCGTTGAAGAAGTGGATGTCATGCCCCCGAAGGCGGGAGAAGTGAGAATAAAAGTGATGGCAACGGGTGTATGCCACACCGATGCATTCACCCTCTCCGGAGAAGATCCCGAGGGCAACTTTCCGGCCATCCTTGGTCACGAGGGCGGCGGAATTGTCGAAGCGGTCGGCGAAGGGGTCACCAGTGTAGCGATCGGCGATCACGTCATTCCGCTCTATACCCCCGAGTGTGGCGAGTGCAAATTCTGCCTGTCTGGCAAAACCAATCTGTGCGGAAAAATCCGCGAAACCCAGGGCAAAGGACTCATGCCCGATGGCACCAGCCGTTTCTACAAGGACGGCCAGCCCATTCATCATTACATGGGCTGCTCGACCTTCTCCGAATACACCGTGCTCCCCGAGATCTCGCTTGCGAAGGTCAACAAGGAAGCCCCTCTGGAAGAGGTGTGCCTGCTTGGCTGTGGCGTGACCACCGGCATGGGCGCGGTCATGAATACCGCGAAGGTGGAAGAAGGCGCTACGGTGGCCATTTTCGGGCTCGGCGGCATCGGCCTGTCTGCGATTATTGGTGCGACCATGGCCAAGGCGAGTCGAATCATCGCCATCGATATCAATGACAGCAAGTTCGACCTGGCACAACAGCTTGGTGCAACCGACTGCATCAATCCCAAAGACTATGACAAGCCGATTCAGGAAGTGATCGTCGAACTGACCGACGGTGGCGTGGACTATTCCTTCGAATGCATCGGGAACGTCGATGTCATGCGGTCCGCACTGGAGTGCTGCCACAAGGGCTGGGGCGAGTCTGTCATTATTGGCGTCGCCGGGGCAGGCCAGGAAATCTCCACCCGCCCGTTCCAGCTGGTCACTGGTCGCGTCTGGAAAGGCTCCGCCTTCGGTGGCGTCAAAGGCCGTTCCGAGCTGCCCGGTATTGTCGAGCGTTACCTGCAGGGTGAATTCAAGCTCAATGATTTCATCACCCACACCATGGGGCTTGATGACATCAACGAGGCCTTCGAACTGATGCATGAGGGCAAGAGCATCCGCAGCGTAATTCATTTCGACAAGTAATCGCGACGGCCACCTGCCCGGCAGGTGGCCGACCGATGGAGGTCCCGATGACAATCGAAAACCTGAGCAGCAACAAGAGTTTCGGTGGCTGGCACAAGCAGTACAGTCACCGTTCTGAAACCCTGGGTTGCAGAATGCGATTTGCGATCTATCTTCCGCCAGGAGTAGCCAACGGGGAAAAAGTACCGGTGCTCTATTGGCTGTCCGGCCTGACCTGTACCGATGAAAACTTCATGCAGAAAGCCGGCGCCCATCGTGTGGCTGCAGAGCTAGGCATTGCCATTGTGGCACCGGACACTAGCCCACGTGGCGATGACATTCCTGACGATGACAGTTACGATCTTGGCCAGGGTGCAGGCTTCTATGTCAATGCCTCGGAAAGTCCTTGGAACCAGCATTACCAAATGTACGATTATGTATTGAATGAGTTGCCAGCGTTGATTGAGTCTGTCTTTCCCGTCACTGACCAGCGCTCGATCGCCGGACATTCAATGGGTGGTCACGGAGCTTTGGTCCTGGCTCTGCGTAATTCCGACCGATACCAGTCGGTGTCAGCCTTCAGCCCGATCAGCAACCCGGTCAACTGCCCGTGGGGGAAGAAAGCCTTTACCGCCTATTTGGGTAAAGACACCTCTCGCTGGGCCGATTACGATGCCAGTATGCTACTACGGGAGTCCCGTCGGTTCGTGCCAGCCCTAGTCGACCAGGGGGACGCAGACAATTTCCTCACGGAACAACTTCATCCTGAGGCCCTAATGACTGCGGCCGAGATCACCAATTACCCTCTTGAGTTGAATTTTCGCCAGGGTTACGACCATAGCTACTATTTCATCAGCAGCTTCATTGAGTCGCATCTCCGTTTTCACCAAAAACACCTGTTCAAAGAGTAACGGCAATCAAGACAGCCGCCGTAATCGAAGCAGTGGACCTCATATACCACTACAATGATTGATTATTTGGTTGAGGTGTTTTCAGCCGAAATTCAGGAATGACCAACGTGACCAAAAGGGATGGCTTTAGCCATCCCTTTCGGGAATTTCAAAGGCTTCACTTCTCAAAACCTTCCAAAACAATTTTGCCAACCGCTTTGCCGGCCTCCAGCTCGGTGTGTGCAGCACGCAGGTTTTCGGCGTTAATCAGACCAAGGTTTTTTCCAGCCGTGGTTCGAATAACCCCCTGATCCACGAGACTCGCTACCGTCTCAAGAAGGTCGTGCTGCACCTGCATGTCATCGGCGCCATGCATAGAACGCGCAAACATAAATTCAATGTGCAGTGACAGGCTCTTGGGTTTGATTTTCATCACATCCAGCTCAGCAGGATCGTCAATCATGGCGATCTTGCCAAATGGCTGGAGCAGAGCCACATAATCATCAAAATACTGATCGGTGGCATTCAGGCTGGCGACATGTGTGATCGGGGCAATTTTGCCCTCTGACACCAATTGTTCAACCTGCCGCTGCAGTGATTCCCGGTGGTTTACAACGAAATCGGCCCCCAATGATTCGACCCATTTGCGGGACTCTGGGCGGGAGGCTGATGCCACAACGGTGGCACCCGTCAATTTCTTCGCCAGCTGGATCAGAATGGAACCAACGCCGCCCGCAGCGCCAGTCACAAGGATCACCTGGTCAGTCGGATGCACATTTCCCGGCTGCTGCTGTTCAAGCCCGAGGTGATCAAACAGCATTTCCCAAGCCGTGATGGTAGTCAGGGGCAGTGCTGCGGCTTCCGCATCACTCAGGCTGGCGGGTTTGCGGCCAACGATGCGTTCGTCAACGATCTGGTATTCCGCATTGCTGCCCTGTCGAGTTACATCGCCTGCGTAATACACCTGATCGCCGGGCTTGAACAATGAGACGCCCTCACCTGTCGCAACAACTTCTCCAACAGCGTCCCAGCCCAGAACTTTAAACTGGCCCGGCTCCGCCGCTGCACGCTGACGCACCTTGAAATCTACCGGATTGACGCCAATCGCCCTGACCCGGACCAAAAGGTCCCTTCCGTTCGCCATTGGTTTCGGTAATTCAACATCCTGCAGGGATTTCGGATCGTTAATGGGTAAGGATTCAGTGTATCCAACAGCTTTCATGTTTTTCTCCACAGTAAGCGGGTCGTGTTTGATCGTGGTAAGCAGTGTGATCTCTCTTTACACTATGAAAAACAGGCCAATCCCATAAACATAATCAAATAATTTTTTAAAATGACCTTCGACGATCTGACCGTTGTGCTTAAAGTGGCTGAATTCCGGAACATTACCGCTGCAGCCACCAGCCTCGATATGCGAGCCGCGACCGCCAGTGCCGCCGTCAAGCGCGTGGAACAGGAATTGGGGGTTGAGCTGTTTATCCGTTCTACCCGCAAACTGCGACTCTCGGCAGCCGGCGAAAAGTATCTGCCTCAATGCCAACAGGCATTGGGATTACTGAACGAAGCCAGGCAGTCCATTCATTCCAGCAGCGAAACAGTGGCAGGTGAAATTCGGCTATCAGTCTCCTCCGATCTGGGAAGGAACCGGGTAGTGCCCTGGATTGACCAGCTCATGGCCTCGCACTACGGGCTCAGTTTACGCGTCCAGATTACCGACAGTAATGTGGACTTTTTCCGGGATTCGGTCGATATGGCCCTCCGGTATGGGTCACCGGACGATTCCAACTTGTATGGGTTCAAAATCTGCGACGTTCCCCGCCTTCTCTGCGCAACACCCGAGTACCTGAGCGAACACGGTACGCCAGAACACCCCCACGACCTGGCAGCTCACAACGGACTTTTCTATCAGCTGCAGGATATTCCCTACGATTTGTGGACCTTTAAACGGGACAGTGAAGAGTTCCGGGTAAAAATGAAAGGCAACCGGGCATCGAACGACGGCGATCTGGTTAGACGCTGGTGCGTGGCCGGACACGGCATAGCCGTGAAATCCTGTCTCGACATGTCGGACGATCTGTTGGCCGGCCGAGTCATCAATGTCATGCCAGACTATACGCCACCGATTGCGGAGTTATGGTTGATTTGCCCAACACGACAATCCATCACGCCAGCAGTGCGATTGTTGAGGGATTCTCTGAAACAGTATTGCCATGACATCATGAAAGAAATGAACCAAAAAGGGGTCCTATCTCAACAACAAAAACAAGGATAAGAGGTCTTTCAAAGCGAAGCGTAGCTTAGCCATGGCGGCCTCAGGCCTATTCGCTCTACCAGAAAATCAATGAACACCCGGACCTTTGCGGTTAATACATTGGATTTCGGATACACCAGCCAAAGCGCAGGTGACCGCTTTGAGCGAAAAGCGGACTTTTCTGCATGTACTATCTCGATATTTATAGTTCGCCGAATAAGCGTTCCTGCTTTACGCCTAAGTATGAAACTTACAGCACGCTAATTATTATCAGGCACTGACTGAGCTGAGAGACAAGCGGAAGCTACGAACTGTTAATCAAGTTCGACCACTATTTTACCAATCTGCTGATTTGATTCCAGATAGTGATGCGCTGCCACTATCTCTTCAAATTTAAAGCTTCGATCAATGACAGGCTTGAGTGTTCCTTCGGATAAACCCGAGTGGATAAATTGCTTTGCTCTGCGAAAACGCTCGATGTCTTTTATAACTTCAGTAAACACATACCCCCTAACTGTCAGACTTTTACGAAGTGCTATTTTTAAGGGAAAAGGAGTTGTTTCGGGGCTTAATGCTCCGTGTACTATTATTGTTCCTTCAGGGCTCATTGCCTCAGCAATTTCAGCTATCTGCGGCCCACCGACAGCATCAAATGCGACTTTTAAATTGTTTGCTCCCAAGATGCTTCTCAAGCTATCCAGCAGCGGTTCTTCTTGGGTTGCAATCACATGGGCCGCGCTAGCCTTGAGCACAGCAGCCTTTTTAGCTCCTGTTAGAGTTGTAGCGATAGGGATACCCCCCAGAGAATTCACAATTTGAATCGCAGCCAATCCAACACTGCTCGATGCGGCGGTTATCAGTACTGAATCGCCTTTTTTCACGTTAGCAATTTCGACCAAAGCGCCATAAGCTGTCAGGTACTGCATCCAAGCTGCTGCGCCTTCAGCAAAGGTTAGCCCTGCTGGTTTGGGTGCCACATATTCACTTGGTACGACAATCTCTTCTGCGTAGCAGCCATTCTGGGAAAGCCCCATCTGAGGGACAATACAAACCTCTTCCCCAAGGCGTAAATGATTCACCTCTTCCCCGACTTCAATGACTATCCCGGATGCTTCATAGCCGATTCGCGAAGGGAAGTCAGCCTTTTCTATATAGTGGCCTCGCCTAAACATGGCATCAGCACGATTGAGCCCAACAGCTTTGACCGCAATACGAACATCAGTGGCCTGCAAACTTGGACTCGCCAGCGAGTCAATAGTTAACACCTCGGGGCCACCTAATTCATGGAAACGAACAGTTCGAATTAGTTTTCTTGGGCTCATATGCATCCTCAACAATGACTTTTTAAGCAATTACATCAATAACTACTTTACCCATGGACCCCAACTCTACGGCATTATGTGCATCCATTGCCGTGTCAAGGGAGAAGCGTAACGGATCGAGTAGTGGCTTAATTTGTCCAGCTTCAACGAGAGCCGTAATTTGCCGCAGAATGTCACCATGATGTTTGCGCCCCTCTCCGCTGAGCATTGGGTGTAACACAAAAATCCCTGACAATGTTGCAGAGCGTAATGACGACGGTGCGAGGTTATGTGAGCCGAATGCAGCACAGCTTAAAATATGTCCATAATGTGCAATGATACCTAATGAGGCATCGAGTACAGAGCCACCGACAGTGTCGTAAATGATATCGAATCCTTTGCCTTGGGTGTATGCGTCCACGTACTCAGCAGGGCTTGCAGTGTGATAATCAATTGGCGTGGCACCAAGCGCCTTGAGCAGTTGTTGTTTTCCAGTCGATGCAGTGGCATAAACGTCGGCACCTAAGGCCTTAGCAATTTGCACAGCTACATGCCCAACTCCGCCAGCTCCACCTTGGATAAGGACTTTCTGGCCCGCTTTGACATTCGCCTTGTCAACCAAACCTTCCCAAGCGGTAAGTGCAACCAGAGGTAAAGCCGCAGCTTCACGCATGGACAAATTTTTCGGTTTGGGAGCAAGTAACTCAGCATCTACGTTGGCATATTCAGCCAATGAGCCTTGCAATCCTCGCACTCCACCAGTCAGACCATAAACTGCATCGCCTACTGCAAAGTCGGTGACGCCGTCGCCGATAGCAACAATTTCTCCAGCCAAATCGGTGCCAAGTACTGCGGGTAATTCCGGCATGGCATAAGGAGCGATACCTCGGCGGATCTTGTAATCAATAGGATTGACGCCACTCGCAAATATTTTTACTTGCACCTGACCTGCTGATGGAGAAGGTAAGTTAATCAGGGCATCCCGGAATACTGTACCTTCTTCATAGCTATCTAATATCAAAGCACGCATTTGTCCGTTTAACGCAGTCATCAATAACCTCACAATCTGAAGATTCAGCGGGTGGTTAAATCACCCGCTGGTTAATAGGTCTTTTATTAAACGAATTAAAATTCTTGAACAGTTGGGCGCAGAACAATCTCGTTGATATCCACATCCGCAGGCTGCTCAATTGCGTATGCGATAGCACGAGCAACAGATTCAGATGGAATTTCATTTTGCTGATAAAAATCTTTTACAAAGGCTGCACCCTGAGCATCTGAACTTCCATGTTTTAATTCAGATTCGACTGCACCTGGTGAAATGATTGTTGAACGAATTTTACCCCCAACTTCATGGCGCAAGCCTTCGGCAATAGCGCGAACAGCGAATTTGGTTCCGCTATAAACCGTGCCGCCGGGACTGAATACTTTGATACCCGCTACGGACGAAATATTGATAAAGTGGCCGGATCCCTGTTCCTGAAAGATCGGAAGCGCTGCGGCTACTCCATACAGCAGACCTTTAACGTTGATGTCAATCATGCGATCCCATTCGTCAACTCGAGTCTCAGCTAACGGAGCAATAGCCATTAACCCTGCATTATTGATAACCACATCAACTTTACCGAAGCGCTCTTGTGCAAGATTTACAAGGGCCTTCACTTCGTCCTGGCTAGTCACATCTGTCGCTTGAACCGCAACTTTTCCGCCCGCTGTACGTATGTCAGCAGCAATAGCTTCAAGCTTGTCGATGCGTCGGGCACCTAAAACAACAGATGCGCCAAGACTGGCTAAATGTCTTGCCGTGGTCTCGCCTAAACCGCTGCTACCACCAGTGATCACAACGACCTTACCGCTGATGTTGTTTGCTAAAACACTACTCATAGTTAATATCCTCAAACCAGTTGAATGAATGACTATGTCTAACTGACAAGCAAATTATTCCTCACCTTCAAAAACCAATAAATGGAAACGTTTTGATTTGACAATTCCAGAATTTGGAATAATATTTGTGTATTTATACCAAGCCTGAGTGTGACTGTGATGCTTAACAGATTGGAAATGCTCCGGATATTTTGTACTGCTGCAGAGTCTCGCAGCTTTAAAGAAGCGGCTAACCGTCTGGGAATTTCTCCTCAGGCAGTGACGCGAGCAGTGAAGGAGTTAGAGCGATTGCAAGGGGAGCTTTTATTTCATCGAAATACGCGACACATACAAGTGACCCTGGTTGGAGAAAAATTTGCTGTGATCGCAAAAGAACGCCTGCGCGCTGTAGATGAATTGTTTCAAACAAGCGCCCCTGACTCGGGTAATGAATTACAAGGGCGGGTTCGTATCGCAGCGCCTGTTGGTTTTGGTCATAAATGCTTGATGCCAGCATTAATGGAACTCTCAACAGTACATCCTCAACTTGATATAGACCTGACACTCAGTGACGAGCGCGTGGATGTAGTTGACGAAAAAATAGATATTGGGATTCGTATCGGCTTCATGAGGGATAGTCGATTTATTGCCCGCCAGCTCGCCAAAATTAATCTGTATGTCGTGGCTTCGCCTGACTTAATAGATAGAGTAGGAAGGCCTGAGTCTATTGAAGATCTAAACCACTTGCCGGTTACAGGGTTAGTAGATCGCAATACGGGAAAGCTTTGGCCATGGGTTTTTTCCATGGACAGACAGTGGATGCCATCCATAACACGTTTTCGAAGTGCCGACGCCGAAGCTGAATTAATGGGTGTACAAAATGGACTGGGGTTTGCTCAAATTCCTGACTTTTTGGCCCAAGACTTATTACGCCAAGAGAAACTTGTGAGAGTGTTAGAAGAGGCCGAGCCTGTGCCTTGGGATTTATATATTTATCGCCCCCAACGTGGTCCAGTACCACAACGTATTCGATTGGTTTTTGATCACTTGGTGTCAAGATTGAGTGTCCACTAATGGCACAAAAGTAATATTCATAAAGTGCGAATACTACATTAGCTCACTTTACTGCAAAAACCGTAACCAATGTCTTCGTTGAGTCACCAGGAATCATAACAAAGTGCATTTTGCTACCAACATGCTGCCAAAACTCTGCCTCCTGTGCATATTTTTTTGTTTTTTGGATAGTTTGCCGATCACTAAATTGTCCGTTTCATAATCCATCAGTTTTCCCTTCATTTTTCTATTGATGATGGTTCTAGGGTTGTTGGCAGAGAGGCCGTGTTCGTTTTAGGAAAGGTTGCTGCGTGCATTCTGCAGCTGAAAGTCCGACTAAAAATGCTTTTTAGGAGCTGCTCCATGCTTTCGGGGTAGGGCTTCCGGGAGGCTACAATTATTATTCAGATATGAATTATTGCCACTCCTAACTACTATGTGCGATTTTTAATCAACCGCATGATCACAAGATGGCATAAGCACTAGTTTGAAAGAACTCGAATTGAACTCTTCAGGCAAAGGAAGCCGTCTGGAGAGGATAAATTTCGCCATTCTGCGGAGGGGAAATTATCTCTGGTAGGGCGCAGCACGAATGTTCGCTTTTGTTTAAAAGCTGACAATCAGATGTGGCAGCCCTCCGCCGCCTCAAGAATCAGGTCGGCCGCCTTTTCAGCAATGGCGATCGTCGGTGCGTTGGTATTGCCACTGATCAGCCGCGGCATAATGGACGCGTCCACTACCCGCAGCCCTTCGAGCCCGTGCACTCTGAGCTGCGGGTCGACCACTGCCATCCTGTCGGTGCCCATTTTGCAGGTACCCACCGGGTGGTAAACGAGGCCTACTTTTTCCTTCACCTTTTCAATAATCTGCTCGTCCGATTGGCAATCTGAGCCGGGGTGGATTTCCTCTCCCCGGTACTCGTCAAAGGCTTTGGCGGAAAGGATCCGGCGCGCCTGGTGGATACCGTCCACCATCACTTTGCAGTCATCGGGTTCGGCAAAGAAGTTGTAGTCAATTTCCGGCGCTGCAAAGGGGTTGGCTGAGGTGATGCTAACGGTGCCTGTGCTCTTGGGCCGCAGCACACAGACATGCACCGAGTAACCGGGTTTAGACATAAGTTTCAGGTTACGGCCGCTGTCATCGAACAACAGCGGTAGCATGTGAAGCTGAACATCCGGGCGATCAAGGGTTTCGCGGGATCGAATAAACCCGCCGGCCTCGGTGATGGACTTGGCCAGTTTGCCCTGTTTATTAACCATGTACCGGATCGTATCGGGGAGCATTTTCAGCAGGCCCAACACCGAGGCGGTGAAGCCATTGTTCTTTCGGCTTGAGACCAGCACGCACGCGTCTACATGCTCCTGGAGATTCTTGCCCACGCCCGGTAATTCGTGCAGGCACCTAATGCCGAGGCTCTCCAGCGCCTCTCTCTCGCCGATTCCGGAAAGCTGAAGCAACTGGGGCGAATTGATGGCGCCACCGCTAAGAATGATTTCCCGATCTGCGCGCAACACCCGGTCCTGGCCTTTGTGGCGTAGCTCCACTGCAACAGCGCGCTTGCCCTCGAACACCACTTTTTTGACGTGTGCGTCCGTAAGGACGGTCAGGTTCTGGCGATTCATGGCCGGCTTCAGATAGGCATCGGCCGCACCAAACCGACGGCCATTCTTGATGTTCAGATGGAAATAGCCCACGCCTTCCTGGTTGGCGCCGTTAAAATCGCTGCTGTAGACAAAACCGGCCTGCCGCGCCGCGTCCACGAAAGCCTCAGACATGGGGTATTCGGCCGATTCCGGGGCACTGATATGAAGGTTGCCACCTTTGCCGTGGTAGGGAGTTCCAGCCAGCGTCTCGTGGTGTTCCGATCTAATGAAGTAAGGCAGCATATCACGATAACCCCAGCCTTCATTGCCAAGCGCCTGCCACTCGTCGTAGTCCTCTTTCTGGCCGCGCACGTAGAGCATACCGTTGATTGACGAACTGCCACCCAGCCCTTTTCCCCTGGGGGTAAACAGAGGCTGACCACCGCGCAGTTTCTGGTCGGGCCTGGCGTTGAATGCCCAGTTGTAGGTTTTGAGAAACATGTGGGCGGCAAAGGCGCCGGGTGTGCTGATGGTGAACGAACCCTTGCCCGACCCTGCCTCCAGCACACAAACCGAATATCGACCATCAGCTGACAAACGATCCGCCAGTACGCAGCCGGCAGAGCCGGCACCGACCACGATGTAATCGAAGCTCTCGTTCATCATTGCTGCTCCACCGGTTCAATGATGGCGAAGTTTGCCTGCGGCTGTTCCAGCATTTGCAGCAGGCCAAAGAAGGCATCTACCGAGCCTTCAACCTTTATTTCACCTGCCTGCACTGCCTCCGGGAAACTGGTTCTCTGCAAAAGGATCTTATCGAGTACCGCCCTGGGCATACTCACACTGGCGTGTGCTTCTTCGTCCAGCTCCCCTGACCGGTGAGTCAGCGTGGCATTCTGCAGGTTGAGCCGGAAATCCTCGCCCAGGTCAGTGATCGACCAGTTGATCACCAGGTGCTTCCCAGCCGCTTTTTCCGGGTCGACCTTGACCGCCAGGGCATCGAAAAACATGCTGGTTTCCAGCGCCTGCATCAGATCCGGCTGCAAACCCACATGTTTCGGCGCAATTACCCCATGGCGCAATTCGTGTGCGCCAACCAGATAGGCGCTGCGCCAGGTGCCCGCCTCAGCCTGGTAGCCCAGCTGTTCCAGAGCGTCCGCCCCCAGCTCTCGCGCTTCGCGGTTCTCGGGGTTGGCATAGACCAGATCTCGCATCACCGATGCTACCCAGCGGTAGTCGCCGTCGGCGAAGTCTTTGCGGGCCTTGCGGAGCACTTCTGCCTCACCGCCCATATAGTCAATGGTGCGCCTGGATTCTTCACGGGGTGGCAGGGGGTTGAGGTTGGCGGGATTGGCGTCGTACCAGCCCATGTAGCGCTGATAAACACCGCGGGCATTGTGGCTGACAGTGCCGTAATAGCCGCGGGCCGACCATTCCTGGCTCAGGCTTTCAGGCAACTGCAGGTTTTCGGCAATATCCCCGGGCAACATGCCTCGGTTCATCATACGGACCGTCTGGTCGTGGATATGCTTGTAAAGGTCCCTTTGAACTTCGAGGAAGTGCGTGATCTCCTGCGGATTCCAGATCGGCCAGTGGTGTTGGGCCACCAGAATATCCGCACGATCACCAAAGCGTACCAGTACCCTGTCGATAAACCGGGACCAGGCGCTGGCGTCCCGGATAGCGGCTCCGCGGATAGTGTAGATGTTATGCAACTGCTGGCTGGTGATCTCGGCGGTATTGAGCACCCGGAACTGGGGGAAATACATCATCATTTCCGATTCCGCCTCGGTGCCATGGGCCATCTGGAATTCGATTTCGATACCATCGATGGTCAGGGTGGCGTCGTCCGGCACCGTATCTGTGGGCGCAATCAAACTCAGCGGTCCACTACCCAGCGCCTTGCCGAGCCCGGTATCGACATGACCTCTCACACCCGGCGTCAGGCCGGCACCAAACTGATAGGTGGCGCGACGGGTCATGGCATTGCCGGCAATCACGTTCTCGGCAATGGCATGCTCCATGAACCCTTCCGGAGCGTAGACCCGAACCTTCCCGGCCCGGACATCCTCCTCACTTACCACCCCTTTCACACCCCCGAAATGATCCGCATGGTTGTGTGTATAAAGCACGGCCACGACCGGCTTCCTGCTTCGGTGCTGGTAATAGAGTTCCAGAGCCGCGCGGGCCGTGGCAGGTGTCAGAAGGGGATCGATAACAATCAGTCCGCTGTCGCCCTCGATGATGGTCATGTTTGACAGGTCCATGTTTCGGATCTGGTACATGCCCTCGACCACTTCGAACAGCCCATGAATGGCATTCAGTTGTGCCATGCGCCAAAGGCTCGGATTGACCGAATCCGGAGCTGCATCGGCCTCCAGAAAAGCATAGGGCGCCATATCCCAAGCCACATGTCCCTCTTTATCCAGTACCCTTCCATTGGGTAACGCCCCCATAAAACCCCGGCGCGCATCTTCAAACGATTGAGTGTCAGCAAACGGCAGTGCATTCAGTACCGCCTGATTGAACTGCGCCGTCGCCTGGGTAGCCGGCTTGGACATGTCGGCATGAGCAATCATCGGAAACAGTAAACCGGCACTTAACGCCGACAGCGCGGCCTTCTTGAGTAGGGGTAACATGCGAAATCTCCTGTTTTTGGCGGCATCCGGGTTTTATTGGTTGTGCATGGCGCGCCAGGTAACTGCAGTTTGAAGCGGGATTTTGAGCTTATCCAATGCAATGTTTATTGACTTTCCATACGCCTGACGCATAGTTCAGGTTATGGATACAAGACACATCCGGCATTTCATGGCGTTGGTTGAGTGCGGCAGTTTCGCCCGCGCTTGTGAAGTCGTGCACCTGTCCCAACCTGCCCTGAGCCGCAGCATCCAGGAGCTGGAGCGCCAACTCGGTGCAAGGCTGTTCGATCGGGGGCGCTTCGGGGTGGTTTTGACCGCACACGGGCGAGCCGCCCTGCCTCATGTCCGGGGCCTGCTGGCCGCGGCAGAGTCTTTGCGACAAGAAGTTGAAGCCATTGATGAGCTTGAGACAGGGGAGCTGAATATCGGCACCGGGCCTTATCCGGCGCTCGCCCTGATGGACAGGGTCTGTGCCAGATTTGTTGATCGGTACCCGGCCATTCGCCTCAATATTCGAACAGATAACTGGCAGGAACTACGCCTTGCGCTGCTGGATCATGAGATAGAACTGTTTGTGGCCGATACCGGCGAATTGTCGGGCGATCCGGACCTGGAAATAACCCACTTGCCACAGCCCGAAGTTGTTGTGTTTTGTCGCCACGACCATCCGCTGACTCGGGAGGAGGGGGTGGTATGGGGAGATTTGCTGGATTATCCATTGGCCATGACCCGTCTGCCTGAAGATATGGAAAGAAAGGTTCAGACCATGAGTGCGCAACAAGGGGGGCTGAAACGGCGAATCGAGTGCGACAATATCGCCATGCTCGCGGCCATTGTTTCTGGCAGCAAGGCCATCAGTATCGCACCCAGACCGATCGTGGCCGGCTTACTCGATAGCGGAAAGGTGAAAACCCTTCCTGTAACAGGGATTGAGACTCTGCAGACCCGGTATGGTCTCCTGCAGCGCAGCGGGAGGCCCCTTTCTCCTGCAGCAGTTGAACTGCGTTCCATGGTTCTGGAGTTGGCAAACCTGGAATAACCCACCAACGTGGCATCCGCCCCCAGCCAAGATAGTGGATTGCTCAGAAAAACTGGCCATTGAGTCTGCTGCGACCCACCACCTTTAAAACAACATATTGCCAAATATCGATAGAGTTGCCTCCCAGGCCCGCCTTACGATCCCGAACAAGCCAATACAATTATCTCAAACCTGAATTCCGCATCAAATTTATAAAGCAATATGTTGACATATTATTTTGGGAAGGCGTATTTTTTAAACTGATACGGCTGGATACTGCGTCAGCTTGCGGCCAGCCCTCCTCCTAACAAAAACAAACCGGACACAACAGGTGAATCAGATGGATACAGGCATCACTCTCAATCCGGAACGCCGCGCCGCCATGGTCGAGATTGGCGCATGGAACGACAAGCTCATTACCGACTATCTGGACCAGGCCGTGGCCAGCACCCCGGACCGGGAAGCCATCGTCGGTTACCAGGTCACCGGTGACACCCGCACCGCTCTCACCTATCGGGAACTCAATGACAAGGTCACACGAATGGCGGCGGGCCTAGCGGCCATGGGCATCGGGAAAGGCGAGGTTGTGGCCTGCCAGTTGTCGAACTGGTGGCAGACCACAGCCCTACACCTGGCCTGCATGCGTATCGGCGCCATCACCATGACCTGCCCGGAAGATCCGGCCGAGCGGGCCAGCCAGTCCGACGGCAAGGCCCTGCCACGGATGGAAGTGAAAGTCACCGACTTCCAGGGCAACGAACTGCCTGCCGGTGAGGAAGGCAGCCTGCTGGTTCGCGGCTCCAGCCTGTTTATCGGTTACCTGAAGCGCCCGGAACTCTATGGCGTGGACGAGGACGGCTGGTTCAACACCGGTGACCTCGCGCGCATGGACAAGGACGGTTATATCCGCATCACCGGTCGCACCAAAGACGTGGTGATCCGGGGCGGCGAGAACATCCCGGTGGTGGAGGTAGAAAACCTGCTCTACAAGTACCCGGGCATCGTCGATGTTGCCCTGGTGGGCTGCCCCGACGAACGCCTGGGCGAGCGCCTGTGCGCCTACGTGACCCTCGACGAGAACGCCACCGACCTGACCCTGGACCAGATCAAGGCCTACCTGACCGAACAGCAACTGTCCAAAAACTACCTGCCGGAATACCTGGAAGTGATTGAGGCCATGCCCCGCACTGCCTCCGGCAAGATCCAGAAATTCAAGCTGCGTGAGCAAGCCAAAGAGGTGCGCCTCGAGCCGGCCAAACGCGGTTGATCCAATTGATTGAACAGCAAAGGAGCACGTCCACATGAGAGGACTTAACGGAAAAACAGTCATCGTGACCGGCGGCGGGGGCGGCATCGGCCGCTCCGTGTGTCAGCGCTTTGCCGGGGAAGGCAGCCTGGTGGCGGTACTGGACCGGGACGAGAGTGCTGCCCGGGCCACGGCTGACCTTATTACTGAAGCCGGAGGCAAGGCAAAAGCTTACGCCGCCGACATCACCGACTACGCCGCCATCACCGAGACCGTGGCGGCCATCGAGAGCGATCTTGGAGTGCCCACGGTGCTGGTGAACAACGCCGGTTTCGACCGCTTCATGCCGTTCCTCAAGACCGAACCGAAACTGTGGGACCAGCTGATCGCAGTGAACCTCACCGGCGCCCTGAACATGCACCACGTGGTGCTGCCGAAAATGGTGGCCGCCGGTGGCGGCAAGGTCATCAATGTGGCTTCCGATGCCGCCCGGGTCGGTTCCTCCGGCGAGTCCGTCTACGCCGCCTGCAAGGCCGGGCTGGTGGGCTTCAGCAAGACGGTGGCCCGGGAACTGGCCACCAAGAACGTGTGCCTGAACGTGGTCTGTCCCGGCCCCACCGACACCGCCCTGCTCAAGGGTGTCGCGGAATCCGCGCCCAACCCGGAAAAGCTGCTGGAAGCCTTCCGCAACGCCGTGCCCATGAAACGCCTGGCTCAGCCCGAGGATTACCCCGGCATCATCGCCCTGCTCGCCAGTGACGACGCCAACTTCATCACCGGCCAGGTCATCAGTGTTTCCGGCGGCCTGACCATGGCCGGCTAACGCCCACTTTCACGAACATGGAGAACACAGCATGCATTACGAAGACATCCTGTACGACGAAACCGAAGGCGTCGCCACCATCACCATCAACCGCCCGGACCGCTACAACGCCTTCCGGGGCCAGACCTGCATGGAACTGATCGACGCCTTCCACCGCGCCGGCTGGAACAAGGACATCGGCGTGATCGTGTTCACCGGCGCCGGCGAGAAAGCCTTCTGCACCGGTGGCGATCAGAGCGCCCACGAGGGCCAGTACGACGGTCGCGGCCTGATCGGCCTGCCGGTGGAAGAACTGCAGCGCCTGATCCGGGAAGTACCCAAGCCGGTGATTGCCCGGGTCAACGGCTTCGCCATCGGCGGCGGCCACGTGCTGCACGTGATCTGCGACCTGAGCATCGCCTCGGAAACCGCCATTTTCGGTCAGGTTGGCCCCAAGGTCGGCTCCGTCGATCCCGGTTTCGGCACCGCCTACCTGGCGCGGGTCGTGGGCGAGAAACGGGCCCGGGAAATCTGGTATCTGTGCCGCAAGTACAGCGCACAACAGGCTCTGGACTGGGGCCTGGTGAACGCCGTGGTACCCCCGGAGCAGCTGGACGAGGAAGTGCGCAAGTGGTGTGACGAGATCCTCGAGAAGAGTCCGACCGCCATTTCCATCGCCAAGCGCTCGTTCAACGCCGACAGCGACAACATCGCCGGCATCGGTGCCCTCGGCATGCAGGCCCTGAGCCTGTACTACGACACCGACGAGTCCAAAGAGGGCGTCAACGCCTTCAAGGAAAAGCGCAAGCCGGACTTCCGCAAGTACTACAAGTAACGGCCCGATAGCCCGGAGAACACCATGAATTTCGCATTCAATGAAGAACAAAACGCGATCCGCGAGGTTGTGGCCCGCTTCAGCGCCGAGGTGCTGGCTCCGGGCTATCGCAAGCGGGACCGGGAAGGCGTGATCGAGCGGGACGTGATCCGCCAACTCGGCAAGATGGGCCTGCTCGGTGGTGAACTGCCTGAGGAGTTCGGCGGCAGCGGCATGGATTGCGTCACTAGCGGCCTGATCATCGAGGAGATCTCGAAAGGGGATTTCAACGTGGGTTACATTCCCCTACTGACCTCCCTGAACGGCCAGATCATCGCCAGCCACGCCGCGCCGGACCTGGCAAAGGAATGGCTGCACGGCATGACTACCGGTCAGAGAGTGGCTTGCATCGCACTGACCGAACCCCATGGTGGCTCGGACGCTGCCAACCTGCGCCTGAAAGCCGAGAAAAAGGGAGACGTCTATGTGCTTAACGGCGAGAAAACCTCCATCTCCATGGCCGACCAGGCTGACGTGGCGGTGGTGTTCGCCCGCACCGGCACGGTGGAGCAACGGGCCTCCGGCATCAGCGCGTTCCTGGTGCCCATGGACAGCCCGGGCATCACCACCACCAGGTTCGAGGACAACGGCCAGCGCGCCATCGGCCGGGGCTCAATCTTCTTCGATAATGTGGAAGTACCCGAGAGCCACCGCATGGGCGATGAAGGTAAGGGTTTCAAGCAGGTCATGCAGGGCTTTGATTACAGCCGTGCGCTGATCGGCCTGCAGTGCCTGGCGGTGGCCCAGCAGTCCCTGGAAGAAACCTGGCAGTGGCTGACCGAGCGTACTGCCTTTGGCCAGAACCTGTCCGCCTTCCAGGGCCTGACTCATCCGCTGGCGGAATACCAGACCTACGTTCATGCCGCGCGCATGCAGTGCTACCATGCGCTCTGGCTCAAGGACAACAACCTGCCCCATAACGCCGAGGCGGCGATGAACAAGTGGTGGGGCCCGAAGCTCGCTTTCGATGTGGTGAAACAGTGCCTGCTGGCCCATGGCCACACCGGGTGGGGAGAGGATTTACCGTTCGCCCAGCGCTTGCGGGATGTCCTGGGCCTGCAGATTGGTGACGGTACCGCGCAGATCATGAAGAACATCATTGCGCGCGAGTACCTGCCGAAGTGACGCGTCCCATGCCTTCCGTGATTCAGGACGCCGAGAACCGCCCTCGCCGGCCCAACCGCCAGCGGGGCACCAAAGGAGCACAGATGATCGTCAACGAATCCGGAGGCATTCCCAACCGCCTGTTTTTCCGCCTGTTCCAGACCGGAAACATTCTCCAACGTCAGGTTCAGAATGAGATGGGCATCAGCGCCGTGCAATGGGCGGTGCTCGGGGCGCTGTCACGGGAGGGTTTCGAGGAAGGCACCTCGTTCAATCAGCTCAAAGAGTATCTGTACGTCAGTCGCCAAAACCTCGACGGCGTGCTCAAACGAATGGAACGGGACGGGCATGTCATTCGGGTACCGGACCCCCAGGATCGGCGGGCCAGACTGGTGGTATTGACCGAATCTGGCCGGACTTTCTGGGATCGGCTGCAGGACTCGATTGCCGAGTTTTACCGGCAGGCCATGCAGGGGATGAGTTTTGATGACAGCGTCAGCCTGCTGCACCTTCTTAAAAAGCTGCAGCATGAACTTATCGATATTTCCCTGGACTCTGCCACCCCAGAGAAATAATGCGGGATAAATGACGAGGACGATCCAACCAGAACCGGCGATCAGGCCGGCTCAAACCGCTCCTGCAGCCAGGCCTTGATATCGTCAGACTCATACAGCCAGCGGACACTGCCATCCTCTTGCTGAATCTTCAGGCAGGGCACCTTGACCTGACCACCGCCAGCCTCCAGCTCTGCCCGATGCTCCGGGTTATGCTGGGCGTCCCGGGTTTCGATATTGAGGCCGAGCCGGGCGATTTCCTTCCTTACTTTGATACAGAACGGGCAGGCTTTGAATTGGTATAGCGCCAGATCCTTGCTGGCCTCGTTGGCCCTGGCCTGGTCATCAGCGCTTCGGGTGACGCTTTCCGGCGTGCTGAGTTTTTCACTGAGCAGCATGAAAGGTGTCAGTATCAGGCGCAGCGTTCGGAAAAAATAACGAATAACAACTCTCATGGGTACGGTTAAAGCTCCGGGTTTCCAGTTAACGATTGCTTCAAAGAGGTCGGCACTCAGGATTGATTTGCGTCCCTCATAGCGGTGTACGAGGATATCATTTCAAAAGATGAAGTGTTCAGAATAACGGGTGCTGAACCCTCACTGGGTGTGTGGATGTGGTGGATGTGGTAGGGAGAGTGTATCAGCCGAATCGGACGATATCCTCAATCCTGATGAGCACCACTAAACCTTCCACGCAACCAGGCTGACCGGAACGTCTCCGCGGCCACCCCGATGAGGAAGCCGAAAAATGGGTCGGCCCAGAAGGTGATCAGAGCCGTGATGCCAATCACCGGCCAGCAGGAGGGTTTGGCGGACCAGAGACGTTTGGTGAGGCCCAGTTCAACAGCAGCAACCATGAGCAGAGCGCCAAGACCCGCCGCGGGCACGGCGGCAATGAAAGAAAGGCCACCGGGCACGATCGCCACCAGGAGTAACCCTGCACCCAGCAGGACCGGCGCCAGACCAGTGCGGGCGCCAAAGCGATAGTGGGCCGCAACACCCCCGGCGCCGTGGCACATGGGCAAGGCGCCGAATGGCACCAGAAACAGGTTGGCCAGGCCAGTTGTGACGGACAGCCTTGCCGGTGAGACCCGGTGGGACTGATCTCCGAAATAATCCCCCACCACCAGGGCCGTCAGAACGATGGCGTTGGTGATGGTCAGCGCCAGTTGCGGCAGCACCAGGATAGAGAACCCCTGCTGCCACTCATCCATCGAGGGCAATGTCGGCATCGAAAAGATGGCAGGATCCGCCGGCAATGGCAGCCCGGGTGAACCCAGCAGCGCACCGAGGGCCATGGCCAGCGCCAGTCCCATGATTGCCGCCGGCCAGCTGGGGAACAGTTTCAGGGTGACCGCCAGCAACCCCAACACAACCAGACCCAGCGGCAGAGAAGTGGCTATCAGTTCCAGGCTCATGCTGGCCAGCAACAACCCCAGCCCCAATTGCAGGCCGCTCAATACCGACCCCGGCACCAGGCGGGCCGCCCGGTTGATCCATCCGGTTGACCCCAGAAGCAACAGGATGGCACCGATCAGAACGCCACTGGCGATCAGGCTCTGGGCACTGACCTGGGTGGTCAACAGCAACGCGGCCACGGCTTTCATGGGCTGTACCGGAACAGGAAGGCGGTAATACAGGCCTGTCACGATGTAAAACACGGCAAAACCCAGGAGTACCGGTACTGGAGCAAGTCCGGCCACGCCAATGGCACCGAGAGTCAAGGGCAGCAATGTGCCAATATCACCCAGCGCGCCGCTGCTTTCACTGATCACCTTCTTCATTGTCGAACCCATTAGGGCTCCTGCCTGAATGGTCTGCTTATTGTTGTCGTTCAAGCGTTATACACTACTTTACCAAGTTCACTGACATCATACCCGCCCAATGTCTCGGCCCGGTGCGCGAATCGTTCGCTACCGGCAAAGGCTAGCAAACGCTGCATGGCCGGCTCGAAATAATGGCGCCGGCGCATGGCCAGGTCGAAGTGCTCCTGCTGCAGGGGGATAAACGCCAAGCCCTGGCGCCTGGCCGCCGCCTCGATACCCACACCCACATCCGCTTCCCCCTGACGAACAGCCAATGCCAGATCGTCCTCGCTGAGCGAGGGATGTTCGGCCCAGGCAAGCTTGCTGCCATCAATTCGGTAGCTGGCGAGCAGGCTCTGCAGCAGATGACTGACACCGGCCTCGGGCTGGCGGCGGGCCAGACGCAGGCCCGGCCGGGCGATGTCTTCCAGCTGCACGATTCCGTGGGGATTATCCGGCGCAAGAAGCAGGCCCTGCCGGCGTTTGGCCCAGCGGATCAGTACCAGGTCACGCATCCCGCTCAAGCCCAGGGTCACCGGGTCGTTGTAACGCTCAGTCTGCGCGTGCCAGATATGCATGCCAGCAACCATGGCGCGACCGTCAACCAGGCGCTGCACCCCGTCTCCGCTGCCCTGGCACAGCATCGCCAGCTCGGCATTGCTCTCCTTCACCGCCCACTCCAGCAGCGGATCCTGGCTACCCACCAGCACAGGTGGCGTTGGCGCGCTGACGCCCTCGTCACCCTCCAGATGATTCATCAACCAGAGATCTATACGCTGGCGCGGAAATAAAAGCTTTCCCGTCACCCGCACGCAGGGGATCACGCCCTGGCCCACCAGATCGTAGACCTTGCGTTCTTTCAGGCGCAGATACTCGGCAGCCTCGGCCGTAGTGAGATAGTCAGGCAGAGACATCGAACCTCCGGAGTCAATTGATACGCATAATGCTGTTTTTGGCTGCATTATTTACGGCAAGCATCGCAAAGCGTAGTTAAAAACGCCACGATGCTCAAGACTAAGGAGACGCAGCTGTGGAAGAAAACGCGTTTTACGTGGCGCTCTCGCTACTGGTGAATCTCGACGCTTCGCTGTACCAGATCGTGGTGCTATCGCTGCAGGTTTCGCTCGTTGCGGTCCTGATAGCGGCGCTTTTGGGTTTTCCACTGGGCGCTGCGGTTGCGTTATGGCAGTTCCCCGGACGCGGCGGGGTCATTGTGGCGCTGAATGCGCTGATGGGACTGCCGCCGGTTGTAGCAGGGCTGGGCGTTTACCTGCTGCTGTCGAGGGCCGGACCGCTTGGCGAACTGGGTCTTCTGTTCACGCCCGGGGCCATGGTAATTGCGCAGGTGATACTGGTGTTGCCAATTCTCGCCGCGCTCTCGCGGCAAAAAGTGGAGGAGTTGCTGGGCGAATATCGCGAGCAATTCGTCTCGCTGGGCATGTCTAAGGCTCGCATGATGCCCACGCTGCTGTGGGACGCCCGCTTTGCCCTCCTGACGATTCTGCTCGCAGGGTTCGGCCGGGCCAGCGCGGAAGTCGGCGCGGTCATGATGGTTGGCGGCAACATTGACGGCGTCACCCGGGTCATGACAACGGCCATTGTGCTTGAGACCAGCAAGGGCGCCCTGCCCCTGGCGTTAGGCCTCGGCATTGTCCTGCTGACGCTTGTCATGGCGATCAACGCTACTGCGTACATTTTGAGTGAAACGGCCAAGAGGCGCATGGGATGACATCGTTGAACGTGCCCGTTAACAGACCAATCGAACTCAGTGCACCGCCGTCGCTGCGCTTTGACAACGTCGAGTTCAACCTTCTCGGCCACCAGCTTTTTGGCCCCTGCTCATTCACGCTGGACGGCCCCGGCCCCACTCTGGTGATGGGCCCCAATGGCGCGGGCAAGAGCCTGATGCTGCGCCTGGCCCACGGGCTGCTCGCGGCAACGGAGGGAGCCATAACCTGGTCCGGTGACGAAACACCCCGCCAGGCCATGGTATTCCAGACCCCGGTTCTTCTGCGCCGTTCCGCACTGGCCAACCTCACCCACGCGCTGGCCGTCAATAACGTGCCACGCAAGCGGCGTGCAGAGCTGGCACGGGAAGCCCTGGCACGCTTCGGCCTGTCCGCCTGTGCCGATACGCCCGCCCGGGTGTTATCGGGTGGCGAGAAGCAGCGCCTCGCTCTGGCCCGGGCCTGGGCTCTTTCACCCTCGGTACTGTTTCTGGATGAGCCCACCTCCGCACTGGACCCCGCTGCCATAAAGGACGTGGAAGCCGCCGTTCAGGAATTTCACGAGAGAGGAACACGCATCGTAATGACAACCCATGACCTGCATCAGGCCCGGAGGCTGGCCGGGGACGTGCTGTTTCTCGCCGGCGGAAAAGTGCAGGAGCACACGCCTGCCGACATCTTTTTCAACGCCCCTGCTTCGCGCCAGGCACAGGCCTTCCTGAGCGGAGAGCTCGTGGCCTGATCACCCACCAAAAAAACAAACGTACCGAACCATCGCTCGCTCTACGAATAAGACACGAAAAAGGAGAGAACAAGATGAAAAAAACCCTGAATCTGGTTCTGGCAGCCGTAACGACCATGGGCCTGACCTTCAGTGCCCAGGCCGACGACTACATTACGCTGGCCTCAACCACGTCCACCCAGAACTCCGGCCTGTTCGACTCGATCCTGCCCAAGTTTGAGGAGGCGACCGGTATTGAAGTTCGCGTTGTAGCCGTCGGCACCGGCCAGGCGTTTGAGCTCGCCCGCCGGGGCGACGCCGACAGCCTGCTGGTGCATGACACCGCCGGGGAAAAACGGTTTGTCGAGAACGGCTTTGCCACCGAGCGGGCAGACGTTATGTACAACGACTTTGTGCTGATCGGCCCGAAAGACGACCCCGCCAATATCCGTAACGCGGAAAGTGCCGCCGAAGCCTTCTCTGCCATCGCCGAAGCAGAGGCACCGTTTGCATCGCGAGGCGATGACAGCGGCACCAACCGGGCCGAGCTCAGGCTTTGGGAAAACGCCGGCGTGGAACCGGTCGGCAGCTGGTACCGGGAACTGGGTAGCGGCATGGGTCCGACCCTGAACACCGCCGCCGGCATGGACGCCTATGTGATGTCCGACCGTGCTACCTGGGTCGCGTTCGAAAATCGCCAGAATCTCGAGCTGCTGTTCTCGGGCGACAAAGTACTTTTTAACCAGTACGGCAGCTTGCTGCTCTCCGAAGAAAAGCACCCACACCTCAAACACGACCTGGCAGCCCAGTGGCACAACTGGCTGCTGTCGGAAGAAGGCCAGCAGGCGATTGCCGACTTCAAAGTGGACGGGCAGCAACTGTTCTTCCCGAACGCCCAGTGAGGCAAAAGGATTAAGGGCGACTGAACTGAGCGTCTGTTTACCCTGCCCAGATCGAACCCCGGCATTGCCGGGGTTTTTTATTGGCAAAAAGCAGCTGTTTTTCCTCAATGCCAAATAGGCTAATCTCTGGCAATCTCCGTACAACATCCATTCCAGTACGACCAGGAAACGGCTATAACAAAAATGACGATTGATCCCATACTTCCCGATCCCAAGGATCCCCGTCTGTCCCGCCCAGTGGAGGGCGTGGACGAGAACGGCGAGGCCAAATCGATCAGCGTGATCGAGGAACGCCCCCTGACCATCTACCTGAACAGCCAGGAGATCGTCACAGCCATGACCATCGGCGACCATCCGGAGTATCTGGCCCTCGGCTTCCTGCTCAACCAGGGCATGCTGAAAGAAACAGACACGGTCACCGGGATCGATTTTGACGAAGAACTCGAGGTTGCGGTGGTGCGCACGTCAGGCGTTACCGATGTCGAGGACAAGCTGGAAAAGAAAACCCGCACCTCCGGTTGCGCCGTGGGTACGGTGTTCGGTGACATGATGGCCGGGCTGGAAGGCCTGTCACTGCCGGATACGCCGGTGCACACCAGCACCTTTTACGATCTTTCCTATCAGATCAACCACACCCCCAGTCTGTATATGGAAACCGGCGCCATCCACGGCACCGCGCTTTGCCAGGGACAAACAATCCTGGCGTACATGGAGGATGTTGGAAGGCACAACGCGGTCGATAAAATTGCCGGCTGGATGCACCTGAATAACATTTCGGCCGCAGACAAGGTTCTGTATACCACCGGCCGCCTGACCTCGGAGATGGTGATAAAAACATCCCTGATGGGCATTCCCACTCTGATCAGCCGCTCGGGCTTCACCGCCTGGGGAGTCGACATTGCCCGCCAGGTCGGGCTGACCCTGATCGGCCGGATGCGTGGCAAGAAATTCACCTGCCTGAGCGGCCAGCACCGCCTGGTGTTCGATCAGGACTTGTCGCAGGTACCCGATGAAGACAAGAAGCTGCGTCGAAAAGGCGCTCAACATGATTGACGGAGGCACTGCATGAGCCAATGTGCAGTTATCCTGGCCGGCGGCCAGGCAAACCGCATGGGTGGTGGCGACAAAGGCAGGCTCATGCTCGGCGACCAGTCGTTGATCCAGCGGGTAATCGAACGGATCACCCCTCAGGTCGATGCCGTGGTATTGAATGCCAACGGGGATTTAAGCCGGTTCGACGACCTGGATCTGCCGGTGGTGGCGGACTCCATCGAAGGCTTCCCCGGCCCGCTGGCCGGCGTACTCGCGGGCATGGACTGGGCCGCCGAACAGGGCCACGAATGGCTCATCAGCGTGGCCGCCGACACACCGTCCTTTCCCAGGGATCTGGCTGCCAGACTGGCGGAACATGACACCCCGGTGGTGCTGGCAGCCACGCCAGACCCCGAGCGCGGCCGACTGCCACAGCCGACCTTCGGGCGCTGGCGGGTCGCTTTGAGAGACGATCTGAGAGCCGCCCTGAACGAGGGCGTACGCAAGATCCGCCAGTGGACACAGGCCCAGGGCGAAACTCTGGTGGTTTTTGACGAGGGCGATTTTTTCAACATCAACACCCCGGACGATCTGGCCTGGGCGGAGCAGCATCTGAAGTGAACGTTATAGGCATCGTAGGTTGGAAAAACTCCGGCAAGACCACACTGGCAGCCGCTCTGATTCGCGAACTTTCCGGCCGGGGTTTAACGGTCAGCTCGATCAAGCACGCCCACCACATGGTGGACGTGGATCAGCCCGGAACGGACAGCTACAAACACCGTGAAGCCGGTGCCCGCGAAGTGATTCTGGCCGGGGGCCAGCGCATTGCCATCATGCACGAGCTGCGGGGCGCAGGTGAGCCCTCACTGGAGGATTTGCTGGCCCGCCTGTCGCCCTGCGACTGGGTCGTGGTAGAGGGTTACAAAACCCACGCGCACCCGAAGATTGAAGTACACCGGCAGGAATCGGACCGATCGCCCCTTTACCGGGAAGACGCCAACATCATCGCCGTTGCCAGCGACTATGCCGCCGATTTTTCCGGGCCTTTGTTCGATATCAATGACGTCACCGGCATTGCCGATTTTATTATTGATCATGTACAGCCACCAGCGAGAGAGTCATGAAGCCGCTTCGCAATGACTGTTTTGCCCTTCCCCCGGGCGTGAACTGGACGCCGGTCGAAGAAGCCCTTGAGCGGTTGCGTTCAAGGTTGCATCCCGTGGTGGAGGTGGAGCGTGAGGTTCCGCTGTCACAGGTGAACGGCCGAATCCTGGCAAGTGATGTCTATGCGCCCCGGGCTCATCCCCCAAGCACCAATTCCGCCGTGGATGGCTATGCTCTTGCCGGGCCGTTGACGGACGTGCCCTGCACCCTGCCTCTGGTGGATGGCCGCAGCGCCGCCGGTGAGCCTTACATGGGGCAGGTGCCCGAGGGATACGCAATCCGGATTCTGACAGGCGCGGTTATTCCCGCCGGCACGGATACTGTGGTTCTGGAGGAAGACTGCGAAGTCCGGGATGGCCAGTTGCATTTGAACGGTACGCTAAAAGCAGGCGCCAATGCCCGCAAAGCCGGTGAAGACATCAAAGTCGAGGACCGGATTCTCACTGCCGGAACCCGGCTCAGTCCGACCCAGATTTCAGTGCTTGCCAGCGTGGGCGTGGAAGCCGTTGATGTTTATCAGCGGCTAAGGGTGGGCGTGCTGTCCACCGGTGATGAGGTAAAGCCGGTGGGCGCACCCGTCACAGACTGGCAGATCTATGACGCCAATCGCCCTATGCTCAGTGCCCTGGTATCACAACTCGGCTATGAACTCGTGAATCTTGGCCATGTGCTGGACCGGGCCGAGGAAGTCAAGGCAGCCTTGGAGCGGGGCGCGGAGCAGTGTGACCTGATCCTGACCAGCGGCGGCGTGTCCGCCGGCGACGAGGATCATGTGTCGAAAACCCTGAAAGAACACGGTGACATCAGTAACTGGCGCATTGCCATCAAACCCGGCCGTCCTCTGGCGCTTGCCATGTTCCGGGGCACGCCGGTCGTCGGTCTGCCGGGTAATCCGGTGGCCGCCTGGGTCTGTGCGCTGAGGTTTGGTGCGCCAGCCATGGCATTGTTGGCAGGGGCCGAATGGTTTGAGCCCCAAGCGTATACCATGCCGGCTGACTTCTCGAAGAACAAAAAGCCCGGGCGCAGCGAGATGCTGCGGGCACGGGTTCGCGATGGGAAGGTCGAGGTATTCGGCTCGGAAGGCTCTGGCCGGGTGACCGGTCTGGCCTGGTCCGAGGGACTGGTGGAACTGGATGAGAGCGCCCAGCAGATCGAGCCCGGCACCCCCGTCCGGTTCATTCCCTACGGCAGCTTCGGCCTGTAATCAGTCAACGCTGCCGTGGACCGCAAAGGCCTCCAGTGAGGCATCCTGCGGGCCACGGGAGCGGTAGGTTTCCTCAACGCCCAGGTCGGTCAGGGTGCGGCTGACCATGAGCAGGGTGTTGTCCTCAAAGTCTTCGCACATGCTGCGCATCTGGTCGATTTCTTCACAGGCCACCGGGTAAGCGGCCTCGATGTCCGGCGCGCCATAGATCTCCACAAAAGTCTGCGCGAGCGTCTGGCGTAGCCGCTCCAGCTCCGGCTCGGTAATGTCGCACACGCCAACAAAGCTGGCACGACCACCCGACTCAATGCTGTACCAGCCATTGGTGAAGGCTTGCCGGGCTTTGCCTGTCAGGTCCGCCTCGGTCCAGTTGGAAAACTCGAAGCCGCCAGAAATGGCCCACTCCCCACTGGGTGCCGGCCGCTCGAAGACGTTTTCATCGGAAATGTCCAGTCTCAGGGTTCGGGCCAGTTTCATAGGTGCTCCGCATAATCAATCAGGCTAACAGTTTCGGTCATCACATCCTGGCGCAACAGCATGCGCCCCTTTTCATCCAGACCCACGAACAGGCCGGCTCTGGGCTCCTCGATGCGCTTGCCAATGGTATCGCAGCGCGGACGCCACTCGTTGTGGACCCGCTCGAACCCGCTGTCCAGAAAATAGGTCAGCCATAACAGCGTATGTTTGGACCAGCTCTCCAGCAACGCCATGGGCATTATCTCTACACAGCCCTCTTCGTACAGGCAGGTCTGATCCGGCGTTTCACCGGGCTCGCCGCCAGGGTGGGTGAAGGGCACCACGATACCGATCACCAGCCAGTTCGGCGTTTCTTTGGGGTCGGACACATCGGCCGCAAACCGTACGCTGCCACACAGGGCCCCGTTGACCTTGATGCGGTCAGGCCACTGGAACTGCACCGGCACCTCGGGCGGCGCCAGGGCCCCGAGGCTCTCGGCCAGGCCAATCTGGGCCACGTACACCGCCTGAATGGCCTCTTCCAACGGCGTCTCGGGTGCCAGCACCAGTGCCGCCCGTAGAGTATCCACGGCCTCGGAATAGAAAATGGTGCCGGAATCCACGCCGGCGATGGCGCGGCTGACGGCCTTATCGAAAGGATCCGTATGCGGGGGCACAACCTCGCCGCTCAGTAGCGGTGGGAAACGGGGAGACTCGATGATCATTGGACGGCCCGGGCGTATTGTTCAGAGGCAATGATTTCATCGGCCAGTCTTTGGAAAGCCTGGGCCTGCGGACTGTCGGGCTTGGACACCACAATGGGCACCCCGCCATCGGAGCCGATCCGGATATCGAGATCCAGAGGAATTTCACCGAGGAACGGAGCCCCCAGCTTCTCGGCCTCAGCCCGGGCACCACCGTGGCCGAAGGGATGATGCTCCTTGCCGCAGCCATCGCAGATGAAAGAAGCCATGTTCTCCACCAGGCCGAACAATGGCACGTCCATGCGCTTGAACATGTCGATGCCTTTGCGTGCATCCATCAGGGCAATGTCCTGGGGCGTCGACACCACGATGGCGCCGGCCACGAAAAACTTCTGGCTCAGGGTCATCTGGACATCGCCAGTGCCCGGCGGCAGATCCACCAGCAACACGTCCAGCCTTCCCCAGTCCACTTGGTTCATCATTTGCTGCAGAGCGCCCATCAGCATGGGTCCGCGCCAGACAATGGCTTCCTCTTCGGAGGTCATCAGCCCGAGTGACATCAGGGTCACGCCGTGGTTGCGAAGCGGCAGGATGGTGTTGCCGTCCGGGCTGGAAGGTCGGCCAGACACACCCAGCATCCTCGGCTGGCTGGGGCCATAGACGTCGGCATCCAGCAGGCCGACTTTCAGGCCCTTGGACGCCATGGCCACGGCCAGATTGGAGGACACGGTGGATTTCCCCACCCCGCCCTTGCCTGAGGCAACCGCAATAATACGATCCACGCCCCTGGGGTTCTTGTCCTGTGGCCGGGGCGCATCGGTGCCAATCAGGTTACTTTTTCCTACTTCGGTGTACTGGACCATGGAAATTCCTGTCTATCAATCAATTGTCCCGGTAGTCATCACTGGTACGGACCCTGGGTCTGGCGGCGCCAGCCATGGGCGCCGTGTCGCCATGGAACTGTGCCTTCACCCGGCAGTCGTCGCACATCTTGATGAGCTGGACATTATCAGATTTGGTGTACATCCAGTGCTGGTTCTCCAGCTTTTCGACAATCCGGTTGATGGTACTGGCCACACCAAACGGTTTGCCGCACTGGATGCACTCGAACGGTTCTTCGCCATGCAAAGCCCTCGGGCTGAGCGCGGCCTTTGACAGATCCAGCTGCGGCTTGAGCGTGATCGCCGTTTCGGGGCAGGTGCTGTCGCAGATACCACACTGCACACAGGCGTTCTCGGTGAACTGCACTTCCGGCCGGTCCGGATGATCCCCCAGTGCGCCGGTGGGGCACAGGGAAACGCAGGCGAGGCACAGAGTGCATTTGTCTGAATCAATCTCGATGGCACCGTACGGCGCACCCTTGGGCAGCGGGATCGGCTCGTCCACCTTCTCCGCCATGGCTGTGGCGGTCACCCGGGTAATATCGCGACGGCCGCCCACCAGCAGCACCGGCTCACTGACCCGTCCCGCGTTGTCGCCCGGCGCGGACAACTCGATGGCATCAATCACCCGAACCCGGCTTGGCGAGTTATGGGTGCCTTTGAGCATGGCCTGGGCCAATTCTACTTCGGCCGCCAGGGCCCGACGATCCAGTTCGTTGTCTGCCAGAATCAGCACTTCGGCATAACCGGCACCGAACGCCGCCATGATCTCGGCGTGGCCAATACGGTCCACATGCTCCAGTCCGAGTGGGATCAGATCGTCGGCCAGGCCATCGTCGTAGCGAGCCAGGTAGGTGATGGCTTCCGAGCCGGCGCCCAGGGTATGGAATACCAGGCGTGGCGATTCGTGAGTGTGCTCGCGATAGGTCTTCGCCATCACGTCCATGACTTTGACTATCGCCTCGTAGGGCGTTTCGTTCATGGTGACTGCGGATGTGGGGCAAACCGCCGCGCATGAGCCACAACCTGCGCAGATGTCAGAATCGATCTGGATGTGGTCGCCGGCAGAGAAGATCGCTTCCGTGGGGCAAACGTCCAGGCACCGGGTACAGCCCGGCTTGTTGGCCCGGGAATGGGCACACAGGGACTCTTCCAGCCGGAAAAAGACGGTTTTTTCGAACTCGCCCACCATTTCCCTGGCTGTGAGGGCAATGCGTTCCAGCTCGCCGGCTTTGTTCGGATCGGCCCAGAAATAGCCATTGCGCTTCTCGTGGCTGGGGAAGGCCGGCGCGCCACCGCGCAGATCAATAAACACGTCGCACTCGCTGCGAGCCGTTGTCTGCGCCGGCGTGTAACCCAGCTCACCCCGACCGGCCGGATGCAGGGTCTGCAACCCGGCGAACTCCAGCTTGAAGTTGCCGAGGGCGCCATAAGCGCTAGTCAGTTGACCCTTGGCCACGTCGTAGGCGGCCGATGGCAACTGGATGGGGCCGGCATCGTTGACCACACAGGTAACGCCCAGCTCATCCTGTACCAACCCGGCCATGCGGATGGCTTGCTCGGTGGGGCCCACGATGCAACAGACGCCGTTGGACTGGATGCTTTTCGCCGGGGCGGTGGGCCCCGGCAACTGGGCTGCAGCTACCAGGGCCGCCTGTTTGGCTTCCAACCGCCTGGGGTTGGCATCGGCAGAACTCCAACCCGCCCGGTCACGTATATCGATGGTGTGCAGTGGCGCTACATGCTGGATCTCGGCGTGAATGTCCTCGGCCAGGCGCTCGAACAGCGCTGCCTGCTGGCCACAGGCGATAAGCACGTCGTTGCTGGCGCCCAGGTGCTCGGCTGCGACTTTCATATCGTTGCCGCACAGCTGGTCTACCGCGACGACCTGCTCGGCACCCGCAACCGCCTGAAGGGCCTCGGAATTGAAGCCCTGGCTCTTGTCGCAGGAGCACAGTAATAGAGATTTTTTTGATGTCATCAGGAACTTTACTCTGTTCGTTGTTGTTATACGTATACGAATCACTCTCTTATTTCGAGCATGCCACAGCCATCTACTTTCGGACAATTGGATAATTGTTGGAGCCCTGCTAGCTTTTATCTATAACAAAAAGAGACACATCATGAGCAGTAGAACCGATCACTGGAAACGAGCATTGCAGGTGGGTGCCGTTGTTCGCCGATCGCCGGGGGTAACGCGGTGGGCGAAACACGTCTGGAAACCTGTTGCTGTCATCCCCGGGGCACCGGACGCCTTCTGGAAAGAACTGGTACGCGAGGGCGAGGTGGTCGATTACCACGCCGGCACGGTCACTATGGAGCTGTTCCGTGCCGATGTCGAAGGTTATCTCGTCTCCCTCAACATGAGCACGCCTTCCGTCTGGATCATCCTGGACCGAGACGTCACCGGCCAGTCGCCCTCAGGCTGGGCGGTCAGCACCGTTACCGCCAGCGCCCACGAGGCTCTGGACTCCCTGGACAGCGGCGAAAGCATTGTTGAAGCCGTCCCCATCCCGGAATCCCTGGCCGCCTGGATCAAGGAATTTGTCGACATGCATTACATCGAGGAGCCGTTCAAGAAACGGCGCCGGGATGAGGTGCGCGTGGACGCGGTGGAAGACGCCAAGGGTGATCCACGTATTCGGCAGGAAAGCGATGTATACCGGGCTCCCGCCAACATCAAGAAACCCAGGTTACAGTAATGGTCGAATCACGCTGGCAGCGCTGGGCGCGCAAAAAGGCCGAAGCCAACAGAACGGTAGAACCCACGCCGCCTCCGGCGCCGGAGCAAGCCGAACCGGCCCCGGAGGAACAGGAACTCGCCATTAACGAGAGCCTGTCAGAACCGGAGCTTCTGGAGAAGTACGGACTGCCCGATCCGTCGTCCATTGAGATCGGAACGGATATCACAGGTTTCATGCGCAAGGAAATACCCGAGTTCCTGCGCCGAAAGGCCCTGAGAAGCCTCTGGAAATCCAATCCGGTGCTGGCGGTACTCGATGGGCTGAATGACTACGACGAGGATTACACCCTGGCGTCGACGGCCGGGCAAACCGTGAAATCACTCTATCGGGTCGGCGAAGGGCTGGTGGATAAAGCCAAGAAGGCGGCGGATGTCATTGATGAACCTGTACAGTCGTTGGCCCAACCCTCCCCGACCGATGCCGAATCCACGGTCACCGGGCAGGCGCAAGCTGACGGGCATGAGGATGAACAGGCAGCCATTGAGCAGGACGACCATACCGGGCAGGCGGAGCTGACCAACCGAGTGCCCGCACAACCGGAGAACAGCCAATCAGAAGAGGTGCCGGAACCGCGATTCCGCCCTCGCATGCGTTTTGACTATTAGCAGAATGCATTTCACCTATTGGCGAAATAAACGTGGCTTACCCCACTATTCTTGTTTGTGTACTAAGATAGTGTGAGAGAGCGCACATAATAATTAGAAGGAAAACGACTTGACTGACACGGCCGAAATCCAGTGCCCGCGCTCAATCACTGACGAAGATAGAGCGCGGGCCCAAATCTATCAGCTGCTGGGCGTCCTGCTTGACCGGCCACCCTCGGCGGAATTGCTGCAAGGTCTGGCCTCGCTGCAGGGGGACGACACGCCCCTGGGCACCGCCTCTAAGAATCTGGCCAAGCTCGCAGAACGCACCAACCCCTACGATCTCGAGCGGGAGTTCAATAACCTGTTTGTCGGCCTGGGCCGCGGTGAGCTCCTTCCCTATGCCAGCTACTACCTCACCGGCTTCCTGAACGAAAAGCCCCTGGCCGAGCTCAGGAGTGATTTGAGGTCACGCGGCATCAAAGCCCGCAGCGACGTCAAGGAACCGGAAGACCACATCTGCACCCTTTGTGAAATCATGGCCGGGATTATCACCGGCGAATTTCCCTGCGACAGCGGTGTGGCCTCCCAGAAGGCTTTTTTTGATGCCCATTTGGCGAAGTGGGCAGAACTGTTTTTTACCGATTTGGAAGAAGCGCAAAGTGCCATCTTCTACGCACCGGTGGGCTCGCTTGGCCGGGCCTTCATGGCGGTGGAAGCGGAGGCCTTTGCAATTCAGTAACCGGGATCGACAGATCCCTTAACCCAGGGGGAGGTGTCCAATGGACAACCCGAAGCGTGAAAACAGCCGTCGCCATTTTCTGAAAATGGCCGCTTTCGCAGCTCCAGCTGCGGTGGCAGTGACGGTTGCACCGAACGCCGCAGCGGAGGTCGTCAGAACTGACGCGCCGAAAAGCCGCGGATTACGTGATACCGAACACACACGTAAATATTTCGAATCGGCTCGCTTTTAACGGTGGTCTGAGTTGATCAAGGTTGCGAAAGGCCCTTGAGAGACTGAGCTTTCCGGAAAAACGAGAATAATAAAAGAGAGAGGTATACGACATGTTAAGGAAGAAGACCAACGGGGTAGCGAAAGGCCCCCGTGCAGGCTCTTTGCTTTCTTCTCTCGCTGCCAAGACTCTGGATCGTCGTCAATTTCTGACAACGTCTGGGGTGGCAGTGGGTGGTCTGGCGGCACTGTCGCTGACATCGGGTCGGGTTGAAGCGGCAGCTCCAGCCACCGGTGGCGGTGAAGTGGTCGTCAAGAAATCGGTGTGTACGCACTGCTCGGTTGGCTGTACCGTCGAAGCGGAAGTACAGAACGGCGTCTGGACCGGCCAGGAACCGGGCTGGGACAGCCCCTTCAACATGGGCGCCCACTGCGCCAAAGGCGCATCGGTTCGGGAGCACGCTCACGGCGAGCGCCGTCTGAAGAGCCCCATGAAGATGGTCAACGGCCAGTGGCAGAAGATTCCCTGGGACCAGGCCATCAATGAAATCGGCGACAAGATGCTGCAGATCCGTGAGGAGAGCGGCCCCGATTCCGTTTACTGGCTCGGCAGTGCCAAGTTCAACAACGAGCAGGCCTACCTGTTCCGGAAGTTTGCCGCCTACTGGGGCACCAACAACGTTGATCACCAGGCCCGTATCTGTCACTCGACCACGGTTGCCGGCGTAGCCAACACCTGGGGCTACGGAGCGATGACCAACTCCTACAACGACATCCACAAGTCCAAGGCGATCTTCATCATCGGGGGCAACCCCGCTGAAGCGCACCCGGTGTCGCTGTTGCACGTACTGAAGGCGAAGGAAGAAAACAACGCTCCGCTGATCGTCTGCGATCCGCGCTTCACTCGCACAGCAGCCCATGCCGACGAGTTTGTGCGTTTCCGTCCGGGCTCAGACGTTGCGCTGGTGTGGGGTATTCTCTGGCACATCTTCGAGAACGGCTGGGAAGACAAAGAGTTCATCCGTACCCGCGTATACGGCATGGAGGACATCCGCGAGGAAGTGAAGCGCTGGAATCCCGAAGAAGTAGAGCGTGTTACCGGCGCACCGGGCGCGCAGTTGGAGCGGGTTGCCCGCACCCTGGCGAACAACCGTCCCGGCACCGTCATCTGGTGTATGGGCGGTACCCAGCACACCAACGGCAACAACAACACCCGTGCCTACTGCGTGCTGCAGCTGGCCCTGGGTAACATGGGTGTTGCCGGCGGTGGTACCAACATTTTCCGTGGCCATGACAACGTTCAGGGCGCAACGGATCTGGGCGTGCTCGCCGATACACTGCCGGGCTATTACGGACTGTCTGCTGGTTCCTGGGCCCATTGGGCAAGAGTCTGGGAAGAGGATCTGGACTACCTGAAGGGCCGCTTTGCCGTTATGGATAAAGACGGCAAATCCAGGGCGATGATGAACGAGAAGGGTATTCCTGTCTCACGCTGGATTGACGGTGTTCTGGAAGCCAAGGAAAACCTCGAGCAGCCGGATAACACCCGCGCCATGGTGCTGTGGGGCCACGCGCCCAACTCCCAGACCCGGATGACAGAAATGAAGGAAGCCATGGAGAAACTCGACCTGCTGGTCGTGGTTGACCCCTTCCCCACTGTCTCTGCGGTGTTGCATGATCGTAAGGAGGGCGCATACCTGTTGCCCACCACGACCCAGTTCGAGACTTACGGCTCGGTGACCGCTTCCAACCGCTCACTTCAGTGGCGGGAGAAGGTGGTTGAACCGCTGTTCGACTCCAAGGTCGACCACGAAATCATGAAACTGTTTGCGGACAAGTTCGGCTTTACCGATCGCATGTTCCGCAACATCGCCATTGACGGAGATGAGCCGTCGATTGAAGACATCACCCGCGAATTCAACCGCGGCATGTGGACCATCGGCTATACCGGCCAGTCTCCGGAGCGCCTCAAGAAGCACATGCAGTATCAGCATCACTTCGACAAGACCACACTGCGTGCCGTGGGTGGACCTTGCGATGGTGATTTCTACGGCATGCCGTGGCCGTGCTGGGGCACCCCCGAGATGAACCATCCGGGCACCGCCAACCTGTACGACATGTCCTTGCCAGTCTCCGAGGGCGGCCTGACGTTCCGGGCCCGTTTCGGTGTTGAACACAACGGCCAGAACATTCTGGCAGACGGTGTTTACTCCAAGAACTCGGAAATCAAGGATGGCTACCCCGAGTTCACCATGCAGATGCTGATGGACCTGGGCTGGGACGGCGATTTGACCGCCGAAGAGCGAGCCAGCATCGAAGCAGTGGCAGGCCCCTCCACCAACTGGAAAACCGATCTCTCCGGCGGTATCCAGCGAGTGGCCATCAAGCACGAGTGCGCGCCGTTCGGCAATGCCAAGGCCCGTGCCATCGTCTGGAACTTCCCGGACCCGGTACCGCTGCACCGCGAGCCCCTGTACACCAACCGTCGCGACCTCGTGGCCGACTACCCGACCTACGAAGACAAGACCTTCTGGCGGGTTCCGACCATGTATGAATCCATCCAGCAGAAGGACTTCAGCAAGGAGTTCCCGATCATCCTCACCTCCGGTCGTCTGGTTGAGTACGAGGGTGGTGGTGACGAAACCCGCTCGAACCCCTGGCTGGCGGAACTTCAGCAGGACATGTTCATCGAGATCAATCCTCGCGACGCCAACAATCTGAACGTCCGTGATGGCAGTGACGTTTGGGTGCATGGCCCAGAAGGAGCCAAGATCAAGGTCAAGGCCATGGTCACAGAACGGGTCGGAGAAGGCGTGGCGTTCATGCCATTCCACTTCGGCGGTCATTATCAGGGCAAGGACCTGCGGGACAAGTATCCCAAGGGCGCCGACCCCATCGTTCTGGGCGAATCCACCAACACGGTTCAAACATACGGGTATGACTCGGTCACGCAGATGCAAGAGACCAAAGCCACCCTGTGTTCGATCATGCCGGCATAACAAGAGGTGTAGACCATGGCACTTGAAGGACAAGCAAGAGCAAAATTCCTTTGCGACGCCGAGCGCTGCATCGAATGTAATGCATGCGTAACGGCCTGTAAGAACGAGCACGAGGTCCCCTGGGGCATCAACCGTCGCCGGGTGGTAACCATCGAAGATGGCAAACCCGGAGAGCGTTCGATCTCGGTAGCATGCATGCACTGTTCAGACGCGCCTTGCATGGCGGTCTGTCCGGTGGATTGCTTCTACCAGACCGAAGACGGTGTCGTGCTCCACTCCAAGGACCTGTGTATCGGTTGTGGCTATTGCTTCTACGCATGCCCGTTCGGTGCGCCGCAGTTCCCGCAAGCGGGCAACTTTGGCAGCCGGGGCAAGATGGACAAGTGCACGTTCTGTGCAGGCGGGCCGGAAGAAGACAATTCCACTGTTGAGTTCCAGAAGTACGGTCGTAACCGTATTGCTGAGGGCAAACTGCCGATCTGTGCGGAAATGTGCTCAACCAAAGCCCTGTTGGCCGGTGACGGCGACGAGGTTGCGGATATCTATCGCCAGCGTATTGTGAACCGTGGTTTCGGTTCCGGTGCATGGGGATGGGGCACTGCCTACGAGAAGAAGGGTGCATAAACTGGCCTGACGGATTTGGGGCTCTTCGGAGCCCCGAATTCGGTTACGGCATAGATTTCTTCTTGCTGATTCCGCTGGAGTGCTCTAGATGAACAAAAAACTGATAGGCGTCGTCGCCCTGGTGCTAGCGACGCTGTTATTTAATCCTGCCTGGGCGCAGGACATTCCCGAACCGGAACGAAGCGCAACCGGTGGGGCTCAAACCCTCGAAGACATCCTGCGACGCCAAAAGCAGCTGGAAGTCGACGACAGTTTCCGCTCCCAGAACCTCGGTAATCCGGAGAACGCACCGTCTGTCTCGGCGCCTTTGGGAACCCGGGGCGGCGTCTCCGACTCGGAGAACTGGCGGGCTATCCGCTACAACGAAATTGAGCCAACCACTCAGGTACGCGGCCCAGCCGCCGATGTGCTGATTCAGGACGGCGGCATGCCCTGGTGGAAGCTTCGGGAAGGCCCGATGATCACCTATGGCGGCGGCACACTGCTCGCGATCATCGGCCTGCTGGTGGTGTTCTATTTCGTTCGCGGCAAAATCATGATTGATGGCGGGCCTGCAGGTACCACCATTGAGCGGTTCAAGGCTGTCGAGCGCTTTGGTCACTGGTTGCTGGCCGGCTCGTTCATCGCACTCGGCCTGACCGGGCTGATCACCCTGATGGGACGCAGCTTCCTGATTCCGGTTATGGGGCCGGACGCGTTTGCCACGTTGGCAGCCGGTTCCAAATGGCTGCATAACAATGTGGCCTGGGCATTTATGCTCGGCCTGGTGATGACCTTCGTGATGTGGGTTGCCCACAACATACCCAACAAACTCGATTGGCAGTGGATCAAGGCTGGCGGCGGTATCTTTACCAAAGGCCACCCTTCCGCCAAGAAGTTCAATGCCGGCCAGAAGATCATTTTCTGGACGGTGATGATTCTGGGCGTCTCGGTATCCCTGTCAGGTCTGTCACTGCTGTTTCCGTTCCAGATGCCGATGTTTGCCGACACATTCGCGGTGATCAACAGCATTCTGGGAACCAGCTTCCCGACCGATCTGGCACCCCATGAAGAGATGCAATACGCGAACATCTGGCATTCGATTGTAGCGTTTGTGATGATGCTGGCCATCATTGCCCATATCTACATCGGCTCTGTCGGTATGGAAGGCGCGTTCGACGCCATGGGCAACGGGCAGGTTGATCTCGAGTGGGCTCGCCAGCACCACGACCTGTGGGTAGCTGAAGTTGAGGCCAAACAAGGCAAAGGAGGATCATCGTGAAGGTCATGATTTCCGCGTTTGTCGCAGCTCTGCTGATTGCTACGGCGGCACCGCTGGTGCTTAACCAGTTTGGCTGGTCGTCGGCCGCACAAACCAGCGCCGAGAGCGTTCGCCTTGACTGATCAGTCTGAGGTATACCAGATCGACGCCGTCGGTCTGGTATGCCCCCTTCCCGTCCTGCGCTTCAAAAAACGGATCAAAGACCTGCCCAGCGGTACACAGGTAGATTTTCTGGCGGACGACCCCACCGGCCGCAAAGACCTGCAAGCCCTGTGTAAGATCACTGGCCACCGGATTGAGTGGACCCGGGAAGAGAGCCACGGCGTTACCCGCTATCGAATTCGCCTCGCCTGATGGCCGATTTCGGAAGACACCTCAAGCCCGTAGAAAGAACGCATCTTTAATGGCCCCCACGGGGATGTTTGCGGGCCTCCAGATTCCCCAGCGACATCTGCACATCACGCTCGGACAGTTCTGGCAACTCTTCAAAATCTGACACCTGGGGAAAATCCGCATCAATGATGGTCGCGAGGGTGGTGTCTATGCAGAGGGTATCCGCTATGGCCTGATGACAACCTGGCATCAGGATCGCCCTGATCTCGCCGATTTCCCTGGTCCCGGTTTCCACATCGCCAGAGCGACTGGCGCTGATCACGGTGAGTTGCTCCCCCCAATTTACGGTGCGGCCGTCAATAGCCCTCGCCTCGATTGCCTTGTAGGCTGTCAGCGTTGCTTCAAGGAGCGTCCGGAAATTCGCAGATTCGGCCAGCCGCTCAGCTTTCTCGCGAGCGCTCCGCTGGTTGTCAGATAGCAGTAGGATGTATGGCGTATTATCCACGAACACACCCCAGTATTCGGTCATCATGGCTTCGGGCGTGGGATGGTATAGCCCGGCCGTCAATGTGGAGTGCTTTTTCCTTCGAGCCAGGAATGCCCCCTTGTTTTCACGATCCACTTCTTTTGCCTCGGTCTTTTCGGGTTTTCACTGCTAAAACGCCTTTTCAAGGAACGGCGACCGGGTTACTGCCGCCAACACCCTGTGGCTGTCTCTTTTAACGAGGCCAAAAGATGGTGTTTGAAAAAAGGTTTTACAAACCACAGGCCAATTGTTCTTTAATCTAGAACGCTTCGATCGGATATATATATTTTTGTTCACATAAAAATTTTCGGATACTAGGCGTACCACACACGTTTGATTCCGAGGCCCTCTCATGTTCGACGTTCAGGCGATCGAATCCTTGTTCTACCTGCTGGTCCCGCTGCTTTACGGCGCCGGAGCCGTGGCGACGGGGTTGGCAACCAAACCGAACAACCTTCTCGTACGATCGCTGACCTTCAAACTTGCCTTCGTTTCCGCTGTGGCCGCCGCCATCACAAGTTGGTTGTGGCCCGTAGCTGGCGTCTGGTTCAGCCACGGGCCATTGGCCTCTATCATGTTGTTGCTGATCACTCTGCTGGGAATGGTGCTGGGGCGTTTCTCGGAACGGTATCTTGCGGGGGATCCGGGCCAGCGCAGCTTTATGGTCTGGCTGCAGGTGATCCTTGCCAGTGTTGCCTTTATCGCGATCACCAACCATTTACTGGTGTTCCTCATCAGCTGGATCGCCATCAGCATCAGCCTGCATCAGTTGTTGATGTTTTTCCCCGATCGTCCGCGTGCCGCCCTCGCCGCCCACAAGAAGTTCATTTTTGCGCGCATTGCGGAGCTCTGCCTGGGCGCGGGGTTCCTGCTGCTTTATGTTCAGTACGACACGCCGTTCATTGATCGAATCCTGGCACAGGTTTCAGCGTCACCAGAATTGCCCGCCGCAGCGCACGCTGCCGCGATCCTGATGGCGGCGGCGGCCCTCTTCAAATGCGCGCAAATGCCTTTCCACGGTTGGTTGATCCAGGTGGTTGAATCGCCCACGCCGGTCTCCGCCCTGCTTCACGCTGGCGTTGTGAACCTGGGTGGTTTCCTGATGATTCTGATGGCGCCTCTGATTGTCCAGGCAAGCGCTGCACAATGGCTTTTGCTGTTGGTGGCGGGCCCCACGGCGGTCTTTGCCAGCCTTGTCATGATGACGCGCATTTCCATCAAGGTGAAACTGGCCTGGTCGACTTGCGCCCAGATGGGCTGGATGCTGGTTGAATGCGCTCTGGGTCTATACGAGCTGGCACTCCTGCACCTGGTGGCCCATTCCGCCTACAAAGCCCACACCTTCCTTAATGCCGGCAACACGGTTGAGTTGTCGATGAAGAAACGACTCGTTGCGATCAACGAGCCCGGGCCGCGGCAGTGGCTAACAGCTGCTTCTTTTGCGGCCCTGTTCATGCTGCCGACGATTTTCCTGGCCAACGAGTCAGCGCCGGCGGATCTGTTTTCATGGGTCGTGCCGGGCATCGCGTTGACGATTCTGCTTTCAGAGTTCCTGTCTGCATCAGGCGGCGTTCTTACCCTTGGCAGGGGCTTACTCCTTGGAGCGGTTTTCTGGGCGTTGTACTGGCTGCAGAAAACCTTCTTTGGTCTGGTGCTGACACCACCCGATAGTCAGGCGGGCCTGGAAGCCGTGGGGTTTGTCGCTGTTCTTATCGCTCTGCTCGTGCGCGGCTATTACCAGATCCGCTATCACCGGTTCACATCCGCAGGCGCCAGGCTCTACCGATTTCTGTTTGCCGCGGGCTACCTTGATGAGTGGTCCACACGCCTGACCCTGAAAATCTGGCCAGCAAAACTGCCTGATGTGGTGCGTCCCAGGGCCATGGTCAGCGTTTCTTCAACTTCCGGTTCCAGGGAGTCTGCATAATGCAAGCAAGGCAACTCGATCCATCGATTGAACAGAACAGACAGACACCGGATTGGCAGGCAGCTGTCTCGGATGCCTGCCGGCGAATCGCACCGTCCTGGCCCCTGGACCAGATGATCGCGGTCAACCCGTTCTGGGAAATGCGGGACTTGCCCTTTTCCAGAGTCGCCTCTCGTATGGCGGCACTCAATGGCACCTGCTGCCAGAATCAGGCAGCGCTTGATCATCAGGGTAATGGCGTAGTCGCCGCCGAGACCGCCAGCATGCCGGAGCACTGGCAGAACCTCAGCGCGCAACTGGATCGCAACCGCGATACCGCTCATCACGTGGGTTGGCAGGATGAGGTTGTACACCAGATCAGCCAGTTCTGCGGCGACTACTTCCAGCGCCTCGATGCGGGAGATTTCAAAGCGGATGCACAGGATCTGTATCACAGCTGGCTGGAGATGACCCGCGCGGACCGTGGCATTGCCATTGTTATGGAAGAACCATCCCTGCCTTCCCAATTTCAGGTTCTGCCCGATGATCATGAAAAACTGATCACCGACGCTTTCAACGCTCTCGCGGCGCAACCCTCCTACACTGCCGATTATGCCCACGCGCTGCTGTTGGATATCAACGGGTGGTCATCCTGGGCCGCTTACCTGCGCTGGCAGGCACGGCTGCGTGGCAGCGAGGAGGACCTTCTCCCGGGCCTTCTGGCCATCCGGCTGGCCTGGGAGCTGGCCATCTGGCGGCATGTCCAGCACGTTGGCGGCGCCATCTTCGCTGAGCTGAAACGGGACTGGCTGAAACAGTGGGACGCCTGGCCGGAAATGCAGGAAATCCATGAGCAGTCTCAAACCACAGGTTGGCACCAACTGAGAGAAGCGGAGGCCGCCTATCAGTCACAGCTGGCTGACAAGCTTCTGTCAAAGCCGGAAAAACCGTTGCCGGACGACGAGCCCCTCAAACTGCAGGCCGCATTCTGCATTGATGTTCGCTCGGAGGTCTTTCGCCGTGCACTGGAAGCCCAGGACCCTGCGATCCAGACACTCGGGTTCGCCGGTTTCTTCGGGCTGCCGATTTCGTATCGCCCCAAGGGCACTGAATTTTCCCGGCCCCAACTGCCGGGACTGCTGGCACCCGCGCTTGAGGTCACAGAGGCCGAATCCTCCGGCCGCTTCAGCCAGCAATCGTTGGCTAACCATACCCACTGGTCACAGTTTTCCAACGCGGGGCCGGCCAGTTTCAGCTTTATCGAGAGCATGGGGCTGGCCGGTCTGGGACGCATGGTGCGCAAGACCTTCTTCGGCAAATCATCAGCCAAGCCGGTGGACCAGCTCCATAAAGGACATACCAACTTCGAGATCCGCCAGAATGGCGCCCTTTTGGGAGCTGAAGAGAAAGCGGAACTGGCTGGCGGTATCCTCAGGGCCATGACCCTGACCGACCGGTTTGCCCCCACAGTATTGCTGGTTGGGCACGGCAGCAGCACCCGCAACAACCCCCACGCCGCCGGCCTGGACTGTGGCGCCTGCGGCGGCCAGACCGGCTCGGTGAATGTTCGTGTGCTTGCCGACATACTGAACGACAAGAACGTGCGTGCGGCCCTGGCGGAACAGGGCCTCTCGATTCCTCCCGAAACCCGCTTCGTGGGAGCACTGCATAACACCACCACCGACGAGGTCGAGTGCGCCGGTGAGGTTCCCGACGACATCCGGAAATTCCTGGCCAAGGCTGGAGCCCAGGCCCGTCGCGAACGCGCCGTTCGTCTGGGGGTCGCAAGCGAGAACGACGTAGACAGCGCCATCAGAAAACGCAGCCAGGACTGGTCCGAAGTACGCCCGGAATGGGGCCTGGCCGGCAACGCCAGCTTTATCGTGGCGCCTCGCTCGGCCACCCGGCACCTGGATCTTGGTGGACGCAGCTTCCTGCACGATTATCGCTGGCAGAACGATGAAGGATTCAAGATTCTCGAGCTGATCATGACGGCGCCCATGGTGGTCACCCACTGGATCAACCTGCAGTACTTCATGTCGGTCACCGACAACCTGCATTACGGCAGCGGCAATAAAGTGCTGCACAACGTGGTTGGCGGTCACCTGGGTGTGTTTGAAGGCAACGGCGGTGATCTGCGGATCGGTTTGCCGCTGCAGTCCGTACACGATGGCGAACGCTGGGTTCACGAACCCCTCCGCTTGAGCGTGTATCTGGCCGCACCGAAAGAAGCCATTGCCGAGATTGCCCAGAAGCACCAGGTCGTTCAGGACCTCATCGACAACGACTGGCTGTATCTGTTCCGGATTGACGATGAGCAAACCTCGATCGAGCGTTTTTACAAGAATCAATGGCAAGCCATTGCGGTCAGCCCGACCAGCAACCCGTGAGACCCTATGCCCGAAACCATCAAACTAGACGCAACACAAACGACTGACATCGAGAAAGCCGCCTCGCTGCTTCTTGCCGGCCACCTCGTGGCTATGCCAACCGAAACTGTGTATGGACTGGCGGCCGATGCCAGCAACGAACAGGCGGTCAGAAAAGTGTTTGAGGCGAAGCAGCGCCCTGTCGGACATCCGCTGATCGTGCACGTAGCCTCGCCCGAACGCATCAGATACTGGGTCGATCGGGTGCCAGAGGCGGCCGAAAAGCTGATCAACACCTTCTGGCCAGGGCCGCTCACGTTGCTACTTCCAAAGAAAAGCGACGTCAGCGACTTCATCACCGGCGGCAATCCCGGCGTGGCGGTCAGGATGCCGGCGCACCCGGCCACGGTGGCAACCATGGAGAAGCTTGGTCGGGATCTGGTAGCCCCATCCGCCAATCCCTATGGCCGGATCAGTCCGACTACCGCAGAGCACGTGCTCGGGGGGTTATCCGGGAAAATCGCGGCGGTTCTGGATGGTGGCGACTGTTCGGTGGGCATTGAATCCACCATTGTCGACCTGACCGGCGAAACCCCGGTCATCGCGCGACCGGGGCAGATCAGCCAGAGCGACATCGAAGCCTGCCTCGGAATCACACTGGCACCGGGCAAAGGCGCCAGCCAGGTGGTACCGGGAAGCGTAAAGCGCCACTACCAGCCGGTCACGCACACCGTTGGCGTAGCAACGGATCAATTCGCGCGGCTTCTACCAGAAATCACGCCGTCAGGCGAAAGGATTGGCGTGATCTGGTGGCAGTCAGCACCGGGCGAGTTGGCCTCCGAGTCCATCATGCTCAGCGCCGATCCGAACGAGTATGCCCGCATGCTCTACACCGCGATGCACTCAATGGACCAGGCGAATGTCGATCGAATCGTCATCGAGCTTCCGCCAAGGGAAAGCCGGTGGCTGGCCGTCCACGATCGGCTGGGACGGGCCTGTACCGAACAGTTCGGTTAAGCGGGCACACCCTGGCACCCGGGGCAATAGTACAGCCGCCGGCTGGCCATCATGGTTTTGACAAGCGGCGACGCGCAATCGTGGCAGCGTTGGCCATCGCGGTTAAACACCATGTGCCGGCGCTGACCGAACGTCCATCCTTCCTGTTTTAGCCGCTCTGCCCGCTCGGGCGAATTGGTGACGCCCTTCAACCGGTAGGTCCGCTGCACCAGTGTCAAAAACGCCTCGGCCAATCTCACCTGCTGATCGACATCGAGATCGCGAGGGCGGGCCTTCGGTGAGATACGAGCCTCAAAGAGGATTTCCGAGCGAAGGTAATTACCAATACCGGCAACGAAGCCCTGGTCCAGCAGCAAGCCACCCAGGTTGCGGCCCCGGAAACGCCTGTCGTCAAACACCGCCAGAAGCTGATCGACACTGACATCCTGATTGAGAGGGTCTGGTCCAAGTCGGGACAGATAGGGCACCGCACTTAATTCGTCGGGCCGAACCAGCTGGATATCGGACGCACTGTATAACCGGGCGGCTTTCTTCGATCCTATAATCGCAAATCTCAGTTGCCGATTGGTGCTCGGCTCCCGATCGGATTTGCCCATGCGCCACTTGCCATACAGCTGGTTATGGCTGTAAACGCACCATGGGCCGTCTTCGTCCGTGGCCTCAAAGAACACCAACACGGCTTTACTTCGCGCTTCCACCCTCTCAACTCTGCGCCCCCGAAGAGCGCTTTCGAAAGGCTTCAGGTGTTCAAAGGCAAAAAATACCGATTGCGCTGCCTTGCCGCCAACGGCCTTGTGGATGTCATCCACCATGCGCCGTATTTCAGGACCCTCGGGCATACTCGTCTCCGCTGCTGACCGGTCTGTGTGCATCACAGGTGAGCTTAACCGTACGTTGAGACCGGCGATTCAGAGTTGCCTGGTCATAAAGTTTTGCCCGGGTCGAGGTAAGCCCTTTGCCCATCCTGCTCGTAGGTTCTGGTGTATTTAACGCACGAACAAGGTGAGGCATGAAGGACACCAGGCTGGCATTACTGATCGCAGCGATCCTGATTGTGTTGGCGGCGGTGACACGGGAGGACCCGGCTGCTTCGGAAAGCTGGGCCTCGACTCAGGTGGTACCCCTGGCATTTGCCGAAAAGCGTGGAGCCGATAAGTGGCCAACCTCGCAGAAAGAACGCTTTCTGAGCGACCCGGAGAACCAGATCAGATTGAGTCAGCCTGACAGTGTTCTGCGGAACGGACGTGGTCCCGGCGAGTGGCTGCCGAAATCCGGTCAATGCGACTACATGGGCAGGTTTATGGCGGTGATGGAACGTTACCAGCTCCACCACCGGGAGCCCCAATGGCGGGACTGGCAGACGAAACGGCAGCGCTGCTATACCCAATTCCAGTAAAAGCAGCCCGGCGTTCCGCAGAGGGGCGGCCTAGCGTTTATCGTCAGGCCCAACCAGATCGGAGAGCTGCTTGCGCAGGCTGTCGATGTTGTCTTCACCGCTCTGCTTGAGCTCATCCAGTTTTCTACGGCCATCCGAGATCTTGCTCTCTACCGAGCGCAGCGCGTCCGATGCACTCTGCTGGATATCGGCGCTCGCCTTCTCGTTCTCGGCTTCGGCTTCCTTCGCTTTCGCCTTGGCCTTCAGGGAATCGGCTTGCTTTTCCCATTCCTCCAGCTGCGTTTCCGCCTTTCTGATCAGTTCGTCTTTCAATGACATGTAATGCCTCCTTTGCATCGTTGGCGAGTGTCAAGGCACATCCTCAAGAAATAGAACCTGAAACGCAAGCGACCCCATCCGCCTCTGCCTGACTCAATGCGACTGCGAAGATTGATCCGAGCTGTCAGATTCAGAGCTCCCTTTGCATTCTGGCCGAAGCTCCTCTTCAACCCAGCGCCTGACCTGATGTCGATCTTTCCGGCGCACCAGTTGTTCGCTGTGGATATTGCGCGGAAAAATCTCGGGCCGACCCTCATGGCTGAGGGTAAAACTCCGCCGCACACCCACCGGATACTTTGTGGGCCCGTGAATCACCGCGGCCCGGATCTCAACACCGGTGATGTCCTCGAACAGGTAATCGCTGTCACTTTCTTCGCTGCGTCGGCCCAGGATGATGTTCCTGAACGAGCCCAGCACCAGATACCCACCGGGCTGCAACGGGCCCTGGCGCAACACCTGGTGCACGTTCGCATCGTCCGCTCCGACCCGGCGATACTCGGTGACCGTCATGACTTTCTCTTCACCCGCACGGGTGTGGAGGACCACCTGAACGCACTGCACGTGCACCGTTTCCTTACCCATGTTCACCAGCAGACACAGGGCATCCGGGTTTTCATTCTGGGCATGGTGAATCACAAGGTAGGGACGGTTGTTCCGTTTGTATTGCAGAAAAAACAGCTGGAAGTAAACAATCCAGACAATTGCCATGATGGCGCTGCTGACAGGAGCGATGTAGTCCATCTATCTGTTCTCCCTCGTCCATATCAATCACTACGCTAGCTCGCTTTACCTGATTTTTACACCCCGTTGACGGAGCCTCCACGAAAACCCTGCGATCATTCTGGACAACAGGATCGTTTCGGGAGTCTCTTATGACAACCAGTAAAGCCACGCTGGTACTCAGTGTTCTTGTGCTGACGTTGACCGGTTGCAAGGTCACTAGCTCTGACAGTCTCCATTACCCGGATTCCGATGGCTTCGTATCTGGGCTCTTCTATGACGCACGGGATACCGGCCGGCACTACCCCACGAGCTCCTGGGCACTGGGCAGAGACACTGAGGCCTGTCGGAACGAACCTCTGTATTTCGAAACCCACAGCGGCCGGGTGCGGGTCTATGGCTCACCGGCCTACAGCGAGACCTCGTTCCGGGCTGCCGCGTCGGAGCTTGAACGCAGGGTCGACGGTGTGCTGAGTCGGTTCCAGTTGCGTTGGCCCGATTTTGTCGAGGACCGCAGCGCGGCAGTTCCCTATCCCAGACAGGTTATCGGCTGCCTCAGCCCAGAGGTGCCACACACTGAGTTTGTGTCGGCCTCAATGGCCGCCGTGGCGTTCAACCCGTATTACGGTCAGTGGCCCCATGAGACCGGCCAGTTCGTTGCCCACGAGCTGGCCCATTTCGTCCAGGAAAACCTGTCCCGGTATGATGCGGGTTACAGCCTTTTGCCCTACTGGTTCGCGGAGGGACAGGCCGTCGTTGCAGCAGGGGAGACCGTTGCTCCGGTGTATCAGCACTATGACTACGACCCCCTCTGGGATATCTCCGCCGCCGACGCTGCAAACACACCGTATCGCTTCGAGCATTACGGACTGGCGTACCGGTACCTGGAAAAAGCCAACGGGGCCCTGGCGATGACGGTATTGCTGGAAATGGTGCAGTTGCTGGACTGGGACGGCGGTTTCTACGGCGAGGTCACCACCGGAGAGTCCCGGGCCTTTGTGGAAGCGTTCAATTCTGCAGGTTTGGTGGACCACCGAAATAACTATCTGAGTTTCCAACGATTTCGAAGCGACTATCACGACCTTCTGAACAGCAGTTATTAAGCAACCGGGCCCTGAACTGGATTAAATTTGGCCAATCGGGGATAATTTGGCCCGTTTTTTAACCAGCTGAGTCGTTTGGTAGTCTCTGGTCATGACCATTTTAAGTGTTGTTCAGTTAATCATCTTATCTGTTCTGTTGCTCAACACCGTGCACCTGATGCCGGCTTTCGGCCGTTTGCTCAAGGGCGCGCAATCGGCGTTTCAGTCCGGGTACCTTTGCGCCATGCTCACCCTGCGTCTGGCCCGCAATATCCTGGGCCTGATCCTGGTAACCGCCAGCACCGCACCCAACCCTGAAATTCATGCTTTGGTCCCCAAGGGCATCCTGCTGTTCCTGGTCCTGGCGATACTCAATACCGCCATGACCCAGTACATGGAACGCATCCGGGTGGAAGAAGGCGCCCGTTTCTAGGCGCATTCCCATCAGGCGTAAAGCGACTCGATTACTTCGGTGTATTTCTCGTAGATATTGCTGCGGCGGACTTTCATGGTCGCTGTAACCTCGTCGTCATCGTGGTCCAACTCCTTGGTCAGCAAATGGAAACGCTTGATCTGCGCCACCTGCGGTAGCTGCTCGTTGCCCTTGTTCACCTCGGCCTGTATGAGTTCATTCACCTGTGGCTGTTCGGTCAGGCTCCGGAAGGTGGTGTAGGCAATCCGCTCCTGCTCTGCCCACTTGGCCACCGTATCGAAATCAATCTGGATCAGCGCAGACACGTACTTTCTGGCCTCACCGATCACAATGCATTCCTTGATGTAGGGGCTGGCCTTGATGGTGTTCTCGATTTCCGTCGGTGACAGGTTCTTTCCGCCAGCCGTGATCATGATGTCTTTCAGACGGTCGACAATCTTGAGCTGGCCATCCCGCCATTCACCCACGTCGCCGGTGTGCAGCCAGCCGTCTTTCAGGGTTGAGGCGGTGGCCTCGTCATTCTTGTAATAGCCTTTGAACATGCTGCCACCACGCATGATGATCTCGTTGTGTTCCCCGAGTTTTACCTCAACCCCGGGCACAGCGACACCCACCGTTCCCAAGCGCACGTCATCAACGGGTTGCGCTGTGGCCACGCCGGTGCTTTCCGTCTGGCCATAAACCTCTACCAGGGGAATGCCGATGGTCCGGAAGAACTCCAGTATGCCGGTTGATATAGGAGCCGCCCCGGTGAGGGCAATGCTGCATCGGCGCAGGCCGATAAAATTCTGCAAGGCACGCAACACCAGCCAGTAGCTGATGCCGTAAAGGCATTTTTCCTTCAGGTTCCACGTTGAGCGAGGTTTGGTGGCCATGGGTGAACACACCCGAATCGCCCAGTTGAACAATGCCTGCCGCAATCGCCCTGTCTCCTGAATCTTGATGTAGATAGACGAGTGCAGTTTCTCCCAGATCCTCGGCACGCCCAGGAAAAAGGTCGGGGCTATCTCGCGCAGATCTTCCTGAATAGTACGCAGGCTCTCTCCAAAGCTGACCGTACTGCCCACATAAACCGGTGCGATATTGGTAAATGCCTGTTCGGCCACATGGCACAGGGGCAGGTAAGAAAGGGTGGACCCGTGTTCATCGGCCTGTAAAAGCTTGATGAGGCCCGGCGCCGCGGCGTGCAGATTGTGCCAACTGATCATCGCCCCTTTCGGTCGACCGGTGGATCCAGAGGTATAGATCATCAGGGCGGTGTCATCCATTTGCTGGCTGTCCAGCAGTTCATCCACCAGGCCGGGATGTTGCGTTTCGAACTCCCGGCCCCTGGCCTCGATATCCTCGAACGCTGCCGGCGGCTCCGGGTAGTGGCGCAGGCCTTTCATATCGATGGCAATGCAGTGCTTCAGTTTGGGCAGCTCTGGCCAGGCTTCCAGCACCTTGTCAGTCTGTTCCTGGTCTTCGCAGATAACAAATTCCGCGTCGCTGTGCTCAAGAACATAGGCCACCTCGTTCCAGGGACTGGTGGGATAGACCCCGACACAGATACCCTGCACCAGGCCGATGCCCATCTGGCCGATGACCCACTCCACCCGATTTTCCGAGATAATGGCCACATGGCCACCTGGTTCAAGCCCCATGGCACGAAGCCCCAGCCCGAAGTGCCGGGCCCGCCGGTAATAATCCTGCCAGGAATAGGCCTGCCAGATACCGAAGTCCTTCTGGCGCAGGGCCAGGGCGTCCGGGCGCTCCCGGGCATGGGCACGCAGCATCTGGGTCAGCGTCAGGTCAGGGATGGAAGGCATTGTCATGACAGCCACCGTTTACGGCGTTTGTAGTGCTTGATGTCTCTATAACTGCGGGCCTCACCTTCCTTGCCCCCCACACCCAGATAGAATTCCTGAACGTCTTCATTGGCCGTGAGTTTGTCCGCCGGGCCGTCGATCACGATCTTGCCGTTTTCCATGATGTAACCGTAGGATGCGATTGCCAGTGACACTGCGGCGTTCTGTTCCACCAGAAGGATGGCAGTGCCCTGCTCCCGGTTGATTCTGGCCACGATGGTAAAGATCTCTTCCACCAGCAGCGGCGCCAGACCAAGCGAGGGCTCATCCAGCATGATCAGGTCCGGCTGTGCAATCAGCGCCCGCCCCAGGGCCAGCATCTGTTGCTCGCCGCCTGAGAGATAACCGGCCAGCTGCTTACGGCGCTCCCTCAGTCTCGGGAAATAGTTATAAACCAACTCGTAGCTGTCACTCAGGGAAGGCTTACTGCCGCTAAGCGCGTAAGTGGCGGCGATGAGATTTTCCTCCACCGTGAGGTCCTCGAACACTCTTCGGCCCTCCATGACATGGAAGAGTCCGTCGCGCACAAGCCGCTCCGGCGGAACGCCTTTTACATCCTTACCCCTGAAGCGTACTTCGCCGGCCGTGACCTCCCCGTCTTCGAGGGTCAGAAGCCCCGAGACGCTTTTGAGGGTGGTGGATTTACCAGCACCATTGGAGCCGAGGAGCGCCACAATGGCCCCCTCCGGCACCCGCAGTGACAGGCCCCGGAGGACCTGCACTGACTTGTTGTAGACCACCTCGATATTATCGATTTCCAGTAAGGCTTCCATACAGCCCCTCAGTCGAGGTGGATCCAGTCCGATACCGGCTCATAACGGCCCGCCTCGGCATTCACCCGCCAGATACGGCCCACCGGGAACGACATATCCTTCACCGTGACCGGAATGCCTATGATGCCTCCGGTATCCCAGTCCTCAATGGAAGCCAGGGCTTCGGCCATGTTGTCCGCGGTGAGCTCCTTACCGGCATCCAGGGTGCGCTTGATCACCTCCGTCCAGACCATGGCGTTGAACCAGCCCTGAATATAGCCGGTCGGACGATAGCCAGCCTCCGGATCACTTTTCTCTGCCTGAGCCCTCAGGGCATCAAGCATCGGACCGCTTTCCTCGCTGTCGTAGTAGTTGTAAGGCATCACACCCATGTAGCCGTCGGCATCCGCGCCCATCTTGTCGATGATCAACTTGTCCGAGGACCAGAAGGTGCCCATGAACTGGGTGTCCAGCCCCATCTGGCGCATCTGCACCATGAACTCGTTGATCGGTGACAACACATAGCCGTGAAATACCACGTAATCCGGGCGCACGCGGCGCAACTTCAACACTTCGGCGGAGACATCGACGCTACCCGGCTTGGTGACGATCTCTTCCACCACTTCGATGCCCAGCTCAGCCGCGCGGGCTTTGCCATTCTCGATCGGGTCCTTGCCAAATTCGGTATCGCTGTAGACAAACGCCACGTTTGGCATCTCGCCATCCTCACCCTGGGAGGCGATGTACTCCAGGATGATTCCGAACATCTGGCTGTAGTTAGGGCCCGGGATGAACTGGTACGGATAGGTTTCATTGTCGGTCAGTACGGTGGCGAAAGACGCGCCGCTCATCAGCGTGTTGCCCTGGCTGTTGAGCTCTGAGGCAATGGCTTTCATGAAACCGGTGCTGTCGCCGTAATAGGTGGCCGGGGAGCTGCTGCCGGAAATCTTCTTGAAGGCTGCGACTGACCTGTCCACCTCATAGGCGGTGTCTTCCATCACGTATTCCACCGGATGACCATTGATACCGCCCTGGCTGTTGATCCAGTCGGTGTAATCCGTCAGGCCCGCGTGCAGGTGAATGCCTGCAAAGGCAAAAACACCGGAGAGCGGGATCGAGCCACCGAACACGATGGGCTCTTTGTCCTGAGCCATCGCCGGGGCAGCAACGGTCAGCGCAGCGACCAGGCTACCAAGCCCGGCAAGCCGGCGACCTTTTTCGAGGATGTTTCTGAACATGTTTCTTCTCCTTGCTGCTTCTTGTTGTTGGTGGTGCATGGGCTCTGTGTACCAGGCCCGTTGAAACACGGTTAATTCCTGAATGGCCACAGCCGGAAAAACCGGCGGATGCGGTGCCAGATCTCCGCCAGGCCATGGGGTTCAAAGATCAGAAAGCCCACTATCAGGGCACCGAAGATAATTTCCAGCATCGGCGACATGAACACCGGGGCGTTGGGATAAAAAGGCGTCAGCGCAGCGGTCAGCAGTTTCAGGGCTTCCGGCACCAGAGTCATGAAGGCGGCGCCGAGAATGCCCCCCAGCAGGTTGCCCATGCCGCCGACGATCACCGCCGCAAGATAGAAAATCGACATGGAAAGCGGGAAGCTTTCCGGCGTCACCACCCGATAGAAATAGGCGAACAGGCCACCGGCAATCCCGGCATAGAACGAGCTGAGGGCAAACGACATCAGCTTGTAACGCAGCAAGTTGATCCCGAGAATCTCGGCGGAAATATCCCGGTCGCGAATGGCGATAAACGCACGGCCAATCCGGGTCCTGAACACATTGCGGGCCGCCAGCACCATCAACACCGCCAGCGGCACAATGATGAAATACATCCTGAAATCGCTCTGGAAGGTCAGTCCGAACAGGTGTGCCGGCTCCAGGCTCAAACCGCCCATCCCCCCGGTAACCGATTCCCATTCGGCAAAGATAAAGTGCAGGAACACGCTCGCCGCCAGGGTGGCGATGGCCAGGTACAGGCCCTTGACCCGAAGCGAAGGCAGGCCCACCAGAATTCCGACGGCGGCGGCCATCAGCCCGGCCATCAGAAGCGTAACCGGAAACGGCAGGGCGGTATTGAGGGATAACCAGGCCACGGTATAGGCGCCCACGCCCATGAAGCCGGCCTGCCCGAGGGAAATCAGGCCGGTAAAACCGGTCAGGATGTTCAGGCCGGTGGTGCTGATCACGGCAATCCCCACGAGGCACCCCAGGTAAAGCAGGTAAGAATTCACCACAAACGGGAAAACCAGCAGAATCAGCAGGAACAGCCCCAGCCACAGCATCTGGGTCTGGCTGGTCCAGATTGCCTCATCGGCCTCGTAACTCTGTTTTGCGTCACCGATGCGCATCTTAAACTCGCTCTATTTCGTGGGTGCCGAACAGGCCGTAGGGCCGGATCACGAGGATGATTGCCAGCACCAGGAAAGTTGCGGGCATCCGGTATTCACCGCCCAGATAGGCGCCCGCCACGGTCTCCAGCCAGCCGATAAATACGCCAGCCACGAGGGCGCCGAGAATGCTGTCCAACCCGCCAACGATCACCACCACAAGAACACTCAGACCAATGATCCCGAATTGTGGGCTGAGGCCCCCGGTGGCCGCCACCAGCACACCTGCCAGGGATGCCGCCAGAGAGCCGAACACCCAGGCCATGTTGAAGACACGGCGCACGTTGATACCCATTGAATAGGCTGCCGCCTGATCCGAGGCCGTGGCTCGCAGGGCTACACCACCCCGGGAGAACCGGAAATACAGCAGGTAAATGATCAGTAGGGCGGAACCAATGAGAAAGCCGTAAGCGATCTTGGGTGCCAGATACAGTTCCCCGATAAACACCGGCTCCCGGGGCAGGAAGTTGGGCAGCAGTTGCGGATCAGCGGTCCAGATAAACTCCACCAGACCCACCAGAATGCTGGCAATACCGATGGTGACCATCACCACGGAAATCGGCGATTCCCCCAGCATCGGCCGGATCATGGTTTTCTCTATGACACCGCCGAGAATACTACCGCCGATCACCGCCATCGGCAGGGCAATCCAGGGCGACAGCTCCATGCCGCCGGCGAATGCCAGAAACAGGTAGGCCGCGAACATCATGATCTCGCCGATGGCGAAATTGATGACCCTCGTGGCTTTATAGATGATCACGAAACCCAGAGCGATCAGGGCATACAGGCCGCCCATGGCCAGGCCCGCCAGGCTGATTTCGCCGAAGAACAACCAATCCATCAGGCGGCCTCCCCCTCGGCGTTGAGTTTCTTGCGGAGGCTCTCGATATCACTGTTGCCCAGGTAGGCCTTGATCACCTCCGGGTTGTTCTGAACCTCCGCGGGCAGGCCTTCGGTGATGACCTGGCCAAAGTTGAGCACCGCGATGTGGTCGGAAATATCCATCACCATACCCATGTCGTGTTCCACCATCAGCACGGTGACACCCCACTCTTCCCGGATGTCGAGAATAAAGCGGGCCATGTCTTCCTTTTCTTCCCGGTTCATGCCCGCCACCGGCTCATCCAGCATCAGTACTTTCGGCTGCATGGCCAGCGCCCGGGCCAGCTCAACGCGCTTTTGTAGACCATAGGAAAGACTTGCCACAGGCTGGCGGCGAATATGGTCTATCTCCAGGAAATCGATGATCCGCTCTTCCACATCTTTACGAACGGCCATTTCCTCGCGTCGGGCCGGGCCGAAATAGGCCAGGGCACTGAGCAGACCGCTCTTCATATGCACGTGGGCGCCCAGCTTGATGTTGTCGAGCACGGTCATGCCCCGGAACAGGGCAATGTTCTGGAAGGTTCGGGCCAGCCCCATTGCGGCTCGCTTCGGTGGCTTGATGCTGCCCGGCAGTGGCTGCCCCTGATAGTGAATCGTGCCCTGCTGGGGTTTGTAGAACCCGGAGATGCAGTTGAACAGCGACGTCTTGCCAGCGCCGTTAGGGCCGATAATTGTGGTTACGGTGTTCTCAGGCACCCGGAAACTCACGTCCTGCAGCGCCTTCACACCACCAAATGACAGAGACAGGTTGCTGATTTCAAGGATGCTCAAACTTCCTCCCGGCACCCCTGGCGCCGGGCACACAGGCACGCGAACACGCCCTGACAGTACCCATCCCACGCCCGAAGATGATTGTATTTTTTGTTTTTTCTTGTCGTCGGGGTGAACCCCGATTCAGATTTAAAGTAGTCCATTCGGGCAACATTAGGCAAACCGCTCTATCTTGTTATCCCAAAGACCACGAAATCAGTACGCAGGTTTCTGACCGTAAAACCTGCATTACCGGGAGGGCATGTGACCATGGCAGATTCACTGGTAACCACCGCATTTGATGCCGGAACAGGGGTCGCCAGATTGACCTTCAATCGTCCGAAGGCCCTCAACGCCATCAATGTGCCTCTGGCAGAGGCCTTCCTTGCGGCGGTGCGGGAGATCCGCGATCTTTCCGGTGTTCGTTGCATCGTTCTGACAGGCGCGGGGCGAGCCTTCATGGCAGGCGGCGATGTATCCAGTATGGCGGGCACCTCCGAGCAGGCTGGCGCAGCCATCAGCGCCATCCTGGACGCGGTCAACCCCGCCGTCCTGCTTTTGCGCGGCATGAATGCGCCTGTGATTGCCGCAGTCAGGGGCGTGGCGGCCGGCGCAGGGCTGAGTCTCACCCTGATGGCCGATCTGGTGATCGCCGATGAAGAGGCAAAATTCCTGGTCGCCTACAACGGCATTGGCGCAGTTCCGGACTGTGGCGGCAGCTGGGCCCTGGCCCACAAACTCGGCGCCGGAAGAGCGGCCGAACTGATGCTGCTGGGCCGCACCCTGGGCGCTGCTGAAGCCCGGGACTGGGGCATAGTCAACGAAGTAGTCCCCGACAGCGAATTCGACAACCGGCTAAACCGGATGATCGAGAAAGTCGCCCAGGGACCAACCCGAGCCTATGGCGCCTTTCGTAAACTGATCGATCAGGCCAACGGTGGCCGGCTGGCCGACCATCTGGAGGCGGAACGTGCTGCGTTCCTCGAAATGACCCGTACTGAAGACTTCGCGGAGGGTGTTTCGGCGTTTCTGGGCAAACGGCCGTCAGAGTTTCGCGGCCGCTGACGTCGGAACAAATTCGGCCCGGTTGCGGCCATTGTGCTTGGCCCGGTAAAGCGCCTTGTCCGCCGACGCCATAACGTCCTCAAAAGAGCCATGGTCCCGGGTAAGAGTCGCACCACCGATGCTGGCCGAAAGATGCACCGGAACGCCATGGACCTCCCGGCCAGTCTCAACGATTCTTTGCAACAGGCGCCCGGTTATCGCCTCGATCGCTTCGCGATTATTGTTGCGAAGCACGGCTGCGAACTCTTCACCGCCAACGCGGCCAACGATGTCGTCATCCCTGAGTTCGGCTTTCATCAGACTGGCAACGACCTTCAATACCTCATCGCCGGTGGCATGCCCCCAGCGGTCGTTGATCTGCTTGAAGTGATCCAGATCGATCATGAGCACGGTGACAAGGTCCCCGGCCCGCCGGGCTTTTTCAAATGCCAGCTCACCTTCCCGGTAGAACGCCCGGCGATTGTACAGCTGGGTAAGCCCATCCCGCTCCGCCAGCACCACCAGAGCCTGTTCGGAACGGGTGAATGCCAATAACGGAAGCGCCATGGCCGTGGCACTCACCAGCAGCAGGTGGTTCATCAGAATGAGTTTCAACAGCCCCTGAAGATCCAGCTGTACGCTTCCGCTCATGGAGACTGCGATTACCAGTACCTGGGTCATCATCAGCGTCCCGTGGATGCCGAACAGTGTTTGCAGAATGCGAAGGGGCAGTCTGGGCCTGTGCCCAATTGAGCCCAGCCGGTAGATCGCCAGGCTGAAGATCAATGCCGAGAACAGCGCAGTCAGGAATCTGGCCACCACCGGATCCCAACCCGCGCTGACAGCCAGGCCAGACAGATAGAGTAGCAAGGCGCCATGGATAAGACGGGATGACCGTCTCTTGCCCGCTATTGGCAACCCCATCAGTGCGTGGATACCAGCAAGGACCAACAGCGGTGAAGCACCAAGAAACAGGTGGGCGACGAATATCAGCCCCCCTGGAGCGCCGGGCCACTCATTGGCTACTGCGAATGCGGTACCCAACACAAAGGTCAGGCAGGCTAGGGCCCAGAGCAGAAAACAGCGCTCCCGATGGCGGAGGTGATAGATCGCCCAGAGCATGCCGCCGATCAGGAGGTTGATCATGACCGAAGTGACCAGCAGTGTTGGCAGATGCAGGTTCAGGTCCATAAAGGCAAAGCGTTCCAGGCTAGACGGTATGATCTGTCAGCGTATCAGTTTGGCTTCCGCACATGCGCGAGTAATGTGTAGCGTTTGGTATGATAATTGTCACAGACTGGCGCGACATCCATGAACTCACTGCGAGACCCCATGAATCCAACCATAGAACTGCTCAAATCCCACCGCTCCATCCGCAAATTCACCGGTGAAAAGATCCCGCCTGACCTGCTCAGGGAACTGATTCGGGCCGGCCAGTGCGCCGCCACCTCGAATCATGTGCAGGCCTATTCGATCATTCACGTGATCAACCCCGACAACCGCCGGAAAATCGCGGAACTTGCCGGGGGCCAGAGCTACATTGCTGACTGCTCGGACTTTCTGGTGTTCTGTGCCGATATGCGGCGCTCAACCGATGCCGCAGGACGGGCCGGGGCTGACGTGGTGCGAGGGATGACGGAACAGTTACTGGTTGCCACCATCGACACCAGTCTGATGGCCCAGAACGTGGCGATTGCCGCGGAATCCGAAGGGCTCGGGCTGTGCTATATCGGTGGCATCCGCAACAACCCGGCCCAAATCAGCGAGATTCTCAGGCTTCCGGAACACGTTTATCCGGTGTTCGGCATGTGTCTGGGCTACCCGGACCAGAACCCGGAGGTGAAACCCCGACTGCCGGTGGAGGCCATCCTGAGGGAAGACTACTACTCCGATGCCCGTGACGAAGAACTGGTGGCCGGCTTTGATCGCACCATGAACGAGTACTATCGGGAGCGGACCGGAGGCAACAAGGACACCACCTGGTCCGAGCAGCTCAAGCCGCTGTTCACCTCGAAACTGCGGCCGCACATGCGCGATTTCCTGCGCAAATGCGGCTTCGAGATGAAATAGACACTAGGCAGTGGCTTTTGGCCGGGTGACCCGATCCACCAGATACACCAGGCCGTGGTAGTCGATGCCGCTGTGTCGGCTAAGGCCGATCTCGCAGGTGCGGCTGGTGGAGATACCCTCCTCGCAGCCGGCCGTCTGTTCAGCCAGGGTTTTCAGGGAATGGGCGTTCAGCTCCGGCACGTTGAAGCCTTTATCCCCAGCAAAGCCACAGCAGTGGATGCCCTCGGGGATCACCACATTACTACTGCAGCGGCGAGCGATATCGATAAGACCCTGTGATTCCCCAAGATGCTGGGTACTACAGGTGACGTGCACGGCCAGCGGGGTCTGCTCCGGCTCGAAATCCAGGCGCTCGTATAGATGATCACGAATAAACCGGACCGGGTCGAACAGTGTGAGCCCGGCCTCTTCGGCAGCTTCACGGATCTGGAGGGTGCAGGGACTGGTATCGCAGTAGATCGGATCCACCCCATTGCGGCTAGCCCTCAATAGTGCCGAAATCAGTTCGTCCTTCTTGGTGGCGGCCTGCTCCGGATAGCCTTTGGAGGCGAAGGGCTGGCCACAGCAAAGACTGTCCAGCGCCTCCGGATACACCACCTGGTAGCCACCTTTCTCCAGCAGCCTCCGGGTCACGCTGATCAACGGCTCCTGCGCCTTATCGCTACGGGCCGGGCCCATGGTCCGGGACACACAGGCGGCCAGATATACCACCCGGGGCCGACCATCGGCCGGATCCTCCTGTGCTGCCGGCGACACAAACCGCACCGGTTGGGGCAGACTCGGATCCCATTGGGCGACCTTGCCTCCGGACACCTTGCGCACGCCCGCACTGAGACGGGTCAGCAGTGGCGCGCCCATCAGCCTTTCGGCCATGGAAGCGCTGGCAAGGACAAAACGGGTGGCTTTCAGCGCGCCGGCAAAGTGTCTTGCCAACTGATTGGCCACGGACTGGCCGCCGGCCTTTTCACTGCGCAGCTTGCGCACCAGGTCGCCGGTATTGATCCCCACCGGGCAACGCTGGGCACACAGACCGGTGGCGGCACAGGTTTCGAGGCCGTGATACTGGTAGGCCTTCTCCAGTTCGGCCGTGTCTTCACCAGCACGGCGGCGGGCCTGGATATCCCGCCAGATCACGATGCGCTGGCGTGGCGAGAGGGTCAGCCCTTCCGAGGGACACACCGGCTCGCAGAAACCGCATTCAATGCATTTATCAACGAGAGGATCGGCCTCGGGCAGGGGCTTCAGATTCTTGAGGTGGATCTGCGGGTCTTCCGAGAGCACAACATCCGGATTGAGCAGATTCTCCGGGTCCAGCAGCCGCTTGATCTTCCACATCAGCTGCCAGGCGTCGTGCCCCCACTCCAGCTCCACAAACGGTGCCATGTTGCGGCCGGTCCCGTGTTCCGCCTTCAGCGAACCACCAAATTCCACCGCCACCAGCTGCGCCACATCCTGCATGAAGGCCTCGTAGCGGGCGACTTCCGCGGGGTCGTCAAAGCCCTGGGGGAACACGAAGTGCAGGTTACCTTCAAGAGCATGGCCAAAGATGATCGCGTCGTCATAGCCATGCTTAACAAACAGCTCCTGGAGACGGGTAACCCCCTCGGATAGCTGATCGATCGGGAAGGTCACATCCTCGATGATCACGGTGGTACCGTTCGGTCGCACCGCGCCCACGGCCGGGAACGTGCCCTTCCGAATGGCCCAGAGCTGGTCAGAGACTTTGGCATCGCGGGTGAAATCCACCTGTTGCTCAAGCGGAAAATCCGCCAGGGACGCCCTGATCCGGGCCAGCTGTTCATCCAGACTCTCCGAGGAGGGCGCCCGGGTTTCCACCAGCAGCGCGCAGGCATCCTCCGACAGATCATGAATCCAGTCAGGCAGGCCGGGCTTGTCCTGCACCGAGCGAAGGCTGCGGCGATCCAGCAGCTCCACCGCCGCCACAGGCTGCGACCGCAACGCCGACGCCGCCCGGCAGCAGGTCTCGGCATTGCGGAACACCAGCAGCGCCGTGGCCTTGTCGGGGTATTCCGGCACCGTGTTGTAGGTGACAGCACTCACGAAACCCAGGGTGCCTTCGGAGCCCACCATCAGATGGGTGAGAATGTCGATGGGATCCTCAAAGTCCACCAGGGAGTTCAGGGACAACCCGGTGGTGTTTTTCAGGCGGTATTTGTGGCGGATTCGTTCCGCCAGCTCCGGATTCTCCCGGGTATTGATAGCCAGCTTTTTCAGGGCCGCCAGCAACTCGCCATGACTGTCGCGGAACGCCTCCACACTCGCCGGGTCCTCGGTATCCAGCACGGCGCCGTCTGCCAGCACCAGGCGCATGCCAGCCAGGGTGTGGTAGCTGTTCTGGGCCGTGCCACAGCACATGCCACTGGCGTTATTGGCAACAATGCCGCCGATCTTGCAGGCGTTGATGGAAGCAGGATCGGGACCGATCTTGCAACCCCTGGGCGTAAGCCAGGCGTTGGCCTGGGCGCCGATCACACCGGGCTGCAGGCGAATCTGGCGGCCTTCAGCGCGGATGTCGTGCCCGTTCCACTGGTCGCCAAGGACAATCAGGATGGAGTCGCTGATGGCCTGCCCGGAAAGGCTGGTACCGGCGGCCCGGAAAGTCACCGGCACCTTGTGGTTGCGGGCAATCGCCAGAAGATCGACCACCTCGGCCTCTTCCTGAACCCGCACCACCACCTTGGGGATCAGCCGGTAGAAACTGGCGTCGGTTCCGAACGCGAGGGTGGACACCGGATCGTTGAACACCCGGTTTCCCGGAATCCGTTGCCGGATATCGGCCAATGTGGCTGCGGAAAAGCTCATAGGTCCTCCAGAACCAGCACGATGAGCTCACGAGGCCCGTGAGCGCCATAAGCCAGCACCTGTTCGATGTCCGCAGTCTTGGACGGGCCGGACACCAACAGGACATTGGTGGGCAGCCCGGCTGCCCAGTCCTGAGACACCATCATGTCATACAGATTGTCGTGAATCTCGCTGGCCTTGAGCAGGGCAATGTGGACTGGAGGTACCAAACTCATCAACCGCGGTTCGTGGCGATCCGGCCAGAGCACGACTGTACCGGTGGCAGCAATACCACCCAGGGTGCCGGTCAGGCTGGCATCCACATTCCAGAACAGCTCTTCCTTCCAGGCCTCCACCGGCTGATCGTAGGCCAATAACTCGATCGTCTGCTCCGTGGCCTCGCAGTGCGCCTTCAGTGCCCGGCCATGGTCCAGACCCGGCGCGCACAACAGATTTCGGAGGTTGCGTTTGTTCAGCAGCTGCGTCACCAGGTCCGGCCAGCTGTCAGAATGGCACTGGTGCACTTCCGTGTGGACCGCCTCCATCAGGCTGCGCAACCGTGCGACGCGGTCTTCCGGCGCGTAGCGCCAGGGCCGGGTTACCAGCCCCTCGTCGAACTCGTCCGGGCGGGGTGTCGTGCCGGCGAGGCTGTTTCTCAATTTACCAAGGATATTCGCACGGGCGGTCATGATGGCCGGCCTCCCTTCTGGTCAAGATGTTGAGCCGCAAGATCGTGCAGGGAACGACGGGCGGGCACCGGTGCACTGTGATTCTCGGTCCAGGGGCCGGCCTTTTTCGGAGCCAGCGCCCGGAAGCGGGTCGCGGCCCAGAGGAAACTGCGATACAGCGCCGGCCGGGTATTCAGCATCTGCCAGCCGCGCCAGATCCAGCGCTCCGTCCGGGAATACTTGGCGCCGCCACCTTTCACCTGCTGCGGCTGCTCCGGATCCTTCACATTTTCCTGCCGTAAACGCTGAAGCAGCTCGGGAATCGGAATCTTGACCGGGCAGACCTCACCGCAGGCCCCGCACAGGGAGGAGGCGCTTGGGTGGTCTGGCACCTTGTCGAGGCCAGCCATATGCGGTGTGATGATCTTGCCGATGGGGCCGGGGTATACCTCACCGTAGGTGTGTCCGCCCACCCGGGTATACACCGGGCAGTGGTTCATACAGGCGCCGCAGCGGATGCAGTTCAGGGTCTGACGCATCTGGGCATCGGCAAAGGCGCCGGTACGGCCGTTATCCAGCAGCACCAGGTGCACTTCCTCCGGGCCGTCCAGTTCGTCCGGTTTGCGGGGACCGGATATCAGGTTCACATAGGTGGTAATGGGCTGCCCCAGGGCCGAACGGGTGAGCAGGGAAACCAGCGGCACCACATCCCTCAGGTTCGGCACCACTTTTTCAATGCCCGTTACCGCAATGTGAACCGGCGGTGCCGTGGTGCTCATGCGCCCGTTGCCCTCGTTTTCCACCAGCAACAGGGTGCCAGTTTCGGCGATGGCGAAGTTCACTCCGGATACACCCACATCCGCGTCCATGAATTTCCGACGAAGGGTTCGCCGGCCGATCTGGATCAGTTGATTGACGTCTTCGGTCTCCGGCTCCCCCAGCTTGTCGTGAAACAGCTTCGACACCTGCCGGGCGTTCTTATGGATCGCCGGCATGATAATGTGGGACGGCTTTTCATTATCGAGCTGGACAATGTACTCCCCCATGTCGGATTCCAGGCATTCGATGCCCCGCTCCGCCAGATAGTCGTTCATCTCCATCTCTTCGCTGACCATGGACTTGCCTTTTACCACCTGGCTGCCATTGCGGGCTTCAATAATGCCATGCACCAGGTCGTTGGCTTCCTCGACGGTCTCCGCCCAGTGAACCTTGATGCCGTTTTCAGTGAGTTTCTGTTCCAGCTGCTCCAGCAGGTCCGGAAGCCGCGACAGGGCACCGGCCTTGAGACGATTGCCCAGCTCCCTTAGCCCTTCACGCTCATCAGCATCGGGAAACGCGTTGGCCCGCTTGGTCATCAGCGAGTCCATGGCCACCCGGAAATTGTTGCGCAGCTGCCCATCCGCCAGGGCTTCTTCGGCACGCCCCCGGAAGCCCGGAGTCAGCTCGGTCACCGGAATACGCTGGCTCATGCCACCTCCCCTTCGCTGGCGCCATTGATTCGCTCCCACAGGAAGCTGGCCAGATGCCGTCCCCGGAAGCGCTCTTTCTGTTTTTCGAGGGAACCATTGATGTTCATCAGGCAGCCGCCATCGGCGGTAACCATTTCCACCGCGCCGGAATCCATCAGCGAGCGCGTCTTGTCCTTGACCATGGCACCCGAGACTTCCGGCATCCGAACCGAGAAGGTGCCGCCGAACCCGCAGCATTCACTCTCATGGTCATGGTCGACACGCTCGACCCCTTCGAGCTGCTGGAGAAGCTCACGCGCATGGAGGTGTGTGTTCATTTCCCGCCGGGCCGAGCAGGACGTGTGCAGGGCGATCTTGCTGGGTGCACCCCGGTCCGACAGTTGCACCTTGCAAACTTTCAGCAGGAACTCGGTCAGCTCGAAGGTGCGCTCGGCCAGCGCTTCCACCCGCTTGAGTGTGTCCGGCTCGCCAGCAAACAGCGCCCGGTAATGATGCCGGAACATACCGGCACAGGAGCCGGACGGCACCACGACCGGCAGACCCGAACGATCCAGGATCTCCAGCTGGGCACGGGCCACGGCTTTGGCCTCATCCCGGTATCCCGAAGTCCAGGCAGGCTGCCCGCAGCAGCTCTGCTCCGGGGGGAAATGCACGCGGACGCCTTCGCGTTCCAGCAGGCGAATGGCGTCCAGCCCGGCTTCCGGGAAGAACAGATCCACCACGCATGTGCCAAACAGGGTGACGGCCTCGGGCTTTTCAGGGTAATGCCTCTCCGGCTCCCGCTCCGGGGCTACACGGGTGGCATTGGGGGCGGCATCGTAAAACAGGTCGCTCATTGGCTGGTGCCTCAATACGCTCTCAAACTGACCAATTTATAAATTGGTAATACCAATTGACATCAATAGTTAACCAAGGTATGGGAAAATGTCCGCCAATGTCAAAAGTTTTTGGTGCAAAAGACACACTTTGAAGGACTTCTTAATGCTAACCCTTGGCCGATAAAGTCTCTTGTGATATTGGTATTACCAATAAATTTTCGATACGGGTACATCAGGAATGGCCATCGGACAGATCGCGCCGAAAAGACTCGCAGACACCATTGTGGAACAGCTGGAAACCATGATTCTGGAGGGCACCCTGCAACCAGGCGAGCGACTGCCGCCAGAACGGGTGTTGTCAGAGCAATTCGGAGTGTCACGCCCTTCGCTGCGCGAGGCTATCCAGCGACTGACGGCCAGGGGCCTGCTGGTGAGCCGCCAGGGCGGCGGCAACTATGTCACCGAGTCCCTGGGTGGCAGTTTTAGTGACCCGCTGATTCCCTTGCTGGAAAACCGGCCGGATGCCCAACGGGATTTGCTGGAGTTCCGACGCACCCTGGAAGCGGACTGCGCCTACTACGCGGCATTGCGGGCCACCGAGGTGGACCGCGCCCACCTGAAAACCGCCTATGAGGCGCTGCAAGCCTGCTACAGCACCGAAAAGGAGCGGGATCTGGAAGCCGAAGGCGCGGCGGACGCACGCTTTCACCTGGCCATTGCCGAGGCCAGCCACAACGTGATCCTTCTGCATACCATTCGCAACCTCTTCAACATGCTGAAGAGCAACGTAGTGACCAACATTGGCGGCATGTACCAGAGGGAGGCGGAGACCCGTCAGGGCCTGGTGGAGCAGCATCGAATGCTGTACGAGGCCATCACCGAAGGTAGGGCCGACGAAGCCCGGGAACTGGCCGGCAAGCACATTCTGTACGTTCAGCAGGTGCTCTCGGAACGGAGCGAGAATAACCGTCGGCTGGAGCGGTCCCTGCGGCGGGACAAACTGGCGCGAACCTGAACAAGCCCTGTCCGGTGCTCAGAGCATTCGATTGATCTCTTTCCACAATCTGCGATAGGCATCGGCGGCCACGGAGCTGGGCGCGAGCAGCTGCACCGGCGTGCCTTCTTCGCCCATTTTCTCAACCACACTGGCGTTCGGGATGATGGTTTTCAGGCCTTTGGGCAGGATCTCATCCTGGGCATTGATCAGCTCCCGGTGCAGCCCTTTGCGCCGATCGGCCATGGAATAAAACGGGTGCAGCTTACCCGGCTTCAGCTTCTTGTCCTTGGCAAACTCCGCCAGCTGTTTCCAGCTATTCAGGGACAGCCAGGTGGGAATCACCGGCACAAACACCTCGTCTGCCGCTTTTAGCACCTGCTCCGAAAGCCGGGACAGCGACGGCGGGCAATCCAGTATCACCAGACTGGTTTCTTCGGACAGAGGTGCCAGCCACTGTTTGATCAGGTTACTGCCATCCTCCTGGTCCAGTTTGACATCCAGATTACGGAAACTGGTGTGGGACGGGATGAAGTCCAGGTTTTCATAGTCGCTCTCGTGAATGAACTCGGCGATGGGCGTCTTCCCCTTGAGCAACTGCGACAACTTGTGACCTTTGATCTTGTCGGCACCGGCCAGGTACCAGCTGGAAGCGCCCTGAGGGTCCAGATCCCACAACAGTGTCGAATACCCGGCCTGGCTGGCCAGATAAGCGATGTTCACGGCAGCGGCGGTTTTGCCAACACCGCCCTTCAGACTGTAAAACGCAATGGTCCTCATCCTGTCAGATCCTTTTATCCAGGCATAAAAAAACCGGGGAAGTCCCCGGTTAAAGCATTCACACGATGCACAACACAATGCATGTCGTCCTGATGAGATCTCAGGTTAGGCTTTTCCGGTGACAGTTTGATGACAGCCGGCAGGCCATCGTTAAACTTTCCCTGTTCACTGACTTACCTTCTCCCAGACGGTCAGCTCGGAGAAGCTGTGCTGAAACTTGTTTCTCGTCTCCCGTATAACAAACGGCAGGCTCCAGGGCTCGAACAGCAGGCGGAAATGTGGCGCCAGCATTTCCCTCAGACCGTCGAACGTCGAGAAGTCCTCACCATTCTTTTTGAAACCACCGACCCAGTGTTCCCTGGGCGTGTACTCCTCCAGCCAGGTGTAGGGTGAGGCAATCACCAGAAGCCCGAGCTCGTTAATCCGTTCGTGGATGGTTTCCAGAAACAGCGATGGCTGGTACAGCCGATCGATCAGGTTGCCCGCGAGCACCAGATCATACCCCGCGAACTGCGATGGCAGATCGCAAGCATCGCCCTGGTGAAAAGCCACACGGTCGGCGGCCTCCTCCAGCCCGAGGGATGCCAGGCTCTGATCCTGAAAGCTCACCAGCTCACCTTCTTCCGGACGGGCATAGCGCACTCGTTTTTCCCGGGCCACTTCCTGACCTTTGTTGACGAAGGCGTTGGAGAAATCAATGCCGTCCACGTGCCGGAAATGCCGGGCCAACTCGAAGCTGGTGCGACCAACGGCGCAACCGATATCCAGTGCGCGCTCAAGCGGCCTTCCATCCATCGCATGCATGGCAGCGTCGGCCAGGGCCTTGGGAAAGTTGGCCTCACCATGCCACCGTTCGCCAAAGTGAAATTCCAGGTATTGGGCGAGGGTGGTGTCGTTTTCATAGTACGCGGCTTGCTGCAAGGGAATTCTCCTAGCCTGAATGGTTCAACGGTTATCGCTAGCCTAACAGGAAGTTGCCAATGCCCTGATCAATAACCGTCTCTTCCGAGCGATCCTTGAGCGGCACCCCCGAAACCTGCTGTCGGCGGGCCTCTTTGAGCAGATACATCAGCCGCCGGCTCGCCTCTGCGCACGACAGCCCCGCCGGCCGAATGTTCGATATGCAGTTCCGGCTGGCGTCGGTCAGCCCGGGCTCAGGCGCCCAGGTCAGGTAAAGCCCGAGGCTGTCCGGAGAACTCAGGCCGGGGCGTTCGCCAATCAGCACCACCACACAGCGGGCGTTGAGCCGGTGACCCACATCGTCGCCGATAGCAACCCGTCCTTGAGAGACAACCGTCAGGGGCGCCAGTTCCCAGGTCTGATCGTCGGCTTCAAGATCTGTCAGTAGCGCATCGAGAAGACCGAGGGCATTTTGCTGCACACCGAAGGAAGACAGGCCGTCTGCGATCACCAGTGCCAGGTCGACGGGCGAGTCGCCGGTGTGGCCCAACCGATCCAGCTCCTCACAGGACTGAGCGCTGAGCCTGCGACCAAGGTCCGGGCGCTGCAGGTAGGTTACCCGGTCGTCGGCCTGACTGTGCAGATGAACCGGCTCATGTGGCAGCAGTGATTTTCCTGGTTCGCTCAGATCCCCCAGTTGCGCCATTAACGCAGCGGTATCCAATGGCAGATGCACCGCGTCCCTGGCCAGGGCATGAGCCAACTGAAACGCCAGCATCTCCCGGGTGGGCAGGCTCACACCTGCGCGACCCAGACCAATCCGGGCATCGGTCCAGGCTGACAGCCGGCGCCACGGGTTCTCAATAACTACCGGTTTGCGCTCAGTCATGGCCCTGCCCCTCCGGCAACCGGCCCAGGCTCTCCCGGAACGCCTCCGGTAAGCCCTCGGAGGGCACCTTGCCTTCGGTATCGCCGAAGATCTGCATCCTGGTCAGCCACTGTTCGAACTCCGGCGCCGGTCGCTTGTCCAGAACCCGTCGCAGGTACAGGGCATCGTGAAACGACGTGGTCTGATAGTTCAGCATGATATCGTCCGAGCCGGGTATGCCCATGATGAAGTTACAGCCGGCTACGCCCAGCAGCGTGAGCAGGTTGTCCATGTCGTTCTGGTCGGCCTCTGCATGATTGGTGTAACAGATATCACACCCCATGGGCAGGCCCAGCAACTTGCCACAGAAGTGATCTTCCAGACCGGCCCGGGTAATCTCCTTGCCGTCAAACAGGTATTCGGGGCCGATGAATCCAACCACCGTGTTCACCAGAAGCGGCTGGAATTTGCGGGCCACGGCGTACGCCCGGGCTTCACAGGTCTGCTGGTCCACACCGTGATGGGCATCAGCGGACAGCGCACTGCCCTGGCCGGTCTCGAAATACATCACATTGTTGCCCACGGTGCCTCGGTTCAGCGAGAGCGCCGCATCCCGGGCCTCGGCCAGAGTTGCCAGATCAAATCCGAAGCTGCGGTTAGTCGCCTCGGTACCGCCGATGGACTGGAATACCAGATCCACAGGCGCCTTCTGTTCGATGGCTTCCAGGGTGTTGGTAACATGGGTCAGGACGCAGGACTGGGTCGGAATCTCGTATTGTCGGATCACCTCATCCATCATCTGCAACAGCCGGACACTCTGGGACACGCTGTCAGTCGCGGGATTGATCCCGATAACGGCATCGCCACTGCCGTAAAGCAATCCATCCAGGATGCTGGCGGCGATGCCGGTCATGTCGTCGGTTGGATGGTTGGGTTGGAGCCGTGTCGACATTCGCCCCGGCAAGCCGATGGTGCTGCGAAAGGCAGTCTGCACCTGGCATTTTGCCGCCACCAGGATCAGGTCCTGGTTGCGCATGATTTTGGAGACCGCCGCTGCCATCTCCGGTGTGATACCCGCCCGGATGCTTGCGAGCATCTCCGGAGTGGCGTGGTCGCTGAGAAGCCAGTTGCGGAAATCGCCGACGGTCAAATGCGAAACCGGCTCGAACGCCACAGGATCATGATCGTCGAAAATCAGTCGGGTGACTTCATCCTGCTCATAGGGAATAAGCGCTTCGCTCAGGAAGGTTTTCAGAGGCAGATCCGCCAGAGCCATCTGGGCCACCGCCCTTTCCTCGGCCGTACCCGCGATGACGCCCGCCAGGCGATCACCGGAACGCGCCGGCGTGGCCTTCGCCATCAATTCCGCCAGCGTTGCGAACTGCCATCGCCGGTCACCCAGACTGTACCGATACATTTGCCCTCTCCCTGAGACGCGTTGTTCTACTATCTTAGGTGAATATCACACAGACAGATCAACTGCAGGGTAAAGCAATGACCGAGCACGCGGTTCTGACCAGTATCAATGACGGCATCTGCACCATCACGCTCAACCGGCCCGACAAACGCAACGCAGTGGACGGCCCGACAGCCGATGCGCTACGCAGGGCATTCATCGAGTTTGAGGAAAACGATGCCCTGAAGGTTGCGGTGCTGTGCGGCACCGGGGGAAATTTCTGCTCCGGCGCCGACCTGGAAGCGATCGGCGATGAGCAGCGGCGCAACCGGATTGATCCCCACGGCACCGGCCACGGCCCCATGGGCCCGACCCGTATGCACTTTACCAAACCAGTGATCGCTGCCGTCTCCGGCTATGCCGTGGCCGGAGGTCTGGAGCTGGCGCTGATGTGCGACCTGCGGGTTGTGGAAGCCTCTTCGGTGTTTGGCGTTTTCTGCCGGCGCTGGGGCGTTCCCCTGATTGATGGTGGCACCGTCCGGCTGCCCCGCATTGTCGGCCATGGGCGAGCCATGGACATGATTCTGTCCGGGCGCCCCGTCAACGCAGAGGAGGCCCTGGAAATGGGACTGGCAAACCGGGTCGTTTCGGACGGGACGGCACTGCAAGCGGCCCAGGAACTGGCCGCAACCATTGCCGGATTCCCGCAACGCTGCATGCGGGCAGACAGGGCGTCTGCCATTCATCAATGGGATCTGGATACCCGGGAAGCCCTGCAAGCCGAGGGGGCCGCGGGCTACCCGGTGGTTTTCGAAGAGGCCATTGCCGGGGCCCGGAAATTCAAAGAGGGGGCTGGCCGCCACGGCCAGTTCTGAGCAGGCTCGCGAGCCAGTCGATCAGGTCCGGATAGGCATCCATATCCAGCACAAATTCCTGTCCGCGGGCCGCGCAAGTCAGGTAGCACCAGGGTGAATCGAGCTGCCAGCGGTCCGCTCTGGTGTGATAGCTCAGGGGCGGGCGGTCCTCGCCGGGAAAAAATGCAGCCGGCAGACGCCATCGGGTCGGCAGCCGGCTTTGCGGGTCCGTGAGAACAAGATCATCCCGCAACATCGGGAACACGCCACTGCCGGGAAAGACCTCCGTCGCGGTTGCCAACTGGCAGGCATCAGAAGACTCATAGAGCGTGTTGCCAGCGTCCGGCTGGCGGTGGAAATGCGGATGATATCGGGCCCAGGGCAAGGCACCTGGTTCCAGTTCATCAATAACGTGTATCTGGCCAATCTGCAGCCAGCCCCAGATGGCATGAAACGGGCGTGAACCGGGCACAAAGCGCCAGCGACGATTATGCAGTTCAGCGCGCCGGAAGACCCCGAAGAACAGGAACAGGTCTCCGGGTTCAATCCCCTGATTGCGCAAATGCCCCTGGGCAGAACCGGTTTGCCCCAATACAGGTCGCCAGCCATTTTCACGTGGGTAGGCATCAGCCACCAGGTCCGGGTCCAGGTGGGCGCCATCCCCGCCTCGAATTCTGCCGCCGGTGAGATCCCGGGCGATCTTGCCCAGACGGCGTTCTTCGAAAACGACTTCGCTGTAGCGGATTCGGGACTGGGCATCCGGAATGGGCAGTACACACAGGGAACCGTCCGGTAAAACCGGGCTGGGACAACCACCGGCAGAAGAATCGAACCCCTTCCGGCTCAGAATCAATCGCATGGCATCACTGGAAAATCATGAGGGCTGAACGGGCCGTAAATGCTATCGTAGTTTCAACAATAATGCGCGATTGCCACCGATCGGAACCTTCAATACCATGAGAATAGTCTGCATCTCCGACACCCACAGCATGCATCGCCAGATCCAGGTGCCTGACGGCGACCTGCTGATTCACGCCGGCGACTGCCTCGGCGTCGGGACCCTGGATGAACTGGAGGATCTCGACCGGTGGTTTTCCGAGTTACCCCACAGAAACAAAATCCTGATTGCCGGCAATCACGACTGGTGTTTCCAGGATGAGCCGGCCGAAGCTCGCGAACTGATACGCCATGCCCATTATTTGCAGGACAGCCCGGTGGAACTGGAAGGCCTGAAGTTCTGGGGAAGCCCATGGACGCCGGTGTTCTTCAACTGGGCGTTCAATCTTGAACGGGGCGATGCTCTTGCCGAACGCTGGGCCCGTATTCCCGAAGACACCGACGTGTTGATCACCCACGGTCCCCCGGCGGGTATCCGGGACAAAATCGATTCGCCCACCGGCATTATTCGTCCCGGCTGCGAGGCACTGGCCGAACGCGTAGCCAACTTGACTCTGAAGCTGCACATCTTTGGCCATATTCACGAAGACCACGGTCGGGAACAAATCGGTGACTGCCTCTACGTGAACGCCAGCACCTGTAACGGGAGCTTCAAGCCTCTGAACCCGCCGATTGTGATCGATCTGTAGCACCGATTGGGGCTAATCTTGAAACCAGCGCCCGCAGGCACCATGGTTGCGAGTTCGCGAATGACTTTTCTGCAACGGGAGCTCCATGCCTGACTGTCCTGAATACTCACTGCTCGAACTGGCCTCCGTCCGCGAGGGCGACTCGGTCGGCACCACGCTTGCCAACAGTGTGGCCTATGCCCAACGGGCCGAGAAACTCGGCTTCAAGCGCTTCTGGCTGGCCGAACATCACAACATGGAGGGCATCAGCAGCTCCGCTACTTCGGTTTTGATCGGGCACATCGCTGGCAAGACGGAAGCTATCCGGGTCGGTTCTGGCGGCGTCATGCTGCCAAATCATCCCCCACTGGTGATCGCCGAGCAGTTCGGAACGCTGGAAAGCCTGTACCCGGGCCGGATTGATCTCGGACTCGGCCGCGCACCCGGCACTGACCCGGTAACCGCACGGGCTCTCAGGCGTGATGGCCTGGGGGCAGAACAGTTTCCGGAGGATGTGGCTCGGCTTCAGTCGCTGCTTGGCCCTCTTCAGCCTGGCCAGCCCGTGAAGGCGATACCCGGGGCCGGCACCAACGTGCCTCTGTGGCTGCTGGGTTCAAGTCTTTACAGTGCCCAGCTTGCCGCCATGCGAGGCTTGCCCTATGCCTTCGCCGGGCATTTTGCCCCCAGACTGTATCGGGAAGCCCTGCGAGTCTACCGCGACAACTTCCAACCTTCGGAGCGACTCGAAAAGCCCTACGCCATGCTCGCACTGCCGGCCATTCCGGCGGACTCGGTGCAGGAAGCCGAGCATCTGGCCACAACCAGCTACCAGCGTATTCTCGCGCTGTTCCGGGGCCAGCCACTCTGGATGAAGCCTCCCGTGGACACCATGGAGGGATTGTGGAACGCCGGCGAAAAAGCCAGCGTAAAGGATTTCCTCGGGCTCCAGCTGCTCGGCGATGCCAACACCATCCAGCGCCAGCTTGAACAGATCCTTTCAGGCATTGAGGTCGATGAATTGATGTTTACCGTGGACATTTACGATCCCGCGAAGCGCAGGCATGCGCTCGATATCCTTGGTCAAACCAGAAAGGCCCCGCAGGCACTATCCTAGAGCACAGACTCCACCGCATCGATCAGCTCCGGATCCTGGGGACGCACCCGGCTTGGGAAGCTCTCCACCACCGTGCCTGATCGATCAATCACATACTTGGTGAAATTCCAGCGCGGGGGCTGACTCTGCTCGTTAATGGCCTGGAACACAGGGTTTGCCCCGGGCCCGGTAACCGCGCCCGGGGCAATCATGGTGAAGGTCACACCGAAGTTCTTGAAACAGACAGTCGCTGCTTCGGCTTCCGAATCTGCCTCCTGACGGAAATCGTCGCTGGCAAAACCGACCACCACCAACCCATCCTTCGCGTATTGCTTGTGCAGGGCCTCGAGCCCCCCAAACTGGCCGGTGTAACCGCAGCGGCTGGCGGTATTGACCACCAGCATCGGCTTGCCGGCCGCCAGGTCGCAGAGATTAACGGTGTCGGAGGAGTGCAGCTTGCGCATTTCATGATCGAGAAACGCCGGGCAGCTCTCGGCTTGCGCCACAGGCGCGCCCACAAGGCTGGCAACCACTGCCGGCATCATCAGAAGGCTTTTAAGGTGTTTCATGGATCCCGTTTCCCTGTTCGCTTCGCTGTTTTTTATACGCGCCGACCGGACGGCTGGCTCAGCCTGCAAAGTGGACATAAAGGGTTCGGCTGCCCATCATCCCGGGTAAACAGTGTTCAAAGCAGGAGCCATTTTCATCATGACCGATACCCCGATCCATGTCTTCCTCTCCCACGGCCTGGAAAGCGGCCCTGGCAGCACGAAAATCCAGGCCATGAAAGCCGAAGCCGAAACCTTCCCGAACATCAAGGCTCATGCGATTGATCACAGGAATACCAAGGATCCTTCCACCCGCCTGAAACAAATGCAGGAGGCCATGGCTCAGAGCGGCGCCAATCCGGCAAACACCATACTGGCCGGCTCCAGCATGGGCGGCTGGGTGTGCGCTAAAACCAGTTCTGACACTCCGGTTCTGGGCTGCTTTATCCTGGCGCCAGCTCTTGCCATGGCCCGGTACCCCCAGTCCAGCCCAATCATCCGGGCCCGCCACTGCCAGATCATCCATGGCTGGAAGGATGACGTAGTGCCGGTCGCTCCGGTTTTTGACCTGGCACGGGAGCAGGGCCTTCCCATACTGGTTCTGCCCGATGGCCACCGGCTGGAAAACAGTCTCGATCGGGTTGTCAGTGAGTTCCGCGGATTCCTCCAAACCTGCCTTTCAGATATGAATCAACCGTGATTTCATGAACTTGCGAAATCGGGAAAACGACCGCTTCGGAATTTATTGTTTTGGCCATTTTCTTGCGAAAACCACTTTGTTTTGCCAGTCTTTATTAATGTAACAATAAATTTCAGCAAAAAAACGAACGGAGAAAACCCGATGAGCAGCATGAGCAAGTTCAAAAAACTGGCCGGAATTTCAGCGTTCGCGTTCGCTGCGATGACCATGGCGAATTCTGTAAACGCCGCAAACTGGCGGTACGCGCACGAGGAATACGAGGGCGACGTACAGGATGTGTTCGCCTACAAGTTCAAGGAATACATCGAGGAAAATTCCGACCACACCCTGCAGGTTTACCGTTTTGGCGAGCTGGGTGAGTCCGACGACATCATGGAGCAGACCCAGGCGGGCATCCTCAACTTCGTCAACCAGTCGCCCGGCTTTACCGGTTCCCTGATTCCTGAAGCCCAGATCTTCTTCATTCCCTACCTGATGCCGACCGACATGGATACGGTTATCGAGTTCTTCCGCACGAGTGAAGCCATAAACGAAGACTTCCCGGAGCTCTACGCAGAAAAGGGCCTCGAACTTCTGAAGATGTATCCTGAAGGTGAAATGGTTGTGACCGTGGACGAGAAGGTCACCAAGCCGGAAGATTTCAATAACAAGAAGATCCGGGTTATGACCAACCCGCTTCTGTCAGAGACCTATTCTGCCTTCGGCGCGACGCCCACACCGCTGCCGTGGGGCGAAGTGTACGGCGCACTGCAGACCAACATGATCCAGGGTCAGGAAAACCCCATTTTCTGGATCGAGTCCGGCGGTCTGTACGAAGTGTCTCCGAACCTGGTGTTCACCAAGCACGGTTGGTTCACCACTGCCATGATGGCCAACCAGGATTTCTACAACGGCCTGTCTGATGCAGACAAGAAGCTGGTGCAAGACGCCGCTGACTATGCCTTTGAAGAAATCATCGTGCACATCGACGGTCTTGCCGACGAAGCCCTGGCCAAGATCCAGAAAGCAAGCGATGAGGTCACCGTTACCCGTCTGACCGACGAACAGATCGAAGCCTTCAAGGCCCGAGCGCCCCAGGTTGAAGAGAAGTTCATTGAGATGACTGGCGAGAGCGGCAAAGAACTGCTGAACCAGTTCAAGGAAGACCTGAAAGAAGTTCAGAACAACTGAACCTGATGGAACCACTCCCGCCGGCTTCTGCCGGCGGGAAGCTGTGCTAACCCCGCCCCGCCGGGGACTTCCTACCGGCCGGGAGCGACATTCTCTGGAGCAGACCCCATGTCCGAGAATTCCCCGGATCTTGAAGACGATACCGGCATCTACGAGTCCGGCCTGCCCGGATTTCTTGGAACCATCGATGAAATAATTGCCAAGGTCGAGGCGTTCATGCTGGCCGTTGGCGTCATCCTGATGGCCATCAATACCTGTGTGAATGTTATTGCGCGGTATGTGTTCGGCGAAGGCCTTTTCTTCTCCGGTGAAATCAACCGGATTCTCATTATCCTGATCACCTTTGCCGGCATCGGCTATGCGGCCCGCCATGGCAGGCATATCCGGATGTCTGCAATTTACGACGCCATTCCGGTCAAGGGGCGAAAAGTGCTGATGATCATCATCGCTTTGTTCACCTCGGTGGTTATGTTCTTCCTTTGCTATCACTCATTCGAATATATCCAGACCCTGTACAGCCGAGGCCGTATTCTGCCTGCGCTGGGTTTTGAAATCTGGTGGATCTATATCTGGGTGCCCATCGGTTTTGCCATTACGGGAATTCAGTACCTCCTCACGGCCATCAAGAACTTCACCAGCAAGGACGTGTACCTGTCGACCGGCGTTGTGGATGGTTACGCGGATACCGAATCGGAAGTATGAACCCTGCAGCTGATATTAAGGAAGGATAAGAAATCATGGCAACTATAATGATGTTGATCATGATCGGGCTATTGCTGCTGGGCTTCCCGATGATGATTCCCCTGATCACCGGCGCTGTGGTCGGCTTTGTAATGATGTTTGATGGCTTCGGCCAGATGGGCACCTTCGTCCAGCAGATGATGGGTGGCATCCGGCCAGCCTCTCTCATTGCCGTCCCGATGTTTATTCTCGCCGCAGACATCATGACCCGCGGTCAATCCGCTGACCGCTTGATCAATATGGTCATGGCGTTCATCGGCCACGTGAAAGGCGGCCTGGCGATCAGTACCGCCACCTCCTGCACCCTTTTCGGTGCCGTATCAGGTTCTACCCAGGCAACGGTTGTGGCGGTTGGCTCGCCATTGCGGCCCAAACTGCTCAAGGCCGGCTATTCGGATCCGTTCTCGCTCGCGCTGATTATCAACTCCAGTGACATTGCGTTTCTGATACCCCCGAGCATCGGCTTCATTATCTACGGCGTTATTTCGGAGACCTCCATTGCCGAGCTGTTCATTGCCGGTATCGGGCCAGGCTTGATGATTCTGATAATGTTTTCGATCTACTGCCTGATCTATGCTCGCGTCAACAACCTTCCCACCGAGGAGAAGTCCACCTGGAGCCAGAGAGCCGTAGCCATGCGCGAGGCTTTGTGGCCGCTGTTTTTCCCGGTCATTATCGTGGGCGGCATTTACGGGGGTATCTTCAGTCCGACAGAGGCTGCAGCAGTATGCGTACTCTACGCCTTCCTGCTTGAGTTCGTGGTGTTCCGATCACTCAAGCTTGCTGACATCTATCGGATCGCGAAGTCCACAGGCTTAATCACCGCTGTCGTATTTATTCTGGTAGCCGTGGGCACCGGCTTCTCCTGGATTATTTCCTTTGCCCAAATCCCCCAGGCTATTCTGGACGCAGTCGGAATCAGTGATATGGGCCCGATTGGCGTGATGATTACCATCTGTATCGCCTTCTTTATTGCGTGCATGTTCGTTGACCCGATTGTGGTTATCCTGGTACTCACGCCAATCTTTGCGCCAGCCATCGAGGCCTCTGGGATCGACCCGGTACTGGTCGGCGTGCTCATTACCCTGCAGGTAGCCATCGGCTCGGCAACGCCGCCGTTCGGCTGTGACATCTTTACCGCCATTGCGATATTCAAGCGCCCCTATCTGGAGGTTATTCGCGGCACGCCGCCGTTCGTAATCATGCTGATAGCCGCTGCCGGGTTATTGATTGCGTTCCCGCAAATTGCGTTGTTCCTGCGCGACCTGGCCTTCAGGTGATCTGATCACCCTGAAGGGTGAATACAAAGGAGAGCAAGATGTTCAAACGGATTCTGGTGGCAGTCGATGGCTCGATGACCTCCTTCGATGCTCTGAACAAGGCCATCGAGCTGCAAAAACTGACCGACGCAGAGATTTTTCTCCTCTGCGTCTACAAACACCACAGCCTGTTTGAGGCGTCGCTGTCGATAGGACGCCCGGACGACATGGATATCCCGGACAAGGTGCTGTCGGAATACGCCAAGGAAGTCGTCAATCACGCCAAGGAACTTGCCAAGGAACGTGGCGCCACCCACGTTCGGGGCTTCGTGAAGGCGGGCAGGCCGTCGAGAGTTATCATCGATTTTGCCAAAGACAAGGGCGCAGACCTGATTGTCGTGGGCACCAAAGGAACGCACAGCGACAAGGATGGCATGTTCCTTGGCAGCGTTTCCCACCGGGTTGCATCCCATGCCAAGTGCCCGGTCCTGGTGGTGTGACCGTCTAAACCGAGATTTCGACCCGATTACGGCCGGCTTCCTTGGCGCGATACAGCGCCTTGTCGGCCAGGGTCAGAATCTGTAGTGGCTTTTCAGCATCGTCAGGCCAGCTGGCAACACCCACCGAGACCGTCAGTGCCCCAAGATCCTGCTCCCGATGAATAATAGGTACCTTGCGAACGGCTTCGCACAGCTGGTTCGCTTTGTCCCGGGCTGCTTCGGAGGTTGCTCCCGGCATGACCACCACAAACTCTTCACCACCGTACCGGCAAACTATGTCACTCTCCCGGAACTGTTTTTGAAGAATGCCGGCGACGATCTTCAGGGCATGGTCTCCCGCTTCGTGGCCGTGGGTATCGTTGAACCGTTTGAAGTGATCGATGTCGACAATCAACAGGGATAGCGACAAATCGTTACGCTGCGCGACGGCGCTTTCATGTTCGAAAAGCTGATCAAAGTAGCGGCGGTTTTTCAGTCCGGTGAGTGCATCCTCGTAGGAAAACTTCTGCAACTCTTCCCGCAGGGCAATGCTTGAGAGGGTGATACCGATTCTCTGGATGGCCTGATCCAGCGCCGTAAGCAGACGTGCCGAACCATACTCGCTCTCTGCCTTTCCGAAAACGCCATCGCCCTCGAGCAGAAGCACACCTTCAGTCACATTGCCGGCACTGGCCGACTCCACATTTACCCAGAAACACAAGGTACTGCTCTCGGCCTCTCTCCCCTCCCCATCGGCGCCCTGCCACTGTTTCAGTTGCGGCAGCCTGGAGGGCTCCGGGAGGCCTTTGCGGGCATCCAGAATCACCGGAAGCGGAACCGGGCGACTGAATCCCCAGACGGCAACCCGATCATACCGCTCTCCCGAGCCCCGCTGATAAAAGGCGCCTTTAAGCGGGCTGCAAATATCCGGGAGCGCCCGGACAAGCAACCCGAACGCCTGCTTCAGGCCCAGACAGTCCTGCAGCTCGGTAATCACGTCGCCCAGAATCCGGTTTTTCTCATTTTCAAAGGTCAGCATCCGGACCCGCGCCTGCTCGCGCCGGGCCAGAGCCTCCGCCTTGGCGGTACGTTCGGCAACCTTTTCTTCCAGTGACACGTTCAGCCGCTTCAACGCCTCCTGGGTGCCTGCGTAATGCCACAGTGAAATAATCACCACCGCCAGAGAGAAGAGGAGCATTCCCCAACTGACCGGGACCCGGCCCCAGGGCAGCACACCATGGGCCACTGCCATATCCACAATCAGCAACGCGCAGAAAAAGCCGAAGGCCAAAAGCAGTACCTGTTGCTCGCGCAACATTTTACCGATACGACGAAGCACGACGGCAAAAATAATAACCAGAGAAACGAGAAACATGGCATCAAATGGCGGGAACGTAGACGAGAGATCAAACACGCCCGCCAGCGCGCCCAGCAATGCACCCACCAGGTAAACAAGATGAACTTTCCAGATCAGATTTATCACCCAGGGGCGATGATTGGTCAGCCATTGCTCCAGCAGCAGTGCCAGGGCCACCGGCAGCATGTAATAGGAGCCGGCAGCCAGGTAATCCCACATCAACGGCTGGTAAGCAATCAGTAGACTGGCCTGGCTCTCAGAAACCAGCATCAGGGCAGATGAGAGAGTGAACAGAGAGATAGTCGCAAAAGTTTTCTTTTCCGCCTGCAACAGCGCAAAGATGATCGCCAACAACGCAATCAAGGTGGCGAAACCCGCAATGACCAGTGCTTCGAGGGAATTCTTGAGAATGTAGAGAACCAGATCCGGATGATCCATGATGGAGACTTCGCCCCACAGCCCGATATCCGTGTAATTGGAAAAAATACGGAAATACACCGGCTTGCCTTCATAGTTCTCCGGCAGCACGATTTCATGCCACGGCCAGCCCTCAAACCGGCCCCGGCCCTGGTCATCAAACTCGCCATACTGGTAGATTTTTTCACCCTCAACCCAGACCTGAACGATCAGATCGACACTGAAGATGTAAAGGACGGGCTCCTGCCACTCGCCGGTTGGCAGGGTGACCCGGAACCAGACATTCTCACGCCCTTCACGGCCGGGTGGATTGGAGGGAAAACCAATGCTTTGCCATTTTTCGGGTGCATCCTGCACCACCCACTCCGGAACACCGTCCTCGGTAAAGGGAGAATCACCCCAGCGATACTCCCAACCTTCGGCTACCGGCTGAGACGCTCCATAGGTAAGTGCAGGCAGTATCAAGGCCAGAAACGCGGTAACCAGACGAAGCAGGCTAATCTGTGGCATCAGGAAGGCAAACCTGAGTTGTGGGGCGATCAGATCTGATTATAGTCCAGTCCCCGAAAATCCGGAGCACTCTTTCGGGGCATACGACCGGTGCGCTCAAGGCGATTCGTGACCATGCGATGATCGAGGCGGCTCCACCACCCATTCCGGGTCCTCAAACTCACCGATGGGTTTGATATTCACGAAAGGCGCAGCGCTGCGGATGATCGCGGCCACCTCGGGGTTATGCTGCCCTTCCATGGCATCCCGCTGTTCCTTGCTCTCCCAGGAGGCGATGGCAATCAGCGTATTGGGGTCGCCAATCTTGCGGTGCAGTTCTGTACCGCGGGCCCCCGGCGCCTGCTGGATGATTTCGCTCGCTCTTACCCAGGCATCCGCATATTCCTCGGCAGTATGGCCTTCCCGGATATGCACTTCGAAAATAAACTTCATGAGACCTCCCGGTGACTGCCGGCTCAATCGGGTCGCGTTATCCCATGATGGCGGCGAACACCGTTAACGTGAGGAGCGACCCATCACCAGCAACGCCAGGAGCGCAGAGCCTACCATCAGCAACAGTGCCACCGCATTGAGCACGGGCGTCGACCCTTCCCGAAGGCGATTGAAGAGGGCCACCGTCAATGGTGTATCACTACCTGTCAGCATAACGGTGGTATTGAAGTTTTCAAATGACATCAGGAAGGCCATGGCGGCCGCTCCGAAAATGGATGGCAACAGCCATGGCAGGGTAACGGTAAACCAGGCCACCAGGGGCGTGGCGCCCAGGTTAAGGGCGGCCTCTTCCAGCTGGGGATCAAACTTGCGAAGACGGGCAGCGATCACCAACGTACTCAGAGTCGCGATGAAGGTCACCTGCCCCATTACCACCAGCGTCATACCGGGCCGGAACAGGTCCAGTTCGATGCCCCAGGCGGCCGACATATCATTGGCCATGCCGCTATAAAACACCAGTATGGACACCCCCAGAATGACCCCGGGAATCACTAAAGGCAGCAGCATGAGCAGGTACAGGAACTCCTTGCCCCGGAACTGTACCCGTTCGAACAACACGGCGTTAACACACCCCAGGGCAACGCTCACCAGCGTTACCCAGAAAGCAATATTGGCACTGACCCAGAGCGCTGTAAGAAGCCCATCGTCGTGGAAGAGTCCGGTGCGGCCCTCGCTGCCATCAGCGAAATACCAGTCCAGAGTGAAGCCTTTCCATGGCAGCGAGGGGAAAGGCGCGTCATTGAAAGCAAACACGGCTGTAACCAGCAGCGGCAGTGCGAGGTAAACGAAAAACGCCATCAGGTACGCCAGGTAGAGGCAATCGAACAGACGGGACCGGGGGACGGAACGGATCATGGCTTAACCCTCACCTTCATCCCATCACCTTGCGCAACGACTGGCCGGAGATTTTCAAACCGAGCCAGACGATGACCGATGACAGCACCAGCAGCAGAACACCCAGTGCTGCCCCCTGCTCCCAGTTAAAACGGGTAATGAACTGGGTGAAGATCTGCTCGGTAAACCAGGCGCTGTCCTTTCCGCCCATGAGCACCGGGGTCAAGTAGCTACCAAGGGTGAGCATGAACACGACGATGCAGCCGGAGACAATGCCGGGCATAGCCCAGGGCACAACGATTTCGCGCAATACGGTACCGTGGCCGCCACCCAGATCGTAGCCGGCTTCCACCAGGTTTTCATCCATGCCATCCAGCGTGGTTACCAGCGGTACCACCATAAACAACAGCCCGTTGTAGACCAGACCGATAATGACCGCCACGTCGTTGTAGAGCATTTCCACCGGACCATCCACCCAGCCCAGCGCCTGAATCCAGGAACTGAACAGGCCACTTTCACGCAGCAAGATCATCCAGCCGTAAGTACGTACCAACTCACTGGCCCAGAACGGAATCAGGCAAGCCAGAAACAGAATGCCTTTGGAGCGCCCCCTCGCAAGACGGGCTATGTACCATGCAATGGGGAAGGCGATGATCAGCGTCAGAAAGGTAGTGAACAGCGACATCACCCCGGTACGCACGAACGTTCGCCAGTAATAGGACTCGGTAAAGAAGTTCTGGTACTGCTCAATGCCCCAGGCAATGGTGTCCCAGCTTTCCCGAACCTGGAACGACACCCGTAACATCTGGAGGTGGGGCAACAACACCAGCAACACGATCCAGAGCAGGAACGGGGTAAGCAATAGCCAGAGCGATAGGCGACTGACTGACGACCTCACGGGCTCTCCGCTCCAAAGACCCTGGCCAACGACGGATTCCAGGCCAGCCGGATGGAACTATCCGCAGACAGTCTCGGTGCCGAGCCGTCCTGAGGCAGACGGGCGTACACCGGCTGGCCGCACGTCTCAGCCTCGACCCGACTGTTGGCACCATCAAACAGTGTGGTTCGAACTCTCGCCTGCATCGACGAGTAACCGGAACTGAGAGCATCTCCGGAGAGAACGAGGGATTCAGGCCGAATATAGAGTTCAGCCCGATGACCGGCCTGAAGGTTGTCCGATGCCACTCTACCCTGAACCAGGACACCATCATCCAGACGGATTTCAGCCAGGTTATCGCGAACAGAGACAAGCTCTCCCAACAGACGATTATTATCGCCGACAAATCCCGCAACAAACGGTGTGGCCGGCTCCCGATAGAGCTCTTCCGGCGGCGCAACCTGATCGAACCGACCGTCCCGCATGACGGCAACCTGATCTGACATCACCATGGCTTCCGACTGGTCGTGGGTGATGTAAACGAAGGTGGTTCCAAACTGCTTCTGCAGGTGCTTGAGCTCCACCTTCATCTGCTCACGGAGTTTCAGATCGAGGGCGCCTAGGGGTTCGTCCAGCAGCAGAAGCGTGGGCTCCAGTACCAGGCAGCGCGCCAGCGCCACCCGCTGTCGTTGTCCGCCGGATAGCTCCTGTGGATTTCGGTGCTCAAGATCCGGCAGGCCAACCTGCTCCAGCACCCGGGCAATGCGCTTTCGACGTTCTGCCAGTGGCATCTTCCGGCGCTTGAGCCCGTAACCGATGTTGTCGCCCACGGTCATGGTGGGGAACAGGGCCAGATGCTGGAACACCATGTTCACGGGCCGCTGGTTTGGTGGTACATCGTTCATGCGCTGGCCACGGATGTGGATGTCACCTGCATCGGGCTTGTCAAAACCGGCCAGCAGTCGCAGGAGAGTGGTTTTGCCGCAACCGGAGGGGCCAAGAATGGAGAAAAACGTGCCCGCAGGCACGTCCAGGGACACATGGTCCACCGCGGCATTGCTGCCAAAGCGGCGGACCAGTCCCTCACAGAACAGATCCGAATCCATTCCCATAGGGATCAGTTCGCGGCCTGGACGCGATCCAGCACCTGGCCTTCCATGGTCTCCAGCCCCGGGGGAACCGGCGGATACCACTTGATGTTGTTGATGGCGGTTTCGTCGAAGCTCTCTCGGTAAGCGTCACGAAGGTCGGCTTTGACGAACTCATCGGCACCTTTCGAGGCGGTAAAGTTGCCCGACGCATTGGTAATACGGGCCGCAATTTCCGGCTGCATCACGAAGTTAATCCACTTGTAGGCGGCTTCTTCGTTTTCGCTGCGACGGGGAATCGCAAAGGTATCAATCCAGCCCAATGCGCCGGATTCGGGCGCAACAAACCGGATCTCCGGGTTCTCGGCGTTGAGCTTCCAGCCGCCGGCATCCCAGGCCATGGCCGCTTTCACTTCACCGGTACGCAGCAGGGCCAGCAACTGGTCGCCACCGGTCCAGTAGGTTTTCACATTGCTTTTGCAGTCGATCAGTTTGTCCTCAACCTTTGCCATGATCGACTCGTACTGGTCCCGGTCATCGTAGGCTGCGAACGGATCCAAACCCATCGCAAAGGCAAAACCGATCAGTGTGGGTCGCTTGAGGCGGTAGCTGACCTGTCCTTCGACAGCAGGATCACACAGGTCGGTATAGTCAGACACGGTATCCGCTACCGAGCTGTGCACGATCAGACCACTGGTTCCCCACACCGAGGGCACTCCATAAAACTGGCCATCCAGTTCGGTGGAATCCTGGGTCGCCTTGACCATGGACGGCTGCAACTGATCCGTGTTCACCCGGCTGAAATCGATCGGCTTGTAGATATTGAACTGGCGCTGCACACCAACAATCCGGTCCTGGCTCGGCTGGGCCAGGTCAAACCCGGCACCGCCCGTGGCACGGAGCTTGGAAATCATGTCTTCATTGTTGGAGAGGGTAACCTTCACATCGATGCCGGTCTCCTCCTCAAACTGGGCGACCACATCATCCGGGGCGTAGCCACCCCAGGTAATCAGGCGCAGCTCTTCAGCCAGGGTACTGCCAGAAAAACCTGTGGTGGCAAGGGCTGCAGACAGCAAAAAAGCACGGTTCCGTGTCGAGCGAGAGGGCATGATCATAACGTGTCCTTACTGATGGCAAGTTCAGAAGTTTGCTAACCATTTGTTATCAGGAAGTTATAGACCATGTATTGCAGTTTTGTGAAACCCGATACAAAAAAACGGAGGCCGCAGCCTCCGCTTTTTCAGGACCATTAACAATCCGCGCGCTTAGCGGCCAGACTTCAACATTTCCCAGTACTTGGCGTAGACCTGCAGGGCGTCGTCGCCGATGTCGGTCTGGAACTCCGCGTTGATCATATCGGTGGCGTTCGGATAGCTTGCCCGGTTATTCGCCACTTCGTCCGGCAGCAAGTCCCGCGCTGCCAGGTTCGGAGTGGCATAACCGATCTCCTTACTGATCAAAGCGGAGATTTCCGGCTGCAACACGAAACTGATGAACTGGTGGGCCGCTTCCGGATTCTTCGCGTTCTTCGGAATCACGAAACTGTCCAGCCAGGCGATAATGCCTTCTTCCGGATAGACGTACTCCAGCGACTCCATGGTGTCCTTGCCCATCACGGCTTCGCCGTTCCAGATCATACCCACGTCGGTCTCACCCTCCAGGTAAGGCATGCGGGGCGCATCGGAATTGAAAGTACGAACCGAGGGCATCAGTTCGGACAGCTTTTCATAGGCCGCCTCGATTTCATTCGGATTGGTGCTGTTGCCGGAGTAGCCCAATACCCGCAGGCCAACGTGGAAAACCTCCCGCATGTCGTTGGTCAGCATCACCCGGCCATCGAAACGGTCTTCCCACAGGTCTTCCCAGGCAGTGACAGGCTCACCTTCGATGTCTGCGGTGTCCACGGCCAGCCCCGTGGTACCCCAGAGGTACGGGACGGAGAATTTGTTCTCCGGATCAATATCCAGGTTCACCAGTTCCGGGTCCAGATTATCGAAGCCCTCGATCTTGCTGCGATCGATCGGCAGCAGCAGGTCTTCCTGACGCATCTTGCTGACGTAGTAGGTAGAAGGTACCGCCAGGTCGTAGGCTGCACTGTCATCCAGCAATTTCAAGCGGGCATACATGGCCTCGTTGCTGTCGTAGGTGGTGTAGACCACCTGGATACCGGTTTCTTCAGTGAAGCGGTCGAGCACTTCCTGGGGCATATACTCGGACCAGTTATAGAGGTTGAGAACCTGGGGCTCCTCAGAACTGCACCCCGTCAATCCCACTGCCAGCAAGCCGGCCAGTGCCAGTTTCTTCATCGTTTGCTCCTTATCAGAATCCATTGAGACAACATCAGCATAACCAGTGAAAACACCAGCAACAGTGTGCCCAGGGCATTCACCTCGGGTTTCAGGCCCACACGCACCATGGAGTAAATGCGCAGGGGCAGAATCTCGTAGCTCGGGCCACTCACAAAAGTACTCACTACCACATCATCGAGGGACAGTGTAAACCCTAGCAGCCAGCCTGCCAGTAATGCCGGCATGATCACCGGGATCAGCACGGTACGGGTCATGGTGAAATCAGAAGCACCAAGATCCCGGGCGGCCTCTGGAAGACTCTCATCGAATCCGCTCAGCCGCGCCATCACCGTGATCACCACAAACGGAAGACAGAAGGTGACATGAGCCAGTAGCAGCGATACATAGCCGAGCTGCAGCCCCACCAACAGAAACAGGGCCAGCAACGAAATGGCCAGGACAATCTCCGGCGACATCATCACCACAAACAGCATGCCATTGAGCAGCTTCTTGCCCCGGAACCGGTAACGATGCAGGGCCAGGGCGGTCAGGGCGCCAATCACCGTGGACACGGTGGCGGCAGACAGCGCCAGCCAAAGGGAATTCCACATGGCATTGACCATGGCCCGGTTATCGAACAGCGCCTCGTACCAGCGCAGGCTGAGCCCGCCCCAGGCATAGCCGGTGCGGGATTCGTTGAAGGAGAACACCACCAGCACCACGATGGGCACGTAGAGCAAAATGTAGACGAGGGTCAGATAGGTGCGGGGCAACCATCGTGTCATCAGGCACCCTCCTCGCCAATTCGCCGTTTACTCAGGCGATGGGCGAACATGAGGAACGCCATGGTCAGGGTCAGTACAATGCTGGCCGCCGCCCCGAAGGGCCAGTTGCGGGCATCGAGGAACTGGTTCTTGATCACGTTACCCACCAGCAGATTGCGGGAACCGCCAAGAATGTCCGGCACGAAGAAAAGCCCCATGGCCGGCAACAGGACCAGCATCACGCCGGCCAGAACCCCCGGCAGGGTGAGCGGCACAATCACATGGATAAAGGTGGACAGCCGACCCGCGCCCAGATCGTGGGAGGCCAGCAGCAACTCCTGCTTCAGGTCTTCGAACACCGAATACAGCGGCAGGATCATAAACGGCAGCAGCAGATACACCAGCCCGATGATCACCGCGCCCTCGGTATAGAGGAGCTGCAGGGGCTCATCAATCAGCCCGATCGACATCAGGGCGCTGTTCAGCAGACCGTTGGTAGCCAGGATCAGCTTCAGGGCGTAGGTGCGCACCAGGGAATTGGTCCAGAAGGGCACGATCAGCAGGAAGATCAGGATCAGTTGTCGCTGCTTGCCCACTTTGGACAAGGCCCACGCAAACGGGTAACCAATCAGCAGGCACACCAGGGTGGTCATCGCCGCCATGTACAGGGAGTGGAGAAAAACCTCCAGATACAGCGGGTCAAACAGCTGGCGATAGGCATCCAGATTCAGGGGCAGGGACAGAAAGGTTGCCGGATCCCGGGTCATGACACTGGCGCCTACCACCAGGAGATTCGGTGCCAACACCAGAAACAGGAGCCAACCCCAGACCAGGATCAGGACGGCAGTTTTGAACGGCTGCTGCATAACGCTATGCATCGGCCGCAAGTTCCTCTTCCGTTGCGGTTTCGCCGGGCAGCAGCCATTCCCAGCCATCCACCCAACTGACCTTGACCGGCTCGCCCAGGCGGTAATCGAAGGCGGGATCGTCCTCATCAAAGAATTCGCTGGCCAATACCTCGGTGCCGTCGTCCAGGTGAATGACAGAATCCAGCGTGCTGCCTTTGTAGTTACGCTCGACAATCTTGCCCGCGACACCCTGCGCATCGGCCGGATCCAGCACCCGGATGTCTTCAGGCCGCAGCAGCACGCTCAAGGGCTGGCCTTCGCTTACCGCGAAGTCCGGTCGGCGCAGGGTTCGTTTGAGGCCAAAGACATCCACGGTAATAGAGCCATCGTGAACCGACTCGACCGTGCCCGGGAAAAAATTGGTTTCCCCTACAAACCGCGCGGTAAAGAGGTTGGCCGGTCGCTCGTAGACCTCCCGTGGAGTACCGAGCTGCTGCACCAGGCCATCCTTGAGGACCACTACGCGATCCGACATGGACAGGGCCTCTTCCTGATCGTGGGTCACGAATACGAAGGTGATGCCCAGCTCCCGTTGCAGACGCTTCAGTTCCACCTGCATGGTACGGCGAAGCTTGTAATCCAGGGCCGAGAGCGGTTCATCGAGCAGTAGCAGCCTCGGCCGCTTGACCACTGCCCGGGCGATGGCCACCCGCTGCTGCTGGCCGCCGGACAACTGATGCGGCTTACGGCGGGCAAAATCCTGCAACTGGACCATGGCCAGCGCTTCATCGACTCGCTGGCGAATCTCGTCCTTCGGGCGCTTTTCCATCTTCAGGCCATAGGCCACGTTGTCGAACACCGACATGTGGGGAAACAGCGCGTAATGCTGGAATACGGTATTGAGGGGACGATTTTCCGGGGCAGTGTGGGTGAGATCTTGTCCCGCCAGGGTGATGCTGCCCTCATCGGGATGTTCGAAACCGGCCATCAGCCGCAGCAGGGTGGTTTTTCCGCACCCGGAAGGGCCCAGCAGGGTAATGAACTCGCCGTCGTAGATCTCAAGATCCAGACCGTCGAGCACCGTTTTGCCACCGAATTGCTTGGAAAGATTGCTCAGGGATAGCAGTGTCTGTTTCATCGGCGCTGCCCAAAGAATGAGCGGCCTATTTTTCCAGAAACCGACGCAAACAAAAAGGGGCGCTGGGGTATTACAGCCCCGGCGCCCCTTTGACTGACAAAGCCCTCAAGCCTTTGGCTGGCTCTCAGGTATTGTCAGGCTTCAGTCCTCAGCCACACTGTTCAGGTAGGCCTTGTCCGAAATGTTGGTCCACTGACGAACCTGCTTAAGGTAGTCGCGCTGGGACTCGATGATTTCCTTCGCCAGCGGATCGTTCTCTGCCGCCTCGGCCAGCAGCCGGTTGGTGGTGCTGCGCAGGGCATCAATGACTTCCGGCGGGAACACCTTGTGGGTGACATCCGGGTAGTCTTCCTTCATGCGATCCCAGGCTACGCCACTCTGGTGGGTGCTCTGGATGTACATGTCATAGGCGGCGGTGCGCATGGCCACACGCAGGATTTCCTGAAGATCCTTTGGCAGCTCTTCCCAGGTCTTCTTGTTGATCAGGAACTGGACTTCCGCGCCCGGCTCCTGCCAGCCCGAATAGTAGTACTTGGCGATCTGATGGAAGCCCATCTGGAAATCCAGGGCGGGACCGACCCATTCAACGGCATCCACGGTGCCACGCTCAAGTGCGGTATAGAGCTCACCCGGCGGCAGGTTGGTCACGGCAACCCCCAGCTCGGACATGACTTCGCCGGCAAAACCGGGGGTGCGCATCTTCAGACCCTGCAGGTCTTCCAGCGAGTTGATTTCCTCGCGGAACCAGCCACCCATCTGGTTACCGGTATTACCGCCCGGGAAAGACAGCATGCCGTACGGCTCGTAGACCTTCTGCATCAGTTCCATGCCCTCGCCGTGATAGAACCAGGCGTACATTTCAGGCGCAATCAGCCCGAATGGGATGGTGGTGAAGTACATGGCGTTCGGGATGGTGCCCTTGTAGTAGTAGGACGCGGTGTGCCCCATGTCGTACTGGCCGTTCCGCACCAGATCAAAAATCCCGAACGGCGCCTTGTGCTTGTTGGACGGATCTATGCGGATCTGCAAACGGCCGTCCGACATGGTTTCCGCCATGTCCGCCATATGCTGAACCGTCTCTCCCAGTACCGGAGAATTGGGCCCCCAGGTTTGCGCAAGGCGCAGAGTATAGTTTTCCTCGGCGAGGCCGATGCTGCTTGCGAGAAGCAGCGCCGACGCTACCGTTGCTTTCAGCAGGTGGGTCATTGTGGTTGAACCTCTATTTCATTGTTATGTTGTGATTTTTGATGCCTCGGAGATAGTAACCTGAGAGTTTAAAAAAGGCCAAAATCTGGTCACCCGGGCGTTTATTGACTATGTTGAATACCACTGATTGCAGTAATTCCAGGGATCCGGGATACAGTCCATGCCAGACAACGAGCTTTCCAGACATCGGGCACAGTTAGAGGCCCTCCGGGCCGCCTACGTGGAAAAGTTGCCCGAGACGTTTGAACGTCTCGAAGCGCTCATCGACGCGATACCGACCGACCCGAGTGATGCATTCGGGCTCGACAACCTGAACGCCTCACTCGGACTGCTATACCAGGAGGCCCACAAGCTCGCTGGCACTTCCGGTTCTCTCGGTCTTGAGTATGTTTCTACAGCAGCAAGGCAGTTGCTGTCTCTTGCCGAGAACTGGCACACGCATCCTCTCGACGCTCTTTCGAAAAGAGAAACGATGGATACGCTGGTCGAGACCATGCGAAATTGCGACCTGAAGCCGGTTGAGGAAAGCCCTGGACCCAGTAAACGCGGCTCTCGGAAAATCCACATTGTGGACGATGACGAGTTGGTGGCTCAGGAAATGCTTACCTGGCTTATTGAGGCCGGATTTGATGCGGAAGTTTTCCTGTCTTCGTCGGTTTATCTGGATATATTTGAAACGCTTGCCCGGCCAGACATGATTATTATGGACGTCGCCTTTGGCGAGGACATGAGCGCGGGGCCGGACATCATTCGACAGCTTCGCAACCGGCTGGGGAGAATGCCGGCGGTTATCTTTCTTTCTATCCATGACGAAATGCCCGCCAGGCTTGCAGCACTCCGGGCGGGTGCCTCGCGCTATCTGGTCAAACCGGTCACCAAAGACCGCCTTATGGACCTCGCCCATGAATTCGCCGAGCGCAAGCACACGACAACCTACCGCGTACTGCTGGTAGATGATGATCAAACCGCCCTGCAGGCCGCAAAAATACAGCTGGAATATGTTGGGCTTGAGGTACATGCCTGCGAGGAACCTCTGCAGGCATTGACGGTTGCGCGGGCGATCAGGCCAGATGTGATCATTCTGGATATTGTGATGCCCAACGTCTCCGGGACAGAACTCGCTGCCATCCTCAGGGAGGACCGTGAATTCGATGCCACTCCCATCGTCTTCCTGACGTCACAGTCTCATCAGGATGAGAAAACCCTGAGTGTTGCCCTCGGAGGCGACGACTACGTCCTGAAGCCGTTCGACACCGACTACCTGACGGCCACGGTCCGCGCCCGTGCCAAACGCTCCCGAAGGTTGCGCGAGCTCATCAATGCGACCGACAGCCGCTGATCAGACCTTGAACTGACCAACTAGCTCCCGAAGGCTCTCACCCAGGCGCGCCAGTTCGTGGCTGGCTTCGTTGGTCTGGTTTACGCCGGTATCACTGCGTTGGGCAGCATCGACAATACGGACCACGTTCTGGTTAATCTCTTCGGCGACCTGGCTCTGCTGCTCTGAGGCTGTGGCGATCTGAGTCACCTGATCATGAATCTTGCCGACCGATGTCTCGATGGTTCGCAACGCGCTGGTTGCATGATTGATTCTTTCGACGGTTTCCGTCGAGCGGTTGCGTGATTTGTTCATCCGCTCAACCGATGCCTTGGATTCGGTAACAAAGCCGTCAATCATGGTGCGAATCTGATCAGCAGACTCGGCGCTGCGTTTCGCCAGCTGGCGAACCTCATCCGCAACCACTGAGAAGCCACGTCCATGCTCACCAGCCCGTGCAGCCTCGATGGCGGCGTTCAGGGCCAGCAGGTTGGTCTGCTCGGTCACAGCATGAATGACGTCGAGCACCTGCTGGATCTCATCGGATTTTTCCGCCAGAGCATTGATGCTCCGGGCGGTATCTTCGATTTCTTCGGACAGTCTGTTCACGGCGCCCTGGGCACTGCTGATGGTTTCGCCACCTTCCCGGGCCATGCGATCGGCGTCTGAGGCCGAACTTTCAACTTCATTGGCATTACCGGAAATCTGCTGGATGGTGGCGGCCATTTCGTTGATGGCTGAGGCAATCTGATCCGTCTCGGACCCCTGCTCCTGAACCGAAGCCCGGGTCTCGTTTGCTACCCGGCTCAGTTCTTCCGCTGCGGAAGCCACCTGGTCCGTGGTCGCGCCCACCTCGCGCATGGTGTCCTGGATCTTGACCACGAAGGCGTTGAAACGCCGGCCCAGCTCGGCCAGTTCGTCAACGCCTTCGTCTGGCAGGCGCTGGCGCAGGTCACCCTCACCGTCGGCGATTTCCTGCATCATGTTGCTGACGCTCTTCAGTGGCCGGGTCACGCTACGACCCACGAAGATGCCGATTACCAGGGCAATCACGACCACCAGCACTGTCACCAGCAGGATAAAGCCCAGGGTTTCGGCCATACCGGCTTCAATTTCTTCGCGAGCTGCTGCTACCTGGCGATCAATGTCGGTAATGTAGACGCCGGCCCCGATCATCCAGTCCCAGTCCGGGATGATCGTGGAGTAGGACATCTTGGGTTCTTCATTGCCAGAGGCCGGGTTCATCCAGTCATAGCCATAGAAGCCCTCACCGCGGGCCGCGTCGAAAAGATTGCCAACCAGTTTCCTGACAACCGGGTTTGACGTGGGGCCTTCTTTCGAAGGATCTGGAGCATACGCCAGGTTGAAAACATCCCGGGTGTAGGCGAATACATAATTGGTTTCGTCAAAACGGATAGAACGCAGACGCGCGGCAGCCGCCTCCTTCGCCTCTGCTTCTGTCATTGAGGGGTCGTTCTTGGCCTCCAACACCACTGCCTCAGCAGCATCAATCAGGTTCTGCAGCCCGGTCTTGCGTGCCTCGAGAAGACTGGTCTCCAGGCGTTTGAGTTCGGCTTCTCCGTTCGCCTGAATCTGATTGGCGGTGATCCAAGCGAGGGTTGCCGCCGTTATCAGTACAGGCATCAGTACGGCGATAAGTAAGCGGCTTCGGATTTTTAACCGGCTCAGAACATTCATGCTTTCAAACTCCCGGGAACTTGCTATTGATGCGGATTATCCACAGACCAACTCAGGTGATCTGTTCCAGTTTGTTAAAAGAGATTTCACTGACTCTCTCTGCGCGTGTTCAGCGCTACGGATAAACGGACCTTCCGCCAATGTTTTCAGACAAGTAGAGTAACGGCAGTAACGTAAATGTCTTGAGCAAGTGTCAGACTAAAGGACCACTACGAAGGTAGGCCAATGAAGCACCTGTTTCTGGTACGCCATGCCAAATCCAGCTGGGCCGATGAAACGCTCTGTGACCGGGAGCGGCCACTGAACGCCCGGGGCGAGAGTCAACTGGTACCTCTGGGCAAGGCTCTGGAAGCAGCGGGCGCGTTCCAGGGCGAGATCTTCACCAGTGATGCCACCCGCGCCATCGCCACACTTGAGGGGGCAGTGCCTGAGATGGCTGCTCGCGAGCGCTGCCAGCATCTTGCCGAGCTGTACACCTTTGACTACCGGCGTCTGCTCGCCTGGCTGGAACATCGCGACGCTGATTCCGGAATCACGCTTGTAGGTCACAATCCTGCCTTGCTGGAACTGGCCCAGTGGCTGCTGAAACATCCTCCCGAACAGCTACCTACCGCCAGCTTCATTCACATCCGCCTCCCGATCAAACATTGGCACCAGCTAGACCGGGGCAAGGGCAAGCTGGTGGCTCTGATGACGCCACAGGATTACAGCTATGCCCACTTCGAACGGAAACTTAAAAAGAAAGCCAGAACCGAGGGAGACGACCCGGCAAGGGACATCCCCAAGGCCCTTCACCACCAACATGATCGGCTAAGGCAACTGGAGCGTGGTGTTATCCTGGGCCTGGACGACGAATTCCTGCACCAATACCGGATTGCGATTCGGCGCAGCCGGGCCATTGCCGAATCGGTGCAGGAAGTGACCGGTGACAAGACGCTGGCAAAAGCGGTTAAAACCCTGAAACGTCATGCCCGTGCGACGGGACCGTTACGCGATCTGCATGTTTTTCTCCAGGACTTGCCTGAATTGTGTGGCGACAATTCGGAAATCCGGGCAGCCCTGCAGATCTGGTTCGAACAGGAAACCGCCAACCGCCACAAAAAACTGGTCAAGCGCCTGCAGAGCAAGCGCTATCACGACAGCATGGAGCACTGGCTGAACCTCATTGAGTCCCGAAAGTTCCAGAAGTTGGCGGAGACTCTGAGGGCAAAAGACATCCGAAAGGCGGTGGAGAGCCGTATAAAAGGGTTCAACAAATTGACCGCTGAGCTGATGCATACCTCCCCGGATGAGGATATTCATCGGCTTCGCAAGCAACTCAAGCGAATCCGTTACCTGATGGAGCTGGACTCGAAAACCTGGAAGTCCGAGCTGAAAACGATGAAAGTACGCCAAAAGCTGTATGGCCGCTTCCAGGATCTACATGTTCAGATCGAACTGCTTGACCAGTTCCGCAAGGCGGCCCCGGAGGTCTTACCCGCCGCCCTCGACGGGATTCTGGAAACCCTCGAAGAGCGCAAAGTGGACGCCCGGAAACAGATTCTGACCCTTGGAGGACTTGATGGAGCCCCGTTATGACACCCTGTTTTACGACGGACAATGCCCACTATGTGCCAAGGAGATTCGCACCTTGCGCAAACTGCAGCGTGGCAATCTCATCTTCGCAGACATCCACGAACAGCGTGATGGCAGCGGCAATTTGCCGAGCCATGAAACTCTGCTGCGACGCCTGCACCTGATGACCTGGACCGGGGAATGGGTCATCGGCTTGCCTGCAAACGTTCGGGCCTGGTCCCACACGCCCTATGGCTTTCTGTTCAAGCCCCTGCTGTGGCCCGGCATTTTCCAGATTGCCTCGCGTATCTACGGGAGATGGGCAGATAAGCGCTTTGAACGTAAGTACGCCTGCGCCTTCGGTAACAACGAGGCGGCTTAATCGTACATATGCGGAGTGACGCTCGGCGGTCGAACCCTTATCCTGAGGCATAACCTTATTCCATCAGTTTGAGGAGCTCAGCTATGAAAACTGCCCATGACCTTGTAGAAGCCGCCAAGAAAGAAATCCAGGAAGTGCCCCTGGATCAGGCGGACGATGCCATCAAGAATGCCGATCTTCTGCTGGATGTGCGTGATGCGGATGAATACCGGGCTGGCCATTTACCGGGCGCGGTGAACATTTCCCGCGGCTTGCTGGAGTTCAAGTTTACCAACGATCCGGCGTTTGAGAGCCGCGACATGAACATTGTCTGCTACTGCAAAACATCCGGGCGAGCCGCCCTGAGCGCCAAGGCCCTGAAGGAAATGGGCTACATGCATGTGCAGTCCATCGCCGGTGGATTCGATGCCTGGCAGGAAGCAGGCAAACCGGTCGCCAAGCCGGAACTGCCCTCGTTCGAGTAATGTACGCCTACAGGCAGCAGGCCTTGTACTTCCGGCCACTGCCACAGGGGCAGGGATCGTTCCGACCGGGCTTCAACTGGCCCTCGCTGGTGTCGCCTCGAAGGTAATACCAGCGGCCCTGCTCCTGAACGAAATCGGAATTTTCTTCGAGAAAGCCCCAGCCCTTACCCAGGCGGTAGAGCGCTCGGAAATGAACCCTGCCGCGATTGCCCGACTCACTGGTGTCCAGGATCTGCAGGCCGGTCCAGTCCGGCGAATCTTTTAGGTCGAGCGTGTCCGGTCGTGCGCTCTGATGCCAGGTGGCTAGCAGGTAATCCGGAAGATCGAGAACGAACGCTGCGTAACGGGACCGCATCAGTGCCTCCGGCGACGGAGCCGGTTTATCCTGATGGAAGGGCTGGCAGCATTCGGGGTAGGATTTGCCGCTGCCACAGGGGCAACTTTGGTGTTCAGGCTGCTGGGTCATCGGGGATCATTCTTTTCGACTTTGCTCCTGGCCCCGCAGTGTATCAACATCTGACCGGTACTGCTCCGGCCTTTTCCAACGACTTCCTGGTGATTTCCTTTGACGGATGTATCGCTGTTACAGATTCTTCTGGCCAACCTTGCCATTCTGGCCGGGGCCTGCCTGCAGGGCGTGGCCGGCTACGGCATTGGTACACTGGCTGCGCCATTGCTGTTTCTGATCAGCCCGGTGTTCGTTCCTGGCCCCTTGATACTGAATGCCACTCTGCTTACTGTCTTCATGCTGATACGCAATCGAGGCGCATTGCAGGTCCGGGAAGTACGCTTTGCCATTGTGGGCGGAGTGGTCGGCGCAATTCTGGCGGCTCTGACATTGCTGGTGATCTCGACGGCGGGCTTCGAGCTGATTTTTGGTGTTCTGATTCTCGCGGGGGTAGCGCTCAGCATTGGTGGGCTCAAGCCAGCGCTGAACGCCCGAAACAGTGTGATGGCCGGAGCCGCCTCGACCTATATGGGCACGATTACCGCGGTGGGTGGACCACCGATCGCATTGATTTACCAGAATGAAAAGGGGCCTCTGGTCAGGGCCAATATGTCCGCGTTCTTTCTGGCGGCCAGTGTCCTGAGCCTGTCAGGACTGCTCGCCTCCGGCTATCTGGGAACGCGGGAGCTGTACCTGTTCGCAGTGACCTTCCCGGGCGTATTCCTGGGCTTCTGGCTTTCCGGCAAGCTTGTCAACCGCATGCCCTTTGAGGGCCTTCGCCCGGTCATTCTCGGTATCGCGGCCATCGCCGGAACCGCAGCCCTCATTCGCGGCCTGCTCTCGCTCTAGGAATCGGCCCAGAGCCGGACACGGAACCGATTCTTGCGCCAGAGCAGCGCCAGCCATATGGCATGGGCATTAATCAGGAAAGCCAGGATCCACTCGAAGGCGTCATCCTTGCGGCTATAGAACTCCGGGGCCACGCCATTCAGGATCACTGAAAGAATCCCCACAGCGAGGGTCAGTTGGCAGAGATTCAACAGCCTCATGCCCGTGTGTTTCCAAAGTGGATGGCTGCGCAAGCCGGCGCTAACCAGCAACTCACAGATGAAGGTGAGCGAAAAATACAGAACCACACCAACACGGCGGACCAGATTGAAGCCGTCGCCGGCATGGCCCAGCGCCAGGGTATAGGCGGCAAGCGACACACTGGCCACCATACCCAGCCACGGGATCCAGGCAACCCCGGACGAATGTACGCCGAGCTGGCGCAACCACCGGCCGTTGAGCCACCAGAACAGAATCCCGAGCAAGGCCGCCGGCAGCATGGTACCTTTGAAAATGAAGTAAGATGTTCCGTGACGGCCGGTACGACTGATGCTGGTACAGCTATCCCAGTAGGGGTTGCACAGCTCCACATACCCTTCCAGCACCGATACGGTAAACGTGGTGTGTATGGTCAACAGCGGAATAAGAGCCGCTGCCAGAGCCAGCCACCACAGATGAAAGGAACGATGGTCATTCATTGGAAAAATCCCTCTGACCTACTCCTTGCCCGGCAACGCAACACCGGCGAACTTGTTCGCCAATGCATTGAATGAACATTATTTGACCAGATTTTGCAATCCGGTCCATCCTGTTAGAGCGATTTTGCCTCAAAATAGTGCTCCAGGGATTCAGGATTAGAGTATGAGTGCACCCCATCAGGAAATTGTTGAAAGCCAGATCGACGTGTCAGAACTCGCCATCGGCATGCACGTCACACGCCTGGACCGCCCCTGGGAAGATACGGACTTCCTGATTCAGGGGTTTGTTATTCGTGACCAGACGGAGATTGATGCGCTGCGGGCACAGTGCGAATTTGTCTTCATTGAAGGACGTATCGATGGGGCACCGCTTCCACAACACGGTAACGGCCACGGGCGAAAGCCTTCAGGCCTGATGGGACTCTTCCGCAGGAAACAGACGACCGTACCGGTGCACAATCCTCCTAAATCTGTACCACCCCGAAAGCGCGTTCGATACATCAACAAGATCGACGCTGGCCGGGAGATGGAAACCGCGATCATACGCTTCGAAGAGGCTCAGAAGACCGCCAAGTCCATCATGTCGGGCCTTAGGGTGGGCCGCACACTGGACCTTAACAATGCCCGGACAGTGGTAAACCACTGCGTGGAAAGCGTCCTCCGCAATGAAAACGCGCTGTTGTTACTCACAAAAATCAAGCACCAGGATGAATACACCGCCGAGCATTGCATCAACGTGTCCATTCTGGCGGCGGCCTTTGGCAAGCATCTGGGATTGCTTGAAGGAGAAATCCGCAATCTGGCCCTGTGTGGCCTGCTCCACGATGTCGGCAAGACCCGGATTCCCGATGAGATCCTGAACAAGCCGGGAGCACTGACGCCGAAAGAGTTCGACGTGATGCGTCACCACACCACCCACGGCCGCACTATCCTGATGGGTACCAGCAACTCCCTGAATACCGCCGTGGATGTCGCATTCAGCCACCATGAGCGGATGGATGGTTCTGGCTACCCTCGCGGACTTCATGCCCAGCAGATCCCCTACTTTGCCAAGATCATCGGTTTGGTGGATACCTACGATGCCATTACCAGCAACCGGGTCTACGACAAGGGTCGGGCCTCCATGCAGGCGCTGGAAATCATCCACAAGCACCGCGGCACACAGTTCGATGAAGAACTGGCAGATGCCTTTATCCAGATGATTGGCGTGTATCCGCCGGGCTCCATCGTGGAAATGGTGAACGGCGAGGTTGGCATCGTTGTGGAGAGCAGGCCAGAGCACAAGCTGAAGCCCTGCGTTCTTCTGGTCAGGGAGGCCGATAAAAGCCTGACGAACCCCTACCGGACAGTCGACCTGAAAGTCAGTCCTGAAGACGCCGCGGGTGAAATCTATCGCATCGCCCGGGAAGTCCCTGACGGCACCTACGACATCGTGCTACAGGAGTTTGTTGACCAGGGTCTGATTGTAACCAAGCCAAACCCGGGCACTGACGCCACATAAAAGGGACAGTCTGTTACTTTCTAACCGGGAATGCCCTGCTATACTGCGTTGCAAACAAATTCCGGCACAACAAGACATGAAATCCGCCATCCCCTCCCTCAATCTTCCTGCCGCGCCAGAAGCTGGTGGCATTTCGGAGGTTACTCCCGCCGAGGGCCTCAGGGCCGTGCTCGACAACCTGGACGCCCTGGTTTACGTATCAGACCTTGAAACCCATGATCTTCTGTACATGAATGCTTATGGCCGGAAAATCTGGGGTTCCATAGATGGTAGAAAGTGCTGGGAAGTCCTGCAGGATAGCGCCAGCCCCTGCGACTTCTGCACCAATCACCTTTTGATTGATGCCGAAGGCACCCCGTCTCCGCCGCACATCTGGGAATTCCAGAACCGCTTGGACCAACGCTGGTACCAGTGCCGGGATCAGGCAATTCCCTGGATAGATGGCCGGCTGGTCCGCCTGGAGATCGCTACCGACATTACCGAACGAAAAGAAATGGAGCTGGCACTCAAGGAAGCCCATGAAAAAGCCCGGGCCGCCGCCTTGGAGGATGACCTTACCGGTCTTCGAAACAGGAGAGCCTTTTTCGAACTGGGCAACCAGCTTTTGAAGCAATCCCGAAGAAACGGCTCGCCCCTGGCGATCATCATGTTCGACCTGGACTACTTCAAAAAGATCAATGACAACCACGGCCACGAGGCCGGAGATGAGGTGTTGCGGCACATCGGGCAGCTTCTGGAAAGCAATGTACGTGAGGCGGATATTGCGGCACGCATTGGCGGCGAAGAGTTCGCAATCCTCCTTGCCGATGCTCATGCGGTTCAGGCTTCAGAGCTGGCAGAGCGGCTACTGGAACTCATGCAGAAAACGCCAGTCCGGTACCGTGACGTGCGTATCCGGCCAACTGCCAGTTTCGGCATCTCAGCACTTCACCCCGAGGAGCCAGATCTCAAAAACCTTCTGGCCAGGGCCGATAAAGCCATGTATGAGTCAAAAGCACTTGGCAGGGGCCGGGTGCGAATCAAACCCTGAACCGCACCTGGAATAAATCACACAAGTCACCCCGGCCGCTTGGTTACCGCCATGGTCAGCCGGGAAATGCAGGTGGTTTTCCCTTCTTCGTTCTCAAGCAGAATCTCCCATACCTGGGTGGCGCCACCAATATGAATGGCCCTGGCCGTGCCATACACCCAGCCTTTGGTCACCGGCCGGATGTGGTTGGCGTTGATATCCAGCCCCACTGCGACGGTTTCCGGATCTTTCAGGCAGCAATTGGCCGCCATGCTGCCCAGGGTTTCCGCCAGCAACACCGACGCTCCTCCATGGAGAATGCCAAACGGCTGGACTGTGCGTTCATCCACGGGCATACGGCCCTTCACATAATCATCGCCAATTTCCAGGTATTCGATACCCATATGGCTGACGGCGGTGTTTTCGCTGGATTTGGCCAGTTGTTCGAGGTTGGGGGTGCGGGTCCAGATTGCCATAGGGGAGTTGCGCTCCATATTGTTGAAAACAGGAAAAACGCAAGAGCCCAGTTTATACAGATAGGATGCGAACTACCAAGCCCTTCTTCTCTGCCCCGCCCCTGTCTTTTCGATCAATTCCTCAAACTCCCGCACAGGCACCGGCCGGCTGAAATAGTAGCCCTGGAAGCGGGTGCACCCCATGTTCACCAGGCGCTCCAACTGCCCCTTGGTCTCGACACCTTCAGCCACAGCCGACAACTTCAGGGCAGAGGCAAGGGCCAGGATCGTCTCGGCGATGGCAGCATCATTGGGATCATCAAGAATGTCCCGGACAAATCCCTGGTCAATTTTAAGCTCATCCAGCGAGAGCCGTTTCAGGTAACCAAGGGATGAATAGCCCGTGCCGAAATCGTCCAGGGAAATGCGTATGCCCATGCTTCTCAGGGTTCGCAGTGTTTCCTCCACCAAATCAAGATCGTAAGCCAGTGCACTCTCGGTAATTTCCACTTTCAGGTTTCTGGGGGATGCACCCGTTTTTCTGAGCAATGCCATCACAGTTGAGCAAAAAGACGGCAGATGGAACTGCCTCGCACTCACGTTTACCGACACCTGGAGCCGTGCCAGAACACCGCCGCGTTTCTTCCAACTTGCTATCGTGGACATGACCTCTTCAAGTACCCAGTAGCCCACCGATTCAATGAGGCCCGTTTCCTCTGCCAACGGAATGAACTCGGCGGGAGACACCATGCCGCGGCCCGGGCAATGCCACCGAAGCAACGCCTCGGCACCTATCGGCTTTCCTTTCTCGTCAACAAGAACCTGATAGTGCACCGCCAGCTGGTTCTTCCGAATGGCCAGCCGAAGGTCGAATTCCATGGCCAGGCGTTCGGACACCTTTTTCTGCATCATGGCATCGTAGAAACGGATGCAGTTGCGACCGTCTTCCTTGGCACGAAACATGGCCATGTCGGCCTGACCAAGGAGCTCTTCGAGGGAATCATCGTGATCAAAAAACAGGGTGACACCAATACTTGGCGTACCGGTGTACTCAAAGCCATTCAGTTCATAGGGTTCGTTCAGTGCTTCCCGGACTTTCTCACAGACCTTTTCCACACGGGCCGCAGCGCTGGCAGCATCGGCCGGAAACCCCTTCAGAATGAGAACAAACTCATCGCCACCAAGCCTTGCGACGGTATCCCACTCCCTGACAGTCTGCTTGAGCCTTTTGCCGACCTGAATCAACAGCTCATCTCCTGTCATATGGCCCGCCGAGTCATTGATGTTCTTGAAGTGATCCAGATCGATAAAGACCAGGGCGCCGTGGCTATGATCCCGGGTGCTTCCAGTTAACGCCTGGGCCAGGCGATCCCGCAACAAGCGCCGGTTTGGAAGGCCCGTCAACGCGTCGTAGAACGCCAGTTTCTCTATCTCTGATTCCGATTGCTTGCGGTCACTCACATCGTAGAAGTACCCGTGCCAGATCATGCTGTCATCGGCCAACCGGGCAGGAACCGACCGCGCTTCCATCCAGGCCGTTGTTCCGTCCTGTTTCCTGGCCCGGAAGTTTGTTTCAAACGGCGTCATTTGCCGCCTTGATTCATCTACATCTTCGTCGAAGGATTTCTTGTCTTCTGGATCAATGAGGTCTAAAAGGGGCTTCGCATCCAGGCTGAGTGCATCGGCCGGGAGTCCGAACAGCTCCTTCACTTTTTCACTGATGAAGGGAAACGTAGTTTGCCCGTCGGGGTACATCCTGAACTGGAAAATAACCCCAGGAAACTGGTCGGAATACCGATAGAGGCTGTTTTCGAATCGCACATTGCGACTGGCCAATATCTGTCGGTGCACCGAAGCCCCTAGAACTTCGCCTACCTGGAGCAGAAAATCCTCTGTACCCGGATCCAGTGCACAGGAATGGTCAAGAAAATCGAACCCCAGAATACCGCTGACTTGCCCCTCCAGCTTCAAACCAACGAGAACCAGACTCCGGATACTTTCACGAAGGAATTCCAGTTTTTCTTCTTTTGCATCCGGGGGAAGTTGTTCGACTTCGGGGATCACAAGAACCGGAAGGATCTGAAGCTGCTCCATAAGCCAGGGATATCGGTCCTTCGGAATATTTTGAATGGCATCCCGTTGGGGTGTGACGCCGTCTCTGCAGGTTTCATGGGAGATTGAAATTGTCTGGGTGGCTTCTTCGAAATTGATCAGGTAGGCGCGATCAGATCCGAGCCAATCGCCAAGCTCAGTAATAACCCCATGGATGCAACCATCCAGTTCGTCAATCTTCGAGCGGGCAAGGTTGAGCGACAACCTGTACACGAAATCCTTTTGGTCCGATGTAACTGCCTTTCCCATTGCTACGGACTCCTTCCCAGCAATACTTCTCATAAAATTTGTCTTGCGAGGGAACTGCCTGTATTCGTTTACGACGAATGACCATTGAAGGTTCACGCGCCGACGCTACATCCCATCAACTCGCCTTCGTATACCTTGCTTTGTATTGCAAGATTAGCTCATCGACCCAGCCGGAGTTCACAAGCTCATAAAGACGCTCTGCAATAAGCTCTCTCAACTCAAAGGAATTGCACGGTGACGCTTTGGAAAAGGTAAGAAAAAGGCCCTCACGGCTGACCGGCGTTTCCAGCGGAACGAACTCGTCAGCAATGCCCAAGTATTCAAGTTTCACCTCTCCCTGAAGGACTTCATAGAGCACATAATCGACACGATCAACCAACGCCATCTGGAAGGATTGCTCAATGGACCTGACACCTTCGATACGCAGATTCTGCTCGGCATAACGGTCGAAGTTCTGGCCAAAGCTGTTGTTGATCAGGGTGCTGCCGCGCTTGCCCTTCAGGTCTGGCCAGTGACGATAGACAAATTCCCGTCCTTTGGGCACCCAGACCGCTGTTGGCAAGTGCGTGATCGGAGGAAGCAGATAATCCATGTAGCGAATGCGTTCCGACGTGATGAACGCCCCCGCCACCATATCAATCTCCCCCTCGCGCGCCATCCGTTGGACCCGGGCCCAGGAACCGATATCTTTCACTTCCACGGTTACGCCGAGGGGTTGGGTAATTTCCCGGAGCAAAGCTGGTACCGCGCCATTAAGGAAACCAGGATTTTGCTCGTCTCGCCAGAGCAGGGGCGGATATTCCGGATTACCACTCACGGTGAGTGTGTCGCACGGGGTTACTGCCGTGGCATTAGCCGGCGCCAGAATCATCGCGGCTGCAAAAAAGATAAGTGACTTACCAACAACAGAAGACAATAGCTTATTCAACTCTGACAAGACCTTCTTTGTGCCAGCCCAGACGGCCGGTTTCGACAACCTGGCGACGTATCCCCGGCACTGGCCGGATCATGAAAAGATCGCCGTTTCTGCCCACCATGGCTCGGGGTACACCAGTTGCTTTGGCTATGTCAGCGTGCGTTTCCATGTGTTCAGCCTCACCATGCACCGGAATGGCAATGGCAGGCCTGACCCATTTGTACATTAACTCCAGTTCTTCCTGCGCAGGATGACCTGAAGCATGAATTGGCAAATCCGCATCTTCGGCGGTGATTACCCGGACACCCAACTCTTTCAGTCTCGCCACGAGCGCCTCGATGGCTTCTTCATTGCCGGGAATAGCACGGGCGCTGAAGATAACTGTATCGCCGGTTTCCAGCTCGAAATCCGGATGCGTACCAGCAGCCAGTCTGCGCAGGGCCGTTCTGGGTTCACCCTGACTGCCGGTGGCCACGGCCATGACTTCATCCCGGGGCAGATAACCAAGATGAGCGGGATTGATCAACTGGTCAGCCGAATCCCACAGCCCGGCGGCCCTGGCGGCGCCGCTCATATTGATCAGCGAACGGCCCAACAGCCCCATATAGCGCCCGGTTTGTCGCGCAATCGAAGAGAGCGTATGCAGGCGGGCAATATTGCTGCCGAAGCAGGTCACTACAACGCGCCCCTCAGCGGATCGTATAGCCTGCAACAATCCGGCATGCAAGGCCGCCTCGGACACCGAGTGACCTGACACCGTTGCGTTGGTGGAGTCGCATACCATGGCGTTCACACCCTCTTTCGCCAGATCGGTAAAGGTCTGTGGCGAATAGCCATGGCCGACCAGCGGCTGCTCGTCCAGCTTCCAGTCACCGCTATGAAAGATGTTACCTGCGGCGGTTCGAATCATCAGGGCGTTGGGATCTGGAATGGAATGCGTCAGCGCCAGCCACTGCACGCTGAAAGGCCCGATCTGTTTGCTCTGGCCGGTCTCCACTTCAATGATCGGAACCCGGTGCAGCAGATCGAACTCCGCCAGTTTTCGTCGCAGAATTTCCGCAGTGAACCGACTGGTGTAGATCGGACACTGCAACAGCGGCCAGAGATAGGGTACGGCTCCAACGTGATCCTCATGGGCATGGGTAATAATCAGGCCTGCCAAGCGGTCACGGCGGTCAGCGATGAAAGCGGGATCCGCCATTTGTACCGGCGGCTCCCCCCGGTGGTGCACGGTTCCGTCAGCGGCAATACGGCCAGGCTTTGGAAAGGTGACGCCGCAATCCACCATCAACCAGGCACCGTCGTGGCCATAGAGGTTGAGGTTCATGCCAATTTCGCCGGTCCCTCCCAGGGGCAGAAACCAGAGATCAGACTGCGCAGGAATCATTCGGCGGCTCGGTCCAGATACTTCAACACCAGGTCCTCGTGTATGCCTTCCATTTCAATCAGTTTCAGCGCCGCCCGGATATCGTCGGCGTACTGAATCACCGGCGAGTTTTTCGCAACGGCGATGTAAGAGCGCTCTCCGGGCACAAAGAACGGCGAGACCTCAATATCCAGACCCAGTTTCTCAACCGCGTACAAACCCACCAGTTCTGGCGCAATCACCACATCCACCCGGCCCTTCTGCAGCATCAGCATCAGGTTTTCATATCGGGGCGCCGGCTCTTTGAGCAGGTCCTCATCATCATCAAACCTCGGGAAATACGACGCGCCTTCCAGCACGCCAATGGCCCTGCCATAAAGATCGGCGTAGCGTTCAATGCGGTGCTCTTTGTTCAGATAAAAGAACAATCGCCGTTCTGGCGGAAACGCCGGCGCCACAAATTCCATCAATTCGGCCCGTTCCTCGGTTTCCAGAGGACCAAGCATGACATCAACCTCGCCCTGCTGGACCATTCTCAACACGCGCCTGAACGGGGCTTCCCGGTAGTGCACTTCCCAGCCGAGCCGCTCGGCAATCTCCTCGAAGATCTCCACGTAGAGGCCGGTTCGCTCCCCACCCTCGAGAATCCGGTATGGGGGTGCATGGTTGGCACCCACGGTGATGGTAAGAGGTTCCACAGTTTCTGTGCCCTGCTGGGCCCAAGCGTGAAACACCAACACCATCAGAAGGGCGGCTGTTAGCACTCGCATTCCTGTCGTCCTTGCCTGTGAGCCTTTCAGGTTCTTATGCAGTCTGGTCATCTGTGTCCAGTATAGACGGTTCAAGATCCGGGAACGTCGGATTTACGTAATCACGGTTGAAATCAACCACCCATGGCACAAGGTCGATTACCAGATCAGTTAAGAAGCGGTTCACCAAACCGGCTACACGTTATTTACCAATAGCTGTCGAAGTGCCATTCATTCGTCAACATATAAGGACGGACACCATGAAGATTCTGATGGTTCTCACCTCACACGACCAGATGGGCGACACCGGCCACAAGACCGGCTTCTGGCTCGAAGAATTCACCGCGCCCTACTATGTTTTCCGGGATGCCGGTGCAGACATCACCATCGCCTCGCCGAAAGGCGGCCAGCCGCCAGTGGACCCCAACAGCGAGGCGGAAGAGGCACTCACGGAAACCACCCGTCGTTTCCAGCAGGATGCCCACGCCAAGGAATCCCTTGCCAGCACCAAGAAGCTGAGTGATGTGGACATGAACGAGTACGACGCGATTTTCTATCCGGGTGGGCACGGCCCGCTCTGGGATCTGGTCAACGACGACAAGTCCATTGCCCTGATCAAGACCGCCTACGAGCAGGACAAGGTCATTGGTGCGGTTTGCCACGCGCCGGCCGTGTTCAAGAACGTGGAAGTCAAACCGGGCCAGAACATCGTTGGCGGCCGGGAAGTAACGGGCTTCACCAACAGCGAGGAAGAAGCAGTAGGCCTCAGCGGTGTGGTGCCTTTCCTGCTCGAGGACATGCTGAAGGAAAATACCGCCACCTACACCCGCGGTGACGACTGGGCTCCGCACATCGTGGTGGACGGCAAGCTGATCACCGGGCAGAACCCGGCATCCTCCGAGGGCGCCGCGAAAGCCGTTGTGCAGGCTTTGCAGGAGGCCTGATCCGGTAAAGACCGGAAGATGAACCCAAGGCCAGGTGAGATTCTCATCTGGCCTTTTTCTTACGCTTCGAGTTCATTCCCCCGCGTGACTGATCAACTGGCCAGGAGCGCCCTGCTCCAGCAGTTCACGAATATGATCCGGTATCGTCACTTTTCCCATCACTGAAGGCTGAATCACCACGTAAGTCACATCGGCATCGGCGATAAACGCCTCATCCCCATACCTGAAGAATTCAAGATGCAACGTGAACGAAGTGTTGCCGATTCGCCCCGCCCGAACACGCGCCTCCAGCACATCATCGAACTTTGCCGGGGCTTTCCAGTTTACGGTGAGACTCACAACCTGAATATCCAGGTCCTGATCCAGTAGATGCTGGTAATCGCCAAACAGCGTACGGATGTATTCGTTCACTGAAATATCAACGAAATCCGCATAACGGGCATTGAATACCACACCCTGGGCATCGCACTCGCCATAGCGAACCCGGAAGCGAAAACGGAAAGGCAGATCACCAGTCATGAAGCGCTCCGATTAAAGTTCAGTTACTGACGCCAACAGCTTCTCATATCTGTGCTAACGTTTTGAGGAATATCTCAAAAAAGCTGGCCAGCGCTATGAGCAACCCGAAGCACACCCTTTTCTGGATGACGCTGTTCCTCGGCGTGGTCGTCATCGTCGGCGCCCTGATCCACAAACCTCTGATCTCGGCCTTCATGGCCAACTGGGTTTTCAACCTGCTGATTTTCGGAGTATTGATCGTCGGTATCGCCCTCACCTACCGGCAGGTATTTGTCCTTTTTCCGGAATTAAAGTGGATTGCACAGTTCCGGACCGGGCATGCCGGACTGTCGGTGGTTCAGGAGCCTAAACTGCTGAAGCCACTGGCAAGACAGCTCGGAGAAGATGCAACCAAGGACCGGTTCACTCTGTCTACGCTCTCCCTGCGGACCGTGCTTGATGGTATTCACTCGCGTATGGATGAGCAGCGCGAGATCACCCGTTACTTCATCAGTCTTCTGGTTTTCCTCGGTCTACTGGGTACCTTCTGGGGCCTGCTCGGCACCATCAACTCGGTCGGCCAGGTGATCACCGGCCTTGATATGAGCCAGGAGGATTTCGGCAAGGTGTTTGCCGAACTGCAGGAAGGCCTGCTCACACCGCTTGAGGGCATGGGCACGGCCTTCAGTTCCTCCCTGCTGGGCCTTGGCGGCTCGCTGATTCTTGGTTTTCTCGACATCCAGGCCGGCCATGCCCAAAACCGCTTCTATGACGGCCTTGAGGAGTGGCTGACCGGCGTGACCAATCTTGTAGACCGCGTAGACAGCGAGAAAGACCTGTCATGATCGGATCCAGGCGCCGAAGCCGAAGCACCACCAACGTCTGGCCGGGGTACGTGGATGCCCTATCGGCGCTGCTGATGCTGGTGATCTTCATGCTGCTGGTGTACGTGGTCAGCCAGCTCTATCTCTCCCAGACGCTGTCTGACCGGGATACCCAGCTGGCCCGCCTGAATGCCCAGTTGAACGAACTCTCGGAGCTGCTCGGCCTGGAAGAAAGCCGGAGCGAGGCGCTGGAGGCTCAATTAACCAGCGTTCAGGACAGGAACAACAGCCTGGTCGACCAGCTGGAATCCACCCGTGAACGTCTGATGCAGCAGACCGCCATCGCCGATGCGCAATCGGAACGACTGGCCGGCATGGAAGAATCCATTGACGAGAAGGACGAGATGTCCGCCAGCCAGCAAGCCATGATACTGAGGCTCTCCAATCAGATCGCTTCACTGCGGGAACAGCTCAGACAGATTGCCTCGGCCCTGGAGCTGCAGGAACAGATGACGGCGGAGAAAGAGCAGGAGCTGGAACAGGTGAGCCGACGGCTGAACACCCTGCTGGCCGAGCGGGTCAGCCAGCTGGAACAGTACCAGTCGGAATTCTTTGCCCGGCTCCGGGATATTCTGGCCGGTAACGAGAACGTGCGGATTGTCGGCGACCGCTTCCTGCTGCCCTCGGAACTGCTGTTTGCCTCCGCCTCGGCGGAACTGGGCGAGGAAGGCCGGCAGGAGCTGGACAAGCTTGCGGATTTGCTGCTGGATGTGGCCGAACGAATACCCGAGGACGTGGACTGGATACTGCGCATCGACGGCCACACCGATATCCTGCCCATCAATACACCGCGCTTTCCATCGAACTGGGAGCTGTCCACCGCCCGGGCGGTTGCCGTCGTTCGCTACCTGGCTGACCAGGGGGTTCCGGAACGACGAATGGCAGCCGCCGGCTTTGGCGAGTTCTTCTCGGTGGCGGAAGGCACCTCACCGGAAGCGCTTCAGAGAAACCGCAGAATCGAGCTCAAGCTGACGGATCGTTAGCCCTGCGAATGGGCCAGCAGGGCGTTCACTGTCATGGTGTAGGGTGCTTCAATACCCAAGCGATCGCAGCGCCGCAGTACGGCGCCGGCGATACTGTCCAGTTCAAGGGGCCGCCCTTTTTTCTTGTCGACCAGCATCGACGTCTTGATGGCGTTGAAGTTGCTGATCAGGTCGAACATTTCGGCCAGATCCTCCGGCCCCAGGTTGACGTCGTCGGCCTTCGACGCTGCTACGGTTTCCGCCATCATTCCATGGACAATCTTCCCGAACTCGGGGTGGTGCGTGAGGCTCCGGGTATCGAGGCCGGTCAGGGCCGAGAGCGGGTTCACGCCATTGTTGATCACCAGCTTGCGCCAGAGCTCGTAACGGATGTTGTCGGAGACGGTTGTTGGAATACCGGCGGCATTGAACAATGCTTCCAACCGTCGGAGCAGGGAAATGCGGAGATCGTCAGGTCGCTGCCTCGGCCAGGCACCCATCACAACCTGGGCAACGCCCTCGGCGAACACCTGCCCGGGTTCGGTAATGTGGCCGCCAATGCGCACCGCAAGCCCACCCAGTACTCGATCCTCACCAACCACTTCCGCAATCACCGGCTCGTTATCCACTCCGTTCTGAAGCGAGAGAACCGGAACAGCGGCACTTTCCAGCCAGCTGGCGAGCTCCGCCATTACCGGAGCAGTGGCCGTTGACTTCAAAGCAATAACAATCAAATCGAAGTCATCGGGCTCATGCTTCTGGATCAGCTCTGTGTGGGAAAAGGCCGGCAGTGCCTGATGCAGAACTTCCCCTTCATAATCAACAGTCAAACCCTGGGCTTTCAGAGCGTTGAGATGATCACCACGCGCAGTCAGAACCAGCTCGTGTCCCGCTCGTGCGAGTCTTGCAGCGTAATACCCACCGATGCCACCGGCACCAATCATCAGAATCTTCAGACCTGCCAAGGGAACCTCATTGCTCAGGGAACGTAAGTGCCTGTCCTTATTATTACCTCATCCAGCCAAATCCGGACAGCATCTGGCCGGCATTATTCATACCACTGCTGAACATCCGCTGGGGGAACTTGCACCCGCCAAGCGTAAACGCGGCGTTAAGGAGGCACACAGTTGGATCTTCTAGCTTAGGGCTACGTTTGTTGCGAGACAGCCCCCCCTTGAAGGAAATCGCGGCACCCCACTGCTGGTCCTGAACCCAGCCATTAAGCATCTCACGCAAATGTCGGTCATGCAGCGATACCTGGCTTTCGCGTTTGTCATCCAGGCAGATAACGAGGACACCCTGCTCACGAATGGTTTCCAGACACTGCCCGACAAGCCGGTACTCATCTTCACTCATCCCGGTATTGAGTCGGAGTTCACAAAGATCCGCCGGCTCTTCGGAAAGCAAGGCCCGAAGAAGCTTCTCTCTCCCTTCGGTCATTTCATCCTGAATCCCCGGTGCAAAGCCCTGGGAACTGAGCAGAGAAAAAACACGCTCCGAGCACTCATGGTCACCTTTTAAATGGGTAACCACGGGCGCCTGAAGGCTCGCGTCCGTGCTTAAAAGCAAAACACTCCTGACCCTCTGCCCCCAGATCATCCGCGCGGGTCCGGAGGCAGCCTCTCGCTGAGACTCCAGACTTCGTGCATTACAGGAGACAAATAACACCGGCAGTTTGTCCACGACTTCCTCCAAAACAGGCCCGCTCAAAGCTGCGGCTCATCGCCCCAGCTTCCTCGCAGATTGGCCACCGATACCGAAATGCTGCTTCGGCATTTCATTGATAATGATTCGGACACTCTCTACGGGCGCCCCAAGCGAACGGCAAAGTGCGTCGGTAACCTCTCTGATGAGCGCTTCCTTTTGCTCATCAGACCGGCCTTCCAGGATGTTGATCTGGGCGACAGGCATAAAACCTCCTTATTCGAATCGAGCGGATACCGTACCCAGACCCTGGTACCGGACGGTAATGTTGTCACCGGGCTCAACCGTGATGGCTGCGGTAATACCGCCGGTCATGATGAAGGTTCCGGCGGGGATGTGTTCGCCTCGCTCGGCCAGCAGGTTGGCCAGCATGGCAACACTGGAAGCCGGATGACCCAGTACGGCCGCACCCGCACCCACATCCACTACCTCACCATTTTTCTCGACCACCACACCCAGGGTTTTCAGGTCCACGTCGGCAACATCAGCCATCTGGCCGCCGGTGATGAAGCGGGTGGAGGAGGCGTTATCCGCTACCACGCTCACCAGATCAAACTTGAAATTCTCGTAGCGCGAGTCAATGACTTCTACCGCGGGAATCACGAAGTCGGTGGCGGCCAGAACCTGGCCAATGTGGCAGCCCGGGCCCTTCAGCGGCTCCTTGGTGACAAACGCTATCTCCGCCTCGATTTTCGGGTGGATCAGCTCCTTGGTGTTCACCACTCCACCGTCGGGCACGCTGAAGTAATCGGCCAGGAAGCCGTAGATGGGGGTTTCCACACCCATCTGGGCCATCTTGGCCCAGGACGTGAGGCCCATTTTCATGCCAACGACTTTGTTGCCACGGGCCTCTTTGCGACGGCGGATTTCCCACTGCACGTCGTAGGCGTCCTCGAAGGTCATGTCTGGAAAGTCGTTGGTGACTTTGGTGATGTCATGGGCCTGCAATTCGGCGTTTTCCACGTGCTCCGCCAGGGCCAGGACCTGTTCACGGCTCAATGTCTTGCTCATGCTTTTTGCTCCTTCTGCGCCGCCAGCAGATCCAGCGCCACATCCACAATCATGTCTTCCTGGCCACCCACCATGCGGCGTTTGCCCAGCTCTACCAGAATATCCACGGTCTTCAGGCCGTACTTCTGTGCGGCCACTTCGGAATGGCGCAGGAAGCTGGAGTACACACCGGCATAGCCCAGCGCCAGGGTTTCGCGGTCTACACGCACCGGGCGGTCCTGCAGCGGGCGCACGATGTCGTCAGCCGCGTCCATCAGGGCGTACACGTCGGTGCCGTGGTCCCAGCCCATCTTGTCGAAAGCGGCAATGCACACTTCCAGCGGGGCGTTACCGGCGCCGGCGCCCATGCCGGAGAGGCTGGCGTCGATGCGGTCACAGCCTTCTTCCACTGCGACGATGGAGTTGGCCACCCCCAGCGCCAGGTTGTGGTGGGCGTGGATGCCCGTTTTGGTTTCCGGTTTCAGAACATCCTTCAGGGCCCGAAAGCGGTCCCGGATGTCGTTCATGTTCATGGCACCGCCGGAATCCACCACGTACAGGCAGGTAGCACCGTAGTCTTCCATCAGTTTGGCTTGTTCTGCGAGGCCCTGTGGGGTCTGCATGTGGCTCATCATCAAGAAGCCGACGGTATCCATGCCGAGCTTTCTGGCGTGCTCGATGTGCTGTTTGGAGACATCCGCTTCAGTGCAGTGAGTTGCCACACGTACGATGCGGGCACCGGCTTTGTAGGCGTTGTCCAGGTCGTGGACGGTACCGATACCGGGCAGCAGCAGGGTGGCAATCTGGGCGTGCTCCACCACTTCGGCCACCGCTTCGATCCACTCCAGGTCGGTGTGGGCGCCGAAGCCGTAGTTAAAGCTGGAACCTTGCAGGCCGTCGCCGTGGGCGACTTCGATGCTGTCGACTTTCGCTTTATCCAGGGCCCGTGCGATGTCCTGCACGTTCTTGATGGAGTACTGGTGACGAATGGCGTGGCTGCCGTCGCGCAGGGTCACGTCGGAGATATAGAGTTTCTTGCCAGGGTTATAAGTCATGATTCAGTCTCCTCACTTGACCAGCGATTCGGCAATGCGCTCGGCGGTGCCGAGAGCTGCGGAGGTCATGATGTCCAGATTGCCGGCGTAGGCGGGCAGGTAATGGGCAGCGCCTTCCACTTCCAGGAAGATGGAGGTTTTCAGGCCGCTGAAGCGGCCCAGGCCCGGGACATTCATGGGCTGGTCTTCAGGAATTACGTCGAACTGGACTTTCTGCTTGAGGCGGTAGCCCGGTACGTAGGAGGACACGGCTTGCACCATTTCTTCAACGGAGGCTTCCACTTCGGCCTGGTCAGCCGCGTCAGACAACACGTAGACGGTGTCGCGCATCAGCAGGGGCGGCTCGGCCGGGTTCAGGATAATGATGGCCTTGCCCTTCTGGGCGCCACCCACCACTTCAATGGCCTTGGAGGTGGTTTCGGTGAACTCGTCGATGTTGGCACGGGTGCCGGGGCCGGCCGATTTACTGGAAATCGAGGCCACGATTTCAGCGTAGTGCACCTTGGCCACGCGGGACACAGCAGCCACCATCGGAATCGTGGCCTGGCCACCGCAGGTGACCATGTTCACGTTACCTTCGTGCAGGTTCTGCTCCAGGTTCACCACCGGTACGCAATAAGGGCCGATGGCCGCGGGCGTCAGGTCGATGATCTTCAGGCTTTCCTTGTGGCCCCGCAGGAACACTTCGTTGTGCATGTGGGCACCGGCGGAGGTGGCGTCAAACACGATGTCGATGTCGGCAAATTCCGGCATTTTCACCAAGCCATCCACACCTTCGTGGGTAGTGGCTACGCCCATGCGGTTGGCACGGGCCAGGCCATCGGATTCCGGGTCGATACCCACCATGGCACCCATTTCAATATGCTTGCCATTACGCAGGATCTTGATCATCAGGTCGGTGCCGATGTTGCCCGAGCCGATGATCGCTGCCTTTATTTTCTTGCTCATAGCCTGTTCCTCATTGTTCTTTTCGGTCATGCGAAGCGCACGGATGCGCTACCGATGCCGCCGATGTCGACCCGCATGTAATCACCGGCCTTGACCGGCTCAAGGGGTACCAGCGAGCCGGAAAGAATGACTTCGCCGGCCTTGAGGGAAATACCGAACTCACCCAGCGTGTTCGCCAGCCAGGTGACACAATTCACCGGCGAACCCAGGGCCGCTGCCCCGGCGCCCGCACTGATCACACTGCCGTTCTTCTCGACCACCATGCCGCAGGTAACCAGATCCACCTTGCGAGGCGATACCGCCTGGTCCCCGAGCACAAACAGACCGCAGGAAGCGTTGTCAGCAATGGTGTCCTGAATGGCGATCTTCCAGTCCTGGATGCGGGAATCGACAATCTCGAAGCAGGGCATCACGCATTCCGTGGCCGCCAGAACGTCGGCGTTGGTCACGCCCGGACCGGTCAGGTCCTTTTTCAGGATGAAGGCAATTTCGCCCTCTGCGCGCGGTGCTATCAGCCGGTCGCTGATGGGCATGACCTCACCGCTGTTGAACACCATGTCGTCGGTGAGATAGCCAAAATCCGGTTGATGGACGTTGAGCATGTTTTGTACGGCTTTGCTGGTCACGCCAATCTTCTTGCCAATAATCGAGGCGCCATCCGCCAGACGACGTTCCAGCATGCGCAGGGAAATGTGGTAGGCATCATCAATGGTGATATCCTCACCACGGCTGGTCAGCGGGCTGACCGCCTCCCTTTTCATCATTGCCTGATAGAGCTCGTCGCCAAAGGCGTGAATTTTAGTCTGTTCCATTAGTTACCTCCGGCAGCGGCCTGATCGGCCTCGTTCAGGAAATCATTGACCAACCGGGCAAACCGGCCGGCATGCTCAATCTGGGTCCAATGGCCACAGCGACCGAATACATGCAGCTGGGCGCGGTCGATCAGTTCAGCCAGTCGATAAGAGGCGTCGAGAGGAATGACTTCATCTTCCCGGCCATGGAGGATCAGGGTTTCATGGGGAAGCGCCCGGATGTCGTCTTCGTTACTAGCCAGGTTATCGACCCAACGTTGACGAGGAGCCGGGAACATGGCCGAAAACGACTCCTGGAAACCGGGCCGGATGCTGGCCTGATAGCGCATCTCCGCCAGCTCGCTGGTCAGCAGGCCCTTGTTGAAGGCAAACACGTCCATCAAACGGCGCATGGTCTCAAGCGAAGGTTCGTACCCCCACACCTCGTCCAGGCCTTTGGTAATCGGGAAGCTGACCCCTGCTGAGCCCATCAGCACCAGGCGGCGTACCCGCTCCGGATGCTCAATGGCGAGCGCCAGGGCCAAACCTCCCCCGAAGGAATTCCCCACTAGGTCGACCTGTTCCAGGCCCAGCTCATCCATCACGCCCAGGGCGTGCTTGACCCAGCGCTCCCGGTTGTAGATCTGGTCTTCCGGGCGCTCGCTGTAGCCGAAGCCCAGCATATCCGGCGCCACAACGCGACGGTGTTTGGCCAGTTCCGGAATCACCAGGCGCCAGTTTGCCCAGGCCGTCACACCGGGGCCGGAGCCATGAATCATCATCACGGGGAAACCGCCTTCGCCATGGTCGTGCACGTTGGTGCGGTAGCCTGCGGCAACAATTTCACGCCCGATTTCAGGGCTGTCTACAGGTGCATTCATGACGCCCTCACAATTTGACGCAGATGTTTTTCATTTCGGTGTAGAACTCGAGGGAGTGCACACCACCTTCACGACCGACCCCTGACTGCTTACTGCCACCGAACGGTGTCCGCAGGTCTCTCAGGAACCAGCTGTTTACCCAGATAATGCCGGCTTCAATCTGGCCCGCGACGCGATGGGCGCGGGTGATGTTTTCGCTCCAGATTGCTGATGCCAGGCCGTAGGGGAGACTGTTGGCCAGCTCGATTGCCTCTTCTTCGGTATCGAACGGGCGGATATGGCAGCAGGGTCCAAAGATCTCGTCCGTAACGACCGCCGAATCGTCCGGCAGGCCGGTCCAGATGGTGGGCTCGACCCAGGCTCCGCCCGCCAGCTCGGAAGGCATCTCAGGAACACCACCACCGGTCACAACGGTTGCTCCGTCATCGACGGCTTTCTGGTAGTAAGAGAGCACCTTTTCGCGGTGTTCGAGGCTGACAAGCGGCCCCAGGTTGGCTTCTGCATCATCAGGCGGGCCAATCTTCAGACCTTCCGCGGCTTCCTTGAGGCGACCGACAAACTCGTCGAAAACCGACCGCTCAACGTAAACTCGCTCGGTACCCAGGCAGACTTGGCCACAGTTGGCAAAAGCAGAGCGCATGGTGCCCTCGATGGCCTTGTCCATGTCGCAATCGGCGAATACCAGGCCGGCATTCTTGCCGCCCAGCTCCAGGGAAATATCCCGGATACCTTTGGCAGCCGCCTTCATAATGACTTCACCCGTGCCGGTCTCACCGGTGAAGGTGAACCCGTCAACCTGCGGGTGCTCGGTCAGATAGGCGCCAGCGGAATCACCACCGAAGCCATGAACAACGTTGTAGACGCCATCCGGCACACCGGCTTCCTTCATCACCTCGCCCAGAAGGGCGGTGGTGGTCGGTGTCTCTTCCGACGGTTTGACGACGACGGTATTGCCACAGGCCAGGGCCGGCCCGACCTTCCAGGTCATCAGCAGCAGCGGCAGGTTCCAGGGGCTGATCACACCGATCACACCCTTGGGACGGCGAACGGCGTAGTTCAGGGCACCCGCGCCGTCCGGCGTGGCCATTTCGAAGGATTCCGTGGGCACGTTCTTGATCATGTCCGCGAACACCTTGAAGTTGGCCGCACCCCGGGGGATGTCGATGTGGCTAGCCAGGGATTTCGGCTTACCGGTATCCAGGCACTCGGCTTCCAGGAATTCCTCAAAGCGTTCGTTGATGCCATCGGCCACCCGATGCAGAATGCGGGTGCGCTCGTCCAGAGTCATCTTGCCCCAGGGGCCTTTCAAGGCCGCCCGGGCTGCCCTCACAGCGGCGTCGACTTCGTCTCGACCACCCTCGTGCACCTTGGCAATGACCTTGCCGTTGGCGGGGTTCACGTTGTCGAACAGCTTGCCGCTGGCGGAGCCCACGTACTGACCGTTGATGTAGTGTTTGATCTCTTTCATTGCTGCTAAATCCTGTTGCTGGATGGTGTCAGGTCAGAACCGTCAGGAACCGCTCGTTCAACTGGCGATCGTGATAGAAGATGGCCTTGCCGAGCTGCTCCGCCTGCCAGGTCACCGGTTTGTGGTCCGGATAGGTGTAGTCACCGCCACAGAAGACTTCGTTGCGATTGCCCGACGGATCGAAGAAATAGATGGTTTTGCCGTGGGTCAGGCCGTGCCGTGTGGGCCCGATATCAATAGAGGTATCGGTCATGGAAATCAGGTCTGCGGCCCGCAGGACGTCTTCCCAGGTTTCGAGGAAGAAGGACGCGTGGTGGAACTTGCCTTTCTCTTCATGGTGAATGAAAGCAATGTCGTGCTCCTTCATGGACACGGTCAGGAACTGGGCAATCCGGGTGCCTTCCGGGTCCAGCACCTGCTCGGCCAGATGGAACCCGAGCACGTTCACGAAGATGTCATACACAGCCGCCAGTTCCGGCCCGTAGAACAGGCAATGGTCAAATCGCACCGCCTTCATGCCGGAAAGGCCACGGGGCCAGGCCTCGGGATTAACCTCGGTAACACCCCATTTGCCGGTGTAGAGTTTGTCGGCGTATAGCTCGAACGCGTGGCCCGAAGGCACGGTAAAGCGGATCCGGCGGCCGCAGTCTTTCAGCTCGCCTTCGGGAATCTGCTCTACATCCAGCCCGTAAGCCACCAGGTCTTTTTCCAGCTGAACAAGCGCTGCCTCATCCACAACCTTGAAGCCCATGAAATCACAACCGGGCTCGTCGGCCTCAACCAGTACCACCGAGAACTTGTCCACTTCGGTCCAGGCCTTCAGATAAACCCGACCCTGTTCGTCGCGGTCTGTCTCAATAAGGCCCATCAGGTCTGTGTAATGTTTTACCGCTTCTTCAATGTCCAGAACGCGAATCTGAACGTGACCAGGACGCATAACACCTTTTTTCATGACGATTACCTCTACGGTTTTGTTTTTGTCTGTTCGGCGAGTGGCGCTGCAGGTTGCGGCATACACTCGATCATCAAATCGGTTCTCGGGTAGATCCGGCAGGCCAGGACTTCCCCTTTATCAAGAGCCTCCGGGGGGCAGTGGGCCTTGCTCATCTTTCCGCACCGGAACTCGCCTTCAACAACGCGGATCTTGCAAAACCCGCAGCCACCGCCCCGGCAACCCACCGGGACACACTTCTTGCCAACCAGCTCCATGGCCTTGAGAACACTCTGGTCCTCCTCACACCGGAACCGGTCGCCGGTCGTGCGGTTGACCACATGGAATACCGCCATGCTTCCTCCGCATCAGATCTTCTTGAAAAGCGCCGAACGCTGGTTGTCTTCCGCACCATCTGCAGCCGTCAGGAACTTCTCCATGAAAATGTCCCGCTCGAACAACCGTCCCTGCATCAACGCAGTAATTGCGGAATCAATCATCGGGGGCGGTCCACACATGTAGGCCTTGTTGCCAGCAAACCGCCCGTCGTAGTGCTCCTTGGCGGCTTCATGGACATAGCCCCGAAAGCCCTGCCAATCGGTGTCGTCGTCGGCATCACTCAGTGCGGGCACGTAAGTAAAGTGCTCATGATCCCTGGCCAGCGCCTCGAACAACTCGCGGTTGTATAGCTCGGCCTGGTTCCGGGCACCCTGGAACAGGGTGATCTTGCGCTCGTCGTTCTGCTCCAGCAGGTCCAGGATCATGGACTGCGGGCTGGAAAGGCCGGAGCCGCCGGCAATGAAGATCAGATCGCCCGGCTGGGAGCTGCGGACAAAAAATTGCCCGTAGGGGCCGGACAGGTTCAGCTCTTCGCCGACCTTGAGCTGTTCATGGATGTAGGTGGTGGCAGCACCGCCAGGCACCAGGCGAACGTGCAGTTCCACTTCGTCGGACTTGCTGGGCGGGTTGGCCAGTGAGAAAGCCCGGGGGCCGTCCACATCCGGCAATTCGATATTGATGTACTGGCCGGCCTGGAACGTCATGGGGCGGTCCAGCTTCAGATGAACACCCTTGATGGTGGGCGACAGGTCGACGATGTCTGTCACGGTAGCGGTGTAGTCCTCCACCGGGTATCCCTCGAAATCCGGATCGACATCGATATCTGCTTCGATGGTCACGTCACTTTCAACGGTGGCACAGCAGGCAAGCACCTTGCCCTCGTCCCGCTCAATGTCCATCAGGGCAAAGGGCGAGGCGTCGCCAATCTCCACGTCGCCTTCCAACACCTGGACCTTGCACGTTGCGCAGGTGCCATGACCGCAGGCGAAGGGCAGCCAGACACCCTGGCGGAGCGCGGCCTGGAGGATGGTCTGGCCGTCCTCCACTTCAATCTGCTCGCCGATAGGCTCGATAGTCACGGTATGACTCATGGCACTTCTCCCCGCTCAGTAACCGACGTCGGCAATGCCGTTCAGCCCCGGCGTGGTGACCGTGAGCATGCTTTTGTGATCAATGCCGTTGTCTTTCAGGCTGGCGTCAGCCCGCGGCGTGAACGGTTCATCGTTCAGCAGCCACTCGGCATTCAGGAAGTCGGCTTTGGCGGCATCCGGATGGGCGGCAGCTGCCGGTTTGATAACGGTCTCGACGAGATCGCCGAACGTCATATCCGGCTGCACCAGCAACGCAAACGGCGCGCAGAACAGCAAGTGATTGGGCCAGTAGACATACAGCAGTTGCATGCCATTGAAGTTCTCAACCTTGTCTTTCGGTTCGAACCTGTAGTCGTATAACGCGTTAACACTCATGGTGGTCACCTTGTTGTTTTTGTGCGTGGTTCGCCCGACGCCCCAGGCAGCCGGGCGATTCCCGGGTCACTGTCAGGCTGCGTCTTTACTCTGGTCAGCCGGTTTCTGGCCCTTGATGGAAAGCCAATGCTTGTGGTCCGGGGACCCTACGTACTCGAAATTGTCCTCGCCGATATTGATGTGGTAGTACTTCTGCACCACTGTCTCGACGTCGGCACCCTCACAGTTGCCCTGGTAGATCTGGTGCACCGGCAACCAGGCCTGGACGTACTTCTCCGGTTCATCCTTGAAAATGTCGCAGCAGGCTTCGGAGCAGAAGTGGTAGCGCTCGCCTTCATGCACCAGCTGACGATGGCTCAGCTTGGTGGGCGCACCCATCTCGGTAAACAGGGTGGGTACCTGACACACCTGGCATAGCTGCGGCAGGGTGTTGTTGTAGAAGCGCCGGCCAGCGGCGGCTTCTTTCGCCAGGTACTCGTAGCGGGGACGGTAGTACTTGTCGAAAGTCTCCGGGTACTTCTCGGACATCCAGTCCATTTCTTCCTTTTCCGGAATCCAGGTGTGGAAGTTGGTGGCCTGGCTGTACTGGTAGAAGGTGGTCCACAGCTGATGGCTCAGGTGATGCTTGGCATCGTTGGCCACGTCCTGGTATTTGGGCGGACGGATACCATAGCGTTCCAGATCCTTGAACAGGGCACCGCCATTCTGCTCGTAATAGACTTCCCAGGCCTCGGCCCAGCTCATAACCTTGTTCGGCAGCATGTAGTCCATCATCATGCTGACCAGGCTGAGCAGGCGGAACCCGCGCCAGAACCACTTGTCGATCCAGCGCTGAACGATGGGCACGTTGTCCTCGTGCTGCTCCAGGATGAACTTGATCACCTCAAGGCCCAGGGTCATGTGCCGCGCCTCATCAGACTGAGCCGAGAAACCAAAGGTCACCGTGGCCATGTCGCCGTTGTAGGCGGCGCCGGACATAAAGGGCACGAACAGAAGGTTGGTCAGCACATACTCGAAGGAGAACGAGATAGCGGTCAGGAACTCGAACGGGCCGGCCGAGCGAGCATCGTCAAAGAACGACTTGGGCACCGACAGGAACCAAACCCGGTCGTGCATGTAGGCAGCATCGTGCAGGCCATTGAAGTGCTTGTTGTAGTGGCTCATGGCGTGCTGCTGGGTCTGGGAATGACGCAGCTCGTCAATGGCCTGCATCTGGCAGGCCACGCGTGCACCGGCACCACTGAACTGTCTGCCTACTTTGGCATAACCCTGGAACGCCGCATGTTCAAGCGGTGATACGCCGGTCAGGAACAGTTTCAGGGCGTTGACATAGCGGGCATCGGAAATGTTCTGATGGCCGTTGTTCTGGGCAAAGGCATCAAAAATTGCGTACAGCTTCTTCTCTTTTTCCGCCTGGTACTTCCAATAGGCATCCATGGTCAGACGGAACGGGTCTTCCCACTGGGACCAGTCAGTGATCTTGATACCCTCGAACTGCTCGTCCGGGAAGATGTCCTCTTTCTTCTGGTAGCTGGGCTCCCAGGCCATGTCCCGAGTCAGGTACTGGTACTTGTCTTTCAGGTTCAACTTTTTGTTTTTAACAGCCATGATGTGTCTCCCGATTATTTCCACTCAAGGATGAAGTGGTCATCGTCTTCGTCGACGTTGCCGCCAATACTGATGACATCGATAAGCATTTCCTGGACATCCCAGTCGCGGCCCAGCTTTTCTTCCATGGTCTCCCGGTTGATCACCAGGCGCTTTTCGGCCTGGATCCGGATCATTGCCGGCTGGTGCTGAACCTCCGCTTCAGGGTTGTCTTCCTGAATGGCTTCCACCATGTAGCGGGCGTTGTCGTTGTCCTGGAATGCGATGAATACGAGCTGGCTCATGCCGATACTCCCTGGGTGTTGAGCCCGAACTTCTTCAGACGGGTGGCGAGTTGCGCCCTGACCTCATCGAGGGCTTCCACGCCAACGGAGGCTTCCGCCAGCGGCTTCAGAGCGTTGTAGATTTCCGGCTCCCACTGGTCGGCCCAGGTCTGGAGCTGCTGGAGGTTGGCTTCGCTTTCGCCGGCAACCACCTTGACCATGGCGTTGGTCCAGCGCTGGGAATCCTTGTACCAGTCGCGCATGAACTCGGTGAGCATGGAAACGTCTTCGGCACCCTGCTCTTCCCACCACTGGTCCATTTTTTCGTAAACCAGGGGGAACAGCAGGCCGTCCATCAGCACGTTCTGAATGAGGGTCAGTTCGAACCAGTCCTGGACAACCAGGGTGTCTTCCACCAGCTTGCGCATGGGTTGCCAGAGCGCATCGTCCATCCAGTAACCCTTGGATTCGTCCAGTCCGGCACCGGTGGTCCCGTCAATCATCAGGGCAATTCGCGAGAGATACTGGCCGATACCGAGACGGTCCATGGCCTGGTAGATATGCATCTGGGATACCGTGGTTGCGGTGGCCTCACCTGCGATTTTGCTGTTGTTCATGTTGGCGCCCAGCTCCAGGTGACGCAGGGGAACCAACAGACGCAGCAGCATGGTGCGGGTTTCTTCCGGCAGACGGGTCAGCAGGTTACGCTTGTCGCAGAAGCCATAGCTGGTCTCGGCGGCCTCCTGCATCTTGGCGCGATTGCCGACGTATGCCCCGTAGTAGAACTGGCGCGGATCAGTCACCGCATACCAGTCTTCCATGCGAATCGCGGTACGCCGCTCGTCGTTGAGCTCGTAATTCGGATCCCACTGGGGGCGGTAGTGGAAATTGGTTTTCGCCTCCAGGTCGTAACTGGCTTCCTGGTAGCGGGTGGCGGGTTTGTCTCCGAAACGGCGTGCGATGTGGCCGTAGGTCTGACGGATGGGCTCCACCGAGTTGGTCTTTATTTCGATAGTCATATCAACCTTACCGTGTTGTTTTTGTGGAACAGAACGTTGATGGATGTTGCTCATTAACGCTGGCCGCGCTCCCCGAACCGCCACTTGACCATGTCTTCGTCGATTTGGCGGATCATGTCGGAGTCCATGTGGACCACGTTGTTGTGCTTGCAGAAGATTTCGAACGCCTCCCTGGGTAGAACCAGTTCGACGAACAGCTCCGGGTGACCGATGGCAAAGTCGAATTCCACGAACTTGTCGCCCGGCTCGCTGCGAACCCGGATATAGCGGGTCATCTCGTCAAAGGATTTGGCTCGTGTCTCGCTGGTCATGATTTGCACCACTGGGTTTGTTGTTGTCTGGGAGGGGACGAGCAACGCGTGTGCCAAACCCGTCAAAAAGCCGAGCGCAAATATCCATCCAACTGTTTTTCAAACAGTTATCAGTCATTCGAAATGAATCAGCGTGAATAGTTCTTGGAGAATACCTGCTGCTTCCGCGGCTATCTTTTTACTAAATGATCAATTTCCCCCGCCCGAATAACCAAATGCTGAGACGCTCTGATCTCGCCCTGCTGCAAGCAGTTTTTTATCATTTGGTTGATTTGTGACATCGATCAGGTATTAACTATTTAAGCGAAATGCCAACAGGCTCTCCGAAAAGAGCAGTCCCCGCCGACAACAACAAAAGGGGTGAACACCATGGCTGCAAGCTACAAGCCACAGCTGAGTTATTCAGACTTCAGGGATCTCACGGACCAGATCCAGTTTCAATCCACGGAGGGCAAAATCTGGTTTGGCGAACAGCGTATGCTGTTGATGAATCTCAGTTCATTGGCAGCATTCCGTCGCGAGATCGTTAATAGCATGGGCATTGAGAGAGCCAAGGGATTCTTCCTAAGGCTTGGCTATCTCTCTGGGCTCAAGGATGCTGAGCTGGCCCGCAAGCTGAGGCCTCATTGCAGTGAGCTGGATATTTTTCTGGCCGGTCCGCAACTTCACTCGCTGAAGGGTATGGTGAAAGTCGTTCCACTGGAGATCGATCTGGACCAGGAAACCGGAGATTTTTACGGACGCCTTGAATGGATCGACTCCTGGGAAGTGGAGATCTGCAAGACCGAGCTGGGTCTTATGAAAGAACCGGCCTGCTGGGTACTGCTGGGGTATGCCTGCGCCTATACCTCATCGTTCATGGGCCGGGAAATCATCTTCCGGGAAGTCAGCTGCCGGGGCTGTGGCGATGAGAAATGCATGATCGAGGGTAAACCTGCGGAGCAATGGAAGGACGGGAAAGAGTTCTCCCGCTACTTCAAAGCGGATCCGATCATCGAAGAGCTTTACGATCTTCAGGCACAATTAAACTCCTTGCGAAGCTCCTTTCAGCGGCAAGAAGGCCAGTATTACGGCATTGGCCAGTCCGCATCCTATAACAAGGTGTGCCGGATGATTGACAAGGCCGCACAGGGAAAGGTATCGGTACTTCTCCTGGGCGAGACAGGCGTCGGCAAGGAAGTAATAGCCCGCAGCGTCCATTTGCGAAGCGCAAGGGCTGATGGGCCCTTCATCGCCGTGAATTGCGCGGCCATTCCGCCGGATCTGATTGAGGCGGAACTTTTCGGCGTTGAAAAAGGCGCCTACACGGGTGCGAACCAGTCGAGAGAAGGGCGTTTCGAACGCGCCAACGGTGGAACCATCTTTCTGGACGAGGTTGTGGAGCTCACTCCCCGAGCCCAGGCCACCCTGCTCAGAGTATTACAGGAAAGTGAACTTGAAAGAGTGGGCGACAATCGCACCCGAAAGGTCAACGTTCGAGTGATCGCCGCCACCAACGAGAGCCTTGAACAGGCAGTCGAGGACGGCCGCTTCAGAGCCGACCTATTTTATCGCCTGAACGTTTTCCCGGTGAGAATCCCACCTTTGCGGGAACGACTTGAAGATTTGCCTTTGCTGGTCGGCCACTTCCTGGAAAAATTCCACGCCCAGTATGAAAAACGCACTCTGGGGTTATCGGACAAAGCCCTGGCGCTGTGCATGAACTATCAGTGGCCGGGCAATATACGGGAGCTTGAGAATGTCATCGAGCGCGGTGTCATCCTAACTGACAACAACGAATCCATCAGTCAGGATGCCCTGTTCGTCTCGCCTCCTCCATCGGAGCCAATGCCCATAGAACGAATTGATGCAGACGGTAATGTCTGCGTCGGCCAGGCTGCCGGCAAGGAGGAAAGCTGGTCTGATCATATCATCAACAGCGGAATCAGCCTGGAGGAAGTGGAAGAAACGCTGATGCGGCAGGCCATGGAACAGGCGAATCAGAATGTCTCAGGGGCTGCTCGAATTCTGGGGCTGACCCGTCCCGCTCTCGCCTATCGCCTTAAAAAAACTGGCATTCTCGATGAAAGCTGATTCTTCAAAGAGTATCTGCGACATGGAAGTTACACCTCCTTCACACCGACTATGACGAAATGGACAACCCAGCCCAGCGCTTGATCATTTGATAAAAATCAACGCTGTAATCCCACGTTATCGAAAATCAAAACCTGCCAAGCACAAAGCATTTTTAATTTTATTTTCAAAAGCTTAGATCGTTTAAATCCGTTCTGGCACAGCCGTTGCTGAACCACCGTCAGTCGCTTTTCCACAAAAACAAAGACGGTGACATAACATGCCATACCCCATGGAATATCCTCGCGGCAAAGTTCCAGTCACGCTCGCTCTTGCGAGTGCGTCCGCGCTGCTGACCGGTTGCGAGGCGCCGCTGAATCTTGAAGCGGTACGACAACAGTCCCAGCAAGCCATTCAGCGAACCGATTTTTTCCAGTCCGTCGCCCGGAACGATCAAATTGTCGCCATCGCCGGCAACAACGGCGCGTTGCTTGTGAGCGAGAACGGCGGTTCGGACTGGCAACGGGTCCCGGTGCAAACCACCGAGAGTTTTCTTTCCCTTGATGCCTGCCCGGACGGCAGTTTCATCGCCCTGACCTTCAACAATCAGCTCTGGCACGGGAACCCTGCCGGTACCCAGTGGACTGCCCATGAGCTTCCGAGCCAGGAGCAGATGATGACCGCCGATTGCGCGCCCGACGGCACCTGGTGGGCGGGCGGCAGTTTCACCACGCTGCAGAGCTCATCGGATCAGGGTACGACCTGGCAGGAAACTTCCCTGAATGAGGACGCCATTCTGACCAACCTCCAGTTCCTCGATCCGGAAACGGCACTTGCGACCGGAGAATATGGCCTGGTTCTGAAAACCCTGGATGGTGGCGAGACCTGGGATTACGCCGGCTATCTACCGGACGAATTCTATCCCCATGCAGCTTACTTCGAATCAGCAGACGAAGGCTGGGTTGGTGGCCTGAACGGTTTTATCTACCACACCACCGACGGCGGAGAAACCTGGGACCGCCAGCCTACCGACACCAGCATGCCGGTGTTTGGCTTCGTCAAGGCCGGCAATGCCCTGTTTGCCCTGGGTGATAACGCCACGGTTCTGGCGTTGTCCGGAGGCAGCTGGACAGGTCTTGAAACACCCAACCAGCCCCTTTACCTGCGCGACGGCGTGGTTCTCGCAGACAACCAGCTCCTGGTAGCCGGAGGCCGCGGTCTGCTCCTTCAACTCGACATTCCCGTGGCCTCAGTGGCCAGCAACAACCGAGGTAACTGATCATGGCCGGACTGCACAGATTCACGCACTTCCTGCACCAGCTGGAACTCTGGATTTTCAGGAATCCTCGGAAGGTCCTGTCGCTGATCGCCATCCTGACGCTGTTTTTCGCGCTACGGATTCCGGGGCTGAAAATCTTCACGGACTTCGCCGATCTGTTGCCCCAGCAGCATCCTTACATCGAGCTGCACAACAGCATCAAGGACGATTTTGGCGGCGCCAACGTTCTGGTGGTCGGTGTTGAATTCGCCGAAGGCGACATCTTTTCCAATGAGAACCTGGCAACCATCGACCGGGTAACACAGGCGGTCGATAACCTGCCCGGCGTGAACCACAACCTGGTTGCGAGCGTTACGCACCGCAATTCCCGGGAGATCTGGCTGACTGAAGTAGGCAGCATTAACTCCGAGCCCTACTACGACTCCACCCGAGGCGAGTATTCCGAACAGGCCCTGAGTGAAATGAAGGCTGCAGTGGCCGCAAACCCAAGAGTCTATGGGCCTCTGGTGTCTCCGGATTTCAGAATGGCTCTAGTCAAAGCACAATTGATCGAAGGCAAGCTCGACTACGAGAAGACATTCGCGCAACTGCAGCAGCTCCGCGAGCAGGAGGCCGGTGACGACGTCACCATCTACGCCACAGGCCAGCCCGTACTTGTTGGCTGGGCCTACACCTACATGGACCAGATTCTGCAGATCTTCATCTTCACCGTTCTGGCCATGCTGGCACTGCTGGTTTTCCATTTCCGCAAAGCCTATGGGGTGCTGATTCCCCTGGGCGGCGTTCTGATCTCCACGATCTGGGGCCTTGGGATCATCAGCCTGCTCGGGTACAACCTGGACCCGCTCGGGCTGGTCATCCCCTTTTTGATTGCTGCCCGGGCCATGAGCCACGGTGTTCAGCTGGTAGAACGTTATTACGCAGAAACCCGCGAGCTGGGCGAGGGCCCAAAGGCCGCCAAGGCTACCTTTGACAGCCTGTTCCGCCCCGGCTCCCTGGGCGTGGTGTCTGACGCCATCGGCCTGTCACTGATCGCCATTGGCTCGATTCCCCTGAACACCCACCTGGGGATCTATGCCTCTCTCTGGGCCATCACCGTTGTCTTCACGGTTCTGATCGGTGTTCCCCTGCTGCTTTCGATCCTGCCCACACCAAAGAATGCCGAGATGCGCGAGACCGCCCTGCGCTATATCGGCAGCAGCTGCTCACGAACCGTGACTCGCCCCGGACGGGCAAAAATTGTACTGGCAGCGGCGGCAGTCTTGATGGGTGCCGGCGTCCTTGCGGCGTCCAACGTCCAGATCGGCGACTCCGAACCCGGTTCTCCGATCCTGTACCCGGACCACGATTACAACATCTCCTCCCGCGTGGTGAATGACCGCTTCCCCGGTTCCGAGGAGCTGTATGTGATCGCCGAAACCGACGAGAAAGGCGGCCTCAAGCGGCCGGAAGTGCTCAAGGCGCTGTCGGACTTCCAGGCGCACATGCTCACCGATCCCGGTGTTGGCGGATCCAAAGGTCTGCCCGACCTAGTCAAGCAGGTAAACCGGCTGATGCATAACGACGATCCACGCTGGTATCAGATTCCCCACGATCAGCGCTATGTGGGCGGCCTGATGTTTACCTACATGGCCTCAAGCCCGATTCCCGGCGCCCTGGATGAGTTCAATGACACCGACGACCGTGTCGCCAATCTGGTGTTCTTCTACAAGGACCGCCAGGGCGAAACCATCCGCCGGGCCATTCACATGGCCAAGGAATGGATCGCCGAAAACGGTGACAGCGTCGAGGGACTGACCATCCGGCTGGCCGGCGGAACGCTCGGCGTTGCCGCAGCCATGAACGAATCGGCGTTCGACACCAACATGATCGTGCTGCCGCTAGTGTTCCTGCTCATTTTCGCCTTCGTGATGCTGTTTTATACCTCCTGGCACGCCGGCCTGATGATGCTGTTGGCAATGCTGTTCGCCACCACCCTGACCTATGCCTACATGGGCCTGTACGGACTCAGTATCGACATCAATACCGTGCCCGTGATTGCCGTCGGCATAGGCGTCGGCATTGATTACTCCATCTACATGATGGATCGCATACGCGAGGAGATGGCCAAGTGTGGCGAGCTGCGCGAAGCGGTACGCCGGGCCATCGCCACTACCGGCATGGCCATCAGTTTCACCGCGCTCACCCTTATGGCCGGCATCATCATGTGGGTAATTTTCTCTGACCTGCGCTTCCAGTCCGACGCCGCCATGCTGCTGTGCGTGATGATCGTGATCAACGGCATCGCCGCCATGCTGCTGGTGCCCTCCTGGGTGCTGGTGTTCAAACCCCGCTTCATTACCAACGTCTACGCAGACGAAGACGGCATTCTCCATGCCGACCGTCAACGTCCCGAACCGACTCCATCACCGGCCAGCAACCGTCAGGACGGTGAAGGATACGTAGCCGGAGCAACGTCCCGGGCCTGACCCGGGGCAAGCCTCCATAACAACCCAAACGAGGATCTGCCATGCAAACAAAAATAAAAGGCCTGAGTCTGTGGTGCGCTGTATTCTCCAGCACCACTGCACTCACCCTGGCTGCGCTGCCCGGCACTGTTGCCGCGGAGGACACCAGGATCAATGGCTTCTATGAGAACGCAACCTACGCACGTGACGGAGTGGGGCTCTCCAAATTCCGGAACACCATTCAGCTCGAGGGGGAAAAACGGATAGGGAACGTGGGCATTTTCAGCAATGTCTCCGTAAACGGCACGCTTCGCGGTACTTACGACGGTGTCTACGACCTCAATGATGACGAATACGGCAGTGAAGCCGGCGGGCCGGTTCAGCTCCAGGACATTGCCCAGGGCTCGGTTCCTCACGGAGGCGGTATTGCGCCCACACCGCTCTTCGGTTTCGACATCAATGAGAACCCCAACGACGGCATGGTAGTTCTCGGCGAGCACCTGCATGATCAGGACAACGGCGTTGCTTTTGGCGTACCCGTACGTCCCTGTGACGTCGACAGCCGCGGCTGTATCGATGACTACCTCGACAAGGACGAAGATGAGCTGCGTTTCCAGGAGTTCAATGACCGTCTGGATTTCATCCGGGAACTCTATGTTGATTTCGATCTTAACTTCGACAGTGGCAACGTACTCAGCACCCGTCTGGGTAAACAGCAGGTCATCTGGGGCCGCACCGATCTGTTCCGGGTCCTGGATGTGATCAACCCGGTGGACTATTCCCGCAACAACATCTACGACGAGCTGGAAGATATCCGGATTCCCATGTGGATCCTGAAAACGGACTACCGTATGGGCCCGACGGAAGTGTTCGAAGGCTTTGCCTTTGACGACCTGAACTTCCAGGTGGTGTGGAACTTCGACGAGTTCCGTCCCCACGACATCGGCCAGTGCGGCCAGCCCAACGTGATCCTCGACGCCGGCTGTTTCTTCCGGGGCATGAACAACCTCTGGGAAAATGGCAGCACCGTGGCCAACTTTGCAGGCGCCACACCCGATGGTGGTCTGGCCACCGACTTCGGCCCCGGCCAGATCGGTATCCGCCGCGCCAATATGCCGAGCTGGAAGCTGTCCAATACCCAGCTGGGCCTGAAACTGGAAGGTGTCTATGGCGACCTGGGTTTCTCCCTGAACGCCCTGACCTACCGTTCCCAGTTGCCCTCGCTTCGTGGCGGCATTCCAGCCCAGAACCCGTTTGACGGTACAACAGACGTTTATCCGTCCCTGATCGCCTTTGATATCCACTTCCCGCGGGTCAACCTGGTGGGTGGCTCCCTCGACTACTACTCCCAGGGCATCGACACCGTATTCCGGTTCGAGACCGCCTACACCTCGGGCGAGGAGTTTGCCAACACCCTGCGCGAGAGACTCTATTCCGAGTCTGACGTGGCACGTTACGTTATTGGCGCAGACAAGAACGTGTTCATTCCCTTCCTGAACGAAAACCAGTCGTTCCTGTTCTCCGGCCAGATCTTCGGCCAGCACATTCTTGATCACGAGCGTGAGCAGAGAACCTATGGTGAGGCCGGCATTCCGGACTGGGAGCACAACTGGATTGGCACCCTGCTGATTCAGGGCTTCTACATGAACAACCGTCTTATCCCGAAACTGATTACGGCTCACGACTTCCGCGCCCAGGCCACCACGCTAGCCCCGAGTGTTGACTGGATCGTGACGGACCGGTTCCGGGTGACCGCCGGCGCCAACGTGAAGGTGGGTGACGGTGCCCGCAAATTCGACGACTGCCGTTCCTGTAACCCCTGGGATCCGTTCACCCAGACACCGGGTGTGGTCAATCACCAACCAGGTGAGTCCGCCGGTCTGGGCGGCTATGAACCCCTCGGTCGCTTCAAGTCCGGTCCGATCGGCATGGCCCAGGAAGAAGACGAAGTTCAGCTGACCGTTCGCTACAGCTTCTGATCACGAGGTAACACCATGAGACAAAAAACAATGAATACCTTCAAACGCACACTAGTTGCGGGCTGCACTGCCAGCCTGATGGCCACCGCCGCGTTCGCGGACGAGGCGACAATTACCGAGTCTTTTTATCCCTACAAGACCGAAACTCCAAGCTTCGAAGGTCTTGAGCCGGGCATGGTCATCAACCAGACCAATGTCGCCCAATTCAAGGACATTATCGATCCGGCCTTCTACGGCTTTATCGAACAGGGCTGGACCACCATCGTTGTAGGCGAAACCACCTCATTCGACCTGCACCCGAGCTACGTGGAGGCTACCCGGGTGGCCATGGATCAGGTAACCCTCGGTGATCAGGTGGGTGAGATCAACGGCTGGCAGGCCGGCCGGCCCTTCCCGGAAGAGCCGAGTGCCGAAGATCCTCGTGCCGGTGAGAAGCTCGCCTGGAACTACAAGTACGGCTACAACTGGGGCGACAGCGCCGCTATCTCTCCGTTCTACTGGAAGTACCGTGACATGAACTCGGGCGACGTGGAGCGGACCATCAAGTTCAACTTCCACTTCCTCAACTACAAGGGTCGGGTGAACCAGGAACCCACGCCGGAAATCACTCCGAACCCCTCCGACCTGTTCCGGGCCATCTACGTGCAGGTGCTGGACCCTGCCGATGTGCGCGATACCCAGCTGCTGATCCATCGTGCCGCAGACGACCTGAAGCGTGACAACAGCTGGCTTTATCTGGGTTTCCAGCGCCGGGTACGTCGTCTGGCCACCGGCCAGGTCACCGATGCGTTCCTGGGCTCCGACCTGATGATCGAGGACTTCGAAGGCTACAACGGCAGGATTTCCGACATGGATTGGACCTACAAGGGTACCCGTTACATGCTGATGCCGTTCTACAACCACAATGAGCTCAAGCTGGACTCTGAAACCCACAGTGACAGCGACGGCTACCAGGTGGTTGCCTTCAGCGGCCAGGGCGGATGCTTCCCGGATATCACCTGGCAGCTTCGCAAGGTCTATGAGGTCGAGTCTGTGCCGGTCGATGAGAGCCATCCGCTGTCCAAGCGCGTGCACTTTATGGACGCCCAGACCTTCACCATTCCGCGCACCGTCTCCTATGACCGTAAAGGCAGCCTCTGGAAAACCTTCACCATTGGCCAGGCCCATCCGGACCATCACCTGGCCAAGAACAAGGGCACCGGTGTTTCCATCGACGACAGCTTCAGCATGATCGACGTGCAGGCCAGCCACTGCACCACTGGCCAGTTCAAGGGCCAGGTGGATCCTGAAATGTCGCCGCCCAACATGTTCAACGTTCAGTACCTGCGCGCCACGGGCAGTTAACCGGGCATCATTGTTGCTCCTCTTTCGGGCCCGCTTCGGCGGGCCCCTTTTTTGGACTATGGAGGATATCGAACATGACCGATAATCAGTCTGCCATTGGCGAACAGGATTCAACGGCGCCCCTCACCGTAGTTGTTTCGCGGAGGGTCAGGAAGGGCCAGCAAGAAGCGTTTGAAGCGTTAAGTAGCCAGATGACCGAGCGGGCATCCCGTTTTCCAGGTTACCTGGGCACGGCCATGTTCCGGCCAGCTTCCCCTGACGATCCCGAGTACCGGATTGTCTTCAAGTTCCGGGACCGGGAAACCCTGACCACCTGGGAGGAATCGGAAGAACGCGCCGAGCTGCTGGAACAGATCGAAAGCCTGCTGGTGCAGCCCAGCGAACGGGAAGTCACCTCCGGCATCGTGACCTGGTTCACCCTGCCCGGCCAGAACCCGGTGCAACCACCACCCAAATGGAAGATGACTATTGTCAGTTGGCTGGCACTTTACCCCGCTGTGACCCTGGTGTTCGTCATTTTCGGAGACCTGCTGGCCCAGGTGCCACTATTGCTGCGGACGATGATCGTCACAATCGTGGTGATGGGGTTAATGAGTTATGTGTTGATGCCCAGAATGACGAAATGGTTCGCCTTCTGGTTGTTTCCCCGACAGAAGGGACCCTCCCGTTGAGCGAACGATTCATGGATGCCTGACAAGAGCAAAGTCAGGGAGCAAGCCAGGCCGCGCTGACCCGCTCCCGACCGACTCAGAAATGAATAACCGACCGGATGCTCTTACCCTCGTGCATCAAGTCAAACGCCTTGTTAATGTCTTCCAGCGGCATGTTGTGGGTAATGAACACATCCAGCGGAATCTCGCCCTTTTCGGCTTGTTCCACGTAGCCCGGCAACTCGGTACGGCCTTTCACGCCGCCAAACGCTGAGCCTTTCCAGACCCGGCCGGTGACCAGCTGGAACGGACGGGTGCTGATTTCCTCGCCGGCGCCGGCGACGCCGATGATGACGGATTCGCCCCACCCCTTGTGGCAGCACTCCAGGGCGGCGCGCATCACCTTGACGTTACCGATACACTCGAAGGAATAGTCCACGCCGCCGTCGGTCATTTCAACGATCACTTCCTGGATCGGCTTGTCGTAGTCGTTGGGATTGACCACATCGGTCGCACCCAGCTGTTTGGCGATGTCGAACTTTCCCGGGTTGATGTCGATGGCAATGATGCGACTGGCCTTGGCCATGGTGGCACCGATGATAGCCGCCAGGCCGATACCACCCAGGCCGAAGATGGCTACCGTTGCCCCTTCTTCCACCTTGGCCGTGTTCATCACCGCACCGATGCCGGTGGTCACGCCGCAACCGAGCAGACACACCTTCTCAAGGGGCGCTTCCTTGGGAATCTTGGCCAGGGAGATCTCGGGCAACACGGTGTACTCGGAGAAGGTGGAGCAACCCATGTAGTGGTACAGCGGCTTGCCCTGGTAGGAGAAGCGGGAGGTGCCGTCCGGCATCACGCCCTTGCCCTGGGTGGCCCGAACGGCGCCGCACAGGTTGGTCTTGCCGGAGGTGCAGAACTTGCACTCGCCACACTCGGCGGTGTAAAGCGGAATCACGTGGTCACCCACTTCCAGGTTTTTCACGCCCGGGCCCACGGCCTCCACAATACCACCGCCTTCGTGGCCGAGGATGGTCGGAAACAGGCCTTCCGGGTCGGCGCCCGACAGGGTGTAGGCATCAGTATGGCAGACGCCGGTGGCAACGATGCGCACCAGCACTTCACCTTTTTGCGGCGGGGCGACATCCACTTCAACGATTTCCAGCGGCTTGTTGGCTTCAAAGGCCACCGCGGCACGGGATTTGATCACTGGCATGCTCCTCTGGTTCTGTCAGGAATCTCGGGCATTGCTGATTCCCTTTGTATGATGAATTGACAGATTGACGGTTTGACGATTACTAGACGACTGGTCTACTATAGCAGATATGACGTCAACCGACACCCGCACTCACATTATTCACACCGGCGCCGACCTGATCGGCCATAAAGGCTTTGGTGCGACAGGCATCAACGCCGTGCTGACCGCAGCTGGCGTACCCAAGGGGTCGTTCTACCACTACTTTAGCAGCAAGAATGATTTCGGCCTGGCGGTCATTGATACCTTCGCGGAGGAATACGACGCCAAACTGGATCGGATTCTCAATGACACCAGCCGCTCCTGCGTCGACCGGCTGCGCGCCTACTTCGACACCGGCTTTGAAACCATGACCAGCTGCGAGTACACCCGGGGCTGTCTGATCGGCAACCTGGGCCAGGAACTGGCGGGACAGAACGAAGCCTTCCGGCAGAGGCTGGACTCGGTCTTCGCCAGCTGGGAAAGACGCTTTGAGCATTGCATCCGTGCTGCCCAGCAGGCCGGAGACATCAGCGCCGACATCGACGCGGCAGACGCCGCCAGTTTTCTTCTGTCCGGCTGGGAAGGCGCCATCCTGCGTTCGAAGGTCCTCAAGTCCACCGAACCCATGGAGAGGTTCGTGCGAGTCTTTTTCAAACACTGCCTGAACATCGGCTGAAATTTTTTTCGATTGCCGACTAGTAGACTGGTCTAATTAATATCATTTGATCCTGAAGGAGGATGCCCGATGAGCAACCAGAACGATCCACTTTTTCAACCGCACCATCTGGGCGAACTGGCCCTGCCCAACCGGATTCTGATGTCACCACTGACACGTTCCCGCTCAAGCCAGCCCGGGGATATCCCCAACGACATGAACGCCCGCTACTATCAGCAGCGGGCCAGCGCTGGCCTGATTCTCAGTGAAGCCACCCAGGTTTCGCCGCAAGGCAAGGGCTATGCCTTTACCCCCGGCATTCATTCGCAGGAACAGATTGAAGGCTGGAAGAAGGTAACCGGGGCGGTGCACATGGCCGGCGGCCGAATTCACATGCAACTGTGGCACGTGGGCCGGATTTCCCATCCGGACCTGCAACCGAACGGTGAAAAGCCCGTTGCGCCTTCTGCCATCAAGCCCGAAGGTGCCAAGACCTTCATCAGTGCCGACTCCGGCATGGTGGATATCCCGGAGCCCCGGGCCCTGGAAACCGCGGAAATGACCGACATTGTCGAGCAGTACCGCCAGGGTGCGCTGAACGCAAAAGAAGCCGGCTTTGACGGCGTTGAAGTCCATGCGGCCAACGGCTATCTGCTGGACCAGTTCATCAAGAGCGGCAGTAACCATCGCACTGACGAATACGGTGGCTCGGTGGAAAACCGTCTGCGCCTGCCATTGATGGTCGTCGAAGCGGTTATCGACGTCTGGGGCAAGGACAAGGTCGGCGTCCGCGTCAGCCCCACGGGTAGTTTCAATGCCATGGACGACGACAACCCGGCCGAAACCTTCGGTACCTTCGCCCGGCACCTGAACGACCTGGGCATTGCCTACATCGAAGTGGTGGAAGACTCCTTCCAGGGCAATCACGCGAACGGCCGCCCGGAAGAAGTCATCGACGCGATCCGCGCCGGCTTCAAGGGCACCTACATTGCCAATGGCGCCTACACCGCCGACGAGGCCCGAAAGCGTATCGACGAAGGCCGGTGCGATCTGGTCACCTTCGGCCGCCCGTTTATCGCCAACCCGGATCTGCCGGAGCGCTTCCGCCAGAACGCGCCCCTGAACGACTGGGACGACAGCACCTTCTATGGCGGTGATGAACACGGTTACACCGACTACCCGACACTGATAGAACTCGAAAAAAGCGCCTGAACAGCGCTTTCATTCCCAAAGGAGACAAACCATGAGCAACACCAATGACCCGATCAACAGCAAAGTAGTGATTATTACCGGCGCCAGCAGTGGTCTCGGTGAAGCCACGGCCCGCCGCCTGGCAGACCGGGGCGCCAAGCTGGTACTCGCAGCACGCCGGGAGGACCGCCTGAAAGACCTGACGGAAGATCTCAAATCCCGGGGCGCCGAAGCCATCTGGCAGGTCACCGACGTGACCGACCGCAATCAGGTTGAGTCTCTGGCCGCTGCGGCAAAAGAGGCGTTTGGCAGGATCGATGTGCTGGTCAACAACGCCGGGCTGATGCCCCTGGCACCGCTGGACGCCCTCAAGGTTGATGAGTGGGAACAGATGGTAGACGTCAACATCAAGGGCGTGATGTATGGTATCGCCGCTGTACTGCCGACCATGCGGGAACAGCACAGCGGGCACATCCTCAACCTGTCGTCGGTCGCCGGGCACAAGGTCTTCCCCGGTGCCGCCGTCTACTGCGCCACCAAATATGCGGTGAAGGCGCTGTCCGAAGGCGTTCGTATGGAAGGCGGCGACGAGATCCGCAGCACCAACATCTCGCCGGGAGCCGTCGCCACCGAGCTCACCAGCACCATCACTGATCCCGACGCGAAAAAGGCGGCGGATGAGCTCTACGAAGTCGCCATTGATTCCGATGCCGTGGCCCGGGCAGTTGTCTATGCCATCGAGCAGCCGGCGGATGTCGATATCAATGAAATCATCCTGCGGCCGACGGCTCAGGAGCTGTAGAACTTCTCTCGATCCTCGAACCCTGCACCATGCTGCCCCGCAAGGGCAGCGTTGGTGCAAAAGATCCACGGCCAGTCTCATCAAAATCCTCGAAAGATCACCACCTACCTGCGAAGTTCCCACGCACATCACATATCATTGTTGCGCCCCCAAAAACTTTTCCGAATCTGGTACGTATCTGAAGGGTTGAATCAAAAGGCCAAGGAGCATCCACCTTGCATACGCTTTACTGGTTTACCCGGGATCTTCGCCTGCACGACAACGCCGCGTTGCTGGCGGCCTCGAAGTCCGACGTGCTTTTATGTGTCTACGTTGTTGATCCCCGCTGGTTCGCACCGGGGCCACTGCAAAGCAAAGCCATGGGCGATCATCGCTGGCGCTTCCTCTGGCAGAGCCTGATGGCGCTGGAGCGAACCCTGCGGACGCTTGGCCAGCGCCTGCATATTGCCTATGGCGAGCCGGAAGCCGTGGTCCCCGAGCTGGTGCATGCCCACCGTATTGCCCGGGTTGTCCGGTCGCGGTTGCCGGGCACCCGGGAAGCTGGCCAGTGGCGCGCGATCAAGGACAAACTGCCACAGACCCTGTTCCAGCAATTCGAAACCCTGAGCCTGTTTACCGAGGGCTCCCTGCCCATGACCCTGCAGGATCTGCCGGACACCTTTTCCCAGTTCCGCAAGCAGGTTGAGAAAACCGGAGAACGCTGTACCGAGCGTTTGCGTATCCGCACTCTGACAGCCCTGCCTCCGCCACCAGGGTTCCCGGAGGACAATCGCGGCGACTGCCCGCCGATACCAGAGCCGATGCATCCATTGCAGTTTATGGGGGGTGAAACAGCTGGCGTGGAGCGGCTTCGGGAATTCCTGTACGGCAACCACAACATTGACCGCTACAAGGAGACCCGCAACGCCCTGGACTCCTGGGACGCCTCCTCAAAATTCTCGCCCTGGCTGGCCAACGGCAGTCTCTCGGTTCGCGAAGTGGCGGAAACCATCACAGAGTACGAAGCCAGTGAGACCAAAAACGAATCCACCTATTGGCTCTGGTTCGAACTGCTCTGGCGGGAATACTTCTACTGGTACGCCCTGAAACACGGCGCCAACCTGTTCCGCCGGGATGGCGTCCAGCGCAAGCGTCGACACGGCACCTTCTATGGCCACCGTTTCAAGGCCTGGTGCCAGGGCAACACAGAATACCCAATCGTAAACGCGGCCATGAATCAGCTGCGTGAAACCGGTTACATGAGCAATCGGGCCCGGCAACTGGTAGCAAGCTGTTTCATCAACGAACTGGGCCTCGACTGGCGATACGGAGCGGCATGGTTTGAAGAGCAGTTGATCGACTATGATGTAGGGAGCAACTACGGCAACTGGCAGTACCTGGCTGGCGTGGGGGCGGACCCGAGAGGCCTGCGGCAATTCAATCTGGAAAAACAGACGCAGCAGTACGATCCCACCGGCACCTTCATTGACCGCTGGGGCGGACACGCGGAACAGCCTGTAGGTTTACACACAGTGGATGCGGCAGACTGGCCCTTGTAGCAATAAGGCGAACAGCCATGACGGATAGGAAGGACAACGGCAATACGGCACGTGAGACCCTGGCTCGCATCATCGATACCAGCTCTCCCTCTACCTTGCTCAGTTGCGGCAACCTCGCGACCGAAGTCTCACGGATCTGGCAGAAATATCAGAAGGGCGTTGACGTTCACACACTGGACACCATCGACCCCAATGCCCACCTGCTCCTGGACCGGGTGGCAGACTTGGCCCTGGTTACCGAAACCCTCGAACATCTGCCCCACGACGAAGGCGCCCTTCTGCTGGGACAACTCAGGAACTATGGCACCCATCAGATTGCGGTTCTTGTGGGAGAGGCTCCCGACTGGGCGTTTACGGACTTCATCGGCCTTGGCTTCCGTCGCCATGCCGAACTGGAAAATGATAACGGTGCACTGACGCTGTACACCTACAATCTGGATACTTACAACCACAAGCGGGCCTGGAACAATCCAGAGAACTGGGCCAATCCGGAAATGTGGGGCAAAGCATGGTGGTAGAAAGCGCAGAAGTGAGCAGTCCGTCTTCCCGAAAACTCAAACCCAGTACGATCCGGATCGGTACCCGTTACCGGGCCAACCGACTGAAAGGCCCTTACGACGCCATTGTAATCGGCTCCGGCATTGGCGGCCTGACAACGGCCGCTTGCCTGGCCAAGGTCGGCAAGAAGGTGCTGGTACTCGAACAGCATTACACCGCCGGCGGCTACACCCACAGCTACGCCCGCAACGGTTACGAGTGGGACGTGGGCGTTCACTATATTGGCGATATGGGCTCACCCAATACCCTGGGCCGGCGACTGTTCGATTACATTACCGACGGCAAACTGGAATGGGCACCCATGGATGAGAATTACGACCGTTTCTTTCTGGGAGACAAGGTCGTCAATCTGCGTGCCGGCAAGGAGGGCCTTCGGCTCTCCTTGCTGGATGCCTTCCCGGATGAACAGGGAGCCATCGACCAGTATGTAAAACTGCTGGGGAAGGTAGCCGACGGCATGCAGTGGTATACGCTTTCCAAGCTCACGCCCGGACTTCTGAGCCCGCTCGTTCATAAAGGCCTGGATATGGCCTTACCGGATTACTTCAACAAGACCACCTGGGACGTTTTGAGCGAACTGACCGACAACCAGGAACTGATCGGTGCGATCACCGGCCAGTGGGGCGATTGCGGCGTCACACCGAAGCAATCCAGTTTTATGGTTCATGCGCTGATCGCCAAGCACTACCTTTACGGTGGCTTCTATCCGGTTGGCGGCGCGTCGGAGATCGCAAAAACCATCATCCCCGTCATCCAGCAGCCCGGTGGTGAGGTATTCACCTACGCCGATGTGACTGACATCCTGGTCGAGAAGGGCAAGGCAACCGGCGTGCGCATGGCCGACGGTGAGGAAATCCGGGCACCAATGGTCATCAGCAACGCCGGGGTGATCAACACCTTTGAAAAATTGCTGCCGGCTGAGGCCGCAGAAAAAATCGGCTACAAGCGCAAACGCCGGCACATTATTCCCTCCATGCCCCATATCGGGCTCTACATCGGCCTGAAAGGAACTCCGGAAGCGCTCGGGCTGCCGCGCACCAATTTCTGGATCTACCCGAGCGCCGATCACGACAGCAACGTGCAACAGTTCCTGGATGATCCGGAAAACACCGAGTTTCCGGTGGTGTATATTTCCTTCCCGGCAGCCAAGGACCCGGACTACCAGAACCGCTGGCCTGGCACCTCCACCATAGAGATTGTCGCACCAACCACCTGGGAGATGTTCGAGCCCTGGCAGGACACTACCTGGGGCAAGCGCGGGGAAGACTATGAGGTCCTTAAGCAGAAAATTACCGACCAATTGCTGGAAGTGATGTACGAGAAACTCCCGCAGCTTCGGGGCAAAGTGGATTACGTGGAGACCTCCACGCCGCTGTCTACCGCCTGGTTCTGCCGCTATGGTCGGGGCGAGCTCTACGGTCTGGACCACAACCCTGAGCGCTTCGAACAGGACTGGCTGAAACCGAAAACCGACATTCCCGGGCTCTATCTCACCGGCCAGGACATCCTTACCTGCGGCGTGGTGGGCGCGATGATTGGTGGGCTGGTCAGCACCCTGGCCATCCAGGGCTGGCGCGGCGCCGGGTTGGCAAAACGTATTTTTGTGGGGTAACAGGCGTTGCCCAGGCCGATCTGTGCCGATTGCGGCATGCACCTGAATATCTGTGTCTGTGAAGCCTGTGCCCCGGTGCCGAACAGTACCCGGGTTTCGGTCCTTCAACACCCAACCGAGGTGGGTCACCCCAAGGGTACCGTGCGCATACTGGCCCAATGCCTCGCCAGAGTCGACGTTTTCCAGGGCGAGACGCCAGACGATTTTGACCAGGCCGGCTTCAATCCACACACAGAAGCCGGACATTCCGCGCTGCTGTTCCCCGGTCCCGGCAGCGACACGCTCGAATGCGCAAACCTCCATGACATCCATCACTGGATCATTCTGGACGGAACCTGGCGTAAGGCCGCAAAGATCCTGCATCAGAATCCTGCCCTGGCGGCGCTGCCCCGCTTCCATTTGGCGGAACCTCCGGCGTCTGCCTACGCCATCCGAAAGGCCCCGGGCAAGCAACACCTGGCCACAGCAGAGGCGGTTGCCTATCTGCTGAACGTGGTCGAGCCGGGCCTGGATACCCGGCCCATTTCCAGAGCCGTGCGCTCACTGGTGGACAAACAGCTCGCCCAGATCCCGGCCCGGCTGCACAAGCATTATCAATAAACCGATGCGGGTGAGACGAGCGGCCGATGCGGACGTAATCTCCGGAAACCTGAACAAAACCGAGAGCACCCCATGTCCGCGCAATTCGACTCTGCAGACCTCTCCCGCATTATCGAGATGGCCTGGGAAGATCGCACACCCTTCGAGGCCATCGAAGCCCTCTATGGCCTTCAGGAGAAAGACGTCATCCGCCTGATGCGACGTGAGCTGAAGCCTTCAAGCTTCCGGCTCTGGCGCAAGCGGGTAACCGGACGCAGCACCAAACACCGCCAGTTGCGGCCCGAAGGGGTGAGTCGGGGCTATTGCCCGACCCAGTACAAGCATCGGTAAGCATCGCACCATTGGCATTGCAGGCATGGCTGCGCGATCATGAACACTCAGGTAACAAGCAAGGAACCTACGCAATGGCAGTGTTCAACCAGAAAGATGCCCGGGAACAACTCGATGCCGAGGCCAGCAAGGTACACCGGTCCGACCTTGAGACTCTGCTTGAAAGACAACGCGCGATTGAAGAAAAGGTGAAGGGTAGCGGCAAGCTGGCACGCTTCAGCGGCGACATCAAGCTGATGTTTTCCATGATCCGCGACTACTGGTACGGCAATTACCGGAGCGTACCCTGGAAGACAATCGCGGCAGTGGCAGGGGCACTCCTGTACGTGCTGAATCCGCTGGATGTCATTCCCGACCTTCTGTTCGGCTTCGGATTTATCGACGATGCCGGCGTCGTGGCCCTGTGTCTGAAACTGGTAGAATCCGATCTGCTCCGCTACGCTGCCTGGAAAGAGCATCAGGAAGAATCTGAAAACCGGGCCAGTGCGAATTGATTAATTTCTGAACTGGCGGTATTCTCCCGCCTCTGCTGTCGGAACACCTGAATCAAATCTGGAGTTGTCGTGGATTTAGCCACTCTCATCGGTCTTGCCGGCGCTATTCTGCTGATTGCATCCGCCGTTATTCTTGGTGTTTCACCTTCCGTATTTATCAACCCTGCCTCATTGCTGATTGTCGTGGGTGGCACCATGTTCGTGGTGTTGGCCAAGTTCAGCGTCGCCCAGTTTCTTGGCGCCTTCAAAGCGGCCGCCCGGGCCTTCAAGTTCAAGCTGCCCGAAACCCAGGCCAGCATTGAAGAGCTGGTGGATATCGCCAACGTGGCCCGCAAAGAAGGCGTTCTTGGGCTGGAGGATAGAGAGATCAGCAGCCCGTTCCTGGCCCAGGGTATACAGATGCTGGTGGACGGTCAGGACGGCAAGACCATCAAGGAGCTCTTGAACAAGGAGCGCCTGATGACCCTCGACCACAACCGTTCTGGCGCCAAGGTATTCACGGCCATGGCCGATGTGGCGCCGGCCATGGGCATGATCGGCACGCTGATTGGTCTGGTTCAGATGCTGTCGAACATGGAAGACCCGAAGTCCATCGGCCCGGCCATGGCGGTCGCACTGTTGACCACACTGTATGGCGCCATGATTGCCACCATGATCGCGACTCCGATTGCCGACAAGCTCTCCCTGCGGATGACCGAGGAAGCGCGCATGCAGTCGCTGTACATTGATGCCCTGGTGGCCATTCAGGAAGGCACCAATCCCCGGATCATCGAGCAGATGCTGTCGAGCTACCTGCCCCCCAAGGAACGCGAGAAAGCGGCTGCAGCTGAAGGCGCCTGACCATGGATGAATTGCCTGAAGAGGAAAAACCGGGGATTCCGGCGTGGGTAGTTACCTTCGCCGATCTCATGTCCCTGCTGATGTGCTTCTTCGTGTTGCTGCTGTCCTTCTCGGAGATTGATGCCCAGAAGTTCAAGCAGATCGCCGGTGAACTCTCCAAAGCCTTCGGCGTTCAGCGGGACGTGCCGGCCCTGGAAATACCCAAGGGTACCAGCCCCATTTTCGACAAGTTTTCTCCCGCACCGCCCGAGCCTACCGTGGTCAACGAGGTCAAACAGACCACCACAGAGGAAGCCCCCGAGCTGCAGACCCTGAAAAGCCCCACCGACATGGCCGTGGAGGCTGCCATGGAAGAGCAGCTGCAGGAAACCATGGACGAAATCCTCAAGGTGCTGGAGCCGGCGATCGCCGATGGGCGCATCAATGTAAGCGAGGATCAGCGGCGGATCGTGATCCGGGTGGAAGAAAAAGGTTCGTTTCCCTCAGGTTCGGCTCAGCTGACCTGGGAATTTGAGGGCCTGTTGCTGGACATGGCCGAGGTTATTGAGGGCATCCCCGGCGACCTGACCATTGAGGGCCACACCGACAACGTGCCTATCCGTACCGACCGCTTCTACAGCAACTGGGATCTGTCGGCTGCCCGGGCCGCCGCGGTGGCCAACGTGCTGGTCGCCCGGGACCAGGTTGAACCCACGCGACTTTCCGTCACCGGACTGGCGGATACCGAACCCAGAGTTCCGAATAGCTCAGCAGAAAACCGGGCCAAGAACCGGCGCGTGGAAATCATCATTGATCTCTCCGGCCCGATGCAGGAACAGGAGGTTCGCCTCCGGGAACTGATCCAGTCCGAATCGGACGATGACCAGTCGGCACTCGGGATCGAATCCGACAGCTCGACATCAAACGAAATCAGCTGGTAAGCGCACTCTATTTTGGTGCGCCCGACACCAAAACGCACAATGCTAGTGCACTTTGGCTCTAAAACACGTCTCCCACATCTGTCCAGAACCACCCAACTGCCCTTCCGCGCTTGAAATGCATTATTTTGGAACAGCTCTTGCTTTAGCTGCACCTCATCAATGCACATTTCAACGTAAAGCGGCCCGCTAGAGGCCGGACACACAACATCAGGAGCGAAAACCCGTGGACATCACGAGTGCAGTACACACCCTGACTGAAAGCGCCAACACGCTGTTCATCCTCATCGGCGCCATTATGGTGCTGGCCATGCATGCCGGCTTTGCTTTTCTGGAAGTAGGCACCGTTCGCCACAAGAACCAGGTCAACGCCCTGGTGAAGATCATGACCGACTTTGGCATCTCTGCCGTGGCCTATTTCTTCATCGGCTACTACATTGCCTACGGCAGCCATTTCATGAGCGGTGCCGCCGAGCTCACCGCCGCCAACGGCTATGATCTGGTGAAGTTTTTCTTCCTGATGACCTTCGCCGCAGCCATTCCCGCGATTGTCTCCGGTGGTATCGCTGAACGGGCAAAGTTCTATCCGATGCTGATTGCCTCTGGCCTGATTGTTGCCTTTATCTATCCCTTCTTTGAGGGGCTGATCTGGAACGGCAACTATGGCTTCCAGGGCTGGCTGGAGAACCAGTTTGGTGCGTCCTTTCACGACTTCGCCGGCTCCGTTGTAGTGCATGCAGTGGGCGGCTGGATCGCCCTGGCGGCCGTTCTGGTCCTCGGTGCACGAAATGGGCGCTACCGTAACGGCAAGGTGGTGGCTTTTGCCCCCTCCAACATTCCCTTCCTGGCCCTGGGCGCCTGGATCCTGACCGTCGGCTGGTTCGGCTTCAACGTCATGTCCGCCCAGACCCTGGACGGCATCAGCGGCCTGGTGGCCGTGAACAGCCTGATGGCCATGGTCGGCGGCATCCTGGTGTCCATGCTGCTGGGCCGCAAGGACCCGGGCTTTATCCACAACGGTCCGCTAGCAGGGCTGGTGGCGGTATGTGCCGGCTCTGATCTGATGCACCCGGTGGGTGCCCTGGTAACGGGCGGCGTCGCCGGCGCCATCTTCGTGTATTTGTTCGAGTGGGCCCAGGCCAAGATCGAGCGCCTGGACGATGTCCTGGGTGTCTGGCCCCTGCACGGTGTCTGTGGTGTCTGGGGCGCGATTGCCTGCGGCATCTTTGGCCAGGAGGCACTCGGTGGTCTCGGCGGCGTCAGCCTGATGTCCCAGATCATCGGCTCGGTGGCCGGCGTGGTGGTGGCCTTTGTGGGCGGTCTGATTGTCTATGGGGTTATCAACGCCATTTCCGGACTGCGTCTGACCGAAGAAGAAGAGTTCAACGGGGCGGACCTGAGCATCCACCGGATAGGGGCAACCGCGGTCGAATAAGCACTGAGTGTTCAGTCGCCGTAGCCGGTCAATTCCATGTAGCCCTCGCCAGAGTGGCTGCCGGCGACGGTGACAGGGCTTTCCCAATAAGGGTAAAGCCCGTCATTCAGGTAGTTTCCAGGGGGAGCCGAAATTTCAAGGCTCACCCCATAATCCGGAACCTCCAGACGCCAAAGGCGGGGAAAGCCCCGGGCGTCTGGTTCCTCCGGGCGAATGCGAAGCTGACTGGGCTGAAGCGCTACGGGCTCGCCATCCTCCGGAATCCAGGTTCCGGAACGAAAACCTCCGCCTTCTTCCCGAAGCTGGAAAGCCATCAATTTGTCACCCGACTCCAGGTGCAGCGCAAACCAGTCCCAGCCCTGCTGGCCCGATTTGAGAAACTGGCTGCTCCACTCCCGGTCGAACCAGCCCTTGCCCGCAACCTCCAGTGTCTCATTACCCAGCGTGACCGTACCCTCGATGTGCAGATCCACCAGACTGAAATACATCGAACCCTCACCATCAGCGGATTTGGCACTGAAGCCGTTATCACCGTGCGCAACAGGCTTGCCATTGATCGAGAGGGACAAATCGTAGGACCAGCCATCCGCCGCCACCTGCAAGAGCAATGACTCGCTTTCGGATGTTGCCTCAAGCTGCCAGTCGTCCAGCCAGACGACCAGTGGCTGCGCCTGTGCGCCGGCATGACCGACATCACCCCGGGCCAACTTCTCTGCAAAGTAGTGCCGGGTATCAAAGCTCACCGCGGCATGGGCCATCCAGGCCGCTTCCAGGGGCCAGTCGGCTGCCTCCGGAGGTTCAGCATCTGCCGGCCTGGGCGTAATTGCCTGGCGGAACTGGGTCCATTGCAGGCCCAACGGCTCACCTTCTTCAGTCCTCAAATTGGCGGTCAGATACCACCATTCGATCCGGTGTTGCGGGTGCGGGCCGAAATCATCGGGAAATATCAGGCGGTCGCCCGGCCCGGGCTGAAGGAAGGGCACTTCGGCGTCGTTTTCTGCGACACCCGCCAGTCCGGCGAACCCTGCTTCTTGTTGTGACTCCGAACAACCGGCCAGAGCCACGATGGACAACATCAGTATCCAGCGTCTCATCGCTCACCTCCCGCCAGCGCGTTGGCGTTCACAGTGGCAACCGACGGTGATTTCAACTGGCGCATCATCAGCAGGCCGATGCTAAGGCCAATCAGCAGACTCAACACCCCAAGCTCCAGCCAGAACCGGGGATAGACCGCCATGGGCAGGGACCAGCCAAACGCGATAGGATTAATGCGATACACCAGAACCCACGTCAGCCAGATGCCAAGCGGCAGGGCCAGCAGGGTAATTGCAGCGGTCAACGACACTGACAGCCGGATCAGTTGGGCCGATGCTTGTCGCACGGATAGTCCCCAGACGACCAAAAGCCGGAAATACCAGGCCCGGGTGGAGAAGAAGACCCAGCCCATCATCAACAGGGCAATGGCCGCCAGTATCAGGGTCAGGGTAGTCATGGCCCGGGTCAGCAGGAAGGTCTGGTCAAAGATGGCCGTGGCGAGTTCTTCAATAGCCCGGTTGTCCCGGACCGTCAGCTCATCCACCTGCCATACCCGCTTTAATCCACCGGTCACTTCCTCGATGTCGAGATTTCCGGGCGATACCGACAGGCTCTGGAAACCGGTTGCGAAGTCTTCAGGAAGCACCGAAGGATGAATCAGGATTTCGCCAGCGGGGCGACCGTAGTCCGGGTAGGTGGCCAGCACGGGAAACTCGAACGAACCGCTTCCGAGGGTTACCTCCAGGGACTGGCCGACCTGTACATTCTGCCTGCGCGCCAGCTGTTCATTCACCATCACGCCCTGGCCATGCTGCAGTCGCTGCCAGGGCCGTGACGCTGACTCAAGCAACTGCCAACCGGTCACCAGTGGGCCTACAGGGCCGATGGCAAAGACGTCCACCTCTGTGCCTGCCTCATCCCCGTTGCCCGGCAAAGTTGCACGGCCGCGAATCACCCGGTGCCACAGGCCAGACGCTGCGAGTTCAGGTTGCTCAGCGAGCCAGTCCACCGCGAGGGTCGCATCCGCTGATTCAGGAACTTCGATGTAATAATCCGCCTCCAGTCTCTGCGCGAGCCATCGATCAAATGTACTTTCAAAGGTCGTCACCAGAGCCTGAACCGCCAGAACCATGGCCATGGCGAACTGCAGAGCGACCAATGGCAGTGCCAGACGCCGCGCCAGCACTGATACCTCCCGATGGCGCCAGCGGACCTGCAGATTCCGGTCGTGCCTGGACCGCCAATCCGCAAGCCAGGCAATCAGTCTCGGTGCAAGGATCCCGGCAGCCACAAACACGAGGGCCACGGCGATAAAAAGCCAGAGTAGATCCGTAACCCAGGCTGACAAGGCCAGGCCAGCTATAAGCACCAGCACCACCAAACCGCCGGACCGGCGGCTACTTCCAGCAAACGCTCGGGCCCATGGACGGAGAAAATCGGCCAGGCAAGCCACCAGAACCACCGCCAGCATGGTTGCAAGTGGGACCAGCCAGTTGCCACCCTGGCCCGCGTACAACGGTTGATCGAACAGCCCCTCAAGGGCCCGCCCGAATCCGCTACCCAGCCCGGTCGCCAGCCAGCGACCCAGCCAGATACCAGGCACAATACACAGCAGGGCCAACAACAGAATCTCCACGACCAGCAGCCGGTTGATTCGGGCTTGAGGGACGCCAAACCGGTGCAGCAAAGCGAAGCTGTCTCTACGTTGCGCCATCCCCAGCAGATACACGCTGCGAACCAGCAAGGCGGTAATCAGCAGAACCAGCACGCCCAGCGCGTCAAGATTCAGCAGAAAGCTGTCGCCCAGCTCTCCGGTATCCGGGCCAACCCGAAACGGCGCCAATCGATACCCTTCAGGAAGTGCCCCGTTAATGTGGGGATCGGAGATTAGCAACGTCAATCCACCTTCGTTCTTCCCGGCGAGTTCAGCCGCTTCACTGATATCAACAAAGGGACGACCATCCAGTTCACCCTGCCAGGGCGCCTCCTCGCTGTCGGGACTCTCAAAACATCCGGCCGCCAACGGGTCGATACCCACCACCCGACCGCCTTGCGGCGAAGGCACTTCCCACCAGGGCATCACGCAGAGCCCTGCTCGGCGCAGCTCGACAAAATCTTCCACAGTCAGGGGTTTACCGTCCTGGCGGGCAATCTGCTGGCGTTCGGCCACCGCCGATTCGCTCTGATCAAGACTGGCCCGGGCCTGGCTGGTGAGATGGTGCACGCCCGTCCACAGCATGGTGGCGAGCACAATCATGGCTGCCAGGGCCAGCAGCTGAAGCGGATGGCGGCGGTAATGACTGAACAGGGCGGCCAACAGGGTCATGGCGGGCTCAGGTTTGCGGCACGTGGCCAAGATCCAGATGCTGGCTGCAGCGGGCAGCCAGTTCCGGATCGTGGGTGGCGAGGATCAGTCCGCAGCCATGGCGGGCCTGCAATTCGAAAAGCTGCCCGATCACGGCCTCTGCCGTGTGCCGGTCCAGGCTGCCTGTGGGTTCGTCAGCAAGAATCAGGGCCGGCTTCATGGCAAACACCATGGCCAGTGCCGCGCGCTGGCGTTGTCCCCCGGACACCTGATCCGGGTATCGGTCGGCAAGCTCGCCGATCCCCAGGCGCTCGAGCCAGTCCTGACATCCATCCTCGGATTGGCCGGCAAGCCGGGCGCGAAAACGGACGTTGTCCAGCAAAGACAGGGCCGGCATCAGGTTGGCTTCCTGAAAGACTACCCCGATCTGCTGTCGGCGAAGAGTCCCCCAGCGAAGTTCAGACTTGCTCTCGGCCTCCGTTGACCGGGCACCAAACGTCTCGCCAAGCACCTGAACCACCCCTGAATCCGGTTTCTCCAGACCACAGAGTATGTTCAGCAAGGTACTCTTGCCGGATCCGGATCGACCGGTCAGCGCCAGTGACTGACCCCGTTCCAGATCCAGAGAGAGGCCCCTGAGCACGGGCACCGGTTCATTACCGCTGCGGAATTGCTTGTTCAGGCCACGGGCCGAAAGCAGAGAGTCCACCATAGTTTCCTTGTCTGACGAGTTGAGGCGACGGCTTTGCCCGGGTCAATCAGAGCCAGGTGGTCAATCCGCCGCCCCGATAGGATCAGCATAGGTTCCATGCCGGCGCGCACGCCACTCGCGGAACTGCTCCAGCCAGGACAGCAACGCCGGTATGACCAACAGGACCAGCAAGGTCGATAGCCCGAGGCCAAAGGCAATAGAGGTGGCCATGGGGATCAGGAACTGGGCCTGCAGGGACGTTTCGAACATCAACGGCAGCAGCCCGCCGATGGTGGTCAGGGAAGTCAACATAACCGCACGAACCCGCTGTACCGCGGCCTCGTTAAGCGCATCGGTGATTCCCAGACCCTTTTTCCGCTGCTGGTTGTAGAAAGCTACGAGGATGATGGCGTTATTGACCACAATCCCGGAAAGACCAAACAACCCGAAGAGGGAAAGAATGGTCAGTTGCAGCCCCATCAGCCAGTGCCCCAGCAACGCGCCCACGAGGGCGAACGGGATGATGGCCATAACGATCAGCGGAAGGCTCCAGGAGGCAAACACCCACGCAAGTACCACGTACATCAGCGCCAGCCCGATAACCAGTCCGGTTTGCATGTCTCCCAGGGTCTCCCTCTGGTCGGCCGCACGGCCCTCGAAGCTGTAACGCACATTGTAGCGACTGGCGATATCCGGCAGTGCATCTGCTTCAAGGCTGGTCAGAATCTGGTCGGTGGTGCTGACCCGGGTATTCAGCCCCGAGGTGACTTCAACCGCCAACCGGCCCTCAGCATGCCGCAGGGCCTGGAAGCCCTGACGGTGGTCCAGGTTCATGACCTGGGTCAGGGGAACAAAACGACCGTCCGGCACCCGCACGGTGATACGGGACAGCGTCGACAAGCGCTCCCGCTGATCCTTGGGCAGTTGCACGCGAACTTCGACCTCATCCCGGCCATCCTGGTAGATCTGGGCGATCCGGCCGTCGAAGGCAGCCCTTAGCTGGCGCCCGAGATCGGAGGTGGTCAATCCGAGTGCCTCGCCATAGGCGCTGACCTGGTAAAGCAGCTGTTCCCTGCCCCAGGGCATGTCATCCTCAACGTCCAGCACACCGGGCAGCGTCGAGAGCGCCTGCCCCAGTTCATCCGCGGCACGCTTCAGATTCTCCGCGTTGTCGCCGGTCAAACGCACATTCACATCCCGGCCCGGCGGCCCGGCCTGACGTTCGGAAATCGTCAGATTGTCCAGCCCGGCCGGTGTCTCCAGCCGGCTGCGCCACTCCGTGATGAATTCCGGGTTACGAACCGAGCGGCGGTCGGAGGGCACCAGTTCGATCATCATCGAACCCAGTTCATCGCCGCTACGGGAACTGCCCTCGGCACCCTGGGTTGCGCCCCGGGTGGTCACTGCATGCAAAATGAAATCACCGCCAAGCGCCTCTTCGGTCTCGTTGAGCGTTCGCTGCATCTGGGTCAGGAACTCCTCAACGGTGCCGCGATCCGTGCCGGCCACAAAGCTGGCATTGGCGTAGAAGACCGAAGGCTCCGGTGTTGGGAAAAAGTTGAATCCGAGCCGGCCACCGGCCAGCAGACCGACCGTTACGATCGCCAGGGCCACCGCGCTCGCCACGGTAGCGCCCCGGTGTTCCAGGCTATACCGTGAGAACCGGCGAAACCGGCCTTCCCGGAAACGGTCGAAACGCTGCTCGAAATCCCGCCGGAAGCGCTCCACGGGGCCCGGTGCTTTTGGCTCGGGTTCTGTCTCTCCCGCTTTTTTCTTGCGTCTGGGCACGAAGGCATGACGCAAGTGCGCCGGCAATACGATGAAACACTCAAGCAGGGAGGCGACCAGAACGCAGATCATCACCAGCGGAATATCGCCCAGGATATTGCCAATGACACCGCCCACAACGAGCAGGGGCATGAAGGCCGCAACCGTCGTGAGAGACGAGGCCAGCACGGGCCACACCATACGCTTGGCTGCCCCTTCCGAGGCATAGATGGATTCCTCGCCCATGCGGGAGTGGGCGTCGGCATCCTCGCCCACCACAATGGCATCGTCGACGATCACCCCCAACGCCATGATCAGGGCGAACAGGGAGATCATGTTGATGGAACCCCCAATCAGCCAGAGAACCGCCATGGCTGCCAGGAACGCCGTCGGAATACCCACAGCCACCCACATGGCAACCCGACCGGGGAGAAACAGGTAAAGCAGGCACACCACCAGAACCAGGCCACCCAGGCCATTGTTCACCAGTAGGGAGATACGATCGTCCAGAAGCTGCCAGGTCTCATCGTACACCTCCAGCTTTACCGTTGGCGGCAGCACCGGCCGGGTATCGGCCAGCCAGGTTTCCAGTACCTGGGCCGCTGCCAGCGAATTGCCGTTCTCCGATCGCTGCAACTGCAGCTCAACCGCCGGCTTGCCGTCCTTCTCGAGGGTCACCTGGCTCTCGCGGGCTTCCTGCCGGATAATCGCCACATCGCCCAGATTGAGCTGGATCCGCTCACCACTGAGCACCGGAATGTTCTCGAACTCCTGGGGGCTTCGGCGCTGTTCCACGGCCCGCAGTTCCCGGGTGGCATCCTGCTGCGCCATCATGCCGGCAGGCAGGTCCCGGGAGATGGCGGCCACGCGCTCGGCAATCTGCTCCAGTGACAGCCCCAGTGCTTCCAGCCGCTCAACCGGCACATCAATGCTGATCTGCTGCTCCGGCAAGCCGCGGATCGAAACCCGGTCAATACCACGCTGGAGCAGTTCATCTTCAAAACGGTAGGCCATCTGCCGCAGCTCACTGCGGTCCACATCGCCGTACACAAGCAACCGGGCCACTGGCTCGTAGCGTTCAATGCGGGTTACCTGGGGTTCCTCCGCCTCCGCCGGGAAATTGGTGAATTCATCCACCTGCTGGCGTACGTCATCCAGGGCCTGGATCGGATTGGTGCCTTCTTCGAATTCGAGTGTTATGGAGGAAACCCCCTGGGCCGAGGTGGAGGTCATTTTTTTCAGGCCATCGACGCTGCGCAGGCGCTGCTCCAGAGGGTTGGTAATGCCCTGCTCCACGTCTTCGGCGGACGCACCACTCCAGACCACCCGGACACTGACCACGTCCAGGGCAAAGGTGGGGAAGAACTGGATGTTCATGCGGGTCAGAGCCAGCACGCCACCGAGCAGCATCACCAGCATGACCAGGTTGGCAGCAACCCGGTGATGAACGAAAAAGCCGATGACGCCCTTTTTCCGCCTCATTGCGATGCCACTCCGGAATCTGCCACATCCACCTTGAGGCCGGTGACAGCGTTGGGCAGATGCGTCGTAATCAGTTGCGCGCCAGATACCAGGGCTTCACCGGATACCAGCAGACGGCGCTCACCATTGCTGCCCCGGGCCTCGCCAATACGTTCTATTCGGGCGCGCTGCATCCGGCCGTCTGAAGACATCAGGTAAACGCTGTCGGCGCCATAAAGAGCACTGAACGGAATCGACACGGTATTGCTCCGTGCCGCCCGTTCAAGCCTGACGGGCATTAAACCGCCCGGACGGATCCCACGGGGATCCCCCTGCAGTTCGAGAATGGCTTCGGTTCCGGACGGATCACTGGTTCCGGCAAAGCGGGCAAGACGAAACCGGTGCTGATCTCCGGCACTGGTGGCAATCAGTGTTTCCCCCCGCTGCAGGGCATCCAGAAGTTCGCCCCGGAACATCTCCGGCACCCTGGCCCTGAGTTCCAGACCATCTACGGGGTACAGCGATAACAGAGGTTCATTGCGGCTGACCTGGTCACCTTCGGCCACCCGGATGTCGGTCACCATGCCGTCAAAGGGCGCCGTCATCCGGGCCCGTTCGGCATCCCGTCGGGTGCTGAGCAGGTTTGCCTCTGCCTGGGCGAGTTTCGCCTGAAGGCTCTGCAGCCGCGCCGGATGCTCTTCGATTGCCCGTTGCCTGGCATTTACCGTCAGCTCTGCTCTGGCCGCGGCGTCCGTGGCCGCTTCCAGTGCCTCGCGGGAAGCCAGGTTGCGATTCACCAACGACCGGGTACGCTCCAGCTGCCGCCGGGCGTTTTCCAGAATGGCCTGTTCGCTGGCCAGCGCCGTCTGATCATTCCGGTACCGGACCTGCTCCGATCGGATCTGGGCTTCAAGGTCTTTGACCTGTGCTTCGGCCTGGGCCAGCGCAGGCTGGATATCGGCATCGTCCAGTGCCACCAGAAGCTCGCCCTCCTTGACCCGCTGCCCCTCGGTCACGGGCCGCGTACCGATTCGACCGGCCAGGGTTGCTGTCACTGTCAGTTGCTCCGGCGCCAGTACTTCGCCATAAAGGGGCAGCACCGGGGTATGCGTGCCCGGCTCAATTTCCTGAACCTGGACACGCCAACTGCGCTCGGTGGCACTGACCTCTGCAGGCTCCGGGCGGGTCATTTTGAGAATCATGAAACCGGCGATACCGACGGCGAGAATCAACAGGGGAATCAGTCTTTTGGACATTACTTGCAGGCCAGCTAAGGTAAATAAAGCCCATTGGGCTGTCGGGTTCAGACTACTATACAATCAGGGCTCGTTTTCGGATCGGACTAGCCGAATTCCTGCGTCAATTTTACGCAGTGTTTTTTCAGTCATGGCAACGGAGAGCATCATTGTTGGCAGCAGAACACCATGTCAATCTTCTCAACGCAACGCTCATTAACGGGCTGATCGTTGCCGTTGTGGTGCTGATCCATCACGAAGTGCTCCTGAATTTAAGCAGCCTTCTGTCGAGAATGCGCCAGAGCCACCGTTTCCGACTGATCGCTGCCGTCTTCGGCATTCTTGCCGCTCACACCCTCCAGGTCTGGATCTTTGCCAGTGCCTTCTATTTCATGCACCACGCCGAGGGCTGGGGCCATTTAACCGGCAATTTCAGCGGCAGCATCCTGGACTGCGCCTACTTTTCCTTCACCACCTTCACGACTCTTGGCTACGGCGATATCGAACCTTTCGGTATTCTGCGCTTTCTCACCGGCATAGAGTCGCTGGCCGGACTGGTTCTGATCACCTGGAGCGCCTCTTTCCTGTTCGTGGAAATGCAGCGCTACTGGCCGACTCGTTGAGGAACCCCTGCACCCTAGACTTTAGTCTAAGGTAGACGGCTACATTGCCGGATTTCTGATCTAATGGCCGGAGCTTGCAGCATGTGCAACCACTTTGTACACATCACTCCAGTGCACCGGATGCCCAGACCAGACCCATGGAAAGCTATACGGAATCCCAGAAGCACCTTGCCCGTCCGTACCGCAAAGCGGTGTTAAAAACGCTGCTGATACTGACCGCCGTCAGTGGCCTGCTTTTCTTTATGCTCAACATGCAGAGAGGGAACTACCCCCTGGCCTTTGCCGAGATTGGCATGGCGTGCTACTCGATCTTCATTTTCTGGGCGATCCGAAACACCAAACACCCGGAACGATGGATCCTGGCGTTTATCCTGCCCTTTTGCATCACCATGATGTTCGCGCTCACGTCTCCCCGGGCGACAACAACCGTATTCGCCTGGGTTCTGTTAATTCCCATCCTTTCTCACCTTCTGATGGGGCGGCGGCTGGGTCTTCTGGTATCCGCCGTGTTCATGGTTACGGCGGCCGTGATTTTCTTCTTCAAATTCCACGATGCGCCGGAGCTGATGCAGCCGCTTCCGATTGCCAACATGGGGCTGATGTCCCTGACCATTCTGGCCTTCTCCCATATTTACGAGATCACCCGGGAGCAATCCGAATCGCGCCTGCTGAAAATGGCCCAGACCGATGCGCTGACGGGTCTCGCCAACCGGGCACGCCTGAGCGACGTTTTCGAGCAGGAGCGCAAGCGCAGCCTCCGCAACGGAACACCGCTGTCCATGCTGGTGCTGGACCTGGACCACTTCAAACAGGTCAATGATCAGCATGGTCACGAGGCGGGCGACCGGGCGCTCCGGCATGTTGCCAGCACACTGCGGGCATCGCTGAGAGCAACCGATCTTGCCACACGACTGGGCGGTGAAGAGTTCGCCATTCTGCTCACTAACACCACCGCAGACCAGGCTCATCGGGTGGCCGAAAAGATCCGGAATGAGATCGAGTCAAACCCCGTGCCCTATCAGGACCAGCCCATCAGGCTCACCATCAGCGGCGGCATTGCCCAGTTTGGTCCGGACGGCGCCGACCTTCGCAGCCTGATCGGCCGTGCCGACGAGTACCTCTATAACGCCAAGGACGCGGGGCGAAACCAGATCATCAGTTCCGAAAGCGTCCTGGTGCCATGTCAGGCGTAAACACCCCCAATCACACCCACTTGCAGCGCGCCAGGGTGTAATAAAGCAGGGGCACCACCAGCACGGTCAGTAACGTGGACATGGCCAGGCCGAACACCAGGGATATCGCCAGGCCGTTGAAAATCGGATCGTTCAGGATGAAGTAAGCCCCCACCATCGCCGAAATCGCCGTCAGGGCGATCGGCTTGATGCGCACCGCGCCGGCCAGGACCACCGCTTCGTCCAGTTCGATACCCTCCTCGATCAACTGCCGGATAAACACCACCAACAGGATGGAATTACGCACGATGATGCCGGCCAGAGCAATCATGCCGATCATGCTGGTGGCGGTAAATTCCCGCCCCAGAAGGGCATGGCCGGGCATGATGCCGATCATCGTCAGGGGAATGGGCGCCATGATCACCAGCGGCAGAATATAGGAGCGGAACTGGGCCACCAGCAACACGAAGATCATGAACACGCCCACGCTGTAGGCGGCCCCCATATCCCGGAAGGTTTCGTAGGTAATCTGCCATTCACCGTCCCATTTCAGGGTACCTTTTTCCGGCAACGGGGGCTGATCGATGAAATACTGCTCCGGCGCCCCTTCCTGCTGGTTCAGGCGCTCGACCATGGCAAACATGCCGTACAACGGTGAATCGACCTCTCCAGCCATATCCGCCGTCACGTAGGTCACCGGCAGCAAATCCTTGTGGTAGATCGCGCCCATCCAGTCGGCCTCGCGAACGTCGGCAATACTCGCCAGCGGGACGAGGTTGCCATCACGACTTCGCACGTTCAGGGATAACAATACCGAGGGCTGGGCCTTGTCACCTTCGCTCAGAATCACACGAATTGGAACCGGGTACTTGGCATGGTCATCGTGCAGGAAGCTGACACTGGTACCGCCCAGGGCCGTCTGGAGGGCACCGACCACCTGGGCCTGGGACACGCCAAGCCTTGCCGCGCGGGCCCGATCCACAACCACTTCCCATTGTCGTGTGGGCGCTTCTAGCGTGGTATCGATATCCACCAGGCCATCCACCTCGGTCATGCCCTCGGCCACCTGGCGGGCCAGTTCCGCCCGGCGGGTTTCATCCACCGCGTAGATCTCCGCCACCACCGGTGACAACACCGGCGGACCGGGCGGCACCTCGACAATCTTGACGCTGGCGCCGTACTGCTTACCGATTTCGGTCAGCGGCCCCCGCAGGGACTGGGCAATGGCGTGGGACTGACGTTCCCGGCGCTCCTCATGAATAAGATTGACCTGGATATCGCCGTGGTAAGGGTCGCCACGCAGGTAGTATTGCCTGACCAGACCGTTGAAATTGATCGGCGACGCGGTGCCGGCGTAGGTCTGCCAGTTGGCCACCTCATCCACCGTTTCCAGATAGCTGCCCATTTCCATCAACACCCGCTGGGTCTGCTCCATGGGCGTGCGCTCGGGCATATCCACCACCACCTGCAGCTCGGACTTGTTGTCGAACGGCAGCATTTTCAGGATCACCGCCTGGAACACCGGCAGCGAGGTGGCGGCCAGGGTCAGACCCACCACACCCAGTGCCAACAAACGGCGCCGCCACGGATGATCACCCAGGAACGGCCCGAGAACCGTCCGGAAAATTCGCAGGGATACTGGACTGACACCGTCGGCAGAGCTGGAAGCCTCCTCGGCTTCGGCGGCCTGCTCACCCTTCTTGTGCTTGAGCAACCGGAAGGCCAGCCAGGGCGCCACCACGAAAGCAACGATCTGGGACAGCACCATACCGGCCGAGGCGTTGATCGGAATCGGACTCATGTAGGGGCCCATCAGGCCACTGACAAAGGCCATCGGAATCAGCGCCGCCATGATGGTGAGGCTGGCCATAATGGTTGGGGTGCCCACCTCGTCCACGGCAACGGGAATAATGTCCTTCACCGCCCGCCGGGAGTTCTGGATGCGCCGGTTGATGTTCTCGGTGATCACGATGCCGTCGTCCACCAGAATGCCGATGGAGAAGATCAGCGCAAACAGGGAGACGCGGTTCAGGGTGAAACCCCAGGCCCAGGAGAACACCAGGGTCAGAAGCAGGGTGATCAGCACCGCAATGCCGACAATCAGCGCCTGGCGCCAGCCCATGGCCGCGAGCACCAGCAACACAACGCAGAGGGTGGCGGAGATCAGATCGGTAATCAGTTTGCGGGCTTTCTGGGAAGCGGTCACGCCATAGTCCCGGGTCACCAGAACCTCCACGGATTCCGGCAAGGCCCGGTTGCGCAGCTGCGCCAGACGCTCTTCAATGGCCGTGGTGATGTTGATGGCGTTCTCGCCCGGCTTCTTGGCGATGGCCAGGGTCACCGCCGGGTAAACCTCGCCGGGCCGGCCCGCCTTGCCATCCTCGTGGGCCGGTCCGAATCCGGTCATCACGCTCTGGTCCACCACGGTGCCACCGCGGCTGACATCCGCCACATCTTCCAGGTACACGGCTGCGCCATTGTACATACCCACCACCAGGCGCCGGACATCCTCCACGGTTTCCAGAAGCGTTCCGGCCTGGACCGGTATCGACAGGTTATCCCGGGTAATCCGGGACTCCTGGCTACTGGTGTTGGCCGCCGTTAGAGCGTTACGGATATCGTCGATGGTGAGATTGAACCCCGCCAGCAACGCCGGATCGAACCGAATATCCACGCGATCCGGAATGCCACCGGTGGTATAGACATCCCGGGTGCCGGGAACCCGTTTCAGGGCGACTTCCAGCATGTGCGCCAGACGGGTCAGCTCCTCACCCGTATGGCCGTTGACCGGATCGTAGAGGGTCAGGGTCATCACCGGCACATCATCGATACCCTTGGGCTTGATCACCGGCTGGGTCGCGCCAAGGTTCGGCGGCAACCAGTCCTGGTTGGAGTACACCTGGTTGTAGAGCCGCACCAGGGCTTCCTGCCGTGGAATGCCCACCTCGAACTGCACCGTGATCACAGCCTGGCCTTGGCGGGACACGGAATAGACGTGTTCGACGCCCTGGATCTCACTCATCACCTGTTCGGCGGGCGTGGCAATCGCGCTTTCCACTTCCCGGGTGCTGGCGCCGGGAAAGGCCACCATGATATCGGCCATGGTGACGTCAATCTGGGGCTCTTCCTCCTTGGGCGTGACCACCACGGCCAGTATGCCCAGAATGATTGCAAGGATAGCCAGCAGCGGTGTCAGATGGTTGTTCTGGAAAACCCGGGCGATGGCACCAGATGGACCAACGGGCGGCAGATCACGGCTCACGGATTCGACTCCTCGCCCGAGTCTTCAACCGGATTCAGACGATCGCTGCCCACCAGTTCGGAGGGATTCGTAACCACGCGCTCGCCTTCACTGAGGCCGGCCAGGATCTCGAGCCTGCCGTTATCCCGCACCCCCGTGCGCACCTGGCGCAGCCGTGGCTGATCCTGATTATCCAGCACAAATACGGCCCTGAGTTCACTGCGCTGAATCAGGCTGCTGGCCGGAACCCACAGGGCCTCCCGGGTGGCAACCGGCACGCTGACTTTCACCAGCATGCCGGGAAACAGGGAACCGTTGGGCTCACTCAGGCGCATCCGCAGGCGGAAAGTATGGGTTTGCGGATTGGCATAGGGATAGAAAGTCATTTCACCGGTTTCCAGCACCCGGCCGTCGGCAAGAGTGACCCGGGCCTGACGTTCGGTGCGTGCCAGTTCGGCGTATTTCTGGGGCAGGTCGACGACAACCCGAAGCTGTTCCAGAGACAAGCCACTGAGCAGCGGCTGGCCGGGACCGACGGCCTCGCCAACCTCAACATGACGTTCGGTGAGGATGCCGCCATAGGGCGCCACCACACGAGTATAGGAAAGCTGCTCCTGCGCCTCGGAAACCGCAGCCCTGGCGCGCTCTACCCGGGCCCGGGCAGCGGCCAGGTTGTTACGGGCCTGATCGAACTCCTGCCGGGATACCAGCCCCCGTTCGTGGACTGCCTCGATCCGTTCAAACCGCTGGCGTGCGTCCACCAGCGCGGCCTCGGCCTCTTCCAGTCCGGCCTGGGCCTGGTGCAAACGGGATCGCTGCTCACTGTCCTCAAGCTGGACAATCAGCTCACCGGCGGCCACGGAATCATCCACATCGAAGGGCAGGCTCTGGACAGTGCCACTGGTCTGGGCAGAGACGGTACTTTGCTGTACGGCCTCAATGACGCCATCGAGGTGGACGGTTTCATGGATAGTTCCTCGTTCCACAATCTCGTAATCAGGCTGAGCGACTGCCCATACGGGCAAGAGAGCCAGCACAATCGTATTTAAAAGGCGTCCCGGGAGATGCATAAATAAACCTTATTGGTTATAAGCATATTCTTTAACCAATAAAAAGTTTAACAGGTCGAGGCAGGGCTTACATTGAGCAGAGACAAAAAAGCCCCGGGTGGAGGAGTTGGATCCACCCGGGGCATCAATGTCACCCGCCAGCTATGAGAAACGGGTAACCGCCATACAAGGTCTTACCACCTGGCTGTCAGTGCGGCACGCAGGGTCCGGCCAGGCTCATTAACTCTTACGGCTTCGGGATTAAATGGATCAGTGTTGGCCCGACTCACGTGGGGCGCCCAGGTATTGTCGAACAGGTTATCCACGGCCCAGGTGACGCTCAGATAGTCTGCAAGAGGGTGACTGCCGGACAGGTTCAGCACGCCATAACCTGGTGACGTGCCGGGATCCTGACCGGATTCCAGATCCACGCGATCCTGGCGGCGGGCCAGCACCCACTCCAGTTCAAGGGCATGGCCCATGCGCTGCCAGCCAAGGGTCTGAATAAACTGCACCGGAGGAATCTGCGGCAGCGAATGGTTATCGTCGCGATTTTCACCCCGTACCGATGCCAGGCTGCTGTTGGTGCTCCAGGAGCCATTGCTCCACCCAAGCTGTGCTTCAACCCCCATCAGACGCGCATCAATATTGCGGTAGACGCTGACCTGGTCAGCATTGCGGGTACGCAGGACAAAATCATCCACCTGGTCCACCCACACAGCCGGGCGCCAGTTCCAGCCGTTACTCTGGCCGGGCATCGCCAGTTCCAGCTTGCGGTGGGTCTCAGGGTCCAGGGCAGGGTTGCCCACCCAGCGCCTGGACGGGTCCATGTTGTTCCAGCTGGCAATGTAACGCTCCGTCACGCCCGGACTGCGGACGCTATGGCTGGCCGTAACCACCATCGACTGGACCGGAGAGAATCGCCAATCGCTGCTGACAAAACCGCTGAAATTATCATCGGCAACATCGGTGTTCGTGGTGCCGTAGATCGACTCGTAGGCGTCGGCCGCGGACATGGCCATCATGCCACTGCCGAAAACATCATCGGCTGCCGCTGCAGACATTTCCACGCGGTCGTAGCGCACGCCACCGCCAAGCTTCAATTCGGGAGTTACCCGGTAGAAGCGCTCGGCAAAGAGGCCGAAGCGATCCCGATCCACGTCGGGCCAGAGTACGGAGGTAAGCACATCAAGATTGGCGCCGCCGAACCGTTCGGCGTACCAGTTATTGGTCTCAACATCGGCGCCAATGGCCCAGTCTGTTCGGGCATCCGGACTCTGATCCAGGGTCAGGCGCAAGCCCCGGGTTTCGGTCTCGGAATCCGTCAGCATTTTCATCATGGATTCACGGAGACTGAAGTTATCCATGATGTGGTCGACATCCGCCTGCCAGGCCAGCAGGTTCCAGTTGCCGATCGCCACCGGAGAACCAAGCTCGAGGCGCATGATGTCGGTATCGGTTTTTGGCGCATCCATGCCGGAGCCGGCGTATTTGACATCCCGCTCTTCCTGCCGGCTCACCAGACCCTTGATGAAGAAACCATTATCCGCCTTCCACGCCGCATCCAGGCGAGCCTCGGAGTTCTTGTAGGCGCTGCGGACCTCGTTGCCGTCGCCGTCCTCGTAATCGTCCGCCTCGTCGTATCCCCCTGCGAGGCGAAGCCAGGCACTGTCGCTGCCCACTGCGGCACTGCCATTGACCAGCTTGCCATTGCCGTTGTCAGCGCCGCCAACAGTCAGATGACCCGTGGTCCCGGAGCCGTCAAACACCGGCGCCGCAGTGGTGGCAACCACCTGGCCACCGGTAATCGGGCCCCAGCGCAGGGTCTGGTTGCTGGTACGCACTTCCAGCAAGGGCGCCAGCGCCGAACTCAAACGACTGGTCGGCGGGTCCATGCGATTCGGGCAGGCCCCTTCAACGCGAATGCCGTCCAGAAGCACATCCACCCGCTCCTGACTCTGGCCCCGGATAACCGGTTCCAGCCCGCGACCGCCCATCCGGGAAAGCGACACTGAAGGGTCGACAGACAGACGCGCTACCGGCTCCTGGCTTAATGCGGATTCATTCAGCCGGGCGATTTCCGAAGATTGCCCCTCCGTCACCCGGATAAGCATCTGATCCACCTGTTCAATTTCGGCCTGAACAAACGGGGACAAGGTACAACCGGCCAGGCTGAGCCCGATACAACGAACCAGGAGTTTGGTAGGCATCTGTCAGGAATCCTTCTTACTGCCAAAGTCATCAAGAGGGCCTTGCTCGAAGACCATAGTCTATGGCGCCAGGGCCATCCTGGCGTGGGACACAATGCCGCACCCAATTGGAGGTATTCCCATGTGGAAAATCACTGCCCAATGAGCCCACTTGCCCTTACATGCACCTTTGTGGTGCAATCGATTCCCTTTTTTCTATGCTGCCGCGTTGCTGCAGCGTTCTATAGGCGTATTCCGAGGGCTTGACTGACATGACTGCAAAACTCGACGAGAAGCTGGACCCCATCTTCCGGGACGTACTGCACCGAAACCCCGGTGAAAGCGAATTTCACCAGGCTGTCCATGAGGTTCTTGAGACCCTCGGCCCTGTTCTCGTGAAATACCCCGAGTTCGCCGAGAAAAAAATCATCCAGCGTATCTGCGAGCCCGAGCGCCAGATCATCTTCCGTGTGCCCTGGCAGGACGACAATGGCGAGATCCACATCAACCGTGCCTTCCGCGTCGAGTTCAATAGTGCACTGGGCCCCTACAAAGGCGGCATGCGCTTTCACCCCTCTGTTTATCTGGGCATTATCAAGTTCCTGGGCTTCGAGCAGATCTTCAAGAACGCCCTGACCGGCCTGCCCATCGGGGGCGGCAAGGGCGGCAGCGATTTTGATCCCAAGGGCAAGTCCGACGACGAGATCATGCGTTTCTGCCAGAGCCTGATGACCGAGCTGTACCGCCACCTGGGCGAGTATACCGACGTTCCAGCCGGCGACATCGGCGTGGGTGGCCGCGAGATTGGCTATCTCTTCGGCCAGTACAAGCGCATCACCAACCGCTATGAATCCGGGGTGTTCACTGGCAAGGGGTTGGAATGGGGCGGCAGCCGCGCCCGTACCGAAGCAACCGGCTATGGCACGGTGTTCTTCACCCAGGAAATGCTGAAAGCCCGTGGCGACTCCCTGGACGGAAAAACCGTGGTGGTTTCAGGCTCCGGCAACGTGGCTATCTACGCCATCGAAAAGGCCCACGAACTGGGCGCCAGGGTTGTTGCATGCTCCGATTCGGGCGGCATGATCGTGCACGAAAAAGGCATTGACCTGCAGACGCTCAGACGGATCAAAGAGGTAGAGCGTCGTCGTATCAGCGCCTACACTGAGTTTCACAAAGACGCAAAATACGTTGAAGGCGGCAATATCTGGAGTGTGCCCTGTGACGTAGCCCTGCCATGCGCCACTCAGAACGAACTCAACGGCAAAGATGCCAAGACACTGGTTGAGAACGGATGCATTGCCGTTGCCGAAGGTGCCAACATGCCCACTACACCGGAGGGCATCGACATCTTCCAGAGCGCAAAGCTGGCCTATGGCCCGGGCAAGGCCGCCAACGCCGGCGGGGTTGCCACCTCTGCCCTGGAAATGCAGCAGAACGCCAGCCGCGACTCCTGGACCTTCGACTACACCCAGAAGCGCCTTGAGGAAATCATGATCGATATCCACAAGAACTGTTTTGAAACCGCCGCCGAGTTCGGCTCCGAGGGCAACTATGTGCTGGGCGCCAACATCACCGGTTTCCTCCGTGTGGCCAGGGCGATGAACGCCATGGGCGTGATCTGATCTGCCCGTGAGCAACAAAGAACCTCTCCAGCCTGCCGACAGGGTCTCCACCGGCCTGGCCGGGCTGGATGAGGTTCTCGATGGTTTGCGAATCGGCGATAACGTGGTCTGGCGGGTCTCCGACCTTGAAGATTATCGCCGGTTCGTACTGCCCTTTCTGAACGCCGCCGCGGATGCCGGAAGGCAGATCATTTATCTGCGCTTTGGCGAGCACCCTCCCATCATCGAAGAGCACGACGCGGTTCGGACCATCAAGATCGACGCGCTCGGAGGCTTCGAGAGCTTTACCAGCCGGGTCTGGCATTTGATCGAGCAGCATGGCCGGGGCGCATTTTACGTGTGCGACAGCCTCAGCGAACTGCTCAATGCCTGGGCCACGGATGCCATGGTGGGCAACTTCTTCCGGGTAATCTGCCCGTTCCTGTTTGAACTGGATACCGTTGCCTGGTTTGCCCTGCACCCGGACCGGCACTCCCGAATGACTCTGGACCGCATTCGCGAAACCACCCAGGTAATGATCGACGTCCATCGCCATGGCGACAACGTCCAGATTCACCCCATCAAGGCGTGGCGCCGGCAATCGCCCACCATGTTCCTGCCTCACCGCGAGGAAAATGGTCGTTTCCAGCCAATCACCGACAGCAGCGATGCAACCCGGTTGCAGGCCAGCCTGGAACGGGAGCACCTGCACCGCCAGCCTCTGCTCGACTACTGGGACCGCCTGTTTCAGGACGCAAGCCGGGCGCTGTCTGAACAGGACGAAAACGGCATTGCCGAGTTACAGACCCAGGTTCTGCAAGTGCTGATCAGCCGCGATCCGCAAATTCTGGAGCTGGCCAGACGTTATCTGTCGCTGGAAGACCTGCTCGGGATTCGAAGCCGTCTGGTCGGCAGTGGCTCCATCGGGGGCAAGGCAACCGGCATGCTGATCGCGCGAAATATTTTGCAGAAGGAAGAACCGGCGCTGTGGCAACACTACCTGGAGCCTCACGATTCAAGTTACCTCGGCACCGATGCCTACTACGCATTCCTGGTGCACAACGGCTTGTGGCCGGCAATCATGCGCCAGCGTTCGGAAGCCGGTTACCTGGCAGAGGCGCCGGCATTGCAGGAGGCTATTCTTGCTGGCCAGTTTCCCGATGAGATCAGGCCCGAGCTGGAACGGCTCCTGGATCATTACGGCCAGTATCCGATTCTGGTGCGTTCATCGAGCCTGCAGGAAGATGGTTTCGGTAACGCCTTCGCCGGCAAGTACGAGAGCGTGTTCCTGGTCAACCAGGGCTCACCGGAAGATCGTCTGGCCTCTCTGGAAGATGCCATCCGACAGGTGTATGCATCGTCCATGAATGAAGACGCTCTGCATTACCGGAAGCAGCGAGGCCTGGATCAGCGGGAAGAGCCCATGGCACTGCTGATCCAACGGGTAAACGGCCGTTTCCACGGCCGCTACTATCTCCCCGATGCAGCCGGCGTTGGCGTCTCCCGCAACACCTTTGCCTGGGACAGCAACATGGACCCGAAAGCGGGCATGGTTCGGCTGGTGATGGGCTTGGGAACCCGGGCGGTGGACCGCATCGAAGGCGACCATGCCTGTGTCATGGCACTGGACCATCCCCTGCGCCAACCTTTTCGCAACCAGGATGAGTCCTACCGGTTCTCCCAACATCTGGTGGACCTTCTAGACTTGCAGGACGGCGCACTCGATACCCGGCCACTCAGCCAGGTGCTGGAAAGCGCCGTGGAGCTGCCCATGTCACACCTGGCGGAAGTGGACCGGGAGGCCACCAACCGGGCCGAACGAATAGGCCTGCAAGGCCCGGTCTGGCGCCTGACATTCCGGCCGTTGGTACAGCAGGGCGCCTTTATCAAACGACTTTCCTGCCTGCTGAAAACCCTGGAAGCAGGTTACCGGCACCCGGTCGATGTGGAATTCACGCTGCATCTCGATCAAGGTGGCGATCCGTCGTTCAATCTGGTTCAGTGCCGCCCCCTGGCTACCGTGGGGGAAACCGGACCGGTCAACCTGCCAGACAACATTCCCGGGAAGAATCTGCTTTTCCGCACCGAGGGGCACTTCATGGGAGGCAACATCAACCTGACCCTGAACAGGGTCATCCGCGTGGATGCAGGCATTTACAGCCAGCTCTCAACCAGCGAACGCTTCGAGGTAGCCCGCCTTGTTGGCGAGCAGGTTCGGTCAACACATGCTCCGACCCTGCTGATCGGGCCCGGGCGCTGGGGCACGTCCAGCCCCGAACTGGGCGTTCCAGTGCGCTTCTCGGACATTGCCGGGGTAGCCGCTCTGGTGGAAGTATCGGAGAACGCCGGGCACATGGTGCCAGACCTTTCCTATGGCTCGCATTTTTTCCAGGATCTGGTCGAGACAGGCATTGCCTTTGCCGCTCTGTTCCCGGAGGCCGATCAGTGCCGGTACTCTCCGGACATTCTTGGCGAATATCCCGAAATCGGAACACGCTCCACAGCACCAGCCGCTGCCGTGAGGGTTTATGATGTCGGCCACCGACCGCTGCAGTTGCGGGGTGATGTTGTGCGTCAGCAGCTGGCCTGTTTCTTCGCCGATTGACGCCAGGCAATCCGGAATGCGATTTCCCGCCGCTCTAGCGGCACTGCTGATAGAATCTGATGCATGGAATGGCTAACCCACTCTCAGACCGGTTTTCAACAGGCGGCTCGCTATCTGCTGGGCATGCGTTTGACAATCGTTGCGCTACAGTTGATCGCGATCGCCGTGGCGGAAACCATGGTGACCCTCGCTCATCGCGCAGAGGCCGTCATTCTGCCCCTGGCGTATGGCGTACTGGCAACCCTGGCCTGGCTCTGGTTTACCCGGCGCCCGCCACGCTCCACACAGGCCGTGAGTCTGGTGTTGATTGTCGATCTACTGATGATCGGCGCCTGGCTTTATCTGACCGGCGGCTATACCAATCCTCTGGTTTCGCTGTTGTTACTGCCCATCGCCGTCGCCATCGTGCTGGTACCGATGGGCCAGAGCATTGCTGTCACCGTTGCCGGGGTGGCGGTTTATACCTCACTGGTGATCTGGCATACGCCGGTGACCCATGAACATCACGGCGCCAACCTCGCCCAGTTGCACCTGGTAGGCATGTGGGTCACCTTCGCCACAACCGCCGCCATCCTGCTACTGGTTGTCGGCGCTCTCGCCCGACGTTTGCGCCAGCAACAGGCCCAGCTTGCGCAGATACGGGAGACACGGCTTAGGGATGAGCAGATCATCGCCCTGGGGCTTTCCGCCGCGGCCGTCGCCCATCGCCTTGGCACACCGCTGAACACCATGACGCTGTTGGTGGACGAAATGAAATCCGCAGTTCCGGGGGGTGCGCCAATGGAAGACGATCTTGCGCTGATGGAGAGTCAACTGGGTCTTTGCAGTGCCCACCTGCAACAACTGTCGAGGGCTGCCGTTGAGGCCAAGACCGCGCAACTGGAAACCCTGGCCGCCCGGGACTGGGTCGCACGCCTTCGGGAATCAGCCACTCTCCTCTGGCCGGGTGCCCCCATTCAATGGCGAGAGCCGGTACCGGACTCCCCGGTTGCCGTGGACGCCACCCTCGATCAGGCCGTGCTCAATGTGTTGGCCAACGCGGTGACAGCCAGCCCGTCCTGGGTCGCCGTATCCGCCCAGGAAAGTGCCGAAGGCCTGATGGAACTGGTTGTCGAGGACCATGGCGACGGCCTGGAATCCACCCCCGAAGGTACGCTCGGGGAGAGGGTGGTCAGTTCAGAAAACGGGCTGGGAGTTGGCCTTTTCCTCTCCAACGCCACCATTCAGCGTCTTGGCGGTACGCTAAAAGCCCTCGGCAGCGCCGAAGGCACCACCGTCATCATTGAGCTGCCAATAGCGTCAGCGACCAACAGCCCATGGGGAGAGCAGGCGTGAGCAAACAACAGGCTTGGTTACTGATTGATGACGACGACGCTTTTTTGCAAGTGCTTCAGCGTTCACTTGCCCGCCAGGGTATTGAGGCCCAGCTTGCCCACGGGCATCAGGAGGCAAAAAACGCTCTGCTGAACGGAACGTTTCACCGTTGCGTTCTGGATCTGAACCTGGCCGGTGAGAGCGGCCTGCAACTGCTACCGGAATTGTTGGACATAAATCCGGATCTCGAAATACTGGTGCTAACCGGTTACGGCAGTATCGCCACGGCGGTCGAGGCCATGCGCCGAGGCGCGGTGAACTATCTGTGCAAACCGGTAACGGTCAACCAGCTGCTGGCCGGATTCGAGCCGATCGATTCACCACCAGATCTCCGGGCGGAGCCGCCTTCAGTCGAGGAAATGGAGTGGGAGCATATCCAGCGGGTTCTTAACGAGAACGAGGGCAACGTCTCTGCCACGGCCCGGGCCCTGAACATGCATCGCCGCACCCTGCAACGCAAACTCCAGAAACACTCGCGCTGGCGCTGACCGATAGGTAATTGGCGCAAAACTGACATCTATCAACTTACCTAGATCATTTACCCATGGCTTTTCAGGTCTATTCCGGTAGCATGCCCTGACACTTACGACAGGTCTCACAGGGAGGGGAGTTCGTAAATTGACACACCGGAGCACACCTTACTGACTCTCATGCCCAGATCCCCCACCACGATTGCACCGCCCTCAGACATCGACCCCAATCGCCTGGCAATGATTGCGTCGGTCACACCCAATTTTCTGGTGATGCTGGATGATGCCGGTCGCATTGAATGGGTAAACCCCAGTTTTGAGGAGCACACGGGGTATCAGCTTGAGGAGGTACGCGGACGCCTGCCAAAGGAAGTGCTGTACGGGCCGGACACAGACCCCGACACCATCAAACGCATCAATCAGAAGCTGCACAAAGCCGAGGTCATCGAAGAAGACATCCTTCATTACACCCGGGCCGGCGAACCTTACTGGGTGCATACCTATTGCGTTCCAATCGGCAACGAACAGGGCGTTGCGCCCGGCTTTATTGCCATTCAGAACAACATCTCGGACCGGAAGCACGGCGAAAGGGGCCTGCGTATCGCGGCCAGCGTGTTCGATCGCAGCCACGAAGCCATCCTGATCACCGACCAGTCCAACCGGATCCTGGATGTGAATCCCGCGTTTTCACGGATCACCGGCTACAGCCGGCAGGAAGTTCTGGGACTGAACCCGGCGATCCTCAGCTCTGGTCGCCACTCCGGAGAATACTATCGGTCCATGTGGCGCACCATCGAGAAAACCGACCACTGGCGGGGCGAAATCTGGAACCGGCGGAAAAACGGTGAAGAGTATGTTGAACTGCTTTCCATCAGCCGTGTCCATCTGGAGGAACCGGGGCAGTATTACCACGTGGCAGCGTTCTCTGATATCACGGCGCTCAAGAACCATGCGCGTGAGCTGGACCGGGCAGCCAACTACGACGACCTGACCGGCCTGCCCAACCGCCAGTTGCTGGAGGAGCGCCTGCGCACGGCCCGTAATCACGCCGACCGGCAACATCGCACTGTATCCGTGTGCTATCTGGACCTGGATGGCTTCAAGGCTATCAATGACAAATGGGGCCATCTGGCGGGCGACCAGGCCCTTAGAACCCTCGCCGAGCGACTGACCCGTGCTCTGAGGAGCGGCGACACAGTGGCTCGCATCGGTGGCGACGAATTCGTCCTCCTGCTGCAGGGGGACGACAACCACGATGCGGTGTACCAGCGGATCCTGGCCACTGTAGGCGACCCCGTCGCCGTGGGCGATCAAAACGTCACCCTCACAGCCAGTCTTGGCATCACCCGCTACCCGGAAGACGGATCAGAGGCGGAAGGCCTTATTCGTCACGCCGACCAGGCCATGTATTCCGCCAAGGAAAAAGGCCGCAACCAGTATCACTTTTTCGATCCCGGGCTGGACAAGCATCGCCGGAACCGGCGCAATCAGTTGGTGGAAATCTCCCGGGCTCTGGAAAACGAGGAGTTCGAACTGTTTTTCCAGCCCCAGATCCGCGTAACCGATTGCCAGCTGTTCGGTTTCGAGGCGCTGATCCGCTGGAATCATCCCCAGAAAGGGCTTGTCTCACCGGGCGAGTTTCTGCCGATTGTGGAGAACAGTCATCTGGAAGTACCACTGGGACAGTGGGTACTGAAAGAAGCGATTCACCAGATGAACACCTGGAAAGAGGCTGGCGAGGATCTGGCGGTCAGCATCAACATCAGCGCTCCACACCTGATGGACCGCTCCTTTGCCGACTATCTTGAGAGTTATCTGCACAGCCATCCCGAGATAGCGCCCGGCCAGATCACCCTGGAGGTTCTAGAATCAACCGCCCTGGAGGATACCCAACGGGCCAGCAATGTTCTGGCGCATTGCCAGAGCCTTGGCCTTCAGGTGGCGCTGGACGATTTTGGCACCGGCTTCTCATCGCTGACCTATTTGCGCACGCTGCCGGTGGACATTATCAAGATCGACCAGAGTTTTGTTCGGAACATGCTTGAGGATGCCAGCGACCACGCCATTGTGGAGAGCGTGATCTTCCTGGCCCAGCGATTCGCCCACCCGGTTCTGGCCGAGGGCGTGGAAACCATGGAGCATGCCCGGGCACTGCGCCGGATGGGCTGCAATTTCGTTCAGGGTTACGGCATCGCCCGCCCCATGCCTTCGGGTGAAGTGCTGGACTGGACCCGTCACTGGCGGGCACGGGCAGAGTCCGGCAAGAGCGGTGACTTGCTCAATTCCGTTGTGGCCCGGGGCGAGGGAAGCTAAGGCGGATCGCCCCTAGCGATAGCGTCTCTGGTCCAACGTGGTCAGCCGGTCGGGATGAAACACCATCAGGCCGGTTACAAAGGTGCCGTTCACAAATCCCTCAGGAATCATGAACAGCGGCAGGTAACGGATGTACTCGTGTACGAGTTCATCAAACGTGTAGACGCCGCTGGTCCATAGCATCAGGCACATGACCGTGCCGGCCGCCGCTACAGAAATACCCGCACCGAAGAACCCGCAGAAGAAGATGTAGGCGAAGAAGTTTCGGAAATCCCGTCGGCGCTCCCACAGCATGATGCCGTGGCTGACAACGGCAGGAACCATCACCGTGATCAGCCCGTTGGCGGCAAACATGATCAGCGGCTCGCGACCGGTGATCACCGTGATCACCAGTGCCATAAGGCCCGCCAGCACTGCCAGGGCCCACCCCAGCATCAGCGTGATCACCGTGATACCAAAAACGTGTATGGCCAGGCCGGGTGAAATGCCGGCCCGCAACTGCCAGACAAAACCAAGCACCACGGCAGCACCGAAGAACGAGTGCTGGAGTGCGTTGTCCTTGCGAAAGGCCTGCCAGTCAATCGAGCGCAGCGCTCGGACCAGAATCACCAGAAAGAGCAGAAACGTGATGATCCACTGGCTGGTGGATAGCAGGTTTTCAGTCATGCCCATAGTGAACTTACCGCAGCAACAGGGTCGGGAATGACATCTTAGCGGCTCGCCCCACCCCCGGTGCAAGCGAGCCCAGATTGATCAGGCGACCTGTTTTTCGAGTTTGCCGAGGTCGGTCAGGCGCTGCCAGGCTTCATAAGTACTCAGGAAAACCTCGCCACCCAGGTGGGAAAGCAGTTCAGTCCCTTTCAACTTGTCCATTACCGGGCCTTTCACTTCCGCCAGATGCAATCTGACCCCTGCGTCTTTCATACGCTCGTTGATGGCCTCCAGACTTTCGAGCGCAGAGGCATCCACCAGGTTCACTGCCGGACACACCAGCACCAGGTCCTTGAGCTCTGGCTCCCGGATCATCAGATCCATCACGGTTTCCTCGAGAAACCGGGCATTGGCAAAGTACAGGCTCTCATCTACACGGAGGAAGGTCACCTTCGGGCACAGTTCAACATCGTGGCGAAGCACATTGCGGAAATGCTCGGTGCCGGGCACACGGCCAACAACCGCACTGTGGGGCCGACTGGTTCGATACAGGAACAGCCCGATGGACAGCGCCACCCCGGCGATAATACCGGCCTCGACACTGTGCACCAGGGTCAGCACGATGGTTGCGAGCATGGCCCCAAAGTCGGTGCGGGAATAGCGCCAGGTTCGACCCAGAGCCGGAAGATCAATCAGTGTAGCCACCGCAACAATAATGGTGGCGGCGAGCGTCGCCTGGGGCAGATAGGCGATGGCTGGTGTCAGAAACAGCGTCGCCATGGCAATACCGACGGCGGCGTAGGCGCCAGCGGCCGGAGTCTCGGCCCCGGCATCAAAGTTGACCACGGAACGGGAGAAACCACCGGTAACCGGCATACCCCCGGAAAAGCCGGCACCCAGGTTGGCGGTCCCCAGGCCGATCAGCTCCTGGTCAGGATCGATGCGCTGGCGCCGTTTGGCCGCCAAAGTCTGACCCACAGACACCGACTCCACGAAACCGACAACGCTGATCAGCAAGGCGCTGACCGCCAGTTGCTGCCACAAGCCCATGTCCAGGCTCGGCATGGTGAACTCCGGGAGCCCCTGGGGTACATTCCCGACCAGTCGCACACCCTGGCCATCAAGCTGGAATTGCCAGGCCACCAGGGTGGTCACCAGAACCGCCAGAATGGGCGCGGTTTTGGTCAGAATGTCGGCCATTCTCGGTGCCAGGCCCATCGCCATAAGAAGTGGCTTCAAGCGTTTGCGGGCCAGCACCAGAAACAACAGCGCCCCCGCGCCAACAGACAGGGTGGCCAGGTTGGTATCGCCAATGGACTGGAAAAGTGACTGACCGATTTCCAACAGGTTATGGCCGGAGGCCTGAATTCCGAATATATGCTTCAACTGGCTGGCCGCAATCACAATACCAGAGGCCGTGATAAAGCCGGAAATCACGGGATGACTCAGAAAATTGGCCAGGAACCCGAGCCGAAGGACCCCCATCAGCGTCAGCATCAGCCCCGACATAACGGCCAGCAAAACGGCACCGGCCACGTATTCCGGAGTTCCTGCCTCGGCCAGCGGTGCCAGGGCCGCCGCCGTCATCAGCGAGGCCACGGCCACGGGCCCGACGGACAAGGTCCGGCTGGTGCCAAAGACGGCGTAAATCACCAGGGGCAGGATACTGGCGTACAGCCCCACCTGGGCGGGCAACCCGGCCAGCAGAGCATAGGCCAGCGACTGGGGAATGAGCATGACGGTGACGATGATCGCGGCCACCAGGTCACTGGTGGCCTGATCACGGCCGTATGTTGGCGCCCAGTCCAGAATCGGCAGATAACGTTTAAGATTCATAAGGAATCTCAGAACAGGTTAACCGGTACTTTCAGGTAAACCTGGCCATTGTCCTCGGCCGGCGGCATGTGGCCTGCCCGCATGTTCACCTGAACGGACGGCAGAATCAGCCGTGGCATATCCAGGGTCGCATCCCGCTCGGTGCGCATTTTCACGAACTCTTCCTCGGAGACACCTTCGTGGACGTGAATGTTTGCGGCGCGCTGCTCCGCAACGGTGGTCATGTGCTGGTACTCATCGCGGCCGGGCGCCTTGTAATCGTGGCACAGGAAAATTCGGGTTTCCGCAGGCAGGGACAGCACCTTCTGGATGGACTGGTACAGGGTGCGGGCATCGCCACCGGGGAAATCGCAGCGAGCTGTGCCAAAGTCCGGCATGAACAGGGTGTCCCCGACGAAAGCCGCATCGCCAATCACATAAGTGAGACAGGCAGGGGTATGCCCCGGCGTATGCAGAACGCGTCCTTCCAGACCGCCAATAGAAAAAGTGTCGCCCTCTTTGAACAGCTTGTCGAACTGGCTTCCGTCGCGCTGGAATTCGGTACCGGCATTGAACGCCTTGCCGAAAATTTCCTGTACGTCGCGAATGTGCGCACCAATGCCGGTCTTGCCACCCAGCTTCTCATGCAGGTAGGGCGCGGCAGACAGGTGATCCGCGTGGACGTGGGTTTCCAGGATCCACTCGACCTTCAGATCGTTGCTGCGGATGTACTCGATAATTTCATCGGCAGAACGCACATCGGTTTTGCCCGCGGCGTAATCAAAATCCAGGACCGAATCGAGAATGGCGCAGGCCTGGCTGTCCGGGTCACGCACCACGTAACTGAACGTATTGGTGGGTTCATCAAAAAAATGCTGAACGATCGGGTTGCTCATGACAGTCACCTCTAGACAATCCAAATATCACTTTTAATCTAAGGATATACTATTTAGTAATATGAGGTGAAATGATCTTTTTTTATATGCGCAATGTTCCTGATACATCAACAAGACAGTCCCGCCCTGCCTGCTTGGCCAGATAAAGCCTGTGATCCGCCCCGGCAATGAGAGCGTCCGGCGAGGCTGGGCGGTCAACGAACTCCTCTATTCCGGCCACACCTGCGCTGACGGTCACCGGTATCTCATCGTCATCAAAGACAAAACGCTCCTCATGCACAGCTTCGAGAATTCGCTGGACGAGCTGTCGTACATCGCCGTGCTCTACAGCGCTGAAGACAACAATGAATTCTTCCCCGCCGAAGCGGGCAACCACATCCATGGAGCGGGTCTGGCTGATCAGAATGTCGGCAAACCGCTGCAGGATATAATCCCCGCCGAGATGTCCGATGGAGTCGTTAATCTTTTTGAAGTGATCGATGTCGAAGATCGCCAGCGCGAAGCGCTCACCCCGGCGGTTGCTCCGGCCCAGCATTTCATCCAGCCTCGGCATCAGGTAACGGCGATTGTGCAGGCCGGTCAGCGGGTCTCGAATGGACTGGTTCAGCAGCTCTTCTTCCAGGCGGTTGCGCTCCAGGGCACCCGATAACAGGCCGGAAACAATAATCAACAGGTCGGCCTGGTCCAGACGCCAGGTTCTTCGGCGAAGGGAGTCAACGCCGAAAAAGCCCGTTACCCGTCCGCGTACCCGGATAGGCACGCAGAACATCGACGACACCCCCTGCTCCTGAAGCAGTGCCCGCTCGGGAGCAGCTTCCCGGGGCAGTCGGTCGACATCTTCAATAAACACCACCCGGCTGCCACTCACCATCCCCTCGATCTGTTCCTGCCACCAGTGAAAACTTTCGATCGACACCTCCTGCTGTGTGTCGATCAGAGCGGGCACACCGTCCCTGCACCACTCATGGGTATTGGTCATCAAGGAATAGTCATCGGAAAAGCAGTACAGGTAGGCCCTGTCTACCTTGAAAAACGTTCCGATGGATCTCAGAAGTTCATCAATACACTGATCAATGGTGCCAAATCCCAGATTGATGAATTCGGTGGACAGACGGGCAATCAGTCGCTGGAACCCGGCCTGGAAGGAAAACTCCGCCTCACTTTCGCGCAGGCTCTGCTCCAGGTTCTTGTAGTGCTGGATGTTGTGGAATTGGCCGTACCAGAGCGTGCCGCCATCAGGCTGGCGCTCGGGCTCCGCATTAACCTCGAACCACTCGTAACCGCCATGCTCAAGCCTGAGCCGGGCCCGATAGCTCCAGGTATTCAACCTGTCTGCCGAGGCACGGATACTGGCCATAACGGCATCAACATCCTCCGGATGGATCATGGCGAAAATCGCATCCGCGTTATCACTCAGATCTGCGGGATCAATGCCAAAGAGCGACTGCACATGTTCGCTGATAAAAGGACAGCGGTGGGAATCTCCTTCCGAACTCACCCAATATACGAAGAGGACTCCAGGAACCCCTGAGGCCAGCTTCTGAAAAAAACGGGCAGACAAAGCAGTTTGCTGCCCGTTACCGGACCTTGACGCCATGGACAACACGTCCTCCTGACGGACGATTCACCCCTCTCCATTAAAGAGTGTAGCCCACGCTGACAGGAAGCAAACCCGTTCTGAAGAGGACGAATCAGAGCGAGTCCAGGCGGCTCCTGGCTTCTTCCCGCCGACCGGCATCGGCGACGTCTCGTCCGGCCCTGTCGGGTGCATCGAGGACTTTCTGCAGATAACTCCGGGCGCGTTCCGGCTCGCCCTGGTCCAGCAGGAAATCGCCAAAGAAGAAATTGGCATCCATGCCATCAGGATTGATGGCCAATGCTTTCTGCAGATACTGCCGGGCCTTGTCGTCATCACCAAAGCCCAAGGGCCAGCCAGGGACCTGATAATAGAGGCTTCCCAGCGACGTGTACGCCGAGCCATCCAGCGCGTCCGGATCAATCTCAAGGGCCGCCTCCAGTGATTTACGGGCCTCCTTGACCAACCCCAATGCCCCCAGACCGCCCCTGGCACCGGCGTAGGTGCTGAGCACAATACCCTGCCATATCAACGGCTCTGCCCGGCCCGGATAATGGGCGACGAACTGTTCTGCCTCATCAGCCAAACCCTCAAAGGCTTTCTCTTTCTCGTCCGCCGGTACCTGATACTGAATCTCCGCCCAGCGATGCTGGATATCTGCCAGTTCGGTCTCCAGAGCCGCCGCCCAGAGTGGCTGGGCAGCCAGACACAGGCCAATCAATAGAACACGTTTCATGACAACACTCCCGGATTCAGAAACCGCCGGATGACCGGCAGCTGCTTCAGCATCGCCTTGTCGACTATTCGCGGCAGGATGCCGTTGATCACCACAAACAGCTTTTCCGGCCAGCCCAGGAAGCGCCGGCGATCGTCGTTTTCCATGGCGGCAAGAATCTGCGACGCCACCGCTTCAGGCGCGTCCATGGCATTGCCCAGTGCCCGGTTAAGCTCATTTACGGCTTCCGGATTCATATCCGTGGCGGTGGCGCGGGGTGCCACATAGACGACCTGGACCGGGGTATCGGCCAGCTCCCGGCGCAGTGCTTCTGTGAAGCCCCTCAGACCGAACTTGCTGGCGCAATAGGCGGTGTAACCCGGGAAACCGATGCTGCCGAAGGTGGAGCCCACGAACACCAGCGCACCCTGCCCTGCTCTTTCGAACCTTGGCGCAAAATGCCGGGCCACAATCATCGCTGACCGGAGATTGACGGCGATTTGTGCGTCGAGGTCACTGACGGCCATATTGCCAAGGCTGGCAAACCGGTTCTGCCCGGCACAGTGGATAACGCCATCAATGTCCGGATAGGCATCGCCAAGGCGGTCCAGCTGTTGGTCTAGGTCCGGCGCTGACAGGTCCAGGTGAGCAAGCGAGACGCCCTCACGATGCTCAAGCTTTTCCGGGTGCCGGGAAGCAATGATCACCCGGGCACCCGCTCTTACCAGAGGTTCGACCAGCGCCTTGCCGATGCCTCCCGTACCACCCAGCAGCAGGAAAACGCGGTCATGCAGCCTCATGTTGTTGCTCCTTCCGGCTTTCGGGCAGGGGAATGCTGTGCAGCATGTCGCCATAAAGCCGATAGACCATGCGCGCCGCCTCAATGATGGCCTGCTGGTCTTCCGGATCGGTGATGTCGTTCATCAGGTTCCGGAAAAACTCGAAATGCTCCTGGTCCAGGGCTCCGTGAGAGTACAGATAGCTGAAGGCCTCATCCGGCAGCCCGAGCTGCTTCTGAATGGCCTCACCAAGCGGTGTCGCCAGCTCAATCGACGTACCTTCAAGCACCTGAACCATGCCGAAGAACGCCGCCGGGTTGCCGCGGTTGATGCGGTCATAAAGGTAGGCAACCATCAGCTCGATGGAGGTATCCGGGCTGCCATGACGGATGGCTTCCTTGTCTTCTCCACAGGCCTCAAGATCGTTGAGAATCCATTCGTGGTGGCCGTACTCTTCCTCGATGTACTCCACCAGCGCCTTGCGCACGAATTCCAGACGCTCGGGCAGGCGGCCGCCGCAGGCCATCATCAGAGGCACGGTGTGCTTGACGTGGTGATACGCCTGGGTCAGGAACCAGGTATAGCCGGTCAGATCAAACCGACCCTCGCGGATGGCTGCAATAACGGGTGCGCCGGTTACGTGGGCGCGGGCTTGCGCAGTTTCGGACTGCAGTCGATCGAAAAATGCCATGAAAGATCCTCCTGGCGTGTTTGGAAAATCAGGGGTTGAGATGGAAAGATTCATGAAAACCGGAAACGCGCCGGCCAGCAGGCTCGGCAGGTCGTCCTGAATCTGCTGGCGTACGGGCCGTCCGTTTGCGGTCAGATAACCGTCGGCCTGACTCAGAGGCTGACGGCGGATATAGACACCGGACAAACGGGCGTAGTCGGGCAAGGTGTCGTTCAGGGATTCCAGCTGGGAACGCAACGCGTCCGGTGAGCGGCCATCCTGCACCATCACGAGGGCGGAAGGCCGGGGGTCGCCATCACCGAACACCACCGCCTGGCGCGCGCCGATTGCCTGGATCAGCTCACTTTCCAGCCATTCGGGGCTGATGTTGCGGCCGAAGCTGGTGATAAGAAGATTCTTCGCGCGACCACTGACTGACAGGAAGCCCTCGTCATCCCGGGCACCCAGATCACCGGTATCCAGCCATTCATCGCCTGCCGGTTCATCCCCCAGGTAGCCAAGATGGGTATTGCCCGCCACCAGAATGTGGCCCCGCTCGTCCACCCGAACCTGCACATGGCTGAGTGGTTGGCCCACCGTTCCTTCGCGCTCTGTCCGGGGGGTGTTCAATGCAACCACCGAGCTGCACTCGGAAAGTCCGTAGCCTTCGTAAAGCGGCAGACCGACCGCTCGGCCCCTGGCAAGCAGGTCGGATGAAACCCGTCCGCCACCAACCGCCAAGAACCGGAAAGACTCACTCTCAAGATGCTGTTGTTCGGCGGCGGACACCAGCGCCACGGCCAGTTCTGGCACCAGGATCAGCGAGTGTGGCTGGTGCCTGTTGATGCCCTGCACCAGCCGCCCGAATTCCAGGCCACTGCTGCCGGTCATGCCCAGATCCTGCAAGGGAGCGACCATCACCGTGCTGCCCATCAGCAGGGGCAGGTAAACACCGGCAATGTTCTCCAGCAGTGTGGCCAGCGGCAGGATGCACAGGTGCCGCTCAAGTTCGACGCCTTCAAGGCGCTCCTGCAAAGCCAGCGTGGTGGCTGTCATCTGTGCCACCGACAGGCAAACGCCCTTGGGGTTGCCGGTGCTGCCAGAGGTGAAGGTGATCTTTGCGGTCTGCTCCGGCATCCAGGCCCCGGCAGCAGACACAGGCAGATGCTTTAACCAGACGCCATGGCCGATGTGTTCGCCGCCATCGATTGTGTCCGCAGACAGCAGGCAATCAAGGTCAGCACGTTCAGTCAGATGCTGAGTCTGTGTTCTGGAGAAAAAAACCGGCACCGGTACACACACCACGCTGGCAAGCAAGCAGGCCAGATCCGCAAGAATCCAGGCCACGGAATTGTCACCACACAAACCGGCCCGGCGGACACCCAACCGTGTCAGCTGATCGGCCAGGGCAGCGGCCGCCTGCATCATCTGGGCATAGCTAAACGCTGAATCGGGCCCCTGAAGCGCGATGCCTGAGGGTTGCTTATCGGCCTGGCGTTGCAGAAGTTCAGGCAATGTGGCCATAGGAACCTCCTGCCATCGCCTCGCTCCCGGCGGCTTCAGACTCAACGGGCTGAATCAGCCTGAGCAGACCCGCACTCCGGAGGGCGGACATGCCATCGGCCACCCGGATGGCCATGACCACCGGATGATGGTCGTAATAACGCCCCCAGCCGGCTCCCCCATCGGGCAACCGGGCCGGATCCGCCGTCGCCAGAACCTCGGTGGCAATACCCAGGCGGTGAAAACTGTTGCGCAGCTGATCCGTGCCGGTGCACACCACCCAGTCATAGCCGGCCCCATCCAGCCACACCGACAGCGAGGCAAACAGAAACCGGCTGACGCCGGCTTCAACGCCGGCCAGATGGGCAATCTCGGCAATCCGATGGCGTTCGACACCCGCTACCGGCATCACCGATTCCACCGACACCGACAAGTAGTCTTCCAGAAACAGTTTTTCCAGCGCGGCGTTTCGTACACCGACCGCTGCCAGAAGTGTGCCCTGGGCCGTGGTCAGGGCCAGAAGCGCAGGTATGCGCAGAGAAGGTTCAGCGCCATAGGCATGCAGGAAGCGGCGGCGAATAAAACCCGCAACTGTCTCGGCCATGGCCGTGTCAGGACGGATTTCGTTAAACCAGCGACCGGCACAACGGATGACCGGAACCACCTCCCCGGAATCCGGGGGACAACATGTGGACATCATCAGCGGGTCTGTCATAAAAGGCCTCCCTGTGGGTACGCCTTCCAGACTAGAGCGCCAGCCTTAACCCAGGCTTAAGAGCCGCCAGAAGTTTTCTTAAGCTGGCCTTAAGATTTCTGTGCCAGAATGATCACCAAAGCGGTAACAGGACCTGCCATGCGGATATTGCTTGTAGAAGACGACCATCACCTGGCCAATACCATGCTGGGGATGTTGCGTGACGGACAGAACACGGTGGACTGGCTCGACGACGGACAGCAGGCATTGGGCGCGCTCACCAGCGAACACTTTGATCTGGCGATCCTTGATCTGACCCTGCCCCGTGTAGATGGCCTGAACATTCTGAAGGCAGCACGGAAACAGGGTGTGCAAACGCCGGTAATCATCCTGACTGCAAGGGCCGGCCTGGATGAAAAGCTGACCGGTCTGGATGCCGGTGCCGATGACTACCTCACCAAGCCCTTCGCCATGGCGGAACTCAAGGCCCGAATCCGGGCGGTCACCCGTCGGGGCTCGTCCGTGCCGCAGAATGGTCTGACGGTGGGCCAGCTGGCTCTCAACCCTGATTCCGGGCAACTGACGTATGGCGACGAGACCACCACACTGCCCCGCAGTGAATTCCAGATTCTTCACTACCTGATGCGACACCCAGACCAGGTCGCCACGCGAAGACGGCTGGAGGAACAACTTTACGGCTGGGATCACGGCGCAGAAAGCAACGCCCTGGAGGTGCATATTCACCACCTGCGCCGCCGGGTTGGCAAGGAGACCATCCGGACCATACGCGGCGTGGGCTATCTGCTCGACAGCCAGGCTGCCGCCAGGGTGACCGAATGTCCCTGACCCGCACCCTGACGCTGCTGGTTACCTCCACCGTTCTGCTGATTGCGCTTGTTGCCGCAGCCTGGAGCTACATCGAAAGCAACCACGAGCTGGAGGAACTGTTTGACGCTGAACTGGCACAGAGCACGAGGATCGTCCAGGGCCTGGTGCAGCACCTGGCCGACACCCAGTCTGTAGAGCAGCTGCCCAAGACCCTGAGTGAAACCCTGGAGCTGCCCCGAGCCGACACGCCAGGAGTGGATTTCGAAGCCGACAATAATGAAATCCTGCCCGACGGCACCGGGCACAAGTACGAGAAGAAACTGGCGTTCGAGGTCTGGACCCCCGACCGCGAACCATTGCTGGATACCCTCAAAGCCGACGATACCGAAGGACTGACACCCGGCTATTCCTGGGCAGAATCCAGTGGCTTTCGCTGGCGCGTGTTCACGCTTCAGGACCCGGCAACCGGCTTCTGGATCCGGACAGCACAGCGTGAGGATATTCGGGAGGAGCTCAGCGAGGAACTGGCCCTGGGGAACATCCTGCCCCTGTTGATCGCCCTTCCCCTGCTGCTGCTTGCCGCCAGCGCCGCTATCCAGTTCGGCTTCAGGCCGCTCCTGAAGCTTGAGCGCCCGATCCGCAACATGGCCCCGGAAAACATTCACCCCCTGGACGACCGCCAGGCACCGAAGGAAGTCGCGGGGCTGGTGCAGGCGGTGAATGGCCTGCTCAGACGCCTCAACCAGGCCCTGGAACGGGAACGGCGGTTCTCTGCCGATGCCGCCCATGAGCTGCGAACGCCACTGACGGCCCTGCGACTGAACCTGGAAAAAGTCTACGAGAAGGATCCGGAACAATACGGTGACCTGATCCAGTCCGTGGACCGCATGGTGCACCTGGTTGAACAGATGTTATTGCTCAACCGCGTCGACTCCGGTGCCGATTTCACGCCGGAATACCACAACCTGTCGGCCATCGTTGAGCAGAGCATTGCCGATGTGGCACCCCTGGCCCTGAAAAAGGACATCGACCCGGTGCTCCAGGACGATGCCGGCCAGGCCCTGGTCTCCTGCCACAGCGCACTGATCAATACCCTCATGCGTTCCCTGTTGGCCAACGCTATCCAGTACAGCCCCGAGCACACCACCATCGAGACACACCTGACGCCTTCCGGCGAGGGATACCACATCAGCGTGTGCGACCAGGGCCCCGGCATTCCTGCCGAGGAGCGCGAAAGGGCGCTCAGCCGCTTTGTCCGACTGGACCAGCGGCTCGGTGGCGGCGCCGGTCTCGGGCTGGCCATCGCCCGGCGCATCGCGGAGCTCCACGGTGGTCAGCTGACCCTCAGCGACCGGCCGGATGGCAACTCCGGCCTGTGCGTCAGCATCTGGCTGCCGGCCCGGGCCCGGCCCCGCGAAGCGGGCAGAATCAACGTTGAATCACAGCGGCAAAGTGACTGACACCTTGAGGCCTTTCCCGTTCGGGCCGGCGCCAAGACGAATGTCGCCGCCCATACCCCGGATCAGCGTGCGGGCGATGGCCAGGCCCAGGCCAGCACCGCCGGTCTCGCGGCTACGGGACTGTTCCAGGCGGTAAAACGGTTCGAAAACCCGTTCCCGTTCGGCTTCAGGAATACCCGGCCCCTGATCGACAATCGTGACCACCGCTTCTTTGTCAGTTGTTGCCAGGGTTACTTCCGCCTGCTCGCCGTAATTCACCGCGTTCTCAATCAGATTACGCAGGGCGCGTTTGACGGCTTCGGGCTGCCCCTGGAGCACACATCTCGGACTGTCCTGGCAGTGAACCGCCAGCCCCACTTCCTGTAAGTCTCCACACAGGCTGTCCAGCAGGGTGGCCAGATCATAGCGGCGGTGCTGTTCGGTGGTGCTCCCCCGGATGAAGTCCAGGGTGGCGTCCGCCAGATGCTGCATCTCCCGGAGGGAATCCAGAAGGCGGTCCCTGTCCTCGCCTTCCGGCAGCATTTCCACCCGCAGCCGCATGGAAGTGATAGGTGTCCTGAGGTCATGGGCCAGGGCCGCCAGCAGTCTTGCCCGGTCTTCCTGGGCCCGGCCAACCTGATCCTGCATCCGGTTGAAGGCGCGGGTTACCTCACGAACATCCTCCGGTCCCTTTTCAGAAATCCGGACTTTCTCCCCGCGCCCAAACGCGTGGGCGGCCCGGCTCAGCTCATTCATTGGCCTCAGAATTCGACGGACCGCCAGCAACAGGGTCAGCGTGAGCAGCACAGCGGTAATTCCAACGCTGGTGAGCGTGGCCTTTAGCCAGAGCCAGGAAGGCGCCGGAGGCCGGGCCCGGGCGTTGAACCACTGGCCAGAGGACAGGGCCAGGGAAACACCCAGGACCGGTGGGCATTCGTGCCGCTCATCACGATGCTCTTCATCGTCACGGTGTTCTTCATACTCGTGATGCTCATCATCCTCATCGTCGTGCCGTTCACGGCTCCGATGGGCATTGCGAACGGGCCGGCAGTCATCTTCGTCAGTCTCCAGGGCCGTCCGGATCTGCTCCTCGGGCAGACGCAGCTCCTCAGCCAGCCGGCGCGTCATGCCGGAGGCCCTATCGTCAACCAGATAGGGCGCAGGATCGATAGAGAGTCGCAGGCTCGGGCTGGACAGCGCCCGCAGGATACGCTCCTGACGTTCCGGATCCGTGGTATCGGCCAGGGTATAGCCATCGGCCACCCGCTGGAGGACGTGTTCCAGACTGGCACTGCGCAACGCTCCCTGGCGCTCCCCCGCCAGAATAACGATGGTGATAACCTGGGCCACCAGCAGCACCAGAATCAGCAACAGCGCCAGCTGCCCGCCGGCTCGACTTGGCCACAGTCTCATTGTTTCGTCCCTTCCACTGCAGCAATCCACTGGTAACCACCGCCCCAGATGGTCTTGATCAGCCTGGGGCTGCGGGCATCCGGGTCGATCTTTCGGCGCAGGCGACTGACATGGTTATCAATGCTGCGGTCGAAGGCATCCGCCTCTCTGCCGAGGGTCAGATCCATCAGTTGATCCCGGGATAACACGCGACCGGCGTGCTCCAGGAAGGCGAGCAAAAGTTTGTATTCAGCGGTACTCAGTGAAACTTCAACACCTTCCGGATCGACCAGTTGATGGCGGTCGACGTCCAGCTTCCAGCCTTCGAACGTCAGACACTGCCCGGCCATGGGACTGCGTTGCGGTGGCAGCGCTGTGGTCCGGCGCAAAACCGCTTTTATGCGCGCCAATAGCTCCCGGGGGTTGAAGGGTTTGGTGAGGTAATCGTCAGCGCCCATTTCCAGACCGATAATGCGATCGGTCTCCTCGCTCATGGCGGTAAGCAGAATCACCGGCAATTCGGTGTGCTCGCGAAGGTAACGGCACAGGGTGAGGCCATCGTCGCCGGGCATCATAATGTCCAGCACAACCAGGTCGACGGAATGCTGTCGCATCTGGCGCTTCATGGCATCGCCGCCATCAGCCAGCAGCACGCGCAGGCCATGCTCCTGAAGATAGCGACCGACCAGATCGCGAATATCTCGGTGGTCATCGACAACCAGGATGGTGGGAGAGTCGCTCACTCGTTACTCCGTTGAATTACCGTCTGCCCTGATTATAGGGGAGTCAACTTCGCGCTTGGGCGTGATCTTGTCAAAAACCGTCGCAAATCCCGGCCTTGCGACAAGTTGCGACAAACTCGGTGGGTCACCGAGACAATTCTGCGACGTTTCCTTGGTGCAATAACTCCCGACCAACGATGACATTCCGTCATGGGTTTCACCAACCAAGGAGTTCAACCATGAAGAAAACCACCACCATTGCTGCTCTTTCCATCGCTGCACTGCTCAGCGCCACGCCACTGCTTGCGTCTGCCGACGACGACTACGGGCGGGGTGACTGTGACGATCGTTACGAGAATCGCCACCACGGCAAAGCCATGGGTTCCGATCTCAAACAGTACAGCACCGAAGAAATGCGCATCATGGCCTATGGACAGGCATTGAGACGCTTCGGCCCGGGCGTGGAAGTGTCCGTTGAGGAAACAACCGATGGCACCTACCGGGTTCAGCTGCGGGATGCCGAGCAGAATCTGATCCGGGAGCAGGAGTTCAACCAGTACGGCGCCCCGGTTCGCGGCGGACACCGGAGCTGATCACCATCAGCCGGCGCGGGGCCCGGAGGGTGCCCCGCCATCATTTGATCAAGGAGAATCACGATGACATTGATGGACGCTGACGACCGCTATGGTGCCGTTTCCCGGGCTGTGCACTGGATCATGGCGGTTCTGCTGCTGGTCATGCTTGCCAGCGAAGTCTGGTTTGAGGCTTTGGAACATTCCCTCTCCGAGGCGTCGTTGATGGCCTGGCACCAGAGCCTGGGCCTGACCATCTTCGGGCTGGTGATCTTTCGCGGCCTGTGGCGCTGGCTTAACCGGGCACGTCTGTCACCACCGGCACACTGGGCAACCATGGCCAAACTGGGACACCTGGCGCTTTACGCCCTGATGATTCTGATGCCGCTGTCAGGCCTGGCGACGTCCCTCGGTGAAGGCGATCCGGTTACCTTTTTCGGCTGGACAGTCTTTGGCTACGGTCCGGAAACGGAATGGCTGGAAGAGAGCGGCGAAGACGTGCACGAATTACTGGCCAACGTGTTGTGGGTAATGATTGGCCTACACGTGGCGGCTGCCCTGGCGCACCAGTACCTGCTGGGCGACCGAATCATGAAGCGCATGGCCTGACAGCCCGTAATACACGAAAACCTCCTGGCTCAAGCCACCGGCAGAGATTCGTCGCTGCCCCAGTCCGCCCAGGAACCATCGTATAGAGAGAGCTGGTCATACCCGGCCAGCTCCGCCGCCAGCAGAATGATGCAGGCGGTGATGCCGGAGCCGCAGGAAAACACCAGTTGATGCCCGTTTCCAGGCTGAAGATTCGGCGCAAGCTGGTTGAACGTTGTTTTCAGCTCACTGACCGGTTTGAACCGGTAACCATCCAGCACCTCGGTAAACGGCAGGTTGAGAGAGTTCGGTATACGGCCGCCGCGCACGCCCGGGCGGGGCTCCGGGGCCTGAGCCAGGAACCGCGCCCGAGATCTCGCATCAATTACCGAGACTTGCTCGTCGTCCAGGTGCTGATACACGAACGCGGAATCCCGAACCCGTTCACGATCCAGACGGCCCGACAAGGAGCCGGAAGAAGCCGCTTCTTGAACCGGAGCCGACACCGTTTCACGCCCCTCCGCCAGCCACAGAGGCAGGCCACCATCCAGCACGAAAACATTGTCCAGGCCCATCGACCGCAGAATCCACCAAGCCCGGGGCGCTGAGTAGATTCCCTGGTTGTCGTAAAGCACCACCATGCTTTCGGGCGTTATCCCCAATCTGCGCACTTCCTGCGTGAACTGGTCTTCGGTTGGAAACGCATGGAGCTGGGACGATTCGGTATCGCAGAGCGTTCCTTCAAGGTCGATCTTGTAGCTCCCCGGTATCCACACCGGCTGGTCGTAAACGATCGGCTCCTTGCCAATCACCGTGGCCATACTCGCGTCGATCAAAACCAAACGGTCGTTATCGAGGTTTTCCTGCAGCCAGTCGGTGGTTACAAGTGGGGACGTCATGGTGTTGGCCTTGTTGGGAATGTAGTGACTATATAACCAGTAACTGAGGCGTGGATAAAGCCTCGCAATCTAGCCCGGCACAAACACCGGAAAGCCATCCAGTTCGGCAGATAGCAAACGCTGACCAAACAGGCTCTCAAGTGCAGAGGTTACCAGCATGTCGCGCGCCGGGCCCCAGCAGGCCTGGCCGTCGGGGTACAGGAGGAGGATCTGGTCGCACCATCGGGCGGCCAGGTTCAGGTCGTGCAGGCACATAAAGATTGCCTTGCCCTCCGCCGCTTGTTGGCGAAGCAGCTTCATAACGGCGGTCTGGTGTTGTAAATCCAGGTGATTGGTCGGCTCGTCGAGGAGCCAGATTTCCGGGCTTTGGGTCATCAGGGTGGCAATGGCAACCCGCTGGCGTTCGCCGCCGGAGAGGGTGTTCACCAGGCGATCCTTCAGGTGGATGACGTCCAGCGCTTCCAGTGCTTTTTCCGCAATCGCGAGATCCTCGCCACTCTCCATCTGCCAGGGGGATAACCAGGGGTGGCGGCCGATCAGGGCGGTCTCAAGGACCGTGGCCGGGAATCCATCCTGCCGGTCCTGGAATACCAGGCCCATCTGCTGCGAGACGGTCTTGCGGCGGATGTCGTGCAGCGGGGTGTCGTCGAGTAGCAGCTGCCCGCTTCTGGGCTCCCGCAATCCTGCCAGGGTATGCAACAAGGTGGTTTTACCCACACCGTTAGGGCCAAGAACGCCCCAGACCTGCCCGGGCTCTATGGCCAGATTCAGGGGGGAGCCTGAGGCTCGCCCGGGAATATCGATGATCAGCGCTTCGGTGGCCAGGCGTGTCATCATCGGCTCCGATACAGCAGGTAAAGGAAGGTTGGCACACCGATCAGTGCGGTGATCACGCCCACCGGCAATTGCTCCGGTGCAACCATTACCCGCGCCAGCGTGTCTGCCAGCACCAGCAGCGTGCCGCCGGCCAGTGCGCAGGCCGGCAGAATCAGCCGCTGGTCGTTCCCCAGCGCCAGCCGCAACATGTGGGGCACCACCAGGCCGACAAAGCCAACCGAACCGGCCATGGTGACGGCGGATGCGGTCAGCAGGCTGGCCATCAGGTAAATCGACCATTCCAGTGGCCGCACCGAAACGCCCAGCGCCGCCGCCTGAAGGGAACCCCGGGCCAACACGTTCAGGGCCCGGCCCAGCGGAAACACCATCAGGCACACGAGCAAAAGAATAGTCAGTCCCGGCCAGGGCGTGGCTGCGTTGGAAAGATCGCCCATCAGCCAGTACAGCATGCCCGGTAATCGACTGGCCGGGGTCATCGAGAGGATCAGGGTAATGATGGCGCCCCAGCCGGCGGCAACCACCACGCCGGTGAGCAACAGCCGCGAGGGCGTCCAGCTGCCACTGCCGTGGGCCAGACCAAACACCAGCAAGGTGGCCAGCATGGCACCGGCAAACGCGGAGCCGGACACCAGGAAACCGGCAGCGCCGGCCAGCATGGCCAATAACGCGCCCACGGCGGCACCGCCAGACAACCCGAGCACGTAAGGATCGGCCAGGGGATTTCGCAACAACACCTGCATCAAAGCCCCGGCTACGGCCAGCAAACCGCCTGTTGCAAAGGCACTCAGGGTGCGGGGCAGACGCAATTCAAGAATCAGCGTTTGCTGAAGTTCAGTGCCACTGCCGGTTATCACTCGCAAAGTGTCTTCAAAACCGATGGCGGTGCTGCCGATACTGACGGAAAGCAGAGCCGCCATAAACCCGGCCAGCAGCAGAACAAAAAGCGGTTTGTACGGGCTAGAGATTGGCACGGGCCTGCTCCAGGGTCTGGCACAGGTGCCTGGCGCCGTCTGCCATACGTAGCGTGGGGCGCGCCAGCAGATCGGGTGGTTCCAGGAAGAGGTTGCCTGCGGCTACCGCGGCAAGGCCCGGGAACTCTCGCCAGGCCTCCAGCCATTGCCTGTCATCCGACGAGCCGGCCGTGATGATGGCTTCGGGGTTGGCTTCCATAACCGCTTCCCGACTGATCCGGGGCACCAGCCGTGGCAGCTCGCCAAACACATTCACGCCGCCGCATAGGGTTATGGCCTTGCTGATCAGTTCGTCCCGGTTCACGGTCATCAAGGGCTGGTCCCATATCTGATAGAACACCCTGACCGGTCTGGCATCGGCATACCGGGCTTTCAGTTCGGCCATCTCTGCGCGAAACGCTTCGGCCCGCTCGTTGCCGAGTTCGGGTGAACCCGTCAGCAATGCCAGATCCGATACTGCCATCGCAATGTCGTCGAAGGTTCGCGGAGCAAGCCAGAGAACCGGAATACCAAGACCCGACAGCCTTTCCAGCTGGCTGCGGGAATTGCCATCCACCCAGGCCACCACCAGGTCCGGTGCCATCGAAACGATCGCTTCGAGGTCCAGACGATTGCTGTCACCCACCTGCGGTAAGTACTCGGCCTCTGGCGGGTAGTCGCTCCAGGCACTCGCCGCCACGACCTTTTCGCCGGCACCGGCGGAGAACAACAGCTCCGTGGCGCCCGGTGACAGAGAAACAATACGCTGCGCTGGCTCGGCCAGGCATACCTTCTGGTTCAGTACATCGCGTGCGCAGGGTCCCTCGGCCAGCGCCAACGAGGGCGCAAGCAGAGACAGTACACACAGTGCAGCGAGCCAGAGGTGCCTCATAGAGGGCGGAAGCCTCTCATATCAATGAATTTACTGCTGGAAATCATAGCGCACCGAGGCCATGAAGGTTCGTCCGGCGGCCAGATAATCAAAGGGCGCGAAGGTCGCACTGTCATATCCGATGCTGGTGGCATACCGACGATCCAGCACGTTATCGACCTTGAACGAGGCCGACCAGCCAGGCTGGAAATTCCAGGCCGCTCTCAGGTCTACCGTGCCATAGCCCGGGAGCAGACTGGTATTTGCCGCATCGTTATAGCGGTCACTCTCGGCAATAAAGCTGGCGCCCACAGACCACTGTGAGAACAGGCGATCAATATCCAGACGCAGGTTCTTTTCTGCACGGCGCGGTAGGCGCTCGCCGGTATCGCGGTTCTCGGTATCCGCGTAGGTTACTGCTGCCGCCAGATTCCAGTCAGCCGTCTCGATACCGGAAGAAACCTCAACGCCACGAATTCTGGCCGTCTCGACGTTTTCCATGGTGCCCTCAAAGGTCACCGGGTCCGACACGTAGGTAATCAGGTCTTTCACGTCGTTCTGATAAAGCGCAATGTCCCAGTACCACTGGTCATATCGCCCGGAGAAACCGGCTTCGACCATCTGCCCCTCTTCCGCATCGAGGTCAGGATTACCGGTGTAGAACGGCACCGTCAGGTAAAGGTCATTAAAGGTGGGTGCCCGGAACGATGTCGCATAGCTGAGGCGAAAGCGATGGGCGCGGTCCAGCTGGTGACCGAAGGCCACACCGCCAGTTTCCTCTTTGCCATAGGCCTCGTTGTCATCCAGACGCAGACTGAGCATCAGATCGGTGGCATCAAAGTTCAAACGGCCCTGACCGAAAACCGCGCTGTTGGTCCGGCTGTCTTCTGTGAAGTTGCTGGTGCCATCCACTTCGTCAAGCATGACCTCCGTACCCAGAACCAGTTCATGAACACCGGCCGTCAGGGTGTTTTCCCAGCGCGCGGAGCGAGACAGGGTGTCGAACGTGCTGGGATTGGCTCCGAAGGTATCCTGTTCGTCACGGGCTTCCGAGAACTGGATACGTGTGCGCCAGTAGTCACTGGCAACCGCTTCCAGATGCAGCCCCATGGCACGGATCAGGAAATCGGTATCACCGCCTTCAAACTCGGTATTACCTTCAGACTGGAACACCGTCAGCCCTGCGCCGCCGCCCTGGTCAAAACTGTGGCTCAGTTTGGCCAGGCCCCCAGCGTTCCGGAATCCTTTGTCTTCGCCGCCAGCACGCAGGTTCGTGCCATCGGTATCCGAATAAACGCCACCGGCCAGGAACGACGAACGGCCTTCCCGGCCAGCCAGTCCGGCCGTTACCTCACGGGTTTCATGGGAACCGCCTTTCAGCTCGCCCCAACCCTGGCGCCCGGCCTCCGGTTCCAGGGTGAACGCCTGGATGACACCACCCACCGCATCGGCACCGTAGAGGGAGCTCTTCGCGCCCCGCACCAGCTCAACCCGCTCCATCAATTCGGGAGGCAAAAACTGCCAGGGTGGGATACCCGCGGAGGCAGAGCGCAGGCGGATACCATCGAGAAGCAGCACGGTTCCTGAGCTGCCCGCGCCACGCAGGAATACGCTGGTAGTCTTTCCGTAGCTGCCGTCCGACACCACGTTGATCCCGGGCTGGGCGCGCAGCAGGTCGCGGAATTCCGCGGGCTGTTGCCGATCAATATCCTCTTTCTCGATGACCGTCACTGAAGACAGGCTCTCGCCAACGGTCTTGGGGCCCAGTGTCGCGGTAACCACGATCGGATCCAGGGCATCGGATTCTGGAGAAGACTGGGCCGAAACGGCCAGAGGCAGGGCGGCCAGGGAAACGCCGGCCAACAAAACAGGGCATTGAATTCTGAACATAGAGCTTGCTCCGCACTCCGCGCGCACCCGCACGGGAATCTGGTTTTCGTTGCGGAACAGGGAGTAGGGGCAGGCGGTAGACTGGCAACAGAAAAGCGGAACCGGCATATCACCCACCCAGGTTGCCCACCGCAACATCGGGTGTTTTTCCAGGCCGGTCTCCGGGCTGGCAGGCGGAACCTGGGGTTCCCGGGCAATCACCTTCCCATGTCTTGGCGACACAGTGGCGCATAGATTGCCGTTGTCCTGCTTACCGTTGCGGGGGCAGCATCGGACTCGCACTGGCTGTGCCAGGCTCACCGATTTCCCGTTTCACCCGTCGCGCTTTGCGACGGACACCTGAAAAAAGTGTGGCAAGGCTAGCAACACCGGGGTAACCGGTCAATGAAATCCATCAAAGGTCGACATGGTCGCAGGCTTCTGCCACTGCTATATTCCTTGACTGACAATCACTTTTTCTTCGCCAGAACAGGGAGTTTTATGCAGGCCGAGCTGGTCGACATCCGCAATCACATGGCTCAATACCCGCCGTTCGACGAGATGACCGAGGAACTGCTCGACCGGGTGGTTGGCGACATAGAGGTTGTTTACTTTAAGGCCGGGAGCCAGATTCTGGAACTGGGTGATCCCAGCAGCTGGCTGTTCTACGTACGCAGTGGTGCTGTAGAGATCTATCGGCGTACCGGAGAGCTGTACAACCGGATCAGCGAGGGTGAAGTCTTCGGCCAGTTTGGCCTGCTGATGAACCGGAAAGTTCGCTTTCCCGCCAAAGCCCTCGAAGACGTTCTGCTGTACAAGATTCCTTACGATACGTTCCAGTACCTCTGGGAAAACGACGACAACTTTGCCGATTTCGTTGAGATCGAGGACCGAAGCCGCCTGCGCTCCGCTGTATCCCGGCGGGAAAAATCCAACCAGCTCATGACCTCCAAGGTCACCCGGCTGATTTCCCGGGAGCCGGTGTCCGCCCCCCACACCATCCGACTGCAGGAAGCAGCGCGGATTATGACCGAGCACGGCGTCTCGGCACTGCTGCTGATGGACGAGGAGGGCGACAAGCCCTTGCTCAAGGGCATCATCACCGACCGCGACCTGCGCACCCGGGCCCTCAGCGAGGCATTAGCCTCCGAAACGCCTATCAGCGAGATCATGTCGGAGGATCTGATCACCATCCGTTCGAACATATTCATCTTCGAGGCCATGCTCACCATGCTGCACAACAATGTGCACCACCTGCCGGTGATGGATGGTGATGAGGTTCGCGGCGTCATTGCGCTGTCTGACATCGTGAAGTACGAGAGCCAGAGCAGCCTTTACCTGGTCAGCAACATCTACCACCAGCAGGATGTGAAAGGCCTGAAGAAAATCAGCCTGGATGTGCGGGACAGCTTTGTTCGCATGGTGAACGAAGACGCCAACTCCCACATGATTGGCAGTGCCATGGCCGGGATCGGGCGCAGCTTTACCCAGCGCCTGCTGGCCCTGGGCGAGGAGAAACTCGGGCCGCCACCCGTGCCCTATTGTTTTATGGCGCTGGGGTCCATGGCGCGGGACGAACAGCTGGTTGTTACCGACCAGGATAACGCCATGATTCTGGATGACAGCTTCGTGCCGGAAGAGCACGATGAGTACTTCCTGGCACTGGCGAAATTTGTCAGCGATGGCCTTGCGGAGTGCGGCTACACCTACTGCACCGGCGACATCATGGCCACCAACCAGAAATGGCGACAGCCACTGCGGGTCTGGAAGGACTACTTCACCGACTGGATTGATAACCCGAAGGCCGAAGCCCTTCTGAACAGCAACATCTTCTTTGATCTGGACGGTATCTACGGGGAAACCGACTTTGCCGAACAACTGAAAACTCTGGTGGCCGAAAAGGCCAGCAACAGCCAGCGGTTCCTGGCAATGCTGGCCCGCAACGCCCTGAACCGCACGCCCCCGATCGGCTTTTTCAGAACCTTCGTGCTGGAAGAAGATGGCAAGCACCAGAAGACCTTCAACCTGAAACGTCGGGGTACGGCGCCCCTGTCAGACCTGATCCGGGTTCACGCCCTGGCCTGCGGCTCCCGCGCACAGAACTCGTTCGAGCGTCTGAAAGCCATCGGCAACACCAAGCTGCTGCTGGAGGACGATCTGGGCAACCTTCGGGACGCCCTGGAGTTCATCTCCATCGTTCGCATCCGCCACCAGGCCCTGGCCATCGAGGCTGGCCGGCAGCCGGACAACAACGTTCGGCCCGAGGACCTTTCACCGTTTGAGCGCAGCCATCTGAAAGACGCCTTCCAGGTGGTCAGCGGTGCCCAGAAGTTCCTGAAATTCCGGTATCACGCCACGGTGGCTCGTAATGTCTAGTGAGGACCAGGCCGGGAATTCTGTTACACGCCTGCCATGGCCGGAGCAGTTCGAAGCCCTGGCGGAGCAAAGCAAGTCACCGATTTTGAAAGCCTTTTACGAGAGCGGCTGTGTGTCGCCGGAGACGCCCTTATCCGAGGTGCCTTTTGTCGCGCTCGATTTCGAGACGACCGGCCTGGACGCCAGTCAGCATTCGATTGTCAGTATCGGCCTGGTGCCGTTTACGCTTGATGGCATCCAGCTGGGCAAGGCCCGGCACTGGATCGTGCGGCCCAAGCTCCCGTTGCACCAGACCTCAATCACGATTCACGGCATTACCCACAGTGATATCGACCAGGCACCCGATATGAAAGATATCCTGAAGGACCTGTTTGCCTGCCTGAACGGTCGTATTCCCGTGGTCCACTACCGCAACATCGAGAGATCGTTCTTTGACGTCGCACTGCGATGGCGACTCGGGGAAGGCATCCGGTTTCCGTTAATCGATACCATGGCCATCGAGGCTCACCTGCACCCGGACCGTAATCCGTCACGCTGGCAACGATTGCTGGGTAAAAAGCCCGTATCCATTCGACTGGCAGACAGCCGGCTGCGTTATGGGCTGCCTCATTATGCTGCCCATAACGCCCTGATTGATGCGGTGGCAACGGCCGAGCTCTTGCAGGCCCAGGTGTTGCACCATTTCAGCCGGGAGACCCGTATCGGGGATCTCTGGCTATGATGCCGGTTTGACGTCGTCAATCCACTTGCCATAGCCGGCCTCTTCCATGTTTTCCAGCGGGATGAAGTCCATTGCCGCGGAATTCATGCAGTAGCGCAGCCCGGTTGGCGCGGGACCATCATTGAACACATGCCCAAGGTGGGAGTCCGCGTGAACGCTACGGATTTCCGTGCGGGTCATGAAGAACGAATTGTCTTCACGTTCCACCACTGCATCAGGGGTGATCGGCCGGGTAAAGCTGGGCCAGCCGGTGCCGGATTTGTACTTGTCGCGGGATGAGAACAGGGGTTCGCCCGAGACAATATCCACGTAAAGCCCTGGCTTCTTGTTGTCCCAGTACTTGTTATTGAACGCAGGCTCGGTGCCGTCTTCCTGGGTAACCTCGTACTGCATATCGGTCAGGCGCTGTTTCAGCGCCTCCTGGCTCGGCTTTTCAAAGCTTTCCGGGTCAAAGCCACTGCCCATCTGGCCGGATTGTTTATTGCCGCTGTCACTGCCCACCAGGTTGTCACTGGCATCCACCGTGGCGTTCTCCTGGAAACGGGTGTAATCAAGCTCGTAGTCTTCACCATACACCTTCTCGATAAACTGGTAGCGGCCAGAGTTGAAGGTGTAGAAGTTGTAACGCACCGGGTTCTTGTCGTAGTAATCCTGGTGGTATTCCTCGGCCTCATAGAACTTCTCAAATGGCACGATTTCAATCACCACGGGCTTCTCGTAAACGCCGGAAGCCTCTAACTCTGCAACGGCTTCCTCGGCCAGGCGCTTCTGCTCGGCGTTGTGGTAGAAAATAGCGGGCCGGTACTGCTGGCCTCGGTCCACGAACTGGCCCTGATTATCGGTCGGGTCCATCATCCGCCAGAGCGCTTGCAACAGCCCCTCGTAGGTCATTTCGTTCGGGTCGTAATAGACTTGTACCGCTTCGGTGTGGCCAGTCTGCCCCGAGGCAACCTGCTTGTAAGAAGGATTTGCCTCGTCGCCACCGGCATAGCCGGAGACAGCTTCCACCACGCCCGGCACCCGTTTTTCGTACCCGGCTTCGACACACCAGAAACAGCCACCAGCGAAAGTTGCCACCGCCAGGCCTGGCTGATCCGGTGCATACTTGCTCATCTGCGACTCCGACTTTTCGGCAACCGCGTTGGTGGTGAGCAACCCGGCGACAGAGACCAGCGCCAGTGCCGAAAATATACCCACAATTTTGCGTTTCATCAGACTTCTCCTTTACGTGATTCCATTCCTAAAGCGTAAGGTCGCGGATTCACGAAAACGTTCATCAGGTGTTACGAATTCATAACGTTGTGGATTTTTCGGCGGCCAGGGGGAGCCAGACCGTGAACACGGCACCATCGGCGTTGCGAACAGAGAGTTTTCCCTGCTGCAGTGACACCATTCTCTGGGCGATGGCCAGGCCAAGACCGGCATGTCCTGTTCGGGAAGCACCAGTAGCCTGATAGAAAGGTTCGAAGATGTGTTCCAGGTCCTCATCATTGATGCCGGGTCCGGCGTCCGCGACAGTGATCGCGGCACCGCCCTCCCCTTCGACAACGCCCAGCGTAATCGCCGAGTTCTTTGGCGAATGGCTGATGGCGTTACTGATCAGGTTGTCCAACACTCGCTCGGTCATGGCAATGTCCGCCAGCACCTGGACCGGCGCCACGGAGACAATCGAGAGCTCAACACCCGCGTGCTCCGCCTCAGGCTGATGTTTCTGCACCACATCATGCAGGAGTTCGGCAACCACAAACGGTTCCGTTTTCGGCTGCTTTTCCCGGGCATCCAACGCCGCAAGCTCGAACAGTTCCTCCACCAGGCGACCTAGCCTGTGACTCTCGGCCAGGGCCACATCCAGGAACCGGGCACGCTCATCGGCGCCAAGCGTGTCCTGTTTCAGCCTCAAGGCTTCGATATAACCCTGAATGGACGCCAGGGGCGTTCGCAAATCATGGGAGACCTGGGCAACCAGTTGGCGGCGCTGGGCATCCTTGTGCTTCAGTAGATCCAGCTGGGCAACAATCCGCTGCGCCATCTGATCAAATCGGGCGGCCAGATAATCAATGTCATCGCCCTTGCCAGCAACCGCAGACGTGCTCTCTGGAGACATTTCCCGCTCGAAGGATTCTACCCTTTCGGTCAACCGAGACAGCCGACGCGTCAGCAGCCGGAAAAACACCAGGCCGGCCAACAAACCGACGAACAGGCTCACCGCCAGCGCGCCTGCGCCCATCTGCAGGAGGCGGTTACTATGCACCATGCTCTCGGCCAGATCGTATTCCTCACCCCGCAGAACCACATAGAGGTAGCCTGACGGGTTTTCAGCCGATGGAACGGGCGTTACCGAAAAGACCTTTCGCCGGTCGTGGCTGCGCGGGTCATCACCGGGAAGCGGATAGGCGTCAGGGTTTTCGATCAGCGTCTGGATTGGTTCCAGGGACACGCGGTTGCGCTTGATCTTGGCCGGATCCGCAGAGTAGGAGAGGATGTTGCCGTCGGTATCCAGCAGATAGATCTCGATGCTCGGATTGATCGTCATGTACAGCTCGAACAGCTGCTTCAGGGCGTCCCGATTGAGCTCGCCATCGGTGACCAGGTTGCGGTCCGACACCAGATTACGGGCAAGATCCCGGTTAAGCTGCTGGTTCACCGCGGCCGAGTATTCCCGCACCGAAGACAGGCTCAGAAAGGTGAAGAGGCCTCCTACCACCAGCAGCAACAGGAACAGACCAATGGCCAGCCGGGCATAGAGGGTTCTGAAGACAGACAGCGCCATGATCAATCCATGAACCGATAGCCAACGCCCCAGACCGTCTGGACATATCGGGGCTCGGCGGGGTCGGCTTCAATCTTGTTGCGAAGGCGGTTGATATGGGTGTTCACGGTGTGCTCGTAGCCCTCATGGTTGTAGCCCCAGACGGCATCAAGCAACTGGGCCCGGCTGAAAACCCGGCCCCGATGGGAGGCAAAGTGCCAGAGCAGGTCGAACTCGCGGGCGGTCAGGTCCACCTCCTTCTCATCGACAAAGACCCGCCGGCGAACCGGGTCGATTTTTAGCCCATCCACCTGAATCTCTTCAACTTCCTTGCTTGCGGACGAGCCCTGAGAGAGTGCGTCTACACGTCGGAAAAGCGCTTTGATGCGGGCTGCCAGCTCCGCCACGCTGAAAGGTTTCGTCAGGTAATCGTCCGCGCCCATTTCCAGGCCCAGAACCCGATCCAGTTCCGTGCTTTTTGCCGTCAGCATCAGAACTGGTACGTAGCCCGGGCAGGCACGAATCTCCCGGCACACGGCGAGACCATCCAGGCCGGGCAGCATCAAATCCAGGATCACCAGATCGATGCCACCCTCACGGAACCGCTCCAGACCGGTATCACCCCGGTCCATCAGAACCGCCTTCATACCCAGATCCGACACCTGCATACGCACCAGCTCACCGATGCCGGGATTGTCTTCGATAATCAGTACCGTTCGTGTCATCGTAAGGGGCTCACTGCCTTCCCTGTATCGTTCGTTGCGTTCAGAGCAGAGTGTAGGCGGAAAAGTTCACAAAACCATCACGACCTTTGGAAACCGCCCACATAGCCGGCTCCGGGTTTAGCCGTTAAAATGAATCCAAATTCGGGCATGAGGTTTCAGTGGCAGACAAAACCGTAACCAGGGCAACACCGGCCGAGGCGTTCAAGCGGGCACGTCGCATGTGGCTCAAGGGTGAACGCATTCACCTGGCGCCGCTGGCCGATGAACTCGGAATTGGCCGGGCTACCCTGTTTCGCTGGGTGGGCAACAAGGATCTGCTGGTCGGCGAGATTCTCTGGTCTCTGTACGAACCTCTCTGGCGACAGGCCATGACGGAGACACCTGGCGTCGGTGTGGACTATATCGTCGGCGTATACCGACGCACCAACTCCACCATCCTGCGTTTCGAGCCGCTGCGCCGTTTTATCAACCAGGACCCGGAATACGCCCTGAAGATCCTTACCTCGTCCCAGTCGATCCTCCACACCCGTACAGTGGAGACCAACACGCGGATGCTGAAAGACCAGGTAGCAGCTGGTCACATCAAGCCGCCAATGAACATCTTCAGCCTGTCTTACTTCATGATTAGACTGGCAGAATCCTGCCTGTACAGCGACATCATCGCTGGGCGCGAACCAAGGGAGGCCGAATTGGAGGATGCCTGTACGGCCGTGCGGATTTTGCTTGGAGGAAAAGCATAGAGCGGACCACTCAGAATTTCCTCAGGTCCGGGGTGGGGTACCTTTTCTGGCGGGAAAAAATGTCTGAGCAAAGCGAGTTGTTTTTCCCAGAAGAAAAGGTACCCCACCTCGGGCCCAGCCCGCGTCTCAGCAGGCCAGGCACATAGGCGTTTACAGCTGAAGCGACCGAACTTCCAGAAACTCCTCCAGGCCCCATTTGCCGAATTCCCGGCCAATACCAGAGTGGCCAAACCCGCCGAACGGTGCCATCGGGTTGAACGCGCCACCATTGACGAATACCTGACCAGTGCGCAGTTTGCTGGCGATTTTCTTGGCTTTGGCATCGTCGCCAGACCAGACCGCACCGGACAGCCCGTACTGGGTGCCGTTGGCAATTTTCACCGCTTCGGCTTCATCGTTGTAGGGAATAACGCACAGCACCGGCCCGAAGATTTCCTCCTGGGCGATGCGGCTGTCCGGCTTGACGTTACCAAAGACGGTCGCCTTGACGAAGTAACCTTTCTCGCATCCCTCGGGCGCTTCCGGGCCACCGGCGACCAGCTTGGCGCCTTCCTCGATACCCAGCTTGATGTACTCGATGACCTTGTCACGCTGCTGGGCAGAGGACAGCGGGCCCAAGCGGGTGGTTTCTTCCAGCGGATTACCCGGCGTCATCTTGGCCACAGCCGCGGCGGCCAGTTCGCAGGCCTCGTCGTGCTTGTCGACCGGAACCAGCATGCGGGTGAGTGCGGTGCAGGTCTGACCGGAATTCAGCAGGCAGTTGTTGATGGTGCCTTTGACGGCTGCCGCGAGGTCCGCGTCAGGGAGGATCACAGAGGCCGATTTACCACCCATTTCCAGGGCATAACGCTTGAAGTCATCGGCAGCGGCATGGGCAATCAGGTTGCCGGTGCGGGTGGAACCGGTGAAGGACACCATGCGCACATCCGGGTGTTTGATCAGGGTATCGCCCGCGGTGTGGCCGTAGCCGCACACCATGTTGAAGACGCCCTTGGGCAAGTCGGTGCCATCAAGGATCTCGGCAAGAATAAACGCCGTCTGGGGCGCGATCTCCGAAGGCTTGAGTACCACGGTGCAACCGGCCGCAATCGCCGGAACGATTTTCAGGATCACCTGGTGCAGCGGATAGTTCCAGGGGGTAATGCAGCCAACCACACCCACCGGCGTGTATTGCACCTCGGAATTGCCGGACTGTTCGGTAAACGGGAAGTCGGGCAGCAGTTTCAGGTAGCTCTTGGTCACCGCAGCCGGCATGCCGGCCTGAATCGGCGTCGCCAGTTTGATGGGCATGCCCACTTCCCGACAAACGGTTTCGGCAATTTCCGGCGCACGTTCTTTCAGGCCCGCGTGCAGCTGCTCCAGCACCTTGATCCGCTCTTCCAGGGAGCTTTCCGACCAGCTTTCAAACGCAGCGTCAGCTGCGGCAATGGCCTGTTCCATTTCGTCCGAGCCAGCGGCAGGCACTCGGGCAATCACCTCACCGGTGCCAGCCTCGTGAACGTCGATCATGTCACCGGCCCAGCTAACCCATTGGCCGTTGATGTAGTTCCTGTTCAGTTCGTTCATGCGTTTCACCTCAATCAAATACTATTACGCCCCGGGCATTCTTGCCGGCCACCATATCGTCGAACGCCTGCGCGGCTTCTTCGATGGCGTAGGTCCGGGTAACCAGTTCATCCAGCTTGAGTTTACCAGCCTTGTAAAGACCCAGAATCCTGGGGAAATCGTGCTGCGGCCGGGCCGAGCCCAGCCAGCTACCCTTCAGCGTGCGCTCATCGGCAGGTAGAGTCAGGGTGGTCAGCGAGGTCTTGTCCTTCGGATCTGCCACACCCACCACTACGGCAGTGCCGCCACGACCCAGACTCTTGTAGGCCTGCTCGACAACCGGCCCGGCACCCACGCATTCGAAGGCGTAGTCGACGCCACCGGTCATTTTCTTGATCGCTTTGGCTGCGTCTTCCACCTCGTTGATATTCACGGTGTGGGTGGCGCCGAATTCTTTCGCCATCGCCAGCTTGGCGGGGTTGCTGTCCACCGCCACGATCATCTCGGCGCCAGCGGTGACGCAGCCCTGAATGGCGTTGAGGCCAACGCCGCCGATGCCAAACACGGCGGCCCGGGAGCCGGGCTCCAGCTTCGCAGTATTGAAAACAGCCCCGACACCGGTCATTACCGCGCAACCCACCAGGGCGGCATTCTGCATCGGCACGGTCTCATCCACTTTGACGCAGTTGTCCACGTGCATGGTGGCGAACTCCGCCATCACGCCGCAGGCGCCAAAGACGTTCAGGGGCTCGCCGTCCGCGCCTTTGGTTCGCACCGTCCCATCCGGCAGGTTGAACATGGCCTTGCGGGCGTTTTCGCAGAGAACCGGGCGGCCACGGACACACTGGCTGCATTTGCCGCACATGGAGATGAAGGTGCTCACCACATGGTCGCCTTCCTTGAAGGCCGTGACGCCCTCACCGACTTCGACAACCACACCGGCGGCTTCGTGCCCTAACACCAGGGGAGGCGGGTAGGGAATCTTGCCCGTCGTGGCAGACAGATCGCTGTGGCAGACGCCGCAGGCCGCGATCTTGATGGTGATTTCATCCCGCTTGGGGCCTTCCACCGTAATCGTCTCCACCTGAACAGGCTGGCCCCATTCCCTGCAGACGACGGCTTTTGCTTGTCTGTCCATGTTTCTCCCCTTTAGGTGAACAAGGGGTCAGAAAAACGCTTTTTCTGGCCCCGATTTCATACAGGTCGGCTTCAAACCACTTCGAACAAGCCGGCAGCACCCTGACCGCCGCCGATGCACATGGTAATCACCACGTATTTCGCGCCCCGGCGCTTGCCTTCAATCAGCGCGTGGCCTGTTTGGCGGGCGCCGGTGACACCGAAGGGATGACCGATAGAGATCGAACCACCGTTTACGTTCAGCTTCTCCATGGGAATGCCCAGGCGGTCACGGCAGTAAATCACCTGGGACGCGAAGGCTTCGTTCAGCTCCCACAGATCGATGTCGTCCATGGTCAGACCGTTGCGCTCGAGCAGGCGCGGGATCGCATACACCGGGCCGATGCCCATCTCATCCGGCTCGCAGCCTGCAACAGCAAAGCCCCGGAAAATCCCCATGGGTTCGATGTTGTGCTTCTCGGCGTAGGTGCTGTTCATTACGGTGCATACCGAGGCGCCGTCCGACAGCTGGCTGGCATTGCCCGCCGTGATGAACTGCTCCGGGCCGCGCACCGGCTCCAGACCCGCCAAGCCCTCAAGCGTGGTGCTCGGGCGATTGCATTCGTCCCCGGTCAGGGTCACCTGCTTTTCACTGACCTCACCGGTTTCCTTGTCCTTCACCAGCATGGTGGCATCGAAAGGCACAATCTCATCGTCAAACTTGCCAGCCTGCTGGGCCGCCGCCGTGCGCTGCTGGGAAATCAGCGAATACTCATCCTGGGCTTCACGGCTGACGTTGTAGCGTTTGGCCACAATATCCGCCGTTTCGATCATGGAAAGGTACAGTTCCGGCTTGTTCTTCATCAGCCACTCGTTGGTCGCGTGGAAACTGTTAATCTTCTCGTTCTGCACGAGTGAAATGGATTCAACGCCACCAGCTACCATGGCCGGCACCTTCTCTGACACAACCCGCTGGGCGGCCAGGGCAATAGACTGCAACCCCGAGCTGCAGAACCGGTTGATGGAAAAACCGGCGGTGGTCACCGGTAGACCAGCGCGAATGGCCGCCAGACGGGCAATATTCCGGCCCTGGGCGCCTTCCTGGAAAGCTGCACCCATGATCACATCTTCAACGATGGCCGGATCAATGCCCGCGCGTTCAACAACGTGTTTGATAACGTGACCTGCCATGTCCACGCTGTGTGTGTTGTTCAAAGAGCCCCGGTAGGATTTGGCAAGGCCGGTACGGGCGGTGGAAACGATAACTGCATCAGACATAACAATGTCCTCAATTTTTGAAACATGTGGGTCGGGTTAGCCTAAACACCCAGCTAAGCCGGTCGTGGGGCGGGGTGTCTTTTCCGCCGGGAAAAGATGTCTGAGCGAAGCGAGTTGCTTTTCCCAAAGGAAAAGACACCCCGCCCCGCGACCCGCCCGCCAAGTTACAGGTCAGCGAACTTACGGCCTTCAGCAACCAGCTTCTCAAGCAAAGCCGCCGGCTCCCACTGCTCACCACCAACGGTATCCTGGTACTTCTTCACCGCCGAAAGAATGGAGTCCAGACCTTCCTGATCGGCCCAGAACATGGGACCACCGCGATAAGCCGGGAAGCCGTAACCGTAGATCCAGACGATGTCGATATCCAGCGGACGATCGGCAATGCCTTCCTCCAGGATCTTGGCGCCTTCGTTGATCATCACATACATGCAGCGCTCCAGGATTTCCTGGTCGGTGATCTCCCGCGGCGTGATTCCCTGCTCCTTGCGGAACCCCTCGATCAGCTGCTCCACCTCCGGATCCGGGATCGGCTTGCGGCTGCCTTCTTCATACTTGTATACACCTGCCTGGGTCTTCTGACCAAGACGGCCCTGTTCGGCGAGTTTGTCCATCCAGCTTGCAGGAATGTTCTCGCCCGACTTGCGACGCTCTTCGCGAATGCGGTACCCAACATCAATCCCGGCCAGATCGGACATGGCGAACTGCCCCATGGGGAAGCCCAGATCCGTCAGCACCTTGTCCACCTGCTGCGGTGTGGCGCCCTCGTCCACCAGGGACATGGCCTCGGTGCCGCGCTTGTGGAGCATCCGGTTGCCGACAAAGCCGTAACAGTTGCCCACCATGACGCCCACTTTCTTGATCTTCTTGGCAACCGCCATCACCGTGGCTTTGACCTCGTCTGAGGTCTTGCTGCCACGCACGTTCTCCAGCAGCTTCATCACATTGGCCGGGCTGAAGAAGTGCATACCCACCACGTCTTCCGGGCGCTTGGTGGCGGACGCAATCTCGTCGATATCCAGGGTTGAGGTGTTGGAAGCCAGAATCGCACCCGGCTTGCACACCTCGTCGAGCTTGGCGAAGATTTCCTTCTTGATAGCCATGTTCTCGAACACCGCCTCGATCACCAGATCAACATCCCGGAAATCGTCGTAGGTCAGGCTCGGGGTGATCAGCGCCATGCGCTGCTCCACCTGCTCCTGGGTCAGCTTGCCCTTCTTCGCGGAGTTCTCGTAGTTACGGCGGATAATCGCCAGGCCCTTGTCGAGAGCCTCCTGTTTTACCTCGACGATGGTGACCGGAATGCCCACGTTGACGAAGTTCATGGCGATACCGCCACCCATGGTGCCGGCACCGATGATGCCAACGCTCTTCACGTCACGAACCGGCGTATCCTTCGGCAGCCCCTTGACCTTGGACACCTCACGCTCGCCAAAGAACGAGTGGATCAGGCCAGCGCGCTGGGGCGACTCCATGCACTCCATGAACAGCTCCCGCTCGCGCTTCATGCCTTCGTCAAACGGCAGATTGAACGCCGCTTCAACGGCGTCGACACACTTGAACGGGGAGAACAGGCCCCGGGCACGCTTCTTCAGTTCGTCACGGAACTGGTCAAAGACATCGCTGCCTTTGTCCGCCTCGATCTTGTCGGTGATATCGCGAACACGACGCACAGGCTTGCCTTCGTCGACCACTTTCTGCGCGTAGGCCATGCCAATGGCGCGGATATCGTCGCCTTCTTCCACAGCATCAAGAATGCCGAGGGCCAAGGCATCCTTGGCGCCGACAAACTCTCCGGTGGTGATCATTTCCAGCGCTTTCTGGGCACCGGTCAGGCGCGGAAGCCGCTGTGTGCCGCCGGCACCGGGCAGAAGGCCCAGCTTCACTTCCGGCAGACCCACTTTGGCGCCGCTGACGGCAACGCGGTAGTGGCAACTCAATGCGGTTTCCAGACCACCGCCCAGTGCCGTGCCGTGGATCGCCGCAACCAGCGGCTTATCGCTGTTTTCAAAGGTGTTGACCAGCGTCGGCAGGGTGGGCTCCTGCATGGGTTTGCCAAACTCACGGATGTCGGCACCGGCAATAAAGGTGCGCCCTTCGCAAACCAGCAGCAGTGCCTTGGCCTCGGTATCTTTCTGGCCCTGTTCCAGGGCTGCGAGCAGACCGGAACGAACAGCCTGGCCGAGGGCATTTACCGGCGGGTAGTTCACGGTAATAACGCCGATGTTGCCTTCCCGGTTATAGCTAACGACCTCAGACATGATTTCTCCTCGCATTCTTTCTGAAATGTGGTTTTAACTAGCGAAACATTCGTACGATTTAATAGAAGTTCGTTGGTGGTTTCAACCACCCATTAAACTACAGGCACAAAAAAACCGCAGGGGTTCCTCTGCGGTTTTTTGGTTTGGAGTTTGTCGGGAGGCAGCGAGTAGGCCCTACAGAAACACGCTGTGAATACGTCCTTGTACGCTCGGCTCCGCCATCCATGGCTCCGCACGGTTTCTGTAGGGCCTACTCGCCGCCTCCCTTCGCTACTTAGCAGTTATTCTCAGACGCCTAACGATTCAATGTCGCCTGCCAGCATCGCCAGTTGGTGGGCAATGGAACCTCGAAGCTTTTCGGCAGGCACCAGGTAAGAGGGTGCAGCACAGGTTAGGGCCATGATAGTGCCGTCCTGCAGGTGGATGGGCACGCCGGCGGAGTTGATGTTGCGGTCCCACTCGCCAATGGACAGGCAGAAGCCGTGCTCCTTGTAATCCTTCATGGCCTGGTCGAGGCCGGCCTTTTTCTCGGGCCAGTCGTCTCCGAATTTGGCGGCCATGGCGTCGTCGATGACCAGGCGGGCCTTGTCGCTGATAGCACAGTAGTAGGCGCGGCCGGCCGAGGTGGTGGCCATGGGCAGTTTCAGGCCGATGTCCATCCGCAGCAGTGAGGCCTCCGGTGGCAGGCGGTTTTCCACGTAGATCATGTGCAGCCGGTCCCGGCAGGTCAGCCCCACGGACATATTGGTCTGGCGGGCAAATTCGTCCATGTAGGGCTTGGCCAGTTGGCGAACCTTGAGGTTGGAGACATAGGCGTAACCCAGTGCCAGAACGCCGGAACTGAGCTGGTATTTCTCCAACTGGGTGTTGTAGCTGAGGTAGCCCAGTTTGGTGAGGGTGTAGGTCATCCTCGACACGGTTGGCTTGGGCAGCCCGGTGATGCGAGCGATGTCCTGGTTCCCAAGGATGACAGGACCCTGGCTGAAGGCGCGTAGCACATCCAGCCCCCGGGACAGGGCTTCGACGAACTTGCGGTCTTTTTCCGGCTTCACCGGCTCACCGTCAGTGGATGCCACTTTCAGCTCGGGTGAGATCTGCTTTTTTCCTGCCATAATGGGACGTCCTCCAACCGCGTCGCCCGCTCCGGTAACCGGTGTATTAATATGGTGAATAGTTGCGAATCCATCATTTTAATCGCTGCAGAAATCAAGTACCAGAAAGTCTTTTCAAAATTCGCACCAAATATGAAACACTTGGCACTTATGTTTCAAATCAGGAACCGCATGGCGGTATCCCATACCGTGTATTCCAGATTTTGCCGTTTCTGAATTCTGCATTGCAAAACAAACTAGCAGCCATCAAACCCTGTGGCGACCCCCTGGAGGCAAAATGAAGATTCTTTTTGTGGCAGGCGACCCGAAACCCGAGCGCTGGACAGTCCCTATCAAGGAACTGCTGCCTGAAGCCGAGGTTTACGTCTGGGATCCTGAAGGGCCCGCCGTTGATGCGGATTACGCCATCGTGTGGCAGCCACCCGAGGCCCTGTTCGAGCGGGAAAAGCACCTGAAAGCCGTATTCAATCTGGGTGCCGGGATTGATGGGCTGCTCAAGGTTGCCAACCTGCCTGAAGCCCTAACGGTCGTGCGCCTGGAAGACGCAGGCATGTCGGTGCAAATGGCGGAGTACGTGCTGCACCAGCTGCTGGAAGCCAGTCGCGGGATGGAAACCTACCGGGAGCAGCAGCGCCAAAGCCTTTGGAAAATCCATCGTCCGATCAAACGCAGCGAGTGGCCAGTGGGTGTCATGGGGCTGGGCCATATCGGCAAGCGAGTGGCCCGCACGCTGGCCAACCTGGATTATCAGGTGAGTGGCTGGGCACGTGGGGAGCATAGCCTTGAAGGCGTGAATACTTTTGCCGGCCCGGATCAGCTTGGCGACTTCCTGAAAGCCACTCGGGTTCTGGTCAACACCCTCCCCCTGACCGACGAGACCCGGGACATCATCAACTATGAGCTGCTGAGCCAGCTCCAGCCCGGTGCCGTTTTAATCAACGTTGGCCGGGGTGAACACCTGGTTGAGGACGACCTGCTCCGGGCCCTGGACGACGGTACCGTGCTCCGCGCCTCCCTCGATGTGTTCCGCAAAGAACCTCTGCCAGAGGGACACCCGTTCTGGCAACGGCAGGAGATCACCATTACCCCACACATCTCGGCCCGATCCCTTCGGGATGCCACCCTTGAACAGATCACCGGCAAGATCCGGGATCACGCCGCCGGGCGCGCCATTTCGGGGATTGTGGATACCGACCGGGGTTACTGACCAGGTATCAGCCAGGCGACCAGCGCTGTCAGCACCAGGAGAGCCGGCAGCGCTATCAATGCAAACAAACCATTCCACCGAAACGCCACGACCCAGCGGGAGATCTGCCCGAACCGGGACAGCAGCATGACCGATGGACCAAAAGGCGACAGCATCATGGCCAGGGAGAAGCCAATCACCAGAGCCACGGCAACTGGCAGCAAATCCATCCCTTCCGCCACCAGCTGGGGCAACAAACCGGCCTGAACACTCAGGACCGTGATGGGGATGATTCCGACCATGGAGAACATGGGCAGCATCAGCATGCCAACCATCGCGACCAGGAAAACGCCGCCACCAGTGGCGACCAGACCGGCCAAAGCATCCGCCGGAATGACCGCAGACAGGGCAACACCGAGGATGGCGGACGCGGCGAAGATGGCCATTTCATTCTGCATGGCCCAAACCTGGCCGGCACCCTCCTTGAGAACCGGCATCAGCCGCCGTTCCTGCCAGAACATGTAGAGCAGCGTCACGGTCGGCACCGACAACATGGCCGCCACCGACACCTTGAAACCGGTTATGGTCACCAGGCCCGCCATCACCGTGAATACCAGCAGGATGAGAAACAGGAGGCGACCGGTACCGGGGAGCCAACCCTCAACAGAAACACGCTCGCTGCTGACCTTGCGGAACCGGCGCTGCTCCAGCACCCAGCCAATCAACACCATAACCAGCGCCGCGACCACACCGAAGGGTAACAGTTGCGACCAGCTCAGCTGCGGCAACTCCCGGGTAAGAATGGCCACGGCCACACTGGTGGGTGCTACCAGCGGCACGAGGGCAAACCCCCTCAGGGCACTGATCAGAACACTGCGCAACCACTGCAGGCGGGATTCACCGACGATGCCACGCTCCCGGAGGGTGTCAGAAAGGCTTCCGCACAGCAGGTTCATCATGCCGAAACTCAAAACCGTGGCAACGCCACAGCTGACCAGGGCGTATTTGGGATAGAGCAGCGTGGGCCTTCCGCCCAGCAGAACATCGTGAATCCGGCGCAATACTTCGAACCGGCGCACCAGGCACTGCATCAGCCCCAGGCTGCCCAGAAACGCGGAATAGAACGCGGCGTCAGATGCCGCCTTCAACACCTGCCCGCCGTTCAGCGACCCGCGCCAGGCAAACCCTCCCAGAACCAGAAGGGCCATAACCAGTAACAAACGGGCGTACCCCTGCAAGCGCCCGGCCCCTGCCAGAAAGGCAGTAACAAACGCCACGCCCGCCACAGCACTGAGCTCGCGGCTATCGAGACAGATGGCCACCAGCTCTGTAACAACAGCCAGGGACACCAACCACTGCAGCATGCCGTTCAGCACAGAGGCACCTGGTCAGCCTTGAACACTGCTTGCATTTCCATAACACCCGGATTAGTCTTTCAGCATCAAATTACAAAACTGTGTTCCGCTTAATGAAACACAGTTAACACAAAGATAGCACAGATTGGTCCCTCGCCCCTAGCGTCGGGCTTTCGATATTCGCTTTCAGGAGAGTACACAATGGCTTCCGCACCCTGGAATGATTTGCTCGATTTCGACGGTCAACTGGACGAAACGGAGCGTCAGGTCCGAGACAGCATCCGCAGCTTCTGTGATGAGCAACTGATGCCCGGTATCACCGAGGCCAACCGGCACGAAAAGTTTGACCGCTCCATCTTCAATCAGATGGGGGAACTCGGCATGCTGGGTGCGACCCTGCCTGAAGAGTACGGCGGCCCGGGGCTGAACCATGTCTGCTACGGCCTGATAGCGCGGGAAGTGGAACGGGTGGATTCAGCCTACCGCTCGGCCCTGAGCGTTCAATCTTCTCTGGTCATGTATCCGATCTATTCCTACGGCAAGGAAGCGATGAAGAAGCGCATCCTGCCCAAGCTGGCTTCCGGCGAGTACGTCGGCTGTTTCGGCCTGACCGAGCCCAATCACGGGTCCGACCCCGGCGGCATGGAAACCCGGGCCAAGAAAGTGGACGGTGGCTACCTGCTGAGCGGTTCCAAAACCTGGATCACTAACTCGCCGATTGCCGATGTCTGCGTGGTCTGGGCCAAGCTGGACGGCAAGGTAAACGGCTTTGTGATCGAGCGCGAGGGCGCCAAGGGCCTCGACACCCCGAAGATTGAAGGCAAGTTTTCCCTGCGGGCCTCGGAAACCGGCTCCATCTTTATGGACGAGGTGTTCGTTCCGGAGGAGAACCACCTTGAGGTGGAAGGCCTGAAAGGCCCGTTCAGTTGCCTTAACAAGGCCCGTTTCGGCATTAGCTGGGGTTCACTGGGTGCGGCTGAATTCTGCTGGCACGCGGCCCGGAACTACACCCTGGAGCGGATGCAGTTCGGCAAACCCCTGGCCGCCAACCAGCTGATCCAGAAGAAGCTGGTAGATATGCAGACCGAAATCACCATCGGCCTGCAGGCCGCACTGCAACTGGGCCGCATGATGGATGCCGGCACCGTAACGCCGGATGCCATTTCGCTGCTCAAGCGCAACAACTGTGGCAAGGCTCTCGACATCGCGCGTGTGGCTCGGGACATGCACGGCGGCAACGGTATTTCCGACGAGTACCACGTGATTCGCCACGTGATGAATCTGGAAGCTGTGAACACCTATGAAGGCACACACGATGTCCACGCGCTTATCCTGGGCCGTGGCCAGACCGGTATCGCAGCGTTCAGCTGATTCCTGCTCCATCCGGACTGACACGTAATAAAAAAGCCCCTCATCATGAGGGGCTTTTTTGGGTCCGGCAGACGTTGGTCGTCATTCGATATCCACCAGCACTTCGCCGGGAACAACCCGGTCTCCCCTCTTGATGGCGACGCTCTGCACGGTGCCAGAGATGGTGGCCTTCACCTCGGTTTCCATTTTCATGGCCTCTATGATCAGCACCGGGTCGCCAGCCTGAACCTCGTCGCCCTCCTTCACCAGCACATCCACGATATTGCCAGGCATGCTGGTTGTCACATGACCTTCCTTGGTGGCGGCTGCCCGGCCACCGCTGGAGCGGGCGCCCTCGCCATCTTCTCCCAATGACGCAAGGTGAATTTCCTCCGGCACGCCATCGACGGTCATGTAGAAACGACGCTCATTCTCACCGGAGGGGTTGGCGCCGGTGACGTGGATATCGTAGCTCTCGCCATGAACCGTGATCTTGAATTTGCTGGAGACCGAGCCGCCCGAAGAACCGGTGGGAATCGGCTCCAGGGGCTCCGGCTGCAGCGTGCCGTCACGCCGCTGCTCAAGATACGCCTTGGCCTGGTCGGGGAACATGGCGTAGGTGAGCACATCCTCCTCGCTGGTGGCCAGGTCGCCCACCTGTTCGCGCAGCTCGTCCAGTTCCCGGGGAATCAGGTTGGCGGGGCGCTCTTCAACCAGGTCTTCCTTGCCCACGGCGCGCTGCTGGAGCGATTTGTCGACCGACGCCGGCGCCTGACCATACCAGCCCTGGAGGTATTTCTTCACCTCGTTGGTGATGGACTCGTAACGCTTGCCGGCCAGCACGTTGATCACCGCCTGGGTCCCCACAATCTGGGAGGTGGGTGTAACCAGTGGCGGGTAACCGAGATCCTTGCGTACCCGTGGAATATCCTCGAAGACGTCCTGGATGCTATCCAGCGCGCCCTGCTCTTTCAGCTGGTTGGCCAGGTTGGACATCATGCCGCCGGGCACCTGGGACAGCAGCACCGAGGTATCGACACCGTTATAGGCGCTCTCGAACTGGTGGTATTTCTTGCGCACTTCCCGGAAGTGGCGTGTGGCCTTGTCCAGAAGCTCCAGGTTCAGGCCGGTTTCCAGGCCGGCATCGTGCAGTGCCGCCACCAGGGATTCCGTGGGCGGATGGCTGGTGCCGCCGGCAAAGGCCGACAGGGCGGTATCAATATGGTCAACGCCGGCTTCCATGGCCGCCCACTGGCACATGGGCGCCATGCCCGAAGTAGCGTGGGAGTGCAGGAATACCGGTAAATCCAGGGTCTGCTTCAGTTTTCCGACCAGCTCGGCGGTTACCGCCGGCGTCAGGAGCCCTGCCATGTCCTTGATCGCGATACTGTCCGCACCCATGTCGGCCATGGCCTTGGCCTGATCCAGATAGGCATCGGTGCTGTGCACCGGGCTGACGGTGTAGCAGATGGTGCCCTGGGCGTGCTTTCCGGCCTTCTTGACCGCCTTGATGCTGGTCTCCAGATTGCGCACATCGTTCAGGGCATCAAAAACGCGGAACACATCCATGCCATTTTCGGCGGCCTTGGCCACGAACGCCTCGACCACGTCGTCACCATAATGGCGATACCCAAGCAGGTTCTGGCCGCGCAGCAACATCTGCAGGCGGGTGTTGGGCAGGGCCTTTCTCAAAGTCCGCAGGCGCTCCCAGGGATCTTCCTTCAGAAAACGTACACAGGCGTCGAACGTGGCGCCGCCCCAGCACTCCAGGGACCAGTAACCAGCCTGGTCCAGCCACTCGCAGGCCGGGAGCATGTCTTCGGTACGCATGCGGGTGGCTATCAGAGACTGGTGGGCGTCCCTGAGAATAACGTCGGTAATATGAATCTTGCGCTTGGTCATTGGGATCTCTCCGATGTTCTTTTACAGGCCCGCCTGCGCCGCGATGGCGGCGGCAATGGCTGTGGCGATGGATTCCGGGCGGGTTTTGCTGCTGTACTCAAGCAACTGGGGGTTGCGTTCAACAAAGCCGGTATTGAAGTCGGCGGCCTGGAAATCCGGATGCTCGAGAATCTGTTTGTAATAAGGAATGGTGGTCTGGACGCCATAGATGCCCATATCCCCGAGGGCACGTCGGGAGCGGGCAATCAGCTCGTCCCAATCCATGGCCCAGACAATCAGCTTGGCGCACATGGAATCGTAGTAAGGGGGAATCTCGTAACCGGTATACATATTGGCATCGGTGCGCACGCCCGGGCCGCCGGCCGAGTAGTAGCGGCTGATGCGACCAAAACTCGGCAGAAAGCCGTTCTTGGGATCCTCGGCGTTGATACGGAACTGGGCGGCGAAGCCCCGGTAGGAAATGTCTTCCTGCCTGAGGCCCAGCGGTTCCCCGGCCGCGATCCGGATCTGGGCCTTGATGATATCCACCCCGGTGATTTCCTCGGTGATGGTGTGTTCCACCTGGACCCGGGTGTTCATCTCCATAAAGTAGAAACTGCCGTCATGGTCCAGCAGGAACTCGACAGTACCCGCATTCACATACCCGCACTGCTTCGCCACCCGCTTGGCCAGATCGCCGATGTATTCGCGCTGGCTTTCTTCCAGCTGCGGCGACGGCGCCAGCTCAATCAGCTTCTGGTTGCGGCGCTGAATGGAGCAATCCCGCTCGTACAGATGCACAACGTTGCCGTGGGTATCGGCCAGAATCTGTACCTCGATGTGACGGGGCTCGATGATGCATTTCTCGAGAAACACCTCGGCACTACCAAACGCTTTGGTGGCCTCGGAGATTACCCGCTGGTAGTTCTGCCGAAGCTCCTTTTCGTTGTCGCAGCGGCGGATACCCCGGCCGCCCCCGCCGGAGGTGGCCTTCAGCATCACCGGGTAGCCGATCTCCTCGGCCTGGGCTACGGCATCTTCCACATCTTCAAGATTGCCTTCCGATCCGGGAGTCACCGGCACGCCCGCAGCAACGGCGGTCTGGCGCGCCTGAGTCTTGTCACCCATGGATGAAATCGCGTTCGCAGAAGGCCCCACAAAGGTGATGCCCCGCTGCTCGCAGATAGCTGCAAGCTCGGCATTCTCGGACAGAAATCCGTAACCGGGATGCAGGGCATCGCAGCCGGTTTCCACTGCCATATTCACAATATGGTGGGGGTTAAGGTAACCCGACAGAGGGTCCTTGCTGATCTGATAGGCTTCGTCGGCTTTCTTGACGTGCAAGGAGTACTCGTCGGCCTCCGAATGAATGGCAACTGAGCGTATACCCAGTTCACTGCAGGCCCGGGCAATCCTGACCGCAATCTCTCCGCGATTGGCGATCAGCAGCTTCCGTATAGCCATGGAAAATCCTCCAGGTGATGGAAGTCGTTTAAGTCGAAAGGTTGTTGCTAAGGGCAGGAATGCCCTCTGGACTTGGGGGCTCAGGTAGCAGGTGGCGCCTGCGGCAAGACCGGAAAACTGGCGCAATGGACCAGTCCCGAGAAGCCTTTGATACCTGAAAGAATGCCGTTCTGGTGAAGACTGAAACCCTGTGAGCGGTTGCCATCAGAGAGCCCGCCCTCCAGACCTCCGTCGCTTGTGACATCCGACAATAGCGGGCACAAACCCGACTCACAGAACAGGGGAGCAGGGTTGGCGTCAGAGGCATAGGCAGGCAGTGAAATCAGGCCCAATGCCAGAATCATCAAGAGGCTTAGAACTCGCATCCGGCATTTTTGTTGGGCGTCCTGCATGGGCGTCCTTTGGTGTGACTAAAGTCGTAGAGAGTGTCACGTGATTACCGCATCGGTTCAATACGGTTTTCTGGGCCAGAAACATCGATTTTTTCGATGCTATTGCTGAAAACAACGTGTCTCCGGCGCCTCATTTGCGCCGGAGACATCAACCAGGTCAGAAGCCGCCTTTCACCACATGGACAATCTCATAGAACTTGGTTGCCCGGTGATCCAGGTCGATGGCGAGATCCAGTCGCTGCAACAGCTCCTCTGCACAAACCAGCCCGCGTAGAAAGGAACGTGAAGGCTGACGCCTGTCGTCATCCAGCACAAGCAGATACCCCTCATGGACTTCACGGAATGTGCTCACCAGATCTCCCACGGTTGCCGCGCGCAAATCCCGATAATGAATAGCCGGTAACTCACTTATCGGGCGCATGATATCCCGCACTCGAACGTCCTTCAGGGGGACGCCTTGTCGATTGGCGACACTCATGGCCTTCTCTCCATTCACATCCTCGATGGCCAGAATCCCCAGGCAATCGCCCGCCTGGTTTTCCACTACTTTAAAGGACGTGTCGGCGAGCCTCATCCACAGCCTCGCCTCGGACACGGACATATCGGAACTCAAGACGGACAATCTATGCTCAGCGAAATCCCTCAGCAGGTGAACGGCCGAATCGTCGCTTCCGATGTGGGACTGGGGTTTTGCGGTAGGCAGCGCGCCGGTCCGCGCCAGATCCTGAACTGGCAATGCGTTGAATACACTGTTCATGACAAACCTCGTAAATCTGAATTCAGGTTGGAGACCCCTGCGTCTGCAGGGACAAATCCGCAATGGTCAGAGTTAAACGAGACTGGGAGGGCCCTGAGGTAGCGCCGGATAGCTCAGCAGCCGGAACGGTGGCTGGATAAAGTCGAGGCTGGCCGAGTAGACGGCCCGGAAGTCCCCTGCAGGGAACAGAAGGGGCGAGGTGATCGAGAAAAATGCATCTGGCGACGAAGGGTCGCTTGTCCCATCCACTGAAATCAGCGTGGGGGCAAAGTGATCGTCCAGCTGGGGATCCAGTGCCGGATGCGACGTTCCATTGAGAAACACCACAAGCAGGCCTGTCACCAGCAATGCCAGCAGGCTGAACTTCAGGGTGCTTCTGTTAACGGAACAACTCGCCATAATTGGTGTCTGCGCTGATAGCGGAAAGGCACTTGCTCATACAAACATATAGCCTTTCAGGCCGGATGCAAGCTCAACTCCGGGTTAAAACTCCGCAATGTAATACGGGGTTCAGAGTGCATGGACAGCGAAAGACTTTTCGGTAAGCCCTGGATTTTACTTCCTCACCGAATACCATGTTTCGCCTAGCGGTATACACTTTTGCATTCATATTGACATGTACCGCTCTTATCTCCGAATATGTAGATATTCTGCCACGCGGTATATGTTTTCGCTTTGAAGCAAGAGAGGCTATTCATGAATTTGAATTACACTACCGAGGAGCTCGCCTTCCGTGATGAGGTCCGCGCGTTCCTGGATGAAAAGCTGCCGGGGGATATCTCCGCCAAGGTAAAAGGGTTCCGCCGGCTGTCCAAGGAGGACCACCAGCGCTGGCAGAAAATACTCAGCGAGCAGGGCTGGTACGCCACTCACTGGCCGGAAGAATACGGCGGTGTAAATTGGAGCCCGGTTCAGAAGCACATCTGGGATGAGGAATCCTCTCGTTATGGGGCGCCCCGTTCCGTGCCTTTCGGCGTCAACATGGTGGCGCCGGTGATTATCAAGTTTGGAACCGAAGAGCAGAAGCAGAGGTACCTGCCAAGAATCCTCAGCGGCGAAGACTGGTGGTGTCAGGGCTACTCCGAGCCGGGCGCCGGTTCGGACCTGGCCTCACTCAAGACCCGGGCCGTGCGCGAGGGCGACCACTACATTGTGAATGGCCAGAAAACCTGGACCACCCTGGGCCAGCACGCCAACATGATTTTCTGCCTCGTTCGCACAAACACCGAAGTGAAGGCCCAGGAGGGCATCTCCTTCCTGCTGATCGACATGAACACCCCGGGCATTACCGTGCGCCCGATCATCACTCTGGACGGCGAGCACGAAGTCAACGAAGTGTTCTTCGAGGACGTGAAGGTTCCTGTAGAAAACCTGGTGGGCGAGGAAGACAAGGGCTGGACCTACGCCAAGTACCTGCTCACATACGAGCGAACCGGCCTGGCCGGCATTGGCATTTCCAAGGCTGCGCTGCAGCACCTGAAGGAGCTGGCAACCCGCCGGATCAAAAATGGTCGCCCGCTGATTGAGGATCCTTCATTCAGCCAGCGCATTGCCCAGGTTGAGATTGACCTGATGGCTGCGGGAATCAGCAACCTGCGGATCATCGCGTCCGTGGAGGGCGGCGGCATGCCGGGAGCGGAAAGCTCCATGCTGAAAGTCCGCGGCACCGAGATTCGCCAGACCATTAACGATCTGGCTCGCCGGGCCATTGGCCCCTACGCCATTCCCTTCGTGGAAGAGGAACTGGACCTGGATTACGAGGGCGACTTCCTGTCGGACGAAAACGCCGCCCCGATTACTCCCCAGTACTTTAACAACCGCAAGCTGTCGATTTTCGGCGGGTCCAATGAGATCCAGAAGAACATCGTGTCGAAAATGATTCTCGGGCTTTAAGGAGGCGACCATGGATTTCCGACTGAATGAAGAGCAGCAGATGCTGCAGGACACCGTGGCCCGCCTGGTACGCGGTGAATACAGTTTTGAAAAGCGCCTTGAGTTCAGCGAATCGGAGCTGGGCTTCAGCGCCGATTTCTGGAAACAGCTGGGTGAGCTGGGGCTGACGGCCGTGCCCTTCCCGGAAGAGCTGGGGGGCTTTGGCGGAACCGGTGTTGAAGTACAGAGCGTGATGACCGAGTTGGGCCGCGGCCTTTGCGTTGAGCCCTATCTGCAATCGGTGGTTCTGGGCGGCGGGCTGATCAGCCAGGCCGGCAACAGCGAACAACAGGAACGGTGGCTTGGCGGCATTGCCAGCGGTGAGCTTCGCGCTGCTGTTGGACTTCAGGAGCCCCAGAGCTTTTACAACCTGAACGATGTGGAAACCCGCGCCGAGAAGTCCGGTGACGGTTACCTGCTGAATGGTCGCAAGGCGGTCGTGATCGGCGGGCATTGCGCCGACGTGCTGGTGGTATCTGCCCGAACTTCCGGTGACAGCCGCGATGCCGATGGCATCAGCCTGTTCCTGATTCCGGCTGACGCCGAAGGCCTCGAACGCCGGACTTATCCGACGATTGACGGTTCCAAAGGCTGTGACCTGTTCCTGAACAACGTTCAGCTGGGTCCCGAGGCCCTGCTCGGCGAGCAAGGCAAGGCTGCCGAAGTGATTGAATACCAGACCGGACGCGCCATTTCCGCCCTGTGCGGCGAAGCCGTGGGCGCCATGGAAGTAGCCTGCGACCTGACTCTGGAGTACCTCAAGCAGCGCAAGCAGTTCGGCGTGCCCATCGGCAAATTCCAGGTGCTTCAGCACCGGATGGTGGACATGATGTCCGAGCTGGAACAGGCCCGCTCCATGGCCATACTGGCGGCTAGCGTGGCCGACGAGTCCCAGAGCGACGAGCGCCGTCGAATCCTGGCCGCCGCCAAGAACGTGATCGGCCGCAGCGGCCAGTTCATCTCCGAACAGGGCGTCCAGTCCCACGGCGGTATCGGCATGACCTGGGAATACAACTTCGCCCACTACGCCAAGCGCCTGGTGATGATCAATCATCAGCTCGGCGATGACGACTTCCATCTGGAGGCTTACGCCACTCTTTTACAGGCAAGCTAGAATCCCCTCATCAGTGAGCCTGGGGCCTTGTCATTTTGAGGCCTTTTTGAGGGGTGGTCGCCAGACCACCCCTTTTTTAATCCGGAGGCGGACAACGGTTATCGCCAGGGAGCGCTCATGAAAGAGATACATCTTACGGAACTGGCAGGTCTGGCGGGGCAACTGGAGAGCCACAGCCCTTGGCTCACCATCACCCAGGAGATGGTCAATGCCTTTGCCGATGTGACCGGTGATCATCAATGGATTCACGTTGATGTGGAGCGGGCCAGGCGCGAATCACCCTGGAAAAGCCCCATCGCCCATGGGTATCTCACGGTCTCGCTCATCTCGAAACTGAACCCCCAGGCGCTCCGGGTGACCGGGCCGTCCGCCACCATCAATTACGGATTGAACCGGCTGCGCTTCCCATCGGCGGTGAAAGTCGGCTCGGACATTCGTACCCGCGTGGAACTACTCTCTGTTGATCAGGTGGATGATCAGCGCCAGCTAGCCACCTACAAGACCACGATTGAGATCCGGGGTGAAGACAGGCCTGCCTGTGTGGCAGAGACTCTGATGATGTATGTTGCCTGACGGGCCCGGATCGGCGGGAGCCCGAACAGGCTGGACTCTCCGCCTGTTCAGGCATTCTGCTTCCATTCCTCTTCCTGCAGGGCCCGCCACATAAGCTTGCCAGTGGGGGATTTCGGCAACGCCTCCACAAACTCCACAATGGTCGGTATCTTGTAAGCCGCCATCTGCTCCCGGCACCAGTTGATGATGTCGTCTGCCGAGGTTTTACCCTCCGCCTCGGGTGTCAGGACAATGCAGGCCTTGACCGTTTCACCCCGTTTCGGGTCTGGTGCAGAGATGATGCAGACTTCGTGGATGGCCGGGTGCCGGTACATCAGACCCTCCACCTCGGAGGGCCAGACCTTGAAACCGGACGCGTTGATCATGCGCTTGACCCGATCCACCATGAAGAAATAGCCGTCCTCGTCGTAGTAGCCGAGATCCCCGGTACGGAAGAAACGCTTGCCGTCGATCTCCACGAACGCGGCTTCGGTTTCCGCCGGCCGGTTCCAGTACCCGATGGTGACCTGCGGGCCAGACGATACAATTTCACCGGTTTCACCGGGGCCCTTTTCCTCCAGGGTATCCACATCGATGATCCGGCTGTCCACATCGAAAACAGGGATACCCAGGCACTGGGCCTTGGGTTGCTTGACCGGGTTAATGTGCGTGGCCGCCATGGTCTCGGACAGGCCGTAGCCCTCGATATAGTCCAGCCCCGTCATGGTTTTCAGTTTTTCCGCCACCGCCGCCGGCATGGCCGCCCCTCCCCCGCCGATGGTATTCAGGCTGCTGAGGTCGTACTGGCCAATGTCCGGATTCGACAGGAAGTCCACCGCCATGGTCACGATGTTGGTCCAGCCGGTCACCCGGTAGCGCTCGATCAGACGGGCAGCCGTAGTGCGGTCCCAGCGTGTCATGATCACCGACGTCGAACCGCTGTAGATGGGACTGTTCATGGAGCCAGTCATGCCGGTTACATGGAAGAACGGCAGTGTGGACAGTTGCACCGTATCCGGTGTGCTCAGGTTCCAGAAGGCACGGTGCATCGCCGTTGCCATGACCGAGTGATGGGTATGCATACAGCCCTTGGGCGCACCGGTCGTACCCGAGCTGTAGGGGATGACGGCCAGATCGGCAGGTCCAGCCGTGTGGGCTGACGGCTCGTACCCGGCCGCCAGGGCAGCCTCCCAGGTCACCACACCCCGTACACCCCGGGACCAGACCGGGGCCGCAACTTCCGCCGGAAGATCGAGATCGGTATCCGGTTTGATGTAGCTGCTGTAGGAGGCCACCACAACCTGCTTCAGATCCGTTTCCGGCAACAGAGGAATGATGAAGTCCGCCAGCTCTTGGCCGGCCAGGCAGATTGAGGCTCCCGTGTCGGCAATAAAATGCTCGAGCTCGGCGGCACGGTTCATCGGATTGACCGGAATCACCACGGCGTCTGCCCTCAGGATGGCGTAGTAGGCGATCACGTACTGCGGCGAGTTCTGCATGTAGAGCAGCACCCGATCCCCCTTCCCGACGCCCTGTGACTGCAGGTAGCCCGCCATGGTTTCCACTTCCGACAGAAGACGTCGGTAGGTAAGGGGCGCATCGTAGAAGATGATCGCGTTATGGTCCGGGTAGCGGAGCGCAGATATTTCCAGGTTCCTGAAAACACTGGTTTCCGGCAGGGTCATGGTCTTGGGCAGTTCTCGGGGCCAGACCTTGAAATGGCGTGTGAACATGCGTGTTGCTCTCCAGGGTTCAGTCAGTCGGCCACAGGTGCAGCCAGCTATTATTCATTGGTGCTCGCTGGCAATCTGCCAGCCGATGTCCGCCAACAGGCTGGCCCGCCTGCCGACATTCAGCGCGTTGGCATTGGCGGCGTTACCGTCCAGCGCCCGCTTGTAGACCCCCTGCAGGATCGCAGCCAGCCGAAACAGGGAAAACGCCAGGAACACGTGCCAGTCATCAATACCGTCGCGCCCGGTCTGCGCGCAGTAGCGGGCGATCGTCGTCTGTTCATCGGGAATACCCAATGCCTCCAGATCCTCTCCCTGCAAACCGCGCATGCCTTCCATATCGGAGGGCAGATAGTACGGCAGGCAGAAGTAGGCCAGATCCGCCAGCGGATGGCCCAGCGTCGACAGCTCCCAATCGAGGATCCCGATCACCTCGGGCTTGTCCGGCGCCAGCATGAGGTTGCCGAACCGGTAGTCGCCGTGGGCGATGGCGGTTTCGTCCGCGGCCGGAATATTCTCCGGCAACCAGGCCATGAGCTTGTCCATGGCGGGCAGCTCGTCCGTCTTCGAAGCCAGATACTGCTTGCTCCACCGGGCTACCTGTCGTGCCACGTAACCTTCCGGACGGCCGTAATCTCCGAGGCCGATCGCGTTCACGTCCACCGAGTGCAAGGTCGCCAGCGTATCGACGGCCGAACGGTGGGCCAGCAGGCGGTCCTCCCGGACCAGGTCCGGCAATGCCGAATGACTGATGATCCGGCCGTGCAGAAAGTCCATGACATAGAACGGTGTCCCAATAACGGCGCTGTCTTCGCACAGCACCCTCACCCTGGGAACCGGTACCCCGGTGTGGTCTGCCAAGGCCTTCATAACCCGGTATTCGCGCTCCACCATATGGGCCGAGGGAAGGGTTTTCCCGGGCGGCTTCTTTCGCAGGACGTATTGCCCGCCATCGGTATCCAGCAGGAACGTCGGGTTGGACTGTCCACCCTGGAACTGCCGAACGTCCAGCCGCTCACCCACCTCGGGCAGTTCTGCCTGAAGCCAGGCCAGCAGCCGCTCCTCGTCAAACCTGTGTGCCGGTAAAACGTCTACCAGCTCTGGTGCTGTTGTCATAGCGTCTCTATAGAGTCCGTTAGCAAATGGTCTCGCCACCATCGGCAACGATAACCTGGCCGGTGATGTACGCACTCGCCCTGGTGGACAGGAACACGGCCAGGCCGGCGATATCGACCGGATCACCGATCCGGCGCAGCGGGGTCTTGTCCTCCGCCCGCTTCACCCGAACCGGATCTTCCCAGAGGGCCTTGGCGAAGTCGGTCTTGATCAGGCCCGGGGCGATGCTGTTAACGCGGATCCCTTTTGGCCCCCACTCCACCGCCAGGTTGCGGGCCAGGGCCGCCTCGGCGGCTTTCGACACCCCGTAGGTTCCGATGGTGGTGTTTCCCCGAAGGCCGGCAATGCTGGACAGCAGAACCACCGCCCCTTCACCCTTCTCCGCCATCTGGGGCAGGACCATGTTGGTGAGCCAGAAGGTGCCCTTCACGTTGGTGTCCATGATCTTGTCCCAGGCCTCATCGGTCATCTCCGCCGTGGTGCCGTAAACGGGGTTCGTGGCCGCGTTGCACACCAGCACGTCGATCGGGCCCCAGGCTTCGTTGGTCCGGTCCACCAGATTCTGCAAATCGTCTTTCCGGCCCACATGGCAGGGCACGGCCATGGCTTCGAAACCCTGCGCTTTCAGTTCGGCAGCCACCTGCTCGCAGGCGTCCGCCTTGCGGCTGGAAATCACCACCCTGGCGCCGAGACGTGCCATTTCCTCGGCAATAGCGCGGCCAATGCCCTTGGTTGAGCCAGTAATGACAGCGACCTTGCCGGTCATATCAAACAACGAATTGGTCATGGTTCGAGCCTCATGCCGGTGAATCAGCGGTACTGCCGGAGTTCCATCTTGGCCACGGAGTCCAGGTGCACCTCATCCGGACCGTCGGCCAGCCGCAGCGTCCGTACCTTGGCCCAGGCTGACGCCAGGAAGGTGTCCTGGCTGACACCGGCACCGCCGTGAACCTGGATGGCCCGGTCGAGTACCTTCAGCGCCATACTCGGTGCGATCACCTTGATCATGGCAATCTCCTGGCGCGCCACCTTGTTGCCCACGGTGTCCATCATGTGCGCCGCCTTGAGAGTCATCAGGCGCGCCTGCTCGATTTCGATGCGGCTGCGGGCGATGTCCTTGCGGATGGAATCGAAACTCGATAGCGGCTTGCCGAAGGCCTCTCGCTCGCCGGCACGCCGACACATCAACTCCAGGGCCCGTTCGGCAACACCGATGGTGCGCATACAGTGATGGATCCGGCCCGGCCCGAGCCGGCCCTGTGCAATCTCAAAACCCCGGCCCTCGCCGAGCAGGATATTGCTGGCCGGTACCCGCACGTTGTCGTAGTGAATCTCGGCGTGGCCATGGGGCGCGTGGTCGTAGCCAAACACGGTCAGCGGCCTGATCATCTTCACACCCGGCGTATCCAGGGGCACCAGGATCATCGACTGCTGTTTGTGTTTCTCGGCGGTGGGGTCGGTTTTGCCCATGACAATGGCAATTTTCGAGGTGGTGGTCATGGCGCCGGAGGACCACCACTTCCGGCCATTGATCACATACTCATCACCCTCACGACGGATTTCACAGGCGATGTTGGTGGCGTCGGAGGAAGCCACGTCGGGCTCGGTCATCGAGAAGCAGGATCGGATTTCCCCGGCAAGCAGCGGCTTGAGCCACTGCTCCTGCTGTTCGGCGTTGCCAAAGCGGGCAATGGTTTCCATGTTGCCGGTATCAGGTGCGGAACAGTTGAACACTTCCGGCGCCATCTCCGAGCGCCCCATGATTTCGCACAGGTGGGCGTACTCGTAATTGCTCAGCCCGGCACCGTAGTCGCTCTCGGGGAGAAAGAGGTTCCAGAGGCCCTCGGCCTTTGCTTTCGCTTTCAGTTCTTCGATGATCGGAACCGGAGCCCAGCGGTTCTCGGCCTGAGCGATCTGCTCGTGATGCAGGTGCTCGTTGGGATAGATGTGCTCATCCATGAAGGCCCTGAGCTGCGACTGTAGCGCTTTCGCTTTATCAGACAGATCGAACATGTCCGCTTCCTCTTGTTGGTATTGGTTCTTCGGCCATCGAGCTGCCAGGCCGGCCGTCAGATCGGAACACCCTCTGGCTTGTCGCTGCCAGAGCGGATACGAAAGGTGCCCTCGCCAATGGCCAGCAGGTTGCCTTTGTCGTCATGCACTTCGCCGGTGCTGTTGAAGATCCGGCGCCCTCCGGCGCGTTTTCTGCCGGTTACCCGAATAACCCCCTCGGAACACTGGCCGGTAAACGTGGTGGTAAGCGACAGGGTGACTGCCTTGCGCATCCGGCCCGGAAAGGGACAGTAGGTTCCGGCCTGTGCCATGGCTATGTCCAACAGCGACGTCAGCACACCACCATGGATAACGCCGCCAAGATTCAGATGCACGGGCGTCAACTCAAGCTCGATGACCGCTTCATTTTCCTCCCAGGACGCCTGACGGTAGCCAAGCAGACTGTGAAAACCGGGCAGATCCTGCCCGTGGGTAATGTGGCGGCTTTCCTCATTCATCAGACATTCATTCCAGATGGGCCAAGCGGCTAATGTTGTCTTTGTAGTTCTGTTGTTTTTGTAATTTGTCACGCCTTACGGTTTTGAGTCAATATATTTGAAAGGTTGTTTCATCTAGCAAAACACAATAGAGAAAGATCGACGAAAAATGAAAAGTGCAACGAGTAGCGTGCGGAACTTTTTGGCTATCAAAGCCGCTTACAGCCTTCCATGATCAGGCGTCAGGCGCTGATGTCGCAGGTCCGCGACGGTGAAAACGGTTCTTTTGAGCTACTCTTCGACCACGCGCAGCTGCAAATCGGAACGACAAACATCCTATTGCAAAGCCCGAATGATGTGATAGATTCAGAGAATACAATTCACCCTGCAGTTGTGAGTTCTGCACAGTGAAACAAGGCAAAGCCACTACAACAATCAACGAGGCAAGCTCATGAAACTCTTTGCTACTGCTCGCAAGACTCTGACGGTGTATGCGTCAGCCTTTACCCTCGGTATTACCGCCGCGCTCTCGGCAGCACCCGCTGCGGCCCAGGGCACCTTCACCTGGAAGGTTCAGTCCCACTGGCCCGGATCCAGCAGCTCCTACACGGACAGCCTTGGCCGCATCAAACGAGTGCTCGAAGAGCGCACCGATGGCCGCCTGAAACTGCAACTTTACGAGGCCGGCGCACTGTTCAAGGCCACGGACACCTTCAACGCGGTGAGTCGTGGCATCCTGGAAATGGGCACCATTTCCCCGGCCTATGCTCAGGACAAGGTCTCACTCGCGGGCATTGCCTCCGGTCTGCCGTTCGCGTTCCGTAATGTCTGGGAAGCCGCCTATTTCCACCAGAACCTGGGGTTCGAGCAGATGCTTCGTGACGAAGCCGCAGAGCACGGCGTTTACTGGGCGACCGACAAGGTCTACCCGACCGAAATGGTGGTCAAGGAACCCATTGAAAGCGTGGAAGACTTCAACAGCCTGAAGATCCGCTCCTCCGGCGCCCTGCAAACCTTCCTGACCGAGGCTGGCGCCGCGGCATCCTACATTCCCGGCAGTGAACTCTACTCGGCACTGGATTCCGGCATTGTCGACGGTGCCCACTGGGGTGCGGCACAGGGCGCCTATAGCATGGGCCTGTATGAAGTGGCCAAACACCACGTTCAGCCTGCCCTGAACATTGCAGGAACCGACGTGATCATCGTCAGCCAGAAGGCTCTGGACAAGCTGCCGGAAGACATGCAGAAGATCGTCAAGGACGCCCTCAACGAGCAGTTCTGGATCCGCACCAACGAATACCAGTACAAAGAGCGCATCACCCTGGCCAAGGCTATCGAAGAGCAGGGTGTGCAACTGAATGTTCTGCCGGACGAAGTCCAGGACAAACTGGTCGCCACCGCCCAGGCCATGTGGGATGAGGAAGGCAAGCGCAGCGAGAACGCCAAGAAGGCACTCGACATGCTGAAAGGTTACCTGGCCGACCTCGGCTATCTCTGATCGACCAGTGTTCTGACCAGGGCCGGGGTCTTCGACTCCGGCCTTTCTTTCCCCGAACCAAACCAGCATCCCGTGGGAGATTGCCGTGAGTGTGATGATCGCCGCATTCATGAGGGGGGTTACCCGTCTCAATGATTTTATCGGCCGGTGGGTGGCCCTCCTCATTTTCGCGATGTTCGTGTTCCTGCTTCTGGAAGTTGGCTTCCGTTATCTGCTCAACTCCCCCACGGTCTGGACCAACGAGCTGACCCAGATGCTTTTCGGCATCTACGCGGTAATGTCTGGCGGCTACATCATGGCCCATCGGGGCCACGTAAATGTGGATCTGTTGCATTCGCACCTGAAGCCCCGCAAGCGCGCGGCCCTGGACATCGTTACCTCCCTGGTCTTTTTCATTTTCACGCTTGCCCTGCTGTGGTTCGGGATCGACATGGCGCAGGAATCCATGTCCAGCTGGGAAACCTCCTATTCGGCGTGGAATCCCCCCATCTGGCCGGTGAAGCTGGCCATTCCCGTCGGCACCGCTCTCCTGGTTCTGCAGGGATTGGTCAAATTGCTTGAAGACATCGCCGTGGCCTTTAACCTGGAGTACTACACGCCCGAAGAAGCCGAGTCTGAAGGAGATCAGCTGTGAGCATTGAAGCCCTGACTCTCCTGTTTTTCGGTTCGCTGCTGTTTTTCCTGCTGCTGGGCCTGCCGCTGGCGTTTGTTCTCGGTGGCGTATCGGTGGTGTTCCTGTATTTCACCTGGGGCTTCGACTCTTTCTACATGGTGGCTTCCCAGATCTGGGGCACCATGGAAAGCTTCACCCTGGTTGCCATCCCTCTGTTCGTCTTCATGGCCATGATTCTGGAGCGTACCGGTGTCGCCAGGGATCTTTACCGGATGATGCACCTCTGGTGCGGCGGCCTGCGAGGCGGATTGGCTCTGGGCACTCTTGGCATCTGTGCGGTGTTTGCTGCCATGGTCGGCATCAGCGGTGCTGCGGTGGTGGCCATGGGCACCATCGCCCTGCCGTCGATGCTGGAACGGGGCTATGACAAAAACATGGCCCTGGGCGTGATCAATACCGGCGGCGGCTGGGGCATACTGATTCCGCCCAGCATCCTGATGATCCTCTACGCCCTGATCACCGGCGTTTCCGTTGGGCAGATGTTTGCTGCCGGCATCATGCCGGGCATCCTGCTGATGGTGCTGACCGCCATCTATATCCTTGTGCGTTGCCACCTGCAGCCGGAACTGGCGCCGGCGCTGCCCAAGGAAGAGCGAGGCACCTGGCCAGAGAAGTTGCGGGCTCTGCGAGCTGTGCTGCTACCTATCGGCGTTGTCGTCATGGTTCTGGGCTCGATTATCGGCGGTATCACCACCCCGACCGAAGCCGCTGCCATGGGCGTTCTGGGCGCTCTCATCTCAGCGGCCGTCTACAAACAGTTCAAGTGGAGCATCCTGAGGGAAGCGGCAATCCGCACCTTCAAGCTCACCGGTATGATCATGTGGATCCTGTTTGCCGCCCATGCCTTCAGCGCCGCCTACCAGAGCATGGGCGCCCAGGAACTGATCGAGGGCCTGATGAACATGGTGCCCGGCGGGCCCTGGGGCATCATCATCGCCATGATGGTAATTGTGTTCCTGCTGGCCATGGTGCTGGACCCCGTGGGTATTATGCTGATCACCCTGCCGGTGTTCATGCCGATCGTGGAATCGCTCGGTTTCGATCCGATCTGGTTCGGCATCCTGTTCGTGATCAACATGGAAATCGGCTACATGACGCCACCCTTCGGCTTCAACCTGTTCTACCTGAAGGGCATCGTGCCGCCGTCGATCACCATGAAGGATATCTACAAGTCGATCATTCCCTTCGTGATTGTGGAAATCATCGGCATCATCCTGATCATGATCTTCCCGGAAATTGCCACCTGGCTGCCGGAGCTGTTGTTCTGAAGCTGAAATAACAGCACAGTTGCCAGGCAAAGCGGGTAAGCGCTAATCTCGTGGGACTTCCGGACAAAGGAACCGGAAGCCCACACAAGGAGAACAGCCATGCATAACCCGCAACGACAGCCGATGCTGGTGTTGAACAGCATTATCCTCACAGCCGTTTTTTTTCTGCTTCCACTACTCCCTACCGAAAGCCACGCCGACACCCTGTCCGACCAGAAAGTGGCTTCGTTTATCGAAAGCGTTCGGGCGGCACAAACACTGGCTCCGGAGTTTGAGGAGCTGGAGCGTCAGATGGACAACCAGAACGAGAGCACCATGCCGGATTTCTCCCGGATCGTGTCGGACTCCCTGGAGCAGATGAAAGGCCATGAAGCCTATGGACGGCTGGAAGACGTGGTGCAGGATCACGGCTTCGACAGCCTGGAATCCTGGGGTGCCACGGGCGACCGTGTTTTCCAGGCCTGGATGGCCATCGAAATGGCAGAGCAGAATCCTGCAGCGAGACGAGAGATGGAGGCCGCGCTGGCCGAGATGGAAAACAGCCCGCACATGACGGCCGAACAGAAAGCCCAGATGCGCGCCATGATGGAGAGTGCGATGGGTGCCATGCAGAGCGCGAGCAATGCTCCGGCGGAAGATATCGAGGCGGTGCGCCCCCACGTGGAGGCACTCAGACAGTTAGGCGAAGAGTAAAAAGCTCCCCTGAAAACAAAAAGCCCGGCAAGTCACACTGCCGGGCTTTTTCATTGCCATGTTGCATTAAACCGTAAAGCTGATCCCTCGGGTCAGGACATCAGGTTGTAGACAAACACGATGGCAACAGCGAGGGGCGTGACAAACCGGATAAGGTTGTACCAGAGGGTAAAGGCGCCACCCTCCAGGGCCAGATCCGTTTTCAGAGATTCCTTCGCTACGAACCAGCCCACAAACACCGCCGTCAGCAGACCAGAGAGCGGCAACAGCACATTCGCGGTAAAGAAGTCCAGCAAGTCAAAGATGGTCTTGCCTTCAAAGCGCTCGAACATGGCCAGCGGGGCCACATCGGACCAGAGATTGAGCGACAGAATCGAGGCAATCCCCAGCGCCCAGCAAAGCACACCAACCAGGATGGCACTGCCTGTGCGCGCCAGGCTGGTCTTTTCCTCGACCCACTCAACCACCGGCTCCAGCAGGGAGATACCGGAAGTCCAGGCGGCGAACAGCAGCAGAATGAAAAACAGGGTGCCAAACAGTCCACCCATCGGCATGTTGCCGAAGGCCAGCGGCAGGGTCTGGAAGATCAGCCCGGGGCCTGCACCGGCTTCCAGGCCATTGGCGAACACCACCGGAAAAATGGCCAGGCCGGCCAGGAGCGCGACGACGGTATCCATGATGGCCACGCTCACCGCGGTGCGACCGATGGAGACGTCCCGGCCCAGATAGGAACCGTAGGCCATCATGATGGCCATACCCAGGCTGAGGGTGAAGAATGCGTGGCCAAGGGCAATTAACACCCCGTTGAAGGTCAGGGCGCCAAAATTTGGTGTGAACAGGAAGCTGACGGCCTCGCCAAAATGACCCGTCGTGGTGGCATAGCCAACGGCTAACAGAAGGAGAATAAACAGGGCCGGCATGAGGATGGTAACGGCCCGCTCAAGACCGCCTTTCAGCCCCTGGGAAACCACAAGGATCACCAGCGCCATAAAGACGGTGTGCCAGAGCAGCAACTGACCCGGGCTGGCCAGCAGGCCACCGAACAACTCACCAATTGAGTCTGCAGTACCGCCGGTGAAGTCACCCATGGCGGCATGCCCCACGTAGGACGCAGCCCAGCCACCAATCACCGAATAAAAGGAGAGGATCACGAAGGCCGCAATCATCCCGATGATGGCCGAAATCCGCCAGCCCGGGGCGCTGAGATTGCGCTCGGCCACCAGACGCATACTGGTGATGGGGTTATGGCGGCCATTCCGGCCGATAAACACTTCCGCCATCATGATGGGAATACCGATTACGGCGATACACAGCAGGTAAACCAGTACAAAGGCGCCACCACCGTTTTCGCCGGTAACGTAGGGAAACTTCCAGATATTACCGAGACCAACGGCCGAACCGGTTGCCGCCAGAATAAACGCCAACCGGGAGGACCAGAGACCGCGGGTGGCCCCTGAACCGTTGCCCGAAACCGAGTTGGACTGAGTCATGTTGTGTTCCTGTGCTTTCAGCTGAGGAATGGCTTTAAAAAGGGCGAGCCACGGACTTGCCGCGGCAATTGGGGCGGGATTCTGCCAGCACTGACGCTGTGATGCCAGTGCTGGCGAGCTCCCGAGCCGGCTGGGTTCCGGCGTGGGACAAGGAAGATAAAGCTAACTAGCCGTTTTTGCTGATAAACCTGCTAATCAGGTCTTTCAGGCCACGGGACATGGTGCTGAGCCGGTCACTGCTCTGCTTGGCAGAGTCGGCCTGGGCGTCACTGTGATCGGCCAACTCGGCAATGTTGGTGATCTGGCGATTGATCTCGTCGGACACCTGGCTCTGCTCTTCAAAGGCCGCAGACATACTGATAAAGCTGTCGGAAATGGTCTCGATCGAGGTCACGATATCCTTCAGGGAGCTCTCCGCCTCCCGCACTTTCTCAAGTCCCTGACCTGCCACGGCTTCGCCGTCGCGGGTTGCCTGGACCGCGGAATCCACCTGCTGGCGGAAGTCGTCGATCACATTCTGGATCCGTACAGTGGATTCCCGGGTCCGACGGGCCAGTGAGCGCACTTCATCCGCGACCACCGCAAAACCGCGGCCCTGCTCTCCGGCACGCGCCGCTTCGATAGCCGCGTTCAGTGCCAGGAGGTTGGTCTGCTCGGCAATCTCGGAAATCAGGTTGGCGGCCTCACCGATGCTGTTGGTGGACTCACCCAGCTTGCTGATTGTCGAACCAATGCCGTTTACGCGGGTGACCAGCTCCTCAATAGCCACCAGTGCCTCGGCGCTCCGGTCGCTGCCCACACCCGCCAGGCGATTAGCCTCCTCGGCTTCACGGGCGTTGCTGGTTACCGACTCCGCCACTTCCTGGATCGAGGCGGTCATCTCATTGATGGCCGAAGCGGTCTGGTCAGTTTCAGCCCGCTGCCGAGCGATCGCCGCTGCGCCATCGCTGATATAGCCGTGGGAAGCACGTGCCTGCTCGTAGAGCAGCTCCGCCTGGTCATCGATACGCGCCAGAGCTGTGCGAACCCTGGCCTCTTCACTGACCAGCAACAGCGACAGCTGCGAGAACAGCCCCCGCTCGTCACTGTAGGTGCGGGCGACAATGGGATCCCGGAAGGCATCGGGGCGAAGGTCCAACAGCCTGCGCAAGCGGGCAGCCAGGGAACTGAACACCAGACCGAAGCCCAGGGCATGACCGATGACAATCAAGCCCGCTGCCAGCCAGGGCTGGTTGAGCTGAAGCGCACCCAGGCTCAACACCAGAGAAACCAGAAATGGCCAGCCGGAGCGAAGCATGGACAAGGCACGGTTGCTGAACGATGAGGTCATCTTTCCGGCAGAGATCTTGGCATACAGCCGCTCGGCACGGGCAATCTGCTCGCGGGTCGGCTCGACCCGCACGGATTCGTAGCCCACCATCTGGCCGTTCTCACGGATCGGCGTAACGTAAGCGCTGACCCAGTAGTGGTCACCACTCTTTGCCCGGTTCTTGACCACACCCATCCAGGCTTTGCCAGCCTTCAGGTAATCCCACATATCCTTGAACACGGCCTGGGGCATGTCTGGATGGCGGATAATGTTGTGGGCCTGACCGATCAGCTCCTCCCTTGAGAAGCCGCTGATTTCCTCAAACTCGTCATTGCAGTAGGTGATAACGCCCTTCAAATCCGTGGTGCTGATCAACCGCCCGCCTTTTCGCATCTTGATTTCACGCTGGGTTACCGGGAGATTCTTACGCATAAACGGACCTTCTGACTCGAAGCTGACCAAGGAAAATGAAACAGGCGCAAAAGAGTAGCCCCTGATGAACACCATTGATATTCATCAAAAGTTACCCTGCGTATGGGAGTTTAACGGCAGAGGGTGACGGAACCTTAGTGCGTGCAGTTACTTATGTCGAAACAGCCAGCCGTGCCCGGGGATGGAAACGGGCGTTTACCCACAGGGAGAAGACGATAACCCCGCCACCGACCGCCAGCCTCAGCAGGTCGGCATCACGGTTCCAGATCAGCAGATTGACCACCAGGCCCGCAGGCACCAGGGCATTGTTCATGATTGCCAGAGTACCGGCATCAACCACACAGGCACCGCGGTTCCACAGGAACAGGCCGAGACCGGAGGCAGCAAGCCCCAGCCATGCCAGGATGCCCCACTGAACCGGGGTGGTGGGCAGCTTGTCGGCGTTGCCGAAAATCAGGAAGGATGGCAGCGCAATGATCAGGGCACCGAAGAAAAAATAGCCAAACGTGCGGTAGGCAGGCATGTCGCTCTGGTAGTGCTGCATCACATGCTTGTAACCCACCTGGCCGGCGGCAAAGGTAAAATTCGCCACCTGGAGCAACAGAAAGCCGGTGATGAAGTCCTCACTGAGCCCGTCGTAGCGTATGATACCCGCCCCGACGGTAGCGATAGCCGCCGCCAGAAGCGCCACCGGAGAAAAACGGCGAAACAGGGCGTCATCCAGCAGGGTCACATACAGCGGGGTGAAAATCGTGAACAGCAGCACTTCCGGGACGGTCAGGTAGCTGAAAGACCGGTAAAGACACAGGTAAGTAATACCGAACTGCAACATGCCGGTTACCAGGATGCCCAGTTTCTGTCCGGAAGCCACGCCACGCCAGCGGGTGAACGGCAAAAACACCAGAGCACCGAGCAGAACACGGCTGAGCACCGCAAAATCGCTGTCCACATGGCCGGCCAGAAATTCGCCGATCAGACTGAATGAAAACGCCCACAGAACGGTAACAAAAACCAGAAGTCCCATCGCCACTGCCATCTATTGTGATCAAGGCGCGTACTTTAACGGTTTTGGGAGAAACTTGCAGTGCAGAAACACCGGACAGCACCCCATGGATGAAACCCACCAGCCATTACCGGAACCCCGGCAGCCGCTGGTCGCCAGAACGCTAACCGAGTGGCGAACCCTCGCCATTCTGGGAGGGCCGATCCTGATTGCTCAGGTCGCCCAAATGGCCAACGGCGTGATCGATACCATCATGGCCGGCCACGCCAGTGCCGAGGATCTGGCAGCGGTGGGTATTGGCAGCAGTCTTTGGATGCCCCTGTTCCTGTTTTTCATGGGCATGCTGGGGGCACTGCAACCCATTATTTCCGGTTACAACGGTGCCCGGGAGGTTGGGAAAATCATGCCCGCCACCTGGCAGGGCCTGTATCTTGCCGCCGCCGGGTCCGTCATCATGATCCTGCTGCTGACCCACGTGCATCCGGTACTGGCGCTTTTGAATCTGGAGGCCAACACCGCCCGCATTACCCAGGGCTATCTGAATGCCTTTGCGTGGGGCATACCGGCACTGCTGTTACTCACAGCCCTCCGGGGCCTGACCGATGGACTCGGGCACACCCGAGTGATCATGGCGTTCTCTGTGCTCAGCACACTGATCAACCTGCCCATGAACTACATCTTCATCTACGGCAAGCTGGGACTGCCAGCGATGGGCGGGGTCGGCTGTGGCTGGGCCACGTCCATTTCCAACGGCGTCGCCGCAGCGGCATTGCTGGTGTACCTGAACCGCAGCCGGGTTTACCGCCAGTTCCACCTGATCTCCGATTGGGTAAAGCCTGATCTGGCAGGCATTCGCTACATCCTCGGCATCGGCGTGCCCATCGGCTTCACCATCTTTGTCGAGGCCAGCCTGTTCTCGGTGATCGCCCTGTTTCTGGCGCCCCTCGGCCCGGTAGTCGTCGCCGGCCACCAGATCGCCCTGAACGTGGTGTCTTTATTGTTCATGCTGCCGTTGAGCATAGGCATGGCGCTGACACTGCGAGTCAGCTTCCTGATGGGTGCGCGGGCGCCTGCCACTGCACGACTGATATCACGCAGCTCGCTGATTCTCGCTGCCGCTACGGCGCTGGTTTTTGCCATACTGCTGTTTGTGTTCTCCCGGGAGATCGCAGCACTCTACACCAGTGATACCGAGGTTCAGGCGGTCACCGTCAGGCTCCTGATGTTCGCGGCCCTTTTCCAGATTGCCGACGTGATCCAGGTAACCTGCATCAGCGCTTTGCGGGGCTACAAGGATACCCGCATACCGATGTTTATCATGCTGTTCTCATTCTGGGGCGTGGGCATGCCACTGGGGTATGTGCTGACTTTCATGGACTGGCTGGTGCCGGCCATGGGAGCTGCCGGCTTCTGGATAGGCCTGACGGGCGGGCTGGCATCTGCCAGCATTCTGTTGGGATGGCGACTGTTCCTGTTTGCCCCGGATGACAGTCAGGCTGGATCAGCTGCCGGTTCCCACGCGCCCTGAAGATCGGCAAATACGATCCTGTCGCGACCGGTTTCCTTGGCTTCGTATAGCGCGGCATCGGCCCTGGCCAGCCAGCTATCGACACTTTCGCCATGCCGGAGCAGCGCCACACCAAATGAAGCGGTGACGGAACCACCGGGATGCTTCATATACTTGCGCAGAACCTGCTGTAAATTATTCATCACTGCCTTGAGGCCAATGCCATCAACCCCTGGCAACAGCAGCACAAACTCCTCACCGCCGTACCGGAACAGCTGGTCCGATTTGCGCGTGTTCTGTTTCAGCAGGGCAACCAGATCGGTCAGCACGTCATCGCCGACACCGTGGCCATGCTCATCGTTGATCCGCTTGAAATGATCGATATCCAGCAGCACCAGGGCGTAGGGCAGCCCCGTGCGCTCGGCATCCGCTGCGGCCAGATCCAGCTCCTGATCCATTGACCGTCGGTTCTTGATGCCGGTGAGCGGGTCAATGGTTGCCAAGTGCTCCAGGCGCTCTCGCTGATCGTGATTCCTGTGGGCAAAGACATAGGCACAGGCGCTGACCACGAATGCTGTTGAGGCAAACGACCACATCTGGACGTCAGAGCGGAAGGCACCGCCATCGACCATTAGTGCAACCACCGAGGCGACGTTCAAAAACACCGCGATACGGGGACTGGCGAGGAAGAAGGTGGTAACAAGACAGGGGTAAAGCCAGAAAAGTCCGGGTTCGCCCACGACGGTGCCAACAGCGACCGCTCCGCTGCATGCAATAACAGCAAGCACGAGGCCGCTTCTTCGGGTATCCCCTGTAATCCAGGCGTAAGTCAGCGTCACCAGGATTCCAAGAAGGATCGCCGTGTCAACGACGCCAGCAAGCGTATTGCCCTGCAAAAAGCGCATAGCGGCAAAAGGGGTAATGCCCAGTATTGCACTCGCGCCCAGCAGGGTAATGATCGACAACCTGAAATCGGTCTTGAGGCGATGGAGCATTAAGCGTTTTCGTCCGACAAAAGTATGATTCCGGATCCAAGAATAGCGGAAGACTCTTGAGCGGTCGCTATAGAACTACGTTTTTTAACAATTTTTGATTAGTTACCTAACGTCGACCGTCAAACCGCCGCCAACTAATAAGCATTAGATGTATAACTTAACCCTCTAGCAAATATACAAACAGTAACGCCCCTCCCAGCCCCAAGTAGCTATACTTGAACCGGGTCACAAAACTTAAAACTCATTGCAAATGCGTGAAATGTCGACCACCTTTGACCAAAACAATGTCCCAGGGCCAGGCAGGATTCGCCCATGTCCAACGCAGCTATCCCACAGTCCGAAAAAGAATTGATGAACGCCAGGCTTGAACAGGCCAGACGGCAATTAATGCAGTCTGAAAAACTGGCTGCCATTGGCCAATTGGCAGCCGGCGTTGCCCATGAAATCAATAACCCCGTCGGTTATGTCTATTCCAACCTCCAGAGCCTGGAAAGTTACCTTACAGACCTGTTCCGGCTTACTGATGCAATCGACAGCGCAGAGTCCTTGGAAAACGTCAGGGCTATCAAACAGAGTATCGATTACGAGTTTGTTCGAGACGATCTCAAAGACCTTCTCGCAGAATCACGGGAAGGCATTGAAAGGGTAAAAACGATTATCTCGGCCATGAGGGATTTCTCCCACATTGAAGAGGAGGAGTTCAAGCCGGCTGACATCCAGCGAGGAATCGAAACCACGCTGAACGTGGTCAATAACGAACTTAAATACAAGGCCAGGGTCATCCGGGAATTTGGCGACCTGCCTCCTGTTGAGTGCATTATCTCTCAGGTCAATCAGGTTGTGATGAACCTGCTGGTCAATGCCGCCCACGCCATCAGTGAATTCGGGCAAATCCATATCCGTACCCGGACAGACGGGGATAATGTCGTCATTGAAATCGAGGACACGGGTAAGGGCATTTCCGAGGAAAACCTGAACCGCATCTTCGAACCCTTCTTCACAACCAAACCCATAGGCAAGGGGACCGGTCTGGGCCTCTCACTGTCGTTCAATATCGTTGAAAAGCACAACGGCCGTATCGACGTGGACAGTAAACCCGGTAAGGGCACCTGTTTCCGAATTACGCTCCCGACCAGACAACCCCAGACACCTGAAGCCGCATGACCATGACCAAATCGGCAACCCGGTCCAACAAGGTCGGGGAATCCCGGACGATCAGCGCAAAGCTGCTGCTGGTTGACGATGAGGATAATATTCTTCGCAGTCTGAAACGGGTGCTGCGCAAGGAGCCCTACGAGCTGGTCACCGCCGCCTCAGGTGACGAAGCGTTAACGCTGATGGAAGGCCAGCGCTTTGACCTGGTGATTTCTGACGCCCGGATGCCAGGGATGGATGGCCCGACCCTGTTGGCCAACATCAGAAAGCGGTTCCCCTGGTGCATACGGATTCTGTTGACCGGATACGCTGACATCAATTCGACCGTTTCAGCCATCAATGAGGGGCAGATATACCGTTACATCAGCAAACCCTGGGATGATGACGAACTTCGGTTGATCCTTCGCCAGGCGCTGGCCTTTCAGCAATCCGAACGTCGGCGTTTGGCGCTCGAGAAACTGACGCGCAAACAGAACCGTGAGCTTAAGGAGCTGAATGCCACCCTTGAGGAAAAGGTTCGCGACCGTACCGCGGAGCTCAAAGAAACCGCCGACATGCTGGATCTGGCCTATCAGGAACTTCGCCAGAGCTATGTAACAACCACGGAAGTTTTCTCTTCCCTGATCGATAAACGCCTGCCTGCCAACCGCCAGCCAAACGCCAAGGTCATTGCCCTGGTAAAGGCCTTTGCCGAGTACCACAAGCTTGATGAAGAGCTGAGCCGGAACCTCGCCATGGCAGCGGCTCTCTACAACCTGGGCAAGCTCAGCTGGCCAGATGAACTGTTCACGGCACCATCGGACCTGCTCAACAAAGACCAGCGCCTGGAGTACATGAAGTATCCGGTGGCCGGTGAGCAGCTGCTGATGGCCCTGGAGCCTCTGCGGGACACCGCCAAAATCATTCGCCACCACCAGGAAAAGTGGAATGGTTATGGCGTGCCGGACCGGCTGGAAGGAAAGGATATTCCGCTCGGGTCACGAATTCTCCGTCTGGCAGTCGATTTTATCGAACTTCAGTTCGGGCTGATCCTTGAGCGCCGGGTGCCAAGGGATAACGCCATCAAATTGATCAAGCGCTATCGCGACCGGCTCTACGATCCGGAATTGGCCGATCAGTTTCTGGAAATGGTGATCGAGGTTGCCCCAGACGTTGAGCACGAAGATCCCGATGTTCTGGTGCTGGACACACGCCGCCTGAAACCGGGCATGGTGCTGGCTCGGAACCTTTACGCAGCCTCGGGCATGTTGCTGTTGAATGAAGGCAAGGTGCTGACATCCATTCTGATCGACAAGCTTGCGGCCTTTGAAAAAGGCGAACCGGACGGCCACCGCTACACTTTGTATGTGCATCGGCCGGAAGAAGATACGGAGACCACCCCATGATCAAAATTCAGCTCGTAGACGACGAGCCCAACATCCTGAGCGCCCTGCGCCGGCTGCTGAAGCCCCAGGGCTGGGAAGTGCACACCTACAACACGGTGGAATCCGCCCTGGGCGGCCTGCTCGAACACGATTATGCCGTGATTGTTTCAGACTACCAGATGCCCACCGCAGACGGTGTGACTTACCTGCAATTTGCCAAGCAACGTCAGCCCGATGCCATGCGGCTGGTACTGAGTGCCCACGGCGATCGAAGCTCGATGATCAAGGCCATCAACCAGGCGGAAGTCTACCGGTTCCTTTCCAAGCCCTGGGACGATTATGAGGTGGTGGCATCCATTCAGTCGGCAATCGACCTGTATCGGCTGAAACTGGAGAACCGGCAGTTGCGCGAGGAAGTGGATACCCAGAAGGCGATGCTCCGTGCACGGGAGCAGGAACTGTTGAGACTGGAAACCGAAAATCCCGGCATAACACGGGTACACCGTGATACAGACGGCTCGGTTCTGATCGGTGACCATGACGGATAGCGATATCGCCCATGCCTGATTTCGATGCGGACGACAACAAGCTGACGCTCAAGGTGGTATTTTACGGACCAGCCCTCAGCGGCAAGACCACCAACCTTATGCAACTCCATTCCCTGCTGAATCCGCAGCGGAAGGGGGAGCTGATGGTGCTCGAAACCCGTGACGACCGCACTCTGTTCTTCGATATGCTGCCCATTGGTCTGCGTGGCAATTCCGGGCTGGACCTGCGCCTGAAACTCTATACCGTGCCGGGACAGGTACAGCACGACAGTACCCGCAAGGCCGTGCTTTCAAGGGCGGATGGCGTTGTCTTCGTTGCTGATTCACAGCCCTCCCAACAGGACAATAATGCAACCGCCTTCGGAAACCTGGAGGAAAACCTGGAAAAGGTCGGGCTGGATATTGACACCCTGCCCATGGTGGTTCAGTTCAACAAGCGGGATATACCCGGAGTGGTGGACGAACAGGAGCTACAGACACGTTGGGCCTCAACCCCATGGGCACCGCTAGTCATGGCCTCGGCGCTACAGGGCAAAGGTGTCATCGATACGTTCAGGCTGTTATTGGACCGGCTGTATTCGGTCATCAACGGGGAATACGATCTGGAGAGACTGCACGGCATCGACCGACACACGTTTATTGAAGGCCTGAGTGCCAACTACGGGGAACGTCATGCGCACCTTTGAAGACGATCCCTCCCTTGATGATTTGCTCAGTCCGGAGCAGCGGGAGCGCCTGGAACGACTGCTGAGCGACCTGTGCACTGAACCCGTCAGGCTAAGTGAGCAAAGATCGGAAGGTTCCTTGCCGGTGGAGTTCAATCTTGAAACCATCGGATGGCTATCCGGTGGTTCGGGGAATGAACGGCAGGCCGCGGCAAACCTGATCGGATTTATCATGATGTTCGTGGCCAAGTATCGACTGGCGGCCAACCTTCATCATGACACCACCGAAGCCAGCTATGCCGAACTGCAGCGTCAGAACGAAGCATTGAAAGCCTCGGAAGCCCGATACCGGGAGCTGTCGGAGCAGCTTCAGGACAAAGTGGATGAGCAGGTCAGGGTCATACAGAAAAACCAGCAGGAGCTTTTCGAGAGCGCACGGCTGCGGTCGGTCGGTCAGCTGGCGGCGGGTGTAGCCCACGAAATCAACAACCCGATCGGATTCATCAGCAGTAACCTCAGGGTGGCGCGAGATTACCTGGAAGACCTCCGGGAGATGGTTCCGGCCTCACCAACCAATCGGGAGTTGCTCGACGACTTCCGGGATCTGCTCACCGAATCCATGGACGGCACAACTCGGGTGGCCGGTATCGTTTCCGACCTGAAAACCTTTTCAAGCATTGACCAGGCTGACTATTCTCTCTGCGACATTAATGAGTTGCTGAAAAGTGCCGTTCACCTGGTGCAAACTGAATATCATCATAGCCTGGAAATCACCGAACGCCTCGGTGAACTTCCCGCCGTGACCGGCCATCCCTCTCGGCTGTCCCAGACCTTTTTCAATGTACTGGACAACGCAGCCCAGGCGCTCAGAGATGCCGATCAGGAGCCGGCGCAAGGGCGTATTCTGGTTCAGTCCAGACTGGAGAGAAACACTATCCAGGTTCTCATCCAGGACAACGGTTGCGGCATCCCAGCGACCGATCGGGCACGTGTTTTCGATGCTTTCTTTACCACTCGACCAGTGGGATCAGGCACTGGGCTTGGTCTCACTGTAGCCAGGGACACCTTGCGGGCTCACAAGGGCAATGTGCAAATTGACAGCCGGCCTGGTACAGGCACCCGCGTGACACTCACAATACCCATGCAAGGCGCCCAGGAATCCTAAATGGCAAAACGCTACGCATCCCTTTTTCACAGTGAGGAATCCCAGAGCGATCAGGGCAATGCTCCGGAGACCAAAAAAGCCCCCTACCGGCTCCTTCTCGTGGATGACGAGCCCAATATCCTGGCATCGCTGCGCAGGGTCTTCCAGCGTGAGAATTACGAACTTCTCTTTGCCCGCAGCGGCGAAGAAGCCCTGCGCATTATGGAGAAACAGCCGGCTGAGCTGATCATGACCGATTTCATGATGCCCGGAATGAATGGTAGTGAACTGCTCCGGGAGGTCCGGGAACGCTGGCCTCAGACCATTCGAATCATGCTGACCGGCCATGCCAATACCGATGCCGTAATGGGCTCCATCAAGGACGGGGCGGTTTATCGGTTCATCCTGAAACCCTGGAATGACGACGACATCCGGCTAACCATAGCTCTGGCACTGGAACAGTATGAGCTGATTCAGCGCACTCGCGCACTGGAACAGCAAACCAAAAAACAGAGCCGGGACCTGGAGACCATCAGCAAGCTGACCGCGACCAACCGGAGTCAGTTGGCCATCCTGTTACACAAGAAAGGCTGGCTGAACCCGCAACAGATTCAACAACTCCATCGCGAAATGCAGAGCCAGAAAACGCCGGTCGTCCGGCAGCTGCTAAAGCATGAATGGGTGGACTTCAGGAAAGTTTTCGAACTCTTGCGGGACGAAATGTTGTTTGAAGAGATCGACCTGCGGGAGTTTCAGCCCGACCCGAGCCTGTTATCACTGGTACCCCAGAAGATCTGTACGCGTCAGTTGGTCTTGCCGTTACGCACCAGTGGGCAGCGTCTGCGACTTGCCATGGTTGATCCCATGGACATCAATCTGATTGACGAGCTGGGTTTCATGACTGGCTACACAATACATCCCCTGCTCTGTGAAACCAGTCAGATGCAGGCAAAGCTGGCGGAGGTGTTCGGAGAGACGACCGATCTGGATGACATCACCACCCGGGTTGGAACCGATGATCCCTACGAAGGTATCGAGATTGTTCTCGACGAGGATTCAGACCAGGAATCCCTGGAACAGCTCCTGGGTAGCTCCGAGGAGCCTCCGGCCATCCGGTTGGTCAATGCCATCATTCTGGAGGCATTGAGGCTTGGCGCCAGTGATATTCATGTGCATCCACGCACCAAATCACTGGTCGTGCGCTACCGGATTGATGGAGTGTTGCAGGATAAGATTCACATCCCCACCAACCTGTTGATGTCCGTTGTCTCCCGAATCAAGGTCATGGCGGAACTGGACATTACCGAACGCCGCAAGCCCCAGGATGGACGCATCACCGTCAAAACGCCAATGCGTATTGTCGATCTTCGGATCTCCACACTGCCGACCATCAACGGCGAAAAGGTTGTGATGCGGGTTCTCGAACGCCAGTCCTCCGCCCAGTCCCTGGGGGATCTCGGCCTCTCGGATCACAACCTGAAACGGCTGATGCACGTAATCGCCAAGCCCCAGGGCATCATCCTGGCCACCGGCCCCACCGGCAGCGGCAAAACCACAACCCTCTATGCGCTGCTGCAACACAACGCCTCGCCGGAACGAAACTACGTCACCATTGAGGACCCGGTGGAATTTCATGTCGATATGGCTGGCCAGGTGCCGGTAAAAGAGAGGATCGGTCTGAACTTCGCCAGCGTGCTCCGGGCGATTCTCCGACAGGATCCCGATGTCATCCTGCTGGGCGAGATACGCGACGAGGAAACAGCCGATGTGGCCTTCCATGCAGCCATGACAGGGCATCTGGTGTATTCCACCCTGCACACCAGTTCGGCCGCGGCAACCGTAGCCCGCCTGCTTGATCTGGGACTGAAACCCTTCGTGCTGGCCTCGGCCCTGGAGGCCATTATTGCCCAGCGGCTGGTTCGCCGAATTTGCACCAACTGCAAGGAAGAAATCCCTCCTCAGTCTGAGGTTCTGAATCAACTCGGGCCTCAGTTTCAGAGCCCAGATCTGGTGTTCTACCGGGGAAGGGGCTGCAACAAGTGCCACAAGGGCTACAAAGGACGGGTGGCGATTCACGAAGTCCTGACCATGAACGAAGACCTCAGGATTGCGATTACCGAGGGCGCGAGCGCCATGCAGATCGAGACCATAGCCAGGGAACAGGGCATGAAGATTCTTCTCGATGACGCACTGGAGAAACTGCGCGCCGGTCTGACGACTCCGGATGAAGTGTTACGGCTGTTGGGGCCACAGGTGTTGAATGGTTAGTAATCGGAACCGCGAAATCTTCTGGTTTTGCCTTGCCCTGGCACTGGCAATCTCTCTCGCTTCTGTGGGTGGCGTGATTCTTTATGACTATTACACCGGTGGTTCAGACAGCCCTGGGAGAATCTCTTTGCATCCAGGAGGAGGGCTTCTCGCCATCATTATCAGTGCCACGCTGCTAACGCTGCTTTTCCAGTTGCCAAAACTTGCCACCACCTTCGGTGTTCTCGGACTCCTGGTCGTTTTCACCTTCGGCCTCCTGCCTGCGCTGTCTTTTGGCTCCGGCCTACAATACGCAAAGTTCAATCCACTTCTACTGGTCGCGATCGGATTAATCTTTCTGACCGCACTGTCCGCGATACACCTGCCCAGGGGCTGGAAATTCGGGCTGGTTGCGGCACCCATCGTGCTTATCGTTGGCCTAACCTCATTGTTTTCACGCTGGTACCCATCACTTGAGGCTGCAAGTGTCGGCAGCATTGCCGAGTCGACTATAGTGGTCAGCCCCCTGCTCATGCTTGTTGGCGTTACGCTGCCTTTGCTATACCGGATATACCACCGGGAAATCCCGGTCTACTCCAAAGGGCTCATCCTGGTAGGCATCCTGGGTATTCTGATTACGACAGTTACCTGGCACACCATGAGGCTGCAATATAGCCAGAATCTCAAGGAGCGGGCGCAAACCCAGGTTAGTCAACTGGCGGCTGCCACGGCGTCAGCCTTCCATCTAAAACTCGCTTTGGTAAGACGGCTTGCCGAACGATGGGAAGTTCTTGACGGAGCACCGCCGGAACAATTCTGGCAACAAGAAGTGAACAGCTACCTGAGGGACTTCCCCGATATGCGGCTGATTGCTCTGCTAGACCGCAACCTGAATTCTATTCGCATAGAATCTCGAACTCTCGACTACCGCGCCTCGTTTGACAGTTTTCTCGCCCAGGAAGAAACCAGGGAATGGTTTGAGCATGTTATCGAATCCAAGGCGCCGCATCTGAGCTGGCCCATACCCAGTCGGAACGGCAGGGCACACGCAATGATATCCGCCCCTGCAACTCCTGAACCGGGTGACTCGTGGCCAGTTGTTGCGATTATCGACCTGCACCAGATTTATGGTGGACTTACCCAACAGCCAAAAAAGACACTTGATCTGGCAGTATTCTACGAAGAACAGTTGGTGTACGACACCTCTCCAAATATTCCAAGATCTGAACAACTACACCTGGCCTCGGCTGCAGTGGAGGTCCATCACGATAACGTCTGGCGGATTGATGCTTACATAGCTCGTGGTTCATTGCCAACGGACGAACTCTACCTGCCCCCACTAATCCTGTTCGGCGGTTTGGGCCTGAGTTTTCTTATGATGCTGAGTCACCTGTTCTGGCGAGAATCCGAGCGTCGGTCCATCGTTCTGACCGAACTGAACGACACGCTCAACTACCACCTGGAAGAAGAACGTAGCCTACGCCAGACCAATGAAAAGATTATGGAATTTTCCCGGGATTTGCTGTGTTCCATCAGTCCCACGGGAAGGTTCCTGACGATCAGTCCGGCCAGTACAGCCATGCTCGGATACGCTCCCGCGGAACTGAAAGGCCGACATTACAATCTTCTGCTTCTCCCCGAAGACAGGGATTCAACCGTTGAGGAAGTCAGGAAACTCGCCTCCGGCCAGAGCACCAGGGCTTCGGGATTCCGAACCCGGCTCCGCCACAGAGACGGCCATACGGTTACCGTTTCCTGGACTGCCGAATGGTCACAGGAGGATAACGCGCTGTTCTGCGTAGGCCGTGACATCAGTGATGAACTTGTAGCCGAGACGCTTAGCCGGGAGCGTGACCAGTTCTTTTCACTGTCACCAGACATGTTCTGCATAGTCGACCTGAACAGCCATTTCTTCGAAATGAATAACACCTTCGTGCAAACACTCGGCTATACCCGGGAACAGCTGCTTGGCACCTCGTACCTGGAAATTGTTCACACGGATGACCACCAGAAAGTGAATGACGCAGTCCAGTCTCTGACCGAAGGAGAGGATGTTCACAACCTGTTCATACGGGCTATCGACACCACCCAAAACGATCATTGGCTGCAGATCAATGCCATTCTCAGTGGCGACGACCTGATCTACGTTGTAGCCCGAGATATCACCGAATCCCTGGAAACCCAGGAGCGACTCAGAAGCAGCGAAGCCCTGCTCAGCATCGCTGAAAAAACCGCCATGATTGGCGGGTGGACTGTTGAAATCTCCTCTGGAAAAATCGCCTGGACGCCCGTCATGCTCGATATATTCGAGGTCCCTCCCGGTGAAGAACCGGATCTGGAGACAGGCTTAAGCTTCTACACCGACGACTCACGTGCAACGCTCTCAGCCGCCATTGATCTTTGCGCCAGCACCGGCATCCCGTTTGATGAGGAGGTGCAGTTCCGCACCACCAGTGGCCGGATCCGCTGGGGGCGCGTCATTGGTCATGCCGTCAAAAATGAAAAAGGAGAGATAGTTCGACTGCAAGGCGGCTTTCAGGACATTACCGCCTCGCGTCAGACCATGGACCAGATCAAGCGCTATGCGGAGCGACAGGCAACTATTTTCGAAAGCATTACCGACGCGTTTTTCACCGTCGACAAGGAATGGCGATTTACCTATGTAAACCGTCGATCCGAGGAACTCCTCCACAAAACCCGCGAGGAATTGCTTGGCCACAGTCTATGGGAAATTTTCCCGGCAGCTATCGGTACCGAGTTTGAAGAGATGTATACCCATGCCGTGGAGACCGGCGAGTCGGTCTCTTTCGAAGGCTACTATGCGCCTCTGGACAACTGGCTGGAGATCAGTGCCTACCCATCTGAGGAAGGGCTTGCGGTTTATTATCGAAGCATTCGAGAGCGCAAGGAAGCCCAATGGAAGCTGGAAGAGACCCTGAAAGAACTGGAACGCAGCAACCGGGAGCTCCAGGATTTTGCATTCGTAGCATCACACGACCTCCAAGAGCCTCTCAGGAAGATAAGGGCTTTCTCTGACCGGCTTCTGGTGAAATCAGAGCATCTTGGTCCGGACGAGCGGGACTACCTCGAGCGCATGCAATCCGCGGCCGCGCGTATGCAATCTCTGATTCTGGATCTGCTGTCCTATTCCCGGATTACAACACGCGCCAGACCCTTCGAAACTTGCGACACCGACGAAATCCTCAAAGGTGTGCTGCAGGATATGGAGACCGCTATTGCCGCGGAACAGGCCAGCATCAAGGTGTCACCATTGCCTTCCATTTTCGGAGATGCCACCCAGTTGAGGCAGGTATTCCAGAACCTGATCAGCAACTCCATTAAATTTCATGAACCTGGCAGAGCGCCTGAAATAATGATCTACCCTGAGGAAATCGGGCAGGATTGCTGGACACTGGTGGTTTCCGACAACGGCATCGGCTTCGATGAAAAGTACGCGGAAAAAATATTCCATCCGTTCCAGCGCCTGCACAAGCGTGACGCCTACAGCGGAACGGGCATTGGCATGGCCATTGTTAAAAAGATTCTTGATCGGCACGGTGCCAGTGTCCGAGTCCAGAGTGCTCCTGGAGAGGGAACCACTTTCCGCATCCGTTTCGGGCGTCACGAAACGGCAGAAGGGGTTCATTATGGATAACAGGCAAGCGACTCCCCTGGTGCTGATCGCCGAAGACGATCCAGACGATCGCATGTTGATACGGGAAGCTTTTGCGGAACGATGTCCGAACTGCAGGCTGCATTTTGTGCAGGATGGCGAGGAGCTCATCGCCTTTATCGGGGGCAGTTTCTCCGATACCGGGGACCTGTGGCCTTCGGTCCTTCCGGATATGGTCCTGCTTGACCTGAACATGCCACTCAAGGATGGACGGGAATCACTTATCGAATTGAAACACAACCCGCTGTTCCAGCAAGTTCCGACGGTTGTCATGACCACATCAGAAAGCGATGAGGACAAGCAGTTCTGTCTCGCGAACGGGGCCGAAGATTATCTTGTCAAACCTTCCAGCTACACCAGGCTATTGGACGCTGTTGAGTCTTTACAGCCGTACTTTTCCAAAAACACGGGCAAACATTAAGACCGTATGATTATGAGTAACAGTGACCCGACCCTTCGCATTCTGCTGATTGAGGATGATGAAGACGATTATCTGATTACCCGCGACTTGCTCAGTGAAGCCAGTCCGGTAGCCACCGACTTGAACTGGCGGGACAGTTTCAGCACCGGTTTGGGAGCGCTTCACACGCTTGAAATTGATGTCGCGCTGATCGACCTCAGGCTGGGGCCCGATTCAGGTCTGGACTTGATGAAGCAGGCCCGGGAAGAAGGTATCACCACCCCCTTCATCCTACTGACAGGCCAGGGCGATGATGAACTCGATGCCCGGGCGGTAGAACTGGGGGCGGCCGACTACCTTACCAAGGGCGACATTGACAGTCATACCCTGATTCGAAGCATCCGCTACGCCATCGATCGGGCCATGGCCAACGAACACCTGGCCAGCAGCGAGGCACACTACAGGCTGCTGTTCGAGAACAATCCGGCGCCCATGTGTCTTATTGACCCGGAAAGCGGTGGCATACAGTCTGTTAACCAGGCAGCTCAACTCCTGTATGGATACTCAGCGGAGGAGCTCGAAGGCAATGATTGGAGCGTCCTCAGAAAATCCGGGACCGAAGCCGATGTCTCAGCAGAGGGACTGATCCTCAGGCAGAACGGAAAACTTGAGCATCATCGGAACCGGGACGGTGAGGACCTGTTTGTTGAAGTCGTATCGGAAGAGATTGTGATCAATCATCACAACCTCATTCTCCAGATGCTGACGGACATGACCGCCCAGATTGCAGGCAATCGCAAGCTTCGGCTGATGCAACGAAGCATCGAGTCGAGCTCCAACGGCATTGTTATCTGCGATGCCCATGCGCCGGATTTTCCCGTGGTATACGTCAATCCGACCTTTGAGCGTGTTACCGGGTACTCCAAAGAAGAAGCGCTGGGCCGGAACTGCCGTTTCCTGCAAGGAAATGACGCCGATCCCGACAATGCGCAACCACTGGCCGAAATCAGGGCCGCACTCAAACAGGGCAAGGATGTATCGGCGGTTTTACGCAATTACCGCAAAGATGGCACACCTTTCTGGAACGATCTGTATCTGTCCCCGATCAGGAACCAGGAAGGCAGGATTACCCATTTTGTTGGCATACAGAACGATATCTCAGAACGTAAATCCGTTGAGAGCGAGCTTGCCTACAACACCAGCCACGACGTGCTTACCCGTTTACCCAATCGGGCTTTGCTGGAAGACCGGCTGACTCAGGCCTGCCAGTTCGCCCATCGTTACGGAAGGACCGTCGGCCTGCTATTCATCGATCTGGACGGTTTCAAGCTTTTAAATGACTCGCTTGGCCATCGTGTCGGTGATCAGATACTCGTGGAAGTAGCCCGTCGGCTTGAGGCCATGGTGCGCTCGGGCGACACTGTCGCGCGGATGAGCGGCGACGAGTTCGTTATCGTTCTGCCGGACCTGGCCCACGCCAACGACATTATCTTGGTTGTTGAAAATGCCATTCTGGAGCTTTCCCAACCCTATCGGCTCGGTGATGAAAACCTTCATCTGACTGCCAGTATCGGCATATCCGTCTCGGACGGCGCTATCGAGAATCCGATGGAGCTGATACAGCAGGCGGATCTTGCCATGTACAGTGCCAAACAGCTGGGTCGAAACACCTATCAATGGTTCGCTGAAGAGCTGAACACGTCCGCCAGCTACCGGGTAAAACTGAGAAATGAACTGCAGGATGCCATCGAAAACAACAGTCTGGCCGTTTATTACCAGCCGGTTATAGATTCCCGAACCGGCCATGCTCGCTCGGTCGAGGCCCTCGTGCGCTGGAAGCACTCAACCCGGGGGCTGGTCTCACCCGGAGATTTCATCCCACTGGCAGAGGAAACCGGCCAGATCGTTGCCCTTGGCAAACAGGTTTTGTACAAAGCCTGCCGTGACATGGTTGAGCTCCATTCTGCCGGTTTCAGGGATTGCAAAGTAGCGGTAAACGTTTCCCCGATACAGATTCGCAAAGAGGGTTTCAATGAAACCGTCCAGGAGGCGCTCACTCGCTCAGGCCTGCCCCCGGAAGCCCTTGAGCTTGAGGTGGTCGAGTCGGCGGTACTTTACGATACCGATCGGGTTATCCAGACATTGAACGAATTACGAGAGCTGGGTGTGCGCATCGCCATTGATGATTTCGGCACAGGTTTCTCCAGCCTCAGCTATATCAAGCTAATGCCGGCCAACAAGATCAAGATTGACCGGTCCTTTATCAAGGATGTTATCCAGAGTCGAAGTGATGCCGCCATTACCCAGGGCGTTATCTCCATGGCGCATCATCTTGGGCTGGAAGTGGTTGCGGAAGGTGTCGAAACGGAGGGCCATGCCGTCTTCCTTAGAAAACACCAGTGTGACCTGCTACAGGGCTTCGTATTCGCCAGACCAATGCCCTTTTCAGACCTCAAAACTTACATGAATACTCACGGTGCTGGAGCGGCGAACACCCATAGTACCGAACTGACAAACCAGAAAACGCTGCTTCTGCTCGATGATGAGGAAAACATTCTTCGTGCGCTTACACGGGTTTTCCGTAGGGATGGTTACCGCATTCTCTCCACCTCGAGTATCAGCGAGGCGTTCCGGCTACTTGCCGAAAACGATGTACAGGTGATTATCTCAGATCAACGAATGCCGGAAATGTCCGGAACCGAGTTTTTCAGCCAGGTTAAAGCCATCCATCCGGAAACGGTCAGGATTGTGCTCTCCGGCTATACCGACCTGAAATCGGTGACCGACGCCATCAACGAGGGGGCTATCTACAAGTTCCTGACCAAGCCCTGGGACGACAAACAGATTCGTGAGCAGATTCAGCAAGCCTTTCAATATCACGCGGCCATGCAAACTTGATGAAAGCGATCACGCAAACCGCTGCTTCAACTGGAGTTGAATCCGGATTCAGGGGTAAACTGTCGCCATCATAAGCAGTATCCAGGAAACATTGTTTTGACCGACCTCGTCCGAATTGCACCCGGCGCCCTGACCATCGGCCGTCCTTTGCCCTGGGACGTCTATGACACTGACGGAAACATTCTGTTGCGCCAGGGCTATGTGATTCAGACCAACTCCCAGCTGGAGCAGCTGTTCGAGCGAGGCCGGTTCAAGCCCCGCAAGATCGAGCGCCCCCAGGAGGAGGTCTTCGAGGACAACCGGGAGCGCAACCCCTTTGCCGACTACCCGGACCTGCTCCACTCTCTCGAAGCAACTCTGAACGCCATCACCGAATCCGACCCCTCGGCACAGAAACGCCTGCTGGGCCTCGCCCGCATGATCGAGCGCACCTGCACCGAATCACCGGACGCCAGCCTGGCTCTGGTCCATCTCTATTCGATCGGGCCGGTCATTCACGAGCAAATCCTGTTTTATGCCATTCTGTGTCAGTTCATCGGCCGGCAGTTCGGGCTGGAAGACAACAGGGTTGCCGTACTCACCGCTGCCGCCCTCACCGCCAATCTTGCCCTGGTGCCCATTGCCGACAAGCTCAATGCCTCCAATACGGTCCTCAACGACGAGCAGCGAGGTGTGATTCGCAAACACCCACAACGCAGCATTCAGGCCCTCAAGGCCGCAGGCATCGACAACAAGCTGCTGCTTACCATCATCGCCCAGCATCATGAACAGGCTGACGGCAGCGGCTACCCGAGGGGCCTGAGTGGCACTGAAATACGGCCGGAAGCGGAAATTCTGGCCCTGGCAGAGCGCTACGTGGCAATGATCACCAAACGGGCCTATCGGCAGCGCATGAACGTGGCCAACGCCCGCAAGCTGATTGCCAACCTTGCCGATGGCAAGTTCCGCCCTGCCATACCCAAAGCCCTGCTGCAGGTACTGGGCGAATTCCCGCCCGGCATTCTGGTACGCCTGGAAAACAACGAAGTGGGTGTGGTTACCCGCCGTCCGGTTCGGGCCAGGGGACCGTTCGTGAAAGCCATCTTCGGCCCCCGAGGCAACCGTTACACCGGCACCTTCGAGCGGGACACCAGTCAACCGGACTTCGGCATCCAGGCTCTCGAAGAGCCTGAAATCATGCCCTCCATGGACTTCAGTCTGGTCTGGGGCTTCCGCTCCTGACCTGCTTCATCCTCCGATAGAGCCTGCTCAAAGACCCAGTGCTTCGGCATGATGATCCAGGTGATCATCAATAAACGAGGCAATGAAGAAATAGCTGTGGTCATAGCCCCGATGCATGCGCAGGTTGATGTGATGGTGGAACTTCTCACAGGTATCTGCCAGTACATCCGGGTTTAGCTGGCTGTCCAGAAACTCGTCCGCCGTGCCCTGATCAATCAGCAATGGCAGGCGCTCCCGGGCGGTCGGGATCAACAGGGTGGCGTCCCACTCTTCCCAACTGCGTGGATCATCCCCCAGATAGCCTCTAAAGGCTTTCTGGCCCCAGGGGCACTCGGTGGGGTTGGCAATGGGCGCAAAGGCAGACACCGAAGCATAGCGGCCGGGGTTCTTCAGGGCGCAAATCAGGGCGCCGTGGCCGCCCATGGAATGGCCACTCACAGACCGTTTGTCGGTTACTGGCAATTCATTCTCGATCAGCTGCGGCAATTCCTTCACCACATAATCATACATCCGGTAATGGGGTGCCCAGGGTTGCTCGGTGGCATTGATGTAGAAACCAGCACCGGAGCCAAAGTCGTAACTGTCGTCCTCGCCCGGCAGGTTCACTCCACGGGGGCTGGTGTCCGGACAGACAATCGCCATACCCAGTTGCGCAGCGCGCTTCAGGGCGCCGGCTTTCTGCATGAAATTCTGATCGGTGCAGGTCAACCCTGACAGCCAGTAGAGGACCGGCACTTCGCCCGGCCTGGAGCCCACAGCCACGGGCGGCAGATACACCGCAAACTCCATGTCGCATTCGAGGGTAGCGGAAGTATGCCGGTAGCGGCGGTGCTCGCCTTCGAAACAGACGTTCGTGGATAGGAGTTCCATAGTGTCCTCAATTCAGAAAATAGGTGTGTTTCAGTCCAGGGCACTGGCGTGCTTTGGCGGCTCCAGACCGAAACCGGTGCGCGCCAGCTCGGCCAGGATAGCAGTACGGGTGACAATACCAATCAGTTTGCCGTGATCCACAACAGGGTACACCTTTGGCTTGCCCGCACCGAGGTTCTGGGCAAGATCCACTACGGCCATCTCTGCCGAAATCGTCACCGGTTTCCTGAACATGACGTCGTCAACAAGTGGATCGCCCTCACGGTGATAGCCGCTGACCAGCAGGGCATGGATACAGTCCTGCTCGGAGATGAATCCGATAACATGGCGCTGGTCATCAACAACCGGAAGGCCGGTTACGTGATTGTGGAGCAGCGTCTTCACCACCTTGGTGAGCTGCGTGCCACAGCGGACCGGCTCGATGTGGTTCCACATGACATCTGACACTTTCAGTGAACGCATGGGCAGATTCCCTCCCCTTGTTGGATAGTCGCCATTGCTATGAGCATAGGCAATCACACCCGAATCCACCAATTTTCCCGGGCCGTCGGTTTACACGGAAAGATATCTGACTAAACTCAACCGGTTATACCCAACCCGGGTCAAAAATCCATACCAATCCATGGCATACAAAGGGAGATCCCATGGAAGCTATTTCAGAATTTGTAGGACAGATAAACGGACTGGTCTGGGGCCCACCCATGCTGGTTCTGATACTGGGCGTCGGGCTGTTCCTCAGTCTCGGCCTCAAGTTGATGCCGGTGCTGAAGCTGGGCGCCGGCTTCCGGCTGATGTGGAAAGGTCGTACTGCCGCCGGGGCCGAATCCGAGGGTGAAATCCCGCCGTTCCAGGCGTTGATGACAGCCCTTTCTGCCACTGTGGGCACCGGCAACATTGCCGGTGTTGCAACCGCGGTGTTCCTTGGGGGCCCCGGGGCCCTCTTCTGGATGTGGCTCACGGCCCTGGTAGGCATGGCCACCAAGTACTCCGAAGCGGTGCTGGCCGTGCGCTACCGGGAGGTGGACGAGCGCGGTGATCACGTAGGTGGCCCCATGTACTACATCCGCAACGGGCTGGGCCGCAAGTGGGCCTGGCTTGGTGTCCTGTTCGCCGTATTTGCCGCCATTGCCGGCTTCGGCATCGGCAACACGGTTCAGGCCAATTCGGTGGCGGATGTCATGGAAACCAACTTCGGACTGCCACACTGGCTGACTGGCCTGGTGCTCATGGTCCTGGTGGGCATGGTCCTGATTGGTGGCATCCGCAGGATCGGCCATGTTGCCAGTGCCCTGGTGCCGTTGATGGCGGTTTCCTATCTGATTGCCGGGCTGGTGGTGCTGGCGATTAACGCCGCCGACATTCCCGCCGCCTTTTCCCTGGTGATCAAGCACGCCTTTAGCCCCATCGCCGCCGAGGGTGGATTTGCCGGTGCAGCCGTGTGGGCCGCAATCCGTTTCGGTGTGGCGCGAGGCATCTTTTCCAATGAAGCGGGCCTCGGCTCCGCGCCCATTGCCCACGCCGCGGCGCAAACCCGTAACCCGATCAACCAGGGTATGGTGGCCATGCTTGGCACCTTCATTGACACCATTATTATCTGCACCATCACCGGCCTGGTGATTATTACCTCCGGCACCTGGACCTCCGGGGAATCCGGCGCTGCCCTGACATCCATGGCGTTTCAGGAGGCGCTACCCGGCGTTGGCAACTATCTTGTAGCTATCGCCCTGGCAGTTTTTGCCTTTACAACCATTCTTGGCTGGTCGTTCTACGGCGAACGCTGTATCGAGTTCCTGTTCGGCGTAAAGGCGATTGTGCCTTACCGCGTTGCATGGATTCTGGCCATCCCCGTTGGCGCCACCCTCAACCTGGGCTTCGTCTGGCTGGTGGCAGACACCCTGAATGCCATGATGGCGCTGCCAAACCTGATCGCCCTGCTGATGCTGAGCCCGGTCGTGTTCAAGCTTACCCGGGAGCACTTTGAAAAAGAGAAGGCATTGGGGGTTTGAGTCCCTTGTAATTGCCTCATATGGCACCAAGGTTTGACGTATACAGGCAGAATACAACCCGGCAGCTTTCTTGCCGATATAACAAACGAAATTGTCACTACCATGATCGAAGGAGAGTACACATGACTTTACGTCTCGGAGATACCGCACCCGATTTTGAGCAGGACTCCAGTGAAGGGAAGATTTCGTTTTACGACTGGCTGGGAGACAGCTGGGGCGTGCTGTTTTCACACCCGGCGGATTTTACCCCGGTCTGCACCACGGAACTGGGCCTGACCGCCAAGCTGAAGGATGAGTTCGCCAAGCGCGGTGTGAAGGCCATCGCCCTGAGTGTCGATCCCGTTGACTCCCACCACGAGTGGATCAAGGACATCAACGAAACCCAGGGTTGCTCGGTGAACTTCCCGATCATCGCGGACCATGATCGCAAAGTGTCGCAGCTGTACGACATGATCCACCCCAATGCCGACAGCAGCCTCACGGTGCGTTCGCTGTTCGTGATTGATCCGAACAAGAAAGTGCGCCTGATGATTACCTACCCGGCCAGCACCGGTCGTAACTTCAACGAAGTTCTGCGGGTGATCGATTCGCTGCAGCTGACCGACGAACACAAGGTCGCCACACCGGGCAACTGGGAGCGTGGCGGCGACGTGGTTATCGTCCCGTCCCTGCAGGACGAGGAAGAAATCAAGCAACGCTTCCCGAAGGGCTACAAGGCGGTGAAATCCTACCTGCGGATGACACCGGACCCGAAAGCCAACTGGAGCGGTGACTGATCACCAATTTCCAGTGCAAACAAAAAGGCCGGGCAGCTGACGCTGTCCGGCCTTTTTTGTGGAACTGGGGTCAGATGAATGCTTTCACCCGGCCCCGATACCTCAGTAATCAGAATGCCGGAACAACGGCACCCTCATACTTCTCCATGATGAAGTCGCGAACCGCATCAGACTTCAGGGCCTCGGCCAGCTTCTGCATGGCTTCGCTGTCCTTGTTGTCCGGACGGGCTACCAGGATGTTCACATAGGGGGACTCGGAGCCCTCAATCACCAGCGCATCTTCAGACGGGTTCAGACCGGCTTCCAGCGCATAGTTGGTGTTAATCAGCGCCAGATCCACCTGATTCAGGATGCGGGGCAGGGTGGCAGCTTCCAGCTCCTTGAAGTCCAGATCTTTCGGGTTCTCGGCAATGTCACGGGGAGTCGCTGTGATCTTGCTTTCATCCTTCAGGGTAATCACGCCGGCCTTCTGCAGGAGCAGCAGTGCACGGCCACCGTTGGTGGGGTCGTTCGGAATGGCAACCACGGCACCTTCCTCCAGCTCGTCCAGGGAATCAATCTTGCTGGAGTAAGCGCCAAACGGCTCAACATGAACGCCGGTCACGGTCACTAGGTTGGTGCCACGGCCTTCGTTGAATTCATCCAGGTACGGCTGGTGCTGGAAGAAGTTCGCATCCATTCGCTTCTGGTCAACCTGGATGTTTGGCTGGATGTAATCGGTAAAAACTTTCACATCCAACTCCACGCCCTGCTCAGCCAACTGTGGCTTCACGAATTCCAGGATTTCTGCGTGGGGAACCGGTGTGGCTGCTACAGAGAGTTCTTCCGCAGCAACGGCACCTGAGAAAGTAGCTGCGGCAGCCAGTGCCACAAATGTTTTCTTCAGATTCATAAATCGATACTCCTGTTATCAGTTAAAAAAACGTTATGGCTTACCTGAAAAGCCCGGGCCGCTGGCGGGGAAGCCCTTCGGAAAACGTGGAGCGCCAAGGATGGCGCGACCGAGCCCTACAGGGACGTATTTACGGGCGTTTTTCGGAAGGGCTTCCCCGCCAGCGGCTTGCACCAAGGCATGCCTATTTGCGGCTGAAGTACAAAACCAGACGGTCGCCAACCATCTGTAGGACTTGGACAAAAATAACCAGTAGGGCGACTGTAATGACCATTACGTCGGTCTGGAATCGTTGATAGCCGAAGCGGATGGCCAGGTCGCCGAGACCGCCGCCACCGATAACGCCGGACATGGCCGCGTACGACACCAGGGTGATGGCGGTAACGGTGACACCGGCGATGATTCCTGGAAGCGCTTCCGGTAACAGAGCTCCGAAGATGATCTGTTTAACACTGGCGCCCATGGCCTGGGTGGCTTCGATGATTCCGCGATCAACTTCCCGCAAAGACGTTTCTACCAACCGAGCAAAGAACGGCGCGCCGCCAGCCACCAGCGGCGGGATTGCTCCGGCTACGCCCAGCGACGTGCCGATCAGCATTACTGTAAAGGGAATCATAACGATCAGCAGGATGATGAACGGCACGGAACGGAGTACGTTCACCACGAACGACAGCACCGCATAGGCCACCGGCTGTTCCAGCAGCTGGCGTTTGCCGAAGAGGAACAGCAGCACGCCGATGGGCAGGCCGATCAGTACGCTGAACAGCAGGGACATGCCCACCATCACCAGGGTGTCCCAGCTGGCCCAGCCGATTTCGGTCCAGTCTACATTGCTCAACAGGGCTTCCATCAGCGCAGTACCTCCACGTGAACGTCGGCAGCTTTCAGCGCCTCCATGGCCACCTCGAGATCGCCGCCCACCAGTGACAGGGTCAGCTGGCCATAAGGTGTGTCCTTGATGTGGTCGATACGCCCGGAGAGGATGCTGAAATCCACGCCAGACTCCCGGGCGACGCTGCCCAGCAGCGGCTTGTAGGTGGATTCGCCCTTGAAGGTCAGGCGCAAGATGCGGCCGTCGGCCTTGCTGAGGTCTTCCTGAAGCTCCTCCCGGTCGATGCTTTCGCTCTCGAACACGAAATCGCGGGTGGTCGGGTGCTTCGGGTGCAGGAACACCTCGCTGACCGGGCCCATTTCCACCACTTCACCGGCGTCCATCACCGCCACTCGATCGCAGACCCGGCGCACCACGTCCATTTCGTGGGTGATCAGGACGATGGTAAGGCCCAGTTCACGGTTGATATCCACCAGCAGTTTCAGCACCGACTGGGTGGTTTGCGGGTCGAGGGCGCTGGTGGCTTCGTCGCAGAGCAGGATGGTGGGCCGGCACGCCAGGGCGCGGGCGATGCCCACTCGCTGTTTCTGGCCACCGGAGAGCTGCGACGGATATTTGTTGGCATGGTCGGTGAGGCTGACCCGGGCCAACAGTTCTTCAACGCGGTCGCGGATCTCGGCCTTCGAGTAGATGCCCGCCAGCTTCATGGGGAAGGCGATGTTGTCCGCCACGGTCTTGGACGACAGCAGGTTGAAGTGCTGGAAGATCATGCCCACTTTGCGACGAAAGGCGCGAAGCTCGGCAGCGTCGTAGTCGGTGATGTTCTCATCGTCGATCAGAATCCGGCCGCCGGTGGGCGGTTCCAGCAGGTTGATCAGACGCACCAGCGTCGATTTACCGGCGCCGGAATGGCCAACAATGCCGAACACCTCGCCGGTTTCAATGGTCATATCGGTGGGATGCAGCGCGGGGATCGCCCGGCCGCCTACCTGATACGACTTCTGTACCTGGTCAAATACAATCACGGTCAGCGCCTTGTGGGTGCAGCGTTAAAACCGGCGATTATAGCCCAAACGGTCGGCAAACCCGAATTCCGGAATGATTCTCAGTGTGGGTAGATATCCTTACACAAACGGTTACCTGACACCGCGCAGCCTGGTGAACTAAACTTGAAAAACAAAAGAACCTTACATTTCCCCGGAGCTCTTCCAGAGACGCGCTGCCCAGAGACTCACCAACGTGACCAACGAAAAACAACCAACGCCCTCAAGGATGAACTCTACCCAGGCATGGGTTACCTACCTCAGCAAAGTCGAGCTGCCGGTACTGGCCAATACACTGAAACGTATCAATGAGCTGACCGACAGTCAGAACAGCACGGTTAATGAGCTTGCCAACGTCATTCTCAACGATGCTCAGCTCACCTCCCAGGTGCTGCGGCTGTCCAATACCGTGTTCTATAACCAGACCCGGACCCAGGTCAGCACGGTAAGCCGCGCGATCACCCTGATCGGTTTTGACGCGGTGAAATCCATGGCCATCTCCTCACTGATCGTCGATGCCCTGCTGAAACGCAACGACCGCCCCCACCTGTTGCGCTGCCTGGCCCGGGCGATCCATGCCGCGGTTCAGGCCCGGTGCCTGATGCCCAAACGCAACGAAACTGCGCTTGAGGAAGTATTTATCGGGGCATTGTTGATGAACATCGGCGAGCTGGCGTTCTGGTCCTGCGAGACCGACCAGGCGACAGAACTGGAGGAACGCCTGCGCCTTGATGAGCCACCGGTTGAGGCGCAGAAGGCCGTGCTGCACTCAACCTTTACGGAAATCACCCGGGGGCTTGTGGATGCCTGGTCCCTGGGGCCCTTTATCAAGGATGTTGTCTCGCCGGGGCAGGCCAATTCCACGGCCTCAAGCCTGGTGCGGAATTCCGTGGAGATGGCCCGGTTGTCCGAACAGGGCTGGAGCGGCCCGGACATGGACAAGGTATTGGAGCGTCTGGGCAAGGACATCGGTGAGAGCCCGGCCGTGGTCCGCGATCAACTCAAGGTGAACGCCTCGGAAGCCACCCGGGTGGCCGTTTCTCTCGGCATCCCTCAGGTCACCGCCATGATGCCTGGCGCCGACGGCAAATCAGGCGACGCCGGAGCACAGGCTCCGGACATGGATCCGGAACTTCAGTTGGAAATCCTGCGTGAACTGAGCCATTGCCTGGCGGAGAAACCGGACATCAACGAAGTCTGTCAGCTGGTCATCGAAGGAATACACCGGGCAATTGGTATGCAGCGGGTCGCCCTGTTAATGAGTGACCGCACTGGCAACGAACTGGTGCCCCGGAAACTCGGCGGTCGCGGCACGGAGGAATGGCGCCAGCACTTTGTGATTCGGAAGGACGGCACCGGACCATTGGGTTCGCTTCTGCCCCATGCACACTGCAGCATCTTCGAGCCCAAACCGAACGCCGAGGGAGTGCCCTACGATCGCTGGCTCGGCAAAGTGCCGGCCTTGATCGGCCCGATCAAGGCCAATGGACGCCTTATCGGTCTGTTTTACGCCGACAATGCAGCCGGTACCTACACGCCCTCGAAAGAGCAGCTGTCAGCATTCGGCCACTTTATTCAAAACGCGCAGCTGTGCCTGACCCTGATGTCCACCCACTGACAGCCGGAGCCACTGGTTCCGGCTGTCAGTTCTTCTTCAGTGCAGGGCCCGCATCTGGCGCGGGTAAAGTGCGGCGCTGACTTCCGGCTCTTCCAGCAGGTCGGCCAGCTCGCGATCTACGTTAGTCTCTTCGCCTTCTTCCGGCAACGGCTCGAACAGGGTGCTCAGCCAGGAGGCTACGGAGGGTGCTTCGTCCCGTTTGTAATCGGTGGACAGCGCCTTGATCCGGCGGAAGCCGATGATGCGCTGATGTTTGGGATCCCGAATCTGTTCAAAACCCCGCCAGTAGACGTGATCCCTGGTGTGCAGCTGCACGAACAGGGTGTCGATGGGGCCGTCTGAATCGTCGGCACCCTCGGCTTCTTCCTCAATGGCTTCCGGGGCCGCTTCGGCTTCCACTTCGGGTTTCTTGTGACGGATGGTGGTCCAGGCCGGGTACAGCACGGCCACGGCATCCGCTTCAACATGCTCGCGGGCGGCGCGGAGGATCAACCCCCAGCGGGCCTTGTCGGCATCGGTTTCAAGGGAATTGATGGGCAAGTCATAGCTTTGTTCGCTGGACAGGACGATGGCCATCATGGGGGCGTCTAACTCCCCCATGGCCTCGGCCTGTGCTACTGATACCAGTTCGTCGATTGCCATCGGTTGGTTCATAATACGCTCGCCTCCTCGATGCCATCAGGGTCGTTCAGGAAGAAGGGGTCTTCCTGACTAACAGCATAGCCTGTTCCGGCTACAAAGATAAACGTGGAGTTTCCCCAGCCGGATCACAACCCCGGATACCTCAGAACGCGTCCTCAAGCCTTTCGTAGTTGCTGAACCAGGGATTGGCCTCTTCCAGTTGGCCCGCCAGCTGAAGCAGGGTCGCTTCGGCGCCGTGGGGACCGCCAAACTGGACCCCGACCGGTAAACCTTCGGCAGTCCAGTGCATCGGTACCGACATGGCAGGTGTCCCGGTCAGGTTTGCCAACTGGGTAAACGGCGTCCGGGCCAGGCTTTCCAGGGCCATCTGATCCACCTGGCCAGTACGATGAACCAGTTTGCCGGCCTTCAATTTCAGCATCAGGCGGGCAGCGAACTTGAGGTGGGCCGGCGTTTCCAGTTCGCCGATGGCGGCCGGCAACTGCCCGGTGGTCGGGCTGAGGTAGAGATCGTAACTCCCGAAAAATGCACCCAGCGCCCTGGCAAACTCGTTCCACTGCTGGCGCCGCCGGACATAGTCGGACAGCGGCATCGTCTCACCAAGCATGCCGATCAACCGGGTATCCAGCTCGAAATCGCTGTCGGTGGCGCCGAACTGCTCTTTCGCCTTCGCCATCAGCGCCGACACTTCACCGAAATACAGGCCGAGGTAGCAGCGGGCCAGGGCCATGCCGTCGAATTCCGGCGTAGCATACTCAACCCTGTGACCCAGATTCTCGAGAACCCGGGCCGTTTCCTCCACGGCTGCAACGCACTCCGGTGCTACCTCCGTATTGTAGGGTGAAGACGTGAACACGCCGATTCTTAGCTTGCCCGGAGACCGCTGCATGAGCTCGGAGTAGGCCGCAGACGGCCCGGGAATCTCGAACGGGTCGCCCGGAGCCGGCCCACTGAGCACATCCAGCATCGCCGCACTGTCTCTCACCGTCCGGCTGACCACATGGTCGGTAGACGCACCGGTCCAGGCTTCACCCATAAAGGGGCCTGAGGAAATGCGTCCCCGGGACGGCTTGAGGCCAAACAGGCCATTGTAGGCTGCGGGAATGCGGATGGAGCCGCCGCCATCGTTGGCGCCGGCCATGGGTACAATGCCGGCCGCCACCGCCGCGCCGGAGCCGCCACTTGAGCCACCCGGGGTCAGCTCCGTGTTCCAGGGGTTGCGGGTTGGCCCCCAGAGCTCAGACTCGGTCACCGCTTTCAGACCAAACTCCGGCGTGGCGGTTCGCCCCAGGAAAACCAGCCCACCGTCCCGTGCCCGGCGGACAAATTCCGAATCCTGGGGCGCAATATTCTTTATCAGCCCCCGGCTGCCGTAGGTACACGGGTGACCCGACTGCTCCTGGGCGAGGTCCTTGAGCAGCAGGGGCACGCCGGCAAAAACCGCCTGCTCGGGGAAGTGCTGTGCTGGCGCCTCGGAGAACTGCGGATAGCAGATCGCATTAAGTGTGCTGTTCACGCGGGTTGCCCGCTCAACCGCTGCCTCGCATACTTCCCTTGAAGTGACCTCACCCCGACGGACAAGATCAGCGAGTGCGGTAGCATCGTAACGAAGATATTCAGATTGCTTCATGGCAGGTTCCCTTTGTTATTCTGTTTTGAGGAAGGTCACGGGTATATCGTCTATGGTCAGAATTCTCAAGAGCTTACGCCAGCTTGCCGTGATTTTCATCCTGGCAGCGCCGGTTGCCGTTGCCGCCCAGGACCCGCCGCCAGCGGCCAGTGAAGACAGCGACTGGACTCGCGTGGTCCGGTCCTCGCCCTACTGGGTCAGCCAGGGGGTATTTGAAAACATCCTCACCATCCGGCGCTGGGTATTAAAAGAATCCGGCTATTGCGCCAGTGCCGAGCGCCACGTCCTCTACGATATGCGGGGGCGCTTTCTGGCCTGGATCAGTGATGGCGAAGACCGCGAGGCCACCCAGCGCCTGCTGAACACCACCCGAAAATCACTGTATGAGAATGACAAGGTGGAAGACTGGGTTGCCGGCGAGACCGGCCAGACCGGCTATCCGTTCGCCCTTTCCTGCGACCAACCCCATGTGAACGTCGACGAGGCCGTTGCGCGGTATCTTGGCACCCTGCCGGCGGACCGGATCTGGGGCGCCTGGGACGACCTCAATTTTGCCGACAGCAGTGCTCCGGAAAGCCTTCATGATGCACTGATCTACGTGTACGAGCACCGTAGCAGTCAGAACCGCCTGACTCTGCCACAAGCCTTGCCCCGCTACCTGGCGGGTCAAATCCTGATTGAGAGTGGCGCACAGGCAAGAGCCCATTCCAGGGCAAACGCCAGGGGCATCCTGCAGCTGTCACCTGCGGCTCTGTCCGACTGCCAGATTGCCCCCAACAATTTCTGGCATCGGCTGGCACAGATCGACTGCGCCCTGCGGCTGATGAACCAGAATGCCCGCAATCTGGCACCGGTTTTCGAGCAACGGTTTGGTCATCTGCCAGAAGCCAAGAGGGACCGTCTGTTCACCCTTCTATTGGTTCAGGCGTATCATGGCGGCGCCGGACGGGTTCAGGCGTTGTTGGACGATCCAGTGCTGTCGCAACCAGCAGAGTATTTTGCCGCCAACCATGAACGCTTTACCGCCGGCGATATTGCCTTCGGCCTGATTTTTCACAATCTGGGGCGGGACCGCCTCGGTCTTGCGTCGCTCTACTATGTGGCCGACGTTCAACTGGCAACCGAGGCCCTGTGTCGCACGGCCAAACTGAAATCAACGGAATTCTGCGAATGGAAGTACTCCACCAACTGATACCCGAAAGCCTGAGCCTTCCAGTCGCCGTTTTCCTGCTAGCCAGTTCCACCATCACCTCGATGATCACTGCCAGTCTCGGCGCGGGTGGCGGGGTTCTGCTGCTGGTACTTATGGCCAGCTGGATGCCGCCCGCCGCCATTATTCCGGTTCACGGCATGATCCAGCTGGGTTCCAATGTTGGTCGGGCAGCACTGACCTGGCGACACGTGGACTGGCGGGTCATTGCCGCGTTCCTGCCCGGCGTCATGGTAGGCGCGGCCCTGGGCGCCTGGTTGCTGGTGAATCTTCCGGCCCATATCTGGCAGCTGACCATCGCCCTGTTCGTTCTCTACCTTTGCTGGGGGCCGGCTCTGCCAAAAGGCGCGTTCGGGGCTCCGGGCGTGTTTGTGGCGTCGGCCTTGACCAGTTTTGTCAGCCTGTTCGTGGGCGCCACCGGGCCTCTGGTCGCTGCGTTCATCAAGCAGATCCATAACGACAGATTCAAAACGGTGGCCACCTTCGCCACGGCCATGACGCTGCAGCACGCCCCCAAGGCGCTCGTATTCGGAGCCGCAGGATTCATCTTCTTCGAATGGCTGCCATTCATAATTGCCATGATCATCTGCGGCTTTGCCGGCACCTGGCTCGGACTCCATGTACTCAGGTCTCTGAGCAACCGGAAGTTCACACTGATCTTTAATATCGTGCTGACCGCGCTTGCGATCCGCCTGCTGTGGCAGGCCAGTGTCTCAGCCGGCTGGTGGTGACGGGACGACGACGACCGCATTGCGCCCCCGGGATTTGGCGATGTAGCTACCCTCATCGGCCCGGGCCATGACCTCTCTCGGGCCGCTATCTTCCGGTGTCAGTTCCGTGAGCCCAATGCTCGTTGTGACACCGAAGGACCGGCCGTCATGTTCGATCCGAAGCGCTTCAACATCGGCGCGAATCCGTTCCGCCAGGGCCTGAGCCCTGGCCATGCCACAAGCCGGTAGAATAATACCGAACTCATCCCCACCCAGTCTGGCCACGGTATCGGACTGGCGAACCGATTCCTTGAACAGTTCGGCGAGCCGTTTAAGCAGATCGTCGCCGAGCAGGTGGCCGCCCTCATCATTGACCGGTTTGAAGTAGTCCAGGTCAATGAGCATCAACACCGAACGTGCTTCCTGGCGCCCGGCCTCGCCCAGGCAACGGACCAGCGACGCATTGAACGCGCGCCGATTCAGCAAATGGGTCAGGCTGTCGTGGGTCGCCTCCCAGGACAGCCGTTCTTCCTGACGACGGCGATCGCTGTCGTCCCTCAGCACGAAAACCAGACGCTCATCCTCTCGCCCCTGGCGAATGTGCAGCATGGTGAGGTCTATGGGGAAGGGAACGCCCAATGAGTTCCGCAAGGTGACGTAAAGGCTGTCCAGGTCATCCCCGGACAGGAACTCCTGTGCCGTCAGTTCCCGCTCTTCCGTCTCGATGGTAACCAACTGGAAGAAGTTTCTGAGCACGCACTCGCCCTCAATGCCCAGCAGGCGGCAGGCAGCATCGTTGGCAAACCGGATAACCCCCTCGACATCGACCATCAGGACGCCTTCCTGAAGAACGCGGAGTATGGTTTCCGCGCGCTGCTGCTCGGTCTTGAGTGCCTCTTCCACTTCCAGCTCATGGGATATATCGCGAACGACCGTGATGGTGCCGAGAGCCTTTTCAGGCGTCTGGATTGCCGCCGTCATCACATCGGCCCAGATCACCCGATCCGGAGCCGCCAGTCTCAACCGGCCCCGGAAAACGCTCTGGCTCCTGATCGCATTCTTCCAACCGGCAATCGCCTCCTGCCGGTCGGCATTGTCCACACGATCGGCCAGGTAACTGTATGTGAGATCTTCCGCCGGTTTGCCGACGATCGCCTCGAAAGCCGGGTTGGCAAACTCGATACGGCCCAAGACGTCGGTCTGGACAATACCGATGGGCGCACTTTGGGTAAGGGAACGGAAAAATGCCTCTCTTTCTGCCAGAGACACCAGAACTTCATCACGCTCATCGGTCACCGTGTTAAAGATCTCGGCAACCTGGCGGATTTCCTTACCCCCGGCGACATCCACCGGATCGGAACGCATACCCAGGTGGCGCTCACGGATCTGGATGCCCAATGTCTTAAGCGGCGCCATCAGCCGCCGGAAACGCCACAGTGCCACGGGCGCAATCAAGAGGATGACCAGCAGCAGGATCCAAACGAAGGCATCCACCGTGCGTGTAATTGGTGCAAGGGCTTCCCGGGCAGGCCAGGAGGCGGAAACAAACCAGGGCACCTGGGTCAGCTGCTGCACCGACATGATGGTCTTTTCACCATTACTGTTGCGGGTCTCCAAGGTGCCCTCGAACCCCTCCATCGCATCCCGGAGTACAGGATTCGCAACCCGCACCGGCGCCATGGGCTGGTGGTCCCGCTGGTCAACCACCACAAAACCACTGCGGGTTGCCACACCGAGATAGCCGGTCGTTCCTATACGGATGTTAATGAACTGATCCAGAAAATTGTTGCCATCCAGCGCGATGGCACCACCAATCACACCAATGAAACGCTGACGGTGGTCGAAAATCGGCGCAGCCACCATGATGGCCGGCTTTTCCTGATAGTGAGAGATGTAGGGCTCGCTGATCACCGGGGTGAGCGTGGAGGAAATCCGCTGAAAATACTCCCGGTTACTGACATCCAGTCCCGCCTGCCGGTAATCTTCGGGATTCTCGGCTATGACCAGACCGTTTTCATCGATCAGGTAAACCGCATCGAACAGATGCTCCAGGGCTGTTTGGCGGCGGATCAGGATCCGGGCCCTGGTGTTGAGAACATCACCGGACATGGTGAGATTCTGGGCTACGTGGTTGAGTGCCTCCAGTCGCAGGGCCAGCTTGTCGTCCAGCTCCCCCGCAATAAGCGTGGCAATCGTTTCCACCTGGTTACGGGCCTGCTGCTCCAGCTCGGAGCGGCTCAGCAGGAAACCGGCAACGGTTACCAGCAGGGCCGTCAGGATGATCGCAACAACCACCAGGGCCACTGCCCGATTCGCCAGGCTACCCAACCATTTCCTGATCATCATGACTTCCAGGCCCCGCAGCGGGTTAGACAACCGGTAATGATCTGACCTCCGTTTTTTCTTTCTTTTTGCAACTCTTACATTTAACTCAATTCTAACAGAGGGCTTTGTGAAGTCAGGTTACACGCTTGCAAATTCAATGATAATCGTTATTATTTAGTTCCATTTTTGCACATTGAGAACTCTTCGCATGACGGACCTAACTCTGCCCCTGAATGCCGGCCCGATCACCCAACTTATTGATATGGGTGGCCCTGTCATGATTGTTCTGGTGGTGCTTGCCGTCATTGGCTTCGTTACCTTCGTGTATCTGATGCTTCTCGGGGCCCTCTATGCACCGCGTTTGTCTGGCCGGCTTAAACAAACCGTAATGAACTGGCAAAAGGATCCGGCGTCAGTCCGACCGTCCGAGGTTCGACATCAGGCCGGACGATGGGGGCAGATGAATCCGCTGCAGCGGCTTGTCACCGATACGATTGAGGCCATTCAGAACGGCCAGGATGATCGCCAGATTCGGGAAACCGCCGCGCGGGATGCGCAACATTCTCTCGAGCCGTTCGAGGCACCCCTCAAGATTATTGAAGTCATCGCAGCCCTGGCGCCACTGCTCGGTCTGCTGGGAACCGTGCTCGGCATGATGGAAGCTTTCAGCGCCATGGCGGCTACCGAAGGCCGGGCCAACGCCACTCAGCTCAGTGGCGGCATCTATGAGGCGCTGACCACCACGGCGGCGGGCCTGGTTGTCGCCATACCCTTTGCCGCCCTGGCTGCCTGGATCGAGTTCCGACTGCGGCGCATCCACAAGACCATCAACAGCACCCTGGTTTCAGTTCTGCATATCGTGCCGGAGCAGACTCTGGAGGCCGCAGACACGTCGTACCAGTCTCCGGCGCAACAGTTTGATACAGAGACAGCCAGCGAGGAGCCTGATCGCTATTCAACCGTCCGGGGTCAGCGATTCGCCCATGCAACTGGTTGAACCGAGACCAAGTCGTCCGATTCCGATCCGGATTACGCCTCTGATTGATGTGGTGTTCATACTTCTGGTGTTCTTTATGCTGACCACCCGGCTACTGCCCGTGGAACACCTGGAGCTGGCCAACAACACCTCGAACCGCAGCCCGATCACTGGCGAGCCGCTGCCCGAGCTGACAGTGACTGCCAATGGCAAGGTGCAGTGGCAGGGACAGGCCATGGCCCTCGACCAGCTCATGACCGAGCTGGGCAACGCCGGTATTACCGAAGTAAACCTCGCAACAACCGGCGACACACCGCTGGGAGCCTTCACCCGGGTGCTCAGCAGCCTGGTTGACCAGGGTATCGACAGCCACTGGAAGCGGACGAACGCAACAACACCATGAGCGATCTGGTTCCACCTCCGTTTACCTCCGGCAAAACCTTGATGGAACGTGTGGAAGATGCACTTCTGCCGTTGATCAACCTTGTGTTTCTGCTGCTCATGTTTTTCATTGTTGCCGGCCAACTGACCGATGACCCACTTCCGGAATTACCTGCCACGCAGCAGGCGGAGGACCGGCAGTCGCCCCACGCAGACATGATTGTCAGTGCCGAGGGCGAGTGGAAAGTGAACGGCGAGCTACTCGACAGGGACTCCCTGGTTGCCAGACTGCCAAAACCTGGCGAAGAGCAGCCCCTGAAAATCGCCGCTGCAGAACGAATCACCATGGCGGACCTGGAGACACTGTTCCGGTTGCTTGAGGAAGCCGGATACAAGGATATTCTGTTGTTGACGGAGCCTGGCCAATGATGCCGCAACAACCGCCCTTCCGGTGGGCACTCTTGCTGCTGGCATTCATGATCACTCTTGTCGCCCTGGTGTTCGCGTCTCCCGAAAAGACGGTGGAGCTCAACACTTTGGGCGAATCCGCGGTCAATACGGCGCCCGCTATTCGCATAAAGCTGGCCGGTGAAACCGCGCCGAAACCCGAGGCTGCGCCAAAGGCAGAACCCGAACCCCAACCGGAACCCAAACCAGTACCAGAACCAGAACCAGAACCAAAACCAGAGCTGGAGCCAGAGCCAGAGCCAGAGCCAGAACCTGAACCTGAACCTGAACCTGAGCCGAAACCTGAGCCAGCGCCGGAACCTCAGCCGGTAGCGGAACCCACGCCCGAGCCAGAGACCGCCGAAGCGCAAGCACCGAGCGGTGAGCCGGCAGAAACCGCAACGGAGCAACAATCGCAGGCGACCGTTCCATTGCAGAACGCTGGCGTCAAATCAGAAGTGGACAATTACCTGTCCAGACTCAGCCGCCACCTTGCCCGGTATTATGAATATCCCCGACGGGCAAGGCGCCTGGGTCAGGAAGGCACTCCTGTCATAGTGTTCGAATTCCAGAGGGATGGCTCGCTGATCGCCCACAGCCTGAGAACCAGCTCCGGACACCAGCTTCTGGACGAGTCGGCACTGGCCATGCTGGAGCAGGCAGCACCTCTGCCTGAGGTGCCCGACGAGATTGCCGGACAAAAATTCCGCTACGCTTTGCCAGTGCGCTTCAGCCTTCGCTGAGCCTCGCCATGGCTGCGCCAGGTTGCAGCGGCCTTAACCATTCACGCACCGATCGGGTGCGTGAAATCAACAGTCGCTTACTCACCCGCTTCGCGCGACACCCCTATCAGAACGCTAACCTTCTAATTTGCAAACATTTTTCCCGGAAGACCGCCAAGCTGGCACAGTCTCTGCAACCACTCGGTTAGCGGAACCAATGTCGGTTCTGCTCACAGCGACAGATTCATTCAGACGACGGCGTCTACTCGCACCTGCAAATTGCAGGCACCGGGTACCGCCGTTTTTTTTTGGCCGCTTGAAAAGTCCGGCCATCCGAGAGAAGTCAGGGGAAACATTATGTCTTACATCGTGCCTTCGGAGTTCGTCACCAAAATGGTCGACGCCGGCGAATCCAAGATCTACATGTCAACGCGGGACACACTGATTCGGGCCTTTATGGCGGGCGCCATTCTGGCGCTGGCTGCCGCGTTTGCCATTACCGTAGCGGTCGAGACCGGCGTGTTCCTGATCGGCGCCATCCTGTTCCCGATCGGCTTTTGCATGCTTTACCTGATGGGCTTCGACCTGCTGACCGGCGTGTTCATGCTCACGCCCCTTGCATTGCTTGATAAACGTCCCGGAGTGACCCCGGCAGCCATACTGCGCAACTGGGGTTGGGTATTCCTTGGCAACCTGGGCGGCGCACTGACCGTCGCCTTCATGATGGCGTTTATCTTCACCTACGGTTTCAATACCGATCCCGGTGCCGTTGGCGCGAAGATCGCCAGTGTTGGTGAAGCGCGCACGCTTGGCTACGCGGAGTTCGGTGCTGCCGGCTGGGCTACCATTTTCATTCGCGGCATGCTGTGCAACTGGATGGTCTCCATGGGCGTGGTTGGCGCCATGATTTCCACCAGCGTCAGTGGCAAGGTACTGGCTATGTGGATGCCCATCATGCTGTTCTTCTTCATGGGTTTCGAGCACTCCATCGTGAATATGTTCCTGTTCCCGTCTGCCATCATCATGGGCGGCGAGTTCTCGGTGATGGACTACCTGTGGTGGAACGAGATTCCCACCGTTCTTGGTAACCTGGTGGGCGGCCTCGCCTTTACCGGCCTGACCCTCTACACCACCCATGTGCGCACTGCGCCCAAGCGCAAGGTTGCGGCAGCGTACAACGACGCTGCCCTGGCCCGCACCAACTGAGTCTGGGCGTCCTGCAACTCCGGCTGCCGCACCCGCCGGAGTTGCGCTTTCCTTGATCGAGGAAATGCCGTTTCCCAATGACCAGCTCCCTTTCCATTTCCGCCGGCCAGTACTCCGACGCTGGCGTCAAACCAGTCAACCAGGACTTCCACGGTTTACTGGTGCCAAAGGGCCACCAGCTGATCACCAAAGGCATCGCCGTTGCCATCGCCGACGGCATCAGCTCCAGCAATGTCAGCCAGATTGCCAGCGAGTCCGCCGTCGCGGGTTTCCTCAGCGACTACTTTTCCACTCCGGAAAGCTGGTCGGTGAAACAGTCCGCCCAACGGGTGCTGCTCGCAACCAATGCCTGGCTTCATGCCCAGACCCGGCAAAGCCAATACCGCTATGACCGCGACCGAGGCTATGTCTGTACCCTGAGCGTGATGGTGCTCAGGTCCGCCACCGCACATCTGTTTCATATCGGCGACACCCGCATCTACCGGGTTCACCACGACCAACTTGAACAGCTCAGCACCGATCACCGGCTCTGGCTCTCCCCGGAAGAGAGCTGCCTGACCCGGGCCATGGGCATTGGCCATCAACTGGATATTGATTATCGAAGCCTGCCGATCCAGCCCGGCGATACCTTTTTGCTGGCGACCGACGGCATCCATGAGCACCTGGATGAGCGAACCATGGCCGGTATCATCCGGGAATCCGGCGATGATCTGGACGCTGCCGCCCGCCGGTTGGTAGCCCAGGCCCTCGAACAGGGCAGTGATGACAACCTGACCGCCCAGATCATCCGGGTGAACTCGGTTCCCGCGGTTCCGGAAAGCAGCGAGCTGTTTCACCAGCTGGCCCAGCTGCCCTTTGCGCCGGAACTTCAGCCGGGCCAACATCTGGACGGTTACCGGATTCTGAGACAGATTCACGCCAGCAGCCGCAGCCATGTCTACCTGGCGGTGGATGAGGAAACCGATACCCGGGTGGTGCTGAAGATGCCCTCACTGGAACAGAGACACGATCCGGTCTACCTGGAACAGTTTTCCACCGAGCAGTGGATTGCCAGGCGAATCAGCAGCGATCAAGTCGCAAGACCGTTCCAGTCCAGCCAACGACCCAGCTTTCTCTACCAGGCCACAGAGTTCGTGGAAGGCTGTACCTTGCGGCAATGGATGCTGGACAACCCGGCTCCGACACTTGATACCGTGCGTGATCTCGTTGAGCAGATTGGTAAAGGCTTGAGGGCATTCCACCGGCTTGAAATGGTGCACCAGGACCTGAAGCCGGAAAACGTGCTGGTGGATCCCCATGGCACTGTCACGCTGATTGATTTCGGTGCCACCCGGGTCGCCGGCCTTGAGGACTCTGAGATCGGCGAACAGGCGGTTCCTCGGGGGGCCGCCCTTTACAGTGCCCCTGAGACCTTTCTCGGCGAGCCCGGCAGCTGGCTATCAGACCAGTTCTCCCTGGGCGTGATTACCTACCAGTTGCTCACCGGCCAGCTTCCCTATGGCGCGGAAGTACCGAAAATCCATAGCCGGAACCAGCTTCGCGGGCTGAACTACCGGCCCGCGAGACACTTACGTGAGAATCTTCCCGCCTGGGTCGACGATACAATTGAAAAAGCGGTTCACCCTCAGGCCCACAGACGTTACCCGGCGCTCTCGGAATACCTGTACAACCTGCGACACCCATCCGTCGACTGGCACAAGCGTCATCGGCCGCCGTTAATGGAGCGCAATCCCGTGGCCTTCTGGCAGGGTGTATCCGCGTTATTGCTCCTGGCGTTGCTGGCAGCCCTCGGCCTGGGCTGAAGCGGGTATTGCCCGAGCAAGTTTTTGCCCCACCAGCAATCCTTCGCCCGGCGTTCGGGCGCGCGGTTGCCTGGCCCGCCGGGGACATCTCCGAGAAAAAAGATAACCCACTGTTTTAAAAACTATTTCCTCTTCTGGCACAGGCTTTGTAATGAAAGTCCGCGTCCAGGGAACACCCGGGGACACTATTCATTCACAAGTCATGGAGCAGACTATGCCAACTCCTTGTTATATCAGCATCGAAGGCCAGACCCAGGGCAACATCACCGCCGGCGCATTCACGTCCGATTCTGTCGGTAACATCTACGTGGAAGGCCACGAAGACGAAGTGCTGGTGCAGGAATTCAGCCACGTTGTTACCGTACCGACCGATCCCCAGTCCGGTCAGCCATCCGGTCAGCGCGTGCACAAGCCGTTCAAGTTCACCTCCGCCCTGAACAAGGCCACCCCGCTGATGTACAACGCCCTCGCCTCCGGCGAGATGCTGCCCAAGGTCGAGCTGAAGTGGTACCGCACCTCCGTTGAGGGCAAGCAGGAGCACTTCTTCTCCACCATCCTCGAAGATGCCACCATCATCGACATCAACTGCAACATGCCCCACTGCCAGGATGCCGGCAACGCCGACTTCACCCAACTGGTGACCGTTTCCCTGTCCTACCGCAAGGTAACCTGGGAGCACGCCGTTGCCGGTACTTCCGGTGCTGATGACTGGCGTTCGCCAATCGAGGCGTAAGTGTATTCGCAGTGAGCGGAATAGGTGCTCCGGAGACCAGAGGGTCCTCGGAGCACCAGCTTTGGAGCTTCAAGGAACGAAGAGCAGGGACGGCCCTATGAACTGCTTTGGCATCGAGTCAAAGAAAGCGCTCATCGCTTGCGGGATTTTTTGGATCAGCCTGATCTCGGGTTGTGCTTCTCTTTATCAACAAGCCACCGAGTTTCGCACTTCCAATGGTATTGCGTTCGAGTTCAATAGCAGACATTTCGATACTGTCGATATCCAACCTTCTGAAACACAGATTTGGCGCGGCTCGGATTTAGTGGGCTCTGTAGCGACGATGGAAACCAACGCCGACTTTTCAACGGCACTAGAGGAGGTCAGACAGGGTTACAAGGAAGCACAAAAATCCTCTGGTGACGTGACAGAACTGGATTTGGGCGAAGGAGTCTATGGGTTCTCTGCGACTGTAAACGGCTACACCACTGCGTTTATCGCCACGTCGAGCCACCCGTCATCATGGATTACGATTAGCACCGATGATGACGTTTTCTACGAAGTTTTATCCACACTGACGGTTCACGAGAGGCACCAATAATATTTGCCGCTAGTTAACACCACTGGCATTGTCTTAATTGAGCGGCTTATTAGCCGCCTCAGCCTGTAAACGCTCCACCAGCCAGACCTTGATAATCGATTGGCGGGTAACGCCAATACGTGCTGCCTCACGGTCCAGAGACTCCACGACCCAGGCCGGAAAATCAACATTGATTCGCTTTTGTTCCTGATTCACCCGCCTTGCAGAAGACAGATCAAGATCCCCGACAATATCTTCCTGGCCCTCATCAAACTTCTTGTCAAAATCTTTAGCTTTCATAAAGCTCAACCTCTTTCTTGCGGGAACGCCTGACCGAAATCAGGCGAGTACGCCCCGCCCGGTAAGTCACAACGGCCGACCAGTGCTTGTCCCCAATCTTGCCAATTAGCAGATATCGGGGCTCATCCACGCACTTTGCCTTTACTTCCAGCAAATACGGGTCTTTCCACAGCTGCTGGGCATCCACGAAATCAATACCGTGCTTGTCCAGGTTGGCCTGGCTTTTGGTTCCGTCAAATTCAAACACGTCCATGAGTATAAAATATTCCTTTTTTACTCAATCGACAAGAGACTACTACAAGACCTTGGCCGGCATCTCTCGTTTGGCTTCCAGATAGGGCGCCATCACATTGGCGACCCGGCAGATTCTGGCGTATTCCATTAGTCTACCCGGTAGGAAGGTTTTACGGGTGCGATAAAGCTCCAGGGCCTCCAGCACAACATCTATGCCGATGCGATTGCGGAACTTGAAACAGTCCGCCAGGGTTTTCTCAGGGTTGTAGACGTTGAGGACGATGCCATCCACGTCCACACGGTCAATGCCTGCACTGAAAGCCCGCCCGGAGAACCGGTATCCTGCCACCGGCGGATAGTCCAGCACCGGCAGGCGGGCATCCCGTTCCACAGCCAGATGTACCTGGTGAGGAATCTGGGTGGTGATGCCGTGCCAGTCCAGCGCGGAAATCAGGCAAAGTACAGAATGGGGGAAACGCGTGGCGGCGGCCATCAGATCCGGGTTTTCGACCTGGGGCAGATCCGCCAGCCGGTAGAGGCCACGGCTGAACGGCTCGATCAGCCCTTCGTCCCGGAGCTGGTAGAACTGGTAACGACTATAGCCGCGAGCCAGCGCCTCGCTCAGGCGGAGTCGGAGCCAGACAAATCGTCACCACTTATTTATATATGGTGACAGTTTGTCTGAATGGAATATGTCATTCAAGTATCGACTTAGCTTGACCTTTCCCAAGGTCGATAATCAGTGCCACCGCATAATATTGCCGAGCTAGACCATAGCAAACCCCAAATTCGAACGTTAAGCTTGTCTGTTCATAAGCATCTGTGAAGTAGCCAGGTACCCGAGTTTGCAGAAAACGCCCCTACCAACCCAGACCGCCATCAGCCTTGGTGAGCTCATGTGCACCGTCACCCGGGACTGGCTCTGGCAACCGGCGGAGCAGTGGGTCCAAGAACGCAATCCGGGCAGCGTCCTGCATTGCCGGGTTGGGTCAGGCCAGGCCACCTACCACCGTTACGATTCTCGCGATCGACAGCATGTGATCACCTACGGCGCCCGCATGATTGCCGCCAAGCACCAGCCGGAGACGGCCAGCGGCTGGTTGTCGGGTCGGGAGATCCGGAAACGTGGGTACTTTGGTGGGGAGCTGAGCACCCTGAATCTGCTGGCGCACACCTGCTGCCATGAGTTTGCGCATCTCCTGCAGCAAAGTGCCGGTCAGCGGTATCGGGGATCGGTGCACAACCGCCATTTCTACACCATTCTTGATGAGCTGCACGAGAGCGGGGCTGCGCAAACTACCCGTAAGGCCCTGGCAGGAAGGGCAAGGGAACAGGGCCTGACGCTACCGGATACGCCGTTCGAACCTGTGGACACAAGGCAACAGATGGCCCACTGGCAGGTGGGAGATACCGTACGATTCGGTACCGGCCGGCGGGAACTGCACGGGCAGATTATCCGGGTCAATCGCAAGACCTGTACCGTGGACGGTATCGGGCACTCAAAAGGAGTTCGTTACAGGGTCCCCGTGCAGATGTTGAGCCCGCTTACACCGCCTCGGTAGCCGAATCGAGGAGGCTCCGGATCTCTGGCACACAGGAACCGCAGTTGGTGCCACACTGAAGCTCCCGACCCAGAGCATCAACGCTGTTGGCTCCCCGCCCGATTGCCCGCTGAATCTGTCGGTCCCCGACCTGGAAACAGCTGCAAACCAGGTTGCCTGCATCATCCCCATCCACGGCCTTTGCCGCCAGCAGGCCACGCCTACTCGCCTCGTCAAGCTCTGGCTGGCTAAAGCAGCTGACCAGCCAGTCCACCGATGGCAGAGCGTCCGGGTCACGATCCACCATGAGCACAGCCTCCAACTGGCCATTGCGCAAGCGCGCGGCCCGGAAGCGGCCTTCGCGGACATCCTCCATCACCAGCTGCGGCTGGCCGCCGAGCCAGTCCGGCACAGCACTCTCCCAATCCATGCTGCACTGCCCGGCAACGAACCAGCTATCGCAATCGGGCAGGACCTGTTTGGCCCAGTAGTCTGCCTTCCAGCGTTTCGGACGATCCCGTCGCACCAGCAAACGTCCATGCCAGCGGGCAGGCCAGTGGGTGAGGGTAGCACGACCGTACTTGGCCTCCGGTTGCCCGGATATCGGGTCCACCAGGCTGTCAGTAAGCGCTGTAGCCAGACCCTGCCCGGTAAACTGATCGTTCCAGTGGATCGGCACAAACACCTCACCACGCCGCTGCTCCGGCGCACTGCGCACCCGGCCGATAAAGTGCCCATGGGCACTGTTCAGTGTCGCCAATACCCCGGGCGTGAGGGAAAGCGCCCGAATATCCTCGGGATGCACCTCAATGAACGGTTCGGGGCGGTGGGCCAGCAACCGGCTGGACCGAGCTGTTCGCGTCATGGTGTGCCACTGGTCACGGATACGGCCCGTATTCACGATCAACGGAAACGCTTCACCAGGATTTCCGGCCGGTAATCGAGAGGCAATCGGGATCAGGCGGGCTCGACCGGTGGCGGTAGCAAACCGACCGTCAGTGAAAAGTCGCCTGGAATCGGAGGTTGGTTCGGTAACCGGCCACTGCACAGGCTCCATGGCCTCGTATTGTTCGTCGGTCAGATCCGCCAACCCGGATATATTGAAAAAACGTTGACCGTCATTCTCGAACCCCGACAACCGGGCATGTTCCCGGAAAATGTCCGCAGGACGCTCATAGTCAAACCCCGCCTGGTGTCCCAGCGCGCGGGCCACCGCACTGACTATCCACCAGTCCGGCCGGGCCTCTCCGGGCAGCGGCAGAAAGCGCCGTTGACGGGAAATGCAGCGTTCGGAATTGGTAACCGTGCCGTCTTTCTCACCCCAACCCGCCGCCGGCAACAGGATGTCCGCATGGCTGGCGGTGTCCGTATTCCTGACGCAGTCCGACACAATGACAGTGGGGCACAGGTCCAGGGCCCGCCGGATACGATGGGTCTCCGGCAAACTGACCGCAGGGTTGGTGGCCATGATCCACAACACCTTGATGTCACCCCGCTCAACCGCATCGAACAGGTCGACGGCTTTCATGCCCGGCCCATCCGCGACCGCCTCCGTCTCCCAGAACCGGGCCACGCGGTCCCGTGCACCCGGACTGTCGTAGTCCATATGGGCGGCAAGGGTATTGGCCAGCCCGCCAACTTCCCGGCCTCCCATGGCATTGGGTTGGCCGGTCAGGGAAAAGGGGCTGGCGCCTGGTTTGCCCACCCGGCCTGTAGCCAGATGGCAGTTGATAATGGCGTTGCCTTTATCCGTGCCGGCTGAAGACTGGTTGATGCCCTGGGAGAACGCCGTCACCGTGCGCTGCTCTTCTGCGAACCATCGGTAGAAGGTGATGACATCTTCGACCGGCAGTTCACAGACCCTGGACACCGCATCGGGCGAGGGGGCCGCAGATCTGGCAGCGCTGAGGCTGGCGTCAAATCCCTCGCAATGGTGCGCGAGGTAACCTTGATCGAGAGCGTGGTGATCCGCCAGCCAGACCAGCAGACCATTGAACAGCACGGTATCTGTCCCAGGACGGAGAGCAAGGTGGAGATCCGCCAGGTCACTGGTCGCGGTCTTGCGCGGATCAATCACCACGACCCGGCGGCCGGGTCGCTTGGAAGCCTGCATTCGTTGATAAAGCACCGGATGCGCCCAGGCGGCATTGCTGCCCGCCAGCACTAACAGGTCAGCCAGCTCCAGGTCCTCATAACAGCCGGGAACCAAATCTCCGCCAAAGGCCCGTTTGTGGGCAGCAACAGCAGACGACATACACAGGCGGGAATTGGTATCCACGTTGGGCGTTCGGATAAACCCCTTCGCCAGTTTGTTGGCCACGTAATAGTCCTCCGTCAATAACTGACCGGAAAGATAGAAGGCCACTGAATCGGGCCCATGAAGAGCCGCGGATTCACGAATCTGCCGGGCCACTTCCGCGACGGCCTCCGGCCAGGTACTTTCTTGACCATGAACAACAGGCCTCAATAGTCGTCGATCCGGGGTCAGGGTTTCGTGCAATGCGGCGCCCTTCACGCACAGGCGGCCCAGGTTCGCCGGATGAGTCTCGTCCCCACGCGTTGCAGACGGCGCCGCACTCACTCCACAACCCACGCCACAATATGGACAGGTGGTTTTAACCGTCGCCGGTCTCTGGTTGATACCGGTCACAGGATCTCCTCGTGTTTCATAAAAAAAGCCCGCCAATCCGGATGCCTTTAAAGCGCATCTGGGGCGGGCTTCTTTGCCAATGGAATTACGTTGTCGTGAACAGTCTTATTTACGACTGCAATAAAAGGGCCATTCGGATCATGGGGGAAGGTAGCGGATGTCAGATACCGGATAAGGCGGCTCTCAACGATTCCATCCCCCTCATCAACGTAACAGAGGCTCCCGGTCAACCAACAACTCCGGTATCAAAGTGGTGCAAAACCGCTCTCCCACGCACTAAAACCAGACTTGTAACCACAGCCCATTCCCGCCGCTCAGTGAAAACGCCCCTCTAACTCACTGATTTAAGGTGCCACTCCGATCTGGCACGCCCCGTGCAAGACCTGAATCAGAGACGCGCGTTACGACTCAACAGAAAACTGATCCCCAGGCACAGGCGCCTGCTTTCCGGCAACGGAGGGCAGGCGTTTTTGCGTTTGGGCCACACAGAATGAGGTATATCCATGTCCACAGTTACACGACAAACCACCCGCTGGCTGACTCGAATTCTGCTAACAGCCACATTCTGGACCGTCAGCACGGTGACTCAGGCGGAGATTGGTCCAGCCGAGAAGCCGGACCTCAAGCTCGGTTTTATCAAACTGACCGATATGGCGCCCCTGGCAATTGCCTGGGAACAGGGCTTCTTTATGGACGAAGGCCTTTTCGTGGAACTTGAAGCGCAGGCGAACTGGAAGGTGCTGCTGGACCGGGTCATCACCGGAGAACTGGATGGCGCCCATATGCTCGCTGGCCAGCCTCTTGGCGCCTCCATCGGCTACGGCACCCGGGCCGATATCATCACGGCCTTCAGCATGGACCTGAACGGCAATGGCATTACGGTTTCAAACGATGTCTGGGACACCATGAGCCAGCACATCCCCGACAATGCCGACGGCAGGCCCGAACATCCCATTAGCGCCAGCGCGCTGCGGCCGGTCGTGGAAGCAGCCCGGGATCGGGGCGAACGGTTCCGGATGGGCATGGTGTTTCCCGTGTCCACCCATAATTACGAGCTTCGCTACTGGCTGGCGGCCGGTGGCCTGAATCCCGGCTACTACGCGCCCCAACGAGGCGACACCAGCGGCACCCTGGAAGCCGACGTGCATCTGTCCGTAACTCCGCCGCCGCAGATGCCCGCCACCATGGAGGCGGGCACCATCCAGGGCTACTGCGTGGGTGAGCCGTGGAATCAGCAAGCGGTTTTCATGGGCATCGGCGTGCCGGTGATCACCGATTACGAAATCTGGCCGAATAACCCGGAAAAGGTCTTTGGGGTTACCCGGCAGTGGGCCGAAGACTATCCCAACACCCACCTGCGACTTTTGCGCGCCATGATTCGGGCCGCACATTGGCTCGATGAGAACAACAACGCCAACCGGGAAGAGGCCGTAAAAATCCTGGCCCGGCCCAGCTACGTGGGTGCCGATAAGGCGGTGATCGCCAACTCCATGACCGGCACCTTCGAGTATGAAAAAGGCGACATTCGCGAGGTTCCGGACTTCAATGTCTTCTTCCGGTATCACGCCACCTACCCCTATCCGTCCGATGCCATCTGGTACCTCACCCAGATGCGCCGTTGGGGCCAGATACCCGAGGCCAAGCCAGACGACTGGTATATGGAAACCGCAGCCCGGGTTTACCGGGCGGACATCTACGAGCAGGCGGCCCGTTCACTCATTGCAGACGGCACCTTGGAGGCATCGGACTTCCCGGATTTCGAGACCGAAAACTTCCAGCGCCCGCACCAGGGAGAGCTGATTGACGGTGTCGCCTTCACCCCCCGGACACCAAACGCCTATATCGACAGTTTCGACATCGGCCTGAAAGGTTCGCAAACCCCCTAAGCGGGTTAGCAAGGAGATTTTAACCATGACTACGATCACTTCGGCCAGAAACACACCCCAGCCGCCGCGCTGGCTGGGCCAGAGACTCAAGTCCATCGGTGCATCGCTGACACCCGCTCAGCTCGCCACTACCGGGCGCCAGATGCTGCTGCCATTGATAGGGATCCTGGTGTTTATCGGTTTCTGGCACATGGCCGCACCACAGGTCGATACCTCCCTGGGAAGTTTTCCGGGCCCGGCGCAGGTCTGGGAACAAGCGGGACAACTCTGGCAGGAGCACGTCAACCAGCGCGAACGGGCCGACAAATTCATTGCCATGCAGGAAGAGCGGAACGCCCGCATTCTGGCAGACAATCCAGAGGCTGAGGTCAAGATCCGAAGCTACCCGGGTGCGCCAACCTTTCCCGATCAGATCATAACCAGCCTGATCACGGTTTTGGCCGGATTCGTCGTGGCCACTGCCATCGCAGTGCCCCTGGGCATCGTGGTGGGGCTGAACCGCCACTTCCAGGCGGCGGTCAACCCGCTGATCCAGGTGTTCAAACCGGTTTCGCCTCTGGCCTGGCTGCCTCTGGTGACCATGGTGGTCTCGGCAACCTACGTGAGCGATGACCCGATGTTCGAGAAGTCGTTCTTGACCTCCATGATCACGGTCACCCTGTGCAGCCTGTGGCCCACGCTGATCAATACCAGCGTTGGTGTGGCTGCGGTCAATCCGGACCTGCTGAACGTGTCCCGAGTTCTGCGACTGTCCTTTTGGACCCATGTCCGCAAGGTGGTGTTGCCGTCTTCGGTACCGATGATTTTCACCGGTTTGCGTGTATCGCTGGGTATCGCCTGGATGGTGCTGATCGCGGCCGAGATGCTGGCCCAGAGTCCCGGGTTGGGCAAGTTCGTCTGGGATGAATTCCAGAACGGCAGCAGCCAGTCCCTGAGTCGGATTATGGTGGCGGTCCTGGCCATCGGTTTTATCGGGTTTGTGCTGGACCGGGTGATGCTCCTGATTCAACGCAAGGTTGCGTGGAACGAATAAATATCTGGATAGGAGAGTGACATGAGCAAAACACATTTGGAGCTGACCGGCGTCGAAATGGCGTTCGATACACCCAAGGGGGCATTTATCGCCCTGGACAACATCAATCTGAAAATCCGGAAAGGCGAATTCGTATCCCTGATTGGCCACTCCGGTTGTGGTAAGTCCACGGTGCTGAACATTGTCGCCGGACTGCTTCAGGCCACCAAGGGCGGCTGTGTACTGGATGGCCATGAAGTGAATTCGCCCGGGCCGGAACGGGCAGTGGTGTTTCAGAACCATGCGCTGATGCCCTGGCTGACGGTGTACGAGAACGTTGAGCTGGCAGTGCAGCAAGTGTTTCGGAAATCCATGGGCAAGCAGGAGCGGCATGACTGGATTCATCACAATCTGGAACTGGTGAACATGGCCCACGCGGCAGACAAGCGACCGGGCGAGGTATCCGGTGGCATGGCCCAGCGGGTGGGCATTGCCCGGGCGCTGGCCATGAAACCCAGTGTGCTGCTGATGGACGAGCCGTTCGGCGCGCTGGATGCTCTGACGCGGGCCCACTTGCAGGACTCACTGATGGAGATTCAGCAGGAGTTGAACAATACCGTCATCATGATCACCCACGACGTGGACGAGGCGGTATTGCTGTCAGACCGGATCATCATGATGACCAACGGGCCCGAGGCTACCGTGGGCGAGGATCTCTACATTGATCTGCCCCGGCCGCGCAACCGGGTGACTCTGGCGGACAACCCGGAGTACGTTCATTACCGGCAGGAGGTACTGCGTTTCCTTTACGAGAAACAGCGCAAGCTGGAACACATCTCTTCACGCCGTCCGGAAAGGCCGGAAGCCTCAGACGACAAACAACCGAAGGCCCGGGCTGCCAGGGCCTAGGACTGTTCCATCACTTCAGCACGTCAGCCATGGATACCAGGGCCCGGGCTACCTCGGGCAATTTCCGGCCCTGGTCCATGGCGAGTTTTCGCAATACCCGGTGAGCTTCGTCGTTGCTGATCCTGCGATGCTCCATCAGCAGCAGCACCGCTTTTTCCTGGGTTTTGCGGTCTTCCAGCGCTTCTCTGGCACTTTGCAGCTCATCGGTCATCTGTTGGAGTCGCCGGGTTTGCTCCTGAACCAGGTCGAAGATGGAACGGCCAAACTGCTGGCCGATACCATCGCTGGCCCAGGATTCGCCGGCCTGTTGGTCGTTTCCGGAATCGCACAGCACCAACATGGGTTGGGACGACGGTTCCTGGGCGCCCAGGGAGGCAACCAGGGTTTCCTGGTGGGCCAGCGAGTTTCTGGCGTCGGCAAAACGCTCGGTGCAGCGGGCGTGAAAACAGCCCTCTACGGAATCCTCTATCGTTTTGAGTTCATCCATCCGCTCAGACATGAGCCTGAACCATTCATCGGCCAGTGCCGGATCCAGATCTTTATAACGACCTATGGCAGTGCCTCGCTGACGAAGCCTTTCAATCTCCGCCTCACGAGGGTTTTCGCGCAGTTTTTCCCACAGATCCAGGGAACCGTCATCGGCAAAGCTGTTAAACACCTCAAAACAGCGCTCTTGCGCCTCAATCAGGTGCGCCATGCGCTCTGACAGTGCACGATCAAACCGGCCACTGGAAAACCCCGCCGAACCGACAGCCCGCTCCTGCCCACAAAACTCTTTGCCGTTCATCAGGTGTACCATGGCTACCAGAAGCCCGGCTATGGTGGGGTCAACGGCGGTATCCGCAGCCTCAAAGACCACCGCAATCAGGTTGTGGATCAGGGTGCTGTAATCCTCGGTGGCAGAGGCCGCCGTGACTTTCCGGGCAACCACACACCGCCGAAGTTCCGGCAGCCCCTCAAGGCCGTGAAGGGCACTGGCAAGCTGGTTAAGTAGGCGACTACTGACTGGATGCGCCGTCAGCTCCTCGTGAATCTCGGCAAGGGCCTGCTCGAACTCCGAGCGGAGCCGATCCGACGTCGCGACCAGGTGTTTCCGCTCCTGGGCAAATTTTTCGCCGGAAGAACCAAGAAACACGTTAGAGGCACCCCGCTCGCACTGCAGTGCATGTACCAGATTGCTGATGCACTGCACCAGTTTGCCCATCTGCAGGAAGTACTGGAGATTCATCAACTCGCAGCTTTTCGAGGCAATCAGGTAATCACCTGCCGAGGGCGAATTAGGGGCAGGGACGCGCTTGGTGTTCATGACAGACTCCGGAGGCAGACAGCCTCAATTACGACAATCGAGTTCAGGCCGGTTGTCCTTGTAACCAGCCTCATACCCCCTGCTCAGCAATTACCGCGCCACCGCATCTGGCCCAAAACCGTGCAATCCGCCCCTTCGCAGGGCAGCTTTCGCCTTATCACAGTGCCCGGAGCAAACCCGTAAAAAGCTAACCAACTGATTTTAAAGGCTTCCAAGAACTGGCACGAAGATCGCTTTGCAAGAAGCAAGGACGAACGTCCCGGCCAAGGATCAGGCCGGACCATCAGATCATTGTTGTTGGCATTGGCGCCGGACCATCGATTTCCCTTGTGGGAATAGATGCTCCGGCTTTTTTTGTTTGGTCGAAAAAGTACGGGTTCGAGCGAAATGACAGGAGACACTGAATCGACACTGGTGATTTGCGGGCACGGCATGGTTTCGCAACGCCTGCTGGAAACTCTCTGCCGTGAGCGAGTCAGACCGTTTACCCGCATCATCGTGTTCAATGGCGAGGCATCCGCTGCCTATAACCGGATACAACTCTCCGGACTGCTTGCCGGGGAAACAGATGAAGCCGCTCTGACCTTACAGCAGGACAACTGGTTTCGGGACAACGGCATTGAGGTGTGCACTGGCGAACCGGTGGTCTCGATCAACCGTGAAGATAGGACGGTGACCACCACAACCGGTCGGGTTCAGCGCTATACCCACCTGGTGCTTGCGACCGGTTCGCGTCCCGCGAAACCGGGGCTGCCGGGCCAGGATCTCCCTGGCGTGATGACCTTTCGGGATCTGGATGACGCCAGAACCCTGATCGATGCCGCTCGCAGACACCGCCGAGCAGTGGTGATTGGCGGCGGTTTCCTGGGCCTGGAGGCCGCTGAGGGTCTGCGCCAACGCGGTATGGCCGTCACTCTCCTGCACCGCAGTAGTCATCTCCTGAACCGCCAACTCGACGAGATCGGCGGCCAAATCCTCCAACAACACATGGAAGAACGCGGCGTGAGTGTTCGCACCGCGGTTGCTCCAAAGGCTCTGCTTGGACGATCGATGGTCAGGGCGGTGCAACTGGACGACGAAACCCTGATCAGCACCGATCTGGTTCTCTTCGCCACTGGCATCACACCGTCTGCAGAGCTTGCCCGGGCTGCGGGCCTGGAATGCGATCGCGGCATTCTGGTGGACGGACAACTACGTACCAGCGACCCGGCAATCTCTGCGCTGGGCGAGTGCTGCCAGTTGGGAGACATCACCTTTGGGCTGGTGGAACCCGGGTACCAGCAGGCCGAGGTGCTTGCAGGCGTGCTCAGCGGAAACACTCCAGACGCCGAATACAGGCCGGTGGATACACCAACCCGCCTGAAAATCAGCGGCGTTCCGATTTTTTCCTGCGGCCAGATCAGCCCCGATGGAGACACCGAATCGGTGGTCTGGCAGGACCACGAACAGAGTCACTATTGCCGACTACTTATCCGCAACCAGCGCCTCACCGGCGCGGTGTTGCTTGGTGATACCCGGGACGGACCCTGGTACAGCCAGCGCATCCTGCAACAGGACGATATTTCCCGGTACCGGGACTTCATAGCATTCGGCAAGAACTACTGCGAAGCAGCGGCATGAGCCTTCAGCCAGCTGCCCCGAAAGAGGACAGACCCATGAGCAAGAAAACCCTGATCGTCGTCGGCAACGGTATGGTCGGCCATCACTTTCTGGAGCAGTTCTGCGCCAGTCCGGCGGCCGACGACTACGAAATCATCGTGTTTGGCGAGGAGAAACAGCTGGCCTATGACCGGGTTCATCTGTCGGAGTATTTCGGTGGTTCCACCCACGCCGATCTCGCGATGGGCACATTGGAGTGGTACACCGAGCAAGGCATTCAACTGCACCTGAACGAGCAGGTGACCGGCATTGACCGGGAAAATCGCACACTTGAAACGCCCCGGGGCAGCTACCGGTACGACGAATTGGTGCTGGCCACCGGTTCCTATCCGTTCGTGCCGCCGATTGAGGGCAATGACCGGCCCCACTGCCTGGTTTACCGCACCCTGGATGACCTGGATGCCATTCGCGCCAGCTCCGAAGGTGCCCGTACCGGCGTGGTCGTCGGCGGTGGCCTGCTGGGTCTGGAAGCGGCCAATGCGCTCAAGAGCCTGGGACTTGCAGCCCACGTGGTGGAATTTGCGCCCCGGCTGATGCCGGTGCAACTGGATGCAGACGGTGGCGCCTTGCTGCGTCACAAAATCGAGGAACTCGGCGTTCAGGTACACACAGAGAAGGCAACCACTGCCATTGTCGAGGGCAAGGACGCCCGATTGCGGATGAACTTCAGCGACGAGTCCTTCCTGGAAACAGACCTTATCGTGTTCTCGGCCGGCATTCGTCCCCAGGATGCCCTGGCCCGAGCCAGTGGCCTGGAGATCGGCGAGCGCGGCGGCATCGTGATCAACAATCACTGCACCACGTCCGATCCCCATGTGCACGCCATTGGCGAGTGCGCGCTCTGGGAGCAGAAGATTTTCGGCCTGGTGGCTCCGGGCTATACCATGGCCCGCACCCTGTCGGCCGCCCTGAACGGCGATCGGGAGACGAGTTTCACCGGCGCCGACATGAGCACCAAGCTGAAGCTGCTGGGTGTGGATGTAGGTTCCATCGGTGACGCTCATGCCCAGACCCCGGGCGCCCGCAACATCCGCTTTAACGATGAACAGGCCGGCCACTACCGCCGGATGGTGATCAGTGAAGACGGCAAAACCCTGTTGGGTGCCATTTTGGTGGGCGACAACAGCCACTACGACACTCTGCTGCAATACGCCCTTAACGGCCTCACTCTGCCGGAGAATCCGGAAACCCTGATCCTGCCGGAAAACCAGGGCGGCGCACCGGCCCTGGGCCCCGACGCCCTGCCGGAGACTGCCTCCATCTGTTCCTGTCACAACGTCACCAAGGGCGATATCTGTGGCGCCATCGACGCCGGCTGCTCAGACCTTGGCAGCGTCAAGTCCGAGACCAAGGCCAGTACCGGCTGCGGCGGCTGTACGGCGCTCCTGAAGAACGTGGTGGACAGCGAGCTGGAAAAACGTGGCGTGGAGGTCAGCAAGGATCTTTGCGAGCACTTCCCGTACAGCCGCCAGGAGCTGTTCCACATTGTGAAGGTGAATGGCATTCGCACCTTCCGCACCCTGATCAGCCAGCACGGCAAGGGCCATGGCTGCGATATCTGCAAACCGGCGGTGGCGTCGATCCTGGCCACCTGCTGGAACGAGCACATTCTGGCCACGGATCACGTGCCGCTGCAGGACACCAACGACACCTTCATGGCCAACATGCAGAAGAACGGCACCTACTCGATTGTGCCGCGCATCCCGGGTGGTGAGATCACGCCGGATAAGCTGATTGTCCTCGGCGAGGTGGCCAAGGAATACGACCTGTACACCAAGATCACCGGGGGCCAGCGGGTGGATCTGTTCGGCGCCACCCTGAGCCAGTTGCCGGAGATCTGGGAAAAGCTGATTGCCGCGGGCTTCGAGACTGGCCACGCCTATGGCAAGTCACTTCGTACCGTGAAATCCTGCGTCGGCAGCACCTGGTGCCGCTACGGCGTGCAGGACAGCGTGGGCATGGCGATCCGCCTGGAGGACCGCTACAAGGGCCTGCGGGCGCCCCACAAAGTGAAGATGGCGGTCTCCGGCTGTACCCGGGAGTGCGCTGAAGCCCAGAGCAAGGACTTTGGCGTGATTGCGACGGAAAATGGCTGGAACCTGTACGTCTGCGGCAACGGCGGCATGCGGCCCCGCCACGCCGACCTGTTTGCCACGGATCTGTCGGACGAGGAATTGATCCGCACCATTGATCGGGTGGTGATGTTTTACGTGCGCACCGCCGACAGGCTGCAGCGCACCAGCGTCTGGATGGAGAACCTTGAAGGCGGCCTGGAGTACCTGAAGCAGGTGGTGCTGGAGGACAGCCTGGGCATCTGCGCAGAGCTGGAGGAGCACATGGAAGGGATTGTTGGGACCTACCAGTGCGAGTGGAAGACGGCCGTCGAGGATCCGGAAAAGCGGAAGCGGTTCCGGGAGTTTGTGAATGCGCCTTCGCAGAGCGATCCGGTGCAGGAGTGGACTGTTGAGCGGGGGCAGCGGCGGCCTGTTTTGGAATCCGCGTAGATTTTTGGTTGAGGGGCGGAGCGCAGGGGTAGATATCTTTCCCCTCGGGAAAAAGAACTCGCTTCGCTCAGACACCTTTTTCCTGTCGGGGAAAGATATCTACCCCCACGCTCACCCGGCCAAGAGTTAACGCCTGGGTGCAACAAGCCAGAATTTTCTAGGACGAATCGGCTTGAACAGCTAATAAAGACATTGGAGGAACATATGAAACCACGCACTCGTTGGGAAGCCGTCTGCACCGTAGACGATTTGGTACCGGAATCCGGCATCGCGGTCTGGACCGAGGACGGCCCGGTCGCGGTGTTTTATCTTCCGCACCGGCTGCCCGCACTGTTTGCCATCAGTCACACTGACCCGTTCAGCGGCGCCAATGTGCTGGCCCGGGGGATTACCGGGGATCTGAAAGGGGAGCCGGTGGTGGCCTCGCCGCTATACAAACAACATTTCAGCCTGCGCACCGGTGTCTGTCTGGAAGACGATGCCGTAAGGGTCAAAACCTACCCTGTCCTGCTGGACGGCAACCAGATCCGCTTGGAGGTCCGGGCCAACCAGCGAGAATCCATCGCCGCGTGACGGCGATACTCCTAGGCTAAACCTCTCTGGAGCGACGCCAACGCTCACGCCAGCCAAGAACGAAGATGGTCAGTGACGGCAGGAAGGTCACGGTTACGATGGCGGCCCCCAGCAGGCCGAACAGGACGATGGCGCCCACGCCCCGGTAGAGTTCGGTGCCTTCGCCGGGCAGGAACACCAGGGGCGAGAGGCCGCAGATGGTGGTGAGGGTGGTCATGGCGATGGGGCGCAGGCGGGTCTGTACGGCGCTGGTGACGGCCTGCACCACGGTAACGCCTTTCTGGCGCAGGTTCTGGCGGGCCTGGTCCACCACCAGGATCGGGTTGTTCACCACCGTGCCCATCAGGATCAGGAAGCCCAGCATGGTGATCATGTCGAAGGGCTGCCTCAGAGGCTGCAGGCCGAGCATGGGCAGCAGGCCACCCACCAGGTTCATCAGGGCCAGGCCCACGATGCCGCCAGCCACACCAAGTGGGATGGCGGTCATGATCAGCAGCGGGAAGCCCCAGTGGGCGAAGATGGCCACCAGCAGCAGGTAGACAATGGCGATGGCGATGATGAAATTGCCGGTCAGCGCTTCCCGCGTGGCGTTCAACTGGTCGCTGGCACCGGAGATATCGACGTCCACATTCGCCGGCAAGGCACCACTTTCGCGCATGGACTGAAGCAGTTCCGTGCGTACCCGTTCAACGCCGGCCTCAAGCGGCACATCGTCCGGGGGAATCACGTTCAGGGTCACGGTGCGGCGACCATCCACCCTGCGGACGGTGCTGGTATCCACGGTTTCCTCTATGGTGGCGAGGCTGGACAGGGGCAGGGTCGCGCCCTGGGGGGTGTGCACCATGACATCGGGCAGACTGTCCAGTGACGGATTGCGACCCTCGCTGCCATACACATAGATATCGATCTTTTCGTCGTCCAGGAAGAAATCATCCACGTAGCTGCCCTCGGTCAGGGAGGCCACGGTGAAGCCAATGCCTTCGGCACCCAGGCCAAGTTCCGCTGCACGATCCCAGTCGGGCATGATCTGGATCAGCGGTTGCGCCAGAGACAGCGTGGAGGGCTGGCTCTGGATGCGGGGATTGTCGAAGATTTCCTCCGCCCGCTGGTAGGCGGCATTCGCGGCGCTGTATACCGAGACCAGATCCGGGCCGGAGATATCCAGGTTGATGCTGCGGGTGCCGCCATCGTTGCTGGAAATGATGGAACCTTTGGCCGCGAAGGCTCGCATGCCCGGGAACTGTTCATAGAACCGGGTGATCTCGTCCATCAGGGCTTCGATGTGCCGCGGGTTCAGGGTCTCTGCAATGATCCGGATCCGGGTTGGCGTTACCTGCATATTGAGATAAGCCATGGGCGGCACGCTGGTCTCGCCGGCGGCATAGGACTGGCCATCGGCGTTCACGTGGGGCAGGAAATAATCCTCTACCTGTTGGGCAATGGCTTCCATCTCCTGCAGGTTGTAGCCGGGTGGCGCGGACATGGCCGCAAAGGTCTTGGGTTCCTCACCCTCCGGCAGGTATTCGGCGGGCGGGGTCAGCACGAAGATCACCCAGAGGCTGACACCCACGGTTGCCGCTATGACCAGAACACGACGCACCGCGCCATTCACCAGCCAGCGCACCGCCGCCATGGCGGCCCGACTCCAGCGACCCGAGGTCTCATTGCCGTATTCATCCGTTTGCATACCCCGGCGACCGAAATCCAGCCGGGCACAAAGGGTGGGTATGATGGTTATGGCCACCAGCATGGACGCCAGAATGGCGGCGGAGATCGCAATTGCCACGTCGGAATACAGCTGTCCGGCTTCTTCCTCGATGAACAGGATCGGCAGGAATACCAGGATGGTTGTGGTGGTGGACGCCAGCACCGCCGGCCAGACTTCCCGCACGCCCTTGAGGGCCGATTCGAAACGGTCCAGCCCGAGACGCCGGTGTCGCTCGATGTTCTCCAGCACCACGATGCTGTTGTCGACGGTCATGCCGATGGCAAAGGCGATGCCCGCCAGGGAAATCACGTTGATGGTACGGCCGGTGATCAGCAGCCCGATAAACGCGGCTATGGCACACAGCGGTATGCCCACCACCCCGGCAAACGTGGCCCGACCGGATCGCAGAAACAGGAACATCACCAATGTTGCGAAGGCGGCGCCAATGCCCAGGTTGGTCCAGACGTTGGCCACCGAGGCTTCCACGTATCGGGCATCGTCTGCAGTCAGGCCCAGCCTCAAACCCGCCGGTTCGAGCACCTCGCGGTTGATGGCGGCCACCTCGTCCATCATCGCGTGCTTGATATCAATGACGTTGGATCCACTCTCACGACGAACCTGCAGGCCAATCACCCGCTGCCCATTAACAACGGACAATTCCCGGATGCGTGAATGCCCTTGCCGGACCTGGGCCACCTCACCCAGGCGCACCACGCTGTCACCCTGCCGGCGGACCACCAGTTGCTCCAGGGATTCAACGTCATCAAAGCGCCCAACCGTGCGCAGGAGGTACCGGCGCTTGCCGGCATCAATCTCGCCACCGGAAATGTCCTGGTTGCGACTGACAATGGCATCACGCAGATCGAGCAAGCTCAGGCCCCGCTGGGCCAGGGCCGCTTCGTCCACAATAACCTGCATCTGCCGGTCGGCACCGCCGCCGACGGTGACCTCGGAAACACCCGGAACACTCTCCATCCTTGGCCGAACGCGGTCTTCAATAAAATCGCGCATCAGTTCGATATCCAGTTCCCTGGGGTTGCCCTCCAGGGTGGCGATGCGGAAATACATGAACGCGTTGGAGGAGAAGGACGCCGCCACGATGCGCGGCTCATCGACGTTTCTCGGATAATCCGGGACCTGGCTCAGAGCATTGTTAATCTGGATCAACGTCTCGGTGATATCGACGCCGAACGGGAACTCCAGCTCGATTTCGGCTGCACCGCTGGACGCGGTGGAGGTCATTCGACTGAGATTGGGAACATTGCGCAGGAAACGTTCCTGTTCGATCAGGATGTCTTTCTCGATGTCCTGGGGAGTGGCGCCGGGCCAACTGGTTTCCACCGTCACCGTGCGCACTTCCAGATCCGGAATCATCTGGACCGGAATTCGAAGTGCGGCGGCGGCCCCGAGGATGGCCACAATCAGGGCAATCACGGCGACCAATGTGCCGTGGCGGATTATGCCGGCAAACATCAGCGGCTCTCCCGCTCGGCAATGCGAACGCTGATGCCCTCGCTCAGAGACTCGTTGCCACGGACCACCACCTTCTGATCTGCCTCAAGGCCACTGGTGACCTCTACCCGGCCCTCAAAGGCGGTACCAAGACGCACCCGCTTTTCGGTCACGGTCCAGGTAGTTTCATCCTCCGGTTCGGCGATCCATACGGTGGTTCGCCCTTCGGGATACCGGTTGATGGCATCCCGCGAGACCGTCAGGCCACGTTCACCGGTCGTCACCCGCAGAACCGCCTGTGACGACATTCCCGGGAGCAGCTTCACCGACTCGGGCTTTATCGCGCGGAGAAGAAAGGTTCTGGACTGGGGATCATTGACCGGCACCAGAACATTGATGGTTGCTCTGGTCAGCTCCTGCCCGTTCTGCACCAGAAGCCGGCTGTTGTCGTCGATACGTTTGTAGAAGGACTGGGGTACCCGGAAATCCAGACGCAGGTTGTCGGTATCAACCAGCGTCAGCAGCTGGTCGCCCGGGGTGACCCATTCACCAATATCCCGTGAGCGTTGGCTGACCACACCGTCAAAGGGCGCTGTCACGCGATGGCGATCGGCCCGGACTTCCACCTGTCGGCGGACGGCTTCCAGGCGTGCAAGCGCCGCCTCGCTGGCCGCCACTTCACTTTCCCGGGCACTGACTTCGGTAGCCGCAATATTACGGCCTGCACCCACAGACCTGGCCTCACGCAGCCGGCGCTGCGCCTCATCAAGACGGCTGCGTGCCTCTTCCTCATCGGCCCTCGCGGCCGCCAGCTCCCAGGTGACCATCTCATCGTCGAGCTCGACCAGCACATCGCCCCGGGAAACACGGTCCCCGGTTTCCACCCGAACCGCCTCCAACAGGCCGGCCACTGCCGCCGACATACCGGAGACCCGCAGGGCATTTACCGTACCGTTGAGGGTCACTTCCTCGATGATATTTTCCGACGAGACGGTTTCCAGCTGGACACCTGGCAGGTCCTGGGCAGCGGTAGACAACGGAAACAGGCCGCACAGAAACAAGAGAACGCCATGCAGGCTCTTGATGAGAGTTCCCACGTCCTTTCTCCAAGATTCATTTTGATGGATGCAGTTACTAACCTTAGTTCATGGCTTACGTTGAAAAACCCCGTCCGGACCTTGGACACGGTTTGGCCCATCCGGGCGAGGGAATGCGAACCGGGGTCAATTCCGTTGCCAGCTATCTGAGCTACTATTGTGGCAACACCAATTACAAGGACGCCCCGTGAAACCTCTCAGCCCGACGGATCAGCTTTTTCTATGGCTGGAAAAGCGGCAGCAGCCCATGCATGTGGGCGGTCTTCAGCTGTTTTCTTTTCCCGAGGACGCACCGGATGACTACGTCGCCCAGCTCGCCGACCGGCTCAGGCAATTCACCAAAGTAACGCCGCCGTTCAACCAACGCCTGGATTACCGGTTCGGCCAGCCAGTCTGGGAGGAAGACGAGCATCTGGATCTGGAGCACCACTTTCGTTTCGAAGCGCTACCGACGCCGGGACGGGTAAGAGAGCTGTTGTCGTTTGTTTCGGCGGAACATTCCCACCTGATGGACCGGGAGCGACCACTGTGGGAGTTCCATCTGATTGAAGGGCTGGGGGAGCGCCAGTTTGCCGTTTATATCAAGGTACATCATGCCCTGGTGGACGGCGTATCGGCCATGCGGATGGTCACCCAGATGCTATGCCAGGATACCGGCGAACGGGACATGCCGCCGATCTGGGCCATGCCACCCCGCCCGTCCCGTGAAAAGGAGGATGGTGGCCCCTCCCTGTGGCGCAGTGTCGGCCATCTACTGGGTGAATCCGGCAAACAACTGGGCACGGTGCCCACCGTGGCCCGGGAACTGCTTAGAACCATCAACAACGCCCGCAAGGACCCGGCCTACTCCTCCATCTTCCACGCACCCCGCTGCATCCTGAACCAGAAGATTACCGGCTCCCGGCGCTTCGCGGCGCAATCCTATGAACTCAGTCGGATAAAGGCGGTATGTAAGATCTACAGGACCACGGTGAATGACGTGGTGATGGCTATGTGTGCTACTGCACTGCGCAGCTATCTGATGAACCGGGACGCGCTGCCAGAGAAACCGCTGATCGCTATGGTCCCGGTATCCCTGCGCCGGGATGACAGCTCAGGCGGTAACCAGGTGGGTGTGATCCTCGCCTCGCTGCACACCGATGTCACCAGCCCGGTCACCCGGCTGATGCAGATCCATGAGGATGTGAAAGCCGCCAAGGACCGCTACGCCCACATGTCCCCGGAAGAAATCATCAACTACACCGCCCTGACCCTGGCGCCGGCAGCGTTCCATCTGCTCACCGGCATGGCTCCGAAATGGCAGACCTTCAATGTGGTGATCTCCAACGTGCCTGGGCCACGGGAGACCTGCTACTGGAACGGCGCAACCCTGGACGGCATGTACCCGGTCTCCATCGCCATGGATCGCCTGGCCCTGAACATGACCCTGACCAGCTACGGCGACCAGGTGGAATTCGGCCTCATCGGCTGCCGCCGAACGCTACCCAGCCTGCAGCGGATGCTCGACTACCTGGAGGAAGCCCTGGTTGAACTGGAGACCGCCGCCGGCTTGTAAGCAGCTCGATCAGCCGAAGCGGCGCTCTTCGTTGCGGATGGAGATCTGGTTGTTCAGGGTCCAGAAATCATACAGCACACCAATCAGGAACAGGCCGCCGGTCAACAGGTAGATGATGCCGGTAATCCACTTGCCCATGTACATCCGGTGAATCCCGAACACACCCAGGAAGGTCAGCAGGATCCAGCCGATGTTGTAACTGACTTCACCTTCCCGGAACCGCAGGTCCGCCTCCCGGTCCATGGCCGGGATCAGGAACAGGTCGATGATCCAGCCGATGAACAACAGCCCCAGGGTAAAGAACCAGATGGTGCCGGTAACGGGTTTGCCGTAGTAAAACCTGTGGGAACCAAGGAATCCGAAGATCCAGAGCAGGTAGCCGATCAGTTTGCTGTGAGTGTCTGGCCTTTGGGTCATGTTCGTTTTCATCCTTTTGGGTTGGTGTCTGGTTTCAATTATGGCCCTAGCCTGGTTGATTTGGGGGCTGGCCGGGGGGAAGGAATTTTTTCCCTCGGGAAAAACAACTCGCTTCGCTCAGACATCTTTTTCCTGTCGGGAAAAAATTCCTTCCCCCCGTCCATCCACACATTGTGGCATAGGAAAGAAAAGACAAATTAAGACAGTGCAATAAAAACGTGGACGGCATTCTCAACTGTCAGCAGGGCGTGGGGTGGGGCATTATTTTTTCGGGGAAAAAGATGTCTGAGCGAAGCGAGTTGTTTTTACCCGAAAAAATAATGCTCCACCCTGCGACCACGCTCCAAACTAAGAGGCCCGGAAAGATCAGGGACCAACCTCCGGAGCCGGATCCGGACCACCCTCACGAAACTCGCTGGCCGACTTGCCGGTCCACTTTCGGAAAGCTCGGCTGAAGTTGGACAGGTCCGCATAACCCAACTCATAGGCAATCTCGCTGACGGACTGGTTGGTATAGCGGAGTAACTGGATCGCCCGGTCTTTCAGAACCGACTCGAGGATTTCACGGTAGCTGGTATCGCGGTCGGCCAGGCGGCGTTTCAGGGTTCGGGACGAGACGCAGAAACGCTCGGCCATGGCTTCCAGGGACGGCAAGGGGCCGGGCATCATCCGGAGCATGTTGCGGATAGCCAGGACAATGTCACCCTGCTCTTTCAGGGCCTTCTGGAGCTCGAACTCACACTGATCTCGGGCCATGCGGGAGGCTTCGGCGTCGGCCAGGCGCATGCGCACTTCCAGAAGCTCCCGGGGGAACACCATCATTTCATCCGGCTGGCCGTATTCGAATCGGACCGGTAGCTGGTTCGCAAACTGCCGGTAGCAGGGCGGCTCCGGCGCGCTCAGGCGAACGGTGACGCCCGGGAGCTTGCCGTCTTCCAAAGCAAAGCCGTGTCTGGCAGCGTCTTCCCGGTCCAGGAGCTGTTCGGTCAGCAGGATCAGGGTGGCGCTCACGGTCTCGGCGAGAAACGGATAGAGGCCGGGCACTTCGAATTCGGTGCACAGCTTTACCAGCACCTGATCCCCTGCTTCGGACTGGCTCGTACTGAGGAACGGCACCCGCAAATGCAGGTAACGGCGCACGGAATCCAGGGCATCTGCGAAGGTGGGGCTGGTAAGGGCCGCGAAGCCCAGGGTGCCGTGAATGGTCAGGCGCAGTTCGCGGGCCAGCATGAAACTGAGACCGTCTTGCCCGGCCAGGTTCACGGCCCGCTTGGCCATGATGATGGCATCGGTGACAAAGACCCGGCTGTCGTTGGACTTGAGATCGTCCGGGGAGAATTCGAGCCCTTCATAGAGTGACCGGTCGTTATACCCCAGTTGCCGGACGGTTTCGGCCAAGACCCGCAGGTAAGCGCCCGGCACCAGGAACAATCCCAGCATCTGCCGTTCTTTGTCCGGACCAGTTGGGCTCATTGGCATTCCTTATTATTGGGGTGGCTGAAGCACTTCAACTGACTCTATCAGATGCCTCTTGCCGCTACAGTGGGGCCCGGTACACCATGCTCGCCGTCAGCATGGCCAATCAAATCCCGGGCCGTGTCCCATCCTGATCGACTGGCGTCCCATTTGCGCATTCCTGCCCGACGTTGACTGCCCCACACTGGAGCCATGACATCAGCCAGAGCGAGGAGTACACACATGCTGAGCAACAAAACCGCAGAAAACAAAGCGGCTCCCGTTACCCGGGCCTCAAACACCCCGGACAACGTCACCATCACCGCCCAGCGCATGGGGTTCGAGTTTGGCGAGCAGGTACCCCGTTACTGGGTCGACAACAGCTACACCATCAGCCACATCATGAATGCGCTCTCGGTGCTGTTCCCCCAGGGCGAGCAGTTCTTTGTCGATTCGGTAAGGGCGTTCCGGGACAAGATCTCCGATCCCAAGCTCAAAGAGGAGATACGCGGGTTCATTGGCCAGGAGGCCATGCACTCCCTGGAGCACATTGCTATGAACCAGCACGTCCGAGACCAGGGCATGCCGGTGGAAGAGCTGGAAAAGCATCTGGAGGTGGTTCTGGGCATCGCCAAGAAACTGCCCAAACGGCATCAGCTGGCCATCACCTGTGCCCTGGAGCACCTGACCGCTATGATGGCCGACATGCTGCTGGAACGTGACGATGTTCGCCAGGACATGGACGAGACCATGCGCCCGCTATGGGTTTGGCATGCAATCGAGGAAACGGAGCACAAGGCGGTAGCCTACGACGTATTCCAGGCAGCAGGCGGCACCTACGCCGAAAGAACCTTTTATCTCGCTTTCAGCACCGCCGCCCTGGGGGTGATGAGCACCTACTTCACCAGCCGGATGATGCTGAACGACCGCAAGAACTTTTCTCTGAAAGACACCGCCTCGGGGCTCTGGCGCCTGTGGGGCCTGAACGGCACCTTCTCCAGCCTGATTCCCACATGGCTGGAGTATTTCAAGCCCGGTTTTCATCCCTGGGATCACGACAACAGCGACCTGATTGCCCGTTTCAAGGAAGAAATCCAGGCGCACATCGCACCGCAATACAAGAAAGGTAATCGCAGGACGCTTCAGTAACCCTTGGAGTTACGCGGACAAGCAGGTGGGGAGGCCTTTGTTCCGGGAAAAACAACTCGCTGCGCTCAGACATCTTTTTCCCTGCACAAAGGCCTCCCCACCCACTCATCCGCTTGATCTGACCAAGGTCAAGCGCCCGTTCTGACAACTCCAGATCGAATGACTTCCCCTTTCCGCCAAAGCCGCCACTCACCGGGCTGATAAACATCCCATTTTTCATCGGTAGTCAGCGGTTCGGTCACGACAACGCTGACGATATCGTTCGGCGTCGTTTCCGATTCAAAGTCCACCGTCACATCGGCGTCTTTCAGACGGGCAGGACCAAACGGTGCCCGCCGGGTAATGCTGGCCATCTTGGTGGTGCAGTAGGTGAACAGCCAGTCGCCGTTACTCAGCAGGAGGTTGAACACGCCCTGGCTGGCGTAAGCTTTCGACAAGCGCACCAGCCGTTCAATGATGTCGTCGGTCGGGGTGTTCCGGTCGCAATGGCTTCGCAGGTGGTTGAGGATGTCGCAGAACAGGGCCTCGCTGTCGGTGGTGCCGACCGGTTCGTAGAAGCCCGGCGTAGAACTGAAGCCGGACAACTGGCCGTTATGGGCGAACACCCAGTAGCGGCCCCAGAGTTCGCGCATGAACGGATGGGTATTGGCCAGGCAGATGTCGCCGACGTTTGCCTGGCGGATGTGGCAGATGGCTACTTCGCTCTTGATCGGGTGGGTCTGGACCACTTCGGCGATTCGGGAACTGGCGCTGGCATCAGCGTCGTGGAAGGCCCGGACGCCTTTGCCCTCGTAGAAGGCCACTCCCCAACCGTCTTTGTGGGGGCCGGTCTGGCCGCCGCGGCGGGTGAGGCCGGTGAAGCTGAAACACAGGTCAGTGGGCGTATTGGCGCTCATGGCCAGCAGTTCACACATGGGCTAGGTCAATCTTGCAGGGAAATGATTGCCCCAAGAATACCGCAATCAGCTCGCTTCGACAGTCAGAATCTCAAGCTGGCGGGGGTTATGGCCGGCGCCGACCACCCGATTTCGACCGGCCCGCTTGCCACTGTACAGCCAGCGGTCCGCAACCCGGAGCAGGCCTTCGGCTTCCCGGCCGTGATCTGGCCACTGGGCAATCCCGAAGGAGGCGGTTACCCGGATACGGGCATCACCATAGGGCAAATCGCGTTCAGCAATCCGCTGGCGCAGCTCGTCCATCAGGACAAACGCATCCGCCGGCTTCACATCCCGCAGAATCAGGCCGAACTCCTCGCCACCGAGGCGGCCGACAAAGTCTGTGCTTCTCAGGCGCTCGGTCAGGCATCGGCTGATGTTTTTGAGAACATAGTCTCCGGCCTCGTGGCCCAGGGTGTCGTTCACAAGCTTGAAGTGGTCAATGTCCATGACCACGAGAGCAAAACCGGCTCCGCTGCGATCACACTCGGCGATGGTCCGATTCAATGTGCCCTGGAAGTTGCTGCGATTGGCGAGGCCGGTCAGCGCATCAGTCTGGGCCATATCCACCAGGCGCTGCTCGGCCTCTTCGCGGCGGCCCTCATACAGGTGAATGAAGGCCAGCATCAGGGCACCGCACAACACCATGTTGAGCAGATCGATCATCGCGTGGGGGCTGCCGACCTGGCCAAGGTGGATGTAGTAGATAACACCGCCGACGATCATGAAGGGCGCGCTGAGAATCATGCCTTCTTTCTTGCCGAGCAGCAGGTAGGCAAGAACCGGCATCATCAGCACCCAGACGAAAGCGGACACCGAGGCTTCTGGCAGCAGCATTATCACGAGGAAAAATGCGAACAGAGGCACCAGATAGGCATAAACCCATTGCTGCAGGTGGGGCGTGGATTTCAGGCGCCAGACGCCGAAAAACAGCAACGCGCTGGCACAGAGTTCACCAATGCCCACCCAGAGGAAACCATTGAGAATCTGAAGGCATGCGAAAACCACCAGTGCCGAGCCGGTGATCAGAAAAAGCAGCCGCATCAAGGAGCGGCGATGGCTGTCCCGCAGACCTGAGCGGCTCTGTTCCAGTGTGGCCCCCAGGTCGGAATGGTGAGGCGTATTCATGCTGACTCTTCCTTGGATCAGCTTCCGAGTATAGCCCCGAAACACTGTTTGTAAAATGTACAGCAGGCCCGGTTCTTCACGGGCCCCTGACACTCAGCCTCACGCATCAGACATAAAGGTTCTTGCGGGAGAAGCGCTCCACCAAGGGCTGATAAGCCGAACCCAGCAGACGGTTGATGGCGTCGATACCCCAGGCGTCCGGGCCTACCAGGATGCGGGACTCGTTCTTGAGTATGCCTTTTACAATGGTCTCCGCCGCTTTCTCGGGCGTGGTCATGGCGAGCTTGTCGAAACCCTTGCGCTGGGCGACGGCATTCTCGGACTTGCCCATACGCGCGGCATTGGCAATGTTGGTGCGGATGCCACCGGGGTGCACACAGCTCACCGCCACCGGCTGGTTTTCCAGCTTCATTTCCTGCCTGAGGGCTTCGGTGAATCCGCGTACCGCAAACTTGGCGGCGTTGTAGGCGCTCTGTTTGGGCACGCCGATCAGGCCGAACACGCTGGACACATTCACCACATGGCCATCGCCCGAGGCAATCAGATGTGGCAGGAAGGCACGGGTGCCGTGGGCAACACCCCAGAAGTCAATGTCCATGACCCATTTGAAGTCCTCGTCGGTCATCTCACGCACCGTTGCAGACAGTGCCACGCCCGCGTTGTTGATGACCAGATTGACCTGACCAAAGTCTTTTACAACCTCCTCGGCATGGGCAAAGATGGCATCCCGATCCGAGACATCCAGCCGGTAGGTCCTCACATCGGCATTCCCGAGCGCTTCCGCCGTTTCCGCCAGGCCGGCCTCATTGACGTCAGACAGCGCCAGCCGGGAGCCCCGGTCCGCCAGGGACTTGGCGAGCGCGCGCCCGATACCCGAGCCGGCACCGGTAACAACGGCAACTTTGTTCTTCAGATTCTTCATGGTCACGGACCTCTTGTTGTGTGCTCTGGCAATTAAAGCAGATACTCTAACAATTGCCTGTCCGGGGGATATGGCTTTAGTGAACCAGGCCACATGGCACTCCGGCCACCCTCTGACGCGGCATCCGGTTTCCGGTACAATCCGATGCCGACGGCCGGTGTGCGACACCGAGCCTCCCCCTTCCCCGAACCTGTGGATTTTCTTTATGGAATGGAGTCTTACGCATTTCTGGCTGATCCTGGCGCTGGTGCTGAGCCTGGCTGAACTGGCCTCGGGTGTCCTGTTACTTCTGGCCCTGGGCATTGCCGCGGCGCTGACCGCCTTGCTGGCTTTTCTGGGCGTACCATTTGAGTGGCAGCTCGCCGGCATGGGGGTGTTCTCGGGAATCCTGGTGCCTGTCGCCATTCGCTGGATACGACCGCGCTTCTCTCCCAAAGGCGTGGCCTATGGCACGACCGGCACCGGAGTGGAGCAGGGCCGGCGTTACCAGACCCAGAAACGGGATTTCGATGGTGCCACGGGCATCAAGGTCAACGGCGATTTCTATCGCCTGCGGGTCACTGACACCGGAGAAACCGACCTTCCGGAAGGAACCGACGTCATTTTCAAACAGTTTGACGGCACGACCGCCGTTGTTGAGACGATCACACACAAGGAACAGTAAGCATGGAACAGTATCTTTCACCCGGGCTGATCATCAGCCTGATCCTGGTCGCTATTGGCATCTTCATCATTGCCAAGGGACTGGTCATCGTTCGCCAATCCGAAGTCATGGTCATTGAGCGGCTGGGTTCTTTCAATCGCATTCTTGAAAGTGGCGTGAACATCATCATCCCCTTCATCGAGCGGCCACGCCCAATCACCATGATTCGCTACGTCCGCATGGGCGAAGACTACCATCCGGTGATGAGCGATGAGGTCCGGATTGACCGCAGGGAAACGGTTATGGACTTCCCTGGACAGCCGGTGGTGACCACCGACAACGTCACGGTGAAGATCAACGGCGCCCTGTATTACCAGATCATTGACCCGCGCCGGGCCGTTTACGAAGTCGCCAACATGAGCCAGGCGGTGGAGGTTCTGGCCAAAACCACCCTGCGCTCGGTGGTGGGCAAGATGGAGCTGGACAAGCTGTTTGAATCCCGCAGCGAGGTGAACAACGCCATCCAGGCCGAGATGGAAGAGGCCGCTTCCAAGTGGGGCGTCAAGCTTACCCGGGTGGAAGTCCAGGACATCAGCATGCCGGAAGAAGTGGAAGAAGCCATGCGGTTGCAGATGGCTGCAGAGCGCAAGCGCCGGGCCACGGTCACCGAAGCCGAGGGGGAAAAGTCGGCGGCTATCGCCATGGCACAGGGCCAGCGCGAATCCGCCATTCTGAATGCCCAGGGCGACAAGGAGTCGGCCATTCTCCGGGCCCAGGGTGAGCAGGAGTCCATCCGTCTGGTACTCAGCGCAATGGGCGACTCTGAAGAGAACAAGCAGACGGTTATTGGCTACCTTCTGGGCCAGAGCTATATCAAGGTTCTGCCCAATATGGCGAAAGAGGGCGAGCGGGTGTTCGTACCCTACGAATCCTCAGCGCTGCTCGGCTCCATGGGCATGTTCCGCGAACTGGCCGGCAGCCCCGAGGACACGGTTCGCCAGCATCTGCAGCGCGATGGCCTGCGCGGCGGGATGGTCGGCGCGGCAGGCAACAGCTAAGCCCCGAGAACCCGTCAACCCAGGAGATTGTCCAGGGGTTGGTCGTAACTGGGGGCGAATACCTTCAGGAAATAGGCAACCTCTGGCAATCCGTCTTCCTCCAGGCGGTTGCGGATCTGTTGGGCGGCCGGCTCGAACTCCTTGTTGCCGGCCCTGATCTCCGCCTGGCACTTGAGCCACGCCGACAGCCTGTCGGCGGCCTTGATCAGTTCCCGGTCTTCTGCCGGTAGCCGAGACTCCCGAACATAAGGTGAAAAATCCTCTCGCAGGTCCTCTGGCAACAGCGCCAACAGTTCCGCCTCTGCCTTATGCTCGATGTCCCCGAATGCCTCTCGCATCACCTTTGAATGGTATTTCACCGGTGTCGGCATATCACCGGTAATCACCTCCGTCGCATCATGGTAAAGCGCTGCTGCGGCAATACGGTCGGCGTTCACCTGGCCACCGAAATGCCGGTTGCGGATGATGGCAAGCGCATGGGCCAGGGTTGCCACCTCCCAGGAATGGGTAGCCACATTCTCCTCAATGGCATTGCGCATCAGCCCCCAACGCTTGATCCAACGCAGGCGGGAGACATAGGCGAAAAAGTGGCTGACAACGTTACCCATTAATCACTGACCTGTTTTGCATAAGTTAATAATCTTTTGCTTCAGGTGCACAAAATCCCCGTGCTATTCTGAATGCGTATTCAATTGTTACATAACCGGGGATATCGTGTCCGCTGAAGCCCAATTTCGAAGATTAATGGCCATTCTTGTTGCGGCTATTATGCTGGCAACGGCGCCGGTTCGGGCAAACGAAACCGAAATCACTGTGGGCGTTTACCACTTTCCCCCGATCGCCAGTGTCAATTCCGATGGCAAAGTCGAGGGCTTCCTCGGGGAACTGCTGGAGGTGCTTGAGCAGATACACCCGGACGTCTCATTCCATATCATCCACACCTCCCCCAAACGCCGCCACCTGGATTTCGATGCCGGTCTCTACGACGTCATCTTCTTTCAAAGCCCTGACTGGGGTTGGACAAAGAAGGATGTGGACATTACCCACCCGATCTTGGCCGACGAAGAACTTTATGTCGCTCTCAAGAAACCCGGCAGAGATTCCTCATTCTTTGACGACCTGCACAACCGATCTATTGTGGCCATTTCCGGCTATTACTATGGTTTTGCCGGGTATGAAACTGACAACTCCGTGCTCGAACAAAAATTTAATATCGAGTTTTCCGACAGCCACGCCCGCAACATGAATTTGATCAAAGTCGACCGGCCCTCTGTTGCGGAGGTCGCCATAGTCAGCCACTCCTACCTGCAGCGGCACCTGGCCAGGCATCCAGAAGACCGAGACAAATTACTAATATCGAACGAGCCGGATCAGCGCTACCAGCTCAGCATCATTGCCCGGAAGGGCGGCGCCGCCAGTGCAGACCAGATGCTCGAACTGTTGGCGCCGCTGGTGGACAATGGCCGATACCGGCAACTCGTCGAAAACTGGGGGCTCCAGTTACCAGCCGGCTTTCTGACCAGCTTCGAGGCACCCTGAGGTCAACGCACATCCAGGTTGAAGGCGACGATCACGTTACCCTCGCCACCCATCTCCGCATTACGGGCCGGATCGAGCAGGAACAGCTGATCAGCCGGTACTCCGTGCGTTTGCTGCAGGACATTCCGCAAGGTTACCCCGCGCGAGGAGGCCAGGTTACTCAACGCTTCCGGCGCCAGTGACCGCTCACCGGCCAGATAGGCTTCCCGGGCTGCCTGCCATTCCTCCTCGGACAGTTCCTGTTCACCACCAGCGGTCAGATCGTCCCGCAACAGCGCAAGTCCGTCAGCCTGGGGCTCAACATTACCCCGAATATTCAGCAACAGGTCCGGGCGTTCCAGCAAGGCGTCCGCCAACGCCGCCAGCTTTTCGGCCTCACCCTCGGCCAGCTGGATACTGCCGGGAACAAAGCTCACCTTGCCCAACTCTTCCCCGCTCAACCCGGCCAGCTCCGCAATCGAACCAAGCATACTGAACGGTGACGCCGCGGCCTTCGCCAACAGGTTTACGAATGCCCGCATCACCACCTTGCCGACACTGAAGTCCGGGTCGGACAGGTCGCCGCTGATCGGCAGGTCCACTTCAATAACCCCTTTGCTGTCCCTGAGCAGGGCCAGACCCAGTTTGACCGGCGCATTGACGGCATCGTCGCTGGCTATGGCGGAACCCAGTTCCAGCCGATCCATCACCACCAGGTTGGAGGCATCGATTTGTGAGCCGGCAATCTCGTAATCCAGGTTAAGATTCAGCTTGCCACTGTCCACGCCGTAGCCCAGGTATCGCCCGAAATAGGGCGACAGCGCCGGTAGCGACAGATCCTGCATGATCAACCGGAGATCGCTGACATCCTCGGTGCCGAGGGTCCCAATGGTGCCTTCGAAATCCAGGTCCGCCACGCCGCCGACCCGGCCCCTTATGGATACCTTGCCCTGCTGCGGGGAAATGTTGCTCAATCCGGTTACGCTGCCATTCAGCTCACCAAACGATGTGGTGAAGGCGGGATCCAGCGTACGATCGGTGTAGGCCAGCTCACCGTTCTCAAGCATCAGCTGTCCAATGCGGAAAATGAATTCGGGCTCGGAGTCGCCGGTTCTCTCTGCGGCCTCCGGGGCCGGTTCTTGTTCCCCGGCGGAACCGGCCCCCTTGGCAATGCGCTCCACGTTATGGACGCTGTCGGTATTGCGGACAATGTTGATCCTCGGCTGGGCCAAGGTCACGGTGCCGATTTCCAGCCGGGCAGGGTGGACGTTATATTCAATCGGCGCCAGGCGCAACGTTTGCCATGACACCAGCGATCCGGAACTGTCAGGCAGTTTCAGGTCCAGGCCGGCCACTTCCGCAGTTCCGCTGAAGGTGCCGGTGAGCGGGTCCTGTTGGCCATCGAGGTCCAGATTGCCATCGAGGCCCAGAGTACCGTTGGTTATGGCGAGGTTGGCGCCCTCCTGCACGTATGGCTCGAAGGCCGCCAACGCGACACCGCTCCCGGATATGGCCGCTTCCAGGGTAAATGGGGCGGGCGTAACCTGGCCATTCAGCGACAACTGCCCACCACTGGCCAGGGTTCCCCGGGCTTCGTAAGTAACCGGTTCCTCCAGCTCGTGGCTTATCCGCCCTACCGAAACCGAGAGTTGCTCAAGAGCAATTTCAGCCGCCGTCTCCGGCTGACTGTCCTGCCAGAGAACCCGCCCGTCGGAGAGCGCAATGCCCGCGACTGACCAGCGGAACGGCTGCCCGGCAGACGATGCGTCGTCTGCGGTTTCAGCCTCTCCCTGTTCGGAGGCCAGCGGCGCCAACCAGTCGATTTCCCCCGCTGCACTTCGCGCCAGGGCGAGATCGAGCTTGTCCAGGGACACCTGGCCGATACGGACCTCCCTCCGGTTGAGGTCGAAACCGATGGCATCCACCGACAGCAGGGCGTTCGTCAGCCTGGCCTGATCACTCTGCTCATCCAGGGCGACGGCAAGATTCTCGAGTTTCAGCTGACCGTTGGTCGTTTCCAGGTAAAAGGCGTCTCCGGCCTGGATTTCATAGTCCGAGCTGAGAGTAACGCTGCCGCCACGCAAGTCGTAGGGGAAAAACGGCGCCAGAAAGTGCGCCAGGGTTTCATAGCCCACCGCCGACACTTTGAGGGTACCGTTGGAATAGAATGGCGCGACACTCAGATCCCCTTGCCACTCGACGGTCTGGCTGCCCAACGCCGCCAGCAGGGAGTAATCGCTGTCCTGCCCTTCCCGTTGCCAGGTGGCGAGGTCGTTCAGTGTCAGATCCAGCGGGGTAATCCGAAACTCCGCCATTTCCTGCTTGGTGAAGTCCCGGAGCAGCATTTCGCCGCCATTCAGCGCAATTTGACCAAAATAGAGCCTGGGCGGGCCGGTTTCCTCTGCTTGCGCGGACGGGGGCTCGTCCTGAACGGCCTCCGGATTGGCCGCCTGCCAGTCCCTGGCAAAATTAACGCTGTAGTCCTCGAGGAGGTCTACCCGAACGTAAGGCTCGTCCAGCTGAATGGCTTCAAAACCGGCAATTCCGCGAATCAGCTGGAAAAAATTCATGTCCACCATGAGCCGGTCAAAGCCAACCACCTGCTCGCCATCCGCATCGGCCGCAGACAGTCCCAGAGCTTCTACCCGAAGGGTAAAGGGATTGGTACGGATATCGGTGATTTCTGCCTGCCAGCCCATGCGCTGGTCCAGCTGCTCTGGCACCAGCCGCTCCAGCCACCAGGGAAGCAGCAGGAACCCTGCCAGGGTGTACAGAATCAGAAGTGCCAGGAATCCGATCAACAGATTCCTGGGCATGCGACTGCTTTTACGGCTCTGGGCCACAGACATCTCCTTATAACCGGCGAATTCCCGGGGCAATCTTGCCCACCTGCCTGTCCACAAGGATAGTCGGCCTTGTGCCGGTTTGTCAGCTCTGGAGCTTATGACCCGGTAACACCAGCTCCGGGTCAGTGACCATGTTGGAAAACTGGCCAATCTCTTCAGGGTTTCTTGGTACCATGGCAGCGCGGACCAGCTTGCGCGTTGAATTTCCGGTTGCCGGGTAAGCAGACTGGCCGACACGCCAGGTGACCGGCATAGCCGGAGTACCAATACGCTCATTGATCTGGCGGAGCCGTTTGTACATGAACGCGTGCTGGCTGTCCTCATGATCGGGCACCAGGGCAAAGAAGGCGCTGGCTGAATACCGGGCCAGATAGACCGGGTCCGACATCTGGTCAAGCAGCGCCGCACTGATTTCCTTGACCACCGTATTCAGCGATTCCTCACCCATGCCGCTGGAAAGCTCCCGGAAGTTGGCAATATCCAGATAAATAAGGGCGAACGGGTTACCGCCGGCGTTGTCCCGGGCAAGGATATCCAGCAGACGTTCCTCCAGTGCTGAACGGTTGGGCAGGCCGGTCACCGTGTCGACAAAGGCCAACTCTGCCACTCGCTGATCCTCTTCCGCCTTGCGTACGGCGGCGTCACGCTGATGTTTTACATCGAGAACAGTCACCACCAATGCAACGCCGAGCAGGGCTGCACAGAAGAGGGCCAGAGGGATACCCATCCAATCACCGCGCAAGCCATTGTCAGCGGCAGGGACAGCGCCTTCAGGGAAAATCATCGCCATCATACCGGTGTAGTGCATGCCACAGATTGCTGCAGCCATCACCAAGGCTGCCACAAACTGAATGGCCAGCGAACCCGCTCCGTCCATGCCCTGAAGCTTGCGGCACAGGGCAAGCGCGACACCGGATGCGACAACGGCAATCACGATGGAAACGGCAAGAAATCCAATGTTGAATGTCGGCGGCGCAGACATTCGCATCGCGTACATTCCCAGGTAATGCATGACAACAATGCCGCCGGCCATGAAGAGCGTCGCACCAGCAAACAGAGGCGCTCCCAATCGCTCCCGCCCGATAATATGCAGGGCAATGCCGGAGGCAACCACAGCCGCGAGCCACGAAACCGCCGTCATCAGGACATCGAACGTCATGGCGACATCCATCGGCATAGCACGCATTCCGACAAAGTGCATGGTCCAGACGCCGGTTCCCATCAACACCGCGCCAGCGGCCAGCCATTTTCGACGCTCACCGTCTTTGGCGTTGGTCAACCTGGCGCCGAAGAACAGAGCGGCGTACGCAGCCAGCACAGCGACCAGAAAGGAAGCAGCCACAAGGGGCAAATCGTATTCGGACATCATCTCGTTCGACCTTTTATTGGTGTGTTTGAAAGGGTCAGATTTCCCGGTTGCTCAATGCTGACCTACATCGACGTCAGGTTAGATACGGGCTAAGTGTGAATTGGGTCTCATTTTATTGTTGGCTTTATGTAACCGTCTCCGACATAAGCATCGCTGACAGACAGGCCTGAACCCGATATGCTTCGGAATCGTATTTATCGCGGGCCAGTAAAACTCGAATGAGAGGGAGCATTATGGATATCGGCGATATGCGTCGTGATTTCGAGAGTGAAGGGCTGGGTCGCGATGCGCTGGACAGTAATCCGGTCAGGCAGTTCCAGGTCTGGTTTGAAGATGCCCGGGAGGCAGGCATTCTCGAGCCCAACGCCATGTCGCTGGCGACCACAGGTCAGGATGGCATGCCGGACCTGCGCACGGTCTTGCTGAAATACTTCGACGACGAGGGTTTTGTCTTCTACACCAACTACGGCAGCCGGAAGGCGCGGGAAATGGAAGAGAACCCCCAGGCAGCCCTGCTATTTCCCTGGATCGGACTGAATCGTCAGGTACGGATCCAGGGCGCCGTTGAGAAGGTAAGCAAGGCAGAATCCCTGCGCTACTTTGCATCACGCCCCCGGGGCAGTCAGATTGGCGCCTGGGTATCCGAACAGAGCAAGGCCATCACGTCCCGAGGGCTGCTCGAACAGAAGGTGGCCGAAATCAAACGCAAATTCAGTGACGGCGAAGTGCCCCTCCCAAGTTTCTGGGGTGGTTATCGCATTGTCCCCGACCGTATCGAGTTCTGGCAGGGCCGGCCCAGCCGGCTCCATGACCGCTTTGAATATGTGAGGGACGGCGATGGCTGGCTCATCCAACGACTTCAGCCCTGATAACCGCCCATCTGTCTGGCTTTGCCACCAGACAGATGGGCCCGAGATCGCCCACCCGGCCTGGCTGACCGACTATGAACGCGAGACCGTAGGCAAATTCAGTGGCCCCCGGGAGCGGGAATACCTGTCCAGTCGCTGGCTTATTCGCCAGGCCATTGGCAAATCCGCCATGGTTCCGCCCAACCATTGCTGCCCGGTGGCCGGCCGCCCTAACGCTTCCGGTACGCCCGAAGGCTGGCGGTTGTCTCTCAGCCATAGCCAGGGCCTCTCCGCCTGCGCCACTCGGGCAGATTCACCCATCGGACTGGATCTCGAGCCCTGCCAGCGCCATGCCCAGTGGCAGAAAGTGGTCAAACGCTGGTTCTCCCCGGTCGAACAGGAATGGCTGTTCCGGGAAGACGACTCGAATACCTTCCTCAAGGTCTGGACCCTCAAAGAAGCCTGGCTGAAGGCAACCGGGCGCGGCATTGCCGGCAACCTCCAGACCCTGGAGGTGCGCAAGAATTTCGAGATCTACGGCGACCAGCCGGAACAGGACTGGCAAGCCGCCTGCTGCTACATTGAGGGCTACCTGGTAACCGTGGTGTTTCGGGGAAGCCGGCCGGTATGGCCGGAAATTACCTTGCTTGAACCGCCGCCCCACGATTTCTCACTGGTGGATGCGGAACCCATCGAGGCCTCCTGGGAGCCACTGTTCCAGCGCACTATCCGTTGCAAAACCCCGTGACTCGGGCCAGACACAGATAAAACAGGTCAGTTTATGGACACCCCGGAACGCTGCCCATGGTGTGGCGACGACCCACTCTACGTGCACTATCACAACACCGTGTGGGGCCGCCCCGAATACGACGATCTCGCCTTGTTCGAAAAACTCTGCCTGGACGGTCAACAGGCCGGCCTGAGCTGGATCACCATCCTGCGAAAACAGGAGAACTATCGCGCGGCTTACGATCACTTCGATCCGGAAAAGATCGTGCAATACGACGAGAGCACGGTTGAGGAGCTGCTCAGCAACCCGGGCATTATCCGCAACCGGCTGAAGGTACAGTCAATCATCAAGAATGCCCGGGGCTATCTGGATTTGCGTGATAAAGGCACAGGGTTCAGTGGCTTTCTCTGGTCCTTCGTTGAACACCAGCCGATCCAGAACCGCTGGCGCTCCTTTTCCGAGGTTCCCACGGCCACGCCGGAATCCGAAGCCATGTCGAAAGCCCTGAAACGCGCCGGGTTCACCTTTGTCGGTCCTACCATCGTCTACGCGTTTATGCAGGCAACGGGCATGGTGAACGACCATCTGGTGGCGTGCCCACAACATCGGGAGTGCTATTTACTGAGCCAATGATCTCAATAGGCTGAGGGGTCGTAAGTTCTGGAGTGTTATGAACCACGGAGCTTGTCTGTGCGAATCACCCTCGACCAACTCAGAAGCATGCAGAGTCCGGTAATCGACCTGCTTGAGATCCTTTCGCTTGAGGGCCAACATTACATGGCGCGCCTCAGCATTGATGACCAACCTCTGCTGCTCTCTGAAAAAAACGGCACTACCTCACTGTTCCGAAGCGCCTGGCAAATCCAGGATACCCTGGCTTCGTTTGATATCCGTGAAACCCAGGTTGTGCACCCTTCCGCCTACCACGAAATGGTTGGCATGGAACCTTCAGAAGTTGAACCCATGAGAATCCGGGTTCAGAGGCAGAAACCGTGATTGCAGTAGCAAGACTCGCCATCCTTGTTGGCATCGCGGGGCTGGTTCCTTTTATCGGCCTTCTCGCAGGGCTGTTCTTGATGCCTCAGTACAGCGTGGCGCTGCTGGGCTATTTCTATCTGTACAGTGCCGGTATCCTGGCCTTCATGGCTGGCGTCTACTGGCCCATTGCCATGCAGTTGGACAACTGCTCCTATCCCCTCTCGCCCATCGTTACCATACTGCTTAGCCAGGTATTTTTTGTCTCAGCAGGCCTCGGCTTGCTGTTGCCGGTAACCGGTCAGATTGTGCTCTACACCATCGCCTATCTGGCGCTCTACATGGTGGACGCCCGCTGGATGAAGGTTTACTGGCCCGCCTGGTATTTGCGGCTTCGACTTCTTCTTACCTCGGTGGTTGTAGTTTGTCAGCTCACAGCGGCCGCCTGGTTTTTCCTTCTCCACGCGGCGCACTGAGTCTTTCCGGGAAGTGCGGAGCCTGATGAACGATCAGGCTCCGAAGGCGTCTTCAGGTGTTTCGTAGCGACTTTGCAGTTTCCTCAATGCGGTCTTCTCAATCTGGCGCACCCGCTCCCGGCTGATACCCAGATCATCGGAGATCACCTGCAGGGTTTCCGGTTCCGGCAGACCAAGACCGTAGCGACGCGACAGGATGTCCTTCTCCCGATCACTCAGCTCGCTGAGCATGGATTTGAGCGTCCGTCGACGATCGCGATCAGACATCGGGTGATCGGGCGCCATCTGATCGCCGGCGTCCAGGCTATCGCCAAGGGTGACCGAACCGTCTTCCACCAGCGGAACGTCCGTAGACAGCTCCCTGGTTGCCAGGGCTCTCAGTTCGCCAATCCTGGACGGGCTGGCTTCCATCTCGCGGGCCAGCTCGGTCTGGGACGGCGTCCGGCCCAGGCTCTGGTGCAGCCACAAAGACAGCTTCTGCAGCTGACGGATTTCATCCACCACGTTTTCCGGCGTATGCACCAGACGGGTACCGCGCTGCAGGCAGCGTTTGACCTCCTCACTGATCCACCAGTAGGCGTAGGTCGAGAAGCGGAAGCCCTTGGTGGGATCAAACCGCTCCACGGCCTTGATCAGGCCCACGTTCGCATCCTGAATCAGGTCTGACATGGGGATGCCGTGCTGCCCGTAGCGACGGGCGATATGCACCGCCAGACGAAGGTTGCTCTGGATAAGCTTGCGCCGACAGGCCGTGGCGAGGTGGAACGCCCGACGACATCGGGACGAAAACGCACAGGCATCTCCGAGGCTACCAATCACTTCCCGGAACGTCTGCGGGGTGTCCTCCGGCAGGGCCAGTTCGGTACTGATGATTTGGTAACACAGAGTCAGTTTGCGGGAGAGGCGGCGTTCAGCCTCGTCTGTCAGCAGTTCATACCGGGACGCATCCCTGAAGTACAGCCCGACCAGGGAATCCCTTTCACCATCGTTGGGCGTTGTCGGAGACGGTCCCAGCCTTTCAGTCGTTCGCATGGCTAAGGTACCGGTCAAAATTTACATCAGGGAATACGACGTGGAGAAGCTGATGGATTTACCGGGGGAGGGTCAGTAAAAACCCACAGGCGACACGAGCGGTCGGCCTGTGGGCATCGCCTGCAAAGCTATGGCAGCTCAGGCTGCGACAATGGCGTACTCGTGGTTATGAGGCTCGATGAGTACGCCGTGCAGAGCAACGATCGCCTTCTCGTAGTCATCCTCATCCACCACAAACTGGATATCCACCTGACGCATGCACTGGTGCAACGCCAGAACGCTGATTTCCTCATCAGCCAGCGCCTTGACGGAGCGGGACAGAATGCCCGGAACCTTCATATCGCTGCCGATCGCCGAAACCACAGCCACTTTCCGGGTGTTGATCTCGGCATTGGGGAACTCTTCCTTCAGCGCCTTGACCACCCGCTTGACGTGTTTGAGCGTGCTGCCCACGTAATGGGTGATGGTGTTGGCGTTGGTGTCCTTGGACATGAACCGAACCTTAAAACGGCTCAACACATCCAGGATACGGCGGTCGGAACCGGGCTCGCCCTGCATGTCCTGATCGAACACTTCCACGGCAAACACACCCTTGGCGCCGGCAATGATCTCCACCTGGGGTTTCTCACTGACGTAATCGCCGGTGATCAGGGTACCGGTGTGCTCCGGTTCAAAGGTATTCATCACCCGCAGCGGAATCTCGTTCTGGCGCATGCCCTTGCCGGCACGGGGATGGATCGCCTCCATGCCCAGGTTGGCCAGCTGGTCTGCCACGTCGTAGTTGGTGCGGCCCAGGGGTACCACCTTGTCCGCGCCAACGATGTTGGGATCGGCAGAGCTCAGATGGTATTCCTTGTGGATGATCGCCTCGCGGGCCTCGGTGATCACGGCCACCCGGCTGAAGGTCATCTCACTGTAGCCGCGGTCGAAGGTCCGCATCAGACCTTCTTTACACTGGGCATAACCGGTCACGATCGGCAGTTCGCGGCTCAGGTCCACGGCATCGAAGGCCTGCTTGAGCTTCTCGTCAAGCGGCAGCAGCTCGTTGTCGCGCCAGCCGGTCAGATCCACGAAGCGGGCATTGATGCCTTCCTGCTGGAGCTTCAGGGCGGTGTTGAAGGCACTGTGGGCCTCACCGATGCCGGCCAGCATTTCACGTACAGTGAGCAGATGCTCTTCCAGCTGGAACTGGCCGTAGGAACACAGGCGCTGCAGGTCGATCAGGCAGCCCCGCACACCCTCGATGCGGTCGGTGATGAACTGGTCCGCCTGCTGCTTGAGCATCGGGTCTTCGAACAGCTCACCGTTGATATCAGTCAGAAACTTGACCAGTTTGGTGAGGTCGTCGCCCCAGGCCCAGTCCGACTCGGCATCCGCAAACAGGGCATAGACGCCCGGCTCACCGGTCTTCTTGTGTTCCAGCAACTCGTTGGTCACGCCACCGTAGGCAGAGACCACAAAAATGCGCTGGTACAGATTGTCCTTCTTGCGATTACCGATAATGATATTGTCACGGACGGCCTCGTAGTTGCTCATCGAGGTGCCGCCGATTTTTTCAACGGTATGTAGTTGGCTGGTCATAATCTTGCCTTTGCTATCCTGCAGCATGTATGTCCGGAAGTGCGGGCGTCTTACGACGCCTCGCTGAGCCCTTCCTGCATGATTTCGTCCACACTTTTCGCCAGCAGGGCAGCCCCTTTCTTCAGGTCTTCCTCGCTGGTCGTCAACGGCATCAGGCACTTGATGACTTCATCATTCGGACCACTGGTCTCGATGATCAGGCCGTGCTCGAAGGCACGTTTGGTAATCGGGCCTGTGATGTCCGCGTGGGTTGCTTCAATACCACGCATCAAACCGCGCCCCTTCATTTTGAACTGACCGGGGTACTTGTCGCAAATCGCCTGCAGCGCATCGCCCAGCACCTTGGTCTTGGCCTTGACCTCGTTGGCGAAGGCGTCGTCCTTCCAGTAGTTCTCAACCGCGGCACGGGCAGTGATGAAGGCCATATTGTTACCCCGGAAGGTACCGTTGTGCTCGCCCGGATCCCAGACATCCAGCTCCGGCTTGAACAACACCAGCGCCATTGGCAGACCATAGCCACTGAGGGACTTGGAAACCGTTACGATGTCCGGTTTGATGCCGGCGAATTCAAAACTGAAGAACTCACCGGTGCGGCCATTACCCGCCTGGATGTCATCCAGAATCAGCAGGATGTCGTGCTTCTTGCAAAGCTCAGACAGACCCTTCAGCCATTCCGCGCGACAGGCGTTCAGACCACCCTCGCCCTGGACGGCTTCCACAATCACCGCCGCTGGCAGTTCGAAGCCCGAAGAGCCGTCGCTCAGCAGTTTGTCCATGATCGCCAGGGTATCGACATCATCGCCCAGGTAGCCGTCGTAGAACATGAAATCGACATTGCCCAGCGGCGTACCAACACCGCCCCGGTGGTGCTTGTTACCGGTGGTGGCAACGGCACCCATGGTGACGCCGTGGAAACCATTGGTGAAGGAAATAATGCCACTGCGGCCTTTCACCTTGCGGGCCAGTTTCAGGGCCGCTTCGACACAGTTGGTGCCGGTGGGGCCGGTAAACTGCATTTTGTAGTCCAGGCCGCGGGGATCCAGGATGTGCTTCTTATAGGCTTCCATGAAGTCGTGCTTGGCCGTGGTAAACATGTCCAGGCCCTGGCTTACGCCATCTGCCTCGATGTATTCAAGCAGTGCTTTCTTCAGGGTATCGTTGTTGTGGCCGTAGTTCAGGGAACCGGCGCCAGCGAGAAAGTCCAGGTATTCCTTGCCATCTTCGGTATACAGATGCGCGTTCTTGGCGCGGTTGAAGATAACCGGAAACGCACGGCTGTATACACGTACTTCGGATTCAGTCGACTTGAAAATTTCCATCGTCTTGCCTCTTAGCATGTCAGGTTCGAGGTAGATGCGCGGCGGCTTAGCAATACTTACGGATGCGTTCGTAAAAGGCCCACCGTGCGTTGATTAAAGCCTTTTGACAGACCTACCTCAGTGGTCTGCCGGCTAATTCAAATCACAGCTTTACAGTCGTTCACAGCCCCGCAATCAGATGACGGGGCCGATCCTGGACCGCGGCTCTCAGACTGGCTTCGTGAAAGGCCCGATACGCAGCAGAAACTCGGAATCATGGTTTCCGCCGAAGTGGGTCTCTTTCTCGAAGTGCTCGTGGTAGGTGAGCTCGGCTCCCATATCACGGGCGAATGAACGGAACAGCGCCCATGAGGCCTCGTTGTCTTCTGTGATGGTCGTCTCCATGTGGGTGACGTTCTTGCACGCATCACGACCAACGATTTCTTTCAGCATCCGCTTGGCGAGGCCCTGTCCACGACCTTTTTCGTGAACCGCCACCTGCCAGACAAACACGGTTTCGGGCTGTTGGGGAGGGATGTATCCGGAGATAAAGCCGACCAGATCGCCTTCCTTCTCCGCGGCCACGCCGGTTTCGGCAAAGTGGCTGCACTGCAACAGGTTGCAGTAAATCGAGTTGGGGTCCAGCGGCGGGCACTCGGCCACCAGCTGGTGGAGCCTGTAGCCATCATCCTTCACCGGTGTGCGAAGCGTGATGGCGGTGGTATTCGATCCTTCTGATGTCATAACGTGATCAGTTCGTGGCAAAAGTTAGTGGTGAATTATATAGACCACAAAATATATTTCAAGTTGGCCCCGGAACCCGCCCACGGCAAGGCCCCAGCTCACTCTTTCAGAATAGACCGGATTGAAGCATTCGCCAGTGACAAAATTGTTAAATTGATGAAGGGAAAATCACATCGTCGGCATGCAGGGAGGTGCCATTCCGAATCCGGTTCCGATAGGACACGGCGGCGGGCGAGCCGGCCGGCCATAACCGGTCAAACTCCGGCAACCAGGCCTCAAGGGAATAGGACACCGGCAGCAGTGACACATTCAGCCCGTGCCGCTCAATGCCGGCAACAGGCTCAGTGACGGGGCTGGAGAAGCCGATCCGAGTAATCAGCCCACGCGGATCAGACTGCAGGTTGCCCATGCCCGCAGAGCCGTTGTTCACCACCACCCGGCTCTGCTCACCCACCAGCCCGGACCAGAGCACCGGCAGGCAGGTGTGGGTGGAGGCAATTACATCGGCCCCCGAGACCAGGAACCACTCGGTAAGCTTGCCGTCGTTCCCCTCGCTAAAGGATTCGTGAGCCAGGCCCCAACCGGCCAGGGAGTCCAGATCCCCGTGCACCACCAAAACCTTTAGGCCTCCAAAGATCAGGCAGCGATACCTTGGCAGCAATGACAATCGCCGCTGGATATCCGGATGCTCGATGGCAATACCCTGGAGCCGTTCCATGATCCGGTTCGAGCGTTCCACCACGCCCTGATCAACAAAATCCGGGTAGGCACAGCCACAACCGGCACCAGCGCTGGGGTTCGCCAGTTCGTAATCCACATTGCCAAGGGAAACCGTGTGATCAAGCACCCGATTATTGATGGTCCGGAACAGGCTGTCGCTGGCGTTGAACCAATTGAAATCGCCATTGAACACCAGCTTCACCCGGCGTCCCTGCCTCTCCTCCGCCAGCGCCATCTGTTCGATCTCATCCAGGGCCCAGGGATTCCCATAGAGCCCGCCGATGATATAGAGCACGTCCTCGGAGACAGTGCGCGGCTCCTGACACAGATCTTCGGCAGAATAGCGGTACGCCAGTGGGCAGCTGCGACCTTCGCTCATAATCTCAGGCCTCACCCGCTGCCAGGGAGCGCCCGGCAAGCCGTCGAAGCAACAGGGGCGCAAAGAAGCCGGCCGTACAGATCAGAAAGCCATAGGCGTTCACGCCCAGCAACATGGCGTACTTGCCATCGCCAATGGCCCAGCTTGCCGGAATCAGACCAACCGCCAGCAACACGCCCAGGCCCAGACCGGTCCAGAAACTCAAATGGAAACTCCAGGGCGACCACTTGGTGAAACCGTAGAACAGGAACACCGGCGCCAGGCCCATCACCATCGTCCCGGAGATAGTGGTGGCCTTGAGGATATCGGTACCGGCAAACATCGGCAGGTTACCCAGGAACGCAAAGATCACCATCACCACAGCACCCACCCTCATACTCGGCAGCTTGTCAGAGGCACGTTGCGCCAGCCGGGGCAGATCGACCGCCAGCGACTTGGCCAGCGAGGTAAAGGTGGAATCCAGAGTGGAACCGGCCGAGGTCATCATCACCACACTCATGAAGAACAACGCCGCCAGCCCCAGAGACTGACCTACTGCCGCGGGCGCGTTACCCATGGCCTCAATGCCGTTAAGCCGGGCATGGACACCCACCAGACTGAAGATAAACACCGCCACGAAGCCCAGCAGCCCGGCCACCACAAAGCTCTTGAGCATGGTCTTTTCTTTGTTCACAAAGCCCCGGTCGGTCAGCACCGGATCGTGGAACGGATAGCTGAAAAGCTGCAGCAAAGCCACCAACAGCAGATCAAACCCGGCATTAAGCCGGAACTCGCCGTTGGTCAGCAAGGCACTGGTATCGTTGGCGGGGATGATGAGGAACAACACCGCCCCCACAAAGAACACAAACACGAACGCCTGAATCACATCGGTAAAAATCGACGACCGCAGCCCACCCTTCAGGCTGTAGGCAAGCGTAAACACCGTAAACAGCATCGCCGCCGCGTAATACTCCCACTCACCGGGCAACCCGAAATAGCCGCCCACCACCGCGGTGTTACTCCAGACCTCGTTATAAAGCCGAATCAGAATCGCCGCCGCAAACGCCAGGCTCGCCAGCCGACCAAAACGAGAAGTCAGGAAATCCTGCAGACTCTTGGCCCCGGTCTGCGTCCGGATCAGGTAAATGACATAGCCCGCCACCGGAATCGACAGCCAGTAACTGGCATAAGCCAGACCGCCCACCACACCATAAGCCGCCCCCAGGTTCGCCGCGTTGGTCACCGACTTGGCAAAAATCCAGCTGATGAAAATACTCGCCGTCAGCGACCACTGACCCACCGGGTTACCCTGGTCATCGGCGCCCTTATAGAAAGAGTTCGCGTTCTTGCTCTTGGGCGACAGCACATACATCACCACGCCGTAGACCAGCAGGAAACCCCAGAACAGGGAGGCCTCTGTGAAGTTCATGTTTTCTTTCCTTTGTTCTTTGTCGTCTTCCGGGGCTTATTCCGGGGTTTCTGGTTTGGGTGCCTTTCGGGACAGGCCGGATGGGCTCCAACCAGCTCTGACGGCCCTTCTGTCGGACCTTTCATCTTTCTTTTCTTCCCACTCAGTAACCGAATGGCAAAGCCCTAACCCCGGTCTGGGTGGTGAGATTTTTTTCCCGCCAGGAAAAAGATGTCTGAGCGAAGCGAGTTGTTTTTCCCAAGGGAAAAAAATCTCACCTCCCAGGCCGCCAATGACCAGCCATCAGTCCTAAGAGGCCCAGAACCAAAACTCAGGCAGGAGCCGAACAACTGGCCCCAAAGCGGTAACAGGAAAAACACCGGTGATGCCGCAACATAATACGCTCATCCATGCTCTCAGCCAGGGTCCCTCCCAGATCGTACTGCGGGTCATCATCCACCAGCGTGCAGGCATAAACCCGAACCTGATCGCCCTTCTTCACCAGCATCCGCGTATAGGTGCACATAAAGTGCGACCGGGATTCCTTCGTCGGATACTTCTCCATACACGTCTCGGTGATCTCCGGGCTGCCGTCTTCGGAACCCGGCGTCCCCAGATCCGGAAACGCGGTAAACGCCAGGTCCTCCGGAATGCCCCATTCCCGGAAGATCTCACGGAAAGCGCCTTCGACGTCCGAGGGAATTTCCTCCGGGTCGGTCTGGCGGGCGATGGACACCTTGAAGCCCTGCTCGATCAGCCAACGGATGCCCTGAAGGGCTTCATGAAAGCTGCCATCGCCGCGGTCCTTGTCGTGCCGGGCCCGGTCGGGGAAGTCCAGGCTGACCCGGAAATGGATCGGGTAGGGGTTGTCCAGCAAGGGCAACACCTGATGCTGACGCTTATGCAGTGGCTCGGTGGCGTTGGTGAGCACGAAGCAGGGCCGGTGCTGGCTGGCGTAGTCCAGGATATTGACGAAGTCGCGGATCACGAAGGGCTCGCCACCGGTGAAGGAAAACTGCTCCACGCCCATCTCAATGGCTTCGTGGATAAACGGTTTTACGTCACTCAGTTTCATGCCCGGAATGCGGCCATCGCCGGGGTGCGACCCCTCCAGACAAAACGGGCAGGCCAGATTGCATGCGGTACCGGTGTGGATCCAGAGCTCTTTGAGCTTGTCGGCATCAATGTAACCACGCGGGTCTCCGTTGCGGGTGTGGGTCCAGCTGTCGCGGGCCCGGGGTTCCAGGACTTCCACGGCCGGAATGCGTTGTTTCCGGGCCGTTCTGGTTTCAATCAGGGGCATAAATGCTCCTCGGTGTATTCGTGTTTTTCCCACGGCGCCAGCCGTGCAGTTTCTCCAGCAGCTTCAGGATGCCTTCAGGCGCATGAGCGCGTTTCCATTCGCCGGCGGCGTATTTGGCCGACTCGTTCCAGGTCGGGTATGGATGAATGGTGCCCAGAATCTTGTTGAGGCCCAGGCCGTGTTTCATCGCCAGGGTAAATTCGGCCAGGATTTCGCCTGCGTGTGTGCCTACCACCACAGCACCCAGGATCTTGTCCTTGCCCGGCGGGGTCAGAACCTTGATGAAGCCGTGGTCCTCGCTCTCCGCAATAGCCCGGTCCAGATCGTCGATACCATAACGGGTCACTTCGTAGGCGACACCCTGCGCTTTTGCTTCGGCTTCGCTAAGTCCCACCCGCGCCACTTCCGGCGAAGTAAAAGTAACCCACGGCATCACCCGGTAGTCCACCTTGAAGCGCTTGAACTGTCCGAACAGACCATTCACAGCTGCATACCAGGCCTGATGCGCCGCGGCGTGGGTAAACTGGTAGGGTCCCGCCACGTCGCCGCAGGCGAATACGTTCGGGTAACGCAGGCTCATGTCCTCCTCCACCGCCACGGTGCCGTTCGGCAGGGTATCCACCCCAATCCGCTCCAGATTCAGGCCGGCGGTGTTGGCCGCACGGCCAACAGCAACCAGCACCTGATCGAAAGGAATGCGTACCCGCTCACCCTCGTGCTCGCAGTAGGCAACCTTCTCTCCTTCCTCTATACGAAACTCGGCGGCGGAATGTTTCAGCCGGACATCCACGCCGTCCGCCTGGAACTGCTTCAGAACCAGTTCGGAGACATCCTCATCTTCCCTGGCCAGAATGCGCTCGCCCATTTCCACCTGAGTCACCTTGCTGCCCAGGCGGGCAAACGCATGGGCGAGTTCGGAGCCAATCGGACCACCGCCCAGCACCAACAGACGCTCGGGCTGTTCTTCCAGCTCCCACAGGTTATCGGACGTCAGCGGCTGCATGTCATTGAGACCGGGGATCGGAGGTACGGCCGGCTTGCCCCCAGTAGCAACAACGATACTGCGGGCGGTCAGGCGCTCCGTGCGGCCATCGTTGTGCCGGACCTCAAGCTCCCAGGGCGACACAAAGCTGGCTTCGCCGGCAATGCAGTCCACGCCCAACTTGCGGTAGCGCTCCGGAGAGTCGTGGGGCTCCACTTTCGCGATCACATCCTTGACCCGGTCCATGATGTTCTTGAATGAGCCTTTAACGGGCACTGATTCCAGGCCGTAACGGTTGGCGTGACGAAGGGTATCGGCCGCCTTGGCACTGCGGATCAGGGCCTTGGAGGGCACGCAGCCGGTATTCAGGCAATCGCCACCCATCTTGTGTTTCTCAATCAGCGCCACCTTGGCTTTCACTGCAGCTGCAATGTACGCGGAAACCAGACCGGCGGAGCCACCGCCGATGACCAGCAGGTTGTAATCGAAATGATCTGGCTTCTGCCAGCCGGCATACACCTTGCGCCGACGAATAAAGCCCACCACAAACTTGGCAATCAGCGGGAACAGACCCAACAGGGCAAAGGACAGCAGCAGATCGGCCGAGACAATGTCGCCGGTGGACTGGATCTGGCCCAGCTGGGTACCGGCGTTCACATACACGAAGGTGCCTGGCAGCATGGCAATCCAGCTTACCAGTGCGTAGGTGCGAAGCTTCATGGCCGTCAGGCCCATGGCCAGGTTGATCAGGAAGAAGGGGAAAACCGGCACCAGGCGCAGGGTTGCCAGGTAGAAAGCACCATCTTTTTCAATGCCCCGGTCCATCTTGGCCACCGTCTCGCCGTAGCGCTTGCGCAGGGTATCCCGCATCAGGAACCTGGCCACAAGAAATGCGAGTGAGGCGCCGATGGTTGACGCAACTGAAACGGCAGCCAGACCGTAGAGATTGCCAAAAAAGGCACCACCGGCCAGGGTCATGATGGTAGCACCGGGGAGCGAAAGCGCCGTTACCACGATATAAACAGCGACAAAGCCCAGCACCGCAACCAACAGATTCTGATCAATCCAGTTACCGAGAGACTGCTGGTTTTCTTTCAGATTTTCGAGAGTCAGGAGCTCACTCCCGCCACTGGCGATAAACCCGGTGACCACAGCCGCGATCAGCGCGACCAGAATCCATTTCTTGAGTGTCATGAAAAAATCCTTTCTACCTTGAACGTGATAACGAAGAGACACCCGGACCGGGAAGGTGTTACACCAGGCGCTGGCTCGAAGTTCGTTATCGGCTTACCGTTGTTGTACGTGGATCAGGAGCGCATTGTGTCAACGAATGCTCATGAATATCTAACAATTTGATCACGTACACACTTTGGAATTAGCGGGAAATTTATTGACCGATTCCCTAACTTACTACCATTCTTGAACAATTGCTCATAAAAGAAAACAGTCCAGAGCCGCGAAGCTATCGAATAACCCTCCGGGGCGGACTCACAAACCGAACATCAAGGACTCCCAATGGTCAGCAAGCTTCCGAACGAGAGAAAAGCCGCTATCACAGCAGCCCTGGCCGGAGGCTGGGTCGCCGACGCCGCAAGCCTGGGCCTGCACTGGCTCTACAACCCTGAGCGTATCGCTGAGGTTGGCGGCGAAGCACCGGAATTCCTGCCACCAAAGGCAGACTATTACACCAAGGGCTTCGGTTACTTTGCCCATGAGGGCAAGGACATTGGTGATGTCAGCCACTATGGCGCTGCCACTGGCGTGCTGACCGACAGCCTCCTGGCCAATAACGGCAACCTGGACATCCGGGACTACCAACGCCGGTTTCGTTCTTTCTTCGGCCCCGGGGGCCAGTGGCGGGGATTCATCGATAACCCCACGCGAATCACGCTGGAGAATTTCAACGCCATCGAGCGCAGGGCCGTTGAGCAGGCGCAAGCCACCATGCCCGCTGGGCTGACTGAAAAGCAGAAACGGATATTGGTTCAGAAAGTCATGCCCTACACCCGCCGCCTGAGCGGTGACCAACTGGCCCAGCCAGTTCGCGAGGCCATCAGTCTGACTTACGAGGCTTCGGAAGTGCAGGAAGCCGGCGTGCACCTGGCAGAAACCATCGACCGACATATGGTGCGGGAAAGTGGCGCTGACGATATGCAGCTGCCGGCGGTGTCGAAACTGCCACCACTGGTGGCTGCCTACTGCGGTAAAAGCGAACTTCTGGATGTGACTGAAGCCGCTGTCCGGGTCACCAACAACAACGACGTTGCCGTCGCCTGGGCGAAATGCGCAGCGGTGCTTCTGGATCGGCTCTTTCGCGGCGAAGGGCTTTCAGCAGCCATGAACGCTGCCTTTGCCGAGGCACCGGATCGGGAATCCCTGGAGCAAGCACGAGCGTCCGCGCAACTGGACGGTGTGGCTGCTGGAGGAACCTTTGGTCGTACCTGTTATCTGCAGGAGGCGATGCCCGTGATTTTTCACATCCTTACCCATGCAGGGAGCTACGTAGAGGCCATTCGCGCCAACATTCATTGTGGCGGTGACTCCTGCGGACGGGCGTGGCTCATTGGCCCTGCCATGGCGGCCATTCACGGTGTTGGCAGTGAGAACGGCGTCCCTTTGAGCTGGCTGGCCAGGGTAACGGACGCTGCAGCCGTCTATGGGGATATCGAATCTCTTCTGGGGAATTGAGAATCCTGAGCAGGAATCAGACCCGTCCATCCAGCTGCAGCCAGCGGGACAGCCGGGAGTACGGGCGTCGGCGAAGATACAGAGGCAATGTGCTCATCACCAACAGTACCGTGGCGGCAGCCACGACGGTCAAGGTGGGATTCAGTTCGAAGGTATGGCCGAGGCCGGCGAAGACAAACGTCATCGGCAGCATTCCAAGCAAGGTGGCCAGGGCATACCGCCACAGGTGTATGGCAGTTACGCCGGCTGCATAGCTGATCAGTGCAAAAGAGAACAGCGGAATGAGCCGGGTCAGGAAAACGGCGATGAACAGGAACCGCTGCGAACCGCGAGCCGAGAATACCGGATTGTTTTCAAGCTTCTGCTGAACAGCATCACGCCCGAGCACCCGGGCCAGATAAAACGCGACAAGCGAACCCGCCAGGGCGCCAACCACTGCAATCACTGTCCCATGGAACATACCGTAAACCAGGCCAGAGGCTGCACTGATCGGCAAGGTGGGGATCGGGCCCACCACCACCGCGAGAATCATCAGAAGCATCAGTAATACCGGCCCAAGAGCGCCCTGGCTGGAAAACCAGTCGGACAGCACAGACGGAGTAAAACTGGCGGGCATGCCGAGGTTCCGCAGCAAAAACCAGATCGCCGCCATTAGTAGCGCGACAATTGCGAGAAGAGAGAAACGGAAAACCAACTGCGAACGGGTCATGCAGCTATTCTACGCGCTATACCCAAAACAGTAAGCAATACCATTGCCCCCAGAACTCAAAAGGCCGGATGTCATACCTACACCCGGCCCTTCAGGACGCAGCCGTTCGAAACTGCTATCGAATCAGTGCTGCGGCATTACAATTAACGCCAGCCTACACGGTCAAAGATCTTAACCGCTTCCGGGTTGTTGGTACCCAGAACGCTGACATTGATTTCATCAATGTTCAGGTTACCCCAGGAGTCCAGTACCGGGTTCTTCAGTACGCCTTCTACCGCCGGGAACTCGTGATTGCTTTCAGCAAAGATCTGCTGGGCAGTATCGGAGGACAGGAACTCCAGGAAACGAACCGCGTTGTCCTTGTTCGGTGCAGTGGCTACCACACCGGCACCACCGATGTTGGCGTGTACGCCACGGCCGTCCTGGTTCGGGAAGATAATGCCAACCTCACGGGCCACTTCACGATCGGCAACATCGTCGGAGTTCAGCAGGCGCGCGTAGTAGTAGTGGTTGCCCACGGCCAGGTTGCATTCGCCGGCAGCGACGGCACGAATCTGGTCAGTGTCACCGCCCTGAGGATCACGGGCCATGTTGTCGACAACACCCTGGGCCCACTCCTGTGCGCCTTCAGTACCGTGGTACTCGACCAGGCTGGCCAGCAGGGACTGGTTGTAGATGTTGCTGGACGAGCGGATGCAGATCTCGCCCTTGAACTCGGGCTTTGCCAGGTCTTCATATTGGCTGATCTGGGACGGATCGAAATCAGAGCGATCGTAGTAGATCACGCGCAGGCGCTGGCTGAAACCGAACCAGTGCCCTTCGGGATGACGCAGGGAGTCCGGAAGACGGCTGTTCAGGGTTTCAGAATCAACCGGCTGGAAAATGCCCTCCTGGTCCGCACGCCAGAGATTGCCCGCATCAACCGTGATCAGGATATCAGCGGGGCTGGCGACGCCCTCGCGCTTGATCCGCTGGATGAGTGCGTCGGACTTGCCTTCGATCAGGTTAACCTTGATGCCGGTTTCCTCAGTGAAGGCATTGTAAATGGCCTGGTCGGAATCGTAATGCCGTGCCGAGTACAGGTTCACTTCACTCGCAGATACACTGGTTGCCGCCAGAGTTGTCGCCAGTGCAGAGGCCGCCAGTTTCGCTTTATGAGATACCACGGGATCAATCTCCTTGGTTGTTGAGCGTTATTAATGGTGATAACGATTTGTATTTACGGCGATTAGACCCAACTTTCCTGCAGAAGTCAATGAATAGGAATCAGTCGCTTTTACGTATTCAATACACAATCAGACGCAACAAGATTACAATGTGGTCGTCACCAAAGTTTGTACCGGAAGGCTGGATCGGCACATGAGCATTTATCAGCAAAGCCCCACCTACAATGACCAACTCGAAAACGGTCTGTCGGGCCCTTCACTCATGCTTGACCGTGTTCATTGCCAGTTCCATGGCGATACCGTTGTCAGGGACATCAGTCTACACCTGGAAGCGGGTGAGGTGGTTTGCCTGCTTGGGCCATCAGGCTGCGGCAAAACCACCCTGCTGCGCATTGCAGCAGGGCTTCAGATGCCCTCCAGTGGCAAGGTGTTTCTGGGCCGGTCGCTGGTCTCGGCACCCGGCGGCGTCCAGGTGCCACCCGAAAAACGAAATGTCGGCCTTGCCTTCCAGGAGTCTGCGCTCTTTCCTCACCTGACTGTTCTGGAAAACGTCTGCTTTGGCATCAGCAACCTGCCCAAGAAGCAGAAACAGGCCCGCGCACTGGATCTGCTGGAGCGTCTGGGTATGGCTGGATCCGCCAACGTTTACCCGCACACGCTGTCCGGCGGCCAGCAGCAGAGGGTTGCCCTGGCCAGGGCCCTTGCCCCATCGCCCAGGGTCATGCTGCTGGATGAGCCCTTTTCCAGCCTGGACGCCCGCCTGCGCGATCAGATCCGCGACGACACGCTGCATGTGCTGAAAGAGCTCAACACTGCAACCCTCCTGGTTACCCACGACCCCGAGGAAGCCATGTTCATGGCCGATCGGATCGCCCTGATGCGCAACGGCGAAATTGTGCAGACCGGCTCGCCCACGGAACTCTACTGCAACCCCGTGGAGCCCTTCGTGGTCAATTTCTTCGGTCAGGTGAATGAACACGTCGGGATTGTGCATGACGGCCAGGTAGCGACGCCACTGGGCCGACTGGACGCGTCACGATTCGACGAAGGCGCGAATGTCAGAATTCTGATTCGACCTGAGGCCGTCAAAGTGACGCCACTGGAGGGGAAGGTCGCTGATGATCGCACCAGCCATGTCATTATGTCCCGCCTGCTGGGGCCCACCAGCCTGTTGCATATTTGTGCCCATGGACCAGACGGTCAGGAGATGCATTTGCACGCCAAAGTGCCGGGGGTGTTTCTGCCAGAGGAAGGCCAGGCCGTCTCCCTGGAGCTGGATATGTCCCAGGTGTTCCTGTTTGAGGCAGAAACCTGGCGTTAACCCCGGTCACTGCCCGGACGGGATCGGCGCATCGCCAGGCTGAGAATCACCACGGGGATGATGCCCACGGCAACAATGGCCAGGGAGGACATGGCGGATTCCGCCAGCCGCTCGTCGGAAGCCAGGCTGTAGGCACGCACCGCCAGCGTATCAAAGTTGAACGGCCTGAGAATGATCGTGGCCGGCAGTTCCTTCATCACATCCACGAACACCAGTATGCCGGCCGCCAGCAGGCTGCTGCGCATGATAGGCGTGTGCACCTTGCGCAGGGTGCCACCCGCCGTTTGCCCCAGCGTTCGGGCCGCTGCGTCCATGGACGGCGTCACTTTCCCGAGACTGGCCTCGACGGTGTTGAACGACACCGCCAGGAAACGCACGGTATAGGCGTAGATCAGGACAAATGCACTGCCACTGAGTACCAGCCCCACCATAAATCCGAAGCTGTCCCGGAGAAAAAGATTCAACTGCTGGTCTGCCCAGGCCAGGGGGATCATGATACCAACCGCAACAACCGACCCAGGGATGGCGTAACCCATGGCCGCAACCCGGTTGGCGCCACGAACCCAGGCACTGGGATTCAGGCGTGCCCCATAGCTCAGCATAACCGCAAGACCAACGGCCACCAGCGCCGCGCTCGATGCAAGAATAAAGCTGTTGAACGCAAACTCCAGGAAACGGGTACCGAAGAGTGCATCGCCAGTGGTAATGGCCATCTCCAGCAGGATGAGCGCAGGCACAATGAACCCGATCAGAATGGGCAGGAAACAGACCAAAAAGGCCAGCGCGGCCTGTCCGGATGTGAGCGAATACTCCGGCAAGACCTGGTAGCGCGCCGAAGTATGGTATTGCCTGCCACCGCGGGACACTCGCTCCAGAACCACCACCAGCACCACGAACACCAGCAGACAGGCGGCCAGTTGGGCAGCAGCAACCGGCTCTCCCAGACCAAACCAGGTCCGGTAAATACCGGTGGTAAAGGTATCGACACCAAAGAACTGGACCGCCCCGAACTCGTTCAGTGTTTCCATCAGTACCAGCGAAACCCCACCGATAATGGCGGGACGCGACAGTGGCAGGGCAATGCGCTTGAACATGCGCCACGGGCCGAGGCCCAGAGTGCGACCGACATCAAGTGCGCTTACCGACTGCTCCATGAAGGAGGCACGGGCGAGCAGGTAAACGTAGGGATAAAGCACCATGGTTATCAGCAGTGACGCGCCACCCAGCGACCGGATATCCGGGAAATAGTAGTCGCCATACTGCCAACCAAACCAGTCACGCAGGGCACTCTGCAAGGGCCCGGCGAACTGCAGGAAATCGGTGTAGGCGTAAGCAATCACATAGGTCGGTACCGCAAGCGGCAACAAGAGCGCCCACTCGAACAGGCGCCTGCCGGGAAACCGGCACATGACCACCAGCCAGGCGCAGGCAGTGCCGATCAGGGTGGTACCAATAGCCACCGAGAGACTCAGAACCACCGTGTTGCTCAGATATCTGCCGAGGACAGTACTGACCAGATGGTCCCAGACCTCACCGGACGGGAAAAACACGTGGGCCAGTATAACCAGCACTGGCAGGGCCACCAGCAACGCAATCAGGAAGGTGCTGACTGTCCAGGCGCTGAAACGGTGGGCGCGACGACTGGCGCCATCGGTTGCAAGACCGGAGCCTGTCAGATCGCTTGTTTGTGATGTCGTATGTTCAGCCATAGAGCCTATGAAGGGCGGGACGGGAACGGGAGTATAAGGGATACGGCGGCGTTATGAAAAATGGCCACCTGGAAGGAACGCACAGTCGCCCGGAAGATAGGAAAATATAGAGGCAGGCGAGATCCCAGCTTGTCTTTTTAGCTGGCCAGGCGGTTCACCTGTTCAACAAACGCGGTTGGCAGGGTGTCGATGACCGGCCGGGCATCGCCGCACACATCCGGGTTCGGAGCGTCCGGCTCTTTTGCCAGCACCACCGGAGACTCCGACCAGTGCAGCAATTCGAGTTTGCCGTTCTCCTGCTCAACCAGAGCCGTGCAGTGCTCCACCCAGTCCCCGTCGTTGCAGTAAAGCCCTTCTTCGCTGCGCAGGAACCCGGCAGAGTGGATGTGGCCGCAGATGAAGCCGTCGTAGTTACCTTTCTCGGCCACCGTGAGCGCTGCCAGTTCGAACCGGCGGATAAAGGTGCGGGCCTTGCCGATTCGGCTCTTCACCCAGGCCGCCAGGGACCAGTAGGGCTTGCCCTTCAATCGACGCCAGGCGTTGAACCAGCGGTTCAAACGCAGCAGGAGACCGTGGGCACGGTCACCCACCAGCAGCATCAACGGGCTGCAGCGCACCACCTGATCAAACTGGTCGCCGTGGCAGACCATGAACCGACGACCATCGGCGGTGGTATGCACCGCCTTGTATCGAAGCTCTATGCCGGCGATGGTCTGGCCGCAGAACCGGCGCAGAAAATCGTCGTGATTGCCGGGCACGTAAACCACGCGGGTTCCACTGGCCGCCAGTTCGATGAGTTTGTGGATAACGGCCTGGTGGGCATCGGGGAAATGCACCCGTCGTTGCATTGCGATCAGGTCAATGATGTCGCCCACCAGGTAGAGCGTTTCGCAGCGTACGTGACTCAGGAAATCCAGCAGGTATTCCGCCTGGCAGTCCGCAGTGCCCAGGTGTACGTCGGAAATGAAAACGCTCCGATAGCTCCGCATGGTGTCTCCCGTCTTTAAACCAGTCCGGATGCTGACACCTTGGCAAGATCCGGTGACGGGCAAATGACAATGAAGAGACAGTTCTGTGACTTTCAGAGGGGAAACATTGGCAGGGAGTAGGAAATCCGGTAACCCGCAGGTTACCGGACCATGGAAGGACAGCCGTTAGCGCAGCTCCGGGTTCAGGGTGTAAGTACCTGTTACACGGGCACTGGCCAGCACATGGCCTGCCATCGCCTCACGCACGTCGTTGCCATCGAACTCACCATCCAGGGCAAGCGTATCCACATCCAGTGCGTGCACCTCGAAGTGATAATGATGAATGATCTCATCGTTCCAGGGCGGGCAGGGACCATCGTATCCCGCGTAAGTGCCGTTCATGTCGGGGTTGCCCGCCAGGAACTGGGTGTAGTTGTTCACGCCACGGATGCCGATTGGGCCGGGACCCGGCTCCTTGCCCTTGGGGATGACGCCATCACTGTCCTCGCCTTCCGGGATACGACTGGTGCCGGCCGGTACATCCACCAGCAGCCAGTGGAAAAAGTCGACTCGCGGAATGTCCTTCGAAACCGTCTTGCCCTCCTGGTTCACGTCGTCTGCGACGCTGGGCACGTCCGGATCGAACATCATCACCACGAAGCTTTTGGTGCCCTCCGGCGCATCGTCCCAGACGATCTCGGGGTTCCGATTGGGACCAAAACTCATATGGTCTTCTTCACTGTAGACCCCGAATGCGAATTTCTCGGGAATCGGCTGGCCTTCATCTATGCCTTGAACCTGAAGTTTCACGGCGTTGCCTCCTGTCGTTTGGGCCGTTGGCTCACTGACTGTGTCTGGGACAGTCTCATTCTGTGATAATACGGTTTTAACACAAAATCGATTCAACTGACCACGGAGCCCCGATGAGCCAACAGAAACCCGGAAAGCCGCAAAAGCCCGCAAACCAGAAAGACGAGGACGCGGTTGCCTTTGCCCAGGGTATTTTCGAGCTTGCCCGCAACGGCGGAGCCGGGCCACTCAGCGTGATGCTTGATGCCGGAGTCCCGGTCAACATGCGCACCAGCGAGGGCGAGACCCTGCTGATCCTGGCCAGCAAACACGGCCATCCGGAAACCGTGCGCCTGCTGCTCGAAAAAGGTGCTGATCGCGACGCCGAGGACAGCAACGGTAACACTGCATGGTCGCTGGCAAAAAACGACAGCGTGCGACGTCTGTTCGAAGAACACAGCCAGTAAGCCGGCATGTTCAACAAAGGCGAGATTGTCCATCACACCCGGGATGCCCTGGGCAGCATCCTGGTGGTCGATTACCGTAAGCATCGGGTACTCACCTTCAATTCGGTATTCGAGCAGAGCAAGATCGACCGTCGTTATCCCTACCTGCCGGTACACGAGTACAACCGGGCCATGATGCTGCCGGCGGTGTTTGCCAACCCCTGCCACGTGACGATTCTGGGCCTGGGCGGCGGCGTCATGGCCGGTGCATTTCACCATCTCTATCCCGAATGCCGAATACACGCTGTGGAACTTCGCCAGGCGGTACTCGATACGGCCAGAGAGTTTTTCGACTTGCCAGACAGCGAGCGCCTGGAGGTCACCATTGCCGATGCCCGGGATGCCCTGGAAAAGCTGCCGGACGCAAGCACCGATATGGTTCTCGCTGACCTGTATAACGCAGACCGGATGAGCCCGGCGCAGGCCCAGAAGCAGTTCGTGGACGAATGTGCCCGTGTGTTAACCGATGACGGCTGGCTGGTGCTGAACTACCACAGAACACCGGATGTCGAAGGCGCCTACTTCCGAAGGCTGAGGAGGCATTTTGCCGTGCTTCTGGGCTTTCGAAGCAAAAGCAACAACACCGTGGTTTATGCCAGCAAACAGCACTTTCAGTCCGTACACCCGAAAGACCCGGTGCTGGCAGATCTGGAGAACCGGCTGCCCATAGACTGGCGTCGCTTGATGGCCAAAGTCAGCCGGATGGAATAAGGCGGAAAACCGTTCTGGAGTTGATCCAGGTCCTTGATGATTGCCGGGGATGATCCATAGTTAGTGTTATGGAGTCCATTGTTTTCATCAGGAGTGCTGACCATGAGTGAGGAAGACTACAAAAAGCTTCATCCGGTACTGAGCGAGGTCACCAAGACCTATGTCGACCTCTACACCAACCGGCCCAATGAGAAAAACCGGGAAAAGCTGATCAAACTGGAAGCCCTGTTGCACGAGAAGCTGGAAGCTATTCGCAAAGCCAAGGAAAACGAGGAGTAGGGCCCGACTGCGCCGGGCCCTGGAGCGGTCACGACCATTTTTCTCCCGGGCTCTGATAGTCCAGGAAAGCCCGGTGCAGAGTGTCTGGCTGATCGGTCTGGATCAGCATGTCGATATACTGCTGCTTGAGAAACCCGGCCTGCTCCATGGTTTGCGCCATCGCCAACAGTGGATCGAAAAACCCGTTGACGTTGTAGATGGCGCAAGGCTTGTGGTGCAGGCCCAGCTGGCCCCAGGTCCAAGCCTCGAACAGCTCTTCCAGGGTGCCAATGCCGCCCGGCAGCGCCACGAAACCATCGGCCAGATCGGCCATCAGGGCCTTGCGCTCGTGCATGTTCTTGACCACATGCAATTCGGTCAGGCCGGAATGGGCCAGTTCCCGGTCCCGCAGGTGCTCCGGGATTACCCCGTGAACCCGGCCACCGGCCGCCAGTACCGCATCGGCCACCACACCCATCAGGCCGACGTGACCACCGCCGAACACCAGCTCGATACCGTTACGGCCGAAGTAATCACCCAGCTCCCGGGCCCTCTCCGCGTATAGCGGATCATTGCCGGACCGGGAGCCACAATAGACCGCGACTTTCATTCACCGTCCCCGATCTTGTCCTGGGTCCGGGTCTCGAAATCGCTGGCATCGTGGCGCTCGTGCAGCTGGCTGCTCGGCTCACCCCAGGCCCGGTTAACCATCCGGCCACGCCGGACCGCCGGGCGCTGAGCGATCTCATCGGCCCAGCGAATCACGTTGGTGTAGGTGTGAGCTTCCAGGAACTCGGCCGCGTCATACACCTTGTTTTTCACCAGGGCGCCATACCAGGGCCAGATGGCCATATCGGCAATGGTGTATTCGTCGCCCGCAATGTATCGGTTGTTTGCCAACTGACGGTCCAGTACATCGAGCTGACGCTTGACCTCCATGGTGTAACGGTTGATCGGGTACTCATAGTATTCCGGCGCATAGGCGTAGAAATGACCGAAGCCGCCACCAAGCATGGGTGCGCTGCCCATCTGCCAGAACAGCCAGTTCATGGTCTCGGCACGCCCGGCAACGTCCTTGGGCAGGAAGGCCCCGAATTTCTCCGCCAGATAGAGCAGAATCGACCCGGATTCGAACAGACGGATGGACGGGGTGACACTGTGGTCCATCATGGCGGGAATCTTGGAGTTGGGGTTCACCTCCACAAAGCCGCTGCCGAACTGATCGCCCTCGGTAATCTTGATCAGCCAGGCGTCATACTCGGCGTCTTTGATGCCCAGCTCCAGCAGCTCCTCGAGCATCACCGTCACTTTCACGCCGTTGGGGGTGGCCAGCGAGTACAGCTGCAACGGGTGCTTGCCAACCGGCAGCTCCTTGTCGTGGGTCGGGCCGGCGATCGGGCGGTTGATGCTGGCAAACCGCCCCCCGCTCTCGGAGTCCCATTTCCAGACTTTGGGCGGCGTGTAGGTAGCGTCGGTCATGGCATTTCTCCTCACAAAGTAGCAGTCAGCTGGCTCCGAGGTCGCATTGAGCCCGGGGCCGAAAACTCTAGCATGGAAGATCAAACAAAAAGAACCACAGGAGTACCCCATGGCAGGGCGCATTGTGCTCCTTCTTGCCTGTCTGTTTGTTATGCCCCTGGTCCAGGCCGAGCTGTCAGACAGCAAGCGGGCGCTGATCCAGGAGCTGTTTCCCTCGGCAACCATCATTGAAGACAAGCTGCCGGATTTCCCGGTGTATCCGGTGTATCAACTCCAGGAACTGCTCGGCTATGCCTACGAATCCATAGATCACAGCCGCCTTCAGGGCTTTGCCGGCAAACCGATCAGCATGCTGATTGGCCTGGACACCAAAGGCCGTTTTACCGGTATCAAAGTCCTGAATCACCACGAACCGGTCTTTCTACATGGCCTGGGCGAAGCTCCCCTGTTCGAGTTTGTAGACCAATACGAAGGGCATTCGTTACAAGAGCAAATCATTGTCAGCACCTCCAATTCCAGCCGTTCAGGTCGAACCAGTGACGGCAACGTCGTGCACTTTGACGGTGTCAGCAAGGCCACGGTCTCGGTGCTGATCATTAACGACACCGTACTCTCTTCTGCTCTCAAGGTGGCCCGCAAGAAACTCGAGGACTTTGCCCAGAGCGCGCCCACAAAGGCAAAACCGGATTTCTACCAGCCACTGTCGTGGCAGCAGCTCCTGGACCGTGGTTACATCGGACACTGGCAGATTACCGCCGAATCCATCGAGGCCGAGCTGGGCCGGCCTCTTTCCGACTACCCCATGGACATCGAACCCGCAGACGGCGAACCTTTTACCGAGCTTTTCTTCGCCTACATCAATTCGCCCATGGTGGGACGGAACCTGCTCGGCGACGATGGTTACCAGCGCCTCATGCAACGGATAGACGAGGGCGCACAGGTTCTGGCCGTCATGTCCCGGGGCGCCTTTCCCCATGTTTCCCGCGAGTTCGTACCCGGCAGCTCTCCGGACCGTGTTGGTCTGACCCAGAACAACCTGGCCGTGAAAATGCGCGACCTGAACCTGCTGGATCAGAATCTCGATTTTCGGGCCGCTGGCATCCCATCGTTCGATGCAGGGAACCTGTTCCGCGTGGGTGGTAACGCCGGCTTCAACCCCGGAGCGGAAGCCAACCTGAAGCTCAACGTTGAACTGGCCCGCAATCACCTGATGGTGGACCGCACATCCCTGAATATCCCGGTCCGGTTCAACGAAGAACTGTTTGAGGCCGTCGAGATTGCTCCCAACCCGGAGGACACCCGTCAACCAATCTGGATCGGCCTTTGGAAGGAACGCTGGTGGCAGATTTCACTGCTGGTTCTCGGCCTCACCGTTCTGACCGTGTCCTTCGCCCGCCAGAAAACCCTGAGCCGCAACCCGAAGCTGGTACACCGGTTCCGCTGGGGATTTCTGTTCTTCACCCTGTTCTTTATCGGTTTCTACGCCCAGGGTCAGCTTTCGGTGGTTAACATCTACACCCTGTTCCTGGCAGTCTGGGACGGTTTCTCCCTCAACGTCTTCCTGCTGGATCCGATCATTTTCATTCTCTGGGTCTATACATTCATCACCCTGTTCATCTGGGGCCGCGGCCTTTTCTGTGGCTGGCTCTGCCCCTTTGGCGCCCTGCAGGAAATGGCCGCCTGGCTTGGCGAAAAACTGAAGTTCCGCCAGATCAAGGTGCCCGAGCAATGGCACCGGCGCCTGATCCTGCTCAAATATCCGATCCTGCTCGCTCTGGTGGGCACCGCTTTCTATTCCCTGACCATCGCCGAAAAACTGGCAGAAGTGGAGCCATTCAAGACCAGTATTACCCTGTTTTTTGTGCGCTCCTGGCCTTTCGTGCTCTATGCCGTTGGCCTGCTGGTGATCGGCATGTTCATCCACAAGTTCTATTGCCGTTACCTGTGCCCGCTGGGTGCCGGCCTTGCGGTGCTTGGCCGGTTCCGGCTGTTCAGCTGGCTGGACCGGGTTGAGCTCTGTGGAAACCCCTGTCAGCACTGCAAAAACGAATGCGGCATCAATGCCATTCGCAAGGATGGCCGGATCGACTACGACGAGTGCATTCAGTGCCTTGAGTGCGTGGTTATTCTCGAAGACGACACCCGGTGCGTCGATAAACGCCTCGAGAGTAAAAAGAGGTCAAAACAGGCGAACATTCTGGCAACGGACGCGGGCTGACCCGCTCCGTTGCCGCAAAGCCCGGATTACTTCTTCTGCCATTCAAACTTCTTGAACGGCTCATCCACCGGCGTCTCCGCGATGTGGTTCACGTAGTTACTCATCACTTTCTGGGACAACACCAGAATCACTTCCAGTACCTGGCGATGCTGGTACCCGGCTTCATAGAAGGCATCCAGGTCCTCCTTGCTGACATTGCCGTGTTTGCGCATGACCGCGAGGGTGAAGGTTCTGAGCGCTTCCAGCTTGTCACTGGGCAGCGGCGTTTCGTCCCGCAGAGCATTGGTAATGTCATCAGACACTTTCATGGATTTGGCAATCCCCGTGTGTGCGGGAACGCAATAGTGGCAGGCGTTTTCCACGTTGATCGTCTGCCAAACCACGGTCTTCTCATCGTTGTCGAAGCTGCTGTCCAACACCAGTTGGTGCAGTTGCTGATAGCCCTCGAGAAGACCCGGCGCTTCCGCCATAACTGCATGCAAACCGGGAATCATGCCGAACGCCTTGTGCGAATTGTCCAGCAGGGGTTTGGATTGTTCCGGTGCCGTGTCTTTGTCGTGAAGGGTAAAGTCTGTCATTGCCAACTCCATTTTTGAATGAATGCTCAATTACAACTTCAGGCTAACTGTTATTGAGCGATCATTCAAGATATAATTGAGCGGTCATTCAAATCACGACAATGGTGAAGTGTTGTTATGGCCAGACACGCGCGCTATGACCGAAAGACCGCCCTGGAAAAGGCCGTTGGCCTGTTTTGGGAGAAGGGCTATCACGGCAGCTCCATGAAACAGATCGAGCAGGCCCTCGATATGCGCCCGGGCAGCATTTACGCCACCTTCGGAAGCAAGGATGGCCTGTTTTCGGAAGCACTGGCTGCCTACGCAGAGCAGGGCGGCCGCGAAATGGCGAGCCATCTAAAGGGTTATGATTCGATTGTTGACGGTCTGCAGGACTATCTGCGCGGCATCGCCTTCCGTTGCGGCGACGAAAGCGCAGCGCCCTCCAGAGCCTGTATGATCGTGAAAACTCTGCTGGAATCCAGCAATACCAATTCGGCCCTGGCTGATCAGGCCAACAGCATCCTGGCTGCGATTGAAGAATCCATTGCTGGCCTGGTTGAGCAGGCAAAGGTGAAAGGCGAGCTGGTTCAGTCCGTGGACAGCCGGCGACTTGCCCGGCTCCTTCAGGCTCAGATCATGGGGCTGAGATCCATGGGTGAACGCAACCTGGATCTGCAGGCCATGCAGGAGCTTGGTGACGACATGGCCGCCATCCTGGACGGATACCGCACCCAGCACTGATCCTCCCCTTCCAGCGCCCCGGTGAGAGAGCACACACCGGGGCTGAAAGTATGAGCACTTCCGTAGAATTGTGCCCACTGCCCGGGCCGCGTTAACATTAGCGCCCGGCTCAGACCCTGCCTTGTTTTCTTGCCCAACCCGGCTGCAAGTCTGGTTCCCAGTGAGGACAGCCAAGCATTCTTGCCTGAAGAGTGCTTGGCTCTCTTCACTTACAGGTCTGATTGTTATGGATAACCTTCATCACATTGTTGTGGTCGGCGGTGGCGCCGGCGGTCTCGAACTGGTTACCAGCCTTGGCAACAAACTGGGTAAAAAACGCAAGGCGCGGATCACGCTGGTGGATGCCGGCCTGACCCACGTCTGGAAACCTCTGTTGCATGAGGTGGCCTCTGGCTCCCTGGATGCCAGCGCGAACGAGATCAACTACCGCGCCCATGCCCGCAAACACCACTACGAATTCCAGCTGGGCCGAATGAGCGGTCTGGACCGTCAGAACAAACACGTGGTTATAGCCCCGTTTCACGATGTCGACGGCACAGAAGTGGTTCCCGAGCGGCACATCCCCTATGACACACTGGTCATCGCGGTAGGCAGCACCGCAAACGATTTCGGCACCCCCGGCGCCCAGGACAACTGCCTGTTCCTCGACAGCCTGGATCAGGCGAGGCGCTTTCACAACCTGATGCTGAACGCCTTTTTGCGCAAGAATCATGAGGCGTTCCAGGGGGCCGACCACACCCTGAACATCAGTATCATCGGGGCTGGCGCCACCGGCGTGGAGCTCGCCGCAGAGCTGCGACTGGCGTCCCGCGAGCTGCCAGTTTACGGTATGAACCATCTCCAGCCCTCGGACGTTTCCATTACCGTGATTGAGGCCGCCGACCGCATTCTCCCGGCTCTGCCCGGTCGGCTGTCTGCGGCGGCTACCAAGGAACTGGAACACCAGCGAGTGAAGGTACTGACCGGCCAGCCAGTGAGCGAGGTGCGACCGAATACGGTCGTGATGAAAGACGGGACCGAACTATCCTCGGAAATGACCATCTGGGCGGCGGGCATCAAGGCCCCGGCGTTCCTGGCGGAGCTTGAGGGCCTGGAGGTGAACCGGGGCAACCAGCTGGTGGTGGAGCAGACCCTGCAAACTACCCAGGATGCGGACATCTTTGCCTTTGGCGACTGCGCGGCCTGCCCGCAACCCGATTCCGACCGGCCGGTTCCGCCCCGGGCCCAGGCTGCGCACCAGCAAGCCGACACCCTGTTCAAGACTCTGTGCAATCGCCTGGACAATGGTGAGGCGGTTCCCTTCGTGTACAACGACCATGGTTCGCTGATCAACTTCAGCCGCTACACCACCGTCGGCAACCTGATGGGCAATCTTTCCGGCCGCAGCATGTACGTCGAAGGCAAAGTGGCCCGCATGTTCTACCTGTCCCTTTACCGGATGCACCAGGTGGCCCTGCACGGTATGTTCCGCACCGGCATCATATGGTTGATGGATAAAATCAGCCGTGCCATGCAGCCACGACTCAAACTACACTAAAGGGAGAGCGGACCAGCGAGGGAGTGGAGCGGGTGAAGGGAATCGAACCCTCGTATGCAGCTTGGGAAGCTGCCGTTCTACCATTGAACTACACCCGCAAAAATAGGGCCGCGACAGCAATATAAGCGGTCAGCCCGGCATTGGGCAAGCATTCTGTCTGGAGCAACAATGGACCCCACCCTGACCCTGATTGGCGCCCTGATGCTGGTCATCAGTATCGTGCTCAGCCCGCTTTCCAGCCGGGTGGGCATGCCTGTGCTGCTGATCTTTCTGGTGGTGGGCATGATGATGGGTGAGGACGGCCCGGGTGGCATCCAGTTCGATGACTTTGAACTGGCCTTTCTGATTGCCAATCTCGCGTTGGGCGTGATTCTCCTCGACGGTGGCATGCGCACCCGGGCGGAGACTTTCAGGGTAGGCCTGAAACCTGCCCTGGTACTGGCCACCCTCGGAGTCGCCATGACCGCCGCTGGCGCCGCGGTTGTGGCCTGGTGGGTGTTCGATCTGCACTGGCTGACTGCCCTGCTGATTGGCGCCATCATTTCCTCTACCGATGCCGCCGCCGTTTTTTCCCTGCTGCAGGGACGGGGGCTGCACCTGAACGAGCGAGTCAGTGCGACCCTGGAAATTGAGTCCGGCAGCAACGACCCCATGGCGATTTTCCTGACGCTCATGCTGGTTACATTGATTGGCAACGACGGCGACCAAGCGGGCTGGGCCGCTCTTTCCATGCTGGTACAGCAGTTCGGCATCGGCGCTATTGCAGGGATTATTGGCGGTTTTGCCGTGGTGGAGCTGGCCAATCGAATCCGCCTGACCCCTTCTCTGTACCCTTTGCTGGTGGCGGCCGCGGGCATCTCGGTGTTCTCCGCCACCAACGCTCTCGGCGGCAGCGGATTTCTGGCCATTTACCTGACTGGCGTGGTAATTGGTAACCGTCACGTCCGGATGATGCCGATGATCCTGCAGGTTCACGACGGCCTGGCCTGGCTGGCCCAGTTGTGCCTGTTCCTGATGCTGGGGCTTCTGGTCACTCCGTCAGACCTGATCCCCCTGGCTGGCGGAGGGCTGATACTGGCCCTGGCTCTGATCTTCGTCATCCGCCCGCTGACGGTCTTGCTGACCCTCTGGCCTTTTGCCTTTAACCGTCGCGAGATGGGGTTCATCAGTTGGGTCGGCCTGCGAGGGGCTGTCCCCATTGTTCTGGCCCTGTTTCCGATCATTGCAGACTTGCCGGAAGCCCAGCTGGTGTTCCACGCCGCTTTCTTTATCGTCCTGGTCTCTCTTCTGGTTCAGGGCACCACCATGACCCCTCTGGCCAGAAAGCTTCGCCTGGAGGTGCCGGCAGGCGAGGACCCCTATCGAAGACTCCCTCTGGATGCTCCAGCGGCGGGAGACCACGAGTTGATGCTGTTCCCGTTGCGCGGCGAAACCTGGCAAACGCCACGTCGGCTGGGCCAGTTGCGCTTTCCGGAGAACACGGCTGTGGCCGGGGTCTTCCGCAACCGGGTCTGTCTGCAGCCAAAAGCGGACCTGGAAGTATCCAGTGGCGACATGGTCGCAATGTTTGCAACTCCCAGTGTTCTGCCTGAACTCGGCAAGGCCCTGAGTGGCAGACACGCACCCAAGTACCTGGCCGAACGTGCCTTTTTCGGGGATTTCGTACTCAACGGCGATGCGCTTCTGGGTGACGTGGAGCAAGTCTACGGCATTGAGTTCGATGACCTGCCGCCGGAGCTTTCCCTCGCCGAATGCTTTGCCAAAAGGACAAAAGGGCACCCGGTTGTTGGTGACGTAGTAACCCTCGGCCCGGTGACACTGGTTGCCCGGGCTACCAGCGCCGACAAGGTCACCAAAGTGGGCCTGAAGATGGACAGTTCACAAAATGTGTGAAGAGCAAACCAGATAGCCAAAAAAGTTAACAAAACCCCTTAACAGATCCCTTTTGGCCTATGGTATAAAACGTCTGAACAAACATTAATCATTGGTAAGTTGAGGACATGAGCATTTTCCGCGCCCTCCCAGCCACCATTGCCCTGCTCTGGCTGGCATTGGCTCCGAGCGCTTTGGCCACCGAACTGCTGGCCAAGGCCGACACCCGTATGCCGGCTGCCACCATGTACAAGCCCGCGGATATCGAGAGTGTCAGCAAGGTGGTCGTTCGCAAGGGAGAGCGCCGCCTGTACCTGATGGATGGCGAGGAGGTGATTCGCAGCTACCGAATTTCCCTTGGCGACAATCCGGAAGGTCACAAGCTGTACGAAGGTGACGAGCGCACGCCGGAAGGCGATTACACGCTGGACTGGCGCAACGCCGAGAGCGACTTCTACAAATCCATCCATATCTCGTACCCCAGCGAGCGGGATCGCGAACTGGCATCTGCCTGGGGCCTGGACCCGGGTGGCAGCATCATGATTCATGGCCTGCCCAATAACGTAGGCGATATGGCTTTTGCTTATGCTGGTCTTGACTGGACCGACGGCTGTATCGCCGTGACCAACGAAGAGATGGACGAAATCTGGCAACTGGTCTCCAACGGAACGCCCATCAGCATTCATCCCTGAAGCAAACCTGACGGCAGCATTAAGTTGTTGTCATATGCTTAGCAAATTTACGTATCTCTAGTTAACATTCCTGCTTACAGTGTTTTACACTGTTTTACGACTCCGGTAGTCACTACCTGACAAGCGATGCTGCGCAGGTTGACAGGAAGTCGTCTATACTGACTTTCGGATCACAGGAAATAACTCGACCAATAAGGGGATTTACAATGCGTAAACTGACGATCGCCGGGATTGCACTGGCCACTGCTCTGACTGCAGGTTGTGCCACCACTGACCAGGGCGCCATCGACGAAGCAAATGCAACCGCCAGCTCCGCTGAGCGCACTGCAGAAAATGCACTGAACACCGCTAACAGCGCTGCCAGCTCTGCCCGCACTGCCCAGCAGACTGCGGAAGAAGCCCTGGCCGCTGCTCGTGCAGCCCAGAAAGCTGCCGATGAGGCAAACGAGCGTGCCAAGCGTATGCTCGAGCGTGCCAGCCAGAAGTAAGGCTGATACGTAACGAAAAGGCCGGCATTGCCGGCCTTTTTTATGCCCCGGTATCCGGTTTGTCCGGATCGGACTTGTCAGGGCTGGCAGGTTTGTTGTCCTTGAGGAACGTGGTAATCAGCTCCATTGGCAATGGGAACACAATGGTGGATGAGTTGGTATTGCTCATATCCGCCAGCGTCTGCAGGTAACGCAGCTGCATGGAACCGGAATTCGTGGACATGACATCCGCCGCTTCCACCAGCTTTTTGGACGCCTGCAATTCGCCCTCGGCGTGGATTACCTTGGCGCGACGCTCACGCTCTGCCTCTGCCTGACGGGCAATGGCACGGATCATCGATTCATTGAGATCCACATGTTTGATTTCCACATTGGCCACCTTGATGCCCCATTCCTCGGTCTGGGCATCGATGATCTCCTGGATATCGGAATTGAGCTTGTCACGCTCTGACAGCATCTCGTCGAGATCGTGTTTGCCGAGCACCGACCGCAGCGTGGTCTGGGCCAGCTGGCTGGTTGCGGAATTGAAATCCTCCACCCGGATAATGGCCCGCTCGGGATCCACTACGCGAAAGTACAGCACGGCATTCACCCGCACGGTCACGTTATCCCGGGAGATCACGTCCTGGCTGGGGACATCCAGGGTGATCACCCGCAGGTCTACCCGGACAATCTGCTGAATGCCCGGAATAACAATGATCAGCCCCGGACCTTTGACGCCCTGGAAACGCCCGAGAAAGAACACAACGCCACGCTCATACTCCGGCAGGATCTTGATCGCCGAAGCAAGAATGAGCAGTAACACCACCGTAGGTGCCAGATAGGGAATCAGATCACCAATCATACGGCCTCCTTGTATTGCCGTTACTATGTCTGCAGGTTCAATCGTTGTCCGGAATGACCCTGACAGTTACCGTTAAACCCTCAATCGCTGTCACTTGAACCCGGTCGCCCGCTTTGACGGCTCCCTCGCTGATGGCATTCCAACGTTCACCACTGAGCCGCACGTGGCCCCGGTAGTGGCCATGTTCTTCGGAGAACTCATCCAGGGCCACGCCCTCTTCATGGGTCAACTGTTCGGTGCCACTGACCGGATGCCGCCGACGCAGACCGATAAACCGGGTCACCGTCCAGAGGATAAACCCGGCAGCCACCACGGCGGTGCCTCCGATCGTTGGCAGGGAAATATCCCGGTGACTGCCGTCCATCAGGATGATCGAGCCGGTAACAAAGGCAACTATTCCGCCAACCCCCAGTATCCCGAAGCTGGGCACGAAGGCCTCGCCCACAATGAACGCCAGTCCGAGCAGAATCAGTGCCAGGCCGGCGTAATTCACTGACAGGACCTGGAAAGCGAAGAGCGCAAGGATGAGAGAGATGGCACCAATCACGCCCGGCACCACCGCACCGGGGTTCGCCAGCTCGAAGATGATGCCGTAGAAGCCGATAATCATCAGGAAATAGGCGACGTTCGGATTGGTGATCACGGAAAGCAGGCGCGTGCGCCAATCCGGTTGGGACCTGACAATTTCCAGGCTGGCCGTGTTCAGGGTCGTGTCGCCCGACGCCATCCGAACGGTGCGGCCATCCACCTGCTGGAGCAGATCCCGGATGTTGGGCGAAACCACGTCGATCACGTTCTTCTCAAGGGCCTCATCGGCACCCAGATTCACAGCCTCACGGACGGCTTCTTCAGCCCAGTCGGCGTTGCGGCCATGGCGTTCGGCCAGCCCGCGAATGTAACTGACCGCATCCTCCAGAACCTTGCGCTCCATAGCAGTGCCCCCGCGCCGTTTGCCGTCATCGTCGCCGGCCTGCTGTTCGCCGTCCGATGAAGAACCGGAGTCTGAATCCGAACCTTCCCCGGATTCCGGTTCGCCGGGGGCCGGATCGCTCTCCGGTTCAGGGCTACCCGGCAGACCACCCATCTGGACCGGTGTCGCCGAGCCCAGGTTGGTCGCCGGAGCCATGGCGGCAATGTGGCTTCCGTAGAGAATATAGGTGCCAGCGCTGGCCGCCCGCGCGCCCTGCGGAGAGACATAGGTAGCCACGGGAACCTCAGAGGCAAGAATCGTCTTGATGATATCCCGCATGGAGTCCATCAGACCGCCCGGCGTATCCATTTCGATGATCACCAGACCAGCGCCCTCGGACTCAGCCCTGCGAATGCCGCGGGTGACGTAGTCCATGGTGGCAGGGCCAATGGCGCCCTCGACAGTAAGTACCAGGGCCGTTTGAGATGATTTTTGCTGGGCGAGGACCTGATGTGCCAGAGAACCCAGTGCGAGCATAACGCCTGTCAGCAGCACCAGGGCCCAGAGCCGAAGGCGAACAGGATTCGGTGATCGCACGGGATGATGTGCCTGCATGATGCCTCCCTGGACCGGAACAACTTCAATGCCTGGATATACGGTGGCTCAGTGGCCGCGGTTTTTCCCTGCAAGACGGCACCCGTGCCCGGACGCCTGACTTAGAAGTATAGCCGCTGCTCAGGTTCGCCCGCCGGTTCCGGCGATTTCTCTTCCACGGTCTTGTCGGCGGCCATTCGGGTCACACGTTCACCAATCATCGTTGGCAGGCCATCGGCCTGGTCCACTGCCAGCTCAATGGCGCCACGCTTGACCTCGACTCCCGGGTGCTGGCTGCGGAAGGCTTCGACTTCGGCAAACACCTGGTTCCAGAGCCGATCCCGATCCTCGCGGGGGTAGTCTTCGTGGGGGCGATGCACCTCAAGCCAGACTTCACCATTCGAAAAACCGATCTTGACCGCATCGTGGACAACCTGAACCGGCGTACCCTTCTCCACCTGATACACGAACCGGGAAATATCTTCGTTGTACATCCGGAAGCAGCCATGGCTGACCGGCATACCCACGCCAAACTTCTTGTTGGTACCGTGGATCAGATAGCCTTTTTCACTCAGCAACAGGGCGTGGGTACCAAGCGGATTGCCGGGACCGGGGGGAATCATCCGGGGCAAATACTCACCGGACGCCTCGTATTCCGCCCGGATGCTCGCCGGCGGATACCAGGCCGGAGACTCCAGTGGCATGGTGACCTCTGCGTCGGTCAGGGGGGAGGGGTTCTCCGCCGTACCGACGCCCACGGGGTAAACTTGCACACCCTCATCGGTGAAATAATAGAGACGATACTCGGCGAGGTTGATGACAATACCTTCGCGCCGCGCATCCGGCAGCACATACTGGCGCGGCAGGGTGATGGTGGTACCTTCTCCGGGTAGCCACGGATCCACACCGGGGTTGGCCTTCACCAGCTCCAGATAGCCCATCGCTAACCGGTTACCGATGCCGGCAAAGGTGTCTTCATAGCGGGTTTCAAAAACACCAAGCTCACCGGCCAGATCACCCTGAACCGGGAAGGTGGGCACGCGGGGACTTCTGTCCGGCGCTTCCGGGCCGCTGGCGGCGTCCAGGGGCTCCGCCGACCCCGCGGTCGGAAACACGAGGAACTGCGCCAGGGAAAAAACCGCTAAAAATCTGAACCACATAGAAAACGTTCCGAAAGCATCAGGCAACCGGGTACAGTGACAGCAAGTACCCTCAGGAGTTCACATAGGTAGCCCATACTGTTACGACGGCAAGCGCGACGAACAGCACACTTGCACCAATCCGCGCTGTGGCGAGGGGCAACCTCTCCATCAGCCAGCGTCCTGCCATGATAACCGGTATGTTTGCCAACAGCATCCCCACCGTGGTGCCCAGAATCACCCAGAAAGTCTCGGTGAAGCGGGCGGCGAGAACAACGGTCGCCACCTGGGTCTTGTCGCCGATCTCTGCCAGGAAAAACATGATGGTGGTGGCCGTGAACGCCCCCATGCCCAGGAACTTTGAATCCTCGCTGTCATCCTTGTCCGGCACCAGCAGCCAGAGCGCGATCGCAACAAAACTGACAGCCAGAATCCACGGTAACCAGGCTTGTGGAATGAAGGAAGCAACCCAGGCACCAAGCCAGGCCGAGAGGGCATGATTGAGAACCGTTGCGACAAAAATGCCGAGGATAATGGGCAGGCGAGTGGCGTAGCGGGCAACCAGAAATAGCGAAAGCAGTTGGGTCTTGTCACCAATTTCCGCTATGGCAACAGCAACCGTTGAGGCGAGGAAAGCGTCCATGAAAAACTCCAGGGCGGATAACCAGACATGAGGCAGCCCACCTTCCGCCCAATGGAGGTGAAACCGCCTCAGGTCTTGCCAATATCACCGGAATCTCGGTGAAACATGATAGCCATGGGGATTTGGCCCCAAGTATGTTGACTATCATCCGACCGGCAGTTCCGGTGCGGAGGCTACTCCCCTGAAGAGATGTCGGCATAGTAATGAATCCGGAGCAGGGCCGCAACCTAGGTTCGCATTCTCCATACCGGAATCGCAGCCACCGCCACGAATACCGCCACCAGCCACCAAGCGGAATGGAACGCATTGATTGTGGGCATCCCGGAGGAGTGCTCGCCGAATTCCACAGTCAGTGCCACCAGATTGACCCCAAAGGCGCCTCCGAGCTGGCGCATGAAGTTGAGCGTGCTGGAGCCGGCCCCCAGCTCCTGAGGCTTTAGGGGATTCAGGGCGCCGGTGGACAGGGCGGGAAGCATGAAGCCGATCCCGATTCGGCCGAGGACCGTCCAGAGCACCAGCCAGCCGAAAGCCAGCTCGAGGTCGGACAGCGCAAACAGCATGGCGGAAAGGGCAAAAGCGCCGATGCCGAAGACCACCAGAACCCGGGCGCTATGCCTGTCCGCAAGCCGACCGGCCAGGGGAAAGGTCATACCGAGGACAATCCCTGCCGGCAGCATCAGCAAACCGGCTTCGGTCGCGCTGAATCCGAGCGCTGTTTGCACGAACAGAGGAATCAGGTAGGTGGACCCGAACAGCGCCAGCCCCAGGGCCACAGCACCGAGACAGGCGAAGACAAAGACCGGTTTGCGCAGCAGGGCCATGTTTACCAGTGGATGCGCTGTTCGTCGCTCACGCAGCACGAAGAGCAACAACCCACTAAGCGCCATTACTGTTCCGGCGAGGATCCGGTTTTCCTGGCCCGCCGCGTGCTGTAACCGGTTCAGAGTATCGAGGGACACGGCGATGGTAAATCCGAGCAAGATCAGGCCAGACAGATCGAAACGATAGGGTGCCGGCCGGGAAACCGGCAACGGCAGAAATCGCCAGGCCATGAAAACACCCACCAGGGTGACAGGAGCCGGCGCGAACATCACATAGCGCCAGTCCAGTTGATCAACCAGGAAGCCCCCCAATACCGGGCCAAGGGCCGGTGCCAGGATCACCCCCATGCCATAAATCCCCATGGCCTGGCCGCGGCGATCACGTGGAAAAATCCGGAACACCAGGTACATACCCATTGGCTGCATCAGGCCGGCCATGGCGCCCTGACCTATACGGGCAGCAATGAGCTGTCCCGGTGTCTCGGCAAAGCCACCGGCGAGGGAAATCAGGGTAAAGAGAAACATGGCTGCGGCAAGGGTCTTGCGAACCCCGAAGTGATCCAGCAGCCAGGAGGAGGCAAGCATGGTAGTGGTCATGGCTGCGATAAAGCCGGTTGCCAGCCAGTGGACCTGACCCTGGCGAATGCCGAACTCCACCATGATATCGTGCAGCGCCACGTTGACCACGGTGGCGCTGAGAACGGTGGCCATGGTGCCGATCATCACCGTGGCCACCGCCAGCCAGCGCCAGCGGTCTCCGTAGCGCGCCTTCAGGCCCTCAACCGAATTATCAGCCAAGGATTACTTCTGCTTTTCGGCGTTTTCCAGGATCTTGTGGAAGACCTTCACGGTGCACTCGATCTCTTTGTCGCTGATGCCCTCAAGCATCTCCTCGCGCAGCACCTCGGCTCGCTCGGAAAGGTCGTCCATGAACGCCCGACCGGCAGTGGTCAGATGCAGGCGCCGAGCCCGGCGATCGTGGGGGCACGGCCGACGCTCGATCAAACCTTGTTGCTCCAGGCTATCAAGCAGACGAACCAGGGTCGGATTCTCGATCGCCATGAGGCTGGCCAGTTCACGCTGGGTAAGGCCTTCGCCGCCTTTTTCCAGGTACACCATGGTGCTCCACCGCGCCTGGGTGACGCCCAGATCCTTCAGGCGCTCATCGAGCATTTTTCTCCAGCGTCGGGTAACCCGCGCTACTGCAAAAGGAAACTGGTCTCTCATTTATCGTCACTCCATCTCAAAAAAGGGCCTGGCCCGGGCCGGGCGCTGCCGCGCACTCGGCCAATTCATCACATTATCGGAAAGTCACCAATAGTATGCTAACCATTGTGATAAAAACAGATACGGAAGTAAAAACAAAATTGGGGAAAACCGAAAGCAGCGTCAGCTCGCCTGACGCTGCTCTTCGTGCATCTCCTCGACTTCCGGAGACTCGTGGAACTCGGTATTTCGCGGATCGATCTCGGCGAGAACCGGCGACGCTTCGGGCATGGCCGGCACGAAATGCTCCTGATCTGCAACCGCGACATCCTCGGTGTGACTGATCCGATAGCTGGTGATCAGCGCCAGCAGCACCAGAAAGCCCGCATTGCCAAAGAACAGGCCTTTGGGCCCGAGCAGGTTGATCAGTTCAGCCATGACCACAGGCCCGATGACGCTGCCCACCCCGTAACTGAGCAGCAGCGTCGCGCTGGCAGCCACGATGCGGGAACTTTCCATACGGTCATTGGTAATGGCGACCGCAACCGGGTAGAGGGCCGCGGACAGGCCGGTAAACAGTCCAACCAGAAGGGTCAACAGCCACGCATTGCCAGCCCCAAGGACGCCAACACCGCCTGCGGCGGAGGCCGCCACCAGAGCAATCCAGAACATTACCCGGCGCCGGTCAAAACGGTCGCAGAGCCGGCCCAGGGGCCAGGCAAGAATCATTGCGGCAACAATGGCGCTGGCCATGAACGTGGAGGTCCGGGCAACGTCCAGCCCCACCAGGGTTGCGTACACAGGCCCCAGCGCATAGAAGCCGCCAATCATCACACCACAAATGAGAGCCCCGGCCACACCGCTGAAGGATTCTCTGGCCAGAGTGAAGATAGAGATACGCTGGACCTGCTCAATAACAGGCGCCTCCATTTTGGTTAGTGCAAGCGGCATCAGGGCCATTGCCAGCAGGATCGCGGCAATCGAGAACGGCATGAAGTTGGCCGGGTCGCCAACGTTCACGATAAGCTGTCCGCCGGCCGCGGACAGATAAAAAACAATCTGATAAACCGCGAACAACGCACCGCGATTGGCATTGGTAGCCCGGCTTGAGAACCAGCTTTCAATCACCACCAGCACACCGGCAATACTGAACCCGGACAGCACCCGCAACACCGCCCAGAAAATCTCGGATACGGCCATTGGGTAGAGCAGTGAGGTAATGGCTGCCCCCGCAGCGAACACGGCAAAGGCACGGATATGACCAACCCGGCCTATAATCCTGTGGACATACAGCGTTCCCAGCACAAACCCGATGGAATAGCAGACCAGAATCCAGCCGATTATGTCCGGTGATATCGCTTCTATACTCAGACGTATACCCAGGAGCGTCATCAGGAAAGCATTACCGCTGACAAGCAGAATGATGCTCAGAATCAGGGCAGAAAGGGAGGTGACCATTCGGGTCATTACAGCAGCTCCGGGCGTAACAGGGTATTTTCGTTTCGATGAAAGACAAAATAGCAGCAAGCACCGGACTCTGCCGGCCGCGTATTAGATCAGGAGCGGAAAACGAAACCACTAGGCACTTCCCGAAACCTGTTAACCGCGTCACAAAAACCTGCAAAGGCCGCCGCAGAGCGGTTTAACAGGGTTTTACATTAATGTGCCGTAACAGACCCTAAGGGCCGGAGCAGGTAACATGAAAGCGAGCTATTCATTGGACCGTGAGCGCCTGGTTATGAAAAAAACGGACTGGCCCATACGCTGGGATCTGCTGCTTCGCTACCGACTGATCGAAACCATCGCCCTGTGGGAAGGTCGCCTGACCACCAACCACATCTGCCACAGTTTCGGCATCGGTCGCCAGCAGGCGTCCAAGGACATCAACACCTATCTGCGCGAACTGGCGCCGGGTAATCTGGTTTATGACCGCCATCTGAAAGGCTACGTGCCGGCCGAGAAATTTCGTCCGGTGGTTACCCGTGGCGTGGTAAACGAGTATCTGGACCTGCTGGCCCGCCAGCAGAACCTGAGCAATACCTTTGAATCACTGAATATAGACCTGCCGGACAGCACCGTGGTTCAGGGCCCGAACCGGGTGATTGCACCGGAAACCATGCGTGCCGTGGTGACCGCCACACGCCAGGGCAGACAGTTGCGCGCCAGCTACGCCTCCCTGAGTCGACCTGAAGCGGTGGAAAGCATTCTGGAGCCCCACACACTGGTTTGTGCCGGCAATAGCTGGCACTTGCGTGCCTGGTGCGACTCCAATCGGGAGTTCCGGGACTTCGCCCTGAGCCGTTTCCGTACCTCGCCCGAGGCATTGCGGCAGCGGGCCAGGCACAGCCGGGAGCAGGACGAGCACTGGAACCGTGAGGTTACCCTGGTCGTTACGCCGGACAGACGCCTGACCGAAGCCCAGCAACAGATCATCGCCCGGGACTATGGCATGGAACATGGTCGTCTGGAGGTTGCCACCCGCGCCGCACTGGCTCCCTATGTGTTGTCCCGTCTCGGAATCACCTTCGACAACGAGCATCCGGATCCGTTGGTTCAGCAGCTTGAACTGGCCAATCCGGACCAGCTGGGCTTTGGCAGCAAACGTGAACAGGCTCTGAAGGCCGTTGCCGGTCTCAGCTAAACTGCCGGTGTGAATTCTAAAATTCGACGCTATTCCTATCTCTGCTTCCTGATTCTGCCGTTCCTGCCCATGGCGGCAACGGCGGAATCAGCCTGTGGCAAACCCGCAACACCAATTTCCGAAGTACAAGGGACCGGCCCGGCCTCACTTCTGACAGGCAAGACGGTCACGGTGGAGGGTATCCTGACCCAGGATTCCCGATCAGAAGGCGGGTTTGGCGGCTTCTATCTTCAGCAGGCCGACCACCAGACCGACAATGATCCCACCACGTCCGAGGCCCTGTTTGTCTATACCGACCGCAAGGTCGGCAAAACCGGCATGCGGCTGCGGGTTACCGGCAAGGTGAAGGAATACCACGGACTGACTGAACTGGTAGCGGTCCGGACCATTGATATGTGCGGACAGGAAGCGCTGCCGGCCGCCATTCCGGTGACGCTGCCGTGGACGGTGGATCCGGAACACCTGGAGAATATGAGGGTGACCTTCCGCCAGCCCCTGACGGTGGTCGACAACTACAACCTCGACCGCTACGGCGAGCTGGCGCTGGCCGGCGCCGATCAGATCCAGCCCACCGAGTACCTTACGCCGGGCGAGAGCGCCCACAGGGCATCCCTCCGCAACCGTCAGAACCGCGTACTGCTGGACGACAATCGGTCCATCAGAAATCCGAGGCCCATACCCTGGCCGCCCGAAGGTTTGTCCTCAGGATCCGTGCGCGCTGGCGACCAGATTACGGGGCTCACCGGGGTGCTGGACTTCCGTTTCGATGCCTGGAGAATCCAGCCCGCCCGGGAACCTGTCTTTCTGGATACCAACGAGAGAGAACCTGCGCCGGAGTCGCCGCCCGGTGATTCCGTGCGGATCATGGCGCTGAATCTCGGCAACTTTTTCAACGGCGATGGTCGCGGCGGCGAGTTTCCAACAACCCGGGGTGCCAAGACATGGGCAGAGTTTCAGCGCCAGCAACAGCGGCTAGTGCAAACGCTACTGGCACCGGACCCGGACATTCTTGCGGTCACGGAACTCGAGAACGACGGCTACGGTCCGCACAGCTCCGTCGCCAGCCTGGCCGATGCCCTGGGCAGCCCCTGGCGGTTTGTCAGCACGCCGGGCCAGGATGGCGATGACGAGATCCGGACCGGCCTGCTCTATCGCGGCGACCGGGTACGCACCATCGGTGGACCTGAAAGGCTTGCCAGTGGGCCTTTCGCATCCGCCGGTCGACCTCCGCTGGCCCAGGATTTCAGTCGCGTCGATGGTGAGACAACGGTCCGGGTGATCGTGCCTCACCTGAAATCAAAATCCTGTCGGGGTGCCAGGGGGGATAATCGGGATCAGGCGGATGGCCAGGGCTGTTACGCCAGCCGGCGAACGGACGAAGCACAAGCGCTGGCTGAATGGCCCGGCATTGGTAAAGAAGGCCCCAATTCCGCCGGCACCCTGATTATCGGTGACCTGAACAGCTATGCCCGGGAACATCCCATTACGATGCTGGCAAGGGCGGGTTTTGTCAGCATGGTGCACCACTTTCATCCCTGCACCGAAACCAGCTGTCGCCCGTACACCTACCGATACCGTGGCGAGAAAGGGTCGCTGGATTACGCCCTGGCCTCCGAGACACTGAAACCACGGATTGTGGGCGCGCGCATCTGGCTGGTCAATGCCGATGAGCCCAGAGTTTTCGGTTACCAGAGCGACTACGTGGTTGACGGTCAAGGGCCCTGGCGGTCAAGCGACCACAACCCGGTGATTGTCGACCTGGAGCTCTGAGCCCCGAACCCTGGTCGTTGCGACCCGTCCGTTGGTTGCCCTTGCGCCGGAGCGCGCGGGCGTATAGGCCAAGGCTCGGGAGGCCGATACCGGTAGACTGGCGACAAGACCCAAAACCGGTGATCGCTGACAACCATGAGAATCCCTGCACCCAACCTCTGGCCCGCTGCCCGCACAGGACAACGTTTTCTTCTTCAGGCTCGCCGCCGCACAGCGCTTGTGGATGGCCACAAGATGGTTTTCCTGGAGCGGGGCGCTCCCGGCTCGGGGAACCCTACCGTCGTGCTGATTCACGGCTTTGCCGCCATGAAAGAAAACTGGGCCCTGTGGCTGCAACGGCTGCCCAGGCACTGGCATCTGTTGGTACCGGATCTGCCTGGCTTCGGGGAGAGTGATTACCGGCCCCACGCCTGTTACCGCTATGAGACCCAGGCATGGCGACTGGAACAATGGCTTGCGGGCTTTAACACCAACGATATTCATCTGGCCGGCAGTTCCATGGGCGGTGCTATAGCCGCCCTGCTCGCCCACTCACTGGATCCGAAGCCCCGTTCGGTAACGCTGCTCAACAGCGCTGGAATCCCGGAACATAAGGATGTCGACATTCACGCCCCCCTAAGGTCCGACCGGGACGGCATCCTGATTCCAAAGGACTGGAAAGGCGTCTACCGCATGTTCAACAGCGTCGGCACCGGCAAGCCCACGGTCTCCGGGCTGGCCATGGCCGGCCTTCTGGGGCCGGACCTGCTGGGCCGCACCGACGCGCTGCGTCACATCTTCAGTGACATGGTGGCAGACGCATTGGCACCAGCGCGCTACCTGGGCCCCGACACACCGCCACTTCAGGTTCAGTGGGGTGATCGGGACGTGATCACCCCCACCCGCTGCATCGACTGGTTCGGCTCGGCCACGCCAGACGCGGAAATCCACGTATTCCGGGGCGTGGGGCACCTGCCCATGCTGGAGACACCCGCGCGATCCGCCGCGACTCTTGAGCGATTCGTCCACCGCCATGGCCGGTAAGCCGGTCAGGCCAAGTGTGCCTGTCAGCTATTGATTGGCCTTTCAGGCCATTTATTTCGTCAGTGGAGTCATGGGGGAACGGGCCGGTAGCCGCCATAATCGTTGAAACTGCGCGCTCTGCGACATAACAAGAACAGAATAAGACGAGGAACCCCCATGCGAGCCTCCGTTTCAACGGCACAGGACCTGGGCATGCCGGCCATTTATCTGCATCTGTTGGCCGAACTGCTGAATACCATCGGCGTTGATGAACAGGACCTTCTGCTTCGGGTCGGACTCGACCCGGCCCGCCTGCAATCCACCGATCTGCGGGTCAGTCAGACCCAGGCCAGCGAATTTGTTACCCGGGCCATCATCGAAAGCGGCGAACCGGGGCTCGGGATCATGCTGGCACGGGAACTGAAGTTGCCACTGCACGGCGCCCTGGGTACGGCGGTCATGAGCAGCCGGACCCTTGGCGACGCCATGGAGCTGATGACCCGGTACCTGACACTGCGGGTACCCCATCTTCAGGTCTGCAAACGGGAAACCGGAAAACTGGCCTGGTACATTGTCAGTTGTGACATTGATCTCGGCCCCCTGCACGGATTTATCATGGACGCCATGCTGTTCGGATGCGTTTCCATGGGCGCACAACTGACTGGCTCGGTGGTTGATGGGTTGCGAATTGTGCGCCGGGGCCCGGAGCCGGCGTATTTCCATCGGTTCCGACCACAGATCCCGGTACCCGTAGAGTTTGGTGCCACGGAGAATGCCCTGGTGATCCCCACCGCGCGCCTGGACCTGCCCGTGCGCTTTACCGACGATCAACTGGCCGCCTCATCCAAAGCTCAGTGCGAGGAGGCCCTGCGGCAGCTGACCGAAGATGCCGGATTTGCCTGCCGGGTTCGGCGGGTGATCGAAACCAGCCACCCCTTCCCCCCGAAACTGGCCAGGGTTGCGGGCACCTTGTTCGTCTCCGAAAGGACGCTCAAACGCCGGTTGCAGGAAGAAGAAGCCAGCTTCCAGCAGCTGGTGGACCAGGTTCGGCTGGAACGGGCACAGGATCTGCTCCGCAGCACTGGCATGAATCTGAGCCAGATTGCAGATGCCCTGGGCTACGCCGATGCGGCGAACTTCACCCGCGCCTTCAAGCGCTGGACGGGGGCCAGCCCCAGCCACTACCGAAGCACGCCCACCCGCTCCGCCTCGACGCCCGCGGAGCGGTCACTGGCCACAGGGTGATCAGTCGATCCCGATAATCTTGTGCATCTGCAGGGTGAGACGCCACTGGGGGTGAGCAAGACAGAAATCGGTAGCACGGCGGGTGTTGCTTTGCTTGATCTCATCCACCGCCGTTTCCGGCATTGAAGGTGAGGCCATCGGCGACAGGAAATAATGGCTCGCGCGGATGCCGAGGAATCGCTCCGGCATCGCCAGGGGCTGCGGATAAACCAGCTTCAGCTCGTCACAGGCCTCGATAACCACAGGGGCATCGGCCTTGGGACTCACGCAGAGCCAGTCAATGCCTTCGGGGGCTGGCAGGGTACCATTGGTCTCTACCCCGACCTCGAACCCTTCCCGATGAAATGCCTCAATCAGGGGGGCATCCAGCTGCAGCAGGGGCTCGCCGCCGGTGCAGACCACGTAGGGCTTGCCGGGTGCGTCCGGCCAGAGATTCCGTATGTGACGGGCAAGGGCTTCCGCTGTCTCAAAGCGGCCGCCATTCTGGCCATCCGTTCCCACAAAATCGGTATCACAGAAATTGCAGACCGCACCGGCACGGTCTTTCTCGCGTCCGGTCCAGAGATTGCACTTGCTGAAACGGCAGAACACAGCAGCACGGCCCGCCTGGGCACCCTCGCCCTGCAGGGTGTAGAAAGCTTCCTTGACTCGATACATCAGCCCGCGTCCTCGTATTCCAGAGGATCGCTCACACCATTGGCGGCAAACGCTTCCAGCCGCTCAACGCACGACCCACAACGACCACAGGCCTGTTCACGGCCGTTGTAACAGGTCCAGGTCTGGGAATAATCCAGGCCCAGACGGAGACCTTCGGCCAGAATCTGGCCCTTGTCCATGGCCATGAAGGGCGCCTCAATGGCCACCGGTTCGTAGTTGGCAACCCGGCAGACCGCGTCCATTTTTTCGACGAATTCCGGGCGACAGTCGGGGTAGATGGCATGGTCGCCACCGTGAGCGCCGTACCACACAGCACCGGCTCCCGCCGTCACGGCGTAACCGGTTGCGAGCGACAGGAGGATCATATTGCGATTCGGCACCACCGTCGCTTTCATGCTGTCTTCCTCATAGTGACCTTCCGGTACATCGAGATCCGAGGTCAGCGATGAACCAGCCATCACCTCACTCATGGCGCGGATGTCGATCACTTTGTGGGGAATACCCAGCGACTCACACACCGAACGCGCGCACTCCAGCTCCCGGACGTGACGCTGCCCGTAGTTGAACGACAGCGCATGAACCTGATGCCCACGTTCCCTGGCCAGATGCAGCAGAGTGTAGGAGTCCATGCCTCCGGAATAGATTACAACCACGGTGTCTGTCATTCGGGCTCCCCGTATGGTGCGATTGGGTTTGGGCTGGTTTACTGTCGCGCCCGTTGCCTGTTGCTGTCATCGGGCTTTTACAATGAATGGACATATTGTAACAGTGCAGGCACAGGTTGGGTTCGCGTCTCGGTTGCGGGGCGGGTAAACTCAGCGAAAAACAACTCATCAGCTACACTGACTCCATGACCACTATCCAGCCGGCATTCATCGATTTCGAGGCATCCAGCCTTGATCTGATCGCGAGCTACCCCATTGAGGTGGGGATCTGCATGCCAGACGGCACCCTTCATAGCTGGCTGATCTGCCCCCATGTCCTCTGGCAGGACTGGTCGGAAAGCGCTGAGCAGATTCACGGGATTACCCGCCAGACTCTGGAAGCGGACGGCATTGCCGTCGGTGAGGTGGCCAGGGCGCTCAATGAGCTGTTGCCGGCGCAGGTTTTTTGCGATGCCTGGACGTTCGACAGCTTCTGGCTGCACCGGTTGTTCAGGGCTGCCCGCATCACTCCGGCATTTCAACTGGAGTCGATTTCAGCCCTGTTGGATACCCAACAGGTACGCCAGTGGTCGGCGATTCGCCAGCAGGTGATTACCGAACTTGGCCTGCCAGTGCACCGGGCGGCAAATGACGCCCTGATCCTTCACAAAACCTGGGAACGGATTGCCCGCGACCATGAAGCCATGGTGCCGTTAACGGGTCAAAGCCGCCAGGCCTGAAGCGGTTTCAGGCGATCAGTGCCTGACGTGGCGGACCCGCAATGCGATGACTTCAAGACCGTCCCGAAGGGTATTCAGCGTCCAGTAGGTAACCAGCGCCATCAGCGCGGCCCCTGTTACTGTAAACACCAGATTCTCACCCACAACCTGCTCCTTGGCGGCGAACAGGTAAAGGCCCAGGGCAACAATCAGGGCGAGCTCGATCAATGCGTGCGAACGGAATTTTCTACTGGCAGATCCGGCGTCGTCGGACATTTTGCTAGGTTTCAACCTCTGTCTTTGTCTGGCAATGAATTAAAAGATAGTGTGCAAATTATCGCCAGAACAGAGAAGAACATCTGTACGAAGTAGTGGCTACGAAGATTCCACTACCAAAAAAAAACGCAGCCATAAAGGCTGCGTAGAAAGGAGAGATCCATTGACTGCCTGGCGCGGCAGGCAGTCAGGATTGCACAACGTAAAACACGTGACGCTGCGAATTATGGCAAGCGCTCCTGGCGCCGTCTGTAGGGGTTTGCCGAAGAGTCAGACCTATTGCAAACCGCCCGTTAGCCTATACACTGGTAGTCGAACCGAAACATAAGAGCCGGTATGACCAGAATGATTCCACAGTTTATTGCTTACCCAGCAGCAGGTTGCCATGCAGTGCAGTCTGTTCGCGCCATGGTGAAAGACATCTAACGGCTTTCGGTCAGTCCCGGGAGCCTTCGTAGCGACCGGGTCAGATTCTCCGCGAAACCCCGGTTGCTTCAGGCGCCGGGGTTTTTGTTTTTGCAGCCGCAAAACGACAAGGAGAACATCATGAAAAGACATCCGACAACTCGCGCAGCAAACCAGCCCATGAACAATCGTCAGGGCCCGATCAAGCGCCCGGAAAAGCTGCCGCTGCTGGATGCAATTTGTAAAAAACTGAATCAGCGCGTCAACCTGGACGACGAACAGCGGGTGCTGGGTGTTTACGAGCGGGGTTGGATCTTCAAAGGCGTTCTGGGCAACCTGAACGACGCCGAGGCACGGTATGTGAGAGCGTTGGCTACCCGCTACAATTCCTGGATTGCAAAGCAGGTCGCCTGATTCCTCTCCTGCAGGTCTGAACCGGTCAGTGGCGCCGGTTCAGACCCTGCATCATTGCCATGTCGCCACCGTGAACCATGGCGTAGTTATTCACCACATCGTGGATCTTTTCCTGGGAATAGGGCTTGACCACGTACCCGTTAGCGCCGGCACTGATCGCCCGTTGAATACTCTCTATGGAATCGTCCGCCGTCACCAGCACAATGTGCTGCTCTTCGCGGGCATCCTTGAACTCCAGCATCAGCTCGTGGCCGTCGCCATCCGGCAGGCCCAGATCCAGCAGGATAATCTGAAACTCCCCAGCCTTGAAGGCGGCCCTGGCTGACGCCGCATCGACACACTCGATCACCTTGGTTGCGCCTGCCTTGTAGAGCATATCCACCAGCCGCTCGCGCATCACCGGCTCATCTTCCACTACCAGTACTCTCAGATCCGTCATGGGGGTTGCTCCTGTCAAGCTGTCGGGTCGTTGCCGGTGCGCCGGGGCAGATCCAGTGGCGCCGGGCGAGGTTTACCCATTTCTCTGTCGCCAGACCAGGCCGAGTTCTCGTCATTTAAGGTTCTCGCCTCTTCCATGCCAAATCGTGTGAGGATGTTGCTGATGCTCACCGCCGTTGTATACAGAGAAATGGCAATAATCAGAAGGATCGGCTGAACAAAGGTCACGAAAGCGGGCACCTCTGCGCTCCCCAGTATACTCAATATCAGGATGATTGCCGGGCCCAGCACCACAAACAGGGTCAGCGCGATGAAGAAAACGATCCGCTCCTTGTAACGCCCGAGATCCCGATTGGTCACCAACCCGAGGACGAACTTGCCGATAGCAAGGCCCGCGAGAATGGCGGCGGCTATACTCAGGTCCGGTCGAAGCAGGGTTTCATAAAGCCGGCCTTCCCACAGCCTTTGCATGCCAATGATCAGAAACGGAAACAGCACAAACAGGATGTCTGCGTAGGTTCCGTACATCATGCTCAGGGAATGGTGTTCTCTGCGTTCCGGCAATTCACTCATCGGGTTCTTCCTGTTGGTTGTTCTCGACACACATCAGCCCGGGGCCTGTGCCGCAGTAAGGGCACGATCTATCATTTCACCGAGTCCCCGGAGTTCGCTGCGAACCCGGTCCCAGTCCGGTTCGGTGACTTTCACCAGGTCTTCCAATATACCCGCCTGTCGGGTCATCAGCGGGTAGCCCATGGCCCCCGCCGTGCCCTTGATCTGGTGGGCTTCGGTTTTAATTGCGTCCCGATCCGCTGTCGCCAGGGCGTCTTCCATCCGCGCCCGGCGTGCGGCCAGGCCGTCAAGAAACTGTGCAACCAGATGGGCAATTTCGTCATCCTCGCTGGCTTCCGCGGCGGCAACCGCACCAGCACCAAGCAATCGATCCAGCAGGGACGTCAGGTGGGACTGATCAATGGGTTTGTTCAACACCCCGTCACAACCAGCATCGAGCAGGGCATCGGTTTCCTGCTGATCACCAGCCGTAAAGGCAATCACCGGCCGCCGGAACCCGGCCTGGCGCAGCAACCTGGTTGCAGCGACACCATCCATCCCGGGCATGTGACGGTCCATCAGAACCAGATGGACAGTATCGGACAGCGCCGTCCGGACCGCTTCGTCGCCAGTGGTAACCGACAGCACATCCAGACCCGCGCGGCGTAGCATGCGCTCCACCAGCTGCCGGTTCTCGGTATTGTCTTCGGCAACCAGCACCTTGCCCTGATAGCGTGGCGCGGGGCTCTCGACAAACTCCTGGGCAACGGAGAGATACCGGGCCAGGGCTTCATAGAACCGCTGCTTGTCGATGGGCTTGGCCAGATGCTCATTGCAGCCCGCCAGCCGATAATCGGCAATATCTTCAGACATCACATTCGCGGTCAGGGCAATCACCGGCGTATTCACCCCGGCCTCCCGGAGGGCCGCCGTGGCATCGCGGCCGTTCATCACCGGCATCTGGATATCCATCAAGATCAGATCAAAAGGCTCGCGAATGGCAAGCTCCAGGGCTTCAGCGCCATTACTTACATGCACCAGCTCCGCGCCGGTTCGCGACACCAGCAGGGACACAAGACGCCGGTTCACGTCGTTGTCTTCAGCGCACAGGATTCGCCCGGACAGTCTCGGAGCGACCACCATGGGTATGGCCCTGCGGCGCTGGCTCAACTCAGACGCATCGCGCAGGAAATGCACCGAATCCAGTGGTCCGGTCCGGATCGACAGCTCAAACTCACTGCCCTCGCCATAGGTACTGTTAACCCGGATACTGCCGCCGAGCATTTCCGCGAGACGCCTTGAGATACTGAGCCCGAGACCGGTACCGCCATACTGTCTGGAAATGGCAGCGCTACCCTGGGCAAACGGATCGAAGAGCCTTCCCAGTTGTTCCGGCTTCATGCCAATGCCGGTATCCACCACCCTGGCCACCAGCAGTTCCTGCTCGCGATCGCAGCGGACCACCAGGGAGATGGAACCCTTATCGGTAAATTTCAGGGCATTACCACACAGGTTGATGATGATCTGGCGCAGCCTGGTGGGGTCGGTGAGGACCTGTTCCGGCAAGGGGTACTCGCAGATAATACTGAAATCCAGCCCCTTTTCCCGGGCCCGGGGGGCGAAAAAGGCCCGGATTTCATCGAGGAGTTCCGGCAGATTGACCGAGACGATATCCACATCCAGTTTGTTGGCGTCGATCTTCGAATGGTCGAGGATGTCGTTGACCAGGTCCAGCAGATGACGACCACTGCGCACCACGGTCTCTGCGCTGCTCCGTTTCTCCGGATCACTGAGGTCCGGATCAAGCAGGGTTTCACCGTAACCAATGATCGCCGCCAGCGGTGTGCGTATCTCATGGCTCATATTCGCCAGGAACTGACTCTTGGCCTCGGCCGAGTTTCGGGCCAGCTCCTTTTCGAGCCGCTCCTGCTCGCGCTCCCTCTCGATTCGCTGCCGGTTGTGACTCTCCGTAGCATCAATGCAGGTGCCTTCCAGGTGAGTTGGATCGCCGTCGCTGTCATAAACCGTATGGAGCGAGATGGTGGCCCAGCGCTCGTCGCCGTCCCGGGTCAGGTATCGGGCCTCTATGCCCTTGACTGTCCCCCGGGCCTCCAGCTGTTCGATCACCAGCCGCCGGAGGCGGTCATCGGCGATGCAGGTTTCCAGCACGTCCGGATTCCGTTTGAGCAGTTCGCGGCTGCTGTTGTAGCCCAACAGGCGCGCCATCGCCGGATTGGCAGTAACGAATCGCCGGTCCGGAGACATCTGGAAGACACCCTCAATGGCATTGTCGAACAGCGACTGGTAGCGCTGAAGATTCGACAACGCCCGCTGGCTCCAGCCCAGCGCCTCGCCCTGAACCTGTTTGATCCGGTCGGCCAGGGCAAACGAGAACAGAATAATCTGTGCGGTCAGACCAAACTGGGGCGAGTAGGCAGTGAAGGTGTTCAACGGCAAGATACCCATCACCGTCAGGGCGTAGATACCGAAGCCCACCAGGGCCAGTGTCCAGGCAAAGAAGTAGGAACGGGCCGCCGGGTTGTAATAACGCCAGGACAGGTAGCTGACCACAATCAGGATCAGGCTCAGCAGCACGGAGCCAACCACAATCCATTCCATGGCCACGTGGTAGGGCAGGAACAGGGATAGCACAAAGGTCGCAACCACCGAATAGAGACAGAGGCGGATCACCTGGTCCAGGTCGGCAGACCGCTCCCGGGTCTCCAGCAGTGACCGTGCCATCAACAGGCCCCAGAACCAGGTCAGGATGATCTGGAAGTGCAGGAACTGCTTGTCGAACAGGGCGGGGCGGCTATCCAGCAACTGGATACCGTGGACCTGTTCGGTGAAGATAAAGGTGGTCGCGAATATCAGATAGAGCACGTAATAGATATTGCTTCGCTCACGCACCGAAACCGCGACGAAAAGGTTGTAGGCGAGAATGGCGAGCACCGCACCGAGCAGAATGCCCCGAACCAGCTCATCCACAGAGACTTTTTCAATATAGCTGTCCGGGTGCCAAAGACTGATTGGTAAACGGAAGGTGTTGGTGTTAACCACCCGAAGATAGACGTGGCTCAGCGAATCGGGTGCCAGGGAAAGTCGGAATGTGGGATTGGGCACCGCCAGGTCCCGTTCCCGCCAGTTGTCCTCGTAACCGGCCTGGCGTTGCTCGACCAGGTCACCGTCACGAACCATGAACAGGGCGACTTCATCCACCAATGGCAGGGCAAGCTCCAGGATCCAGCCGTTTTGGTCCAGGCTTCCGACAGAACGCAGGTCGAGGCGCACCCAGTATGCCGACTCGGTGTAGCCCAGGTTCAACACCCCACCTTCGTGGCGGGTAAAGGCACCCGATTCGAGTTGGCGAACCTCCTCAAGTGAGAGCGACTGCCCGGGATCCTCCAGGTACCAGATACAGCCGCCCAGATCGCGGATGCTCTCGACACCTTCATCAAGGACAATCTCGCCATCACGGCAGGACACGGCTGCACTGGCCGGGGACGGCATCATCGCCGTGGCCAGAAGCAGCAGGGCCACCATAAAAGACGTCACCGCTGGGAGCGCCAATTCAAGCCATTGCCGCAAAATGTGATCTCCGCGAGGGTAGATACCTGTTTTTTGTTTTACTGTCAGTAACCGCGCCGGGCAATACCGTCCTGGTGACTCACTTTAGCCGTTTACACCGTTTTCCGCACCCCGGGGCCTTCTGAAATGAGACATTCCTGCATTTTCGCCGCTGTTTCCATGACCACGCTTGCCCTGGCTGGCTGCGGACTTGAGGATACCGGCCCTTCCGCGTTCAATCCGGCCACCAATGTCGACCTGACCTTCTCGAGTTTCGACCTCCAGAACACCGAGGTGGCCCCGGACAACCTGAGTTACACGCGTTTCTGGGACTTTTACCGGGGCATCCAGCCCGCGGCAGAAGACTCTGACGACCTGGCGACCACCAGCGAAATACGTGGTCACATTGAGATTTTTACCCGCGCCACGGCAACCGACTCCGGCACCAGCTATGACAGCGTGCGCAATCCGCTGGACCTGATGAACCAGGTGCTCGCCTCAGGCGAAGTCACCAACTTCCAGGAGGGCAAGCGGTACATCAGCCAGCGCATTGCCGATGATGCCGCAGGCACCTACAACACCCGGGGCAACGGTGCCCAGATCCGGTTCACAGACCAGTCGGCGGTGATTACGGATCTGCCGCTGAACGATCAACTCTGGATCTATCCCACCCTGGACTGGCGCTACCTGCCGGATGGCCCGGAGGGGTCGGATCTCGACAACAAGGTGTATCGCACAATCCAGTACGTCAGCCGGAGCGTGGCGGAAGACGAACAGGCGGCCCAGCCGGAACTGGTCAGTGTGCTGGCAGGAAGCCGGTTTGATGCCAACAGTTTCATGACTCTGGGCTACAGTCCAACCGAGTTCGCCACGGCCGACTTCCTGAGCCGGAATCACGGCAGCATTGAATTGCGCCAGGATTTCATTGACGAGAACACCGACACGCTGTTTATCAAGAACGACGATGCCGAAGTCATCGCGCTGGACCGTTATCCGGGATATACGCGGGAGGACAACCATCCCGACTGCCTGAGGATCGAGCTGGACTACAACATGGAGCAGGTGAGAATTTTTGCCTCGGATGGCGAGCCCGCCCGCATTGACGATCCCGATTCAACAGACGAGCAGGACACCATTGCCAATCCGGACAATTGCACCTATCAGGAAGACGCGGACGCGATTACCAGCTGGACAACGGTGCCTGTCGCCGGGCGCTAGCGGGCGCCCCCGTCCCTGAGATCCCAGTTTTGCAGGAAACCTTTCTTGCGGTCGATCATACGTTCATAGGTGGAAATCATGATGGCCGCGTGGGGCGCTTTGACCAGACGGAGGGTTTCAATCCGGCGTTCGAGCCGTTCGACTTCCGAGCGCACCTGCTGATGCACGTGATGACGGACACTGTCGTGGTGGTCCAGTTTAACCTCGCGGGAGGCTTGCTGGTGGCTGGGGGGTGCGGGCTTGTCCATTCGGCTTCTCGTCCATTGAGTCGTGAAAGATCCTTATCCCATCACGCAAGTTTGCACAACTGTCTGACAGAGTGCAATTAAAATGAATAGAGTTTCATTTTTGTTTTCTGTCGTGATGGTCTTCCTGTCATTCACACGACCGAAGCCCTGCTATAGTTCCCTGTAGATACAACATTGCCCACCGACAGGAGCTCTCATGACCCAGACATCCGTGGCGGATACCCTCCGTGAATATCTGTCGCTGCTGGAACTTCTGGACGACGCCTACTGGGAAGCCAGCAGCATTCACCACAAGGACATGCTGTACGACATCATCAGCATCTTCAGCCAGGAAGTGGCCGAGATAAACAAGCTCAGCATCCAGGACCACCACTACCCCTATGAGGTCATTACCGAGGGCATCCGCCGGGTCGTACCGAAACTGGAGCGACTCGATGAAAACCGCGAGGACGTGATCCAGCGCACCCAGACTCTGACCGATTTCCGCGACATCCTGTCGTCAGTTCTGGGCATCCTGGAAGCCCAGCTCCGGACCCTCTGAACGAAACGACTCAGGCAGCGATCAACGGCCGCCGGTGTTCCGGTATCAGCGGGAAGCGGTTACCCACGGTATAAACGAACTTCGCGAGCGCCGGCAGATGGTGGCCGACAATCGGGATACCCGTGTTCAGGAGGCTGACCGAAATATCACGGGCAGCGTCTGCCCAGCACAGCTTGTTGATCAGACCTACGTGCCCAAAGGCAAACCGGCTATTCTGGCCCCAGAGCCCCACCGGATTGCCACCAAGCATCATGCCGGCACTGAAACGCATGGGCACCATCATGGTACGGTCGATCTGCAAGGAACCGAACTGCTGAATCGCCCGGCGAATGGTGATTTCGCTGCAGATTCTCCGGCCGTTCCAGAGCCCGCCGTTCAGCATCATCTGGAAGAAACGACTCATTTCCTCTGCCGTCCCGCACAGGTTTCCCGCCGGAATCACCGCTTCCTGGAACCGTGGATCGTTGGTCACCTGCGCCACTGTGCGGATATCGCCGCCAAGTGCCCGGTTGACCACCCAGGACACCGGGAACCGGGGCGTTGGACCCGTCGCGTAGTTGGAAGCCAGATCATTCAGGTGCTCGGGCGTAATGCCGTAGGTAAACCACTTCATACCCATGGGGCGACGCAGGTGTTTATCGAGATAATGCTCGATGGTATCGCCGGTCACGCGTTCCAGTACCCGCTGAAGTACGAAGCCGCCGGTGATCGCGTGATAGGCCACCTTGGCGCCATCAACCTCCACCGGTCGCGCGGCACAAAGCAGGCGCCAGATTTCGTCGTTGTCCCAGAGCACATCTATCGGCGTTTCCCGCGGAATGGCGGGAATGCCACCGCGGTGGGAAAGAATCTGGTGAACGGTGATCGTCCGTTTGCCGTTCACCCCGAACTCCGGGCAGTAGTAGGACACCGGATCCATCAGGTTCACCAGCCCCTGCTCGGCCAGCATATGCATCAGCAGCGCGGTAACTGCTTTGGAGGCAGAGAAGTAGCAGATCGGGGTATCGGTGGTCATCGGGACTTTGACCGCATCTCGCGGATCATGAGGGCCGTTACCACTGGCATGGCCGATGGCCCGGTGCAGGACATGTTCGCCCCTGTGACGAATGGAGATCTGAATCCCCGGATGGACGCCGGTCCGGTAAAGGCTCTGGACGCTGCGCCACAAGGCATCGACGGTTTCCTGGCTGACGCCTGCAGCAGCCGGGTTTTCACCAGCGGCGTCCCGGAAGGTGACGGTTTCAAGGTCCTCGGGAATCTGGCTGGTGTGGAGGGCACGGCGGGCAAGTCGGTTCATTTTTTTCAAACCTTTTTCAGTAACTTGTTGTTTTTCTATCTTCAGAGAAACCGACCCGTTGTACATTGGCCGGGCCGCAATCGGGCGGACGTCAGCACCTCCATCTTATCCGGAACAAAGGTCTCATTATTGATTATGGACCCGGTCGTGCAGGTGCGCCATGGCAACACAATTGCGACCGCGTTCCTTGGCCAGATACATGGCCGTGTCGGCCGCGGCACAGAGCGCGGAGGCAGTCTGTCCGTGATCGGGATAGACCGCAATGCCGACGCTGATGGTCAGGGGCACCGTCTGGCCATTCCCAAGCGGCTGCGGCTCGTCGGCCACTTTGCGACGGAGCCGCTCGGCCGTCTCACGGGCCTCTTCAAGATCCATCTCCGGCAAGACGATAACGAACTCTTCACCGCCGAACCGGCCGATGGTGTCGACGCTGCGCACGCTCCCCAACAACAGGCGGCTGATGGACCGGAGAACCGAATCCCCGGCGGCATGGCCAAAGGTGTCGTTCACATCCTTGAAATGGTCAAAATCAACCCAGAGCACGGCCATGGGTCTCTGATAACGCCTGGCCCGCTCCAGTTCCTCCTCCAGAACCCTGGACATTTCGCGGCGGTTGAACAAGCCGGTCAACGGATCCCGGGTGGCCAGTTCCTCCAGCTCATTTTCAAGGGTCTTGCGATCTGAGATGTCCAGCACGATACCCTCGAGCACAACCGAGCCATCTTCCTCCTCGACACCGCGGCCACGCTCCCAGACCCAGATGCGGCTGCCATCCTGGCGGGTAAGGGCATATTCCACCGAGAAGGATTCGTCCTTGTCCAGCGCCGCCTGGACCTCAGTCATAATCCGCTCATTGTCCTCACCATCCATCAGGCTGGCATAACTGACCACCCGGTTATTGATCAGGTCTTCCGGCTCATAACCAGTGAGGCGGGCACACCCCTGGGAAACAAACAACATGGTCCAATGGGGATCATACCGGCACCGGTATGCCATGCCGGGGAGGTTATCCATCAGGACCTGTAGCTGACGCTCTCGCTTGCGCAGGGCCTGGCGCTGATTGTGCTGCAGAGTAAGCAGGGCACGGTCCTTGGTAAGCTGACGCAAAAGGACCACAAACAGCACAAGCCCCGTGGTCAGGACAAAGAGGAAACCCTTCCAGGTCTGAACCAGGGACAGGGTTTGAGGGTCGGGGAACCAGGCCTCAGCAGCAGTATCGGAAAAAGCAATCCATGCAAAGCCGGCAATCAGATAGACCAGCGCAGCCCACCCAGCCCGCCGCAGGGGTGTCCGGTTTTCGTTCAATCTTGTCATTCCTTGAGAGTCTGGCCGCTGAGGTACCATGAACACACAGCCATGGGGGTTTGAACATTTATAATGTACGAAAAATAGTCACAACAGAACGTTAAGTCGAGTGACAAATGTCATGCTCGGTAAAATCCTGCGCTGCCCCCCGGACCCTGGCAGTTGTTGCAGTGCCGCTTAGCTGCTTTAATTCCCGATCTCTGTCCCCCATGGAGGAGTCGAGCATGACGCCAGGCATTAACGCGGCGCGCAAGGCGGCAGTGCCCCACACGATTCATGAATATGAACACGATCCGGCCAGCGAGAGTTATGGCATCGAGGCGGCCGAGAAAACCGGTGTGGACCCGGCTCGGGTGTTCAAGACGCTCGTTGTGGCTATCGACGGCAAGGAACTGGTGGTGGGCATCGTGCCGGTGACCGCCATGCTCAACATGAAACTGATTGCTCGGGCGGCACAAGGCAAGAAAGCCGGCATGGCTGACAAGCAGGCGGTTGAACGCACCACCGGCTATGTCCTGGGTGGCGTGAGCCCACTGGGGCAGAAGAAGAAGCTGAAAACCTTTATCGACGACTCAGCCCTGGAGTTCGACACCATTTATGTCAGCGCCGGGCGCCGGGGCCTGGAAATTGAGCTTGCACCCCGGGATCTGGCCACATTGGTGAACGGCGGTTTTTTCCCACTCCACCAGGAGTAAGCCTTGAACCACGCAACGGACCTGCTATTGATCGGCGGCACCCTGCTGCTGGCCCTGGCCGCGCACGGCATCGGCCAGCGCATACATGTGCCCAGAGTCACCCTGCTGCTGTTGCTTGGCGCGCTTGCCGGACCGGATCTGCTGGATCTTCTGCCACCGGGCGCCGACGCCCACTTCGGATTCATTACCCAGTTAACCCTGGCCATGGTCGGCTTCCTGCTGGGTGAACGGATGGCGGTGAAGAACCTGGCAGATGGGCGCGAGGCGGTGATCGTCAGCCTCGCCGTCACCCTGGTTACAGCGGCATTTGTTGCCGTCGCAGTCTGGCTGGTTACCCGGAATCTTGCCGCTGCCCTGCTCCTTGGTTCCATCGCAACGGCAACGGCACCGGCGGCAACCCTGGACACATTGAAGGAAGCGGGCGCCAATGGCCCGTTGACCCGTCTGGTCTTCCAGGTCGTCGCGATTGACGACGCCTGGGGCGCGATCCTGTTCAGTGTCACCCTGGTCGGCGCCCAACTGCTACTTGGAAATGGCGATACCGGGCTCTCGACCCTCGGGATCGGATTTCTGGATGTCGGAGGCGCGGTTTTGCTGGGCATGGTCCTGGGTCTGCCCATGGCCTGGCTAACCGGTCGACTGCGGCCAGGTGAGCCCATGTTGCTGGAGTCTGCCGGTTTTGTCTTCGTCGCCGCCGGAATTGCGTCGTTTCTTGGCCTCTCCTATCTGCTTACCTGTATGACCCTGGGCATCGTTGTCGCCAACCGGGCACGGCATCATGTTCGGCCATTCCGCTCAATAGAAGGCATCTCCGAACCCTTCCTGGCTCTTTTCTTTTTCATGGCCGGCTACCAGCTTGAATGGGCGATGCTGCCAACCCTTGGTGCGCTGGGCCTGGCCTATGTTGCCGCCCGGATTGCAGGCAGGCTGGCAGGCGGAAGGTTCGGCGGCTACCTGGCCGGTTCCGAACCCCATACCCGTAAACGGATCGGTGCCTGCCTGATGCCGCAGGCCGGCGTTGCCCTTGGCCTGGCACTTCTGGCCACAGAGCGGCTGCCGGAGCTGACTTACATTTTGCCTCTGGTGATTGGCGCCACGGTGATTTTCGAACTGGTGGGACCACCGCTCACGCTGATCCAGTTGCGGCGTGCCGGCGAAACCGGCAAAGGCTACCAGGACGAACCGGACGAAGACTGACCCTGGCGCTGGCCACAAAAAAGCCGGAGAACCCGTCAGGGTTGTCCGGCTTTTCCTGCACCCAGAGCCTTGCCCGGGATGCGTTATCGCTGACTTACTTTACAGATGCACGGGCATCTTCAAGGATCTTGTTCAGCGTGGCACTGGGCTGCATCACTTCGCAGACCTTTTCCATCGGCGGGTGGTAGTAACCACCGATATCCGCGGGGTGACCCTGGACCACGGTCATTTCCTCCAGGATCTTGTCCTTGTTCTCCTCCAACTGTTTCGACAGCTTGGCGAAGAATTCCTTCAGTTCCTTATCGCTGTCCTGGTTGGCCAGCTCTTCCGCCCAGTAGCGGGCCAGGTGGAAGTGGGAGCCCCGGTTGTCCAGCTCGCCAGTGACGCGGGACGGCGACTGGTTGTTTTCCAGCAGACGCTCGGTGGCCTTGTCCAGGGTCTGCCCCAGCAGGCGCGCCCGCTCGTTGTCCTGTTTCTCACCCAGTTCGTCCAGCGACACCGCGGTGGCCAGGAATTCACCCAGGGAATCCCAACGCAGGTGGTTTTCCTGAATCAGCTGCTGCACATGTTTGGGCGCGGAACCGCCGGCACCAGTCTCGTACAGGCCGCCGCCGTTGAGCAGCGGAACGATGGACAGCATCTTGGCGCTGGTGCCCAGCTCCAGGATCGGGAACAGGTCGGTGAGGTAGTCACGCAGAACGTTACCGGTCACGGAAATGGTGTCCAGACCGCGGATCAGACGCTCCATGGTCCAGCGGATGGCTCGAACCGGCGACATGATGCGGATATCCAGGCCTTCGGTGTCGTGATCCTTCAGATAGGTGTTCACCTTCTTGATCAGCTGCGCATCGTGGGCACGCTCGTCGTCGAGCCAGAACACCGCCGGCATGCCAGTGGCACGGGCGCGATTGACCGCCAGCTTGACCCAGTCACGGATCGGCAGGTCTTTCGTCTGGCAGGCGCGCCAGATGTCGCCTTGCTCTACGTTATGCTCGGTCAGCACAGTACCGTCTTCGGCAACGATGCGAACAACACCGTCTTCCTTGATTTCGAAGGTCTTGTCGTGGGAGCCGTATTCCTCGGCTTTCTGCGCCATCAGACCAACGTTCGGCACGGTACCCATGGTTGTGGGATCGAAGGCACCGTGGGTCTTACAGAAATTGATCACTTCCTGGTAGATGGTGGCGTAGGTGGACTCCGGCATAACTGCCTTGGTGTCCTTGAGCTTGTTGTCCCGGGCCCACATTTTGCCGGAGTTACGGATCATGGCCGGCATGGACGCATCAACGATAACGTCACTGGGGACGTGCAGGTTGGTGATGCCCTTGACCGAATCCACCATAGCGATTTCCGGACGGTGCTCGTAGCAGGCGTGCAGGTCTTCCTGGATCTGCTCCTGCTTGGATTCCGGCAGCTGCTTGATCTTCTCGACCACGCTGGACAGGCCGTTGTTCGGGTTCACGCCGATCTCGTCGAACAGGTCGCCGTACTTGTCGAACAGGTCCTTGTAGAAAACCTTTACCGCGTGCCCGAATACGATCGGGTGCGAGATTTTCATCATTGTGGCTTTGACGTGCAGGGAGAACATAACACCGGTGTTCTCGCAATCGGCAATAGCGTCCTCGAAGAACTTCACCAGCGCCTTCTTGCTCATGAACATGCCGTCCAGCACTTCGCCTTCCTGCAGCGGCAGGTCGGACTTCAGAACCGTCTGCTTGCCCTGTTTGTTCTCGAACACGATGTTGGCTTTAGTGGCCTTGTCGAGAGTTACAGACTGCTCACTGGAGTAGAAATCGCCACCGCGCATATGGGCCACGTGGGTACGCGACGCAGGGCTCCATTCGCCCATGGTGTGCGGGTATTTTCGGGCAAAGGCTTTTACCGCGGCCGGCGCACGACGGTCGGAGTTGCCCTCACGCAGTACCGGGTTTACGGCACTGCCCAGTACCTTCGCGTAGCGGGACTGGATTTCTTTCTCTTCGTCGGTCTTCGGGTGCTCGAGGTACTCGGGCACCTTGTAACCCTGCTCGTTCAACTCCTTGATGGCGGCACGGAGCTGGGGAATGGACGCAGAAATGTTCGGCAGCTTGATGATGTTGGCGTCCGGGTTCTTGGTGTATTCACCCAGTTCAGCCAGCGCATCCGGAACCCGCTGATCTTCTTCAAGATAATCCGGGAAGTTCGCCAGAATACGCGCCGCGAGAGAGATGTCGCTGGTTTCGAATTCAATACCAGCCGGCTTGGCATAGGTTTCCAGGATGGGAAGAAGCGACCGTGTTGCGAGGGCTGGGGCCTCGTCGGTCAGTGTGTAGACAATCTTGGCTTTGGATGATGTCATTTTCGTCCTCAGGCTAATGGGTGGGTTCAGGACGGTCATGGCGGGGTCAGGCGTCTTTTGAACGTCCGACCTGGGCAATGACTGATTAGGAACTTTTGATAGACCTACTAAGATACCATTTTTTCGTTAATTTTGGTTACGATCTTAGTATAAGAACGGACTAAAAATGCCTGATCTTCGGTTACAAGACGATGAAATGGCGGGAATTTACGAAACTTTCTAACATCGCCTGGGAGTGGACGCAGGGCGGGTGGGGCCTCCCAAAACACGCTCCTTGCGGCACATCCCTGTGGCGCTTGGGCTCCGCCATCCATGGCTCCGCACAGTTTTGGGAGGCCCCACCCGCCCCGCTATTCAAGATTTTCATTGGGATTCCGCGAGCCGAATCTCGCCCGTCTTCGGTGATTGATTGTCAACAAAACGAGCTTCAACCCGACAGTAGGTCGGATTAGCCAACGGCGTAATCCGACAACCACTCTCAGATTTCAGGCTTTCAACCGGGCAACAACCCAACCTCAGCCAACCGCTCCCGAATATGATCCAGCGCCTCGGGATTCCCCAGGGCGTCCCGGTTGTCGGCCTTTTTCGAGCCGTTGATCAACCGGGCCACCGCCAGTTCCACTTTCTTGCCACTGCGGGTGTACGGAATGTCGTTCACCTGCACGATGTGCTTGGGCACGTGCCGTGGGCTGGCGCCTTCGCGGATTCGGCTCTTTAGCTGTTTCAACAGGTCGTCGGTGATTTCCTGGCCATCGGCCGGAACCACCAGCAGAACCACTTCCACGTCGCCGTCGATCTGGCGGCCAACTACGAGGCTGTCTTTGACCTCCGCGACGGTTTCCACCTGGCGGTAGATTTCTGCGGTGCCGATGCGTACGCCGCCCGGGTTCAGGGTGGCGTCGGAGCGGCCGTAGATGATGGCGCCGCCGTGTTCGGTGAATTCGATGAAATCACCGTGCGCCCAGACGCCGGGGAAGGTGTTGAAGTAGGCATCCTTGTAACGCTCACCATCCGGGTCCTGCCAGAAGCTGACCGGCATGGACGGCAGCGGCTGTCGGCAGACCAGTTCGCCCCGGCCTTCGCTGACCGGCTGGCCGTCGTCACCATAGGCGACAGCATCGACCCCGAGGAAGCGGCACTGGATTTCGCCGCGACGCACGGGCAACAGCGGCGTTGAGCCTACGAAGCAGCCACAGATGTCAGTGCCACCGGCGATGGAACCGAGCAGGGCGCCTGGGGCGCCGTCGGTGTAGATCCAGTCGTAGTCTTCCGGCAGCAGCGGGGAGCCGGTGGAAAACACCACTCGCAGGTTGCTCTGGTCCAGGGTTTTTGCGGGCTGAAGTTCGCCTTTGCGGCAGCCGGCGATGAATCTCGCGCTGGTGCCGAAGTGGGTGACTTTTTCCTCCGCCACGGTGTCCCACAAGAAGTTAAGGCTCGGGTAACCCGGGGAGCCATCTACGGTGATCACGGCTGCGCCGGTCATCAGGGCGGAGGCCTGCCAGTTCCACATCATCCAGCCACAGGTGGTGAAGTACAGGAACCGATCTTCAGGACCAACGTCGCCATGGAGCATCAGTTCCTTGGCATGATTGACCAGCAGGCAGGCGTTGCCATGAACGATGCACTTGGGTTTGCCAGTGGTACCGGAGGAATACAGGATATAGACCGGGTGATCCGGGGGCAGCGGCGTGAATGAGGGCGCATTGCCTTTGCCGTAGGCCAGTACGTCGTCCCAGGTGGTCACCAGGTCACTGGCAATCGGTGGCTCGTCCGGCAATTGCTGGACACTGACAACCGATTTGAGCGTGGGCAGCCCGGCAATCAGCTCTGCGAAATCCTGCTGACGGGCGAATACCTTGCCGCCATAGCCGTAGCCATTCACCACGATCAGCGCTGACGGTTCAATCTGGCCAAAGCGGTCAAGAATGGCCCCAATGCCAAAATCGGGGGAGGCAGAACTCCAGATGGCACCCATGCTTGTCGCAGCCAGCATTCCAACAAGGGCTTCGTAGCCATTGGTGACAACGCCGGCCACACGGTCGCCCTGCTGAATGCCCTTATCCCGTAGGAAAGCTTCCAGGGCACCCGCGTCCGCTTTGAGTTGTGCGTAGGTGCGGCGCAACACCGGGCGTGTTTCGCAGTAAGCTACCACCGCTTCCCGATCTGCGTGTTCGCCGTCCGCCAGCCGAAGCAGGTTGGCGGCAAAGTTCAGCTTCATACCCGGGAACCATTCGGCGCCCGGCATTTCACGCTTGCCCAGCACTTTCTCGGCCGGGGTATCGCAGACCAGGCCGCAGTAGTCCCAGACTTTCTGCCAGAAGGTTTCCAGCTCATCAATGGACCACTGGTGCAAGGCATGGTAATCGGCAAAGGGACCGAAGCCCTGCTGCTCCAGCCAGGCCTTGAACTGGCCCATGCGGGAATTGGCCAGGGTGTCTTCCGACGGAGACCAGACTACGGGTGACTGTTCTTCATTGCTCATCCATATCTCCTGAATGTTACTGCATATGCCAGCCATGGCTGACCACGATAGACTGGCCAGTCAGGGCGGCAGAGGGGAATGCGGCCAGATGAACGGCCAGCTCTGCCACGTCTTCCAGGGTGGTGAACTCCCCGTCCACAGTGTTCTTGAGCATCACTTTACTGATCACTTCCTCTTCGGAAATGCCCAGCTCCTTGGCCTGCTCCGGGATCTGCTTGTCCACAAGGGGCGTGCGCACGAATCCGGGACAGATAATATTGCTTCGCACCCCGTGTTCCGCGCCCTCCTTCGCCACTGCTCGGCACAGCCCCAACATGCCGTGCTTGGCAGCAACGTAGGGTGCTTTCAGGGGCGAGGCCTCCAGAGAATGCACCGACCCCATATAGAGCATGGTGCCCCCGCCGCTCTCATACATGTGCTTGAGTGCCGCGCGAGTCACCAGGAAGGCGCCATCGAGATGCACATTCATGACTTTGCTCCAGTCGGAATAGGCAAGTTTGTGCACCGGGTCGATGTGCTGGATGCCGGCATTCGCGATAGCGATATCCAGGCCACCCCACTGTTTAACCACAGAGTTGACGTTTACGTCAACTGCATCTTCATCAGTCACATCCATTTCAAGGGCAATCGCAGTGCCGCCAGCCTGCTCAATAGCCACCACGGTATCCTGTGCCGCCTCCATGGTAAGGTCAGCCACCGCAACCTTGGCGCCTTCGCGGCCATAAGCTTCGGCAATGGCCCGGCCGATGCCGCGACCGGCACCGGTAATCAGGGCAATCCGGTTTTCCAGACGCATTGTTATTTTCTCCTTAGTCGTAAGCCACGCTGGGCAGCCAGGTTGCGATTTCCGGCACCACAAACACGATGGCCAGAGCTACCAGCTGAATAATGATGAACGGAATAACGCCGCGATAAATATCGGTAACTGCGATCTCCGGCGGCGCCACGCCCTTGATGTAGAACAGCGCAAATCCGACCGGCGGTGTCAGGAACGATGTCTGCAGACACATGGCAAACAGGATAGTGAACCACACCAGATCAAAACCGAGACTTTGGACAACCGGCGCCACCAGGGGCAGGATGATCAGGGTGATCTCGACCCAGTCCAGGAAGAAGCCCAACAGGAAAACGCCAAGCAAAATGGTGAGGACCACGCCATAAGGCCCGAACGGCAGACCCAGCAGGGCGTCTTCAATCACTTGATCGCCACCCAGTCCGCGAAGGACAACAGAGAACGCGGTTGCGCCCAGGAAAATGGCGAAAATGAACGCAGCCGTCCGGGTGGTCTGCTGCATGGAGGAGTTCAGAACCTTCAGGTTCAGTCGGCCAGACATCAATGCCAACAACAGGGCACCCAGAGCACCCACACCAGACGCCTCGGTCGGTGTTGCCACACCGGCGAAGATGGAGCCCAGCACGCCGAGAATCAGGGCCGCCGTTGGCACCACTGCCTTGGCCACTTCCCAGACGATGGCCCAGCTCACTTTCTCCGTGCCTGCCGGCACCGGCGCGATGTTCGGCTGCAGCATGGGACGGAGGATGGCGTAGGCCACGTACATGGCACCCAGCATCAAACCGGGAAAGAACGCGCCCATGAACAGGTCACCCACCGAGGCCTCGGGAACCGCCAGGCGGTCAGCCATCAAGACCAGCATAATGGAAGGCGGGATCAGGATACCCAGGGTACCGGTGGCACAGGCGGTACCCACGGCAAACCCTTTGTCGTACTTGTTCTCCATCATGACCGGCAGGGACAGCATCCCCAGGAGTACAACGGACGCACCAATGATGCCGGTGGTCGCGGCCAGCAGAACGCCGATCACGATTACCGTGACGGCATAGCCGCCGCGAACGGCGCCAAACAGCTTGACCATGCTGTTCATCAGCCGCTCGGCCACACCGGACTGGTCAAGCATGATGCCCATGAAGATAAACATGGGCAGGGCGACAAGGGTTTCGCTGCTGACCACCTTCCATATTCGTTCAGGGACAAGGCCCATTGAAGACTGGTAATCAAACCAGAGATTGGCACCAAAATTTTCAACGGCGACGACACCGACGACGGTCCAGATAACCGCGGTGCCACCCAATACCCACGCGACCGGATAACCGGTCATCAACAGCGCCCCGAAGGTGAGGAACATGCCGATTACAAAAAGGGTTTCAAGCTCCATCAGGACGCATCCTCTTTCTTGTTCTCACCGGATTCGACCCGGATTGGCTGTGGAAAGCCGAAAAGCAAAGCGGTAACTTTCAGCAGACGGGACAGGCCCGCAACGATCAGAAGCGCAAAAGACAGCGCCAGGATGCCCTTGAGAATCCAGCGGTAGGGAAGCCCCGCGGGTGCCTGACTGGTCTCGCCCTGTTCCCAGGAGCTCACCGCGTAGGGAATCATTTCGTACACCGCCAGAACCAGAAAAGGTAACAACAGGAATACCAGGCCAAACAGTTCAATCCAGGCCTGGCCTTTAAGCGACAGGCGTTCATGGATAACGTCGACCCTGACGTGATCATCGGTCACCAGGGTGTAGCCCAGCCCCAACAACCAGCCCGCGCCGGCCAGATGCCATTGCACTTCTTCCAGGGTGACCGAGCCCATGCCGAAGGCATAGCGCCCCACCACCGCGTAGATAATCACGCCCGTGACCACAATCCAGAGCCAGGAAGCGCTCTTGCCAATTGCGGAAATGACCCCGTCCAGAATCCGGCTGAACCGGGTCGTCGGGAACTCGGTGTGATGATGAATAAATTGACCGGCGTCCGACGCCGACGCATGCACCTCGGGCGGTGAGCCTTTATCAGACACTGTCATACAACAGTTCCTCGTTCACAAAGCCTGCCATGAAACAAGGATGGCCCCGCAGGGCCATCCAGACTAGATACATGAACACCGGACTTGCATCCGGTGCTCTGGGTCAGCCCCGAACCTTACAGGTCCGCAGGTACATAAGCGCGGGTATCCCACACCTTGTAGGTTTCCATGAATTCCTGCTGGCTTTCATAGACACGCTTGAAGTCAGCATCCTTGGCGGCTTCTTCCTCAAGAACTTCCTGGGTTACGTCTTTCAGCTTGAGCAGAACGTCGCGAGGGATCTGGTCAGCCTGAACGCCCTTGTCCTGGAACTCAGCCAGAACCTTGCCGTTCTTGTACTCGCCCTCAGCCAGACCACGGGTTGTGGCCGCGGTGCAGGAAGCCTCAACCAGAGCCTTCTGCGCCTCGGTGGCACGATCCCACTCGTCCTGGTTGATCAGCATGTACTGAGCGGTGAACTGCTGGTGCCAGCCCGGGAACAGGTTGTACTTGACCACCTGATTGAAGCCCAGAATCTGGTCGATGGCGGGCATGGAGAACTCGGTAGCGTCGATGGTGCCTTTCTCAAGCGCCTGGTAAAGCTCACCGCCTGGCATCATGGTGACGGAAGCGCCCAGCTTTTCGAGAACCTTGCCACCCAGACCCGCAAAGCGAATCTTCAGACCCTGGTAGTCTTCCAGTGATTCAATCGGCTCGGCGTACCAACCGGCTGTTTCGGGCCCGATGATGCCGCACAGCTGGGCATGCACGTTGAAGCCCTTGTTGGCGTAGGTTTCCTGCAGCATTTCATGACCACCGCCGTAGTAGTACCAGCCGATATAGGCCCAGGGCTTCATACCGAAGGGAACTGCCGCAAACAGAGGAATCGCGGGCACTTTGCCCTGGTCGTAACCGATCCAGGTGTAGCCAGCCGAAACCTTGCCGTCAGATACGGACTGCAGGATGTCGAACGGAGGAACCAGCTTGCCGGGCTCGTATACACGGACCTGGATGCTGCCGTCAGAAGCGGTCGTGAGGTTGTCTGCAACCCAGGCAGCGGGAGAACCGAGGCCCGGAAGGTTGGTAGCGAAGGCTACGGGCATTTTCCAGCGCAGATCGTCAGCAAACGCAGAGCCCGTGGTGAGAGCGATCGCACCGGCCACACCGGTGAGAGCCTTGAGAAGTTTCATTGGCAAGTCTCCTAGCATTGTTATTGTATCTGGCCTGGCGCGGATAGCCGGGGCCTGATCCGAGTATAGTCAGAAAACGCAGGAACAGACGGACAGGGTAAGTCTTGGGGGTCCAACAGTTAGCGTCAGTCTTGTTCTCTGCATTGTTCTGACGTCCTGCGTAACGGATTTAGCAGACACCGTGCCAGATTATATTTATTCAGATAATTCAAAAGGTTAAAAGCTGAATAGAAAATCGAAACAAAACGAAATGTCCGGATATCCAGACAGTCTTAGACATCAGTCGTAGGTAGTTGTACGGACTGCCAGACAGCCGTCCGGAATTCAGGACAGCTTCGCCAGCTTTTCGTAAAGGACGGATCTGGAGATGCCCAGCAGCTTGGCAGCACGGGTGCGATTGCCGCGGCTCGCCACGAGGGCTTCTTCGATGGCCTGGGCCTCGGCCTCGGCCAGGGTCTGGAATAGAGGCCTGACAGGTTGTGGAGCCAGCGAAGAAACCGGGCGCGTTCCTCCACGGGGCAGGACCTTGAAAATGGCGTCGGCATCCAGCAGTCCGCCCTCTTCACCCATGGTCATTGCCCGCTCCAGAACATTGCGCAGCTCCCGGATATTGCCTGGCCAGTCGTAACTGCCCAGAGCCGAGACGCCGGCGTCAGTAATTTCGCCGCGCAACTCCAGTCCTTCGCAGATCTCTTCAAGTAGTGCCTCGCAGAGCACACCGAGATCCGCCAGACGATCCCGTAACGGAGGAATGGGAATTTCCAGAACATTCAGACGGTAGTACAGATCCGAGCGGAAGGTGCCCTCGGCAATCATGACCTCGAGGTTTCGACTGGTGGCGGCAATAACCCGCACATCCACCGACACCACCTTGTTGGAGCCGAGGGGCTCGATCTCGCCCTCCTGTAAGGCACGCAGGAGCTTGGCCTGCAGGGGCAGCGGCATGTCGCCAACTTCATCCAGGAACAGCGTGCCGCCGTTGGCCAGCTGAAACTTGCCATCCCGGGTTCGGCGATCGGCGCCGGTGTAGGCGCCAGGAGCCACACCGAAGAATTCTGCCTCCAGCAGGTTGTCCGGAATCGCAGCAACATTCACACCCACGAATGGCTTCTCTGCACGACCCGAGACGGTGTGAATCGCCTGGGCAAGCACTTCTTTGCCGGTGCCGGTTTCTCCCAGCAGCAGAACCGGCATATCGCGGCCTGCCGCCAACCGCGCCCTGCGCTTGACCTCCAACGCTGCCGGACTGGCCCCGACAAAATCGCCAAGACTGTAACGGGTGCCCCGGGATTTCCTGGCCAGTGCCTTGCGGGCCGCTGCCAGATCCTGGTGCAGTCGCCGGTACTTGGAAACCAGCGGTGTCAGGGGTTGCAGATCGTCGTACAGCACAAACGCAACGGCACCGACAATCTGCCCCCCATCGTCAAAATAAGGCAGCCGTGTCACCACCAGTTGTTGCTGGTTATGTTCCATGATGTCCAGCAGCAGGGGTTTACCAGACTCAACCACCTCGGGCATTCGGGTATGGGGGATCAGTTGGCGCACCGGTTTGCCAATTACTGTGGACGGATCCCCAAGACCCAGAAGATGGGAATAACTGCTGTTGATCCAGGTGATGCGGGCACTCCGGTCGACAGCGATCGCTCCGGCACTGGCTTCCTCAAACATCGGGAACAGGGCTTCGATCAGGTCCCGGGTAAGTCCACTCTTATTCTTGTCGGAAAACAGCTCTGTCATGTACCGCGCACCAACGGGTCGAATGTCATTCATGGTATTAACCCTGGCACCCGGCAGGCCGGGTGCAGTCACGGAAGTATATGGGGCCCCCGGATCGGGGGCAAACGAAGCCGGCCCGATACCGGGCCGGCCGCTGGCTCCTTTATTCCGGAATCCGGACCTGGTCATCTTCAAAGACAATCTGGTCTGCGGGATCCGGCGCGGGATTGATCGCCGGCAGGTTGGCCTCTGCCAGCGGTGTCGTAATATTGCCCCGGGGCACGGTCCGAACCACCTGGCTTGGCGGTAACGCCTGCTTCTCAGTCAGATTGGCCCAGACCAGATCCAGCGCCTGGAAGTAGTAGTGGTGCAGCGGCACATAACGGTCAGCAACGCCCGGGAAACCATTGAGCACATCCAGGTGATGGGCGTTGAGGATTTCGTAATACCGAAGGTTGCTTTTCTTCCCCTCTACCCGCTGGTTCAGGCCGAAATAGGGTCTGGACGTGTGGTTGATTGGCAGAATCGCATCGGCGCGACCGGTCACGAAGACCGTCGGCTTGCCCTGCAGATCACCGGAGGCACGGACTTCGGCAATACCGCCGGCAATGTCCGTTGCCAGCTCGGCGTCGGAGCCCTGCAAATCAGCGCCGCTGATGGCGTCGCTGCCCTGGGCAAGGCTACGAAGACACAACAGCGCATCCAGGCCGTAGTCCAACTGGTTCGTGCTGGGAGACGCACTGGCAGGCAGATTGGTGGGCTGGCCGTCGGCACCGTCGTAGACGATGTTCACCCCGGCCGATGGCGGAATGCCATTGCTGGCCGAAAACAGCGCCGCCTCTGCAGTGGGCGCCAGCTGGGTCACCGCTCCGGCGGAACCGGTGGCGGCCAGGCTGAGGTCACAGACCCGATCCTCGACACCGGCCCTGCCATAGGCGTTGGCATAGGTCATGGAAATGCTCTGGGCCACCGCCAGGCCAAAGTGCACGGGCGCCAGCAGATTCTGCTCTGGCTGAATACCGAACTCTTCGTTGAGGATACGCAGGGCGTCGGTGGCCCGGTCATCCAGGGTGGCGCCGCTTACCAGCCCCTTGTTGGCAAGCGAGCTACAGATATTCTCGCCGATCTGTGGGGGATTGAAGGTGGCGTTCAATGGCGCATCGTCCCGGATCGCCGGCGCCTGATTGGCACAGCCCTGATAAACGGCAAGGGCCGTGGTGTAATCCAGCAGGCTCCGGCTGTGCTCTGTAATGACCGGGCCGTCGCCCTGGCGAATAGTGAAACTGCGGTCCACTTCCGGATTCACGTTGGGTTCGGACACCGCCACGCCGTCAATCAGTCCGCGAGTGTCCTGCTCGGCCGCACGAACGGAAGAACCACCTCCATTGGAGACGCTGGAGGCAATCACCACGGTATTTTTGGGATTGATGGTCAACAGCGTTTCGCCATTGCCCAGTTCCCGACCAAACTTCTCGTTCAGCACGTAAAACCCGAATTCAATAGACTGCAACACATGCAGCCCCCAATCGGCTTCCGGGTTGGCTTTGGAGTGTGCGTGCTTGTAGGCAAACCGGTCCGGCCAGACGCTGTCGAAATCTGCGCGCTGCTCATCCGGGAGATCAGCCCGGAACTGCACTGGCTCATCGGCAGAGGTCAGCGTGCCATCAATGCGTTGGGCGGTGTTGGTGGCCAGGTTATGGGAGCCAGTGCCGGTACCCTTATCGGTGTAGACAACGGCACATCCCTTTTTCAGTCCCCATTCGCCGGCCGTACCTATAGCGCCATAGATGCCACGGGAGCCGGACGACGGCGCCGTCACCATGCAGGGACGATCGGGATCAAAGCTATCAGGCACCTGGGCCATGACCGTCACCGGCACGTCGGTACCCGGAACCGCCATGTAGGCGATAAATTCGTCGCCCGGAATGAGTCCTTCACCGCTGGCGCCCACCTGGGGGCCAAAGAAGGTGCCATACCCTCCGCCGGGCGCGGTATCCACCAATGCACGGTAGTTGTTATAGATCGCCAATCGGCGGAGTTCCGTCGCGGTCGGGTTCAAGGGATCTGCGAATGCCGGCGCGGGCGTACTGGCCAGACCGCTGGCACCAAGGCCGGCGGTCAAAAGGTCATCATTCATCCCGTCGTAACTGGTCTGGGTTATGTTGCCCTGGATAAAATCAGGGATCTTGTTGAAGGGAGGGTTATCCTTGCAGGCAGTGAGGGTCATCCCCGTGGCGCCGATGAGGGCGCAGCGCATTATTCGTTTCATGATCGTTCCTTGTTTGTTGTTGTAAACGAACAGACCAGGCCTCAAGCCAGGCCCCGGGAACGCCATGCGGATCCTGTGCCAACCAGCTATCCTTCTGATTTATATACCTTTAATCCATCTTTCGGATGTGCTTCGAACAATTGTTCCGGATTTCCGGACAGTCTCTTGCCAATCGATGAGCATGAAAGACTGTGAGAGCGCACTCTGAGCAGATTGTCCTGAAAACCGGACGCTGTATGGAATGTCGGACAATGGGGTCTGGGTCGGCTCAGTCGCCAGACCAACATCCACCATCATTGCCGCTTCGTAAATCAGACAGACGCTTTCAGGCGCTTTATAGAGGAGATGCCATTGTCCGTCTACCAGACACGACTGAGACGTGGTGGGATATTCGGGTTGATCGGGAGTCTGCTGATCCTCGCAGGCTGCGCGACCCATCACAATGAGTCAACCACCGCCAGCCTCCCGGATGAAGGACCCTTCCGGGTAGAACAGGATTTGCGGTTCTCTCCCGATGGTTGGCCAGAAGCCCTGTTCGCCGACCTCTACCTCCCGACCGGGCAGGCCTCAGAGACCCGCCACCCCGTTGTTCTGATGGTCCACGGTGGTGGCTGGCAACGCCGATCCCGGGAAGACATGGCCTGGATCGCGGAGGAAGTGGCCAGCCACGGCTTTGCAGTGCTGAACATCGACTACCGGTTTGCCCCGGCACACACCTTCCCGGCCCAGCTCTATGATCTGCAACTGGCCCGACAGTGGCTGAACCGGCACGCCGACGAGTATCAACTGGACGCAGGTCGGGTAAGCGGCTTTGGCTTTTCCTCCGGCGCCCATCTGATTGCGCTCCTTGCCCTGGTGGCGAGCTCCGACAGCGACCTGAACCAGCCCCACGGCGGGCCGGAATCCCGATTGCATGCGGTCGTCACAGGGGGCCTGCCTTCCGACCTGATGGCCTTTGGTTCGGGCAAGCTGATCCGGCAATTCCTGGGTGGCGAGCAGCAGGACATACCGGAAATCTATCGCAAAGCATCACCAATCAGCCATGTGACCGCCGACTCACCGCCTTTTTTCCTGTTTCACGGTGCCATGGATATGCTGGTGCCATTCGACCAGGCAAAGCGATTTCAGGAAGCGCTTGAGGATCATCAGGTTTACAGCGAACTGTATGAAATGCACCTGCGGGGGCACGTCACCAGCTTTTTGACCGCAGGCGAAGCGGTGGACGCAGCGATCGGGTTCCTCGTTGGTCCGCAAGCCCGCCAGCAAGAGGGCTAAGACCCTGTCCGCTACCCGATCCGGATGAACGGAAGCAGACTCAGGCCCATGATCACCAGGATGGCAATGCAGGCGGCCAGGGTCCGGACTGGCCGCTGCCTGAGCATGAACCAGAAACCGCCGGATTCGCCCCGGGCCAGGTGCTCCTCGTAGGCCTGCCGCTGGGTTTCGTAGCGTTGCCGCTGATACTCATCCAGCAGTGCCCGGGCCCTTGCTGCCTCATCGTCATCATGAACCCAGAAACCGCCCATGCTGATGCCCCAGCGGCTGGGTGGTGTCTCGTAGTAGGCCACCTCGTGGGCATCGAACAGAGCCCGGATTTCATCGGCCTCGTCATCGGGTACATGGCGCAGGTTCATCAGATGGTGGGGCATGGACTCTCGTTGTCTGGTATCGGGTGCGGGTATCCCTATATCCTAGCACTAAAGCCCGACCGGGCCCGACTGCCCGAATTCGACACCGGAACTCTGAATGACCGACAGCTCCCTTCGATTACTGCTGGAGTTTGAAAACCAGGCGCAACGGGACAGATCACAGCCCCCCACCTTCCTGCATCGCCGCGACCGCAAGTTCGCACTGATGTGCGAAGAGCAGGGCGTGGCCCCGGACGCTGCCCGTTGGCTGGCCCACCTGAACCGGCTCAGTGGACCCGGAACAACCCAGACATCCGCCGACCCGATTCTGCGGTCCTGGCGCCGGATTGCCACAGGTTTTGCGGCCGTGGGGCTGATCGCCGGCGCACTGACGATGGCCGGACTGCTGTTCTACGACGGCGGCCAGCGCATCAACATCACGGTGTTTCTGGCCTTCGTTTTACTGCATCTGGTCCTTGCCCTGTTTACCACCGTGCAGTCCCTGGCCGGATGGCAGCCCTGGCGTTGGCTGTTACAGCGTTTCGGGGTCAGCCCTGGCCATGGGGAATTCAACAGACTCCAGCCACTGCTGATGGCCAGGGCCGCTCACCTGGGCGGCATCGCGTTCGCCAGTGCCGGGCTGATCACCCTGCTGGCCATGGTGGTGGTCCAGGATCTTGCCTTTGGCTGGAGCACGACCCTGGATACCGCTGCGGCGAGCTACCACGAACTGGTGAGCGCGGTCGCAACGCCCTGGGCCTGGCTCTGGCCGGCGGCCGCCCCGGATCTCAGCCTGGTCGAGGCAACGCGTTTCTTCCGGGCCGGAGAACCTGCGACAAATCCGGACCCGGCCCTCTGGGGCCAGTGGTGGCCCTTTGTCACCATGCTCTGGACAACCTGGATTCTGCTACCACGTTTGCTTCTCTGGGGATTCGCCCTCACCCAGACCCGACAAAAGGCCCGTCGGCTGCTCGCCAGTCACCCGGCCATGCATGCCCTAATGTACCGTCTGGAAACGCCTGCCCTGGACACCGGAAACAGCCACCATGATGCCGACGACCTGCCGGATACGAACGCTCGAAGCGATTGCCTGCCACTGCCGGACAGCGACATCCTGCTTTGCTGGGCTGGCGCCGGCGAGCCGGAATTGCCAGAGGGGCTTCGTTCAGGCAAACAGTTTGTACTTCATGCCGGCGGCACCGCGAGCCTCTCGGACGATGATCAGGCCATGCAGTCGATCGCTGTGCATCTGAGAGCGCGCCCAAAACCCGTTATCCTGCTGGTGCGCAGCTGGCAGCCCCCCACGGGTGAACTGGCGGACTTTCTGGAGAGTGCCCGCGGCATCTGGCCCGACGGATCCAGGGTCGCTCTGGTACCCCTGGCCCCGGATAGCAGCCAGGAGCCTGATGCCCATCAGATACAGCCCTGGCTCCGATTTGCCGAACGGGTTGGCAGCGATTTCGTTCAGGTGTCGCTACCGCCCCTCCAGATGCGGGATCCCTATTCAGCACTCGGGGAGCATTTATGACAAAGGCACCTACGTTTGCCGTCGTTGGGCACCCGAACAAAGGCAAATCCAGCGTGGTTGCCACTCTGTCCCAGAATGATGCCATCGCCATTGCCCTGGAGCCCGGCACCACCCGCAAGCGCCAGGCCTACCCCCTGAAAGTGGATGGGCAAATCCTTTACACCCTGGTAGACACCCCCGGTTTCCAGCGCCCGCGGCGGGTACTGGAGTGGCTGGAAGCCCACAGTGTCTCCGCGTCAGACCACGCCGACACGGTCAAAGCCTTTGTCACTCAACATCAGGGGGATGGCCGTTTCATCGATGAATGCGAGCTTCTGACGCCCCTGATCGAGGGCGCCGGAATCATTTACGTGGTGGATGGCTCGGTACCATACAGCGCCGAACACGAGGCGGAAATGACCATCCTGCGCTGGACCGGCCGGCCCAGCCTGGCATTGATCAACAGCATCGGCGCCGACGATTACAGTGACACCTGGCAGTCAGCACTGGGCCAATTCTTCCAGGTTGTTCGCCGCTTCGACGCCGTTCGCGCTCCTTTCGAGCAACATCTCGGCCTTTTACGCGCATTCGGACAACTGGAGCCAGACTGGGAAGCGCCTCTGGAGCAGGCCACGCATTTTCTGTCTGCCCAGCGCCAACAGCGCCGCCAACAAGCCGCTGCACTGATCGCCAGGGCACTCGAGGACATGATGTCGTTCCAGGAAAAACGCACCCTGACCGCTGGCCAGGCGGCCGGGACCAGTGACGATTCACTGGCAGACCAGCTGCGCCGGAACTGGTACCACCATCAGCGGAAGCGGGAGCAGACGCTGCGTGTGGATATCGAACACCTGTATCAGCACCAGCGCATCCGCCGTCAGGAAGCCGAACTGGAATGGCACAGTGAGCACGACCTGTTCTCGGAAGACAGCCGCAAAGCCTGGGCCGTCAGCAAACGCTACCTGGCCACCGCCGGCTTCGGCGCCGGTGCCGTCAGCGGTGCCGGGATCGACGCACTGACCTTCGGCTCCTCCCTCGGAACCGGCGCTCTGGTAGGCGGACTCATCGGTGCCGCCGGGAGTTATTTCTACGGTGATCGGCTGGCCCTGCCGGCGCTGAACATCGGGGTACTTCGGGACGGTTTGAAAACAGCTACCTTTGGCCCTGTACAGGACAGTCAGTTCGGCTATGTTGTATTAGGAAGGGCAGTGGATCACTGGTGGCACATCTCCCACCGCAATCACGCTGGCCGCGACCTGTTGGACCTCGAGCCGGCAGACCATCACTGGCTCGAACGCCTGGAAAAATCGAGCCGGCAACAGATTCAGAAAGCCTTCGATAAAAGCCGGAAACGGCGCCCTCTGGATGAACATCAGCGGGAAAAATTCGCCAACTCGATCGAACAGGCCATGGCTGTTTACGACGATTGGCGGTTGAACCGCAACTGAAAACGATGTTTATACTTAAAGGCTATTCCATCACAAAATGAGGAATGCGAATGAAAATCGTACGAGTGCAAGACATCATCGGTACCGAGCGCGAAGTACACGGCCCCGGCTGGACCAGTCGCCGCATGCTGCTCAAGAAAGACGGCATGGGCTTCTCCTTCCACGAGACCATTATCCCGGCAGGCGCCGAACTGAACCTCTGGTACAAACACCACCTGGAAGCGGTCTACTGCGTCGCCGGTAACGGCAAAATTCTGGACAAAGCCACTGGTGAAACTCACGAGATCACCGACGGCACGCTCTACGCACTCGACAAGCATGACCAGCACACCCTGTACGGTGGCACCGAGGACATGCGCCTGATCTGTGCCTTCAACCCGCCGGTAACCGGCCGTGAAGTCCACGACGAAGACGGCGCCTACCTGCCAGATACCGGCGAAGACTGATTCGTTTTGAGCGTGGCTGAACCCCAGGCCGCGACCACACCGCCACCGCCAGCCAGGCTGCTGCCGGTGGCGGTGTTGCTTTGGCTGGCCGGAGTTTACCTGCGCATACCCGTACTGGTTGCACCGCCCCTGGCGCCGTTCATTGGTGATGAACTGGCATTAACCCAGGCCCTCACCGGCGCCCTCACCACCCTGCCCATCCTGATGCTGGCCATAGGCTCCATGCCCGGCTCACTGGCCATTGCCCGGATTGGCCCCCGCAATACCCTGGCTCTGGCCATGGTGATCATGGTGATCGGCTCCGCCGGGCGCGGCCTGATGCCCGACACCCTGACCCTGATGATTGCCAGTGCAGTCATGGGTATCGGCGTCTCCATGATGCAACCGTCACTGCCGGCACTGCTGCCCCGATGGCTGGAACCCCACCACCTCGCGTTAGGCTCGGCGATCTACATGAACGGCATGCTGATGGGGGAGTTCATCGGTGCCGGCATCACGCTGCCTGTGCTCATGCCCCTGCTGGATAACAGCTGGCGCGCCACCCTATTGGCCTGGTCACTCCCGGGGCTGCTGATTGCTGCGGCCCTGTTCCTACCCAAACGGGACCGGGCCAAACCGGTGCGAAAAGTGGCCTGGCTACCGGACTGGCATAACCCCTTGACCCTGAGAATCGGTCTTCTGCTCGGCCTCTCCGGCTCATTGTTTTTTGGCCTCAACGCGTACATGGGCAACCTTCTGCAGCATCAGGGCCAGTTCGACAAACTGCCGGACGCCCTGTTCTGGTACAACCTTGCCCAGGTCTTCGCTTCCCTGATCATGCTGAAAATGGCGCGCTACTGGGTCGGCCGTCGTGGCGTCATCGCCACACTGGCCAGCATCAGCCTGCTCGGCGCCATTGGCGCGGTCATGCTCAACGGCTGGTGGTCCATCGTCAGTGCCACCCTCATGAGCTTGGTCGCCGGCATGCTCCTGATCCTGCTTGTCGCGATACCTCCGCTGGTGGTCTCCGCCGCCGAAACTGGCCGCCTCTCCGCCGGCACCTTTCTGGTCGGTTACACCGTCGCTTTTTGCGTGCCCATGCTTGGCGGTGTCGTCGCCGACTGGACAGGCGATGCCCGCCACGCCATGATGCTGATGATCACCTACGGCCTGCTGGTATTGCCCCTAGCCTTTTCCCTGAATCTGGAACGAAAAAAGGACCAGCCCGAAAGCTGATCCTTCTCTGAATACCAATTTTCCCTTCGCGGACTCCCCGTATCCAGCCGGAACGGCCGTGGGGCGGGGGTGTCCTTTCCGCCGGGAAAAAATGTCTGAGCAAAGCGAGTTGTTTTTCCCAGAGGAAAGGACACCCCCGCCCCGCGGCCAGACTCCGAACTAATACATGGTCAGATGTAATAGTCCTTCAACGGAGGAAACCCATTAAACTCAATGGCGCTATACGTCGTGGTATAAGCACCGGTAGACAACCAATACATCCGATCCCCAATCGCCAGATTCAACGGCAACGGATACTTGTGGTGCTCGTACATGATATCGGCACTGTCACAGGTCGGCCCGGCAATCACACAGTCCTCGCCTTCGCCCACCTTCTCCGTCCAGATCGGAAACTTGATCGCCTCATCCAGCGTCTCGATCAGGCCTGAAAACTTGCCCACATCGGTAAACACCCAGCGGTGCAGGGCAGTGCGGGATTTCCGGGAAATCAGCACCACCTCGCTCACCAGCACACCGGCATTGGAAATCAGCGAACGTCCCGGCTCGATGATGATCTCCGGCAGCTCCGCGCCAAAATCCTCGTGCAGGAAGCGGGCGATCTCCTCCGCGTACACCTTCAGCTCGTTGGTGCGGGTGATGTAATTGGCCGGGAAACCGCCACCCATGTTGATCATCTTCAGCTCGATGCCGTCCTCTTCCTTCAGGCGCTCGAAAATCACCTTCACCTTGTTCAGGGCCGCGTCCCAGGCGCCAATCTCGCGCTGCTGGGAACCGACGTGAAACGACACGCCGTAAGGCACCAGGCCCAGGTCACGGGCCAGGATCAACAGGTCCATGGCCATGTCGGTCTGGCAGCCGAACTTGCGGGACAGCGGCCAGTCTGCCGTCAGGGTACCTTCGGTCAGGATACGCACATACACTTTCGAGCCCGGGGCCGCCTTGGCGATGTTGCGAAGGTCTGCCTCCGAGTCGGTGGCAAACATACGAACACCTTTCTCGTAGAAGGTGCGAATGTCCTTCGCCTTCTTGATGGTATTGCCGTAGCTGATCCGGTCACCGGTCACGCCCAGGGCCATCACCTTGTCCAGCTCATACACCGATGCGATATCGAAACAGGCACCTTTATCACGCAGCATGGTCAGTATCTGCGGCGCCGGATTGGCTTTCACCGCGTAGTAGACCTTGGCGTAGGGAAAACCCTCAATCAGCTCGTCGTACTGACGGTCAATCGTTGCGGTATCAATCACCACAAACGGGGTTTCCTTGCCGTCGGCAAAGTCCTTGATGCGCTTGAAAGTCTCAGCTTCGTAGTAATCGGCGATGTTAGCGTTAGCGGCTTCGGTCATGGGTGGTGTGTCCCTCCACAGGGCAAACAGACATAAAAAAAGGCGCCACAGCAAGGCTGCAGCACCCATAAGATGGCGCGATCATCGGGCTTTTTTTCAGGCCCGGATATGAGCATATCTACCCATAAGTAATGAACGACGTCAGCACCGCCAATGGCATGAAATCTCGCGGGAAAACCCTCAGACGGCCACTGGCCAGAGTGGCGTCGGCTCTGTGGGCCCATCCGGGTCTTCCGGCGCAGTCTGCTTCCTAAGATAGCCCAGTATCGCCTCCTGCAATTCGCTACCCTGACCGAGACCCTGATTGCCAAAAAGCCGGTTGAATTCCAGCACGTAGGGATAGCCTTCCACCAGGGCAATATCAAAACCGGCGTGATCAACACCCAATTCCCGGGCAAGTCTTAACGCCAGATCGGTCATTACCTCGGGTACCGGACTCGTATCAATGCGGCCGCCGCGAGCGACGTTATTGTAGAAGCCCTGATCAGCCTGAGTTCGCCAATAGGCCGTCAGCACCCGATCACCAACCACCACAACACGGGCATCGCGGTCCAAAGGCAGGTATTCCTGGGCATACAGAACATCAGTGCACTCGCAATAGCGCCGCCAATCCTCACGGGTTTCGATCAGCCAAACCCCCTCGCCCATACTGGCCTTCGGCAGCTTCGCCACGAACGGATGGGACATGGTGTCCCAGATCATGTCCCGTTCCAACGGGCCATTCGCCTCGACCATCGTCCAGGGTGTGTGCTCCGGGGCCACCGCCTGAAACGCCCGGGTCATCTCGACCTTGTCATGGCCGATGCGGTAGCTTGCAACACTCGGAAATACCCGGCATTTGAGTCCATGAACCAGGGCGTTCAGCTGCCAGTATTCGGGGAACAGGACCCAGTCAGCCTCCCGCAACAATTCTCTATGGCGCAGAAACTGGTCCGGCTTCAGAACGGTGGTGTTGGGAAAGCCCAGGGTCCGGAAAATATCGAAGGAAACAAGGTGCATGGATACTGCGCACTCAAGGATTGAATTGCGCGTATTTTATACAGGGCTAGGATCCTGGCAAGCGGTATTTTCCTTTCTTTTCAGCGGGGCTGACAAAAATCAATGCACCCTTCTCCTTCGACAGTAAACTTATCGCCAATCATTATTATTGTCATTAAAGGTGATAGCCATGAAAAAGCCCCTGATTTTGCTTCTGACCTGTGCCGGCCTTGCGACAACACCCTTTGCGTTCAGCGATGAAGTGGAGCATTTCAAAGGTGAATCCGCAAAATCCCTGGAGCAGGCTGTCAATAACTTCTCGGAATACAATAGCAAGCTTGAACAGGTTCTGGACGGTGAGCTGACGCCCGAAGCCATGGGCGAAGTCCACAAACTGACCTACACCCTGGAAAACGCCCTGGGCAAAATCAACGCGGAATTTGACGCCCTCGCCGCAACCCTTGAAACGATCCACGTCGCGTCCGAGCATGCCGACCCGGACACGGTGAAAATCAACGGTGAGAAGTTCTTGAGTGTCAGTCGGAAGGTCATCGAGTAAGCATCGGACAAACCCGGCCGCCACTGCTACCCTGGAGTCAACGAAGACTCAGGAGCCGGCACGATGCGGGAACTCGATACCAGGGCACGCACCCTGCTCTCAGGGCTACGAGCAGACGTTCAATCCGGCGCCACACAGTTGGCACTGAATACCCTCAACGAACTTTTGTCCTACCTGGACGAGGTCGGGCCGGACGTCGAGATCCTCTCCCGTCTGCTTGCGGAACTGAGGGCGGCCCGACCTAGCATGATCGTGATCGGCAATGCGCTGGCCATGATCGAACAGCGATTGAGCAGCGATCCACACGCCGCGCGAGCGGCCATCATCGATACGCGCGATCAGTTACAGGACGCCACCACCACCATTGCCCGGCACACCCGCGAGCATTTGCCGACAACCCCCGTGATCATGACCCACAGTGCCAGCTCAGTCGTCCTGGCCCTGTTCCGGAGCATGGCCGAGAACCAGCAGAGCTTTTCCGTTATCTGTACCCAGAGCAGTCCGGGGTTTGAGGGTCACTCCCTGGCCCGTGCCCTGGATGAACTCTCAGTGCCTGTCACGCTGATTACGGATGCGCAGATGGGCCTCTTTGTCCCGGAAGCCGATGTGGTGATCACCGGGTGTGATACCTGGCTGGACGATGGCTGTTTTATCAACAAAAGCGGAACCTACCTGCTGGCCCTGGCAGCACGGGCTGCCGGCAAATCTTTCTGGGTTCTCGCGGACAGCTTCCGCAATAACGACGCGAATCCCGGTTTGGTCGAGCTTGAGGAAATGCCAGCCGACGAGCTCAACGCACCCGAAGGGGAGTGGATAACTCACCGGAACGTCTATTTTGAGCGGGTGCCGCACGCCTTGGTCAGCCATCGGATCAGCGAGCAGGGCGTTTTTTCGTACCCTGCTGGGCCTCGGCGGTAAGGGGATCTTCAGGCCAGGGATGCTTGGGGTACCGTCCACGCATGTCCTTGCGCACCTCGGGATAGGCGTTGCACCAGAAACTGGCCAGATCCGCGGTGACCGCCAGGGGGCGCTGGGCCGGTGACAGCAGATGGATCACCACCGGTTTCCGCCCGCCTGCCACGGTCGGAGTCTCCGTCCAGCCGAAAAGGGCCTGCAGCTTGGCCGCCAGAACCGGACCATTGTCGGCGGTATAGTCCAGGCGCACCCGCTGTCCCGTCGGGATGGTCAGGTGCGCCGGCGCCAGGGCCTGAAGCTGCTGCTGGGCCGGATAATCAAGCAGACTGTTCAGGGCCTGCAGCAGGTCGATCCGGGCCAGATCAGACCACCGGTTCATGCCGGCCAGAAACGGTCCAAGCCAGTGCTCCAGATTCTCAAGCAAGGCCACATCGCTTGTGTCCGGCCAGCCATCATCCGGGAAAGACCCGGCGAGCAACCGCACACGGGCCCGCCACTGAAGGCTATCGTCAGTCCAGGGCAGGCTTGCCAGGCCCTTTTTCCGGATGGCATTGATCAGGCCCTGCTGAACCAGCTCCGGGTCAACCTGCGCAATGGGTTTTTCCTGCAGCACCAGTTCGCCCAGCTTACGGACCTCTCTGGCGATAATCTTGCCCTGGCCCTCGTCCCACAGTGCCTCCTCGGTCTCGTGGATATGGTCAGCCAGATCCGACTCCAGATCCGGGATATCCACCGGCGCCGCAAGGTAAATGGTGGCTTCCCGGGCCCTGCCATCCAGCTCCGCAGCCACGAGCCACTCGTGCCGCGCCAGGGGATCATCCTCTCTCAGTGCGGCGCCTTTGCCATTGCTGAGTTGATACCTGGGCGCCTTGCCCGGGCGTCGTCGCGCGATACGATCCGGATAGGCCAGGGCCAGCAACCGCCCTACCTCCGTCTCGGACGGCATGGGCGCATCCGTCGCAGCAGGCCCGGCAAGACGCCTGGCGGACTGGCGCAAAGCCTTCAGGCGAGCAGCATCCAGCGTGCGATCACGTCGCTCCCCATAGAAAACACGAATCCGCTCGTGCATGTCTGCCCCGGCACCAGAGCCCAGAAGATCCCGCTCTTCCAGCAGGGCAGCCAGTGCAGCAGCAGGCCCTTCAAGGCCGATAGCGCGGCCTTTCAACACCATATGTGCCAGGCGCGGGTGTATTCCCAGGTCACGGGCCGCCTTGCCGTGATCCGTTATCGCTCCGGCTGTATCGAGCATGTCCAGCCACTGCAACAGGGCCACCGCCTGTTGCCAGTGAGCGGCGGGTGGCTCATCAATCCAGGAAACAGCGGCGGCCTCACGGGAACCCCACTGGGCCAGTTCCAGAACCAGGGGTGACAGATCGGCCTCCAGGATTTCCGGGGGCGTATAGTCGGCCAGACCGAATTGTTCCGATTCGCTCCACAAGCGATAACAGACCCCCGATTCCACCCGGCCGGCCCGGCCTTTTCTCTGCTCCGCCGACGCTTTCGACACCCGACCGGTCACCAGTCGCGTCATGCCGCTGTTGGGATCAAACACCGCCCGGCGCTGCTGGCCGCTGTCGATCACAACCCGGACGCCTTCAATCGTCAGACTGGTTTCGGCGATGGCCGTGGCCAGCACCACCTTACATTGACCCTCAGGCGCGGGAGAGATGGCCTGATCCTGCTGCTCCGATTTCAGGTTGCCGTAGAGCGGTGCAACCAACACATGGTCTGGCAGGTTGCCAATGAGCTGCTGCTCGACCCGGCGAATCTCTCCGGCACCGGGCAGGAACACCAGCAGGGAGCCGGTTTGATCCCTCAAGGCCTCCTGAACCACCGACGTAACCTGGTCCACCAGGCGGCTGTTGCGGGACGTCGGCCGGTAATGGACCTCCACCGGAAACGCGCGCCCCTCACTGGTAATAACGGGCACGTCGCCCAGCACCCTTGCGATGGGTACGGTATCCAGGGTCGCGGACATCACCAGAAGCCGCAGATCCTCCCGCAACGCCTGCTGCGATTCCCGCACCAGGGCAAGGCCAAGATCGGCCTGAAGCGAGCGCTTGCCATTTTTGCTACTTTCTCATTTTTGTCATTACGTCTATAATAGTATTACTTTCATGAACTTGATCATAAAAATGGATTCATAATAAACATGACAATTATCAACAATACTCGAATCCTCTCTGATCACCCCTTCAGACACGTTGACCCTTTGTTTGTAGACGCTTTGAGGGACTCGTGGCTCACAACCTCTGAAAGAAACCGAACGGCAGGTCCTAAAACCATTTCCTCCTGCCTCGAATGCTACTGTGAAATCACGAACCAGAACCTAGCCTTTGACAACATTTCAAGTTTGGAGTTTGGCCGAACCGTTCATCAGTTTGCAGAAGCGCTTAAAGGCGACTCCCTGATCAAGTTGAAGGCTGACTATAAGCAGCGCCTTGTAAGGGAGTTTCGCAGGACCCTACATTTCATATGCGAATCTCAGTTTTCGCGAGTGCCAGATTGGCTATCTTTCCTCGATTGGCAAGACTTGAATGCTACAGATCTAATTGAGTCTGAAATCAGCGAGGTAACGCTCATCTACTGGTCTGGATGGCCTATTGTGTCGCGAAAAGGTGTCAGATTTTATTTGCCGCTGACCCCTCTCCTCCACAGTCATGGCGAAGCTTTCACTGTCGAGTACTACAGCAGATGGCGAGGCTTCTTTGCGAAACAAGCAAGACTGAATTCAAAAATCACTGGTGTTTTCGCCAATTTTTTAGCTTCAGAGGCCCATTCATGGCCAGCTTCCACCTTCGAAAATCCTATAAAGATAAAGCAGTGTTTTGAGGCTTTCCTCAAACGGTTTTTCACTACAGCTAATCAGGAAGGCAGAAACCTCACTTCGGTAATAAAGGACTGGAATACCTTTGTCGCAAATGTCGATGAGACATTTTTTCAATCAGGCGTATGGCCTGAACCCTTCGGATCAAGCATTCCAAAAATAAAGATCTTAGAGTCGAAGGGAGCGAAATCCCATGTATCGAAAAACAAAGATTGTAGTGGTCAACTAATCCCGGACAGTATTTTAAGGTTTTCCTCTGCTGCAACGGGAGGAATGCCACCGTTGAACGTATGAGGTCTTTGCCGGTTGTAGTAGTCCATCAGATAGCCACCA